>Ga0209256_1000023_pt1 | contig 461150 bp, 415 predicted proteins | sample AraplaCol_mCL_r2_2_FD_184270 | JGI IMG/M metagenome (GOLD analysis project Ga0209256, IMG submission 184270) | Arabidopsis root microbial communities from North Carolina, USA - plate scrape MF_Col_mCL_r2 (SPAdes) (version 3) | ecosystem: Host-associated > Plants > Roots > Endosphere | place...
CCTACAACCGTTCGGGCTGTAGAGAAGGACGGTCCGGCTCGGGCGCCCAGTGCTCAGAGGCGGGCTTCAAGCATCCCAGAGGCCGCTCGGGCTACCCGAGCCGGTCCGAGCCATAAAGATACAAGGCCCGGCGCGCCGCCGTGGAACGAGCCGCGCGCCGCACCGAGGGACTGACGACACTGCTGAACAGGCTCATCGTGTTGCCGCCACAGCAGATGACGTCCGGGTGCGGCCCGGCCGACGCGCATTCGCCCTGAGTTCGAAACCGGGTTCGGGGGCGGCAGGCAGCGGCAGGCAGCGGAAAAGGGCCGTGCCTCGCGCCGCCGGCTCGGTGAGGCGCTCTCAATGCGCCCTCAATGCGCCATCAGAAGGGGGACGCCCGAACGCATCAGCACTTCGCGGGTCACGCCGCCCAGCAATTGCTGCTGCAGGCGGGCGTGGCCATAGCCTCCCATCACGAGCAGATCGCTGGAGAGCGCCCCGGCGCGATCGAGCAGCGCGTCGGCTATGCGCAGCGGCGTCGTCAGGCGCTCGACGCTGGCCTGGACGCCGTGGCGCAGCAGCCAGCCACTGAGATCCTCGGGATCGGGCGCCTGTAGCGGACCCGCGGCCGGCTCCCTGCGCAGGGACAGCAGCGTGACATGCGTGGCGCTGCGCAGCAGCGGCATCGCACCGCGCAGCGACATGGATGCTTCCCTGCTCGCGTCCCAAGCCACGAGGATCCTGTCCAGGCTCGTGCGGGCGCAGCGAAACGACCTCGGGACGATGAGGACCGGCCGCCCCGCGTTCAGCATGACGTCTTCGGGCAGCCGGTTCGCAGCTTCGCAGACTGCCGCGGCCTCGTCGGCTTGCCCGACAACGATCAGGTCGCTCGCCCGGCCGTGGCGGACCACGGCCTGCACCGGATCTCCGTCTATCAACCGTGCATCGCAGGAAGACGCAGCCGGACATATGCGGCTGTGGAACACGTGAGCGACAGTTTCAGCCCTCCTGCGCAGGTGCAGCGAAGCCTCGGCGAGCGTTCGGTCCAGCTCCCCGGAAGCATGCGGAGCCAGGCCAGCTCCAGCCGGAGCCCAGGTGGGCACGATACCCATGAGATGGCTCCCGTGCCGCCTCGCGAGCCATGCCGCCAGGCGAGTGCGGACTTCGCAGCACTCGGTGTGGTCGAGGTGCACCGAGATGGTCGAAAGCATCATGCCTGCCGCCTTGCGGTGGTTGCCCTGCGGCCGGCATGCGCTCGGCCCGCGGAAGGCACGGATGCCAGGGCCCCGTTCAGCGTGCGCAGGGCTTCGCTCACCACGGCATTTCGCGAAGGCTGGGCCTGCGCATCGTCGCGGGCCGTTGCCGCGGGGGCGTGCAAATGCGAGCTTCCATCCGTTTGCTGATGCCGCAACACCTGCATCGGCGCCATGGCCAGGGCTTGCCAATCCTCGGCGCGCATGACCGCATCCGTCTCGGCGCGGGTCAGCGCGATGCAGTCCTGCAGGACCCGCGATCCGATCGTCTCGAACATCGAAAGGGCGTGCAGCCAGATGCCGTACTGGGCCTTGCATAGTGCCAGCGGGAAGGTGAAATCGGTGCTCATCGCGTGTCCTCCTGGCCGGAAGGGCCTTGCATGAATGCTGGCGCGGCGCAGCCTTGCCGGGTTTGCGCAGGATCAAGGCAACACAAAGCCGCGCTTCCTGTATCGGTTGTTACGGGTTTGACCGTCATCAACCCGATGCGCGCCCACGTGCCCATACTGGAGCGTCGATCCATTCCCGGGAATTTCGACATGTCCTCCTCTTCCCCCGAACCCACAGTCCCGGACGACTTCGCGCTGCTCGACGCCTGGTGGCGCGCCGCCAACTACCTGTCGGTGGGCCAGATCTACCTGATGGACAACCCGCTGCTGCACGAGAAGCTCGCACTGCGGCACATCAAGCCACGCCTGCTCGGGCACTGGGGCACGACACCGGGCCTGAACTTCATCTATGCGCACATGAACCGCGTCATCAACGCGCGGGACCTGAATGCGATCTTCATCGCGGGCCCCGGACACGGCGGGCCTGGCGTGGTCGCCAATACCTGGCTAGAAGGCACCTACAGCGAGGTGTACCCGGAGGTTGGGCAGGACGCCGAGGGCATGCGGCGCCTGTTCACGCAGTTCTCGTTCCCGGGCGGCATTCCGAGCCACGTCGCGCCGGAAACGCCCGGCTCCATCCACGAGGGCGGCGAACTGGGCTACTCGCTGCTGCACGCCTATGGCGCCGTGTTCGACAACCCCTCGCTGCTGGCCTGCTGCGTGATCGGCGACGGAGAGGCCGAGACCGGTGCGCTGGCGGCGAGCTGGCATTCCAACAAGTTCCTGAACCCGCAGCGCGACGGCGCGGTGCTGCCCATCCTGCACCTCAACGGCTACAAGATCGCAGGCCCTACCGTGCTCGCGCGCATCGGCGAGGAGGAGCTGACGCAGCTGCTGCGCGGCTACGGCCACGAACCTTACTTCGTGGTGGGCGACCAGCCCGCCGACATGCACAGGCAGATGGCGGCCGTGCTCGACACCGCGCTGGACCGCATCCGCGCCATCCAGGAAAGCGCGCGCACGAACGGCTTTCACACGAGGCCGCGCTGGCCCATGATCGTGCTGCGCTCGCCCAAGGGCTGGACCGGACCAGGCCGCGTGGACGGCCTGCAGGTCGAGGGCAGCTTCCGCGCGCACCAGGTGCCACTGGCAGGTTTCGCCGACCAGCCCGGCCATGTCGAACTGCTGGAGAACTGGCTTCGCCGCTACCGCCCCGAGGAACTGTTCGATGCGCAAGGGGCCCTTCGCCCCGAGATCGCCGCCCTCGCGCCCAGGAGCACGCGCCGCATGAGCGCCAACCTGCACGCCAACGGTGGATTGCTGCTGAAGGACCTGACGATGCCGCCATTCCGCGCGCATGCCGTACAGGTCCCGGCGCCCGGTGCGGTCGACGCCGAGGCCACACGCGTGGCCGGGAGCTTTCTGCGCGAAGTCATGCGAGCGAACGCGGGGGAACGCAACTTCCGCGTGATGGGCCCGGACGAAACGGCCTCGAACCGCCTCTCGGCCCTGTTCGACGTGACGGATCGGACGACGGCCGCGCAGGTCTGGCCGGGCGACGAGCACCTCTCGCCAGACGGCCGGGTGATGGAGGTGCTCAGCGAGCACCTCTGCCAGGGCTGGCTCGAAGGCTACCTGCTGACGGGGCGGCACGGATTCTTCTCGTGCTACGAGGCCTTCATCCACATCGTCGACTCGATGTTCAACCAGCATGCCAAGTGGCTCAAGGTTTCGCGCGGCATCGCGTGGCGCCGGCCGATCGCGTCGCTGAACTACCTGCTCACCAGCCATGTCTGGCGCCAGGACCACAACGGCTTCAGCCACCAGGATCCAGGCTTCCTCGACCACGTGGTGAGCAAGAAAGCCGAGGTGGTGCGCGTGTACCTGCCGCCGGACGCCAACACCCTGCTCTCGGTGACCGATCACTGCCTGCGCAGCCGCGACTACGTGAACGTGATCGTGGCCGGCAAGCAACCGGCGCCGCAGTGGCTGGACATCGACGCCGCCGTGCGCCATTGCACCGCAGGACTCGGCATCTGGAAATGGGCGAGCAATGACGAAGGCGGCGAGCCCGACGTGGTGATGGCCTGCGCCGGCGACGTCCCTACGCTGGAGACGATGGCGGCCGTCGACCTGCTGCGCGAGAAGGTGCCGCAATTGAAGGTGCGCGTGGTGAACGTAGTCGACCTGATGGCGTTGCAGTCACCGAGCGCGCACCCGCACGGCATCGCCGATGAGGACTTCGATGCCATCTTCACCACCGACAGGCCGGTGATCTTCGCGTTCCACGGCTACCCTGCGCTGGTCCACAGGCTGATCTACAGGCGGCACAACCACCCCGGCTTCCACGTTCACGGCTATTGCGAGGAAGGCACAACCACCACGCCCTTCGACATGACGGTACTCAACAGGCTCGATCGCTTCCATCTCGCCGCCGATGCCATTGCACGCGTGCCGAAGCTGTGCGACAGCACGGGCCATGTGCAGCAGCATCTGCGCGACAGGCTCCTGGAGCACCGGGCGTACATCACGCGCCACGGGCGCGACATGCCGGAAATCGAGAACTGGCGCTGGTCCCGCTAGCGCTGCATTCCGGGACACGACCTTGTGGGGCCGATAACCGCCGCTTCGTCCTCCTGGCGATGCTGCTGGAAGCCGTCGTCTGAAGACCCCTTGGCGCCTGCCGCGCCCGCGCTTGATCCAGCGCAATACGCACGCCTTCCCCCCTTCCTACAGTGGATTCCACGGCCGCCACGGCTGCGCCAGGACGACCGGCTTCCATCCATCCATCCACTGCAAGGAATCCCTCATGAAGACCGATACCCAACTGCGCAACGACATCCAGGCCGAGCTGACCTGGGCTCCCGACGTCAAGTCCTCCGATATCGGCGTGATCGTCAGGGACGGCGTGGTCACTCTCACCGGCCATCTCTCCAGCTACGCCGAAAAGTACGCGGTCGAGCGCGCGGTGCAGCGCGTGTACGGCGTGAAGGCGCTGGCGATCGAACTGACGGTGAAGCTGCCTTCCGACAACCAGCGCACCGACGCCGACATCGCGCTGGCGGCCGAGCGCGCGCTCGAATGGAACGTGCTCGTGCCCGACGGCAAGATCCATCCGATGGTCGAGAAAGGCTGGCTCAGTCTGAACGGCGAGGTCGAATGGGACTACCAGCGCAATGCCGCCGAAGTCGCCGTGCGCGACCTGATGGGCGTGACCGGCGTGTCGAACCTCGTGAAGGTCAAGCCCAGAGTCAGCCCCGCCGACGTCGAGAAGAAGATCCACGAGGCACTCTCGCGCCAGGCCGACCGCGAGGCCCGCAAGCTCTCCATCTCGGTGGAGGGCTCGCACGTCACGCTGCGCGGCACCGTCCACTCCTGGACCGAGCGCGACGCGGTGCAGGGCGCTGCCTGGGCCACGCCGGGCGTCACGGTGGTGGTGAACGACCTGCTCGTGGACGCCTGAGATGCGCGTCGCACTCGTCACCGGCGGGACCTCGGGTATCGGGGCGGCCACGGCCGAGGCCCTGCAGTCGGCCGGCTACCGCGTGGCGGTGAACTTCGCGAACCGCGCGCAGACGGCGCAGGCCTTCGCCGCGCGCACCGGCATCCCGGCCTTCGCATGGAACGTGGCAGACCACGCCGCCTGCCAAGCCGGCGTCGCGCGCGTGGAGTCCGAACTCGGCCCGATCGACGTGCTGGTCAACAACGCCGGCATCACGCGCGACACGATGCTGCACAAGATGAGCTTCGAGCAGTGGCGCGAGGTGCTCGACGTGAACCTGGGTGGCTGCTTCAACATGTGCCGCGCCGTCATCGGCGGCATGCGCGAGCGCCGCTTCGGCCGCATCGTCAACATGGGCTCGGTCAACGGACTGTCCGGACAGGCGGGCCAGGTGAACTACGCGGCCACGAAGGCCGGACTCGTGGGTTTCACCAAGTCGCTTGCGCTGGAAGGCGCCTCGCGCAACATCACCGCGAACGTGGTCGCGCCGGGCTACACCGACACACCCATGGTGGAGGCGGTCGCGCCCGAGGTGATGGCGAGGATCCTGTCGGACATTCCGGCCGGCCGCCTCGCCACGCCCGCCGAGATCGCGCGCGGCGTGGTGTTCCTCGTCGCCGACGAGTCCGCGTTCATCAACGGCATCACGCTGTCGATCAACGGCGGCAAGTACATGGCCTGAGGCGGCAGCGCCCGGAACTTCAGCCATCACGAGCGCGAGCCCTCCATGCACAGCACCGAAGAAACACGCGACATCGAGCAGGCCCCCACGGCCGCGCCGACCATGCAGGCCATGGTGCTGAACGCGGCGCTGCTGCCGCTGGAGTGCGAGCGGCGCAGCATCCCGCAGCCCGGCCCGGGCGAGCTGCGCCTGCGCGTGCTGGCATGCGCGGTCTGCCGCACCGACCTGCATGTGGTCGATGGCGAGCTGCCGCTGCCGGTGTTGCCCATCGTGCCGGGGCACGAGATCGTCGGCATCGTGGAGGCCATGGGTGCGGGCGTGCAGGGCCATCGCATCGGCGACCGCGTGGGCGTGCCATGGCTGGGCCACAGCTGCGGCTCCTGCGCCTTCTGCGCGGACGGCCGCGAGAACCTTTGCGACACGCCGCGCTTCACGGGCTATCACCGCGACGGCGGCTTCGCAAGCCATGTGATCGCCGAGGCGGCGTTCTGCCTGCCGCTCGCCATGCCCGAAACCGACGCCGCGCGCATCGCCCCGCTGCTGTGCGCGGGCCTGATCGGCTGGCGCAGCCTCAAGGCCGCGGGCGATGGCGCGCGACGGCTGGGCATCTTCGGATTCGGCGCCGCAGCGCACCTGGTGACGCAGGCGGCGGTCGCGCAGGGCCGCCAGGTCTACGCATTCACCCGATCCGGGGACGCGGCGACACAGGCCTTCGCACGCAGCCTGGGGGCCACCTGGGCCGGCGGCTCGAACGAGCGCCCGCCCGAGCCCCTGGATGCCGCCATCATCTTCGCGCCCGCCGGCGAGCTGGTGCCGGCGGCGCTGCGCGTGGTGCACAAGGGTGGCCGGGTGGTGTGCGGGGGCATCCACATGAGCGACATTCCCGCCTTCCCGTACCGGCTGCTGTGGGAGGAACGCAGCGTGGTCTCGGTGGCCAACCTCACGCGCGCGGATGCGCGGGAGTTTCTCGACTTCGCGCAGATGCATCCGCTGCAGGTCCACGTCAGGACCTATCCGCTCGGGCAGGCCAACGAAGCACTGGCCGATCTGCGCGCCGGCCGCATCGAGGGTGCCGCGGTACTGGTGCCCTGATGCACCGCCGCCGCGGCGCCCGGTTCAGAGTTCCAGCGATTCGCGGTATTCGGGCACGGTGCACGGCCAGCCGTGGCGCTCCTCGATGGCCAGCCGCAGCGCGTCGGCGGCCACCGGTTCCCCATGGGTGACGAACACGCGCCGCGGCGCCTGCTGGGCGTCGAGCCACGCGAGCAGCTCCTCCCGGTCGGCGTGGGCCGACAGCGTTTCCAGGTTCGCGACTTCCGCGCGCACCGGCACGTAGGCGCCGTGGATCTTGACCGCCTCGGCGCCCGCCAGCATGGCGGCGCCGCGCGTGCCTGCCGCCTGGAAGCCCGCGAACAGGATGGTGTTGCGGGCGTTGGGCGCGTAGGCCTTCAGGTGGTGCAGCACCCGCCCGCCGGTGGCCATGCCGCTGGCGGAAACGATGATCGACGGGAAGCCCAGGGTGTTCAGCCGTATCGATTCCTCGATCGTGTTGACGACGATGGTCTTCCCCAGCATCGTCGCGCACTGCTGCGCGCTCAGCCGATGCTCGTCGCAGTGCTTCCTGTAGATGCGCGTGGCGTCGGTCGCCATGGGGCTGTTCAGGTAAACCGGCATGTCCGGGATGCGGCGCGCGTCCTTGAGCAGGTGGATGCAGTGCAGCAGCGTCTGCGCGCGCCCGACGGCGAAGGCCGGGATCACCACGATGCCACCGCGCGCGGCGGTGCGGTTGATCACGCCCGCGAGCTCGGTGAGCGTGTCGACCGCGGGATGCCTGCGGCCTCCGTAGGTGGATTCCACCACCACATACTCCGCCGGGCTGGCGGCTTCGGGCGGCCGCATCAGCAGGTCATCACTGCGCCCCAGGTCGCCCGAGAAAAGAATGCTCGAACCCTCCCAGCCAACCCGCAGGCTGCCGGCCCCCAATATGTGGCCGGCCCTGCACAGCTGCCAGGACCAGCCGGGCCACAGCGAACACTCCTGGCCGAAGGGAACGGGCTCGAAGCGCCCGAGCGCCGTGCGCGCCTCCTGCTCGGTGTACAACGGCAACGCGGGCTTGTGCTTGGAGTGGCCGTGGCGATTGGCATAGTCGGCGTCCTCCTCCTGCAGGCGTCCCGAGTCCGGCAGCAGCAGCTCGCAGAGTTCCAGGGTGGCGGCAGTGCAGTAGACGACACCCTTGAAGCCAAGGCGAACCAACCGCGGAACGAAGCCGCTGTGGTCAAGATGCGCATGCGTCAGCACCACGGCATCGATGCTGGCTGGATCGACCGGCAGCACGTCCCAGTTGCGCAGGCGCAGCTGCTTGAGTCCCTGGAAGAGCCCGCAATCGACCAGCAGTCGCCGGCCGCCATGGCTCAGCAGGTACTTCGAGCCGGTGACGGTGCCCGTGCCGCCGAGGAAGTCGATGCGCATGGAAGCCTCAGTGGGACATCAGCACCGGCAGCGTCATCCACTGCAGCATGGACAGCGTGGCGCCGCCCAGCACCCACTCGCGTGCCCTGCTGTGGCCGTAGCAGCCCATCACCAACAGGTCGGAACTCAGGTCGGAGGCGAGCGACAGCAGCTTGTTTCCGACATCTTCCTCCTTGTCGCCACCGAGGTGCAGTCGAATGTTGCTGACGCCCTGCACCCGCAGGTAGGCCTGCAGGCTCTGCAGAGATTCGTTCGCGCCCTCGCCGTACGCGACAACGTCCACGCGGTCGGCCTTGCGCAGCCATGGCAGCGCGGAGCTCACGGCGCGCGCGGATTCGCGCGTCTCCTTCCAGGCCACCAGCACGTTGCGGCCGATGGGGCCGATCGCCCCCGCATAAGGCAGCACCAACGCCGGCCTGCCGCTTTGCACCAGGACGCTGGGCAGGAAGTCACCTGGGAGTTCGCCGTCCATCGGGTCGTTGCGGTCGCGCTGCCCGAGGACCAGCAGATCGGCATACAGCGCGCGCCGGCCGAATCCCCAAGGCCCGTCGCTCTCTGCCTCGACCCAGTGAAGGCGCGGCGAGCCCGCGCTGTGCTGCACGAAAGCGGCGTGCATCCTGTCGCGCGCGTCCTTGTCGATCTCCTGCATGATCGCCACCGCCTCTGCCGCGGCCTCGATGGAGAACGGATAGCGCATCAGCGCGGAGAGCGTGCACGGCTGGGCCGTCACTTCGGCATCGAAAGTCTCTGCGAGCTGGCGGGCCAGCTTGATGCGCTCCACCGCGCGGGCCGTGCCGTCGAGGTGAAGCAGGATGGATTTCGGGGTCTGCATGAAGGCTCTCCTTGGGCAGGCGGTTTGCAATGGAGGCGACCTTAGGCCTGGCGGCCTCGCGTGGGCTTGCGCTGCGTCAAGCGGCTGCGTCAAACGGCTTCAGTCCGGCGGCGCCCATCGAGGCCCTCGGCGCCGCGCATCGCCGCTTGATCCATCTCAACATCCACACCCGGGACGACGCGCAGGATTTCTCTTCCATCATCCAAAGGAGATGTCGCATGCCTTTCCTGACGAAGAATGTCGGAGTCCTAGACCGTGCGCTGCGTATCGGCGCAGGCCTGCTGCTGATCGCCCTGGCGGTCAGGGGAACCATCGGGTTCTGGGGCTACATTGGCGTGGTGCCGCTGCTGACGGGCGTGGTGGGCAACTGCCCGGCCTACACCCTGTTTGGCGTCAGCACCTGCCCGCGCGACGGACGCTGAGACCCGGATGCGCATCCACGGAACAACGGAGGGCGGTATGTCGATCCATACCCTGCTGCTCATCGCGCTGTGCTCGGTACTGGGTGGGACGGTGCTGTGGCTCATGTTCCAGCTGCTCATCAAGTGGCTCACGCTGGACTGACTGCTCGGAGACGATCCGGGTGGATGGACCTGCCGCGCGGGCTCGCCAGCGCGCGATTGCCTTGCCACGAAGCCGGTCCCGCGATGAGGAGCAGGCTACGTGTGCTTGAGGCCGCCGGCCAAGTCGAGGTACTAATCTTCCTGCCCGCGCGAAGTGTCCGCGGCATTCGCCGTCAGTGTGTGTCCTGCCCGGTTCCTCCGAGACATTGATTTCTAGAAAGCTTGGAACCAAGTCTCAGGTCAAGCCGGAACAGGTGACGAGGCCAAACTGGAATGGGTGACCAAATCGGACTGGAATACGCAGGAAACACCCATTGATTCCTGCGACTTGACTGTCCCGGCGCCTTATTTTAAGATTCCGACATTCCGGAAAGATTATGGCTGCCGCTCACACCACCTTTCTGACCAGTGCTGAGGCCGCATTTATTGCCGGCGTGACCGACCGTGAGGTCAACAGAGTCATTGATGAGCACATCGTTCCCGAGCCCTTGCTTAGTTTGGTCGGGGGGCGACGCGTTGCCCGGCTGGGGGCTGTTTTTATTTCGTTTTACTTCAAGACTGAGACCTTATTCACAGCCCAACTGCGACGAAATCTCGTGGCTTCACTTGCTGGGGAGATGCGCGCAAAGGAAAGTTGGCCGGACCTCCTGGAACTACAGGACGACGCGTTCAGCCCGCTCTCAAGATGGCTGGGCAATGTCCAACCCAAAGAAGCCCCTTACTTGCACGTCGACATTTGGCCCTTCCTTCAAGAAGCAAAGGCCCGAACAGAAGTCGTAGAACGTGCTCTTGACCATATCAAGACGGACTCGGAAATACTCAATGGCACACCCGTGTTCAAGGGCACACGTGTCCCGATTGAAGGCGTTCTAGCTTCCCTGGACGCTGGTGTGGATCTGTCGCGATTGCAGAAGTCCTATCCATTTCTCGATGAAGAGTTGGTGGAATCTGCCCGCGTGTATGCCAAGGTGCGGCCGCGTCGCGGCAGGCCGCGGCGCATATCTGAGATGCATCCCAGCTGGAAGGTTAAGAGTTCCAAGGTTGTCCGCCCTGCTCAGCCATGAGTTACAGGCTCTTCATCGACGAGTGTCTATCACCAGAACTCGTCGATTTGGCTCGCGAAGCAGGCCATGTGCAATCGAGCTGTTCGCGCGACCGAGGAATCCTCGGGTTACCCGACTGGGAGTTGATCACATTTGTCGTGACTGGCGACTTCACTCTGGTGACGCACAACGCTCGGGATTTCCGTGGAGGGGGTCAAGAGAATCCTGGGGGCTTGCACGCGCAACAGGAGATTCATGCTGGGCTCATTTGTTTGAACTCGTTCCATCCGATGGACTTGGAACGGCAACATCGCCTCTTCCATCTTGCTCTGGCCGAACTTGAAAATTTGCCCGATCTTGTCAATCAAGCGTTGGAGATTTTTGAGGACGAGGTGGGGACGGTAACAGCGGCGGTCTACGAGATTCCGCAGCCGCTCTAGCCAGGCCGAGTTGCCCCCTACTTGAACACCAGCCGCCCTCGGCCGATTGAGACATTGGGTCGATAACTGCCCGTCGGCAACGTGGCCCGATCGGGAACGAGGGCGTATCTCACTGGTCTGGAAGGCGTTCTACTCGTGATCCCGTCGCACCTCATTTCGCCTCGTGCCACAGGAGTCGTCAGGCCGCGATTTCAGCCTCCACGCCGCGGCCAATCCCGCCTTCCCCGAAATAGAAAGACTGAATGTCCGCGCGCTGCCGCAGCACCTGCGCGTCGCCACTCAATACCGTGCGCCCCGCCTCGAGCACGGTCGCGCGGTCGGCGTACTGCAGTGCAACGGTCGAGTTCTGCTCCGCCACGAGGATCGACAGGCCCTCTTCCCGATTGAGCTGCCGCAGTTGCTCGAAGATGTCGCGCACCACCAGCGGCGCGAGCCCCATCGAAGGTTCGTCAAGCACCAGCAGCCGTGGCCGCGACATCAGCGCGCGGCCTATGGCCGCCATCTGCTGCTCGCCGCCGGAGCACAGGCCGGCGAGCGTGCGCCGCCTGTCCTTGAGCTTCGGGAAGATCGCATAGACCCGCGCGAGGTCCCCGGCGATCTCCGCGCGCCGCGCACCGCGGCCGAGTGCGCCGGTCAGCAGGTTCTCTTCCACGGTGAGCGCACGGAAACAGTGGCGGCCCTCCAGCACCTGCACCAGGCCCAGGCGGACGAGATCGGCCGGGCTGGCGCGCCCCGTGTCGTGCCCGTCGAAGACGATGCGCCCGGCCGTCACCTGCCCGCGCTCGGCCGGCAGCAGATTCGACACGGCCTTGAGCGTCGTCGACTTGCCCGCGCCGTTGGCGCCGAGCAGCGCATGGATCTCGCCCGCGCGCACTTCCAGGCTCACGCCATGCAGCGCGACGATGGAGCCCTGGTACGCCGCCTCGACCGCCTCGACGCGCAGCAAGGGTGTCGTCATCGCCTCAGCTCCAGGCGTGGAACGGCGGCTTCACGCCGTTGAGGAAGTAGTTGCCGACGATGGCGTACTTCCAGCGCACCGGGTCGTGCAGCGTGTGCGTGCGTGCATTGCGCCAGTGCCGGTCGAGGTTGTACTGGCCCAGCGTCGAGCGCGTGCCCGCCAGCTCGAAGAGCTTGTTGGTCGCCAGGATCGCGATCTCGGTGGAGAGCACCTTGGCTTCCGCCGTCGCGATCTGCGCCGCGGCCACGCTGTCGGCATCGGGCGCTGCCACCGCGCGGTCGATGGCGCGGCCGGCGCGCTCCAGCAGTGCCTCGCTCGCATGCAGGCGGATCTGCAGGTCGCCCACGGCCTGGATCGAGTAGGGGTCTTCCCACGCATGGTCGCGCTGGCTGTCGATCCAGGGGCGCGTCTTGGTGCGGATGAAGTCGACCGTCTCCGCGATGGTGCCGCGCGCAATGCCCACGTCGACCGCCGCCTGGATGATCTGGAAGATCGCGCCGTCGGCCGAAGGCGCGTCGTAGCCCTTGTAGGCCGGGATCAGATGGGTTTTCGGCACCTTCACGTGATCGATGATCACCGTGCCGCTGAGCGTGGTGCGCTGCCCGAAGGCCGACCAGTCGTCGATCACCGTGAGGCCCGGCGCATTGCGCTCGGCCACCACGTACCAGGTTCTGCCCTGCTCGTCGTTGGCCACGATGGGCACGTAGTGCGCAAGCAGCGCGCCGGTCGAATAGAACTTCTTGCCGGTCACCACCACGTGGTCGCCCGCATCGGTGAAACGCGTCTCGAAGTCGGCCGCGCGCTTGGAACCCGACTCCGAGAACGCATTGCCCCAGCGCACGCCGCGCAGGAAGTCGGCGAAGAAGAGCTTCTGCTGCGCGGCATCCGACACCGTGCGCACCGCGGCGACGAAGCCCAGGTGGTTCTGCGTGATCTGCCCGAGCGAGGGATCGGCCGCCGAGATGATCGCGATCACCTCGGCCAGCGTGGCATACGACACCTCGGCGCCGCCGAAGGCCTTCGGCACGTTGATGGCCCACAGGCCGCTCTGCGAATAGGCATCGATCTCCTCGACCGGCCAGCGGCGCAGGCGGTCGCGCTCGGAAGCGCCGACGATCAGCCTGGCGGCCAATGCGTGCGCCACGGCAATGGCTTCGGCATCGTCGCGGATCACGTGCGCGGGGGTGTCGGACAGCGGCAGGCCGGGCACGGGGTCGTTGGCGGCCGGCTGGATGGATACGGGCGGTTGGGGAATGGCGGACATGGACGTGGCTTTCAAATCTTGGTCAGTGAGGTATCAAGCCAGGAACACCGCGGAACCGGATTTGCCGGGGCCGCTGGTGTTGCCCCCGGCAGGGGGTTGGCGAAGACATGGAGTGCGTAGCCTGGAGGCGAGCCGGGTTCTAGTCGTCGATGCTCTTGCGCACCTTCACGTTCTTCTCCTTGGCATAGGCCAGCGAAGACTTCTCGATGATCGGTCGCAGCAGCTTCCAGTCGGGCGCGATCCAGTCGGACACCACGTTCCACTTGCTGCCGTCCCACTGCTGGAAGGCCACGCGGCCGTCGCCTTCGTGGTTGTCCCAGGTCACGTTGATCGAATGGAACAGGCCCTTGGCGCCGAGCGCCGCCGCGCGCGCCTCGTCGATCTTCAGGTTCTCCAGGCCCCAGCGGACCTCGTCGCCGGTGAGGGTGCGCTTGCCGAATTTGGCCTGCGCGATGCGGATGGCCTCCACGTTCAGGATGCCGTTGAGGACGCCGAGGTTGTGATAGACGCTGCCGATGCGCTTGGGGTCCTGCAGGTTGCCCTTGCCGGCGCCGTAGACGGTCTTGGTGATCTCCTGCAGCACCGGGTACTGGGCGCCCGCGGCCACGGTGGTGATCGCCACGTAGCCCTTGGCGGCGTCGCCCGCGGGGATCACGTCCTCCTCGGAGTTGGACCAGACGTTGCCCACGATGTGGTCGACCGGAAAGCCCGTCTTCTGCGCGGTCTTCAGCGCCACCGGATTCATCACGCCCCAGCCGCGCAGCACCACGTAGTCGGGCTTGGCGCGGCGGATGGCGAGCCACTGCGACTGCTGCTCGTTGCCGGGGTGCGGCACCTCGATCTGCTGCAGCGCGAAGCCGTACTTCTTCGCCAGCAGTTCGTAGATCGGAATGGTCTCCTTGCCGTAGGGCGAGCCGTGATACAGCACCACGATCTTCTTGCCCTTGAGCTTGTCGGCGCCGCCTTCCTTGCCCGCGATGTAGTTCACGATGCCGGAGGTCTCGCTGTACGGGTTCAGCAGCAGCGGGAAGATGTACTTGAACACGCGACCGTCGGTGGTGTCGGTGCGGCCGTGGTTGATGGTGAGCAGCGGCACCTTGTCGGCGGTGACGCGGTCGATCAGCGCGTAGGCGATGCCGACCGACAGCGGGTTCCAGGTCGCGATGCCGAGGCGCTGCTTGAGGCGCTCGTACACCTCCACGCCGCGCTCCACCTCGTATTGCGTCTCGCCCTCCTCCCAGGTCAGCTTCACGCCGCCCACGCCGCCGTCGCGCGTGTTCACCAGGTTCAGGTAGTCGATGAAGCCGCCGAAGAAGCCCGTGCCGCCCGCCGCATAGGGGCCGACGCGATAGCTCTGCAGAGGGAAGAACTGCTCGTTCGCGTCGGCATGCGCGAGCTGCAGGCCGCTCGCGGCCAGGGTGACGGCCACGGCCGCGGTTTTCAGGTGCTTGATGAAGGACATGTGATGAAGGCTCTTGGGATGCGAAGGAAAAGGAAGAAGGCGCGGTGCGTTCAGGCTGCGGAAGGGCCCGCCAGCCGCCGGCGCGTGCGGTCCCACAGGGCGGCCAGTCCCTGCGGCTCCACGACGAGGAAGAAGATGATCAAGGCGCCCAGCACGATGCGCTGGCTCATGTCGAGCACGCCCGAATCGAACCAGCCGCCGAACAGGAAGCTGCCCACGCGCGACAGCAGCAGCGGAAACACCACGATCAGCGCCGCGCCGAGGAAGGCGCCGCGGATCGTCGCGAGCCCGCCGATGATCACGATGAAGAGAATCTGGAACGAACGGTCGAGGTTGAAGCCCGCGGGCTCCACCGTGCGCAGGTAGACGAAGCCCCACAGCACGCCCGCCACGCCGACGATGAACGACGACACCGCGAACGCCAGCAGCTTGGTGCGCAGCACCGGCACGCCGATCACGCGCGCGGCCAGTTCGTTGTCGCGCACGGCGATGAAGTGGTGGCCCGTCTGCGTGCGCACCAGCCGCCATGCCAGCAGGGTGAGCACCGTCACCACGGCGAGCGAGAAGATGTAGCGTCGTACGGGCGTGTCGAACACGATCCCCGCCACCTCGAGCACCGGCGCATCGATCACGCCCGAAGGGTTGTCGTTGCTGAACCAGCCGAACTTGGTGAGCGCCCATTGCACGAAGAACTGCGCGGCCAGCGTCGACACCGCCAGGTAGAAGCCGCGCAGCCGCAGGCTCGGCAGGCCGAACACCAGCCCGACGACGGTGGCGGCAAGGCCCGCGAGCCCGATGCTCGCGAGCAGCGGCAGCCCTTCCACCCGCAGGTTGAAGTTGTAGGCGGCGAAGGCACCGACGGCCATGAAGGCGGCCGTGCCCAGCGAGAGCTGGCCCGCATAGCCGGTCAGCAGGTTGAGCCCCACCGCGGCCAGCGACAGCGCGAGGAACGGGATCAGCAGCGCATCGAACACATAGCCCGATGCGACGAAAGGCACGATGCCGAAGGCGATGGCGAGCACGGCCACCGGCCAGGTCCATGGAGGTATGGAAACATTGCGCATGGCTCAGGCACGCTCCACCAGTTTCTGCCCGAACAGCCCGCTGGGCCGGATCAGCAGGAAGGCCAGCGCCGCGACATACGCGAACCAGCTCTCGATGCCGCCGCCCACGAAGGGCCCGATGTACACCTCGGCCAGCTTCTCGAGCGCGCCGATCACAAGCCCGCCGACGATTGCGCCGAGAATCGAATCGAAGCCACCGAGCACCAGCACCGGCAACGCCTTGAGCACCACGAGCGAGAGCGAGAACTGCACACCCAGCCGTGCGCCCCAGAGCAGGCCGGCCACCAGCGCGATGACGCCGGCCGCGGCCCAAACCGTGGCCCAGATGCGCGGCAGCCGCAGGCCGACCGCGATGGCCGCATAGGTGTCGTCCGCCACCGCGCGGAACGCCAGGCCCACGCGGGTGTAGCGGAAGAAGGCCGACAGCAGCGCGACCATCACGGCGGCCGTGGCGGCGGCGAACAGGTCGAAGGTCGAGACCATGATGCCCAAGAACTGCAACGGCTCATCGGCGATGCCCAGCTCCAGCGCGTGCACTTGCGTGCCCCACACCAGCTGCGCCACCCCCTCGATCACGTACGACAGGCCCAGCGTCGCCATGAACAGCGTGATCGGCGGCTGATTCATCAGCGGGCGCAGCACCGTGCGCTCGATGACCAGCCCCAGGGCCACCATGAGCGCGAAGGTCAGCACCAGAGCTAGCGCGAAAGGCACGCCGCGCTCCACCAGGCTCACGAAGGTGAGCGCCGCGAACAGCAGCTGCGCGCCCTGCGCGAAGTTGAGAACGCCCGATGTCTTGTAGATCAGCACGAAGCCGATGGCCACCAGCGAATACATCACGCCCGAGAGCAGGCCGCCGAGGAGGACTTCGGCGAAGAAACCGGCGTCGAAACCGTCCATCAGGCTGCTCCCTCGATGTCGTCGCCGTGTGCCACGCCAAGGTAGGCGTCGATCACCGCCGGGTCGCTGCGCACTTCGGCGGGCGTGCCGTCGGCGATCTTGCGGCCGTGGTCAAACACCGCCACGCGGTCCGACAGGCCCAGCACCACGCCGATGTCGTGCTCGATCAGCAGGATCGTGGTGCCGAACTCGTCGCGGGCGGCGCGCACGAAATGCGCGAGCTCGCTCTTCTCGGTGCCCGTCATGCCGGCCATTGGCTCGTCGAGCAGCAGCAGTCGAGGCGATGCCACCAGCGCACGCGCCAGCTCGACACGCTTCTGCAGGCCATAGGCGAGCGTGCCCGCGAGCCGCTCGCGCACGGCGCCCAGCCCGAGAAAACCGATGATCGCGTCGGCCCGGGCATGCGCATCCTCGCGTTCGCGCCGTGCGCGGCCCAGACCGACGAGTTGCTCCACGAACGTGGAGCGTGCCGCATCGACGCGGCCGAGCACGATGTTGTCGCGCACGCTCAGGCCCTTGAAGAGCGCCAGGTTCTGGAAGGTGCGCGCGACGCCCAGCCGTGCCAGCCGCGCTGTAGGCACATGGCCGAAGCTGCGTCCGCCGATCCACACGCGCCCGCGGTCGGGCCGGTACAACCCGCTGATGACATTGACCAGTGAACTCTTGCCAGCTCCGTTGGGACCGATGACGGCGCGGATCTCCCCCTTGGCGATCGACAGGTCCACACCCGACAGCGCGGTGACGCCGCCGAAGGACAGATCGATGCCCTCCAGCCGCAGCACCGCCGACGTCGTGGCGTCTTCCCTCACCGACGCGGTGCGGCCTGCGGGCACGAAAGCCACCGGGTCGACGCCCAATGGAACCGGTCCGGCCTCGAAGAAAAGATCGGGCATCACGGCGAGGCTCACGCCACGGCTTCCAGTGCCGCCTTGGCGGGCTGGCCTGCACGCGCGGCCTGCTCCGCTTCGAGCTCGCGCACCAGCGGCAGCACCTTCTCGCCGAAGTACTCCACCTCCTCGATGAAGTGCAGGAAGCCCGTGAGGATCAGGTCCACGCCGATGGCCTTGAGCGCCACGATGCGCTCGGCGATCTGCTGCGGCGTTCCGATGAGGTTGGTACGGAAGCCGTCGTTGTATTGCACCAGGTCCTCGAAGGTCGACTTGGCCCAATTGCCCTCGCCTTCGGGCGATGCCTTGCCGGCCTGCTTCACCGCGTCGCCGAAGGCATGCACCGCCTCGACGTGCGCGTGCTTGATGATGTCCGCCAGCACCGCCTTGGCTTCTTCCTCCGTGTCGCGGGCGATGACGAAGGCGTTCACGCCGATGCGCACCGTGTGGCCGTTCTGTGCCGCCTTGGCCTGGATGTCGTCGATCTGAGCCTTCAGGCCCTCGGGCGTGTTGCCGTTGGTGAAGTACCAGTCCGACACGCTGGCCGCGTTGTCGCGCGCGGCGCGCGAACTGCCGCCCTGGAAGATCTCCGGGTGCGGCTTCTGCACCGGCTTCGGGCTCAGCGTGTAGTCGCTGAAACGGTAGAAGTCGCCCTTGAAGGTGAAGTTGTCCTGCGTCCAGATGCCCTTGAGCGCGCGGATGAACTCGTTGGAGCGGCGATAGCGCTCGTCGTGCTCGAGCCAGGGCTCGCCGATGGCCTGGAACTCGCCCTTGAACCAGCCACTGACCACATTGATGGCGATGCGGCCGTTGGAGATGTGGTCGATGGTGGCGATCTGCTTGGCGACCACGGCAGGGTTCCACGGCCCGGGCAGGATGGCGGCAAGCACCTTGAGCTTGGTGGTGGCGTGCAGCAGCGCCTGGCTGAAGGACACCGACTCGTGCTGGTACTCGGCGCCATAGCCGGCCGTGAACCGGATCTGGCTCAGCGCGTACTCGAAGCCCGCCTTCTCGGCCGCGACCGCGAGGCGCTGGTTGTATTCGAGGCTCCAGTCGGTGCGCTGCTCGATGGTGCTGACCACCAGACCGCCGCTGACGTTGGGCACCCAGTAGGCGAACTTGACGGGGGCGGCGGTGGAGGACGACGGTTGGCTCATGGCAGGTTTCTCTCTGTGGGGACGATCGATCGGAAGGAAGGCTTCTTCAGGCGGCCAGCGCGACCGGCGCGGGCTTGCGGATGGCGGGCGCGATCGGTGTGGTGGACGTGGCGGCCGGCGAGGCATCGCGCAGCTGGGGCACGGCACGCGCCACGGCCAATGCGATGCGTTCACGCAGCGAGGGGCTGGCGATCTCGTAGCCTTCGAAGTCCTTCTCCACCGCATAGACGCCGATGGGCAGCGTGAGCGCCTGGAAGAAGCTGAAGAGCGGGCGCAGCTGGTGGTCGATGACCAGCGCATGGCGGTCGCTGCCGCCCGTGGCCGCGAGCAGCACGGGCTTGTCGGTCAGCGCTTCGTGATGCACGAAGTCGAAGAGATGCTTGAAGAGGCCGGTATACGAGCCGCGGTAGACCGGGCTCGCCACCAGCAGCAGGTCGGCCGACTCGATGGCCGCGATGCTCTCCTCGACAGCGGCGGGCAGCTGGTTGCGGTAGAGCACGCCGGCGAACTGCGGGCCGATGTCGCCCAGCGAGATCACGCGCGACTCGATGGCGATCTGGTCGCCGAGTGCGGCCAGGAGTTGATCGACCAGCACCAGCGTGCGCGATGGACGTTGCAGGCTGCCGGAGACGGCGACGACTTTCAGTTTTCGACTCATGTTGATATGACCTCTGTTTGGAAGCCACGAGCGATTCGCGGCACGCCTGATATATGCGAATGGCGTGCCACTTTCTTTTTCCTTATGAATCAAGGAGTTAGAGCGAAATGGCTATTCGCCTGCGTGCTGAATCCGAAACAGGCTGCGGGTGAGCTGCTGATCAGCCAGCAGCTTTGCAGCCATAGTCGTTTGAGGCAGATCGGTATGCGGGCATCGAATGAACGCCAGGCAGCAACTGCTCGATGCAACTGCTTCCTGCGCAGCAGCGCGGAACAGCGGGAGCAGCGCTGAAAAGCACAACGGGCCTGCGACGCGAAGCCGCAGGCCCGTTGCATGGCGATGGCAGGTTCAGGAATAGAAGCTGGGTTGCGGCAGGCACGCATTGAGCGCCCAGTGGCCCAGCTCGCGCACCTTGTAGTCCACCGGATCGTGCAGCGTGTGCACGCGCAGGTTGCGCCAGTAGCGGTCTAAGCGCAACGCGGCGGTGGTGGCTCGCGCGCCTGTCACTTCGAACATGCGGTGCGCCACCTCGAGGCTTGCACGTGTGCTCGCGACCTTGGCCGCGGCGACGGCAATGGCCACCTCGCCACGCTCTTGCTCGTCGAGCGAAGTACCGCGCAGCCATGCCTGGTCGAAGGCTGCAGCGGCCTGATCGAGCAGCAGTCGCGCGCCTTGCAGCGCGAGCCAGAAATCACCGTAGTGCGTGAGCACGTACGGGTCTTCGTTCGCGGCCGAGGCCGTCGAGAACAGCCAGGGCCGGCCCTGCTGCAGCGTGAAGGACTTCGCCTCCTCGAGCGCGCCTTCGCCCAGGCCCAGGTAGATGTTCGCGAGGATCAGCTGCGCCAGCAGCGGACGCAGGCAGGCGAACGGCGTCGACAGCGGACCGGGGTCGAGCAGCAGCTCGTTCGCCCCGACGCGCACGCCGTCGAACAGCACGCTGCCGCTGTCGGTCTGGCGCTGGCCCATGTTGTCCCAGTCGCCGAGCACCGTGATGCCCGTGCGCCGCGTAGGCACGACGCCGATCAGCAGGCGGTCGTTCGCGTCGAGGGCCGAGGCGACCAGCATGTCCGAATCGCTGGCGCCGGAGCAGAAGCTCTTGCGGCCCGAGAACACATACCCGCCGTCAACGGCTTCGGCGCGCGTGGACTTGTCCAGCGGGTTCAGCGCATTGCCCCAGAACCAGCGATGCGCGCCGGTCTGCTCGATCCAGGGCTGCCACTGCGCGCGCTGCGCGAAGAGCTGCGTGGTCGCGAGCAGCAGGTGGTGGAAGGCGAAGAGGTGCGCCACCGAGCTGTCGACGCGCGCGAAGCCGCGCACCACGTCGAGTGTCTGCCGCCAGCTCGCGCCCAGCCCTCCGAGCTCGACCGGCACGCTGAGCATCAGAAGGCCGCTGTCGCGCAGCAGGTCGCGCTCGGCCTTCGGCGTGCCGCCGAGCTGGTCGCGTTCGACGGCGGTTTGGGCCAGTGCCTGCGCAACGCGCTGCGCACTCGCGTGCCACGGCACGACCTCGTCGCCGGCCTCCGCGGAGAAATGCTTCATGCGGCCGCCTTCTCGCGCGGGGCCCTCGGCGCAGCCTGCACGGCCTGTGAAGAAGGCGGCACGATGTCGTTGGCAATGACTTCGCCGAAGGGCCCGGTGATGTTGGCTTGCCCTGGCGGGCGCACATGGTCGAGCGGCAGCAGCGGAAACAGCAGCTCGGCCACGCGGTACGCCTCTTCGAGATGCGGGTAGCCCGAGAAAATGAAGGTCTCCACGCCGAGTGCCGCGTACTCCTTGATGCGCGCCGCCACCTCCTCGGGGCTGCCCACGAGCGCCGTGCCCGCGCCGCCGCGCACGAGGCCCACGCCCGCCCACAGGTTGGGCGACACCTCGAGCCTGTCGCGCCGCCCGCCATGGAGCGCGGCCATGCGCTGCTGACCCACCGAGTCGAAGCGAGAGAACGCTTTCTGCGCGGCTGCGATGGTGTCGTCGGTCACGTAGGAAATGAGTTCGTCGGCGGCGCGCCAGGCCGCCTCGCTGGTCTCGCGCACGATCACATGCAGCCGGATGCCGAAGCGCAGCGCGCGGCCATGCTTCGCCGCCGCGGCGCGGGCCTTCGCGATCTTTTCGGCCACGTCGGCCGGCGGCTCGCCCCAGGTGAGGTACACGTCGACCTGCTCGCCCGCGAGTGCGATCGCCGCGTCCGACGAGCCGCCGAACCACAGCGGCGGATAGGGCTTCTGCACCGGTAGATAGAGCGTCTTGGCGTTCTCCACGCGCAGGTGGCGGCCCGAGAAGTTCACGGTCTCGCCGGCGGCCACGCCTCGCCAGATGCGCAGGAATTCATCGGTGACTTCATAACGCTCGGCGTGCGTGAGGAAGCTGCCGTCGCCATGCTGTTCATCGGGGTCGCCGCCGGTCACCACGTTGATGAGCAGCCGGCCTTCGGAGAAACGGTCGAGCGTTGCGGCCTGGCGCGCGGAGACCGTCGGCGAGATGATGCCGGGGCGGATCGCGACCAAGAACTTGAGCCGCTCGGTCTGCGCCGCGAGCGACGAAGCGACCACCCACGAGTCCTCGCAGGAGCGCCCCGTCGGGATCAGCACGCCTTCGTAGCCCAGTTCGTCGGCGGCCTGCGCCACCTGCCGCAGATATCGGTGATTCACGGTGCGCGCGCCGCGCGAGGTGCCGAGGTAGCGGCTGTCGCCGTGCGTGGGAAGAAACCAGAAAAGTTGCATGAGTCGATTCAGCAGTTAGCGTGCCAGTCGCCCTGCCTGCGCAAACGCGCCGAAGCACGCGATTTCTGCTGCTCCAGCAGCAGCCGAGCACCAGACCTGCTGCGTTCGGCGCATCGGCCTGGCTGCGCTGCTGCCATGGAAGCAAAACAAGGATCGATATACGGATCGCATCGTTGGCGGCGCGCAAGGCAGCCTCCAACATGCTGCTGGCGCAGCAACCCTGCTGCCTGCACATCACCGAGGGGCTGCGTGAGTTCAATTCTTTCCATTCCGGTTTCCGAATCGCCTCGCGACATTGCCCGCGACCTGATGCAGCGCTTCGCGGCGACCGCCGTCGAGCGCGACGAGCGCGGCGGCACGCCGAAGGCCGAGCGAGATGCGCTGCGCGAGAGCGGCCTGCTGGCTCTGAGCATTCCGCGCGAATTCGGCGGCGGCGGCGCGGACTGGCGGGAGACGCTCGACGTCGTGCGCCTGCTCGCGCAGGCCGACAGCTCCCTCGCGCACGTGTTCGGCTTCCATCACCTGATGCTCGCCACGGTGCGGCTCTTCGCGCGGCCCGTGCAATGGCAGCCGTGGTTCGAGCAGACCGCGCGCCGGCGGTGGTTCTGGGGCAATGCGCTCAATCCGCTGGACGACCGCACGGTGTCGAGCGCGCGCGAGGGCTGGCGCGAATTCACCGGGCAGAAGAGCTTCTGCTCGGGCGCGCTCGACTCGGAGATGCTGATCGCCTCGGCGCGCGAGGAAGGCAGCGGCGCCTTCATCGTCGCGGCAGTGCCCACCGGCCGCTCGGGCATCTTCGTGGCGCCCGACTGGAACAACATCGGACAGCGGCAGACCGACAGCGGCAGCGTGACCTTCGAGAAGGTGCGTGTCGAGCAGCACGAGGTGCTGGCCGATCCGGGCCCGCTCTCGACGCCCTTCGCCTGCCTGCGGCCGCTGGTGTCGCAGCTCGTCCTGGCCAACATCTACCTCGGCATCGCGGAAGGGGCCTTCGACGATGCGAAGCACTACACGCTGCACGAATCGCGCCCCTGGCACGCGGCCAAGGTGGCGCAGATGCACGAGGACCCGTACGTGCTCGGCCACTACGGCGACTTCTGGGTCGGCCTGGAGAGCGTGCGCGCGCTGGCCGACCGCGCGGCCGACCGGCTCGATGCGGCCTGGCGTCGCGGCCCAGCGCTGACCGAACCCGAGCGCGGCGAAGTCGCGGTGGCCGTGGCCACCGCCAAGGTCGCGGCGACGAACACGGGCCTGGACATCTGTACGCGCATGTTCGACGTGGCCGGCGCGCGCGCCACGCACGGCGGCCTGCGGCTGGACCGCCACTGGCGCAACCTGCGCACCCAGTCCCTGCACGACCCCGTGGCCTACAAGCTGCGAGAGCTCGGCGAATGGGCCCTCAAGCAGCAATACCCCGTACCGACCTTCTACTCATGACCGCCTACACCCGCCCTCTCGCAGTTCTGCCGCCGGCCGACGCATCCCCGGGCGAGGACTGGGATGCCACCGCGCCGTCCGCACCGTCCACGCTGCTCACGCTGCCCAACCCCCGCAAGCTCACCACCTCGATCCGCGCCACCGCGCAGGTGTTCCAGGACCCGCGCTCGGCTGCGCTGCTCGAGCGCATCCGCATGGTGGCGCCCAGCGACGCCAACGTGCTCATCATCGGAGAGACAGGGACCGGCAAGGAACTGATCGCGCGGCACGTGCACGACCTCAGCCGGCGCAGCGGAAAGCCCTTCGTGGCCGTGAACTGCGGCGCCTTCTCCGAAAGCCTGGTCGAGAGCGAGCTCTTCGGCCACGAGAAGGGCGCGTTCACCGGCGCGTTCTCGGCCAAGGCGGGATGGTTCGAGGCCGCCAACGGCGGCACGCTCTTCCTCGACGAGATCGGCGACCTGCCGCTGTCGATCCAGGTGAAGCTGCTTCGCGTGCTGCAGGAACGCGAGGTGGTTCGGCTGGGCTCGCGCAGGAGCGTACCCATCGACGTCCGCGTGGTGGCCGCCACCAACGTGCGGCTGCAGGACGCGGTGGCCGCTGGCAACTTCCGCGAAGACCTGTTCTACCGGCTGCACGTTGTGCACCTCGCGCTGCCGACGCTGCGCGAGCGGCCCGGCGACATCCTGCCGCTGGCGCGGCACTTCATCGAGGAATACCGCCAGCGCCTGGGCTACGGACCGGTGCGCCTCGACGCGAGCGCCGAGCAGAAGCTGGGCGAACATGGCTGGCCCGGCAACATCCGCGAACTGGAGAACGTGATCCACCACGCGCTGCTGATCTGCCAGAACGGCGTGCTGGGCGCGGAGCATCTGCACCTGTCTTCGCTGAACATCCAGCGGCGCTCGCCCGACGACGAGCCCCCGGCCAGCGCGACGCCGCAGCAGGCGCTGGAGGCTGTGCTGCGAGACCTCTTCAACGAGCCGAACGAGCAGATGTTCGAACAGATCGAGGAGACCGTGATGCGCACAGCCTTCGAGTTCTGCCACCGCAACCAGGTGCAGGCTGCCAAGCTGCTGGGCATCAGCCGCAACGTGCTGCGTTCGCGGCTCATCAAGAGCCGCGAGATTTCAGCGTTGAAGTAGCCGCGGCGGATTCGCTGGCCGTCGTGCGCACAGGGCATCGCGAGGCCGCCAAGACGCGGTCCGCGGTGCCTCGTGCTGCCGAAGCGTCAGGGTCCCCTGTTGGCGGTAGCGCCGTCGACTTCGGCCCTGGTCAGCTTCCCCCCGCTTCAGGCGCGGCGCGATTCGCTGTCCAGGCTCGCCATCTGTGCTGCGGCATAGCGGTCGCCGGCGGCGGCGCCCTTCGGCACCGCACGCTCGATGGCCGCGAAATCGTCGGCCCCCAGCTTCACGTTCTGCGCGCCGAGCGCCTCGTCAAGCCGCGAGCGCCGCCGCGCGCCGACCAGCGGCACGATATCGTCGCCCTGCGCGGCCACCCATGCGATGGCGATCTGCGCCACGGTCACGCCCTTCGCCTCGGCGATCTTGCGCAGCGCCTCGACCAGCGCGAGGTTGCGCTCCACGTTCTCGCCCTGGAAGCGCGGGCTGTGCGCGCGGAAATCCTTCTCGCCCGCGGCGTCCTTCTGCCAGTGCCCGCTGATCAGGCCGCGCGACAGCACGCCGTACGCGGTGATGCCGATGCCCAGCTCGCGGCAGGTCGCGAGGATGTCGTCCTCGATTCCGCGCGAGATCAGCGAATACTCGATCTGCAGGTCGCAGATCGGGTGTACCGCCGCCGCCTTGCGGATGGTGCTCGAACCCACTTCCGAGAGGCCGATGTGACGCACGTAGCCCGCCTTCACCAGGTCGGCGATGGCGCCCACCGTCTCCTCGATCGGCACGTTCGGATCGAGCCGCGCGGGGCGGTAGATGTCGATGTGGTCCACGCCCAGGCGTTGCAGCGAGTAGGTCGCGAAGTTCTTCACTGCCGCCGGCCGCGCGTCGTAGCCGACCCAGCCGCCGGCCGGATCGCGCATGGCGCCGAACTTCACGCTGAGCAGCGCCGCGGCGCGCTGCGATGGCTTCAGGCCCTTGAGCGCCTCGCCGATCAGCATCTCGTTGTGGCCGCTGCCGTAGAAGTCGCCGGTATCGAGCAGCGTGATGCCCGCGTCCATGGCAGCGTGGATGGTGGCGATGCTTTCCGCGCGGTCGGAGGGGCCGTACATGCCCGACATGCCCATGCAGCCGAGGCCGATGGCGGAAACCTTGGGGCCGGTGGCGCCGAGTTGGAGTGTGTTCATTGGAGCTGTCCTTTCAGGAGAGCCGGACGCGATGGCGAACGGCATGGCGGTAGTCTGGAAGCAAACGCCCCGTTCGATAATCCGTCCGCCACTGCACGGGTTGTGCGAAAAAACGCACAATCTGACGATGACCGAACCCGATCTCTCCGACCTGGGGGCCTTCGTGGCCGTCACCCGTGCGCGTGGTTTCCGCGGCGCGGCCGCCCTGCGCGGCGTGTCGCCCTCCTCGCTCAGCGAGGCGATGCGGCGGCTCGAAGCGCAACTGGGTGTGCGCCTGCTGAACCGCACCACGCGCAGCGTGACGCCGACCGAAGCGGGCCAGCGCCTGCTCGACCGCATCTCGCCCGCGCTGGACGACATCGCCGGTGCGCTCGACACGCTCAACAGCTTTCGCGACAGCCCCACCGGCACCCTGCGGCTCAACGTGCCGACCATCGTGGCCCAGCGCGTGCTGCCGCCGCTGGCCAGCCGCTTCCTGCGCTCGCACCCGGGCATCACGCTGGAGATCACGACCAACGACACCTTCATCGACGTGCTCGCGGCAGGCTTCGACGCGGGCGTGCGCTACGACGAGAGCATCGCCCGCGACATGATCGCCGTGCCCCTGGGCCCGCGCACGCAGCGCTTCGTGGCCGCGGCATCGCCGGGCTACCTCGCCGCGCACGGCGTGCCGAAGCATCCGACCGACCTGCTGCAGCACGCCTGCATCGGCCATCGCTTTCCGAGCGGCGTGCTCGCGGCCTGGGGCTTCGTGCGCAAGGGAAAGGCGGTGAAGATCACGCCGAGCGGACCGCTGATCGCGTCGATGCTCGACCTGGAACTGCACGCCGCCGAGTCGGGCCTGGGCGTGATCTACACCTTCGACGAGTACCTGCGCCCGTCCATCGAACGGGGCGTGCTGGTGCCTGTTCTGGAGGACTGGTGGCAGAGCTTTTCGGGGCCGTTCCTGTACTACCCGAGCCGCACGCACATGCCGGCGCCGCTGCGAGCCTTTGTCGATTTTCTGAAGAGCGAGAGCCAGTCCACCTGATGTCCGCCTGATATGTGCCAGCGGATCGTGCCCCGAGAAACTGCCCAGAGCGCTTCATCACGCGGCAGGAAAAGTAGAGGCAAGCAAGCTCAGGCGGCCCCTCAGAACTAATCTTCAGGCGAGCGGCACAACGCCAGCACCATCCCGCGCAGCCATCGATGCGCGGGGTCCCGGTCGAGGCGCGGATGCCACATCTGCGAGATGGTGATCTGCTCCGCCGGCACGGGCAGCGGGAACGAACGCAGCGTGCTCTGCGCTCTCAGGCGCTCGAAGTACGAGGCCGGTATCAGCGCGACCAGATCGGTCGCCGCCGCGATCGACAACGCGGTGCCGAAGCTGGGCACGACGACCGCGGCGTTGCGCGCCAGTCCCATTGCCGCGAGAGCCACGTCCACGGGGCCCTCCGTACGGCCATGACGGGAAGTGACCACGTGGTCGCAAGCGGCGTAGCGCTCGGGAGTGATCTCGGCTTCGGCCAGCAGAGGATGGCCTTCGCGCACCGCCGCGATGAACCGGTCCCGGTAGAGCGCCTGGATGCGAACCTCCGGCCCCGACTCGCCCAGGACACCGACATCGAGATCGATCAACCCCTCCCGCAACGGGCGCACGTCCTTGTCGGGCTTGGGCGCGAAGCGCAGGCGGACGCCTGGAGCCTCCTGAGCGATGCGTGCCACCAGCACATGGGCGAAGGCTTCGATGAACCCGTCGTTGGCCCGTATGGTGAAGAGGCGCTGGAGCGAGCGCGGGTCCATGTTCGCCTCGGCGGGTTGGAGAACCGCATGCGACTCCTGCACCAGCTCCCTCACACGGTCGCGCAATGCGAGCGCATGCGGCGTGGGTACCATGCCGCGCCCCGCCCGCACCAGCAGTTGGTCCCCGGTCGCCTCCCTCAGCCGCGCCAGGGTGCGGCTCATGGCCGATTCGCTCAGGCCCATGCGCTCGGCGGCCTTGGCGACGTTGCATTCGGAAAGCAGTGCGTTCAACGCGGTCAGCAAGTTGAGGTCGGCGTCCGGCATGCCTGACGCTAGCACAGCCACGCACACCCGAACAGGCGCGGCGTGCAGGAACAACCTGCGCGCCGCGCTCTGGGTCGATGCGTCATGGCGTCCTATTCTGAGCCGACGCAATCGAACGTCTCTTCAGGCTACTCCCATGTTGCTCTCACCTCCTCTCCGCCCCAGCCAATCCTCTTCCATCGACCCGCGCTGCGCCGGACCCGATGCCGCGAACGATGCCGATGGACTGCCGTTGCCGCAGCGCATGGCAGCCATCGCCGCCATCCTGGGTGCGGGTACTCTCGTCGTGCTCGACGGCGCGATCGCCAACGTGGCGCTGCCGAGCATTTCCCGGCAATTGCACGCGACGCCCGCAGATGCGGTGTGGATCATCACGGCCTATCAGCTGGCGGTCGTGATGTTTCTCTTGCCCGCCTCGGCCATCGGAGCAAGGCTGGGCTATCACCGCGTGTTCGCCGGAGGCGTCGCGCTGTTCACCGCGGCATCGGTGCTGTGCGCGCTGTCCCCATCGCTGCCGTGGCTCGTGGCCGCGAGATGCCTTCAGGGACTGGGCGCCGCGGCGGTGATGCCGCTTGGCCTGGCGCTGCTGCGCTTCACCTATCCACGCCGGCTGCTGGCGCGCGCGATCGGCTGGAACGCGCTCACGATCGCAGGTGCCACCGCGGCGGGCCCCTCCATAGGCGCCTTCATCCTCTCCACATCGAGCTGGCCGTGGCTCTTCGCAGTAAACCTTCCGATCGGCATCCTCGTGCTGGCGGCCTGCGCGAAATTGCCGCGCCCTGCACCGTCCCAGGACCGCATCGACCTCTGGAGCATCGCGCTCAATGCGATCATGTTCGCTTCCTTCGTGCTCGGAAGCGACCGGCTGCCTTCGAACCTGTTGCACGGCGGCGCGCTGCTCGGGCTGTCCATCGCCTGCATGCTGCTTCTGGTGCGCCGCGAGATGACGAAGAAGGCGCCCCTCGTACCGCTCGACCTGCTGCGCGTGCACTCCTTCCGCATCTCGGTCATCGCCTCCGTCTGCTGCTTCACCGGCCAGATGGCGAGCTACGTGGCACTGCCCTTCTACATCCAGCACGAACTGGGTCAGAGCACCGCGACCACCGGCCTCCTGTTGACCCCCTGGCCCCTTGCGGTGATGCTGGCCGCACCACTGTCAGCGCGCCTGGCCCAGCGAGTACCGACGGCCTGGCTCTGCGCGGCCGGGGGCGCATGCCTCGCGGCCGGCCTGGCGCTGTGCGCCCTGTGGCCGATCCACGGCAACCCCGCCTTGCCTATCTCGGTCTTCACGAGCCTCGCTGGCTTCGGCTTCGGACTCTTCCAGACACCCAACAACCAGAACATGCTGCTTTCAGCGCCCAAGGAGCGCAGCGGCGCGGCCGGCGGCGCGCAAGGGACAGCGCGGCTCACGGGGCTGACGCTCGGTAGTCTGGCGATGAGCCTGATGTTCGGGCTGCTGCCCTCGCACAGCGCCGTGCATCTTGGACTGGCAATGGCTGCGTTGGCGGCCATGGTTGGGAGCGTGGTGAGCCTGCTCAGGAGTCCGGGCAGGAGCGCGGCTGTGTGATCGTCCGCAGGAGGGAGCCGGTGCGTCGGCCACGCGCTGCCTTGGTTGAGCCATAGTTCATGGAAATCGAGCCATATCGCGAGCGCACTCCACCGCACGAACCAGCACCACAGTAGGATGACCACAACCTCGGCCCGCAATCTATCGCGCGATTGCGGTCACCGCCGGCCCGCCATGCTCGCGTGTTAGCTCTTCCTGGCCCAGGCGCTGCACCAGCCCTTCGCATTCACCTGTTTTCCGGCAAACAACGCGCAGTTTCCCTGCGCGTCCGCCGGCCTGGATTGCCAGAGTGCGCAGCCGTTGCACAGCTGTGCGTTCTCGTGCTTCGGGTACTTCTTCGCATCGGCCCTGGTCGAGTCGGCGACATAGCCGAGGGCCGCAGCCTGCGGATCCTTTTCATCGAGCACGGCCTGCGCGAAGGAACTGGAAACGCAAGCGGCAGCGCCGGAGGCGGCAAGGGTCAGCATGAAGATGCGACGGTTGGATTTCATCGTGGGTCTTTCATTGTTTGCGAGGTGGAGACCGAACTCTGGGGCGCCGCATCGCGCTCGTTCAGACCCGCCAGCACGAGGACGACGGTGGCAAGAAGCGTCGCGATGCAGAAGCCAAGAACTTGCAAGACCGCGTTCGATGTGATGTTCATGGAAGCCTCGTGGGGATGGTTGGGACGGCCCGAAGTCATTCTTGAACGATCGGCTGCCCGCGCCCTTGCGCAATATCAATTGCGCAAGATCCGCATGAACCAGGTGCCGCATCGACAGGCCCGACTTCGTACAACAACTGCCCGTGAATGCCGGCCAGCGAAAGCGACTGCGTCAGCACCGCGACGAGGCTGGGCGCGCAGAGCTTCGGCAATTGCTCGAAGCAGGCCCAGCGGAATCCGTCCATCTCGGGCCGCCGTCGTCCATGCCGGTCGGTATAGAAGCTGGAGCACGCACAGGTCTTCGGCTCGAAATGCCGCACCAGCACCGCGAAGAGCCGGAGCTTCTTGCCCTTGCGATACGGAAACAAACCGAGTTCCCTCAACTGCCCCGGCGACAGCGCAAGACCGCATTCTTCGGCGGCCTCTCGAGCCGCTGCCTGTGCCGCCTGCTCCAGGCCTTCCATCGCGCCCTTGGGGATGTCCCAGTAGCGACTGTCGCTTGCGTGGCAGAGCAGCAGCTGCCCTGCCGTATCGAACACCAGGACGCCGCAACTGGTCGACTCATTCATCATCACGGCAGCCTCAAGGAGTCGGCACGGCTTCATCGCCTGCGCGCCGAGCAACCGGAGCACGCGGCGCACTGCGCGGGAGAATCGGCACGTAGCTTCGAGCCGAACCGCGCATGACCAGCAGCGCCACGGTGTCGCTCTCCCTCACGGAGCGGATCGCCGCGTCGAAGTCCGCCAGGCTGGCTACTTCCACGTCGTTGACCGCGATCAGCATGTCCCCATATCGCAGCCCCGCTAGCTGGGCCGAGCCCGAGACCGACTGCACGTAGAGTCCCGGAGAAGGCAGGCTGATACCTAGCACCCCCTTGCGTTCCGCGAGTTCCAGTCCGAAGCGCGTTTCCTGCGCTGCGGAACGCCCGGCCGGCTTGGGCGAGACATCGGGTGGGTTCTCGGCCACGTCCACCTGCACCATCAGCGGCGCCCTGTGACGCCAGACCTTCAGCGTGATGCGGCCGCCCTTGTGCGCTGCCGCCACGCGGTTCTGTATGTCGGCATAGCCCATTGGGACGTCGGCCCCGACGGCCAGCACCACGTCGCCGCTGCGAAGCCCCGCCTCCGCGGCCGGGCTGCCCGGGTCGACCCGCACGACCAACGCTCCCTGGGTGGAAGCAAGGCCGAAAGCCGGTGCCAGCTCGGGTGTCAGAGGCTGGGTACGGGCGCCGATGTGTCCCCGCCTCACGTGCCCGGTCGCGCGAAGTTCGTCCGCGACACGCATCACCGTATCGATGGGCAGGCTGAACGACATGCCGAAATACCCCCCGCCAGGGGAGTAGATCATCGAGTTCATGCCCACCACTTCGCCCCGTTCGTCGAAAAGCGGCCCGCCCGAGTTGCCTGGATTGAGGGCCACATCGGTCTGGATCAACGGCACTCCGCTGCCCCCGGGTATGTAGCGTGGATTGGCGCTCACCACGCCGGCCGTCACGCTGCGCTCGAAGCCGAACGGTGCCCCCATGGCGGCAACCCGCTCGCCGGGACACAGTTCGCTGCCGCGGCCCAGGACGACGACCGGCAGGCCGGAAGCAGGGACTTTCAGCAAGGCGACATCGCTGACGCGATCGACCCCCACCACCTCGCCGTCGAAGCGACGCTGGTCGGCGGTGACGACGGAGATGGCCTGGGCGCCGGCCACGGCGTGCGCACTGGTCAGGATGTATCCGTCGCTGCCGATGATGAATCCCGACGCGAAGCCCCGCCCCCAACCTCTTTCCCACGGCATGGAAGGCCGCATCTCACCGGCGGCCGGCCGCTCGCTACCGTTCTCCGTGACCATGATGCTCACCACCGCCGGCGACTGCCGCGCCGCGGCCGCCACGAAATCGGCGGCCTGCGGCGCGGTCTGCACCCGCTCCAGGCATGACCGCGCCTGCGACCACGCCCCCGTGCCGCTGGCGAGGGCGAACGCGCCGAGGACGGCTGCGGCCACATTCCGCGTGAAAGCGGCGGCGTTCATCAGCGCACCAGCAGAACCGGCACGGTGCACGCCGCCAGCACCTTGTTGGCGACCGATCCCAGCACCAGGCTTGCCAAGGCGCCCTGGCCTCTCGATCCCATGATGACGAGATCGAACTGCCCCTTCTGCGCGAGCGAGGCGATTTCCTCCGCCGGATGTCCTACCCGGTGCTCGAAGTGCGCCTGGATGCCGTTGCGGGTCAGCAGCTCGCGCACGGGCTCGAGCACCATCCGTGCATCGTCTTCGTAGTAGCCATGCACGACCTCCGGTCCCGCGAAGGCCGCGGCGCGGTGCGGCACAGGCAGCACCGCGTGGAAGACCGTGAAGGCGTGGCCCGCGTTTGACCATGCCTTGTGCGTGGTCAGGTAGGTCAGCATGCGGTCGGTGTAGTCGCTGCCGTCGACGGCGAGCAGGATCTTCATGATGGGTTCCTTCGGCGGAACGTTTCCGCCGTGCCCCGATGCTCGCCCCGACCTCCGTCCCCGCCCTTGATGCAGCGCAAGGCCGCGCCGGCCTAGAGGGCCGGCCCCAGCCCGATGGGCGCCGGAACGACGTTGACGATGCGCGTGAAGAGCGCGCTGTACTCGAGGTCCGGCACATGCCCTGTCATCGGATCACGGTTCTGCGCGAAGGCCTCGTCCAGGTCGCGCCAGTCGTCTTCCGTCAGCACGCGCTCGGCCAGCGGCAGGATCTCCCGCTCCTCCTGCGCCATGTGGTCCAGGTAGAAGTCGACGTACTCCTCCACCGTGCGCTCGAAGTCCTCGCGCCTCGATTCGCCGAGCATCTCGAACGCGAGCAGGGCGTGCTCCACATTGCGGATTCTGCGCTCGCCCTTGGCATGGTCGCCGTCGAGCTTGTCGAGCAGCTCGCGCGAGATCGGCGTCCTGGCGCGCAGCTTCGGAAACAGCAACTCCGTTTCCTTGCGGTGATGGCGCTTCTCGGGGAACTCGTCCACGTAGAAGAGCATGGCCCTGAGCGTCGCGAAGTCGGGCAGCGTGCCTTTCCTGCGGTGCTGCTCGAGCAGCATGACGATGGAACGCAGCATGGCGGCGAGCGCCGCATGCTCCTGGCGGATGATGCGTATGGTGGCGTGGGGCATGAGGGTCTTCCTGTGCATGCACTGAGGGTCGCTCTTTCATGGCGAGCGGGCTTGTTCCAGATCAAGCCCTGGCCGGCCACAGTCTGCGGGCTTGATCAATGTCAAGCCGCGCGCGCCGGCCCTCCGGATACTGGAGCGATCCAATCAACAGACCGGAGTCGTGCCATGTACCAGCGAATTCTTGTTCCCATCGACGGCAGTTCCACGTCCGCCTGCGGCCTGGCCGAGGCTATCCAGCTCGCGAAGCTCACGGGCGGATGCCTGCGGGTGGCACACGTCATCGACGAACTGTCGTTCGCGCTCGCGATGGACGCCTATGCGGGCTACGCCGGCAACTGGCTCGAGGAGCTGCGCGGCAACGCCAGGAAACTGCTCGAGGACGCGCGCGCCAAGGCTGCGGCCGAAGGCGTGGAAGCAGACATCGTGCTGCTCGACAGTTTCAAGGGTACCGTGCACGACCAGGTCATTGCCGCGGCGCAGGCCTGGAAGGCCGAGTTGATCGTCATCGGCACCCACGGCCGCAGGGGCATCGGCCGCTGGGTCATGGGCAGCAGCGCGGAGCACATCCTGCGCATGTCGCCCGTGCCGGTGCTGCTGGTGCGCGCGCCCGAGAGCGCGAAGACGGAACATGAGCGCTTCACCCTGCCGAGCGGGGAACTGGCCAGCCAGTAAGCGAGCGTGCTGTCCGCCGGGGATGCCGAAGCGCTGAAACTTCGAGATGGCGCCACCGGCGCCCGGCGCGGCAGGAGGATGCCGGTCGGACAGGCTGCTCTCTCGCCTAGCCATCCAGCGGCACGCCACCGCTGAACCGGCAGACCCATTGGTCCATGAGTTCGCGCTGGGCGGCTGCCGTTGCGCGCAGCCAGGCGGCGAACATTTCCCACTGCGCTCGTTGCGTGAGCAGAACGCTGCTGCCGACGGCGATCTGCCAGTCCATCGCCGCCCGGAGGTAGCGGGCGCCCAGGGGCGCCGGCGCCGGTGCCGTCGGGGTTCCGGAGAAGCTGTCCTTGGCCATGCGAGATGTCCCCTTGGGTTGGGAATCCGCGAGGGGCATCCCTGCACTCTTCATCCGCATCTCCTGATGCATCTCCTGGGCCTCGCCTCGCTCAGGCGTAGGAACGCAGGCGGCGCGAAAAATCGGCCAGAGGTGCGATGCCGCTCGCCTCCGCGCGCTGGCACCAGTCCTGCAGCTGCCCGGCGAGCTGGTCGCCGGTGGCCGCGGAACGGCTCCACAAGGCCGTGAGCTCCGCGCGCATCGCGTACATGGTGGCCAGCGCCTGCGATGCATTCAAGGCCTGCACCACCTGCCTGTAGCGGGACGGACCGAGCAGCGCCTGGTCCTTGCCGAGCCATGGCTTCACCGCCTTCAGCGCACGCGCGGCTTCCGGCGACATGCGGCGCAGGCGGCCGAGTTCGGCCACGCAGGCCTTCTTCAGCGAACGCGTGTAGTTCGACAGAACGTCGTAGTGGCAGCGGATGACGGCCTGCACCGTCGCGAGGTCGACGTTCGCCTTCGGCGCGACCAGGCGCGGCACGGGCGCCACGTGCTTCACCCTGGCGAGCCCCAAGGCCTGCAGCACGCGGATGTAGAGCCAGCCGATGTCGAACTCGAACCACCTGTTCGAGAGCTTGGCCGAGGCGGGAAAGGCATGGTGGTTGTTGTGCAGTTCCTCGCCCCCGATCAGGATGCCCACGGGAAAGATGTTCGTGCTGGCATCCCGCGCGGGCCAGTTGCGGTAGCCCCAGTAGTGGCCGATGCCGTTGACGACGCCGGCCGCCCAGAAGGGAATCCACGCGATCTGCACGAGCAGGACCAGCCCGCCCGGCACCACGCCGAAGAGCGCCATGTCCACGAGGCCCATCAGCACGATGCCGAGAATCTTGTGCTTCGAATAGAGCCTGCGCTCGAGCCAGTCGTCGGGCGTGCCGTGGCCGTAGCGCTCCAGGGTCTCGGCCTGCCTCGCCTCGCGCATGTAGAAGAGCACGCCGCCCCACAGCACGCGGTTGAGCCCGTGCACCTGGGGGCTGTGCGGGTCTTCCGGGGTTTCGCACTTCGCGTGGTGCTTGCGGTGGACGGCGGCCCATTCCCGAGTGACCATGCCGGTGGTCAGCCACAGCCAGAAGCGGAAGAAATGGCTCGCCGCCGGATGCAGCTCGAGCGCGCGATGCGCCTGGTGGCGGTGCAGGAAGATGGTGACAGAAGCGATCGTGACGTGCGTGAGCGCCAGCGCGGCCAGCGCCGTGCCCCACCATGGAAGGTCGAGCGCGCCGGAATGAAGCAATGAGTGCATGGGTACCTCGTGAACAGTGCGCGCGATTCTGCGCAGCGCGCCCGGCACTGGCCTTGATGCACGTCAACATGCCGCATTCACCCTTGCGCCATGGCCCGAAACCCTGTCCTCGACCGCGCTTCGGGGGGATGCCACGGCGCGGCGTGCGTGCTACGCTCCCGGCGATACAGGGAGCCAACGACATCCGCTTTCCATTTCCTTCCGCCATCGCATGACACAAGCCTCCCACATTGCGGTGCTCGACGACGAGGTTGACATTACGCTTCTGCTGGCCAACTACCTCCAGAGCCACGGTTTCCGCGTCACCCAGGTCCACGACGGACGGGCGCTCATGTCGCTGATGGGCGCCGACCCGGCGGACCTCGTGCTGCTCGACCTGGGCCTGCCCGGCGAGGACGGCTTCTCCATCGCGCGGCGACTGCGCGAGAGCTTCCGCTGCGGCCTCGTCATCGTCACGGGTAGGGGCGATGCGGTAGACAAGGTGGTGGGCCTCGAGGTGGGCGCCGACGACTACGTGACCAAGCCCTTCGACCTGCGCGAACTGGTGGCCCGCGTGAAGGCGGTCCTGCGGCGGATCGCGCCCGAAGCGCGCCCCCCCGCCGCCGCAGACGCCGCAAGCTCTTCGGACAGGCTGCGCTTCGCCGGGTGGCAGCTCGACACCGCCGCGCGCAGCCTCAGGAATCCGCAAGGAGAGGAAGTGGCCCTGACCGGCGGCGAGTTCGACCTGCTGCAGGCCTTTGCCCGCCATCCGGGCCGCGTGCTCTCGCGCGACTTCCTGCTCGAGCAGACGCGCGGTCGCGAGGCGGCGCCCTTCGATCGCACGATCGACGTGCAGGTCGGCCGCCTGCGCAGGAAAATCGAGACGGATGCGGAAGACCCGCAGCTCATCAAGTCGGTACGGGGCGCAGGCTACATCCTGGTGCCGCCGGTCTCCCATGGCTGAAGCCACCGGCAAGCCCCAGGATGCCGCCGCCGGCGCGGCCCCGCCGGGGCCGGCGACAGGCTTCGAGGGCTTCGATGAAGGCAGCGTGTTCCGCTCGCTCTTCGTCGCCTACCCCGATTCGCTGCTGGTGGTGGACCGCTCCGGCCGCATCATGCTGGCCAACCCCTCGGCGGCCGCGCTGCTGGGCTACGCGGCGGACGAACTGGTGGGCCTGGATGTCGACGTGCTGGTGCCAGACAGCATCCGCCCGCGCCATGCCTCGTACCGCGAGGCATACGGGCACGCTCCCCGCTCCCGCCCCATGGGTACCCACATGGAGCTCGTGGCCAAGCGCAAGGACGGCAGCGAGGTCATGGTCGAGATCGCGCTCAGTCCGCTGCAGAGCCACGGCCTGCCGTTCGTGGTGGCCGCCATCCGGGACATCGGCGCCTACCCGCGCGTGAAGCAGGCGCTGCAGCGGGCGCGCTACAGCGAGCACCTGGCTCAACTGGGCCGACTGGCGGTCGACACGCGCGATCTGCAGGTGGTGCTGGAGCACGTGCCGGCCATCATCACCACCGCGCTGCAGGCCGAGGTCGCGATGGTGTGGCTGCTCGACGGCGCCCGCCTGGAGTTCCGCGTGGCCAGCGGCGTCGGGCTGGTCGCCGGAGAGGAGATCGGCGCACGCGTCGCCAACCGGCCTGACACGCCGCCGGGTTTCGTGTTCTCCCAGGGCCGGCCGGTCGTGGTCCAGGACTACGCCCGGGAAGACCGCTTCCGCGTACCCCCGGCGTATATCGAGGCCGGCCTGGTCAGCGCGCTCGCCGTGCCGCTGTCCGACCGGGGGCGCGTGATCGGCATGCTGTCGGTTCGCTCGAAGGAGTCCAGGCGCTTCGGCGACGAGGAAGTGCGCTTCCTGGAGTCGCTCTCCAGCCTGCTCGCCACCAGCCTGCAGCGCGTGCAGACCGAGGAGGCGCTCAACCATTCGCAGCGGCTCGAAAGCGTCGGGCAGCTCACGGGCGGCATCGCGCACGACTTCAACAACCTGCTGACCGTGATCCAGGGCAATCTCCAGGTGCTCGAGGAGCTGCCGGTGCTCGCGCAGGACGCCTATGCGCAGCAGCTGCTGGCGGCCGCGGCACGCGCCACGCGGCGCGGCGCGGAGCTCACCGGCAAGCTGCTGGCCTTCTCGCGCCGCCAGATGCTGCAGCCGAGCGCGGTCGACACCCGCGCGCTGCTGCACTCGCTGGCCGACATGCTGCGCCGCACGCTCGACCAGCGCATCCGCATCGAGATCGACACCGCCGCGGGCTGTCCGCCCGTGGTGGCCGACCCGGGGCAGCTGGAGTCGGCGCTGCTCAACATCGCGATCAATGCGCGCGACGCCATGCCCGAGGGCGGCACGCTGCGCTTTCGCACCGAGCCGTGCGGGGCCTTGCCGGCGGCGCTGCGCGGCCAGCGCAACAACGAACCGCAGGGCAATGCGCCGGCTGCTCCAGCGCGCTTCGTCGCCATCTCCATCGCCGACAGCGGCACGGGCATGTCCGAGGAAGTGAAGGAACGCGCGTTCGAGCCCTTCTTCACCACCAAGGAAGCCGGCCGCGGCACCGGCCTGGGCCTGAGCACGGTGTACGGTTTCGTCAACCAGTCGCGCGGCGCGGTCGCGATCGACAGCAAGGCCGGACAGGGCACCACGGTGACGCTCTACCTGCCGCAGCAGGAGGAGGCCCGGCCGGCCGTCATCGCGGAAGAGCCGACCGACGAGACCATTCCGGCCGGCCTTCGCGTGATGCTGGTCGAGGACGACGCGGAAGTCCGCAAGGTGGTGCTCACCTTCCTGTCCACGCTGGGCTGCGATGTCTTCACCGCTGCCACGGCCGAGCAGGCGCTGTCCGCGCTCGACGCCGGCGCCGGCCCCTTCGACCTGCTGCTGAGCGACATCGCGCTGGGCGCCGGTATGCGCGGCACCCGGCTGGCCGCCGAGGTCCAGCAGCGTCTTCCGCAACTGGCGGTGCTGCTGATGTCGGGCTTTTCCTCGGAACTGCTGGACGCCGACCGCGAGGTGCCGCAGGGCTGGGAACTGCTGCGCAAGCCCTACACGCGCTCCGAACTCGCGCGGGCCATGGCCAGGGTGCTGGCCGGCCGCGCCTGAGCGCGCAGGCGGCGGGCTTTACTGGAGCATGGCCGGCGCGGGCGCGAGGCAGCGCTGCACGAAGGCCGACAGGGCTCCCACGTCGGGGATCTGCACGTCGCGCCGCCCCTTCGTCGCGAATCCGATGACGTTGTCGCGCGCCAGCCGCGACAGCGCGCGGCTCACGCTCTCCAGCGTCATGCCCAGGTAGTTGCCGATCTCGGCGCGGGTCATGCGCAGGGTGATCTCGTCGGTGCGCATGCCGCGCTCGGCCAGCGTTTCCGCCCAGTAGCGCAGAAAGTCGGCCACGCGGGCATCGGCCGGCAACGTGCAGACCGACATCAGCGAATCGCGGTCGTGCGCGATCTCGCGGCTCATGGCGGCGTGCAGCACCTGCAGCAAGGCCGGTTGCGCGGCGCAGGCCGCCAGCAGGGCCTCGTACGAGACGACCCAGATCTCGCCGGTGTCCATGGCCACCGCATCGCACGAGTAGCGCCCGCTGGCGATGCCGTCGAAGCCGAGCCAGTCGCCGCGAAACTTCAGGCCCACCACCTGCTCGCGTCCGTCGGCCGAGAGATTCACGATCTTGAAGAAGCCGGAGTTCAGGATGTAGAGGTTGCCGAAGCGCTCGCCCGCCTGGTAGATCGTGTCGCCCGTGTGCACGACGCGGCGCTGCGGCCTGAGCCGCTCGCCAAGCAGCTTGAGCGTGTCGGCGGTGCTTTGCTGTCCCATGCAGTCCCGGCCAATGCCGGCCGCAGCCTGGCTGGGGGGAACCGTGGCGTTCTTCGAGGGGATGGCGGCGTTGAGCATCTGGGACTCCTTGGTGGTCTTCTCGTGTCGATGCAGGGATGCTAGGAAGCGTCGGGCAATGCAATGACAACGGCCGGCATCGGCGGGTAACGCTCGGTGAATGCAATGTGTCCGGCGTGTATCAATGGCCTGCGGCGTGCGGCAGGTCACGCGCTCGCGCCCGCGCCTTTGACCTGCATCAAGTCCGGGGGCTCCGGCCGGCTTAGCCTCGGCAGGTCGCACATTGACCATTGCCATGCCCCCTTCCAACAACGCCTGCAGTCCAGAGGCCGAACTCCAGCTCTCCCCGCTGAACGTGGCGAGCCTGCTCGGCCACGCGCGCATCCTCCAGCGCGCAGCCCTGGACGGCACCACGCGCCAGCTGCTGCGCGGCAAGAACCTGGGCCTGCTGTGCGAAGCACCGCCCGACGAGGCACAGGCGCTGTTCCGCCGGGCCGCCGAGGAACTGGGCGCCCACGTGGCGGTGATGCGCCCGAGCCTCTCCCCCGCGAGCACGCCGCAGGAGGTGCAGCACACGGCGCGCATGCTCGGCCGCCTCTACGAGGCGGTGGAGTGCCAGGGCCTCGACCCCCAACTGGTACGGCACATCGGCCTGCATGCGGGAATCCCGGTCTTCGACGGAGCCGCGACGCGGGGCCATCCGGCCGACCGGCTCGCGGAACTGCTCGGGAATGCGATGCCGCTGGCCGACAACCGTCGCTTCGTGCTCCAGGCGATGTTGCTGGACGCGATCGCCTGAGCCCGGCGGGCGCATGCCGCGCCGCTTCAATGTGGTGGCGAGCGATCTGCCCTTGGGTGCCTCTCGATGCGACGCGGCCCGTTCAACGGCACCAGGCGTCGATCTGCCTGGCAATATCCGCCCACAGGGCATGCACCGCCACGCCGGCCAGCAGCATGCCGGCCACCCGGGTGCCCCAGCCCTGGCGCGTGCCGTTGCCGGCCAGGCGCAAACGCTGCCAGAGCCATGGCCCGGCGATCAGCGAAACGCCGCTGCCGATCGCGAACAGCGCCATCAGCGCCGCCCCCTGCAGCGGTCCGTTGCCCAGCCCCGCCAGCATCAGCGCCGAATAGAGCAGCCCGCAAGGCAGCGCCACCCACAGCAGTCCGGTAGCGAACACGCCCAGCCAGGTGCCGCCCGCATGGGGACGAAGACGCGCTTCGAGCGAACGGCCGATGCGCTGCGCCCACAGCGGCTGCCGCCCGGTGGCGGCCAGCATCGCGCCCCAGGTGAACACGAAGACGTGCAGCAGCACCCACAGCGGCCGCAGCGCGGCGACATGGATGCTGGCCAGCGCCAGGCTGTCGACGCTGGCTGCGGCGATGGCGCCCGCGACCGCGTAGCTCGCGATGCGCCCCAGATGGAACGCACCGGGCGCCGCAAACGCCGCCGCCGCGCCCTGCCCCGCCGGCGCGAGCGGCACGATCCGGATCACCGCCGACGAAGCCGCGCCGCACATCGCAATGCAGTGCGGCCCTCCTGCGAGGCCCATGAAGAGCGCGGCTGCGGCGAGCGCGAGCTGCATGCTCAGACCACGCGGGAAAAGCGCGTGCGGTTCGCTCGGCAGTAACGGTCGAACACCATGGCGACCGCGCGCACGAGGAACCACCCCTGTTGCGTGACGACGAGGTCATGGTCGCTCAGCCGCACCAGGCCGTCGGCGGCCAGCGGCCCGAGCACCGCGAACTCGACGGCGAAGTAGCGCCGAAAATCGATGGCGAAGGACTCTCCCATGGCGTCGAAGTCGATCCGGCCGCGGCACATCAGCGCCATGATCACCTCGCGCCGCAGCAGGTCGTCGCGCGAGAGCGCGAGGCCCCGCACCACAGGCAGGCGGCCCTGGTCCAGGAGATCGCGGTACTCGTCCAGGGTCTTGGCGTTCTGGCTGTAGGTGGCGCCGACACGGCCTATGCCCGAGACGCCGAGCGCAATCAGGTCGCCCTCGGGCCGTGTGCTGTAGCCCTGGAAGTCGCGGTGCAGCCGCCCTTCCTTCTTCGCGACAGCAAGCGAATCGTCGGGCAGCGCGAAGTGGTCCATGCCGATGTAGATGTAGCCCGCCTCGGTGAGCCGCGCGATCGCGCTTGCGAGCATGCGCACCCGCGCGGCGGCGTCCGGCAGCTCCGCGGCGGAAATGCGCCGCTGCGGCTTGAAGCGCTCTGGCAGGTGTGCATAGGCATAGAGCGCGATGCGGTCGGGCCGCAGCTCGCGGACCTGCGCCAGTGTCCGCTCGAACGAAGCATCGTCCTGGCGCGGCAGGCCGTAGATCAGGTCGACGTTGATCGACTCGAAGCCGAGCTCGCGCGCCGCAGCCATCAACGAGAACACCTGGCGCGCCGGCTGGATGCGGTGCACGGCCTGCTGGACCGCGGGGTCGAAGTCCTGCACGCCGAAGCTCAGGCGGTTGAAGCCCAGCACGGCGAGGTTCGAGAGTCGGCGCGCGTCCACCGTGCGCGGATCGATTTCGATGGAGCGTTCGCCGCCGGGCACGAAGGCGAAGGAACGGTGCAGCAGCGCCATCAGCTCGCCGAGCTCCGAGTCGTCCAGGAAGGTGGGCGAGCCTCCGCCGAGGTGCAGGTTGCAGACCGTGGCGCCCCGGCCCAGCTGCGCGGCCTGCAGTTCGGCCTCGCGCGCCAGGTCGTTCAGGTACTGGCGGCCGCGCTCATGGTGCCTGGTGACGATCTTGTTGCACGCGCAGTAGTAGCACAGCGATTCGCAGAAGGGGATGTGGACGTACAGCGACAGCGGCGGCGCCAGAGCGCCAGCCTCGCGGCGGCGGCGCAGCGCCTGCGCGTACTCGTCGGCGCCGAAGGCCTCGACGAAGCGGTCCGCCGTGGGGTACGAGGTGTAGCGCGGTCCGGGGACATCGAACTGGCGCAGCAGGTCGACGGGCAGCGGCACGGGTCCGGTGTCGACAGTGGCAACGGTGGTTGCGGCGGCCACGGGAAGAGGAGCTGAAGCGGCAGAAGTCATTGCAGGGGCGTCCCCAGGGAAGCTTTGGAGTCTTCCGGCGCAAGCGGGCCGGCGAGCAGCGCGGTGCAGGCGCTGGACGCCGCCGCCATCAGCCAGAAGACGAAGAAGGCGCCGGCGTAGATGCCCTGCCGCGACATGCGCAGCGCGTCGGCGCCGCAGAAGGTGTTGACGGGATCGATGAGCGCGAACACCAGCACCTCCATGCCGCAGGCCACCAGGAAGGAGGGCCAGAGGACGGCCGCGAGCTGGCGAAAGCCGTTCATTGCGCCGCCTTCCGCACCGGCGGCGGCACGTCTTCCGCCGGCGTGGTCGCATAGTTGCGTCCGGCCAGCGCGGGCATGAGCCTCTTCGCGGCCAGCGTCCTGTTGATCTCGACGCCCTCGCGGTAGTAGTCCTCGGACACCAGCGCGTCCGGGCTGCGCCATGCGAGCCAGAAGGTCACGCAGCTCGCGACCATCACGGCCAGCGGGCCGCCGATCACCATCCACAGCAGCGGATGGCGCCACCAGGGCTTGTCCACCAGCGCGTCCTTCGATGAATCCGTTACTACCGCGTTCATTTGCGACCTTTCAGCGCGGCACCAGGAAGGCCGCTTTCTCGGAAACCTGCGCTGCGCCGCCCTCCTCGCGGATGCGGAAATGCACCTCGTGGGAACCGGGAGACACGGCGCCGTACGGCACCTGCAGCCGTACCGCGACCCAGCGCGACTGGGCCGCATCGACACTTACCGGCTCGTCCGGCGACACGCTCAGCCCTTCCAGGCCGACGGCCGCGATGCGGTAGCGCTGCGGCTGCTCGGTGGCGTTCATGATCTGCAGCCGGTAGACGTTCTCCAGCCGCCCGCCCTGGGCGATGCGCGCCAGCGAGGCGCGGTCCCGCACCACGTCGACCTTGAACGGCGTGCGAACGACGAGGCTCGCGAGCAGCCCGGCCACCAGCACCGCCAGGATCGCCGTGTAGACCAGCACCCGCGGCCTCAGCACGCGCCGCAGCAGCTGCCGGCGCGACCAGCCGGCTTCCATGCCGTTCTGCGTGTCGTAGCGGATCAACCCCGGCGCGTAGGCCATCTTCTCCATCACGGTGCCGCACGCATCCACGCAGAGACCGCAGCCGATGCACTCGTACTGCAGGCCCTGGCGGATGTCGATGCCCGTGGGACACACCTGCACGCACAGGCCGCAGTCGATGCAGTCGCCCAGCGCCAGCGTGCGCGGGTCGGGCCCCTTGCGGCGCGGCGCGCGCGGTTCGCCGCGCTTTGGGTCATAGCTCACGATCAGCGTGTCGCGGTCGAACATGGCGCTCTGGAAGCGCGCGTAGGGGCACATGTACTTGCAGACCTGCTCGCGCATGAAGCCCGCGTTGCCGTAGGTCGCGAAGCCGTAGAAGAACACCCAGAAGACCTCCCACGAACCCATCTGCGTCTGCAGGAAGGCCATGCCAAGCTCGCGGATGGGCGTGAAGTAGCCCACGAAGGTGAAGCCGGTCCACATCGCGATGCCGATCCAGACGATGTGCTTGAACCACTTCTTCACCAGCTTCTCGAGCGACATCGGCTCGGCGTCCAGCCGCATGCGCGCGACGCGGTTGCCTTCGATCTTCTGCTCCACCCACATGAAGATCTCGGTGTAGACCGTCTGCGGGCAGGCATAGCCGCACCACAGCCGCCCCGCCGCCGCGGTGAAGAGGAAGAGCGAGAGCGCGCTGATGACCAGCAGGCCCGAGAGATAGATCAGGTCCTGCGGATAGAGCACCAGCCGGAAGATATAGAAGCGCCGCGCCGCGAGGTCGAACAGCACCATCTGGCGCCCGCCCCACTCCACCCAGGGCATGCCATAGAACACGAACTGCGTGAGAAAGACCAGCGCCCAGCGCCAGCGCGCGAACACGCCGCGCACGGTGCGGGGATAGATCTTCTTCGAGGCCTCGTACAGGCCGACCTCCTCGCCTCCTCCCGGGTCGGCGTTTGCGATGGGAATGATCCTGCGGGTCATGGCGGTTCGCCGGCTTCAGGGCGTGGCCGCGGGCGCATTATTGGACAGCCCCCAGACGTAGGACGCGACCATCCGGATCTGCGCCTCGGTGAGGCGGCCTTCCTGCGCGGGCATCTCGTTGTGCTTGCCCGAGTTGATCATCTGGACGATGGCGGCCTCGCCGTAGCCGTGCAGCCAGATCCTGTCGCTGAGGTTGGGCGCGCCCAGCGCCTGGTTGCCGACACCGCCGATGCCGTGGCAGGCGGCGCAGGCCGTGAACTTCGACTTCCCGAGGCCGGCGCGCACCGAATCGTGCGGCTCGCCGGACAGGCTCAGCACGTAGTTGGCGACGTTCTTCACGTCGTCGGGGGAGCCTACTGCAGCCGCCATGGGCGGCATCACGCCCACGCGCCCCTTGGTGATGGTCTCGATGATCTTCTCGGGCGTGCCGCCGTGCAGCCAGTCCTTGTCGGTCAGGTTGGGAAAGCCCTTGCTGCCGCGCGCATCGGAGCCGTGGCACTGGGCGCAGTTGCCCATGAAGAGCCGCTCGCCGATGGCCTTGGCCTGCGGGTCCCTGGAGATGTCCTCGACCGGCATGGCGGCGTACTTCGCGTAGACGGGTGCGAGCTCCTGCGTGGCCTTGGCGACTTCCGCGTCGTACTCGCCGCGCGAGGTCCAGTCGGACTGCCCTCGGAAACTTCCCAGCCCCGGAAAGACCGCCAGGTAGCCCAGCCCGAAGACGATGGTCAGCACGAACAGGCCCACCCACCACATCGGCAGCGGGTTGTTGGCCTCGCGCAGGTCCTCGTCCCAGACGTGGCCGGTGGTGTTGTCGGCACTGGCGGCGACGCGCTTGCGGGCAGTGAGCCACAACAGGACCACGCAGCCGAGGATGCTCAGCAGCGAGACCACGGCCACGTAGTCGGACCAGAAACGGCTGATGAAATCGCTCATCGTGCTTCTCCCTTCAGTCCTGCTCGAAGGGCAGGTGCGCCGCTTCCTGGAAGCGGGGCGCGTTGCGGCGCGAATACGCCCAGATCACGATGCCGATGAAAAGCGCGAAGCACACGACGGTGGCGGCGACGCGCATGTTGGTGAGGTCGATCATGGTTTGTGTCCTTTGCCGCCGTGCCTACTTCAGCGCCAGGCCCAGCGACTGCAGGTAGGCCACCGTGGCCTCCATCTCGGTCTTGCCGCGGACGTCCTGCGTGGCGGCCGCGATCTCGGCGTCCGTGTAGGGCACCCCGACGCGGCGCAGCGCTCGCATGTGGGCCGGCAGTGCCTCGGCATCGACCGGCGTCTTCTCCAGCCAGGTATAGGCCGGCATGTTCGACTCGGGCACCACGTCGCGCGGGTTGTTCAGGTGGATGCGGTGCCACTCGTCGCTGTACTTGCCGCCCACGCGGTGCAGGTCGGGCCCGGTGCGCTTGCTGCCCCACTGGAACGGATGGTCGTAGACGAACTCGCCCGCCACCGAGTAGTGGCCGTAGCGCAGCGTCTCCGAGCGGAAGGGCCGGATCATCTGCGAGTGGCAGTTGTAGCAACCCTCGCGCAGGTAGACGTCGCGCCCGGCCAGCTGCAGCGGCGTGAGCGGCTTGACGCCCTGCACCGCCTCGGTGGTCGACTTCTGGAAGAACAGCGGCACGATCTCGACGAGGCCGCCGACGGCCACCACCACCAGGATCAGCACGATCATCAGCAGGTTGTTGGTCTCGATCTTCTCGTGCGTGAAGCCGCCGGAGCCGGAAGCCGGGCTGGAGTTGTTCTGGTTCATCGTGCGTCCTCAGGCGTGGGCCATGGCGGGGGGCGGGATCTCGGCGCGCACCGCGCGCCCGGAGATGACGGTCATCCAGACGTTCCAGGCCATCAGCAGCATCCCGCTGAGGTAGAGGACGCCGCCGATCACGCGCACCAGGTAGAACGGGAAGGTGGCCTTCACGCTCTCCACGAAGGTGTAGGTGAGCGTGCCGTCGGGGTTGATCGAGCGCCACATCAGGCCCTGCATCACGCCCGCGATCCACATCGCGGCGATGTACAGCACGATGCCGATAGTGGCGATCCAGAAGTGCGCCTCGATGGCCCGCACGCTGTACATGGCGGTGCGGCCGTACATGCGCGGGATCAGGTAGTAGAGCGAGCCCATGGTGATGAAGCCCACCCAGCCGAGCGCGCCGGAGTGCACGTGCCCGACGGTCCAGTCGGTGTAGTGGCTCAGGGCGTTGACGGTCTTGATGGACATCATCGGCCCCTCGAAGGTCGACATGCCGTAGAACGACAGCGCCACGATCAGGAAGCGCAGGATCGGGTCGGTGCGCAGCTTGTGCCAGGCGCCCGAGAGCGTCATCACGCCGTTGATCATGCCGCCCCAGCTCGGCGCCAGCAGGATGAGCGAGAACACCATGCCCAGCGACTGCGTCCAGTCGGGCAGCGCCGTGTAGTGCAGGTGGTGCGGGCCCGCCCACATGTAGGTGAAGATCAGCGCCCAGAAGTGCACGATCGACAGCCGGTACGAATACACCGGCCGGCCCGCCTGCTTGGGGATGTAGTAGTACATCATCCCGAGGAAGCCGGCCGTGAGGAAGAAGCCGACCGCGTTGTGGCCGTACCACCACTGCACCATCGCGTCCTGCACGCCGGCGTAGGCCGAGTAGCTCTTCATCCAGCCTGCTGGGATCTCGGCGCTGTTGACGATGTGCAGCAGCGCCACCGCGATGATGAAGGCGCCGAAGAACCAGTTCGCCACGTAGATGTGGCGCACCTTGCGCATGCCGATGGTGCCGAAGAACACGACGGCGTAGGCCACCCAGACCACCGCGATCAGCAGGTCGATGGGCCACTCCAGCTCGGCGTATTCCTTGCCGCTGGTGTAGCCCATCGGCAGGCTGATGGCCGCCGCCACGATCACCGCCTGCCAGCCCCAGAACACGAAGGACGCGAGCCTGGGCGCGAACAGGCGCACCTGGCAGGTGCGCTGGACCACGTGAAAGCTCGTCGCCATCAGCGCGCAGCCGCCGAACGCGAAGATCACCGCGTTGGTGTGCAGCGGCCGCAGGCGCCCATAGCTGAGCCACGGAATGCCGAGGTTGAGCTCGGGCCACGTCAGCTGGGAAGCGATGACCACGCCGACCAGCATGCCGACCACGCCCCAGACCACGGACATGAGCGCGAATTGCCGCACGACGGTGTCGTCGTATTCCGCGGCGGGTGGGTTCGGTGGTTGCATCGTGGTGCCCTTGATTGAGTTGCGGGCAGTTTCCGTGGGCACCCCGCCCCTCGGGTTGATGCAGATCAATCGCCGTGCAGGATGCGCTCGCCCTCGGCGTCGACGTCCTCGAACTGGCCACGCTCGATGGCCCACCACAGGCCACCGAGGATCGCGAGGACCAGCGCCACCGACAGCGGCACGAGAAGAAAGAGGATGTCCATCAGTGCGCCTGTCTCGTGCCGGACGCCAGCCGCGCCGCATTGAGGACCACCACGAGCGAACTCGCAGCCATGCCGAGCCCCGCGAGCCATGCCGGCAGCCAGCCGGTGATCGCGAGCGGCACGCTCAGCGCGTTGTAGCCCGCGGCCCACAGGAGATTCTGGCGCACGACGCGCAGCGTCCTGCGCGCCTGCGCGATGGCCTGCGGAATGGTGACGAGCCTGTCGCCCAGCACCACGAAGTCGGCATGCGCGCGCGACAGCGGCACGCTGCGGCCGAACGCGAACGAGGCGTCGGCGCGCGCCAGCGAAGGGCCGTCGTTGAGGCCGTCGCCCACCATCGCGATCCGGCGGCCCTCGGCCTGCAGGCGCCACAGCGCGTCGAGCTTGTCTTCCGGCGTGCAGCCGCCCTGCGCGAAGTCGATGCCGCAACGCGCGCCGATCTCCCGCGCGGCCGAATCCCTGTCGCCTGACAGCAGCCGCACCGTGAGGCCCTGCTCGCGCAGCGCGGCCACGGCGGCCGCGGCATCGGCGCGCAGCTCCTCGGCCAGCACGAAGCTGGCGAGCCATCCCTGCCCGTCGGCGAGGTGGACCTGCGCGGCGTCGACATCCAGCGCCGCCACGCCGCAGAAAGCCGCGGAGCCGAGGCGCACACGGCAGCCCGTGTCGACGGCTGCGCGCGGGCGCCGCATGAGGCCCTCGATGCCACAGCCCGCCGTCTCGGCGACCTTGTCGGTTGCCCAGCCGGGCGGAGCACGGAATTGCCCATTCCATGCATTCACCAGTGCCTGCGACACGGGATGCAGCGACTGCGCGCCGAGCGCGGCGGCCATCTCCAGCGCGTCGCCGGGCCGCATGCCCTGGCGACAGTAGATGCGCTCCAGGCGCGGTATGTCGCCGGTCAGGGTTCCGGTCTTGTCGAACACGACGGTATCGACCGACGCAAGCGCCTCCAGGGCCTGGAGGTTGGATGTCATCACCCCGCCGCGCGCCAGCGCACCGGCGCTTGCGAGCATGGCGGCCGGCGTTGCGAGCGAGAGCGCGCATGGGCAGGTCACGATGAGCACCGCCACGGCAACCATCAGCGCCTTGCCAGGATCCGTCGGCCACCACAACGCCGCCGCCATTGCCGCCGCTGCGAGCACCGCGACGAGGAAGGGCCGCGCCACCCGGTCAGCCAGCAGCGCGAGGCGCGGCTTGCGAGAGGCGGCACTCTCCATCAGCCGGACGATTTGCGCGAAGCGCGTGCCCTCGCCCACCGATTCGATCCGCACCCGGACCGGCGCCGAGAGGTTGTGGCTGCCGGCCAGCACACGGTCGCCGCAAGGACGCGGCACGGGCCGGGACTCGCCGTTCAGCAGGGCCTCGTCGGCGCTGGTGTCGCCCTCGATGACGATGCCGTCCGCCGGGAAGGCTTCTCCGGGGCGCACGCGCACCACGTCGCCAGCGGCCAGCCGCCGCACCGCCACCCGGCTCCAGCTGCCGTCGGGCGCGAGCCGGTCGATGCCGTCGGGCAGCCGGTTCATCAAGGCGTCGAGGGAGCCGGCGGTGCGCTCGCGCAGGCGCGCCTCGAGCCAGCGGCCCGTGAGCAGGAAGAAGACGAACATCGTCAGCGAGTCGAAGTACACCTCGTGGCCGAGCGGTCCCGTGGCATCGAAGGTGGCGGCAGTGCTGACCGCAAAGGTCGCGAGCACGCCGAAGGCCACCGGCAGATCCATGCCGATGCGGCCCATGCGCAGGTCGCGCCAGGCGCTGCGAAAGAACGGCCCGCAGGAGAAGAGCACGACGGGCAGCGTCAGCACCCAGGAAGCCCAGCGCAGCAGCTGCGCCGAATCGGCGCCCATGTCGCCGGGACGTGCAACGTAGGCCGGGTAGGCGTACATCATCACCTGCATCATGCAGAAGCCTGAGACCAACCAGCGCCACAGTGCCAGCCGCGATTCGCGCCGGCGCAGTTCACGGGCGGACCGGTCGCCGCCGGGAAGCAGCGGATGGCCGGCCTTCGCGCAGGCCTCGAACCAGCGCGAAGGCCGGGTCTGCGCGGGCGACCAGACCACGCGCGCACGCCGGCTGGCCGCGTTGACCTGCGCCTCAATCACGCCCGGCACCTGCCGCAGCGCGGCCTCGACCGTGAAGGCGCATGCCGCGCAGTGCATGCCCTCGACCACGACCTGCGACTCCCACCAGCCCGCGCCGGCGGCATCCAGCTCACGGCCGAAGGCTGGCCATTCGGCCGGATCGTCCAGCAGCTCCCAAGCCTGGTCGCCGTCTGCGGCGGGAAAGACGGGGATCGCGGCGCGATCGGGGGCGAGCGTGGCATTCATCGGGCGAGCCTAAGAGGCGGGCCGCGCGAGCCGTTTGATCTGAATCAAGCCGTGTATTCCTGGCGCACCTAAGCTCTGCCGCAAACCACGCGGAGCCCCTCATGTTCAAACGCATCCTCGTCGCCACCGACGGCACCGCCCTTTCGAAGAAGGCCGTCGACAGCGCCATCGCTCTGGCGGTGCAGAACGACTCGGACCTGGTGGCATTGACCGTCGTTCCCCGCTACCCCAAGAGCTATTTCGAGGGCTCGATGTCCTTCTCCGTCGAGGAGATCGGGCGCATCGAGAAGCAATGGGCGGAAAAGGCACAGACGATGCTCGACAAGATTCGCGACCGTGCGCGGGAACGCGGCGTGCGGATCAGGACTGCGCAAGCCAGTTCCGACCTGATCGCCGAATCGATCGTCGCCGCGGCGAAGAAGCACAAGAGCGATCTGATCGTGATGGCCTCGCATGGACGCAAGGGCCTCAAGCGCCTCCTGCTGGGAAGTGAGACACAGCAGGTTCTGGTTCGGTCATCGCTGCCGGTTCTGGTGCTACGGTAGCTGCCTGGCGTCAGTTCGGGTGCGGCCTCTCCTGAATCCGTGGATTGCAACCCTCCGGCGCGTGACAGCGTGCGCGCGACTTCCGAGGGGGCTGCACCTCAGGCTTGAGATGGGGCTGCGTCTGTCGCAGCAGGGGAATGACGCAGGCGCACCGCGCCTCTCGCCATGCCCCCCAAAAGCCCGCGAAAGGCGCATCATCTTGGTTGACGAACCCACGGTGCAGACTGTTCGCGAGGCAGAGCATGGCATGGTTCAAGAAGCTCTTCTGGGTCGGCGCAGGGCTCGCCATGGGGGGAGCGCTTGCCGTGTTCGTGGCGGACGAGCTGAAGACCTCGCGGCTGCAATCGGCCCTGTGGCGCGACCTTGCCAGGGACGCGCGCTTCAGCGTCGACGCCGGTCCCAGCGACGCCATCCGCTTTCCGCGCGCCGGGCCGTATGACGAACGGCTGGGCTACAGGCAGCTTCCCGACTTCATCGAGCGCCTGCAGCGCCAGGGCTATGCCGTCACCCGCCAGGCGCGCATGTCGCCGCGGCTGATCGAGCTGCAGGAACACGGGCTCTTCGCCCCCTACCGCGAGAAAAACCAGGCCGGCCTGAGCGTACGCGACTGCCGCAACGAGGCGCTGCTGCACACGCGCGTACCCGGGCGCGCCTACGAGCGTTTCGAGGACGTGCCTCCGCTGCTGGTGAGCGCCCTGCTCTTCGTCGAGGACCGCCACCTGCTGGACGCGCAGCCGCCGCAGCGCAATCCCGCCATCGACCCGGAGCGCTTTGCGAAGGCGGTGCTCGAGCAAGCGCTGCGGACGGTCAGCCTGGGCCGCACGACGAGCGGCGGCAGCACGCTGGCCACCCAGATCGAGAAATACCGCCATTCGCCGCAGGGCCGCACCGGGTCGGTCGGCGAGAAGCTGCGCCAGATGGCATCGGCTTCGCTGCGCGCCTACCAGGACGGCGAGGACACGCAGGCGCGGCGGCGCCAGATCGTCGTCGACTACCTCGACACCGTGCCCCTGGCCGCGCGCCCAGGCATCGGCGAGGTGCACGGCCTGGGCGACGGCCTGTGGGCCTGGTACGGGCGCGACGTCCGCGAGGTCAACCGCCTGCTGGCCGACGACGCCGAAGGCACCGCGCCCACGCCCGAGGCGCTCGAACGCCAGGCCGCGGCCTTCAAGGAGGCGCTGTCGCTGATGATCGCGCAGCGCCGCCCCTCGCAGCACCTGCTCGGCGACGGCGAGGGCCTGGCCCGGCTGACCGACAGCTACCTGCGGCTGATGGCCGAGGCCGGCCTGATCACGTCCTCCCTGCGCGATGCGGCATTGCCGCTTCCCCTGCACCTGCAGCCCGAGCTGCCGCCGACTCCCCGGCCGGACTTCGTGCAGCGCAAGGCCACGACCGCGCTGCGCACGCATATCTCCACGCTGCTCGACGTGCCGCGCGCCTACGACCTGGAACGCCTCGACCTCGAGGCCGAAACGAGCCTCGACAGCGAGGCGCAGGCTATGGCGGCCCGGGTGCTGGCCGGCCTGCGCATTCCAGCCGCGGCCAAGGCGGCGGGCCTGTTCGGCCCACACATGCTCGACCCGGGTGCGGACCCAGGCCCGCTGATCTACAGCTTCACGCTGTTCGAGCGCAGCGCCGGGGCCAACCTGCTGCGCGTGCAGGCCGACAGCATCGACCAGCCCTTCGATGTGAACCAGAGCGCCCGGCTGGACCTGGGATCGACCGCAAAGCTGCGCACCCTTGTGAGCTACCTGGAGATCGTGGCCGAGTTGCACGCGAACTGGTCCGGCCTGGGCGCGGCCGAGCTGTCGGCGCTGGCGCCGAGCCCGCGCGACCCGCTGGGCATGTGGGCGCGCCAGTACCTGCTCGGAACCAAGGATCGCCGCCTCGCGCCGATGCTTGAGGCGGCCATGGAGCGGAAATACTCCGCGAGCCCGGGCGAGGCCTTTTTCACCGGCGGCGGGCTGCACCAGTTCGAGAACTTCGAGCGCTCGCGCAACGGCAGCTCGATGACCGTGCGCGAAGGCTTCAAGCACTCGGTCAACCTGGTGTTCATCCGCCTGATGCGCGACCTGGTCCGCCACCGCATGTTCGGCGGCGCGACAGACCCCGAGCGGTTGCTGAAGGACCCCGCCGACCCGCGCCGGCGCGAGCTGCTCTCGCGCTTTGCCGACCGCGAGGGTTCGGCCTTCCTCGCCCGTTTTCATCGCAAGTACCAGAATCGCAGCGCCGCGCAAGCCGAGGCGCTGCTGTTGCGCGGCCTCCGGTCGTCTGCGCCGCGCCTGGCGAGCGTGCTGTTCACGATCGAGCCGGATGCCAGCGACGCACGGCTCGAAGAACTGCTCGCGCGGCAGCTGGGTCGGGGCGCGGCCTCGCCGCGCGAATTGAAGGCGCTGCGCACCACCTACGCGAGCCTGTCGCTGGCCGATCGCGGCTATGTCGCCCGTGTGCATCCACTGGAGCTCTGGCTGGTGGGCTTCCTGCGGCGCCACCCGGGCGCGACGCTGGCCGATGTGCTGGACGCGAGCGCGGGAGAGCGCCAGGAGGTCTACGCCTGGCTCTTCAAGACGCGCCACAAGAGCGCGCAGGACAGGCGCCTGCGCGAGTTGCTCGAGCTCGACGCCTTCGCGCAGATCCATCGCTCATGGCAGCGCCAGGGATACCCCTTCGCCTCGCTGACGCCGTCGTACGCCAGCGCCATCGGCGCATCGGGCGACCGGCCGGCCGCCCTGGCCGAGCTGATGGGCATCATCGTGAACGACGGCGTCCGGCTGCCCACACAGCGGGTCGAGGCGCTGCACTTCGCTCGCGACACGCCCTACGAGACACGCCTGGAGCCGCGCAACGCGAAGCCCGAGCAGGTGCTGCCGGCGGAAGTGACGGCCACGCTGCGCCGGGCACTGCTCGAGGTGGTGAACGACGGCACGGCACGCCGCCTGAAGGGGGCACTCGAGGATGCGAACGGCCGCGCGATCGACATCGGCGGCAAGACCGGCACCGGCGACCACCGCTACGAGCGCACCGGCCGCGGCGGGCGGGTGATCTCCGAGCGCAAGATCGACCGCTCTGCCACCTTCGTGTTCATGATCGGCGAGCGCTACTTCGGCACCGTCATGGCCTACGTGCACGAACCCCATGCCGCCCGCTACAGGTTCACGAGCGCGCTGCCGACCCAGCTGTTGAAGTCGCTGGGGCCGCAACTGCTGCCGGTGCTCCAGCGCAGCGGATGCGCGGGCGATTGAGCAGTCGGTTGCCGGCGCGATGCCGGACACCATCGGCAACCCTTCTTCTGACGTAAAATCGTTTCATGAATCGTTTCTCATGTCGATTTTCCAGGAAGACTTTTCCAATGAAGATTTCCTATATTCTGTCTTCATATATCGTTTCATATGACCGCTGACCCTGTTGCAATCCTCCGGGCCAGGGGACCACTTCAGGCGGGCGCCCTTGCCGATGCGATGAAGGTGAGCCGCCCTACCCTGAGTCGGGCCATTCGCGCCGCGGGGCCGGAAATCATCGTTCGCGGAAACGCCAGGCGCACCAAGTACGCGGCACGCCGCGCGCTGAGAGGGGACTTCAATCCCATCCCGCTCTTGCGGATCGACCGCGACGGCATCCCGCACGAGATCGCCATGCTGGACCTGCTGTATCCCGACGGGACTGCCGTTGAGTTCTCCGGAAAGCCCGGCTGGCCCCTGGACGACGAGATGAAGCAGGGTTGGTTCGAAGGGCTGCCGTACATGATGCAGGACATGCGGCCTCAAGGCTTCCTCGGGCGCAACTTCGCACGACACCACGCAGCCTTGTTGAAAGTGAGCGACGACCCGGCATCCTGGTCGGACGATGACGTCCTGCATGCCCTGTCGCTGCTGGGCACCGATGTCCCCGGCGATCTGCTGGTTGGCGAGGCTGCGGCCAGGAAGTGGCTTGCACAGGTTCAGGCTCTCAGCGACGGGGCCGTTCCCCATGGCCTGGTCGACGATCAGCTGCAGCGGTCCTACCCACGACTCGCCGCAGACATGCTGGAGCTCGGCGTGGCCGGCTCATCGGCGGGTGGTGAGTTTCCGAAGTTCACCGCCATGCGGCGCATGGCCGGACAGGACAGGCATGTCCTTGTGAAGTTCTCGGGCTCCGATGATTCTCCGGGCACTCGGCGTTGGGCCGACCTGCTGCTGTGTGAGCACCTTGCCGCTCGCGCATTGGCCGCGCATGCGGGCATCGAGGTGGCCGAGTCCAGAATCCACCTCATCGCGGGCCGGACTTTTCTCGAGGTCGACCGATTCGACAGGCATGGCGCCATGGGCCGCTCGCCGGTCGTTTCCTGGAGCACGCTGAACTCGACCTTCGTCGGCGCCAGCGGACGCCGATGGGCAGAAGGTGTCCAGCCCCTGGTCAACCGGGGGTGGGTCACCGCCGAAGACCTCCGCCGCATCGATCTTGTCGGGCACTTCGGACAGCTCATCGGCAATACCGACATGCACGACGGCAACCTGTCGTTCCAGCCCGTTCAGGACGCCGACCAGGTGCTACTGCAACTGGCGCCAATCTACGACATGCTCCCGATGACTTACGCCCCCGTGCGCGGCGTGGAACTTCCCCCCAGGACCTATGCCCCGCAACTGCCCCTGCCCTCCGAGAAGGGCATCTGGCAGCAGGCTGCGCGTGCTGCGCTCGCATTCTGGGAAAGCGCGGCAGCCGATGAGCGAATCAGCACTGAATTTCGGGACACGTGCGCTCAGAACGCGCGGACACTTCGAAGGAGCAGTCGGGTCGGATAGCTCGCGGCCCGACATCGAGGAAATGGCCTCCCGGGCCCTCGCTCGGGAGATGGCCGGCGAACTCCCGCCCCCGCGGCGAAGCTGCAAAGAAAGGTCTCAAGACCCGGCGAAGCGCTTCGCGGCTTCGTCGGCAGCCACGAAGCGCCTCTCGCGCATCCATTTCGTCACGACCCACTTCTCGCCCCGGGTCACCGGCGCGCTCGCGTGCAGGGAACGCGCGTCAACACGGCCTCGGTCATCGCCGTACTCGAAGTAGCAGGCATTGCCACGGATCGGCGAAACCGCGAGGCCGAGGCGCGGGAACACGGTCTGCCCGCCTTCCGGCACGTCGTTGAGATAGGTCACCAGGGTACTCACCCGCTGGCCGCTGCGCGCAATGGATTCGCGGTTGGCGGCGTTGGTAGGCGCCAGATAGTCGTGGTGGGGCTCGCTGCCCGCGCCGGTCGGGTAATGGAGCACCTGCAGTCCCTCGCCGTTTTCCAGCGGCAGGTTCATCAGCGCCGAGAGGCGCCCGTCGAGTCTGGCGATCAGGTCGTTCTCGCACAGGCGGAAGAACATGCCCCAGCTCGCGCGCTTGTCGCTCACCACGTCGCGGCCGCTCATGGGGTCGACCAGGGTGGAAGGTCTCAGGCGCGGCCGTGCCATCTCGATGATGGCCTGGCATTCATCGGCGTCCACCACGTTGCCGAGTGTGGCGAGGACCGGGTCGTCGCCACGCGAGTGGACGGCGATCTCGCGGTCGGCCGCCGGGATGCGGGTGCCCGGCGCGAGCCTTGCGGTCGGCCTGGATGGCGCATCGTCATGAAGTTCGACGACGCCATCCGGCATCGCCGCGCCCTGCTGCCGCGCATCGACGAACGCCGCGACGATGGCGTGCGCGGCACGCTCGTTCATTCCCTGCTTCAGCATCGCGGCCACCAGCGCCGGCGGCAGCTGACCGGCATCGAGCTTGTGCTTGAGCCAGCGGCCCAGGTCGGGCGAGAAGCGGACGACGGTGCTCATGGCGACTTGCGGACACTATGCGATGCGGCACTATGCAATGAGCCGCGCATCAGACCGGCCCCGTCTGGGCGACCCAGCCCTTCTCGCCGCGCGTGAAGCCCTGACGCAGTTGCAGCGCGCCGCCCGCGCCGTTCATGATGCGCGCGATCATCGGGAACACGCGCTGCGCGTCGGCGTCCTGCATCCACGGCGCCGACTCGGCTTGGTAGGTGTAGCTCACCACCGCCAGCGGACGCCCGGCGTCGGAGCTGCCGACCTTGACGTCGACGATCTTCTTGCGCTTGAGATGAACCACGCAGAAGTCGCTGGCGTGCTCGCCATCGCGGCCTGCGTGAGACTTGTAGAACTTGCGGCCGGCCTCGGTCAGCTCGAAGCGCTTGACCGCGCCGTCCGGGTTCTCGCTGCTCTTCGGCGCGGCGACGATGGTGCTGCGTACCAGGCCCAGTTGCTCCATCACCGGGAACTGGAGCGCATGGCGCGCGCCCGCGCCGGCCTCGGCTTCGGTCAGATCGATCGGCCAGCTGGACATGGCCAGGCAGATGTCGCCGCGCTGGGCCAGGTAGTCGTCGAGCGGGGCCGCGAGATTCTCGGCGGTGGGCGCGTCGGCATCGCGGCCGACGCTGCAGGCGGCCAGGGCGCAGATCGCGGCGATGCCCGCCAGGGTCTTGAGCGCATTCAGGGTGTGCCGGCTCGGGCGGATGAAGCGGGTATTCATGGGGTTTCTGCTTGGTCTTGCTGGATATCGGTGGCGGACGCGGACTCAGTGCTCGTCGAGCTCGTCGGCAACCCAGCCGTGCCGCGTCAGGTGAACGCCGAGGCGTACCTGCATCGTTCCCTCGCGCTGGATGGCGCGCGCCAGTAGCGGAAAGGCCTGCAGCACTTCGGGTGCCGCGGCCCAGGGCTCGGGTGCGATTCGGTATGTGAAGAGCAGCGAGGTCGCGGTGCGGCCATCGCGTGTCTGCGGCGGATCCCAGCCGATCAGGCGATCGAGGCTCAGGGTGGCCGCGCAGAAGTCGCCCGAGTGTGTGATCGTCTGCGTCGTCGTGCGGACCACCACGGGCACGTGCAGGTAGTACTTGCGCCCCGCCTCGGTCAGTGCGTATTCGCGGGCTGGCGGCTGCGCGGCGGCGGAGACGACATCCCTGCCGGTCACGAGCCCCAGCTTCTCGAGCACCGGCATCTGCTGCGCATCGGGCTCGCGCGATCCGGCCGCCACCGTGATCGGCCAGGCGTACTTGGCCAGGCACACATGCCCGCGCTGCGCGAGGTAGTCGTTGGTCGTCGCGGTGAAGTTGTCGCGGCTGGGAAAGCGTGCCTCCTCGTTGCCGCAACCGGTCAGGCAGGCCAGCGACACCGTCAGCAGCAGCACGGCGGTGCGCATCGAACCTCGCCCGGCCTTCATTTCGTGCACCTGTCGGTGGTGGATGGCTTTGCGGAGGGCTGGTAGCCGTCGCTCAGCGTGCCGAGGAAGCAGACCAGGTCGGCGATCTGCTGCGGCGTCATGGCCGGAGGGGACCCGGGCGCGCGGGGTTTCGTGCCGCTGGCCAGGGTCTTGTCGCCGCCCTCGCCCGTGCCCATGGGCACCTCTTCGTCGAGGCTGCCTTGCTGCGATGGCGGCAGGTCGTTGTATTTGTCGACCGTCGCGCCCGGCACATGGGTGGGCTGCAGCGCCCAGGCGGGGTTCGCCTGCGGCGCACCGGCGCCGTCGTTGCTGGCGGGATACCAGTACTCGGGGTTGGTGTCCCGCGTGTTGTAGAAGTTGACGACCTGCTCCAGCGAATGGAAGACGCCGTTGTGGAACAAGGCTCCCCGCGTCGCCACGTTGCGCAAGCCGGGAACCTTGAACATGCCGCAGTACGGGCTCGCCGTGTCCGGCGTGGCGGGCGCGTGGTCGGTTCGGAAGGGGCCGCACAGACCCATGTCGTGGTACTTCGGGTCGTCGTTGGCCGGAATCGGGTCGGGGTTGTTCGGAATCGACCTGTCGTTGCGCGGCGCGCCCAGGGCCTGGTAGGTGAAGTCGGTCATCAGGCCGGTGGTGCCGTTGAAGTTGGCGCCCGTGTAGTGGCAGCCCGAGCAGTTGGCGACACCGGTGCTGTGAAACACGATCTCGCCGCGTCGTTCGGCCGGTGTCAGCGTGCCGCCGATCTTGTTGAAGACATGCAGGTCGTACTTGCTGCTGTATGGATGAAAGCTCAGGTCTTCCGTCTCCAGCGCCTGTATTGCGTTGCCAAGGGCGGTGAAAGCCGCATCGGTGTCGTTGAACACATCGGCACCGAAGGCCTGCCTGAACAAGCCCGCGTAAGTGCTGGCCTGGACGACCTTCACGACCGCTTCCTTCGAGCTGTTGTTCATCTCGACCGGATTGAGCAGCGGCATGCCGGCCTGTATCGCCAGCGTCGCCGCGCGGCCGTCCCACATGAGGCCGCCACCGGGCGAGCTGGACGTCACTCCGTCGGGGTTGGGTGCATCGTCGCTGTAGGGCGGCGTCGATTCCCTGTAGCGCAGCGATGGGACGGCGCGCGCGCCGGCCTGCGTGATGTCGGAGCCCAACTGCACGGAGATGCTATTGGGCGGACCATAGGCATATTGCGGGTCGTGGCAGCTCGCGCACGACATGTTCCTGCCGCTCGAGAGGTTCTTGTCGAAGAAGGCCATCTGCCCGACCTGGGCGCGAAGGCTCAAGGCGGGTCCGCCGGGGCGGGTGTTGCTCGTGGTCCTTGCCGTGCCCTTGCTATCGCAGGCCGCCACTATCGACAGCAGCGCGGACACGAGCACCATGCCGAGCGGGACCCACCTGTCCTTTGCCAGATTCATCATTGACCGTTGCATCTCCGAAGAGCCGCCAGGGCAGCCTTCGATTCGTTCTCTTCCTTGCCTTCGCGCGAACCCGCAGTCCAGGAGCGGTCGTCCGCAAGGGGCTCGGGGGCTGGAGGTCCCCCTGCCCTCATGCGCATGCCGGTTTACCTGGTCGCCCAGACGTTGTTCTGGCTCGCGTCGGCGCCGGTCTGCGGGGTGATCTGGCCTTCCAGCTTGCCCGTGAGGGCGTCCTGCACGCCGACGATGTCGTTCGCGTACAGCTTCTGGGTGTAGTTGGCCGGGATCACGTAGGCATGGTTGATCGGTCGCACCGAGTCGAAATGCGTGTCCGCGCTGGCCTGGTATTCAGGCAGTGCAAGGATGTTGGCCGTGATGAACGCTTCCGTGTATTTGGTGCGGTTCAGGTACGACGCATCGACGCCCGGGTCGGCAATCTGGAACATGTCCTGCAGCGTGCGCAGGAAGGAGAAGTGGCTGTACGAGTCGGAGTCCGCAACCTGCTTCTTCGCCGTGCCCACGTCCTGCTGGTTGGTCATGATGCCGAAGATCGAGTTGCCGTGGCCGAAATTGCCTCCCGCGTAGTTGGGCGGCGGCGTGGTGGCCGTCGCCTTGCCGCTCGCATCCACCGTCACCGGCGCCGCGCCCGAATTCGGGCCGCCCGCGTTCCAGCCGCAGCAGGAGCCGTTGCTGCCGCCTTCGCCTTCGTCGTACATCACGACGATGGCCACGCGCTTGTGCGGGTTCTTCCACAGCGCCGAGTTGCGGATCTTGTTGACCACCATGCCCAGGTAGATGTCGGCGCGGATGGTGCCGGCGGCCTGGCCGTCGTTGTTGGTGTTCGCGCAACTGGTATCGGAGCCGACGCCGTGCATGTCGTCGCACTGGTCCGGAACGATGAAGTTGATGTTGCCCACGTCGCCCGTGTCCAGGTCCTTGCCGAACTGGTCGTAGATCCAGCCGGTCGGCACCGGGAAGATCGAGGACTTGAGCCAGTCGGCTTCCTGGTACTGCGTGCCGAAGATGGTGCGGTTGTTGGCCACGAAGTCGGGCAGGCTGCGGGCGCCCTGGAAGGCGATCGAGGGGCCGTGCTTGACCTTGTAGAGGCCGCCTTGCGCGGGGAAGCTGGGCGAGCCGACCAGGGCGGGCGGCGCCGAGCCGTCGAGGTTGGTGGCGCCCTTGAGCTTGCTCGAGTCGTACGTGGCGGTCACGGCGTTGTCGAGGATGCTGTCGGCGCGCACGTCCTGACCGGGGTTCATCGATTCGCTGTAGGTGCGGATGGTGAGGCCCGCCTTGGACATCGCCGTGAACAGGTTGCTGCCCGGGACGTTGTGCACGGTGCCGCCGGTCGGGTGGTCGCCGCAGGTCGCGTCCGTCGGGACATATTGGGAGCGGCTCTGTTTGTTCGCTGGCGGGAGCGCGCCCTGCGCGGGCATGACCTGGCCGTCGGAGGCCGTGCCGCCCGCGAATGCGACGTCCTTGATGTCGTAGGGGGCGACGGCGCCGCAGCCGAACCAGTTGTCGTCGTGGATGCCGAAGTCGTCGCCGCCGCCCAGCGCGGTGTAGTTGGGCTCGGAGGGGTTGCCGGTCGAGTAGTACGTCTTGAGCTGGTTGTAGTTGTTCAGGATGTAGTTGATGTTCGCCGCGCGCGGATTGCCGACGATCACGTCGGTCGACTTGTTCTCCTCGACGATGATGAAGATGTTGTCGTAGGCCGGCACGCCTTCCACGTTGAAGGCGGCCTGCTGCGCCTGCGCGAAGGTGATGGGCGCCTGCTTCTGCGTCGGCACGGTGGGGGTGGCCTTGCTGCCGTCCGTGTTGGTGAGCGTCACGCCCGACAGGCCGACGAGCCGGGGATCGCCGCCGGCGACGGCCAGGTTGTCGGGGAACAGGTCCTTGCGGTCGAGCTTGGTCGTCGCGTAGGTGTAGCGGTTGGTCAACTGGTTGTCTTCGTACAGTGCGGCGTACTGGGTGGCGCCGCTCAGGGCGTTGACGTCGGCCAGCGGGTCGGTGAACGCGGCCGAGCCGAGGTTGAAGGTCGGCCCGTTGAGGCGAGCAATCAAGTTGGCCTTCTCGGCCGCATAGCTGCTGCCGTTGGCTTCCACCAGGCGCTGGGCTTCGCTCGACAGCGGGCTGATGACGATCTTGTCCACGCCCTGGTCGGCGATCTGGGCGGCGGAGGCACGCAGGACCAGGTGGCTGGCGACAGGGGCGCCGGTCGCGGTATTGGTTGCGGAAGTGCCGATGTCGGCCACCAGTTGGCCGGCCTGACTGGTCGTCAGCGTGAATTTGCCGCTGGCATCGGTGAGCGTCGAGGCTTCGCCGCTGTCGAGCACGCCGTTGCCGTTGGCGTCGACGAAGACCGTCGCCTTCTGGTAGTAGCCGGCCTTCAGTGTCGGATTGCCCGTGCCGCTGCCTGGCACGTAGCCGCTGGCGGCCACCACGCCGCTGAAGGTCGTGCTGGTGGAACTGGTGGGGCCGGTCGTGCTGGTGGGCGGGGTGGTGATCGGGAAGAAGCCGGCGCTTCCGCCGCCTCCTCCTCCGCACGCAGCGAGCACGCAGGCCGCAACCGTCGTCAACGACGTGAGCAGGACTTTCTTGTCGAAGATGGTCATATATCTTGGGGCGATGAGTTATTGATGGTTTTGATCAACCTGAAGGAAACAACGGCGGCGTGCTTTTTCATTAAGCAAACCGCAACGTGGAGAAATGTAGAAATCGCCAATGACATTCATGTGTCAATAACGATTTCTAAATCCTTTGGTTTCGCAGGTGCCAAGCCGCCATTAAATTTCCGATTTGATTGGAACTGACCGCAGGCTGACCGGAGAATTAGATGGAAATTAGGAACGCTTATTTCCGGTGAAATATTCAGGAAAAATTCCCTTGCTTTCAGCACGAACCTGCCTACCTCGCAAGCTCGGCGGAGTGCGGCAAGAGGAGTTTTCCTCACGGGACGACAGGGCCAGCCCCCCTTCATTCGTCGAGAAAAATCGACGGCGCCTTGCCGCACTCGGTACGTCGAAGCTGCGTGGCGTGAAATAAATTGGGACGCGACGGATGCGCTGCCAAGCCACGCCACGGAGGGTCGACCGGCGATCCCGGGACGCGCCAACTCACACGATCAGGCAATTACCACCCGTCGGCACGACCCATCGATCAAATTCCTGTTCCCGAGAATTCGAGCGGCGCACGTCGTGCGAATCGCGCCTCCGAAAAACTCACATCAATGCCGCGGATGATTGCGCGGCATTGATCGTCCGGCCGGAGGCCAAGGGCGCGCAGCCGTCGAGGTGGATCGTTCGACCTGTGGCTCCGTGACGCTCACAAGCCGTCCGGTAGCAGGGCGGCGAGCGCGTCGCGCATCAGCCGTGCGATCAACTGCTGGCGTTCGCGCGGCATCCGCTCGAGGGTTGAAGCCACGCTGATGGCGGCCGAGGGCTCGCCAGCGGCGTTGCGCACCGCCATGCCGACGGCCAGCACGCCGTCGGTGGCGTGGTTGCCAATGACGGACCAGCCACGCTGGCGCGTCGCCTGCACCAGCAGCGCCATGCGCTCGGGCGTCATTCCACCGTAGCGCGCCAGATTCGGCGCATTGGCGGCGATGGCGGCCTTCATCTGTTCGTTCGGCAGCGCCGACAACAGCGCCAGTCCCGCCGCCCCCACGCCGAGCGGCTGGAGCGTCCCCACCTGAATGACGAGGATCTGGATCGGATGTGTGCCAACGTGCCGTGCGATGCAGCGCGAGGCAGCGCCTTCGCGCACGATGGCGAAGGCGGCGTCACCGCATGCGGCACTCACCTGCTCCAGCACGGGGCGCAGCCGCGCCGCCATGTTGGGCGTTGCATCGTGCAATGCCATGGCCGCCAGCCGCGGTCCCGCCACGTAGCGAAAGCGTCCGCGCTGCGCCACGTGGCCGGTGTCCAGCAAGGTGGCCAGCAGCCGGTGGACCGTCGCGCGCTCCAGTTGCGCGATCCGGCACAGGTCCACCACACGCAGCCCCTCGCGGTCGCTGGCCAGTACCGCATCCAGCAGTTGCAGGCCTCGCCTCAGCGTACGGCCACTGCTGTCCCTCTCCCCGCCGGGCTCGGTGTCCGCCGGGCCCGGCGGCGCCACGCTCGGGGCGCTTGCCTGGTGGGTGGCTCGAGGGATGCGGCGAGTCGGCATGCGAGGGGATTCGGAAGTTGAGGGGACGAGCCCTCCAGTGTGCCCAAAAACGTCCGTCTGGTGGACGTTCCGATTGGTGCGATGGACGGGGCTGCCAAAGAATTCCTGCCTGACGGACGCGCTTGCCGTGCGATGCCAGCCCTTCGGGCAGGCACCGCCGCCGTCACCGAAATACTGAAGGAGACAACAGAACATGCTTTGCCCGACCGCATCCCGCCGGCGTTTGCTGGCCCTTGCCACCGCGCTGGTCTGCAGCACCGCGCTGCCCTCGCATGCACAGCCCGCCCCCTGGCCGTCCAAGCCGGTGAAGCTCGTGGTCGGCTATGCCGCGGGAGGGGCCACGGACGTGATCGCGCGCCTGGTCGCCATCAGGCTGGGCGAACAACTGGGCCAGCCCGTGCTGGTGGACAACCGCACCGGCGCCAACAGCAACGTGGGTGCCGAAGCCGTGGCCCGCGCCCCCGCCGACGGCTACACGCTCTACGTCTACACCATCGCCAACACGATCAACGCATCGCTCTATGCCCGGCTCGGCTATGACCCGATCAAGGATTTCGAGCCCATCGGACTGATCGCCAAGATTCCCAACATCCTGGTGGTCGACCCGAAGCTGCCGGTGAAGAGCGTGGCCGACTACGTGCGCTTCGCCAGGGAGCAGCCCGACGGCATCACCTTCGCATCCTCGGGCAGCGGCTCATCCATCCACCTCTCGGGCGAGATGTTCAAGATGAAAGCCGGCTTGAAGATGCTGCATGTGCCCTACCGGGGCAGCGCTCCCGCGATCACAGACTTGCTGGGCGGGCAGGTGCAGTCGATGTTCGACAACGCGCCCTCGGCGCTGCCGCATGTGCAGGGCGGAAGGCTGCGCGCCATAGCGATTACCGGTCCTCGGCGCTCGCCGCTGCTGCCCGACGTGCCCACCGTGGCCGAGTCGGGCTATCCGGGCTTCGACGTGCAGTCCTGGTTCGGCCTGGCTGCTCCGGCCGGAACGCCGCGCGCCGTGATCGACCGGCTCAATGCCGCGCTGGGCAAGGTCCTGGCCGCCCCGGAAGTACGCCAGCGGCTGCAGGACATGGCGGCCACGCCCGAGGCCGGCACGCCCGAGCAGATGCGCGCGTTCGCTGCCGCGGAGATCAAGCGCTGGCGCGACGTAGTCAAGGCGTCAGGCGCCACGGCCGAATAAGGAAAAAAAGGAGCCTGCCCCATGTTTCCCATCGACTTCTTCTGGCGCGCGGCCGAACGCTGGCCCGACCGCATTGCCATCGACGCCCCCGAGGGCACGACCCGCTACGACGCACTGGCCGCCCAGGTGGCCGCGCTGGCCTCGGCCCTGAACGCACTCGACCCCGAGCCGCAAAGCCGCGTGGGCATCTGCGCGAGCAACAGCGCCGGCCACATCGTGTCGCTTCTGGCCGTGCTGGCCTGCGGCAAGGTCTGGGTGCCGCTCAACCCCAAGAGCACCCGCCCCGAGATTCGCCGGATCGTCGATGCGACCGAACCCTCGATCCTCGTGATCGACCCCGCCTGCGCCGGCCTGCTCGAAGGCGCGCCGGGTGCGCGCATCTACAGCGGCACAACCGGGGAAAGCGAGGAAAGCGAGCTCACCATCGCCACCTTGATCGCGCGTCACGCCGGGGCGGCACGGCCCACCTTGGCCCTGCCGCCCGAGGCAGCGCAGGCGATCAAGTTCACCGGCGGCACCACCGGCGCGCCCAAGGGGGTGATCCAGCCTTATCGAGCCTGGATGGCCACGATCGTCAACCAGATCCATGCCTGGGGATTCGAGCCGCGTGATCGCTACATCATGGCCGCCCCCATCACCCACGGCACTTCGACCTATCTCCTGCCCATCCTGGCGCAGGGCGGCTGCCACGTCGTGCTGGCCGAGAGCGGCGCCGAGGCCGTGCGCACGGCCTTTCGCGAGCGCGGCGGCACGGTGTGCTTCATGCCCCCCACACTGGTCTACATGCTGATGGCACTGCCGGGCGCTTCGCGCGCGGACTTTCCGCAGCTGCGCCGCCTGATCTACGGCGGGGCGCCGATGCCTCCCGAGAAGATCCGCCAGGTGCGCGACTTCTTCGGCCCGGTGCTCGGCACCACCTATGGCCAGACCGAGGCGCCGCAGATCCTGACGGTGATGCGCCCCGAGGACTTCGAGGAAGAGCGCAACTGGGCGGCCGTGGGCCGCACCACGTGGTTCAGCGACGTGGCCATCATGGCGCCCGACGGCCGGCTGCTGCCCGCGGGCGAGGTCGGCGAGGTGGTGGCGCGCGGCGACCTGGTGATGAGCGGCTACTGGCGCCTGCCCGATAAGACGGCAGAGACGCTGGTGGGCGACTGGCTGCACACCGGCGACCGCGGCCTGATCGACGAACGAGGCTACCTGTACCTCAAGGATCGCCTGAAGGACCTGGTCATCACGGGCGGCTTCAACGTCTACCCGGTGGACGTGGAGAACGCGCTGGGCCAGCACCCCGCGGTGCACGAATGCGCGGTGTTCGGCATTCCCGACGACAAGTGGGGCGAGGCCGTACAGGCTGCCGTCCAGTTGCGCCCGGGCGCCCGAGCCTCCGACGCCGAGCTGATCGCGTTCGTGCGCGAACGCCTGGGCGCCGTGCAGACGCCCAAGCACATCCATTTCTACGAGAGCTTGCCGCGCTCTCCGGTGGGCAAGGTGCTCAAGGCGACCGTGCGCGAACGCGCGATGGTTTCCGCCGGCGCGCCTGCCATCGCCACAGCCCAATGAAAGACCACACCATGCCCAGCTCTCCCTCCACGCCCGTCACGGGCCTTTGCACCCACACGCTCACCAGCCTGCACTACCGCGACGAGGATCTGGTCGAGGATCTGCTCGGCAAGAAGACCTTCACCGAGGCGATGCTGAAGCAGATCCTGAACCGCACGCCGCGCGGCGTGGACCTGCGCATCACCGACGCCGTGCTGATCGTCCTGATGGAACACGGCCTCACGCCCAGCGCCATCGCCACGCGCCTGGTCTACATGAGCGCGCCCGAGAACCTCCAGGGCGCCGTCTCGGCGGGCCTGCTGGCGGTGGGCAGCTCCTTCGTCGGCACGATGGAGAACTGCTCGGGCCTGCTCGATCGCATCGGCGCGGCAGCGGATCCGGACGCCGAGGCGCTGGAGATCGCGCGCCACCACAAGGCGCTCAAGACCCCGGTGCCCGGGTTCGGCCATCATCTGCACAAGCCGGTGGATCCGCGTGCCTACAAGCTGCTCGACATGGCGCGCGCGGAGCCCGAATTGCCAGGAGACAAGGTGCGCGCGCTCGAGAGACTCTCGGCCGCCGTGGACGCGGTGGCGCAGCGCCCCATCACGATCAACGCGACCGGCGCCGTGGCGGCGCTGCTCGGCGAGATCGGGGTGCCCACTGCCGTGATGCGCGGCTTCGCGGTCATCTCGCGCGCGGCGGGCCTGGTGGCCCACATCGTCGAAGAGCAGCAGAGCCCTTCGGGTCGTTTCATCTGGGACACCGTCGAGCAGGCCATCCCGTTCGTGGACAGGGGCGGGAAACCCCGATGACCGCGGCGGGGGCCGCATCCCTGCGTCCCCGTCGCGCAACAGGCGGCTCCCGCGCACACCGCCCCCCGGCGTTCCTGTGCCATGATGAAGTTCCCTGATCAACTTCTCCCGCACCCGGGCGCTGCGCCGCCCTGGCTGGCACGACGTCACCTTGGCCTACCTAATCGCACTTCTGATGTTCGTCGCATCGCTGTGCCATGCACAGACCGCGCCTGTGCAGCGCCTGCGCATCGTCGGAGGACTGGCCGGGGTCACGCAGTACACGGGACAGGAAGAACAGTTCTGGACGCGTGATCTCGCCGCGCTGTCCGGCGGCCGCTACACCGCCAGCATCGTGCCCTTCGACCGTGCCGGCGTGCCCGGCCAGGAAATGCTGAATCTGATGCAGCTGGGCGTCGTGCCCTTCGGCACGGCGCTGATGAGCCAGGTATCCACCCAGTTTCCGGAGCTTGGCGCACCCGACATGGCCGGCCTGAATCCCGATATCGCCACGCTGCGGCGGGTGGTCGGCGCATTCCGTCCCTATCTGTCGCAGGCACTGCGCGAACGCTACGACGTGGAGCTGCTGGCGGTCTACATCTACCCGGCGCAGGTGGTGTTCTGCAACAAGCCGATGCAGCAGCTCGGCGACCTCGCGGGCAGGCGCACGCGCGTGTCCAGCCCGACACAGGCCGACTTCGTCGCGGCGCTCGGCGGTACGCCGGTGTACACCGAGTTCTCGCAGATCATGGCGAACATGAAATCGGGCAACACCGACTGCGTCATCACCGGCACCATGTCCGGGCACACGCTGGGCCTGCACGAGGTGACCAGCGTGCTCTATGCCATGCCGCTGAACTGGGGCGTGGCCGTCTTCGCCGCCAACCGCGAGAGCTTCAATGCGCTGCCGCCCGACCTGCAGGCGCTGCTGCGCAAGGAACTGCCGCGGCTTGAGGCCGCGGTGTGGGCTCAGTCGGAGCGCGAGACAGAGGAGGGCATCGCCTGCAACACGGGTGCGGCAGGCTGCGGCAGGGCACCCAAAGGGCGCATGGTGGCGGTGCGGCCCTCGCCGCGCGACGAGGCCCGCCGCCGCGACATCTTCGCGACCCAGGTGCTGCCCGGATGGATTCAGCGCTGCGGCCCGGTGTGCGCCACGGTATGGAACCAGACGGTCGCCCCGGTGGTCGGCATCCAGGCCCGGGCCACGGCACGGTGACGCCACGGTTTCCCCGCCGCATCACCGCCATCGTCTACGGCGTGGCGCTGGTCTTCCTCGCCACCGTGGGGACGGTGGCCTCCTTCATCGTCTGGGAAGCCAGGCTGAAGGCCATCACCGATCACGAGAACCAGACGGTCCGCTTCGTGACCGGCTCCGAGGCGGCGCTCAATCGCGCGCTGCTGAGCGTCGACATGCTGCTCGCGGGCGCCAACGAACTGCTGCGCGGCTCGAAGGCCGGCAGCGCCGGCCGAGACGCTGCCAGCGCCGGGCCGCACCAGTTGCTCGACAACATGGTGCGGCAGAACCTGCTGGTGCGCCACGTGGCCTTCGTCGATGCGCGCGGCACCGTGGTGGCCTCGTCGGACCGGCGCGGCGAATACCTGCCGCTGGCCCTGCCGCCGGGCTTCGTCGACGGAGTGCTGGCGAAGCCCGTGTCGACGCTGGAGATCAGCGCGCCGGCCATCAGCATGGTGACCTCGCAGAAGGTGCTGTACTTCGCCCGCGCCGCCACGCTCGCCGACGGCTCGCGCATGCTGGCGGTGGCGGAGGTGCAGCTGTCGCTGCTCGCGACGATCATGACGCAGGGCGCCGGCCTGCGCGGCCTGGAGGTCACGCTGGAACGCGATGCCGGTTCACTCCTGGCAAGCGTGCCACCACGCGACGACCTCGCCGGCAGGCCGATCGAGCCGCCGCTGCACGAGCAGACCAGCGACGGCAAGCCGCAGCGCATGGCCGCACGCCTGAGCGGCGAACCGGCCATCGTGGTGGCCCGGCCCACGCTGCACCGAAATCTGCTGATCGTGGCGAGCATGCCGCTGACCTCCGCGCTGATGGACTGGAGCCGCGAGCGCGACCTGATCGCCTGGACCGGCGCAGCCGTCGCGCTGATGATCCTGTCGGTGGCGTGCTTCACGCATGTCCAGCTGCGCCGCCAATGGCGTGCCCGCATGGAGCTGGTGCAGTCCAAGGCAACGCTGGACCAGGCACTGGAGTCCATGGTCGACGGCTTCATACTGCTCGACGCCGAGCACCGCGTGCTCACCTGGAACCGCAGCTTCGTCGCGATGTTCCCGTGGGTCGGATCGATGATCGCGCCGGGGCTGCCCTTTCGGCGCATCATGGACGAGACCGCTCAGCACGTGGTGCATGGCCGGGGGCCCGCCGGCTGGTCGGCGCTGAATGCGCCGCAGATGGCACAGGCGCACTCCGAACAGGAGGCGCTGCTGCACAACGGCCAGGTGATTCGCGCCACGCGCAGCCGGACACCGGACGGCGGCATGGTCTGCGTCTACCACGACATCACCGAGAAGCGTCGCCACACGGCCGCCATCATCGAGAGCAAGGCGCAGTTGCAGGCCACGCTAGACGCCCTGCCCGACCTGCTGCTCGAGGTGGGCCTGGACGGCCGCTGCCATGGCCACCACACGCCGCGCGTGCCCTTTCCCGCCGCCGGTCTCGAGAACCCCGTGGGCCGCACCCTGCAGGAATTGCTGCCGCCCGAGGCTGCCTCGCAGGTGATGGCGGCGCTGCGCGAGGCCAACGCCAAGGGCTACTCGGCCGGCCGCCAGTTCGAACGGCGCGACCAGGGCGAGCGCAACTGGTTCGAGATTTCCGCGTCGCGCAAGGCGGTCGACGAGGCGGCCGATGCGACCGTCGATGCCACTGCCGGCGACCCGGCCGAAGACCTGGCCGGCAGGGCCGAGGAGCGCGGTGCGCGCTTCATCGTGATCCTGCGCGACATCACCCAGAGCAAGCGCGCGGCGCGCGAGATCGAGCACCTGGCCTTCTACGACACGCTCACCGGCCTGCCCAACCGGCGGCAGCTGCTCGATCGCCTTCACCAGGCCATTGGCGACGCGGCACGCCGCCCGGGACTGTGCGCGCTGCTCTTTCTCGATCTGGACAACTTCAAGACGCTGAACGACGCGCTGGGGCACGACGTCGGCGACGTGCTGCTCAAGCAGGTGGCACAGCGGCTGAAGAGCTGCCTTCGCGAGGGCGACATCGTCGCGCGCCTGGGCGGCGACGAATTCGTGGTGATCCTCGAAAACCTGAGCGACCAGGTCGCGGTGGCCACCTCGCAGACCGAAACCGTCGGCGCGGCCATCCTCGCGCACCTGAACCAGCCCTACCAGCTCGGCGCGCAGCACCACCACGGCACGTGCAGCATCGGAGCCGCCCTGTTCGACGCCCGCACGGCCTCGATCGAGGAAGTCCTCAAACAGGCCGACATCGCCATGTACCGCGCCAAGACGGACGGCGGCAACGCGCTGCGCTTCTTCGAAGCGGACATGCAGACCCGCATCACCACGCGCGCCGCGCTGGAAAACGAGCTGCACGCCGCCATCGCAGCGCAGCAGTTCGTGCTGCACTACCAGAGCCAGGTCACCAGCGACAACCGGGTGCTGGGCGCGGAGGTGCTGGTGCGCTGGCACCATCCCGTGCGCGGGCTGCTGCTGCCGGGCCAGTTCATCGACGTGGCAGAGGACACCGGGCTCATCATCCCGCTGGGCCTGTGGGTGCTGGAGACGGCCTGCAGCCAACTCGCGGCATGGAGCGGCGATCCGTTGCGGCGACGCATGCAGCTCTCGGTCAACGTGAGCGCCCGGCAGTTCCGCGAAGCGGACTTCGTCGACCAAGTGGGCCGCGTGCTGGCGCGCACCGGTGCCGACCCGCAGAAGCTCAAGCTGGAGCTCACCGAGAGCCTGCTGCACGAGAAGGTGGCCGACGCCGTCGGCAAGATGCAGGTGCTGGCGGCGCTGGGCATCCGTTTCTCCATGGACGACTTCGGCACCGGCTACTCGTCGCTGTCCTACATGACCCAGCTGCCGCTGAGCCAAGTGAAGGTCGACAAGTTCTTCGTGCACCGCATCGGGCTCGATCCGAAGGTGGAATCGATCATCCTGGCCATCATCGGCATGGCGCGCAGCCTGGAACTGGAGATCGTGGCCGAAGGCGTGGAAACGCCCGCGCAGCGCGACTTCCTGGTGCGCCACGGCTGCGGCCTGTGCCAGGGCTATCTGTTCGGCGTGCCGCAGCCACTGGAAATCTATGAGCGCGAGCTCGATGGAAAGCTCGATCGCCCGGATCCTGTCTTCTCGTGAAGACATGAACCGTCTCCCGGTCGTCCGGATCTTCGTTCGCATCCCCAGGGCATCGGGCCCGCGTCGGGACGCCTGTTGGTGCCGAAAGAAAGCACCGTCGTGCAGCCGCCGGCAACACGCTGTCACTTTTTCGGATGCCCATCCCGCAAAACTCTGCAAACAAAAGGGCTACACTGCGATCGGGGCAGCCAATCTCTCCCTCTACCCTCCTCCTATGGCTGTCCATTTAACCCGCTTCGGCGGGTTTTCTTTTGGCGGGTCGGCCCGGTGCGCCGCAGCCCCGGCAGCGCGCGCCCGGGGGGATTCGCCTCGGTCGCGGCGCTAGAAAAGGTGTTGCTGCGAGCTCGTCAGGGCCGCGAAGCTCGCTCCCATGGGCTGCAGGATGGCGTCGGCGATCGGCTGCAGCTGCCGGCTCAGGTAGTGGTCGTAGTCGATCCGGGAGTGGAGGGCCTCCATCGGTTCCGGGCCGTTGCGGGTCATGACGTAGCGGATCCAGCCGCCGTTCTGGTACTGCCTGGGCCGATGGAGCCGGTCGTTGTGCTCGTCGGCGAGACGCGCGGCGCGCACCTGCGGCGGCACGTTGACGAGGTAGGCATCCAGGCGATGGCGCAGGCGCTTCCTGTAGACGAGCAGTTCGTCCTGCCCGCCGGACAGCGTCGAGCGCACGTACTCCCTCACGAACTCCTCGTAGGGCTCGCCCCGGAAGATGCGCGAGAGCAGCCCCTCCTGGAACTGCCGCGCCAACGGGGTCCAGTCGCTGCGGGCCATCTCCAGGCCGCGGTAGATCATTTCCTCCTTGCCCGCGGCGTCCTTGCTCAGGCCGGCATAGCGCTTCTTGCTGCCCACGTCCGAGCCGCGGATGGTGGGCATGAAAAACTTGCTGTAGTGGGTGTCGAACTCGATCTCGAGCAAATTCTCGAGGCCGTGCGTCTCGCGCAGGGTGCGTGTCCACCAGCCGTTGATGTCCTTCACGAGGCCTGCCGCGACGGCATGCGCCTCCTCGTTGGTGTGGGTGCGCCCGAGCCAGATGAAGATGGAGTCGGTGTCGCCGTAGATGGCCTCGTAGCCCCGGCGCTCCACGAATTCGCGCGTGAGCTTCATCATCTCGTGCCCCCGAAGGGTGATGGCCGACACCAGCTTGGGACTGAAGAAGCGGCATTCGGACGCGCCCAGCACGCCGGCGAACGAGTTCATCAGCAGCTTGAGTGCTTGCGACAGCGGTTCGTTCCTGGCCCGCTTGGCCTCGTCCCGCGCGCGCCAGAGCGTGGTCACGATCTCCGGCAGGCAGTGCCTGGTGCGGGAGAAGGTCGTTCCCTGGGGTCCCTGGACGACCGCGGCCGGGTCGCTCGCGCCGGCGCCTTCCACGAGGCCCACGGGATCGACGAGGAAGGTGCGGATGATCGACGGATAGAGGCTCTTGTAGTCCAGCACCACGACGGAGTCGTAGAACCCCGGCTTCGAGTCCATCACGTAGCCCCCGGGGAAGGCCTTGCTCGGGATCTCGCCCACGTTCGGCGCCACGTAGCCCAGACGATGCATGCGCGGCAGGTAGTGGTGGCTGAACGCCGCGATGGAGCCGCCGAAGTGGTCGATCTGCAGGCCGGTGGTCTGCGCCCGCTCCAGCACGAACTGCAGCAGCTTCGCCTTCTCGAAGATGCGCAGGACGAGCTCGCAATCCCGGATGTTGTAGTGCGCGAGCGCAGGCTTGTCCTCCTGATAGCGCCGCTCGATCTCGGCCATCTTGTCGTACTCGTCGCCGATGGCCTTGCCCTCGCCCAGCAGCGCCTGCGAGACGCTCTCCAGGCTGAAGGAAGGAAAGCTCCACATCGCGGCCCGCAGTGCCTCGATGCCGTCGACGATCACGCGCCCGGGCACGGAGGCGAACAGATAGCCCTGCTTGCCCGGGTGGGTGCGCCAGTCGATGGCGCCTCGCTCCCGTCCCAGAAGCAGTTGCGCCCCGCAGTCGTTGACCGTCTTCTGCAGTACCCGCAGGTCGAACTGGATGACGCTCCAGCCGACGATGACGTCCGGATCGTTCCTCTCGAACCACTCGTTGAGCTTCTCGATCATGGCCTTGCGAGTCGGGCAATAGACGAGCGAGAAGTCCGGACGCGCCTCCGGCCCGCCCGGCACGGCTGGCGGTTCGCCCAGCATGAAGACGGTCCGGTCCTGCGCCGCGTCCAGCGCGATGGAATAGAGCGCCTCGTACTGGCTGGTCTCGATGTCCAGCGACACCATCTTCAGCGCCGGGCGGTATTCGGGCGCGGGCCTGAGCCTGCAGTCGACGAGCGCCGAGCGGTCCGTGCGCCCTCCTTCCACCTGCACGCCAGCGGTGATGAAGCGCTCCATGAGGTGGCGGTCGTGCGGGCGCACGTCAGCCTCGAGCAGCGGAATGTCCTGTGCACGGAGTGCGCGCGCCAGCCGGCCGATCTGCCGGAAGTGCTTCGCATAGACACCAAGGACGGGCTCCCGCTGGAAGGTCTTCAGGTCGAGCTCGCGAAGCTCCATCCCCGGCATGGCGGCAAGCTGCGCTTGCACTGCCGCGCGGTGCCGGGCCGCGACGAACGCGACGGACGCCTGGGAGGTGAGCACGACCTTCATCGGCCCCGCATCCGTGGCCAGCCAGTATTCGATTTCCGTGCCCGCCGGGGCATCCCGCCAGTGGCGGGTGAGGATGAAGCCCTTGAGTTCGATGGGTGCCACGAAAGCCTGAGGAAATGGGGACGCGAAGTAAACGTGCTTGGGCGGCACGGATTTTCGCGCAGTCCATTGCATCCCGCCCTTGAGCGAGCGGCCGATTCGATTCCTGCTGGCGGGATTTCGAGACGCTTCAGGAGCCACGCCCGTTCCGCTCTGCACGCCAGCGCAGTAACCTGACTTCAGTCGATCCCAGGCCCCGCACGGAGTTCGTCGACGAGTGCACGCGGCGTCACGCCGGCAATCGCCCGGAATTCGGCGATGAGGTGCGCCTGGTCGTAGTAACCGGCGGCAGCGGCGATCCCCGCCCAGCCCACGCGGCCGTCCTGACGCGCATCGCGCAGCGCGCGGTGGAAGCGCGTGAGCCTGGCGAATGCCTTGGGGCTGGTGCCCAGGGCCTCGCGAAACACACGACGCAGGTGTCGGGCGCTTACGCCGAGGTCTGCGGCGACAACGTCCACGCTGGCGCTCTGCAGCCTCCTGGCGGCTTCGAGCGCGAAACGCGGATGGATATTGCGTCCCTGCGCGGTGCCGAGGCGCTCGGAGATGGCGCCCTCCAGCGCCGCGGCCGCCTCGGCCATGCTGCGCGCGCCGGCGAGCCGATCGAACAGCCGCGCGCTCTCGCCCCACAGATCCTCGAGTGCGACGGTGTGCCCGGCGATGGCGGAAGCGGGCGCACCGAGAACCGCCTCGTGCGTGCCCAGACGAAGACGCGCCACCACGATCCGCTGGCCGCCGAAAACCAGCTTGCGGTGCACCTGCTGCCGCGCACCGAGCACATGCGCATCGAGTCCGCCCCGTGCCATCGACCCGAAGCGAACGACGATCTGGGTTTCCAGGCGCGGCACCAGGGTGCCGCGCATGTCGCGGTCGATCTCGTGCAGAGAGAGTGCGGCCAGGCAGGACGCGGCCGACGCACCCTGCATCGGGTGGCCGTGGGGAACGTTGCAGACGCGCATGGCCCGATTATTCAGCCGCACGGCAAGGGATGGGGTTTCGCCCTCGCATGTCCGTTTCTTCCAATTCGCGTCGAGGGCGCACCGCTACGCTGCGGGCCATGAAAATCCTGATCACTGGAGCGACCGGAAAGGTCGGAAGCCGACTCGCCAAGCGACTTGCCCTGCGGGGTGACCACGTGCGAGCCCTCGTGCGCGATCCAGCGCGCGCTGCCCATCTGCGTGAGGCCGGTGTCGAGGTCGTCCAGGGCGACCTGCGGGACGCTGACTCGCTGGCAGCCGCAGTGCACGGCATCAAGGCCGTGGTCCACTGTGCCGCCTTCTTCCGTGGCGCAACGCCCGAGCAGGCGCACGCGGTCAATGACCTCGGTACGCAGCGTCTCGCGCTCGCCGCGCGCAACGGCTCGGTGCGGCGCTTCCTCTTCGCCAGCACAGGTCTTGTCTACGGCGCGAACGGTGGGCAACTCGCTCGCGAGGACGACCCTTGTGCGCCGACGGCCGCCTATCCGGTGAGCAAGTTGGCCGCCGAGCGCTTCCTCCTGGGGATGCAAGGCCTGGACGTACGTGTGCTTCGCCTGCCGTTCGTGTACGGCGACGGCGATCCGCACATCGAGGAGGTGGTTCCGGTGATGCGCGGATTTCCTCCGGCGCAACGCATGTCGATCGCCCACCACGTGGACGTCGCGCAGGCCGTCGCTCTGTTGCTCGATGCCCTGTCGCCTAAGCACCGCATCTACAACGTGGTCGGCGACGAAGCGCCCACGCTCGGCGCGCTCTTTGCCTCGGTGGGCGCCCCGCCGCCGGACGGCTCGAACGCCGAGTTAGCACGCGCCTTCGATGCGCTGATGGACGGTCGCCGCATCCGCGAGGAACTGGGCTTCATGCCGAGATTCCCTCGCCTTTGAAACGGCGGAGCGCACGCGATTGACCGGGGGCTGATGTTCAGCGGTTGCTCTGCAGAATGCAGAGAGTCTGATTCCTAGCATGATGAGGGACTGCGACGGGCCCCTTGCGCAGGCAACCTGTCCAGCTACATTCGGCCGAGGCTGTGTGGAAACGCCTTCGGTGCTCCAGCATACCGAGCATACGCATCGCGAGGGTCACCGCCAGCCTCGCGGGCCATCCAGCAGGCGTAGGCGCGCACGAATGGATTCGAGGTCCAGCGGCCCTCTGCGCGCCGTTGAAGCGCCGTAAAAAGGCTCACGCCCCCACCAGCCGCACCGCCTTCATTGTTTTGCTCATACCCAGGATGGCGATCACTCGCTTGATGTTGTAAGCCAGCACATGCAGGCTCATCTCGGTGCCCACATGGGCCAGCGTCTTCGTCAGGAAGTGCGTCGAGCCCATCCAGTGCTTCAACGTCCCGAAGACATGCTCCACAGTACGCCGTCGCAAGGTCATCGCCTCGGGCTTCTTGAGGTTGCCCCCGAAATTCGGAGTTCATAGCTCAAGCCCGGAGAATGCCGGGAAGGAGTGAGAGATGAACGAGCAACGCAGTCGGGGTAAGTACACCCTCGAGTTCAAGCAGGAGGCTGTCAGGCAGGTCAAGACCGGGCGGGCGGCATCGGTGGTCGCCAAGACGCTGGGGATGCCCAAGGCCAGCCTGACGAACTGGGTGAGAGCAGATGCTCAAGGCCAGTTGGGCATGACTGCCGAGGGTAAGCCGGCGCCCGTGGTCACGCCCGAACAGGCCGAGATTGCCCGTCTGAGGGCTGAGGTGGCGCGTCTGAAGATGGAGCGCGACATCGCAAAAAAAGCCGCGGCGTACTTTGCGCAGGACGTGCTGCAAGGTACGCCTGGATCCAGTCGATGAAGCGGCGCTGGCCGATCACGATGATGTGCGAAGTTCTGGAGATCAGCCCCAGCGGGTACTTCAGCTGGGAAGCCTCGCAGCGGCGGCCAGCCAAGGGGCAAGGCCGCAGCCACAGCGACGAGGCCTTGCTGGCGCACATCAAAGCCATCCACGAGCAACTGCGAGGCGAGTACGGATGGCCGCGAATGCACAAAAAAGTAAGCATACGGTTCGGGGCGCATTGCAATGAGGGCCTGAGAAGGCGAGCACGTGTCCGCAATGTTGAACAGCGGACGCACCCCTGAGTGGACGGGCCCGACCGTGGAGCGGGCCAGCTGCGTCTGCGGTAAGGGGAGGCTCGCCCTGAATCCAGGTTACGCAACGGCGCCCATCAGCGATGCTTGCTCAGCAGGGCACCCGGCCGACGACACCACCACCCGATTGTGTACACCACCGCTGCACCCCTTGCTGGGATTGCGGCGGCGAGTATGACGTGCCGCTCGATGAATTGATCGCCCTGGCCACCTCTCTGCCGTGAGCCTGCCGCTGCTGCTCGAACTCCGCGCCCTGCGCATCGTCCACCTGCTTCGTCATGGCCACCAGCCGCGCATACCTGGGGTCGCGAGCGTCCTGGAATGGCGGCAACGGTGGCATAACCGGCATGGACGGCGAGATCGCGCCACGGTATCGGGGGATCGACATCTTCGAGGTTTTCCCCCAAAGCGCCGCTGTGCCGATATCCCACATCGCCACCTTCATACCGATCGCGTGTTCGTAGTCGCGATCGACATCGGCCAGCGTGGGCGTCCCCGCCGGCTCGGGAAGCGGCTGCAAGGACGGCGGAAGGGTTTGCAGCGTGGGATAGACAAGCTGCACGTAACTCACGGAAGCCAGCGAGTATTGATGCAGTACGCCCTGGTAAGCCTCCAGGATTCTGGCGCGACTGTCGGGCTTTGCGTTCGAAACGAAAGCGATGAACGAGGTCAGCGTTTGGGTGTAGCGAGCATTCGCGTCTTTCTGCGCCGCAACGAGTTCCGTCTGGGGGCCAGGGGCGGCAGGTGCTCCGATGGTGCACCCTGACAGGATCGCGACGACGGGCGCGAGCATCCCCACGATTTGCAACGCCGTTCGGATTTGACGCGACATGGAAGCCTCCTCGGGAATATCACGAAACATGTGCCCAGTCGGGCTGCGGCGGATGATAGGGACCAGTCCAATTTGGTTTCCACTGTATCAGGCGGCAACCTGCCGGGAGCGCAAAAAGCTCGCTCGGGCCAAGCTGAGCGAGTTATTCGCCCAGTTGCAGCCGGCACTCGTTTAGACGCCAACGATGGACAGCTCATGCTGGCGACACGCACATATAAGGGGGTCTAGGGCGTAACGTCGACGATGTGCTGGAGCAGAGCGAAGGCGACGCGCCATGCGTGGCCGTCGCAGTGGACGGTGGCTGTGCGCTGGTTGATCCGAGCGATTTCTCTTACGTGCCGCTTTAGGCTTTGGTCGGTGAAGCTCACGCGCTGGCCGACGCGGAAGTCCTGTTTGTGATGAATCTCCGGCGACGGCCTCAGCGGTGCGGCAGGCGGCGGTGAGGGTGACGTGTCTGCCTGCTGATCATCGACCGGCACGACAGCCGCGTACAGCACGCTGAAGCGCTGTTTGCTTTGTTCGTCGAGCAGCGTGACCTGCCGGTCTTTCATCGCCGCGATACGAGCCTCACGTAGCTTGCCGGCCCCAGTTCCTGGTTCAGGCAACACCGGTGGATTCCGTGCCGCCGATTCCCGTCGTCGTCTCGATCCTCGGCTACTTGAGTCTGATGAACTCGCGTGCCAAGCGGGCGATGCAGCAGTCCGCGCGATGGGTGGTCGTTATTCACCTGTGTTGTAAAAAGGAGCGATCCTCACCATGGTCGGTACTCCCGCAAATTCAGGTTGATCTCGGACGGTCTTGACGGACGCGACGTCGTGGCCGTACAGATGGAGGTTGGCGACCCCGTCGTTCGCCCGCTGTCGCGAAGGTTCAAGAATCGCCCGGTTGTCCTGCACAGGCACTGCGGTGGAGCGACCGTCGCGGATCAAGGCGATGTCGACGTCCACCGCGATGGCTTCCTGGAGGAGCGCCTCCTCGAGTCTTCCATCCTTGGTCTGCAGAAAGTCCAACGCAACCATCATGCGCCGCCCGGCCGCCAGATGTGCATCGGTGACCGTGAAGTCGATGTGCACCGACGTGCCTGCCTTGTTCATGGGCAGCGATGCGGATGCGAGTACCTCCGATGCAGGCGAAGAATTCGAGCAGGCGGCTTGCAACGCCATGCCTGTCGCGACGACGCACCGGCCAGGGTCTTGCGCATGCGTTGACTCATGGGGCCGTCCATCGATCGTGCACCTCAGTAGGTCCTGCGCCAGACAAGGAATACGTCCTTGCGGAAATCGCTGTTCCGGTTGCCAGGGATCTGCTCGTTCCTCGTCGGGATGAACATCGCCGTGTAGACGCTGACGGTGCGGTCGTCCACTTCGAGACAGATGTCCGGCGCGCCGGCAACCGGCCCCGCGTGGAAATCGGTCATCTCCGCCTTGGGCACCGTGTGCCAGATCAACTCGTCCCTGAAGATCCGACCGATGTCGACGTACGCCACATGCGCGGTGCCGTCCTTCGACTTCCAGCGGATCTCGGCCGGCCCGGGAAAATTGCGGATTGCGAGTTCCGCCGATCCCCATGCCTTGCCGTCGTCGCCGACGGGCTTGGAAGGCGAGACCTTGTCCTCGGTCTGCCGGACCTGATAGCGCCCGTTGTAGACGACGGTGCAACCGGTGCTGTCGTAGCAAAGCGCCTGGAAGTTGTGGCGCTTGAAGCGCAGGGGGACCTCCCGCGCCAATGGCGGCGGATCGATCTCCTGTCCTCCATCAACCGGCATGGTGGCGCCGCATCCCGTCGAAAGAAGAACCATCAAGCCCAGTGCCAACGATGCCCGGCGGCCAGCGACGGAAATGCGCATGGAAGGATCCCTTGAGGGGGTTCGGCTGTGCGGCTGTTCGAAGCCCGGCACGGGCAATGCAATGCGATATCGCATGGCTGTTTTCTACGGCTGGCTGGCGCGCTGGCACCTCATCTGCTTGATCAACGCCGCAGGGTTCTCCGTATCGAAGAAGAGCGCTGAATGGACCAGGCTCGATGCGGCGTCGGGCCAGGCCTTGAGCCGGCCTCGCACGAACAACTGGCGCCGCTCGCCAGGCCAGCTCAGGCGCATGAAGACGTCCTTGCTCCAGGGCTCCATGCCGCCTTCGTCCCATGCGCAGTTGTCGGCGATCAGCGCGACCGTCACGCCGGGTTCGAGCTGTTGCCGCAGGATCTCGCGGAACTGAGTCGTGGGTTTTTGCCGACCGACCGGCGGAATCAGCACGCCGACCGACGTGGTCCGGCCCTTCGCATCAAGCTCGATGGTCAGCACCGCTTGCGTCGACGGCTTCCCGGACGCCCCAGGCAACTGGATCGTGCCTTCGGCTTCGGAGCCTGCGTCCTTGCCGTTCGTCCACCGTATGCCGGGGTGCGGCGCGTAGGGGTTGTGAGAAGTCTGCCTGACGAAATCGCCGAGCAGCAGTTGGAGTGGCGTGGCGTTGTCCGGTGCCATCTGCGGCGATTGGGCGGATGAGACGCCCGCGAGCAGCGAGACCGAGATCGCGAGGGCGCGCAGGCAAGGGCGGACAACGCGGGCGGGGAGGTGGTGCATGGAAGCTCTTTCCTCTTTGGGTCAGGATGCCTTGCACTGCATGCGTGCGATCCGATGCTCCGGCCTGGTCCGGTAGAACACAAAGTTCGTGACGCCAGGCCCCTGGTTACCGCCGTCTTCATCGACATAGGTCTCCGCGAAAACCGGTACTGCGACATTCGCGACGGCCAGTTCGTAGAAGGCGTTCTTCTGTGTGTTCGGCGCACTCGTGCCGTCGTCCAACGCACAGTTGCCGGCGATGGGCTTGACCGTGGCATCGCCGCCGAACTGCCGCTGCAGGATGCCTTGCGTGTCGTCGCTCGGATAGAACTTCTGCAGCGCGATCGACAGCACATGGGTCGCATTGCCGTGGAGCATCACGCCGACATGGCCTTCGCTGTCCTTCTTGACGCCGGCCTCCGCGCCGATCTTGCCATCGGGCACATCCACGTCGCCGAAACCGGTGAGCAGCATGTCACCGCCCCGATAGTGTGTGGCATCGGGCGAAACGGTGTCGGGGTTGTCGAGCGGCTTCGGGTCGCTCCATTGCACACCGGGCACGCTTTGGAACGCGGCCCAGTCGGCGGCCGCCTGGCCACCGAACGCGCCGAGCAGCGCTTGCAGGGCCGATGTCTGGACCTGGGGCCTGGCCGGCGCAGGCGCAGCAGAAGCTGGCGTCGTGGCGGTGGGTGCCGCGGCAGGAGGGTCGGGTGGTGGAGCGGTCGGTGGAGTGGGTTCGCATGCGCTCAGGCAGATCAGCAAGGCGCAGGCCGATGCGGCGCGCAAGCCGGTGCCACAGACGCGCGCGGACAAGCGTTGCATGTCGGGACTCCTTGGGTTCGGTGACAGCGGGAAAGGTGGTGCGGGTTCAGCGGCACTTGACGTCGTAGTCCGAGACCCTCGGAAGGGCGTTGTCGCCCACGGTGGTCAAGGTCAGCCTGCCGGCCGGACCGGCATAGCCGAAATCGCAATAGGCGAGACCCGTGCCCGCGCAGGACTCGGCCTCGGTGATGCCGCGCTTGACCAGCGCGGCCTGCCTGGGTTCGGGACTGGCCCCCCCACGCACAGGTTTCCAACCCTTGTCGGCCAGCGCCTTGCGGGCCTTGTCGATCGGCATGTTGTAGACGTTGGGCACCTTGGCTTGGCCCTTGCAGACCGAATCCTCGTCGGCCACCTTGGCCAGACGCAGGGTGCCGTCGGGCTCCACGCGCAGATCACCGACGGGCGAACTGGCGATGTCGCCGTCCCATACGCGCACGGCACTGCCTTCGAGCGCGGTCAGGTTGCCAATGGCGGTGTCTTCGGCCGATTTGCCGTAGGCCAGCGCGAGGAGCTTGTCGCCGTCGAAAACCGCGACGTTGCCCTCGGTGATGTTGCAGGTGCCGCTGGTGCCCGCTTCCATCTGGCCCGCAAAGCCGATGGCGCGATAGGAGCCCAGTGGCACGTCCGCCATCACGGCCCAGCCCTGTGCGGCCACAAGCTTTGCCGCCGGCGACTTCGGTTTGATCACGCGCCACGGGCAGCCGTCGCGGTCGTCGGCGCTGCCGCCTGCCTTGGGCAGGCTGGCGATCGTCTTCATGCGGATGTCCTTCAACTCGGACACCACGCGAGGCGCGGGCGCATTCGTTGATGCATTCGGCTGCGCGGCCGCCGTCAGCGAAAGTGCGAGGCCGAGCGTGAGAGCGGCCCCCAGCGCGGCAGATGCATCGATGAGGTTTGGCAATGGGTGTGACAGCATGACGAGAGCTTGGGAAGACACTGGTTTCAAGGCGTGGCTGACGCAACGAGCGTCGAAGCGTAGCTGGTCTGGCGGTGTCCGGTTTCCACCTGATGTAGATGGATTTGCACCTCGGCCCCGAAGGGGCGGGACTAGGATGCGCGCTCGATGTTGCGACGCCGCGAAGATGTCCGATGAATGCCTGGATGCCGTCGAGGATCACAAGATGAGATGCTCCCGGAGCGGTTTGCGCGGGCACAAAGGAAGAAGCCACACAGAAAGCCACGGCGATCTGCAGCAGCGACGGCGACACGTCCTGCCATGTCTACTACACCGATTGCAGCCCGCCTCAACGGGTTCGCCAGCCGTGATTCCCTGCTCGGGTCTACCGGCGTCGGGATTTCGGAGAAGAACAGCACGATGACACCGGCAGACCACTTCGATGAAATCGCCCGCCGCCTGGACAAGTTGGCCCCGCACTGGTTACCCCCCTATGACCTGAATGCCTATGCCGCGCAGGTGGATGCGGAATGCGGATACAGCTCCGACATGATGGTCGCCACCGAAGTCAACACGCGAGTCTTCGAGGAGGTCGCTGCGTTCGTGCAGTTGTGCGGAGCATTTGCCCAACTGAACCCGACGGCTGTGCAGCAGTACGTGCGTGTGCGTGACGACCGGACCGAGATTGACGGTGCGCTCGCGCAGAATGCAGCTGCCGGGTGCCCGACCTATGCGAGGCTGCTGACCTTGCTGGTCCATCGAGGCGTTCTGGCGCAGCGCCTGCCAGCCACGACCTCCGGCGAAGTCTAGTCCCGCTCTTCGGTTAAACGCATCAAAAAGATGGCGGCCGGGCGGGCGCTGCCGTCAATGGCCTCCGAATGCAGCGACGTTGCGAACGCCTTTGGAGATGCTCCACAAGGAGATGCACCAGCCGTCGCAATCCTCATCGACAAGGATCGCAGGCAGATCGCCACCGTCGAGGTCGAAATAGTTCACGGGCTTGGCGGGGATCATTCCCCGGTAGGCGTACGTCCCGTCCTCCTCCTTGACGAAGACATAGTGGCGCTGCGGGTGGTACTCACTCGCAGCGTCTCGCACCACATTGCCAGGAACGACGATGGTGGTTCGTCCATCCTCCGAAGCGGAAACTGCCGTGGCCGCCGCAAGCTTCAACTGCTTCGCGGGCAGGCGCAGGTGCGGCTTGCTTCCAGCAATCAACGCCTTTACCGCGATCTGCTCGTCGGGCGTGACTACCCTCGTGTTCCAGCGGGTGGTCCGCGTGGGCCGCAATGAGAACAGGCCGAACTGCGCTGCGCCAGATTTTGGTGTCGGACCTTTCACCGTGACCCGGGCCGTCTTCCAGCTGTCCGTAACGTCGGTCTCGTACGGTTGCGCCTTGCACGTGAAACGTGCGTTCCGCCCGAAGCTGTACACGGGGCTCCCGCTGTTGCAATGCCCGGTCAGCTCAAGGGAATCAGTGCGCTTTTTGAAGTTGAGGGCAACCGGTTCGCTGTCGTCGACGGACGAGAGCCATGCAAAGAAAAGGTCCGGCCGAATGCTCGAACTCTCCTTCTCGCCCCCGGCGATGGATGACGCAGATGCGAGAAGCAGCGCGGCACAGGAGACATGGCGAAGAAATGATTTCATCGCCGCAGTGTCCATGGCTCCTCGCAGCGAATCAACTCGCCGGGCGTCCATTTGCGATCTCTTCGGATCGTCGTGACCGGCACCGCATCAGGTTCGGGGCTGTTCGATGATCGTCCCTTCATCGCGATGAAAGAAATCCCAGATGATCTCGGGTCGCTCGACGATCACTAGGAGGACTCCGAGTGCGGTCGCAGCCAGCCAAGGGAGAAGCTGCCAGTAGATGAAGAACCGAAGCCGGGAGTGTGGAACAGGAACCGTAGCTGGTGTGATCGGAGCCGAGGGGGCAGGAGCGGCTTTAGGCGGATAGGCGTGCACACCAAGCGACTCCCCGATTTTTCTGAAGTACCTCAGGACATCCCTACCGGGATCGATGGCCTCCATCATCGCCCCCGTGAAGGGAGTTGCAGGATCGATCGGCAATACCGCCGCATCGATCCACGCCCGCCTCCAGCGCGCGTGATCATGGAAATACACCGTTTCGCCGGCACGCAGCACCGGCTGGCCGGCCACCTCGTCCCGCAAGGGCCAGTCGGTCTGCTCGAGCCGGGAGCACTCCGCGCCGCTCATCGTTTCACGCGCGGAGGCCGTCATCTCCGCGAGCACAACCCGCGCCCGGAGCAACGCGTCGTCCTCGTTGTCGAAGCCCATGTCGAAGCGAATATCGTCGTCAATGCCATCCCAATCCAGGCTGTGCACACGTGTGACCACCAGCCATCGCCTGTCTTCGAGCCTCGCCAGCTCGGCGCGTATGCCTGCCTCGATCGGCAAGTCATAAGGCGCGACGACACGCCAGCGGCAACCCGGTATCAGCAAATCGAAAAACACCCAAGGCGTGTCGTCGACGGGTGATTGGCCTGTTCCATTCATCGGGTTGCCTCGGTCGGCGCTCCCCTCAACCCGCTCTCGAGCGGCACAGGGGTTGCGATCATCATGGCCGGGCGCGGCTTCGAGCCAAGGCGTGGGCAGAGCGGGGATCCTATCGGACCATCACCATCTTGACGCATGCGGGTCCGGTGAGCTCCCCGGTGCTGGTGAGCGAGCTCTCGGGATACACCTCCACCTGGAGGCCACGGCGCTCGAAGCCATCGAAGAGCAAACGGCCATGTTCACCACGCTGCGCATGGCGAGCGAATCCCATGGATTCCAGCGCCGCGGTGAAATGCGCGTAGTCCGGTTCGCAAGCATTCAAGGGCGAAGCCTGTGTTCCAGGGATCGGGTCGAACCCCAGAGTCATATTCGCAGCCGCCGTACCGCTCGGCACGCGCTCCAGGCCGAATGCCCAGTTGCCGGGCAAGCGCTGGCCGTAGCCGAACCGGTCCCGAGCGAGGATCTTGACCTGGACGCCGAAGACTGCGTTCACCTTTTCCGGAGTCATGTCCGCTACGCGGCCGCTGACTCGAAGCAACTCCAGCATTCGCTGCAGGGCCTGGGTTGCGCTGAGCTCGGATACGACCCGAGGAGCGACTTGTGACGTGGGCTCGATTTTGGTGTTGGCTCGATCCGGCGTCTGGCCGTGCGCGGTGCCGAGGTGCAGGAACAGGACCGAAAAGCCTGCGACGACGATTCGCATAGGGAACCGATTGCTCACGCGCGCCATTGAACCCGCGTGATCTTTGCTGTGTATCTGCGACATCTGCAGTCCTTGTGGCAGGCCGTTTGTTCTGGTGAGTCGAATGCCTGCTCGATACAGCAGGCCTTTCAAGGCCGACTGGCCTGAGTGCACGAGGGTGCGCGCAAGTGCGCATGGCGAAATTCTTCCAAGGACGCACTATGCAGGAGCTTCACGATGTCGTGAGTGGATTCCGCTGACGGGTTTGGTGGAGCCTCGCCTCACGCAGCCCATTCATGATGTCGATCTGGCCGTTTCCGTTTCACGGAAGCTTCTCATCGCCTTCATTCAATGCAGCGCTGACACCACCACCATGGCGATCCCGTCACCTGCGAGAGTTCCATGAAAAAGAAGATCCTGAACCTCGGGCTGGGCGCTGTGATCGCGCTGTCGCTCGTACTTCTGTCCGCGGCGGCGAACGCCTTTTCCGGCGACGCCACGGACAACGCATTCGCCGCTTTGCTTTCGATGCCAGGCGCCGAACCGGAGCAGGGCTACTGGGATTTCCCGAAGCCCGACGACCTGCCGACGCACAACGAGTCTGCGCTGATCGCCTACCTGGCGAAGCAAATGAAGGCCGGCGCGGACCCCAATGCCTACCGGCACCTCGGCACCCTGCTCCACCACGCCATCCGCGCGGGCCAGGAACGTACCGCGATCTGGCTGCTCGCCCACGGCGCGGATCCACGCAAGACACTCCAGGCCGGCACGGACACCGCTTTGACACTCGGCGTTCGCTACAAGCGCGAAAAGGTACTGCAGGCGTTGAAGTCGACCTACGGCCTCGTGCCGGAAACGACGCCCATGTCACCACCCAATCCACCGCCCCAGCCCGTGGATGCCAGACGCATCGCTTCACTGACCTTCGGCTCCCCTACCGACGACAAGCTGGCGCGCGACTACATGCGCCGGCTGGCGATATCCGTGACCTCCTACAACCCCCAGCCTGACCAGGTGGCCGCCAGCGAGGCCGCCGTCGGTCGATGGACTGCACTGGCCGACCGCCTGAGCCCTGAGATCCATGCTCGCATCATGGACGACGACCAGGCCATGAGCGACTTGGTCCTGATGCACAGCCGGTCCGCTGCGGGTCTGGACGCAGCCTTGGCGAAAGTACCGGCGCCAGTCCTGCAGCGTCGCGTGAACGCTGCGGTGCGCGGCCTGGCGCAGCGTGCCGCGCTGCTAAGGTCCTCGGGCGACGCCCTCCCAAGCTACGGGCTGGCGCCGGAGCTCTGGCGCACGCTGTGGCGGCATCTGCCTCGACCGATCGACTACACCGAGTGGCCTTCGCTGGCCGGGCGGATCCAGCCCGAACTCTGGGGCGAACTGTTCGCCAGCGGCTACGCCAACCGCGACGCAAACACTGCCCTGCAATGCGCGCCCGCCGAGATGGGAGCGAAAGCCTTCGAGGCCGCCTGGCCCTTGATGCTTGCACAGTTCGGCAACGCCCGCGACACCGTACCGATCACGATACTGAGCCAGTTCCGGCTCATCGGCTCGCAGTACCCCGACTGCGCGACCTCCAGCGAGGCCGACACCCGCGCAAAGCTGCTTTTCCTTGCATCGCAAGGGGCGGCCCGTCCGATCCGCGGGCTGGACGCCAAGCGCGTCGCAGCCAACGCCAAGTCACTGGTGCCAGCCGTGAGCCCCTTCATCGACAACACGGCGAGCGGCAAGCCCAGGCTCGTAGACGCGCAGGCGAACTGCACCTTCGAACTGACCGCCCCCTTGTACCGCGAACTCCTGAACCACGGGACGGTGAGAGGCGATCAGGACACCGTGGAGGTTCGCGTTGAAACGGTTCAACTCATCGAAATCCCCGGTGATGCCCGATGCGGCTTGCTGGTGGGGGGCAGCTCGCAGGTCGACGGCTATGTGGGCGGCCTCGTCGACACCTTCACCGGGCCAGAGAACAACCCCACGCCTTCATGCCCCGATCCGAGCGACCGGTACGCGGTCTGGCGCGAACGCGGCGGCAAGGTCGAGCGTCTGAACACCGACATGGGCGGCGACGATGGCGTGCCCCGGCTGATGCCGGTCCAGGACACGGTGACGGGCCATCGCTACTACCTCCACGACGGCATGCAGTACGGCAAGTGCCATGGGGCGCTCAGGCTGCCGTTCACCTTCGAATGGAAGTCGTCGGCACAGGGCCCTGCGCTGATGAAGACGACGGCATTTTCCGAACTGGAGGAGGTGCTGTATGCGCAGTGCGACGTCGACGACAGGGCCGGTGTGCGGTGCAACGGAATTTCCGCGTTGAATGCGGCCGTCCCCTCTGCAGCCGCCTCCACTCCAAAGGATGCCTTCAACAGCCTGGATCTCCAGACGTTCCTCAAGGTGTTTCGCAAGACGCAGTTCGACGACTACCAAGCCGCGGTGCGAGCGCTAGACAGGCCGCGCCTGCAGGCCTTCAAGGTCACAGGTGTTCCCGGCCCGTGGACCGCGGAAGCCATTAAGTCGTTGGCGCGCTCGGATCTGCCGCTGGCCGAGCGGCGTCGACGCATCGCCTGGCTGTTTGCCGACCATGACCAGCTGGTGCGTGCGTTGGACAACGAGGTGCTGGCATCGCTCGCGGACTGGCTGCCTCGGGAGGACTGGGGCCCGATTCTGGGTGTCATTGCAAGTCATCGGGACGTCTACTACGGCCTTGGCTATTTGCGAGCCGGCCTCGCCGAAAAGAAGCGCGATGCACTTGCCTGCGACATCGACCGCACCCAGGGTTTGATGTGTGGCGAGACCTGGGGGGCTGACCGCTAGCACTGGAAAGGCCAGGGCATATGGGCAAGTAGTGTGATGCTGCTAGCACATTGATCGAACGGCTGCTTCGGAGTATCTCGAACGTCGGCTCCGGGCCCAAGGACTAAACCGCTCGCGCGGTAGCCCGCCGCAATGGCCGCGGTGCGGATAGGCATTGCACCCCTGTCTATGTTGAGAACCGAAGCAATCGGCCTCGTTCTTCGACAGGAGCACGATCATGACCCCTTCCACACCGGCGGTTTCACCACTGCGCCAGCGCTTGCTCGACGACATGCGCATGCGCAAGCTCGGCCCCAAGACGCAATCTGCCTACATCCGTGCCGTGCGCTACCTCGCGAGCTTCCTTCAGCGCTCCCCCGACATAGCCACCGAGGAGGATCTGCGGCGTTTCCAGCTGCACTTGGTCGATCGGGGCGTTTCGCCGATCACACTCAACGCCACCATCACCGGCCTGAAGTTCTTCTTCGACGTCACGCTCAATCGCGGCGAACTGGTCGAGAGGATGAGCTACGTGCATGTGCCCCAGAAGCTTCCGGTGGTGCTCAGCCGCGACGAGGCCGCACGCCTGATCGCAGCAGCCACCAACCTCAAGTACCACACGGCACTGTCCATCGCCTACGGCACCGGCCTGCGGGTCAGTGAGATCGTTGCGCTGAAGGTCGGCGACATCGACAGCGAGCGCATGACCCTGCGCGTCGAGCAGGGCAAGGGTCGCAAGGATCGCTATGCGATGCTCTCGCCGGTTCTGCTGGAGCGGCTGCGGGCCTGGTGGCGATACGCCAATGCAATGGGCAAGATGCTGCCCAACGGTTGGCTGTTCCCCCCTGAGCCACTCGCCACATCTTGCGAAGAATCTCCTCGTCAGGGTTCTTTGCGACGATGTTGCCTTGAAAGTGCCAGATCCACGCCATATTCCCGCTGTCCTCGTGTTTTGAATACTTGAGCCACACGGCCATGCTTTCGTCTTTGACGCGGATCACGTCACCGCTGCCTGCTGCCGCTTCGGCATACACAGCAGACGTTCGGCGACTATACCGACTGACTGCGGCCAGTCCGAACCGGTCATGGCCACTGAATTTCAGACCGCCCGGTAGAAGCCGTCGAATCGCAGGCGCATACCGGGCTCCAATATTGAGGTCAGCCGGTCCGTGGACGCCCGAGTACCCCTGAGTAATGACAGCTGATCTCTGACTTGAGAATCCGGACAGCAGCAGCACTGGCGCCGAAACCAGAGCAGCACTCCAGACGAGACTCGATCGGCATTGCGACCGCATCCAGCGCCTCTCAAGACTTGTCTCCCGCGTGGATGCGCGTCGAGCATGCGATGGCTCACGACGTCCGACAGCTGGCAACTTTCACAGGGGGCAACCCCTACCCTTCGGCATCAGTGACCAACACGCCCAGATGGCAAATGGTCCCCCGAAGACGCCTTCAGCGAGACCGGTGATGTTTGCCAGACGCGCTGAGTACGGCCCGGCAAAAAACTCCGTCGGCCGTTGCGCAAGTTCCTGGCTCACCGAGCCGGTGCTCCAGGTGACTTGGCATCAGTGCGCTCCTGCGCTCGATTTCGCTCCGCATCCTTCCAGCGCTCCGCCATGCGCTGCTTGTCGGTCTGCACGGCAGGCATGCGCCCAACGAAGCCCTCCACGCGTTCGGCCAATTCGGCCTGCCCCTGCCTTCTCAGCGTGTCAGCGGCCGCCTGCCAGTCCGCCGCCACCTCCTGCCGGGTGCGCTGCATCTCATCTCTGCCGGCATCCAGGGTGTCTCGCTTTGTCTGCAGGGCCCGCAGCACGGCCCCGAGCTTAGCTCGCATGAAACTCGAAGTCTTCGGCGGCTGCCGACCCGCCCGCTCATCTGGTGCCAGCCGTCCGAACGCCCGAAGCGCGCGCAGCCGGTGATGAATCGCGTCTTTCAGCGGCTTGCGGATCTGACCGCGCACCTGCCGCGGCGTCGCGTTGGCTGCGACACCCTGCTCCCGCATCAGCGCAGCGAACTGTTCGCGCCATTGGCGCAACGTCTCCTTGCGAATGTAGAGACGCTTGCCGGGCTCGAACTCGTGCTCGCACTTGACCACGAGGTGCACATGCGGATGGGGCTGGTCGGTGTGCAGCACCATGGCGTAGCGGTGCTGCAACGCGAAGTTCTCCCGCGCAAACACGCGTGCCGCTGCGAGCACCTTTTCCGGCGGCGTACCCGGCGGCATCGACAGCACGATGTTGTGGGCGAGCTTCGCGCGGCTGTCCTTCTGGCCTGGGGCCGGCTTGGGCCTGTACTGGCTGCTGCACAGGTCCAGTTGCCAGTCGGTGACGATCTCCCTGGGCGCCCCGCGGCCCTGCATGGCAGGACCTTCATCGGTCTCGAGGGGCACCTTGCCGTGCCGGCTGATGTAGCGCAGGTGCGCCTCGACGCCACCGGTTTCGCGCCCGCCACCGGAGACCTTCACCAGCACCTCGGGCGTGCGTCCCACCGTGCGCTGGATCTGCGCGATCTCGCCGGCCCCGAAGCGCAGGGTGCCACCGGGTCCGCGCCGGCCATAGCTCACGATGTCCAGCGCCATGTCGCGTGCGCCATCGGCGGATCGGCGACCGCCGCGTGCGAGCCGCAGCGTCTGCTCAGGCATGGTCCACCTCGCGGCTGCGGGTCTCCCAGCTGATCAGGTTGCGCTGCACGATGGCGGCCGTCGCCCGGCGCGCCTGCTCGATCTCCCTTCGGGCAAGCGCAAGTGCATCGATGATCTCGGAGGCCTGCGGCTGTGTGAAGATGTTCGGCAAACCGAACATCTGGAACCGCCGTCCGAGCGCGGCCAGTTGTGCGCAGGTCGCCTTGATTTGGGTGAGTTCGTTCGGCGGAAGCACCACGGGTCCATGCACATGGTTGTGGATCAGCATGGCCAGGTAGCTGCCCGGCTTCATGCCCCGCAACTCAGCCCGTTCAGCAATCAGGGCACGATCGCCCGCGCGAAGCCGCAGGGTGATGCGATCTTCGGAAAGACGATCTGTGTCCGAAGCGCGCGGGGCATGAGTGGAGGACGATACCGTGGTCGAGGGCGCATTGGTGCGCAGTACTTCGTCGACGAGCTTGGCGAGCAGGCCAGCCTCGGTGAGTTGATGACGTGCCGCGAGCGCAGCAAACCGAGTCCGGGTTTCGGCCGGCACCCGGGTCCCCATCACGCTCGATCGAGAGGTCTTGGTCATCGCGACGCCATCGCTGTTAACAATGTCTGACGGCAGTCTATCCTGCCCTCACAGCCGCACAAGGACTCTGCCCCCCAACACTCCGCGACCCGCGGCTCACAACCCACCAGCCGACGAGCAGGGTGGAGTCCCCGACCCACCCTGGTCGCCGCCAAGACCTCCCATCGTTCCGTCCCGACGAAGTGCCATCACCCGCTGATGTTCGGTTTGCCGAACACCGGCCGCATCCGCGGCCATGGCAATGTCCGATGTTCGCGCCGCCGCGTTGCGCCCTCACGCACTTGCATGCCATCGATGCATCCATGCGGCTCGCGGATCCGGAGCTCCGCGCCAAAGGGTTGCTGTGCGTGTCGGCCCAGAGTCATCACGGACCTCGGGTGCTCTGCGTTCTTTGCCTCGATGACGCGAGTCGCGCGCGGAAGCGGTCGCAGGCCGAGCGGGTGCCACGCGCCGTTGCAACGCACCGGTTCGCGACGAGCGCCCATACCGCCGCGCCGAAGTCGCGGCGTCGGATCGGAAACACGCAGAAAGAGGAAATGCAAAGGCGAAAGCGAAAGCAAAAAAAGAAGGAAACAAAAGGGCCGGAGCCCTGCTCCGGCCCTGCCGCGCATCAGCGGCCGATGCGCCGCAGCGCGAGGTCCCACAGCCCGGCGTTCAGCCGCACGGTCTCGCGGATGGCCCGGATGCCCCGGGTTCGCATGGCGCGGCCCGCGGCACTGCGGCCGTCGAGCCCGCCGCGCAGCGTGTGCTCCTGGATCGCGTTGAACGTGCGCCAGACATCGTCACCGACGTCGGCCATGCGCCGGCGCTCCAGCAACTGCACCGGCTGCACCGGCGGCTCGGCCTGGCCGGGATAGCGCAGTGCCAGTGCCTCGCGCGCGAAGTCCAGCTGCTGCCCCTGCGAGAGTGCAGTGCCGTGCATCGCCTCGACCGCTTCACCCACCTGCGCGAAGTCGCCCGCGATCCGCTGCGCGGCCTCGACCACCCGGGCCACGACGTGGCCCCGGTGGCTCACGTGGACCAGTCCGAAGTCGCCGATCGCCGTGAGCATGCCGTTGGTGCATACGGGCCGATACAGCCCCGCCCTGAGCTGGTAGGCACTGCGGCCGTCGTGCGAATTGATCAGCACGATCTCGCCGAGCACGTCGTCGAGCGAGAGCGACTGCACGACCGGTTGGAAGCGCAGCATGTGCAGCGCATGGCCCGCACGGTCCGCATCCCGGCCGCGCGAACGGGTCTGCACCGCGAGCGTCGGCACGAAGCCCGCTTCACCGAGTGCGTCGACGATGTCGCGCGTGCTGATGAAGACGTACTTCGCCCCGGTGCAGGTGGCGGCCCCTTCGGCGAACGCCGCCGGTGCGCTGCGCGCGAGCTCCTGCGGCGACAGCGACCGCTGCGCGGCAAAGGCCGTCGAGCGGGACGGGGATGTCAGGGAAGAAGAGGACGAGAAGGACAAAGGAAGAACGGACAGCGTCATGATGTGCTCCTGGGTGACGTGCAGGCGGGATTGCCTGCGTCGCCCTGCGCTCACGCGGCAGCGCAGCGCTCAAGGCCGCCGCAGGCGCGCGGCACGCGCCGAGCACGCGCAGCGCGCGCAGGGCCTTGAACGCGAGAACCGCGTGATACCCTGACCAGACACAGGCAAGCTCCACCCTCCCCTACCCTCCCCCCTCCGGGGCGAACGCCGCCCCGTCCGGCCTTGAGAAAAACGAATGACGGTGACCAGCGATCGGCGAGTCCCGTCCTGGAACGGCTTGCCGCGTTCGATCACCACGCGGGCTTCGCCGTTGCGCGCAATGAAAAGCATGCGAGGAAAAAGCGCGCGCCGTTCATCGCCGGTTGCCGGCCAGCTGCACCGCATGAGCCGCAGGTCCGCGACGGGCCTGGTGCGAAAGATGGATGGAAGGAAGGCATGCCCCTTCTGCGACTTCTGTGGTTCTGGATGCGGCGCATCGGGGGGTGCCGACACGTGCCAGCACCCCGAGGCCGGCACGCGCTGCGCACGCGACGCGCTCACAAAGCGCGCCAAGAGGGGTGTGCGTACAGGTCGCGGCATGCCCCGGCCGCCGCGACCGCCGCCTTCAGGCCTGGATGCGACCTGCCATGCGGGCCAGCTTCGCATAGGCGCTCAATCGCCTGTCGGCACGGAAATGCAGGTCCTGTTCGACAGGCAGCCCCAGCATGCCGCGCAGAACGGCCAACTCGGACAGGCGCACGCAGCCCAGCTCGGGAAAGCCCATGCCGAGGTCGCACAGGCCGAACGCGATGTCGGGATCCCCGGGGTCGATCGCACCGAGCAGCCAGGTGGCGCCCGCGTCGGGCGTGAAGAGCTTGACCACCGGCAGCGGATCGAAATCCGCCTGCGCCCACGAGGGCATGCCGTTGGCCAGCAGTTGCTCGAACTGTGCATCGGTGAGGAAGGAAAAATTGGAAGCAGCCATGGCGTTCTCCTTGAACGGTTGCGGGCGGGATTGCCCGGCACCGTCGCCGGCACGCCGCAGCGCAGCGGTCAAGGTTCGCAGACGGCCGCGAAGCCGCCAGCGCGCCGCGAAGAGGCGCGCGCAGACCTTGACGGCGAGAACGGTGTGCCACGCTGAAGGAGCCAGCAGCACGCCAGCCCACGCACCATCACCGCTTCTGACCCCCTCCCGGCCTTCCCCGCCTCTTCAGGCTTCGGCCCGGCACGAGGCGAAGCGAGGCGGTCCGGGCCCGGGACCCGTCGCGCACAGGTACGCGCACCACCATGCGAGAAATCGGAAACGAGACCCCGCAGCGATCAGGCGAGGCGCTCCGCACCGGATGGAGGATGCATCGGTCACTCGAAACCGCCGCCCGCCGCCAGGGCGGCCACGCCGCCCTTGCCGTGCTCATCCACGACGCGTATACGGAAAAGCTCCCGCACCTGGAGAACGGCCGTGCCTTCGGGCCACGGCGCCGACGCCCGACGGGGGTCGTGCGCGCGCACCACGACCGAGGTGCCATGACGCGGCGCACTGGATGCGCTCGCGCGGGCAAAGTCCCTTCCGGAGTGGTGTCCCCTGAAGCCAGCGCCGCGCGCCGTGTTCAATACCGGCGGGGATAGGAGCCGAGCAGGCGCAGTTCGCGGTGTTCCGCAAGCAGCCTGGCGAGCTTCGGCTCGGAGGCGTGGCCCGCGACATCGATGACGTAGCGATGCCCGTCGAGCGACTTCCGGCCCGGGCGTTCATAGATCGCCAGCACCTGCGCCGCGCTGGCCAGCGCCTGCAGCGAGCGCTGGAAGCCGGCCTCGTCGACGCTCAGCAGCAGGCTGGTCTTGTCGCGCTCGCTGGGCGCGGGCATCGCGCGGCCCAGCACCCACCAGCGCGTGGTGTTGTGAGGCCCCTCCTCGATCCCGTCGGCAACAGATGCCAGCGCGTGGATGCGCGCCGCGCTCGGCGGCCCCATCGCCGCCATGTCCGAGCCGCTTGCCTGCGCCACGAGCTTCGCGGCCGCACCCGCGCTGGCCGCGGGCCGGCGCTCCACGTCCGGCATCTCCCGATCGAGCCAGGGCTTGACCTCCTCGAGCGCCACGGGGTGCGCGACGACCGTGCGGATGTCCTCGCGGCGCGCGCCGGGCTTCGCGAGCAGGCTGTAGCCGAGCACCTTCGGGTACTCCGCCACCACCTGCACGCCCGCGAGCGCATCGAGCGCGAGCACGTCGTCGAGGTAGGGGGTGGCGCCGACCACCGAGGTCGTGACGGGCACGCACGCGCGCTCGATGGTCTTCGCGCGCAGGGCCTCGAAGAGCGCCTCGCGCTCGAACGCGACGAGCTGCGCCTCGCCGAAGAGCTCCAGGCAGGCCTGATGGGTCCAGCTGCCGGCCGGCCCCAGGTAGCCGATGCGGGCGGCGGCCGCGGTGCAGATGCTCATGGACAGCATGGTAATGACGGCGACGCAGCGGGGAGGAATTTTCATGGTCGAAGCGAGGACGGGGAAGCGAAGGACAGGGGCGGCGCGATGATCCCGACGGGGAGCGCCACATGCAACGCTTGCGTCTCAGGCACTGCGCGCACAGCGACATACCCCGCCCCTGTCGAGCGCCAGGCTCAGGGCCGTTGCACAGCGCGCAACAATGGCCAACCCGGATGCGCGCCGTGGCGAGCGGCAACCTCGCTGTGCTGCGCAACGCGGCCCGCGGCAGGGCACCCTGAGCGCCGTCGAGGGAGGGGAGACGGCAGGCAGCCCGGCGTGCTCTTCGGAGCCACGCGTGGATGGCACGTGATCGTTGCCAGCACGTTCGGGTGCATGCCGCAGGGGTCGCCTGGGGCCGACAGGCCGCAGGCGCGATCTCGACGCACGGGACTGGGCCATCGGCGGCGGGCTCGATGAGCGCACGGGCGAACCGGTGCACCCTGCTCTTGGTCAGGCATCGCGCGCCTCGATCGGGCGGCCACCAAAACCGTGGCCGATCGGGGCTCATGCCGCATCGAAAGCAGGACGACGTCGCCTTGGCGGTGCGCGCAGAGCATGACATGGCGAACCGCGCCCATTCCCGCCGAGCGGCAAGACCAATGCCAGGGCACTCTGGCGTGCCTGCCCGGCTTGAAAGCGAAACCTCGCACTTCGGGTTCACGAGCCGCCCCGCGCGCCACGGCCTGATCGTGCTGCAGGTGGGTCTTGGTCGTCAGCCCAGGCACACCGATTGCCGGAGGACCCAAGGAGCCAATCTTTGCAGGGAGGGAAGCGATGCAGACGAGCCCGGGCCTCGCTCCCGTGCACTCCACAAGGATGCGCTTCGTGATGTTCTGCCATTCCCTCGTTTCCGACTGGAACCATGGCAACGCGCACTTTCTGCGCGGCGTGTGCAGCGAACTGCTCGCGCGCGGACATGCGGTGGCCGTGTACGAGCCGCGGCAGGGCTGGAGCCGCGCCAACCTGAAGGCAGCGCACGGGCGCGCGCCGTTCGCCGATTTCGCGCGCTTCTATCCGGAGCTCTCGAGCACGACGTACGACCGCGCGAGGCTCGACTTGGGTGCCGTGCTCGACGGGGCCGACGTGGTGCTGGTCCATGAATGGACAGATCCCGCTGTGATCCGCCGCATCGGGCTGCACCGCCGCGACAGCGGCCGCTACCGGCTGCTGTTTCACGACACGCACCACCGCCCGGTGACCGATGCACGCGCCATGGCGGCTTGCGACCTGTCCCACTACGACGGCGTCCTCGCGCTGGGCAACGTGGTGCGCGACCTCTACCGGACGCAAGGCTGGGCGCAGCGTGCATGGACCTGGCATGAAGCGGCCGATGTGCGGCGGTTCCGCCCGATGCCGGGAGCCGGAGAGGCCAAAGCCCGCCGCGGCGAACTCGTGTGGATCGGCAACTGGGGGGACCCGCAGCGCGCCGCGGAGATTGAGGAGTTCGTGCTCGGGCCGGTGCAGCGCCTGCAGATCAGGGCCCGCATCCACGGCGTGCGCTATTCCGATCGCGCGCTCTTTCGCCTTGATTCGGCAGGCGCGGACTTCGCGGGATGGCTGCCCAACTTCAAGATGCCCGCCGTGTTCGCGCGCCATGCGGTGACGGTCCATGTGCCACGCCAGCCGTTTGCGAATGCCCTGCCCGGCGTTCCCACGATGCGCATGTTCGAGGCGCTCGCCTGCGGCATTCCCCTGGTCAGCGGGCCGTGGGAGGATGTCGAGGGTCTGTTCACGCCGGGGCACGACCATTTGGTGGCGCGCAACGGCGACGCCATGCAGCGGCACCTGCGCGATGTGCTCGAAGATCCCGCGCTGGCCCGCTCGCTGGCCGCGCACGGCCTCGCCACGGTGCGCGCACACCATACCTGCGCCCATCGCGTGGACGAACTCCTCGCCATCCTCGCGAGCATGGCGCCCGGGGCCACGAAAGGATAGGGCCCTGCGAAGGCCGCCGGCATTGCGAGGGCAGGCAACACCACGGGCGCCTGAGGACCGCTCCCACATCGCAGGCGAGCCACCAACGAAACGGACATGATGTCCAGGCTGCAAGACCCGCACAAAGGCCTGCGACAGGGCCTGCGAGACGACGGCAATGCGACAGGGGCCGGCAGCCCGCCACTCGACGACGGCGTGGGCGGCCGAGGTTCCTCCGCACGGCGGATCAGCAGCTTCTGCGGCAAATTCTTCCGGTCGATGAAAAGACTCGCAGCCGAAGCACGCGCACATTCTCGGTCGTCCCGCGAAGCATCCGCCCGCACCCCGCCGATTCTGGCAGCCCCGATCGTCACCCCGCATCCGCAGCGTTGCGCCCTTACCTCGAAAGCGTCACCACGTGATCTGAGCAGCCGCTTGTGACTCCTGTACGCTGTACGCCATCGGTCAACCAGATGCGAATACGCGCTGCACAACGTCCTCGAGCGCGCGGCGGCGCTCGGCCGCGGGCGGCATCGATACCACCAGGTGATCGGCGATCAGCGAATCCACCAGCGCAGCCTGGCATTGCGCCACCTGAGGCCCTTGAGCCGTCATTGGACCGACTTCGGCGAGCGCATGCTGAAGCATGGCAAAAAACTGCGGCTCAAGTGTGCGCATCGTGGCCATCGTTCCGGTCTTGCCGATGACGACCTGCTCGAACTTGCCCGCCTGTCGGAACTCTGTGGCCATCTCGGTGGCCAGGACCCGCCAGTGGACGCAGGCATTCTCTGCCCGATAGGTCACTGGGTCGCGCTGACGGCCGAACTCGAACTCGACCAGGAAACAGGTGCGCTCACCGCTCGCTCCTGCGGGAGCGACTTCCACGATCGCATCGGCGACCTCCCGAAGTCGCGGCAGCGCGGCCTTGATGGCGCTTTCCGAAGCTTCCAGCAGCACCTGCAGGTGGTGCTTGGCGTCTTCGACGACGCTGCCATAAACGGGCGAGGAGACCTCATCGAGTCGCACGCCCGAGGGCTGGCCATACGCAAAAAGAGCCGAAGTACCCAGCACTACGCTGCCTTCCGAGAGACCGGCGCCTTCAAGCTGCCGAAGCACCTCCACGACAGGGGTGGGAACGGCACCGGCCCTGACAGCCTTGTTCATCCGCTGGCACGTCTCCACACTTTCCTTCAGCGTTCGGGTCCGTCGCTGCAATTGCGCCTTCTTCTGCTTGAACTCCTCGAACTCACGCGCCGTCTCGGCACTTCGTGGACCGACATAGGTCACCTTCCCCTGCACCTTGCGGGCAAGGTACTCATAGGAGCCGACTTTCTTCCAGAAGAGGCTTCCCGGTAACTGCTGCGATGCCTTGCGCGCACGGGCGTATGCCCTGTACACCCGTGTGGAGTCAAGGATCTGCTTGACAGCGGCGTCGGAGGTTCGGGGCAGCTTCATTTGCACCTCGAGATCAGTTTTATCTAATTTGGGTGCAAATTCAATAAAATCAATAGGTTACAGAAGACAAGATAGACGGCGTCAGAAGCAGAATCCAAGTTTGCCCCTTCGGCCAGCTTTAACAAGAAAGAGGAGTAAATCACGCCGCTGAACCGGCTCGGATCGGCTCGAAGGAAAGTTCCATGGCTCTCTCGCGGCGATCCCGTCTTGACGATGGCTGCAGATCAGGCAGCCGCCGATGGCTGCTGGCGATGAGGCAACAGCTTTGCAGCGCGTTGCCCAACAGGGGAATGCCAAGGCATCATTGCCGAAAATGGTTAATCTCTTTCGCCGAGTCCAATCATGCAAGTCAGTGCCCCGGATGCCAAGAACCGCTTCGACGACTTCCTGAGTCAAGCCGAGCGCGAGTCGGTGCAGGTCATGAAGAATGATCGCGTCGCGGTTGTGATGGTCTCGGCTGCCCGTTACGCAGAACTCGAGGCCCTCGAAGGAAAGAAGACGCTCGGCCAGCGCAAACGCGAATTCAACGAAGCCTACGCGGAGTGGATTGCCGCCCAGAACGGACTGATAGAGCGGGCGGGTGTTTTCGGCGAGGACTACCGTCCTTGGTGATTGCACGATGGCCCAGCTCGACGTCCATACCAAGCCGTCCAAGAGACACGCGGCGAGATTCCCTGGTGGTGGACAGCCAGACGGGGGCCTCGACAAGTTCCCGACCCGCCTCGTGAGGCCGTTGGCACTGCGCGCCCACATGCCAGAAGCGATCTCACAGTCCCCCTGTCCGACCATTGGCTGGAACGGAGCGACGCTGGTGGCATTGCCGCATCTGGCTGCGCCCCTTCGGATCCAGAATCTAGGCTCCGCCAAGGGCAGCCTGCGATCTCAGGCCAGCGGCTTCGTGGCCGCGCTCGATGCAGTGATCAGCGCAATCTGAGTGGAATCTCCGGATCAGGCTGGCATTGCCTCCAATATCGGCCAAGGCCAAACTCGCCCAAAATTTCATCAAATTTGGGGGCGACGCATTGTCTGGCGATAGGCACCGGACATCCAAAGAAGCCATCCATCCATGCCCATCTGGGTGACGCCAAGCAAAATCGCCGTCGTGGTTCTTCTCCGCACCTGAGGATGCGCTCAGATCAGATGCTGCGCAGGTTCACGCGCTTCGACAGCGCTTCGGCGCTCTCGCGCCGCTCGCTGTAGCGGTCCACCAGATAGCCCGCGCAGTCGCGCGTGAGCAACGTGAACTTGACCAGTTCCTCCATCACGTCGACCACGCGCTCGTAGTAGGGCGACGGCTTCATGCGCCCGGCGTCGTCGAACTCCATGAAGGCCTTGGCCACCGACGACTGGTTGGGGATGGTGAGCATGCGCATCCAGCGGCCGAGCACGCGCATCTGGTTCACGGCGTTGAAGGATTGCGAGCCGCCCGACACCTCCATCACCGCGAGCGTCTTGCCCTGCGTGGGCCGCACCGATCCGATGGACAGTGGAATCCAGTCGATCTGCGCCTTCATGATGCCGGTCATGGCGCCATGGCGTTCGGGCGAGGTCCAGACCATGCCCTCGGACCACTGCACGAGTTCGCGCAGCTCCGCCACCTTGGGATGGTCCTCGGGTTCCGCGTCCGGCAGCGGCAGGCCCCGCGGGTCGAAGACCCGTGTCTCGGCGCCGAGTGCGTGAAGCAGCCGCGCAGCCTCCTCGGTCAGCAGACGGCTGTAGGAGCGCTCGCGGACCGAGCCGTACAGCAGCAGGATGCGCGGCGCATGCGCAGAGCGCTCCGGCGGGAAGAGTCGCTGCGGATCAGCCCGCGCGAGCAGCTCCGGATCGACGTTCGGCAGCTCACGACTCATACCAACCCCGCGACGAATTCACGACCTTGACCACCGCCAGCATGATCGGCACTTCGATCAGCACGCCGACCACGGTCGCCAGTGCCGCACCCGAGTGGAAGCCGAAGAGGCTGATCGCGGCGGCCACGGCCAGCTCGAAGAAGTTGGATGCGCCGATCAGCGCGGAGGGGCACGCAATGCTGTGCTTCTCGCCGAGCTTGCGGTTGAGCCAGTAGGCCAGGCCGGAATTCAGCACCACCTGGATCAGGATCGGCACCGCGAGCATCGCGATCACCAGCGGCTGCCTGATGATGGCTTCGCCCTGGAAGGCGAACAGCAGCACGAGCGTCAGCAGCAGCGCGGCGATCGACCAGGGGCCGATGCGATGCATGGCCCGCTCGAAAGCTGCAGGTCCGTCCTTCAGCAGCCGCTTGCGCAGCAGCTGCGCGAAGATCACCGGCAGCACGATGTACAACCCCACCGAGGTGATGAGCGTGTCCCAGGGTACCGTGATGGCCGACAGCCCCAGCAGCAGGCCGACAATGGGAGCGAAGGCGAACACCATGATGGCGTCGTTCAGCGCGACCTGCGACAGCGTGAAGACCGGATCGCCACCGGTCAGCCGGCTCCACACGAAAACCATCGCCGTGCACGGCGCGGCGGCCAGCAGGATCAGGCCGGCGACGTAGCTGTCGAGCTGGTCGGCCGGCAGGAAGCCGGCGAAGACCTGGCGCACAAAGATCCACGCCAGCAAGGCCATGGAGAACGGCTTTACCGCCCAGTTGATGAACAGCGTCACGCCGATGCCGCGCCATTGGTTCTTCACCTGCGCGAGCGCCGCAAAATCGACGCGCAGCAGCATCGGGATGATCATCACCCAGATCAGCACGCCCACCGGGATGTTGACCTTGGCGACCTCCAGACGGCCGACCGCCTGGAACGCGGCCGGAAACAGCTGCCCGAGGGCGATGCCGACGACGATGCAGAGGAACACCCACACCGTCAGGTAGCGCTCGAAGACGCTCATGGGGGCCGCGTTGACACGCGGGCTTTCGATCACAGCGCTCATGGTGTCAGTTCGCCGAAATGCGCTTGAGCCGTTCCTGCAGTTCCGCGTCGCTCATCGCTTCCGGGTTGTCGAGCGCGAGCAGCTGCAGCATGCGATAGGAGATCGCCTGGCGCGTCAGTTCGAAGGCCTGGCGCTTGGTGGCGTCGCCGCCCTCGGTGTTCGAGGGGTCCGGGTAGCCCCAATGCACCTTGACGCGCGTGCCGGGCCAGTACGGGCAGGCCTCCTGCGCCGCGCTGTCGCACACCGTGATCACCACGTGCATGGGCGGCGTGGTGAACTCGTCCCAGCTCTTGCTGCGAAAACCGTCGGTGTTCACGCCGGCGGCCTGCAGCACTTCGATGGCAAACGGGTTGATTCGTCCGCTGGGCACGCTGCCGGCACTGAACGCCTTCACGTCCTTGCCGAGCTTGCGGGCCCAGTGGTTGAGCATGCCCTCGGCCAGCACGCTGCGGGCCGAGTTGTGGGTGCAGAGGATGAGGACGTTGAGCGTCATTGCGGTGCCCTTTGAGCCTTGCCGATATCGCGGATCTCGCGCTGGATGGCCATCGTGTCGAGCCGGGCCAACGGCAGGGCGAGCATCAGCTCGATCCGGCGCTTGAGCGTGAGGGCCGTGTCCATGAACTGACGCTCCGTGGCCTCCTCTGTGCCGGCGAAGGCCGCCGGGTCCGCCACACCCCATTGCGCGGTCATGGGCTGGCCGGGCCACACCGGGCAGACCTCGCCTGCGGCCTTGTCGCAGACGGTGAGCACGAAATCCATCTCGGGCGCGCCCGGCTTCGCGAACTCGTCCCAGTTCTTGCTGCGATAGCCGGTGGCCGGCAGATGCATCCTGTCGAGCGTGAGCAGCGCATAGGCGTTGACCTTGCCGGCCGGGTGGCTGCCCGCGGAATAGGCCTTGAATCGCCCCTTGCCCAGGTGGTTGAGCAGGCCCTCGGCCATGATGGAACGCGCGGAATTGCCCGTGCAGATGAAGAGCACGTTGTAGGTTCTGTCAGCCATGACGGTGTTACTTGGTGGGGTGAGCTGGGGGGATGTCTTTGAACATGCAGACCGCAGTGGCCGGGCACAGGCTCTTGAACTCGCTGCTCGCCTGCACGGACGCCGGCAGCGCCGTGCGATCACAGCGCTTGAAGCCGCGCGCCTCGAAGAAAGGCTCTGCGGTGGTTGTCAGGATGCAGAGGCGATGCACGCCTTTCGATGCGGCGAAGACCTCCATGGTCTGCAGCGCCTGGTCGCCCATGCCGTTGCCACGCGCGTCGGCGCGAACTGCGAGGGAACGCAGCAAGGCGGTGTCGCCGAATCGCTCCAGGCCGACACAGGCCACGATCCCTTCGTCACCGACCCGGCTGACGAAGAAGGCCTCCATGTGCTCTTCCCGAAGATCGGACTCCGGAAGGCCCGCATCCCTGAGGAGGGCCCGCACGGGCGGCAAGGAAGCCGCCTCGGCGCGAACGAACAGCGATCTGACCAGCGATTCAGAGGGATCTTTGGGCATGGTTCAGCCCTCAGCAGCAGGCGACCTTGGCCTTGACGGCCACGTTCACCGGGACGCCTCGGACGACAGCGGGTGCACAGCAGGCGGACTCGGCTTCCGCAGCGGGCCTGGACTGACCGTAGACCGGGACCGTGCCGTCCAAGGTCTTGAAATGCTCCCATGCGATGCCCTGCGGATCGGTGACCCAGTGCTTCTCGCTGCGCGCGTAGCAGCACACGGTCTCTCCTTCATCGAGCAGCGTGCGATCGGCGGCCTGGCCGCGAGCCTTCAGTTCGGCGAGCTCTTCATCATCCTCGGCCTGAATGCCCAGATGGTCGATGCCGTTGCCGTGCCCGACCGTGGAGATCGCGAAGTTGACGCGCGGATCGTCGAGCATCCACTTCGCATAGTCGGCCTCGACCCGTGAGGGAGCCGCCGCGAAGAGCTCGGAATAGAAGGCGATGCTCCTGGCCAGATCGTCGACGTGAAGATGGACGTGGAAGCGCTTCATGAGGGTCCTCCTTCAGCATGCACAGGCGGTGGTGCTGGCGGGCAGGCAGGCCTCTCCCTGGCAGCAGTTCTCGGTGAGGTAGCCCAGCAGCGCGTTCATCTGCTCGAACACCGCGCGATAGATCAGGTTGCGGCCGTCGCGCTCCTGGCTGACCAGACCGGCGTGCACCAACTCCTTGAGGTGGAACGACAGGCTCGTCGGGGCCACTTCGAGCCGCTCTGCGAGCACGCCCGGCGTGAGGCCGGCCGGCCCGGCAACCACCAGCGCACGAAAGACCTGCAGGCGAACAGGTTGGGCCAGAGCGGCCAAGGCCTGGATGACGTTCTTTTCTTCCATGATTCAATAATAGTTGAATCATGGAACAATTTCAACGCAGCCGCTGAATGCCTTCGTCTGGCGCTTGGCTGACGAGCACCTCGGTGAAGCTCACTTTCCGCCGTATCGGTTCGCTCGGCAGCGCTACACCCCGCGTCCATAGGTCCGCCGGCATTCCCTTCATCGCTGCCTGAGCGTGCTTCTCGTGGTCATGTCGCTGCTGCTGCCGCAGCGGGCATCGGTGAGTCATGCGTGCCCGCGGCACGCCCGACACCGACTCGATGGCGCAACCGGAGGCTGCACGCTGACTCCTGCATGCGTACGCGTCAAGCTTGCCGAATCGGGCCGCCCGGATCGCCATGAGCCTCGTTGCGCACGCCTCGCAGGCGCAGCGCGTTGGCAATGACCGAGGCCGAGCTCAGACTCATGGCCAGCGCCGCGATCATCGGCGACAGCAGCCATCCGGTGAACGGGAACAGCACGCCGGCGGCCAGCGGCACGCCGAGGGCGTTGTAGAGGAAAGCGAAGCCGAGGTTCTGCTTCATGTTGGCAATGGTCTGCTCGGAGATGAGCCGTGCCTGAGCAATGCCGCGCAGATCTCCCTTGACCAGCGTCACCTGGGCACTGTTCATCGCGACGTCCGTGCCGGTTCCCATGGCCACGCCCACGTCGGCCCTGGCGAGCGCAGGCGCATCGTTGATGCCGTCGCCGGCCATGGCGACGAAGTGCCCTTCGCGCTGCAGTTTCTCGACCAACGCGAGCTTGTCGGCCGGCTTGACCTCGCCGTGGACCTCATCGATGCCCAGCTTCGCCGCGACCGATCGCGCCGTGATCAGGCCATCGCCGGTCGCCATGATGACCCGCATGCCCGAGGCCTTGAGTGCCGCCAGCGCCTCCACGGTGGTGGCCTTGACCGGGTCGGACACCGCGAGCAGGCCGGCCGGCTTGCCCTCCACCGCGAGAAACATGACGCTGGCGCCGCCTTCGCGCATCGCATCGGCGGATGCTTTCAGCTCGGCGACCGGAACACCCCATTGATTCATCAGCGCGGTGTTGCCGAGCGCCAGCAGCCTGCCTCCCACCTTGCCGCTCACACCGATACCGCTGTCGGATTCGAAGTCCTCGGGTGCCGCGAGCGCGAGATGGCGCTCGCGCGCCGCGCGCACGATGGCGTCCGCCAGCGGGTGCTCGCTGCCCTGGTCCAGGCTGGCCGCAAGGCGCAGGACCTCGTCCTCGGTGAAGCCGGCCGAAGCCACCGCGCGCTCGAAGCGAGGTCGGCCCTCCGTCAACGTCCCCGTCTTGTCCACAATGAGCGCATCCACCTTGCGGAAATTCTCGATCGCGGCGGCATCGCGGAACAGCACACCCTGCGTGGCTGCCTTGCCGGTGGCCACCATGATCGACATCGGCGTGGCCAGACCCAGGGCGCAAGGACAGGCGATGATGAGCACCGCCACGGCATTGATCAGGCCATAGACCCAGCTCGGCTGCGGACCGAAGAGCCCCCAGGCGAGGAACGTCAGCGCGGCCACGGCGATGACGGCCATGACGAAATAGCCGGCGACACGGTCCGCCATCCGCTGCATCGGCGCTCTGGAGCGCTGAGCCTGCGCGACCATCTGCACGATGCTCGCGAGCACGGTTTGCGAGCCAACCTTTTCCGATCGCATCACCAGCGCGCCATTCGTGTTCAGTGTTGCGCCGATGAGCTTGTCGCCCACCCGCTTGCTCACAGGCAGTGGCTCGCCCGTCAACATGGACTCGTCGACCGCGCTGCTGCCTTCGACAACCAGCCCATCCACGGGCACCTTCTCTCCGGGGCGCACTCGCAGCCTGTCGCCGACGCGCACCTGTCCGATGGGCACATCCTCCTCTGCACCGTCGGGGCCGATGCGACGTGCCGTCTTCGGCGCCAGGCCCAGCAGCGACTTGATGGCCGCGGAGGTCTGAGACCGCGCCTTGAGCTCCAGGAGCTGGCCCAGCAAGGTCAGCGAAATGATCACTGCGGCGGCCTCGAAATACACCGCCACGCGCCCCATCGAGACGAACGAGGCAGGAAATACGTGCGGCGCGACCGTCGCGACGACGCTGTAGACGAATGCCGCGGCTGTGCCCAGGCCGATCAGCGTCCACATGTTCGGGCTGCGGTTCCTCACGGATTGCACCGCGCGCCGGAAGAAGAGCCACCCCGCCCACAGGACGATCGGCAAGGTGAGCGCCAGCTCGATCCAGCTCTGCGTCTGCATTTCGAACCACTGCAGACGATGGCCCGCCATTGCAAGTACGGTCACGACGACCGTCAGCGGCAGGGTCCAGAGGAAGCGCCGCTTGAAATCGCGCAGCTCGGGGTCCTGCGCTTCGTCCAGCGTCGGCATCTCGGGTTCCAGCGTCATGCCGCACTTGGGGCAATTGCCCGGATGATCCTGCCGGACCTCAGGATGCATGGGACAGGTATAGACCGTACCGGCTGCATCTGCCGCCGTGGTGGACGCCGCCTTCGGCACCGCCTCACCGTGCGCTGCCGCAGGATGCTCGTGCGGGTGATGATCGTGGTGATGATCGCGGTGATGGCGAGGCTGTCCTTGGGATGTCTCGTTCATTCAAGCTCTCCAGGCAAGAAGGGGGATATGGCAGGCTGGCGGCACGAAACCAGTCACTTTGGGGGGTATCCCGCTTGCGTCAAAGCTGCGATCACGCTGGCGCGGTCCTTCCGAGTTTCGACGCGGACGGTTCGCCCAGGTATATCGATTTCGACCCGCGCTTGCACGTCAAGCTTCTTGAGCGCTTGAGTGACCCGACCGGCGCAGCCGCCGCAGGTCATGGACTGGATTTCGAACTCCTGCATGGAAGACTCCTTCGTTGATGGGGGCCATCCAGTCTCCAGGTTGACACGATGTCAATGTCAAGGGGAACGTCTGCAATTTCTCGCGGGAAGGAAACTCGGGCTCGGCCTCGCACGTCGAGCAGAACCATCCGCCCTGCGCAACCGTCTTGCTCGATGCCGCTGAGGACGGCTTGGTCGGATCTGCGACAGGGGCAACCGGCTACAGCGGCCCAAGTGCAGAGGCCACGTCGATACGGGCTCTGTCGTGAGCAGCAAGTCGCCTCCACCGAATGGCGCCGCCAATCACCCGGGCACGCCCATCACCCTCGCCCCTCGGTCTGGGAAGAAGTCCCAGCCCCATGCGGGCGGATTTGTCAATCCGCGTTCGTGGTATCCATTGCCTGCGGATTGACACCAGACTTCGCCTTCAACCATCAGAGGAGAGGTCATGCTGATATTCACGAATCGGGTGATGCGCAACAGCGCGAGTGAGACCGCGTTCGGGACGGGCTTCCCACAGGGGTCGCCGCAACTTGGCATGGCCACGGTGGCGACGAAAACGAACTCGCGCAAGTGACGTCGAGCAACCGGGGTGAAGGGGTGATCCGCTCGAAGATCAACCGCTATCACCAGGCGACGCTGAACGGCAAGCACTCCGGTGATGCGTTGGCACGGTTTCTCCGGTTGCTCGCAACCGCCAGGCTCTACGCCAATGCGCAGCCCTTCACGCTGGCGGCACACAGCCTGGGCGCGCAGTACCTCGAATACACACTGGACCTTCCGGGCGCAAGCGAGTCGGCCTCCACGGCCCAGAACATCCTGCTGCTCGCGCCGTGTGTGCGCTCGAGCGGACATCGCAACTGGCTGGTCAAGATGCGCCCCAAGGGCCAGCTCTTCGTCACCTTCAATCATGGCGACTCGGTCTTGACCGCAGCGAGCATCGCCGACAACGGCTCGGGGCCGAAGCTCGGCACAGACCCCACCACCGATCTGCTGCGAGTGCCCTACATGCGCTATGTCAGCTGCACCAACGCAGCGAAGGACGTCGGAGCCCACGGATACTTCGTCGCGGACAAGATGTCCAAGGCGATGAAGAAGGTCTTCAAACGCATCTTCAGCGCCAGGCCGGATCTGGAACCAGGCGAGATCGATCGCGACATCTACGGCATGAAAGGCGATGAAGACGGTTTGACGAAGTACTTCAACGCGCCGTGAAGAAGAGCAAGAGGTCTGCAAACGGAGTGCCACGTCGAGCGCAGCAGCACCCAGCCCCTCTCGTCCTCTGCCATCTGCACCAACTTGACGATGGAGACTTAATTCCCAGCAATCGGGTGCTAACTCGAAAAAATTGAGATAGTCCACTAAATAATGGATTTAGGAATCAATACTCCCGAGGAGTTGGTCAAGCAGCTCTGCGAACGTCTTCGCAAAGAGCGATTGGCTCGGCAGATGACGCAGGCCGACGTGGCCGCGCGCGCCGCCCGCTGATCGCGTTTGAATACAGTGATGAGGCGCGGAGCTCGCGGGCCGTGAAGCACGGCAGCATCTACGACGTGCCGGCCAAATTCTCGGCAATGGCTAGGAACGCGTATCCCGGTCAGATCACCCGGGACACCATGCGAAGGATTCAAGGCCAGATCGACGACAACTTCCGTCGCCTCCGATAGAGGCGGCCTGCAAAGGCCGCACGAGGCCTCACAAAAAGGCCCCACAAGGCCGAGCACGCCGCAGACCCACCCGGCAATCTGCCTGCCCAGGAGTCTGAGCGGCAGAAGCCGTTTTCGCGTCCTCGCCCCAAAGAACGATGCGCGTTCATGAGGGATAGCCGCGAACGACCTGCCCCGCGACGCAGCGCGGCTCTCTGACAGCGCGATACGTCATTGGACATCGGGCGCCTTCGTCAACGAGCTTTCAGATGAATTCTTCGATGTGCCCGTGCTTTGGGTCCATGGTCACACACATCAGCAGTTCGACTATCGCATTTGTTCTTGCCGAATTGCGAGCAACCCGCGCGGATAGGTGAGCGAATTCGCCGACAGATCTATTCGACGCGCGATGAGGCCAGGGCCGATGTCTTCAACTACATCCAGAGGTTCTATAACCCCAGGCGTCGCCACAACGCCGCTGGCGACTTGTCGCCCGTAGAGTTCGAGCGACGCCATTTCCAACGGCTCAAAAGTTTCTAGGGAAGCCGGGGGATTCAGCGGGGCGCAGAGGCCTCGCCTGCAAATTCGTTGCCATCCTGAATGGGGCGGAGACGCAGGTATGGCAAGACGGAGCTATTCGCCTTGATGTTCGCCGATAAACCTCTCCCGCAAGAGGAAGTCGCTCGAGTGACTTTCGTCACCGCCGGGAAGTGAGGTCGTGCCCCGGAGCTCGGCCGTTCCGTTGAAGCGGATGCGCCGGCTCCATTTGAGCAAGGAAGACTTGGACACGCACCTGTGTGCCAAGCGCGATCCAGACCCCGAACAGCGCCGCCAAAAATGTCGCACACCCTTCGGATTGACCAAGAAACTGCTCGGTATCCACAGCGATATGGCATCTCCTGCAGGGGAGGCAAACCTAGACTTGTCTCATCTCAACGCAGCAGGTCTACCATGATCTTCAAACCCAAATTCATCAGCTTCGATTGCTATGGAACGCTCATCAACTTCGAGATGGGCCCGACGGCAAAAGTCCTGTTCAAGGACCGTGTGCCGGCCGGACGGATGCCCGCGTTCCTGGACAGTTTTCGCGCCTATCGCCTCGACGAGGTACTGGGCGACTGGAAGCCCTTCTACGACGTGGTCGAAAACTCCATTCAGCGTGCGTGCAAGGCGCACGGTATCGAATGCCTGGCATCGGATGCGCGCGCGCTCTACGACGCGGTGCCGACCTGGCAGCCTCATCCGAACGTGGTCGAAGTGTTGGAGGCGATCGCGCCACACGTGCCGCTGGTGATCCTGTCGAACTCCATGGTCGACCTCATTCCTCATAGCGTGGCTCACCTCAAAGCCCCTTTCCATGCGGTCTACACCGCCGAGGAAGCACGCGCGTACAAGCCACGCATGCGGGCGTTCGAGTACATGTTCGACAAGCTCGGCTGCGGACCCGATCGGATGATGCATGTCTCGTCGAGCTTCCGGTATGACCTGATGACGGCGTCCGACCTGGGCTTCATGGCAAAGGCCTTCATCGATCGTGGTCACGAACCCACGTCGAGCGAATACGGCGTGAGCCGCTTGACCGACGTTCGTCAGCTTCCCGCGCTGCTCGGACTCTGATGCTCATGCTCGATACCCACCTTGGACCTCCAGGGGCGAGGCCAGAGGGCCGCCCGGGCGAGGCCGCCGCGCTGGGCACCGCAGCGCCCGACCTCGCGCCGGCCCAGGTGCACGCGCTGGTGGCGCGCCTCTATGGCATCGATGGCATCGTGAAGCCGCTGGCAGGCGAGCGCGACCAGAATTGCGCCGTGGAGGCCGCCGACGGCTCGCGCTATGTGGTCAAGATCAGCAATCCCTCCGAGCCGACCCCGCTGGTCGATTTCCAGATCGCCGCCCTCGAACATGTTGCCCGCACATCGCCGGGCCTTGCTGTCCCTCGCGTCGTGCGGACGCTGGACGGCCATGCGTGTGACACCGTGGCGCTCGCCGAGGGCGTCCGGACCACCGTGCGCATGCTCACCTACCTGGAAGGCATCCAGATCCGCGAGACACAGCGCACCGCCACGCAGCGAGTGGCAATGGGCAAGGGACTGGCGGAATTGGATCTCGCCCTGCAGGGCTTCACCCATCCCGCGGCCGTGCACGACCTGCTGTGGAACGTGTCGGCCGCGCATCGACTGACCGTCCAGCTCGACAGCCTGACCGACAGGTCGCGCCGCACGCTGGCTCAGTCGTTCATGACGCGCTTCACCCACCATGTACTGCCCCGCCTCTCATCGTTGAGGGCGCAGGTGATCCACAACGACTATCACCTCTACAACGTGCTGGTCGCGCCGGAGGACCAGGCGCGGATCACCGGCATCATCGACTTCGGCGACATGCTCCACGCCCCGCTGGTCGGCGAGGTGGCGACGGCCGCCGCCTTCCACATGGCCGGCAGTGCCGACCCCTTCGAGGGGCCGGCGCAGTTCGTCGAGGCGTACCAGGCCGTCCTGCCGCTGACCGAGCCGGAGCTGGACATCGTCGCCGACCTCATGGCCACGCGCCAGCTCATCACAGTGTTGATTTCGGAGTGGCGAGCCCTGCGCTATCCCGAAAACCGCGCCTACATCATGCGCCACAACCCCGCAGCCTGGGAGGCGCTGTCGCAGATGGCAGACCTCTCCCGCAACGACGCGCGCGACCGCCTACTGAACCCCGCACGAAACGGAACCTCTTCATGAAATCCACCACCGACCTGAACATGGTCAACGCCTACATCCCTGGCCGCGCCAATGTGGGCCGCGCCACCGAAGCAATGATCGGGCGGCGCAATGCGCTGCTCGGCCCCGCCTACCGGTTGATGTACGAACACCCTCTGCATATCGTGCGCGGCGACGGCGTGTGGCTGATGGACCCGGAAGGCCGTCGCTACCTCGACGTCTACAACAATGTCACCTCGCTCGGGCACTGCCACCCCGCGGTGGTCGAGGCAATCTGCCGCCAAGTGCAGACGCTTGCAACCAACACGCGGTACCTCCACGACAGCATCCTCGAGCTGGCCGAGCGCCTGCTGGCCAGCGTGCCCGGCACCGACCTGGCTCACCTGATGCTGACTTGCACGGGCAGCGAGGCCAATGACCTGGCGTACCGCATCGCCAAGGTGCGCACCGGCGGCACGGGTGTGATCGTCACCGACACGGCCTACCACGGCATCACGGACGCCGTGTCGCAGTTCTCGCCATCGCTGGGCGTGACCGTCGACCTCGGTCCGCACGTTCGCCTGGTGCGGGCGCCGCGCCTGTACCACGCCGAGGGCGCCGACCTCGGCGAACGCTTCACGCGCGATGTCGAGGCGGCTATCTCGGACCTTCAGCGGCACGGCATCAAGCCTGCGGCGTTGATCGTCGATTCGCTTTTCACCAGCGATGGCATCCTGCCCGAGCCGGCAGGTTTCCTGAGGGGGGCGGTCGAGGCGATCAAGCGCGCGGGGGGGCTGTTCATTGCCGACGAGGTGCAGCCCGGCTTCGGCCGCACCGGCGAGCACATGTGGGGCTTCCAGCGCCACGGCCTTGCTCCCGACATCGTCACCATGGGCAAGCCGATGGGCAACGGCCAGCCGATCGCCGGCCTCCTCGCAACCGCCGACGCGCTGGCGGAATTCGGCAGGAACTCCCGCTATTTCAACACCTTCGCCGGCAACACGGTCTCATGCGCAGCGGCCCTGGCCGTGCTGGAAACCATTGAACGGGACCGGCTGGTGCCGCACGCGGCCAAGGTCGGAAAGGTGCTGCTCGACGGCATCGCTGGGCTCGCCGCGAAGCACGAGGCCATCGGCGACGTACGAGGAGCAGGGCTCTTCGTGGGCGTCGAGCTCGTGTCGGACCGGACGACGCGAGCACCGGACCGCGACCTGACCAGCCGGGTGGTCAACCTGATGCGCGTCAAAGGCGTGCTACTTAGCGCGTGCGCACAGGGGCACAACGTGCTCAAGATCCGTCCGCCGCTGGTGCTGTCGGCGGAACAGGCCGGCATAGTAATCGAAGCACTGGACGAATCGCTCGCGGAGGCCCAGCGCGGATAGCCCGAGTCGAATTGAACGTACGATGGCGGCCATGAGATCAGCAGTCTCGTTCGACCGGTTCGACCTCAAGATTCTTGTGCATCTCCAGCGCGAGGGTCGCTGCTCGAACGTTGACTTGGCGGAGTCTGTGGGCCTCAGCCCAAGCCCGTGCCTGTTGCGGACCAAGCGGCTACAGGAGACCGGGCTGATCCGAAGCTATGGCGCCGAGATCGCCCTGGAAAAACTGGGCGACCATGTCATCGTGTTCTCGGAGGTCACCCTTGGCAGTCATCGGCCGCATGATTTCAGCAAGTTCGAGGAAGCCGTCGGGAAGTACGAGGAAATCGTCGACTGGTACAACGTCAGCGGCGGCTACGACTATTTGCTGAAGATCGTGGCGCCAAGCGTCGGCTATTTTCAGTCGCTGATGGAAAAGATGCTGGAAGACGACATCGGCATCGAACGCTTCGCTAGCCGCATCGTCCTGCGCCAGTCGCTGGGACGGCGCGGGTATCCGCTGGGCATCATCGCGACGAAAAAGCGGTGGGAGTGAGGGATTGCGTTGCTGGCACAGCCTCCACCGGTCACCGGTCAGACCAGCAACTCACGTCGCGCAAATCGCACGGTGCAGCGGACGCTGGGAGGCCGATGCCCCGCGCTTCGGCATGCTCGATTCATTCAATGCACTTGCGCTTCAATGTCTCAAGGCCTGCAGCACGGGCGGTCCGGGGAAGGCTGACCACCAATTTGCAGCGCTGTTGCCGATGCAGTTCCACATCCGCCACGGCACTGAACGCGTCGTCGCCGGCCTCGATGATGTAGATGGTGTAGATCCATTGCCCCGACCTGCCGTCATGAGTCGATGTTTCGCCGTCCATATGGCACCCCATTGCTCGGTACCACCCCGCATCACGATACGCGCAACCCGCTCGCCAGCCAACAGGAGGCGGCCCGAGGACGGTTTTCATCAGGGCAGGCAGCACCTCCCCCTCAAGTGCCACCTGATACAATCAGGCACTGCCCAGTCCTGCTGGGCAGTGCCTGGCCAGGCAAGCTGAATCTCATGCCAGCGCGTCGAAGTCACTACGACGAGAAAAACAACAATGACTTCATGCAAAAGAATTTGCCGTAGCGTGGACCGCGTAAGAGTTCACGACCACCTTCCCAAAGCCCGCCCTGCGCGGGCTTTTTCACGGGCGCGGGCGCTGCCCCTTGTTCCCAAGCCGGGCGCGCTCGTCGGCCCGGTGTGGGCGTCGGAGCCTCCTATGCTCAGCAAGCTGGGCAACGTCTCCAGGCCCCACCATTGAAACGGGGACGCCGTCCGCATCGTTTCCTTTCCAGATCTCCGCACGCCCAGCGACGCCTCGGTCGGTGGTCAGACCGCGCCGAATCTCAAGACCCACGCGCGATACGGGCGCATCAACCCGCCACAGGCCGGCCACCTTCGTCACCCCCGAGGGCGCGGTAGGCGGAGCCTGCCAGCGGCCGACCGAGGAGCACGCAGGAGGCAGGAGGAAAGCGCTTCCTGTCACACGCGCTGAAGGTGGCGTCTGCTCACGACCTTCTCGGATGCGGCGCCGCTTCAGCCCACTCTTGGAGTAGAGTCATCACACCTCAACACGGAACCCGCAAGGGAAGGACAAGATGACCACACCGCAAGAGGCTACGGGAGCTGCTTCAGCTGCAAACTCTCTCGGAACGGAGATGGCGCTGACTGCCGCGTTAAGGGCACTCATCAAGACGCACCCCCATCCCAGCCTGCTGGCCCAGGAACTGGCGCAACAGCGGCAGTTTTCTCAGGCCCACCTCGAAGCAAGCCCGGTCCCAGACAAGGCATTGATGGGCTTCGAACTGACCTGGGCGCTGATTCTTCATCAGGATCCCGCGCAAGACGTCAGGCTTATGCCGCGTCCCGGATAGGGCTCGGCGAAGGGCAGACTTCCGCTCATGTCCAACAAGCCTGAAGCACTGATCGTCCGGCCTGGCCGTGTGCTGCGCACACTTTCGAAGGCAGAAGCCGCAGCGCTCGCATCTGCCTGGCTTCGGGTGTTCCGGCCTCAGCGAGAGGGCACCGGTGTGAAACACTATCTGTGGCACGTCTTTGGCAAGAACGGCTACGAGAGCCTTTGCGGCGAAGCGGCGCTGGCGGCCTATGCGAGGCGCGAGGCGCCGGAATACCTGGTGCTGTCGAATGATCGGTGCTTCGCATTCGCGACCGACCAACGTCCCGAAAAGATCGACCTGCCCGACTGCCTCGTTTTTCCTGCGAACCTCGCTTGGACGATGGCCTTTACGCACGAAGACGGTTGGCTGGGCCCCTACTTCGCCACCCATCCGGATGTTGATCGTTTGGACGCCGCCAACCTCGCACAAACCCGCAAGCGTCGGGAACTCGAGGCGGCACGCGCCAAGGGCTGGGCCTAGGCCTGCTCTGTCTCAGTAACCAACGCGAAGCGTCGACGGGAGGCGTCAACCGCGAGCTACTTGGCCCAGTAGCCCTCGAGCGCCCTGCGGATATGCGCACGCTCGAAACCACGATCGTCCTCTGCTTCTGCGAACTGCAGGTATGCGCGGACCACCCTTCTTTGGGACCCGGTCAGCAGCTTGCACTGTTGCTCAATGCGGGTTGACTGGGTGAGGTTGTAGACGAGATCGAAAACGTACAAGCCTTGCATATCCGCGATCAGAAACGCAGGAAGGTGAAATCGCATCCCTTGTGCGTCGAAGAACGAGAGGCTGCTGCTATACCGGTTCAGAAGTCCCACAGGAATCGCGTTCCAGTCCAATTTCTCGTCCTGGTCGCGATAAGCCGCAAGCTTCTGATCGTTGGCATAGTCGTCCAGTCCATTGGCTTCGAGAAGACCTACGCCAGAGCCCAGCGTTACGCCGGAGAAGGCCAAGCGCGCATCTCTCACAAGGCTGTTCAGCACCGCGCCTCTTTCGGCGAGCTCGAGTTGCTCCGCGAGAACCGACGGGTCAAAGCCGCGTTCCCGCATTTCTTCGATATCTGAGGAGGTGGGGTATTTCTTCATGACGCCTGGCCGATGCGACGGACTTCGATGCGTGCGGGATACCGCTCGCTCAGTCGAGCGCCGGAAGGCCGAATCCGAACCCGAAACTCGGCCCTTTCTTTGCCGCCGGGGCGGCCTCCACCTCTTCGTCGACGGGCCCCACATCGAGGTCGTCGATCATGCCCTGCAGCTGCAGCAGTCCCGCCGCCATGGCGGCCTTGTAGCTGCGCACGGGCCGGGGCTGCTCACGCAGGACGCGCCAACCGTCCCCGTCGAGTTCGATCAACTGCCATCGGTAGGCACCATGCGTGTCCTCGACGACCGTGATGGCGATGGGGCGTAGGGTGGGCATAAAGGGTCTCGCGCGCTGACTGCCTGGGCCGATGGTAGCGTGCCCCGACGCATCGCAATGGGCGGGTAGGAGCCAGTGCCGGACAGCGACGTCCTACACTGCCCCCTCGGCGCCCGATCGCTCACGGCACCGCCATGAACGCGCGGTCAGGGATCGCTGACCTCGATGCCGCACCGGCAAGCCACTTCAACGCAGCGCCAAGACCGGGGACGTCCGCCCCGGTGGACGGCCTTGCCAGCCTCAATGAAGGGCCGCCAGCGTCTTCAGCCGCGCCAGCATCGCACCGACGATGTCGCCGTACGTGCGCCGCTCGGACGGCCCGACCCACTGCGCGAACGCCACGCGAAAGACCGCAATGCCCGCCTCGGCTACCAGGCTCGCGTCGGGCTCGCCGATCCCTCTGGCGCGCAGCGCTTCAGCCAGCGCCGCGGAGAGCCTCGCCAGCTTGATGAGTTCGCGCTCGTGCAGTTCGCCATTGGCGGCGATCACCGAGGCGCGCATGCGAGCGAAGTCGCGGCGGTCCTCACTGAAGAAATCGGCGGGCGCCTGCAACGCGAACGCCATCGCATCCATGGCGCTGGCATCCACCGGCGCGCTGCGAAGCGCCGCCACCATCGACGCCTGCAGCACGTCCGAGCCGCTGAAGAGCACCTCCCGCTTGTCGGCGAAATGGCGGAAGAACGTGCGCGAGGTGAGCCCCGCGCGCTCAGCGATGGCAGCGACGGTCGTCTGTTCGTAGCCGACCTCCGCAAACAGTTCCATGGCCGCCATTCGAAGGCGGCCTTCGCCGTCCGGCTCCCAACGCCCCATCGTCGCATCCCGTGGTGTTGACACAAAGTGACATCATAGGCCTACAATGATGTCACTGAATGACATCAAAGGACCATCCATGCGAATACTCGTGACCGGCGCTTCCGGCTGGATCGGCTCGGCCAGCGTCACCGAACTCATCGCGGCCGGACACCATGTGATCGGCCTGGCACGCAGCGACGAGGCCGCGGCCAGGATCAAGGCCTTGGGGGCCGAAGTGATGCAAGGCTCGCTCGACGACCTGGACAGCCTGCGCAACGCCACCGCCCGCGCCGACGGCGTCGTGCACCTGGGCTACAGGCACGATTTCTCCCAGATGGCCGACGCTGCGCGAACCGATCGCGCGGCTATCGACACCTTCGCCGAGGTGCTGCAGGGCAGCGGCGGTCCGCTGCTGATCGCCTCGGGCACGCTTGGCCTGGCGCCGGGGCGCATCGGCACCGAGGCGGACATGCCGGACCCCGCGGTGCATCCCCGGGTCGGCAATGCGGCCTACACGCTGGGCCTGGCCGATCGCGGTATCCGATCCCTGGTGGTGCGCTTCGCACCGACCGTCCATGGCGCCGGCGGCGACCACGGCTTCGTGGCAACCCTGGCCAGGATCGCGCGCACCCGGGGCGTCTCGGCCTGCCTCGGCGAGGGCCGGAACCGCTGGTCCGCGGTCCACCGGCTCGACGCCGCGAAGCTGGTGCGCCTCGCCATCGACAAGGCCGCCCCGGGCTGCGTGCTGCACGCGGTCGCCGAGGAAGCCATCACCGCGCACACCATTGCCACCGCGCTGGGCCGGTCGCTGGCGGTTCCGGTGACATCGGTCTCTTCTGACCATGCGGCCACGCATTTCGGCTGGATCGGCGCGTTCTTCGGTGCCGACGCGCCGGCGTCGAGTACCCAGACGCGCGAACGGCTGGGATGGAAGCCACAGCACCCGACCTTGCTCGAAGACATCGCGGCGGGCCACTACCCGGGCACCTGAAGTGCCCAGGCCGCTCGAAGGATCAGGGACTTCACTTGCCGCCGGCCATGAGAAGAACCTCGAGGGCCCATCGACCACCCCGCAGCTCGCCAGCCCCGTTCACCGCCCATCGGCACCTGCCTCCAACCAGCACTGGCACGCCCGAAGGCGAAAGGATCTCCTGTGGGAGGCGCCGCACCCGAAAATCCTCGCACGGCGCTCCCAGTCACGAAACGTGCAAATGGAAGCGCGTCCCGATAACATGCCTGCCACATTTGTTTCCTCAAGTAAAAAATGCTGCCCCTGCCCCCTCGCACACGACTGAGTCTCGCCCTGGCCATCGTCGTGCCCTTGATGCTTGCATCGTGCGGCGGGGGCGGGGGCGGGGGCGGCGGCTTTTCCTTCGTGCCCCTTCCTCCGGCCAACGGGCGGAGGCGGAGGCAACGCACCATCGCCGCCACCACCTCCTCCCCCTGCGCCGCCCCCGGGCGCGTCGAAGTTCACCGTCGGCGGCACTGTCACCGGCCTGGCGGGCAACGGGCTGGTGCTGCAGAACAACGCAGGTGACGATCTGGCCGTCGGAGCCGACGGCAGCTTCAGCTTCGCCACTTCGCTGGACGACGGTGCCAACTACGGCGTGACCGTGAAGACGCAGCCCACGGCGCTGCAGGTCTGCGTTGCGAAACAGGCCTTTGGGACGGTGGCGGGGGCGGCGGTGAGCTCGGTGACGGTCAATTGCTCGGAGGCAGGAGCCGATCGCTTCGGCTTTGCGGCCAACGAGCGATCGGACAATCTGACTGCATACACCGTTTCTCCGGATGGCAGTTTGTCGGGAGTCACCACGTACGCCTTGGCAGGCACGCCCCAGCACGTGACCGCGCCCCCCTCGGGGAAAAAGCTTTACGCCAGCGTCTACCTCGGGCCCGTTGCAGTCTTAGAGTTGCAGGATTCGGCGCCCCGAAGCGGCCGTTCAATGATTGACCCTTCCATGCAGCCAGGCCGCTCAACCTTGGCGCTCTATTTCGCGAACCAGATCCTCATCGGCGAAAAAGACCACCTTCGCTGCGTCACGCGCCGAGGCGAGTACGGATCAAATGGGTGCCATTCAGGGGATTGGTATTTGCAAAGCCACCCGATAGGTTCAAAGAAGGTCTCAGCCGCCAGATCGAAGGGGGTATGCGTGCATGCGATGCTGTGCTCGGGTGGAAAGTGGTCAATGGCGGCAAAGGCCTCAATGACCATGCGCGAACAGAAGGTCTTTTCCGGGCTCGGCGGCCGAAACTTTCGCCAAGCGATCAGGCCTCGGCCCAAGATGGCCATCCAGTTCCATCGCTTCATTGGAGTCCTGTCCGCATAGAAGGCGCGGCGCCTTGCTGGTAGTGTGATCGCATCCACCCAGGCGTACGCACGACCGAGGTTGCTCCGGGCCTTGGTGACGATCTGTAATCGCTGATGCTGTGTCAGGCTTGACTTACGGAACACCCAGCCATAGGCGAAGTTAGCCGTGAGGTTCTCAATAGGCGCCTCGCTAACCCCGACAGGTCCGGCATCAACGGACATTCCCCGGCCGACATAGATCCCTATGTGGCTGAACGGGCCTTGCGAAAACTCCTGTATGGCTGCGGTCTTCCGATCTACATCTGACGAATACCAGACCAGTACATCGCCTTCTTGGAGGCATGCCGGATGAACTGCCGCAAAGGGCGGACCGAACGCGATTCCGTCGGTCAGGACGACACGTCCTAAGTCATCGAACTCGATAGCTCTTGTCAATTTCTTCTCCCAGAAGACAAGTTCTCAAGGCACGCCCGTTCGCTATAGCTTTAGACCGCAATGGGTCGATAGCGTCAGTTCGCCGACGGCGGGCCGGTCTCACATTGAGGCGCCGCATAGCCGACGGACCCGGAAGTCCGGAGCTGGCCGAATCGAGCCGTCAAGCAGTGGATCGATCCGCCCCCCCGCCGTAGCAAGGCGGACGAATCAGCGTCAGCCTCTTGCCGTCGTGGATCAATTGCTTGGCCGACGATGTTCCAGAACGCGAAGGCGATGGCACCTTGTGGTGGATCGGCATCGGGGTAGAGCTGCACCACGCCAGCATGGCCGGATGCGCGTCCCATGGCCGAACTGACGGCCAGCACGGAGGCGCTGGTTGCTACGGGGACATCCCCTGCCTGATGCGCTTGCCTGGCGTCTAAAACGCAGGGACGCGGAGCTAGAGATCTTTGGCGGAGCCGCTATCGCTATCCCTCATCTCCGCCAGCAGCCAATCCCTGAACGCCTTCACCTTCCGCTGATGGATCGCCTCCGGTGGATACACCAGGTAGAAGCTGGAATAGGCCTTCAGCGTCTGCTTGAACGGCCTCACCAGACGGCCTGCGGCGAGGTCGTCGGCAACGAGCATGGTGCGGCCCAGGGCGACGCCTTCGCCCTGCACGGCGGCCTGCACCGCAAAGGTATAGGAGTCGAACGTCAGGCCAGCGCGAGGGTTGACGCCTTTGAGGCCGGCGGCTGAGAACCAGTCGGCCCAGGCGATCGGGTAGCTGTCGCGGATGAGCGTGTGGTGGCGCAGATCGGCGGGGTTGCGTAGCGCCCGCGGGCCTTTGAGCAAACCGGGGCTACAGACGGGGAAGACCTCTTCGTCGGCGAGCCACTCGGTGGTCAGGCCCGGGTAGTGGCCTTGGCCATAACGGATGGCAACGTCGATGCCGTCGCCATGAAAATTCGCCAGGCGGCCCGTGGTGGACACGCGCACGTCGACGTCGCCGTTGGCCCGGTGGAACCTGTACAGGCGCGGCACCAGCCAGCGGCCCGCGAAGCCGTCCGAGGTGCTGACATTGAGGGTGCTTCCGGACTGGCGCGCCGTGGCGGCCGCGGTGGCGGCAGCGAGTTGACCCAGAATGTCGCGCACGGCCTTGGCGTAGGGCTCGCCCGTCTCGGTGAGGCGCACGGAGCGCGTGGCCCGTTCGAAGAGTTGCACGCCGATTTGCTCTTCCAGGTGCTTCACCGCGCGGCTGATGGCGCCTGGCGTGAGATGCAGTTCCTCGGCCGCCTTGGTGAAGCTCCGCAGCCGGGCCGCGGCCTCAAAACATGGCAAGGCGGTGAGCGGCGGCAGCTTGCCGGGCGAAGCGGTCACGTCGGGCATGGTTGAATATTTCTCACAAGTCGTTGCCAAAATATGGTTTGTCACCAGAGGCGGCGCTGCACAGAATGTCCTTCATTCATGAGTACAAATCAAGGACAGAACATGCGCAACACCGGCACTCATCCCGTCACCGTGGTGATCACCTGTGCCATCCGACCCGACAAGCTGGAGGTCGCCCGGCAGGAGCTGAAGGCCGTCATTCGGCAGGTCATGGCGCTCGAGCCCGCCTGCAAGGGCATCCGCGTGCTCGAGGCGACGGATGCCCCATACCGCTGGCTGATCGTCGAGCAATGGGAAAGGGAGGAGGTATTCAGCGGTCCGCACATGCAGCAGCCGCACATGCGGGCCTTCATGAAAACAGCCGAGACATTCCTTGATGGCAAGGCCGAATTCGCGTTCTGGCACGAGACGTTTGCCGCCTGAGGAGACCACCATGCAACCAACCATCCTGCAATGCCGCTGTGGCCAGGTGCAACTGCACCTGAGCGAGGCGCCGATCGCGCAGTTTTACTGCCACTGCGGCGATTGCCGCGCCGTGACAGGTGGCGGGTATTCACCGCTGGCGCTTTTTCCGGCCGCCAGCGTCAAGCTCGCCGGCGGCGACACCACGACCTGGACGTATCGGACCATGCCGCGGACCCGTTGCGCCCACTGCGGCACGCTGCTGTTCGGCGAATCCCCGGGCATGAATATGCGCGGTGTGAGCGGCTTCCTGCTGCCGGCCGACCTCTTCAACCCGACCTTCCACATCCGCTGCCAGCATGCGGTGATGCCGGTGAAGGATGATCTACCGCACTTCAAGGACGTACCGGCTGCTTTTGGGGGTGAGGACGAGGCGGTGGGTTGGTAGAGATCTGGGGTACGCCTACTCTCACTGACTGGCTTGTCGTGAGCAAAATAGCGGAGTCAGAGCCCAAAGGGGTCGTTATTACCTCAGCGCCAAATCCGAGCGGGACGAGCGATGCGCAGCCGAATGCCCGGAACTCCGCCAGCAGGGGGGTGCCGAACTGAGGGAGCGTCTGCTTCAGAGCGTCGGATCCAACGCCGGGAATGACAGCGGCGGGCCTGAAACGCCTAGTAGTCGACAGGCGAAAGTCAGCCACAACCGGACGCTCCCGACCGCCCGCCAATTTGCCTGTGAAGCCAACAGCATGCCCATCGAAGCTCACCTCAATATCGCTGAGATTCCCTACGAGTCAGGAGCTATCAGATTCCGCTATGCACGGGTGATGGCACCAGACCGGACACACTGGATTCGGCACGGTCTCTTTGTTGAGTACCATGAGAATGGCACAGTAATTTCCGAGGGCCAGTACGCGGCTGGCAAGGAGGACGGGCTCTGGCGCGACTTCCATCCGAACGGCCAACTTGCATCAGAGGGATGCTATCGCGCGGGCAAGGAGGTCGGCGTCTGGCGGTTTTGGAATCCCGCTGGGATCGAAGAGCCGAGCACGGACTTCAACTGAAGGCTAGTTCCAGACATTCATCTCCGCTTCCCAATTGCCCTCAACGCCTGATGCAGAACGCCCTGCAGCTTCTGGTCTACGCGGTTTTCGCGTTGGAGGCAACTGTGCGTGCTGGAACGGTCATTATGGCGACCGTTCTTCACAGAAGGTTTCCGTAAGTCTGGGCCAGCTGGGGACAGCCCGAAGCTTGGATATGGCTTGCCAGAACACCCGCAAGCAGAAGCTTTTTCGAGTTCTTGGACCGACGGGCGTACCTCATGACGCATGACCGGACGTTCATCGCCTATTGTTGCGTCCTCCGGGCAGGCTGGTACTTGTTCTTAGGGTTGTTTGTGGTGGCACTCGTCGTGCTTGTCGCCGTACTGGTTTAGCAGAACGACACCAGAACCCGGGGGGAGGCAGAATGCGCCCACAACCGGCCACTCGTCGCCGAGGCTGAATTTGCTCAGAAGCGGACATTCCTGAATGATTGATCTGAAGCGCCACCCAGACCGCACCATGCCCAGCGAAAAGCCCGGTCTAGCCTGCCCTTGCTGTCGACATCTCACTCTGGCGGAGCGAGGCGGCTTCGAAATCTGCCCCGTATGCTTTTGGGAAGATGATGGACAAAACGATGATGATGCGACGGTGGTTCGCGGTGGCCCGAATGACAGTCTCAGCCTGAAGCAAGCACGGGAGAACTTCAAAGCGTGCGGCGCAAGTGACCCGCGCTTTCGGCACAGTGTGCGGCAGCCTTTCATGTTCGAGCGTGCCTGACTACTTGCAGCCAGAACCGGAACCAAACCCATCCACGCGGCGAACTCGCGCGCATCCTTGAAGGCCGCGGGCGAGCCCATGCTGGCGACCACCGCGGTGGCCGTCATGAGCCCGACGCCGGGAAATCTCGGCCACTGCCTTGCACGCACTACTCTGGCGAAGCTGCTGAGCGAGGCGACGCTCGATTGCCCCGATGTCGGCCTGCAGTTGGCGAGCCCGATGAGAGCCAGCGGCTGAGCAACCGCAAGAAGTCCAAGGTGCGCGCGCAGGTCGAGCACGTGTTCGGTGTCATCAAGAGGCTGTGGGGCTTCAGCAAGGTCCGGTATCGTGGACTTCACAAGAACGCGACCAGGGCATTCACGGCCCTTGCGCTGGCCAACATCTACATGAGCCGAGGGCTGCTGCTGGTGCGCGTGCGCCCGTAAAACGTCCGGGGCCTCGCAACGCGGCCCGCCGATGCGCAACACGGGGAAAAACCCGCCATCCTGAACGCCGATCAGCGCAATGCAAAGCGTGCAGCATGCTCGATGCGGAAAAGGGGGCTACTTCAGCGTAGCCCTAGATGCTTTCATTGAGCGGGATCTTTTCGCGTGCTAGCAAAGAACTTGAGCACAAGAGGAATTGATCGATCCCCTGCCTCAAGCATGGCCATGTGGCCAACATTGGGCAGCAATACGACTTCGGCCCGCCCCCTCAACCAACTATTTATTTTCTGGGCGCCATCGACTGACAGGATTTGGTCCTCCTTGCCCCAAAGAATCTGCACAGGCACAGCGGTCGTGCCAAGCCGAGTGAACGTAGGCTCCAGGTTGGTTGCGCCAAAGTTGGTAATTGTCCGAAACAGCGCTTCTCGATAGCCTTTAAAGAGAGCACTGCGGCGAATGCCGTCCTGCACGAGGTCGACTGCGGCTTGTTGCGGTGTCGCAAAGTGCGCAGACACCCGACCGAGTGTCAGTCGATCTTGCTGCAGCCAAAATAGATACCGCCCGAGCACAGGAACCTTCAGCAGGGAGACAGTGAGTTCCGATTCCGGCGCATATCCTGCACTTGCGTGAAGCGATAGCGCTCGCACGCGACCAGAATGCGCAGCCGTCCAGTACGCGGCAATCCCGCCACCCAACGACGGGCCGATTAGGTAGATTGGGTCGTCTATCTTGAGTTCCGCGAGCAACTCGTCTATCTGACGGGCGTAGGTTGCCTGGTCGTAGTCGAATGCATCCGAACGATCTGAGCCACCGCGCCCGAAAAGGTCATAACGCAGTGTTCTGTATCCGGCATCACGGAAGGCAGACGCAGCCTTCTCAAAGTACTCCACCGCCTCCGTCGTCAAGCCACCGACGAATAGGACGAGCGGTGCGCCCTCGGGCCCCTCCAGGATGTACCGGGTCGTCCCCATGCGGGTCTTGACAAAGCTGCCGGCGAACTCCTTTCGGGCAGAAACATCCAGCAGTCGATCTTCCGAGTTGTGCCGAGCCCCAGCCACGGCCCAGAGATTAAGCAACAGCAAGCAGACAGCAAAGGTCGTCAGGAAGCGCTTCACGAGTTATCTCCAAAAAAGAATACCTCGCAGCGCGCGCTTACGGCAACCGAGATTGCAATTTCTCGTTCCGTGTTGTCGTGCCGGCATTACATTCGCGCTGCAGGTTTTTATGGATACAGTGTATTCATAAAAAACAACGGGTCAAGCGATGAGAAGATCCACTGCGCCGGTGCGCGTGGCACAAGCAGTCATGCAAAGTGGCGGCAGTATGCAAAGCGTCGCCGGCCCCGGTCAATGATCGGAAGACGGTAAGCCCCCATCCCGCTTACCCCAGCGGCCGCACAGTTCTGCGATCTGATCTGTCGCGCCAAAGAGCCCGACGCGCGCATGAAGCTTCAGGCGCGTCGGGTGGGTGCCTGTTTGCCGCGGAAATGTTCCAACCCCGCGATGATCAGCTCCAGTCCGAAAACGAACTGCTGCTGGATGGAGATGCCTGCGAGCTGTCCCGCGACCTTGACAGTATGCGGATACTGGGATTTGTCGAGCGCCGAAAAGAATCGCTTCAGATCCGAAGCATGCGCAGAGGCCTCGGCGTCCCGCGGATGCTGCTGGATAGCGAATCCAACCACATAGTTCGCCATGGTCACGTAGGCTTGCGCCGCAAGCTCAGGGGGAAAACCGTTCGCGACAAGCAGGGAGAGCCACCGCTCCCTGCCCGCCAGACCATTCGCGCCAAGCGGAATGTGGGCCACGAGCAAGGGGATGATCTTCGGATGCGCACTCAGTATCTTGAAGAATGCCGTCGCGCCGGCCACATACGCCTTCTGCCATGGCAACTTGGCCAGCCGAAGCGGATCGATCTCGACTTCACCCAGCACGCGATCGACGACATGGACCAGAATCTCGTCCTTGCTCGCCACATGCCTATACAACGTTGCAGTGCCTGAGTTGAGGCGTTCGGCCAGCATCCTCATATTGAACGCCTGTGGGCCAACCTCGTCCACGGCCTCCAGCGCAGTCGAAATAATCTTCTCGAAGGAGACGGGAGGACGGCCGCGACCGCCGACCCGTTCGCTGCGGGCAGGCTGCTGGATCCACCACGCCGGGCTCCCCGGAACTGCATCTTCATTGAGTTCAGACATGCTTGGGACTTTACACTTTCGCAGTCACATCCATAAGCCAGCATCTGAAGTTGATCCGATTGGATAGCCGCCTGCGCCGGAGCGACCATGACGAAGCGCAATCCGAGCATCCCTGGGCGACTAAGCAGCGAGTCCACGGTCTGAGGACTTGCCGAGTCGTCGAGAGGGAACGAACCCAAGGTGGCAAAACGAGATGGATGCGCGACTGCAGCTTCGACCGCATAGTCGACCGCAGCCGCATCCCAGATGGCAGGGCAGTTCACAGCGCAATCCACGCCTGCCTCATCCATTTCCGCCAGTGCTCGGCGATGCGGCTCACATCCACCCGCCAACGGGCGGGCAGGGGCTCAACACCAGCGTGCAAGACGCCTACAACCTAGGTTGGAAGTTGGCGGCTGCGGCGCAAGGGCACCAGAGACCCGTAAGCGGCTCGGCAAGTCATGGGTGACAGACGCAAAGTCACACCAACGGTGGCATGCTTCAGCGCACGGCCGTGTTCGGTCACAACAGAACCGTCTCCCATTGCCTCAGGAACGAACATGTCATTTGGCGAATCTGCAGCGATTTACAACACAACCCGCCAGTCGTATGCAAACGAAGTCATCGATAGGGTCACCGCCAGTTTGGCGTAACGCAAAGTCACTCAATCCTCGACATCGGATGTGGAACGGGCATCGCTACTAGGCAACTGGCTGCGCATGGCTTTCAATTGGTCGGCACTGACGTGGACGCGGACATGATTGAAGAGGCGCGCTCCGTCGGCCAGGCAGGCACTTACCAGGTCGCCGACGCCAGCCATCTCGATTTCACCGATGCGGAATTTGACGGAACCACAGCCTTTGGCGCGTTTCATTGGTTTTCGGATGAAGCCTCTGTGCGGAGCATCCAGCGAGTGCTGCGAGGAGGCGCAGCATTTGTCGTCGTCAACAAGAACGACGCCGGAGATTTTCGTGAATCCATCGTCGAGATCGTTAGCCGCCACGTCGCACTCGGCAGCGCCCGCCCGAAGCTCAACTATCAACCCGCGAAGACTCTGGATGCGTTCGGTTTCGATGCAGTCGAGGAGGCCGTCATCCCGATGATCGAGCATCTTTCGCCAACGCAGACCATCGCGCACGTCCGGTCCATGCGCTTGTGGGAAGAAGTACCGCCGCGATCGCTCCACGACATGATCGAGGCCGAGTTGCGTTCATACGTCACCGACCGACTCGCCGCGCTCGGGACCTTTCAACGCCCGCTCACTGTCGCAATAGTATGGAGGCGCAATCAATAGGACGCCCATACACAAATCACCGAACTGGTGCCCAGGGGTGCGGCAGCCGCTCATTAGTGCGACTGTTGAGGTGGGTCGGCAATCGCGTGAGCACGTCTTTCAGATAGGCGTAGGGATCGTGACCATTGAGTTTGGCCGACTGGATCGGGCTCGTGATCGCTGCCGCGCGCTGCCTGTCCAGCAGCGTGCCGGCAAACAACCAATTTTTTTCTGCCAGTAGCCCAGGTTCTGATTTGCTGCTCGTCGTGATTGTTGTCGATAGGCAGCGCCGGATCGCGCCACTGAACCGCGAAGTCACACATGATGCGCTGCACGGCGGGTCAGCGCCCACGAGGAACGCCAGAGGTCACATGGACTTCGCCGCCATCGCCGCTCCAGTCAACGCGCACGGTCGCCGCCACTCCGGCCGCCCTCAGGCATTCAGCGATATGTTCGATGACAGCTTCCGCGGAGCTCGCTTCGACAGGGTCGACTGGCATGTCCGATTCGCCGTCCTCCAACCCACGCGGCTCAGGCCCGCACCGACATGAGGCGTAGCGCATCGCCCGCACGGCCCCTCACGGGCCTGAGCAGGAATGTGGAGAGTGCTGGCACCAGGACCAACGCCCCAAGCATGTTCCACAAGAACATGAACCCGAGCAGCAGTCCCATGTCAGCCTGGAACTTGATCGGCGATAAGAGCCACGTGCCCACCGCAAGCCCCAGCGTGATCCCCGTAAGCAGCACGACCTTCCCAGTGAAGCTCAGCGCTTTAGCGTACGCCTCCGCCACCGTGGCGCCGCCTCGCAGTTGGGCAAGCATGACGCAAAGCACGTAGAGCGCATAGTCCACGCCGATGCCAACACCCAGCGCGATCGCGGGCAAGGTGGCAACCTTGACGCCTACTCCCATCCAGACCATGAGAGCCTCGCACATCACCGACGTCAAGGCCAGCGGCACCAGCGCCACGACCACCGCGCGCCACGAGCGGAACGTCACTAGGCACAGAAGTCCGACGGCGCCGTAGATCCACCACAGCATCTTTCGCGAAGCGTCACGTACCACATCGTTGGTCGCCGCCTCGATGCCGGCGTTGCCTGCAGCCAACAGAAACTGCGCATCCCTGCCGTTGTGTTGTGCGGCAAAGCGTTCCACCATCCGAGTGACTTCCGTCAGGGTGGTCGCCTTGTGATCTTTTAGAAACACATACAGCGGCAGCAGATCACAGCTCTGGTTGAACAGCTCGCGAGGCGCCCGCGTGGTGACGGCATTGAGCATGCCCTGGTTGGGCAGGAGGTCGTACCAGGCGAGATGACCCTCGTTCATTCCCACGATCATGTTCTTGCTCAGGCCCGCCAAGGACCGGGTGCTTTCGACGCCAGGCAGTTCTCGCAGCTCATGTTCGAGCATGTCCATCGCGGTCTGCACCTCGTAGGTGGCACACAGGTTGTTCGCTGTCTTGACCATGACGACCAAAACATCGGAGCTGGTCGCGTAGTTGGCCACCATGAAGTTGTTGTCCAGGTTGTAGCGCGAGTTCGGCCGCAGTTCCGGCGCCCCAGGATCCACGTCGCCGATTTGCAACCGATGGCTGACGGCGTAGCTGCCAGCCGCAATTGCGCCGGCCACTAGGATGACGACGGCACCCCATCGCCGGCCGGTGAATCGCACCAACAGGCGCTCGAAGCGTAGCGTGCGCGACTCGGCCCGCAGCTTCAGCGCCGCAGCCCGGGCGCTCACGCCAGTGAAGCTGAGCAGAACAGGCAGCAGCACCAAGTTCGTGAATACGAGGACCGCCACGCCAATGCTTGAAGTGATCGCCAGGACGCGAATGGCCTGGATGTCGATGAGCGTCAGCACGGCGAAGCCGACCGCATCGCAGATCAATGCGGTCAGGCCCGCCACGAACAACCGTCGGAATGTGTGGCGCGCGGCAACCAACTTGTGCATGCCGCGGCCGACGTCTTGCATGATTCCGTTCATCTTCTGCGCGCCATGGCTCATGCCGATGGCGAACACCAGAAAGGGCACCAACATCGAGTATGGATCCACAGCCAACCCCAAGACTGGCATGAGCCCTAGTTGCCAGAGCACCGCGACCAACGAGCAGAGCACGACGATCAGCGTGCTGCGAATGCAGCGGGTATACCAGTAGACCGCCGCCGCGCAAACCAGGACCGCGATGGCGAAGAACGCCGCGACTGTCCTAGCGCCGTCGATCAGGTCGCCGATCAGCTTGGCGAAGCCGGTGATCCGCACCTCGGTCTTGCCATCGCTGTACTTTTGCCGTACCCGCTCGAGCGCATTGGACAACCCGGCATAGTCGAGTGCCCCGCCGGTCCGTGGGTCGAACTCGAGCAACGGAACCTGCAGCGCGGTGGAGCGGTAGTTCGCGGCGACCAGTTGGCCAATCTCCCCAGAGCGCTCGACGTTGTGACGAATCCGGTCCACGCCGTCAGGTGTGCCGTCGTAGTTGTCCGGCACGACAGGACCGCCGTCGAGCCCCTCCTCAGTCACGGCGATCCAGCGCGTATTGGGCGTCCAAAGCGATTTCATGAAGGCCCGGTCGACGCCGGGGATCAGAAGCACATCGTCGCTGAGGCACCGCAGCTTGTCCAGATAGGCCGCGTCGAAGATGCTGCCTCCCTTGGCCTCCAGCGTCAGCGTCATGCGGTTTCCGAACCCCTTCAGGTCGTCGCGATGCGCGAGCCAGTTCTGGATGTACGGGTGGTGTGCGGGGACCATGCTTTCGAAGCTGGCGTTCACGCGTATCTTTGGAACTTGCCACACGAGGAGCATCGTGATCAGAAGGCACAGCGCGAGCACCACCTCACGATGGTTGAAGAAGGCACGCTCGACCAGCGATCCGCTGCCCCGGTCGAAGCCATCGATGGGATGTTCGGTAGGTTGGTTCATTTGGTTGCGTCCCCGGGAAGCGGTGCGGTGCCGCTCAGACTAGTGGGATCGAGGCGTACCGGCCCGCGAAGACTTGTCAGCACCCAGGCGCCCGCTGCGGTTCGAGTGATCGCCGTGAACGCGGCAGGAGCGATGCCGGGCGCGACGCGCAACGAGTTGGCGGACGCCCTGCCGATCAGGACCTGCCCTTCCTGGTTGGTGAAGACGGTACTGGTGTCGGACAGCGTCGTTGCGGAGTTGAGTGAGGCTGACGAAGGGGCCTGCAGTCTGGTCCAGGAGCTTCCCTGGTCCGTGCTGCGGAAAGCGTTCCCCCGCAGACCAAAGATGTAGAGATCTTTCGCTTCCCGAGCGAGCGCCCCGAAGTAACTTCCCTTGTAGGGCGAGGGAATGGGCTCGAATTGCCGACCGCCGTCGGTGGACTTCAGCAGCAGCCCTTGCTCGCCGGCGATGATCACGGCGGTGCCGATCCGCGCCACGGCGTACAGGTGAAGGCCTCGCGGATTTTCCAGGCTCTCTAACACAGGCTCCCAACGACGTCCGCCGTCTTCGGTGCGAAAAACCAGGCCGTAGGCACCCACCGCCAAGCCGCGGTCCGCATCGACGAAGACGATGTCGAAGAACGGCTTGTCTGCGCCTTCGATCTGTAACTGGGACGCTGCGGGAGCGAGCCGTCTCAATGCGGGATCGTGGGCGTTCTCGACGTACTTCGCGGCTGCCAAGCGCGCTGCCTGAATGCCATCCAGCTGTTTGACCCAGTTGGTCCCCGCATCGTTCGTGCGCAGAATCACGCCGCCATGCCCCACGGCCCATCCCGTGGACGAGGACACGAAGAACACCCGCGTCAGGGTCACGCTCACGGGTGTGCGGGCCTGCGTCCAGGTCCGGCCATCGTCGTCGGAGTACGCAACCAGCCCCCGCTCGCCCACCGCTACCAGGCGCTTTCCGGCCGCCGCGATGCTCAGCAGCGCCGCCTTGCCGAGGCGCGACACCACGGGCGCGGGGCGCTCCCACGCGGCTTGCGGTGGGGGCGCGGAGGCAGCCGGCATCCCGGCCGCCAGGACAAGCAGCCCGGCGAATATGGCACTGTGGAAATTGATGGGCATGATGGTGCGCTGTCTTTTCATGTCCTGGCCCGCGTCCTCGCGCTTGAAGCGGCGAAGGCCGCGATGTGATCTACCACCTCGTAGGGCCGTTCGAGTGGAGCCATGTGCCCACACTCTTCGATGACGTGGTAGCGCGTGGGCCGGATGAGCCGTCGAGCCACGTCGAGCTGCGAAATGGGCGTGACCCGATCCTGGCGCCCCCACAGGAGGAGTGTCGGAAGCTGCAGGGCCCCCGTTGCCTCGTACAGAGGGGTCCGCGCCGCCAAGCCGAAGTTCTGCAGCGTGGAAAAGACGGCGAAGAGGGAACCCTCGTACTGGAACGCATCCTCGATCATGGTTCTGAGCTCAGCCGCGCTTCGCGCCTCGGCCACGTTGTGGTCCAGATGCTTCATCAGCATCCGGCGGCCCAGCGATCGCGCGACGAATCGGGTCAGCATGTCGCTGCGGGTGATCCACCGCGGCAGCCCGGGCTTGCTCGCGAGCCCCGCCGGGCTCGCAAGCGAGAGCGTTGCCAGCGTCTCGGGGTGGCGCCCCGCATGGACCATGGCGATGAGCGCCCCCATCGACGTTCCGACGAGATGGAACGAGTCCGCGCCGAAGGCGCGCGTCAACTCCGCGAGCTGCCTTGCGAACAGCGATTCGTCGTAGCGAGCGTTCACCCGATCCGAGTAGCCACGTCCATAGCAACTGTATGCCAGGGTTCGGAAGCCCCGGCGCTGGAGCTCCGCCGCCGCCCTGTCCCAGTAGAACAAAGGAATCGTCAGTCCACCAATCAGCACGACGAGTTCGCCGGTCTCGGGACCCGCGAGCTCGTAGTGGGTGACGCCGTCACTCAGCTCGATGAAGCTGCCACGCAGGGCCTTACGAGACAGGGGCCCGAGCTTTCGACCTTCACCGGGCGCCGCGAAATAGCTCATCGCATAGGTATTCATTTGCAGCATAGGCAGAGAACATCCCTTCGTATTACCGGATACAATGTAGCCATTAACTTAGCGTTTTCTATCCATAGGAACCCTAGGACGTCACGCGGCTGTTCGCCGAAGAGGAGATTGATCTATCTCAGGGCGATATGTGAGACAGCGAAATCGGCATTGGACGTGCGCAGCGCTCGTTCCTAGCCTTCGCGTTCGTACGCCGCCATTCACATCCAAGGAATCAATAGAACCTATGCACTCTCGCTGTGGGACGCAGCATCGCCAGAGTCAAACTGGTCGTCGGCGATCCACTCGCCGAGCGTACGACGCAGGGGTCGATGGCGGAGGCGTGGCCGCGGGACAGCTCGATGCGCGGGTGAGAGCTTCGCTACCGGAAGGCCCGACGCTGCTGCTCGGCGAGCGAAAGCTCAAACGACCCGGTGCCTTCTATCAGCCAATCCTGTTCGATCTTCCTACCAGCGCGAAGGCGACGACTTCAGCGCGGCAGGTGCGCTGGGTTCCAGCCGGATTGGTCACCTGTGCCGGAGCAGCGAGGGCATCGAGGAGTTCATCGAGCGGCTCGCGAAGAACGGCGTCGAGTTCACCGAAAAAGGCGCACAACTCGAATCTCTATCAGCTGTTCATGTGCGAACCGATCGACGGCATCAAGATCGGGCTGAACTTCGCTTGGCACGAAGCCCTCCGCCTGACCCTCACCTGAAGCTCCGCTGACTTAGGGTTGGCATGGATGGCCGCACACTTTTTATTGGATACGCTGTATCCAATAAATTATGCGACCCCACTGCGTCGACGTTGGCTGCACAGATGGTGGCCTTCTTCGGCTTTCTCTCATCAATCACTACCCATGGACTACCTCTTTCCTCCTCCCGCCGTTGTCAGCTTGCCCATCACCGCGAGACCCGATCGCTTTCCCGTTCACCGCGTCTATTGCGTTGGGCGGAACTATGAGGACCACGCGAAGGAGATGGGCTTCACCGGCCGTGAACCGCCCTTCTTCTTTCTGAAGCCGGCCGATGCGCTACTGGTCGTTCCGGAGGGCGAGACCGGCAGCATGGCCTATCCGACGCTCACGCAGGACCTGCATCACGAGATCGAGCTCGTGGTGGCGATCGGTAAGGGCGGCAACTCTATTCGACCTGAGCGCGCGATGGAACACGTCTGGGGATATGCGATCGGACTGGACATGACACGCCGCGATCTGCAGAGCGACATGAAGAAGCAAGGGCGGCCGTGGTGCATCGGGAAGGCATTCGAGCAGAGTGCTCCCGTCGGACCAGTGACTCCCATGGCGGAAGCTCAGCGCGTTTTGAGCGCGGAGATCGCCCTCTCGGTCAACGGAGCCGATCGGCAACGCAGCACGACCGCAAAGCTGATTTGGGACGTTGCCGAAACCATCGCACACCTGTCGAACGCGTGGACCCTGCAGCCCGGGGACCTGATCTTCACCGGGACACCCGAAGGCGTGAGCGCGGTCAGCCGCGGCGACACCCTCGTGGGCCGCGTGGCAGGCCTGCCGTCGCTGAGAGTTCAGATCGTCTGAGCAACCTGGTTCGAGGAAGACCCGGTGATCGCACCGGCAGTTTTGGAGAAACCTCATGAGAAAAAGCGTACGTCGAGACAACCGCCGGCTGCCCCAGCTGCGGCAAGTTTGCATTGCTGCCCTCACGGCGGCCTTCGGCTCCGCGCAAGCGGCGGAATTCGATACCGGCACGGAGCTTAAGCTGCGGTGGGACAACACCGTCAAGTACAGCGCTGCCTGGCGCCTCGCAAAGCCCTCGCCGGCCCTCAGCGGGCCCGCCAACCCGAACGGCGACGATGGAGATCTGAACTTCGCCAAAGGCATGGTGTCCAATCGTGTGGACCTGCTGTCGGAATTCGACCTTAGCTATCGCGACTTCGGTTTTCGCGCGAGCGCGACGGCGTGGTTCGACGAGCTGTATCGCCGCGGAACCGACAACACGTCCCCTGCGACGTCGAACACTCGCCCAAACAACGCTTTCGATCCGGCCACGGCGACCCTGCACGGCAAGAAGGCCGAATTGATGGACGCCTTCGTGTTCGGCCAAACCGAACTCGGCGACGGCCGCCTGCTGAGCTTCCGGCTCGGGCGGCATGCGTTGCTCTATGGGGAAAGCCTGTTCTTCGGCAACAACGGCATTGCCGGCACCCAAGGCCCCACCGACGTGATCAAAGCACTTCAGGTGCCGTCGTCTCAAGCCAAGGAAGTTTTCATGCCGGTCAACCAACTGTCGGCGCAACTGCAGCTGAATCCGAGCGTGACCCTGGGCGGCTACTACCAGTTCGAATGGAGGCGCAATCGAACGCCGGCTGTAGGCAGTTTCCTTTCCGCCGCGGACTTCCTGGACACGGGCGGTCACAGGATTCTGCGCGGAGCGCCGCTGGTGCCTGGCGGTGGTCCGCAAGTCCTTAACCGCACCGCCGACGTCGAAGCTTCCGATTCGGGGCAGTTCGGTGCCCAGTTGAAGTGGCGGCCGGATTTCGTGGATGCGGACGTCGGGTTCTACTTCACCCGATCCAACGGCAAGAACGCCATCACCCACGCGCGCCCCGCAGTTATCCCGGCCGTGGGCGTGGTCGATCCGTCGATCTTCAATCCGACCACCGGCCAGGTGGGGACGTACTCGCTGGTGTTTCCCGAAGGGATCAAGACCTTCGGCGCCAGCGTCAACACAACGCTCGGCCCCGTCAACCTGGGGGCGGAAGCCTCGGTACGTTTCAACTCCCCACTGGTGACCGCGGCCGCACCCGTGCTGCCCGGTGAAGTCGCGGTCACCGGCGGCAGAGGGGCATTGTTCCCGGTGGGGAAATCTGCCCATATGCAGGTTTCCGCGATCTACGTTGCGCCGCGGACGTCCGTATGGGACAGCGCAACGCTGATGACCGAGATCGCTTGGAACCGGCGCCTCAGCGTGAAACGCAACCCTGGCCTGATTGACCCGAACACCACGCGCGACGCCACCGCCGTCAGGGTCTCGTTCGAGCCAACCTATTTGCAGGTCATTCCCGGCCTGGACATCTCGGTGCCCATCAGCATCGGCTACGGGCTGTCTGGACGCTCCTCGGTGGTGCCCGCCTTCAGCGTGTACCACGGCGGCAACGTTTCCATCGGCATCAACGCCGAGTACCAGAAGCTCTGGAAGTTCGGTCTCAGCTACGTGCAGTTCACTGGCGCCACCAAGCCCGTCACGGTGGCGGACGGCCGTTCTCCCTCGGGCCTGGTTTACACCTTCGGCCAGCCCCTGGCTGACCGGAAATTCATCGCCATCAATGTCCAACGCTCGTTCTAAGGAGACTTCATGCTGAAGAAGATTTCACAAGGCACCGCTGTCATCACTCTGCTGGCAGCAGCCGGCATAGCGAATGCCGGCGTCTCGGGAGACGAGGCCGCGAAGCTGAAGACGACGTTGACGCCGCTGGGCGCCGAACGGTCCGGTAATGCCGCGGGAACGATCCCTCCTTGGGACGGCGGCCTCACCAAAGTCGCCAAGCCGGGCGAGCCGGTGGCCGACCAGTTCTCCGACAAGCCGATCCTGACACTGACCGCCGCGAATTTCGAGCAGTATCAAGCCAACCTCGCGGAGGGCACGATGGCCATGTTCAAGAAGCACTCAGACTTCCGGATGCAGGTCTACAAGACACAGCGCACCGCGGCGGCGCCGCAATGGGTCTACGACAACACATTCCGTAACGCGACGGGGGCCAAGAGCACCCAGGGCGGTATCTCCGTCTCCGGCGTGTACGGCGGCATTCCCTTTCCCATCCCAAAGACCGGGACCGAGGCGATGTGGAACCACCTTTTGGCCTACCAGGGCGAAGCCACGCGAATCCATTTCCGTGCCTGGATGGTCGAAGCCAACGGCAAGCGCGTTCTGGCCAGCGAGGGCATCACCGAGCGCCAGTACCCATACTACGATCCCGAATCCAATCTCGAAAAGTCCGATGGCGTGGCCGGGCTGTCGCGCAATCTCCAGGTCGCGCCGCCATTCAAGGCCGGCGAACAGATCCTGGTGAGGGAACCACTCGACCAGGTCGGCATCGGCCGCCAATCATGGCAATACCTCGTCGGCCAGCGGCGCGTTCGGCGGGCGCCCAACATCGGATACGACACGCCGAACCTCGTCACGTCGGGCACCACGATCTTCGACGAGGTCGCCATGTTCAACGGCGCGATGGACCGCTACGAATGGACGCTGGTGGGAAAGAAGGAGATCTTCATCCCCTACAACCGCAATCGCTTGTTTCTGGCGCCGGACACCGATGCGCTGACACCCAAGTTCGTCAACCCCGACCTTTCACGCTGGGAACTTCACCGCGTGTGGATCGTGGAGGCAAACCTCGGGGCCGGCAAGCGGCACGTTTATGCCAAGCGCCGCTTCTACATTGACGAAGATACTTGGGGCGTGATGCTGGCCGAAGCCTACGACGCTCAGGGGCAGTTGTGGCGCTATTCCGAGAACGTGCCTTTCGCCGCAGGCAATCCGGGACAGGGCTGGGCCGGCGAACTGCAGTTCAACATGCTCGACGGCAGCTATGTTTCCACCATCACCATGGTGGAGCCTTTCCGCACGGTGGCCAAGAAGTCGGCCACGTACTTCTCGCCCGAGGCATTGGCGGGGTCGAGCGCTCGCTGAGGAAGCCGATTCACATTCACGCCGCTCAATTCCGTTACCTCAAGGAGGACAATGACGGAAGCAAAGCGCGACAGCGCAGGCAGTCTTCACCTGCCCGCACGCACCATTCCAATTCCCGCGCACGTCAGTCCTGAAGCGCAGCGGGCCCTGGCTCAGCCGTGGTCGGAGCGTTGGAATGGCCCGCCGTCGCAGACCTGGCGGGCGGCGGCGCCTCATCGTGAAGCGGGACGCCGCATGGGCGGAGCTGTTCCGCGCGCCCCCTTCCCTGGTAGCATCGATTCACACCGCGTGCAGGAAGCGGCCGTCTTCGAAATTGAGCCCCGATGCAATCCCAGCCGAGAAGCAGGACCAGGCGATCCTGTATTTGCACGGAGGAGCCTATGTGATGGGTGGCGGCGAGCTGGCCGCGAAGGCAGCGCAGATGTTCGCCACGCTGAGCGGCACCCGGGTCTTTTCGCTCGATTACCGCATGCCGCCCGATCATCCATATCCCGCTGCCATCGACGATATGGTCGCAGCCTATCGCGAGGTGCTGACGCGGTATGCGCCAGGGAACGTGGTGGTGGCCGGTGTCTCGGCGGGCGGCGGACTGGCGGCGGCGGGTATCCTGAAGCTGCGCGATCTGGGTCTGCCCCAGCCTGCCGGCGCGATCCTGCTGACGCCGGAAGCGGATCTGACCGAAAGCGGAGACGGCTTTGAAACCAATCGCGGAGTCGACGTCGTCCTGCGCGAGGGGCTGACTGCGTCGATCCTGCTTTATGCATTCGGCCATGACCTGCGCGATCCGTACCTGTCGCCGCTGTTCGGCGACTTCAGCCGGGGTTTCCCGCCGACGCTGCTGGTTTCCGGCACGCGCGATCAGTTTCTCTCCAACACCGTTCGCTTGCATCGTTTCCTTCGCAAGGCCGGAATCAGGGCCGATCTGCGCGTCTTTGAGGCGATGCCACGCGGCCGCTTCTCCGGCGCGCCGGAGGACGTGGAGTCGATGGCCGAGCAGCTGCGATTCGTCGATGAGGTGCTGGGGCAAGGCTGACGAGGCTCGGAACGCTCGTGTGTGACGGCGTGGCGCTGCGCGCAGTTCTGGAGGAGCTGTATCGGCTGCAAATCGCGGCGCGTCTTCGTCACGCTGATCCGCCCGCTGGGCGATTTCGATCTGGTCGAGGAAGCTGCACCACCACCGTGCCGTTGGCCGGACAGGTCACCGACGCCTTGCGCGCCGCGATCCGCACAGGTCATCTGCCGCGCGGCGAGCGGCTGAGCGCGCCCGAGGTGGCGCGGCGCATAGGCGTCTCGCGCCCCCGCGCGCGAGGCGATGCTGATGCTCGAGCGCGAGGGTTATCGACGTGCCTGCTGAGCCAGCCGCCGCCCGACGACGCGACGCACGACACGGCGCTTCAACCCGGCCAGAATCCCGCGTTTGTTCAGCTGTTGGAAAAGGCGCTCTCCTGAAGACAGCAGGCGATCGGCGACCTCATCGAGATCGACGCCCAACAACTCGTGGTCACGCTTGCGCCATTGGCCTGCGATCATGACTGCTTCGATGTTCGCGATGCTAGCGTGCAGTGCCGCGGCTACCGCGTCGTGGGCCGGCCAAAGATTCAAAGCAGTCGCATCGACTACCGCCAAGTCGGCCTGCATCCCTGGCAGGAGGCGGCCGACATCTTCAGACAAGCCCAGCGCGCGTGCGCCCTCCACCGTGGCCCAAGACAGGACTTGCTTGCTGGTAATCGTTGCTTTCCCGGCACCGGCTCCCGTGAGTTGGCGTTGCATCAGGTGATCCATTCCGCGCTGATGCGCCGCAGCTATGCGCGCGGCAAGCAGGATTTCGCTGGAAACGACGGTGTCAGCGTCCGTTCCGAGCGATGGTGCGGACCCTAGTTTCAGCAGCCGTCCGGTGATTGGGATGCCATGTCCTTGGCCGAGCTCATTCTCGGGGGTGATGGTGAAGCTGGCTCCCGCGTCCACAAAGGTCTTAAGCCATTCGTCGCTGAGGTCTGCGCCGTGCACGATGTTTGTGCGCGGTCCGATCAGGCGCGCGTCGCGTACCGCCGCCCATGCCGGACTGGGCTGGCCGCCGCTTTGGTGCATGGACACGACGAGGCCGCGCTCGTTGGCGGCGCGGAAGTCGGCAAGCGCCACCGCCGGTGTCGAATACTGCGGCCCTTTGATCGCCATTCCCAGGGCGAGAAGTCGGTGGCGGCGGATCGGCCCGTTCAGCAGCGCATCGATTTCGCTCAGCGGATGAGGCGCATCAGCCGCCGAATGGGGAGTTCCGTGCATGAAAACCGCACGGATGCGCGCATCCACCAACCCTTGCACAGCTTGCGTCGCATGGTCCGGGGACTGCGTGTTGTGGCACCAGTCACCCAGCGTTGTGACACCACAGTTGATCTGGTTCAGTGCGCCCGCGAACGTGGCGATGCGCATGTCCTCGGGCGCATAGCGTCCCGCCACGCCTCCATGCATGTTGGACAGGTAATCGACCAGCGTCCAGTCCGCGCCCACGCCGCGCAGCGCGGTTTGCCACGTGTGCAGGTGCGCGTTGATTAGGCCAGGTATGACGATCCGGCCCCGCAGGTCGGCAACCTCGGCACCGTCCGAGGGGAGGTCCTCGCCGATCGCGGCGATCCGATCGCCTTCGATGAGGATGTCGATCGCCTCGACGTCGGGCCGGCCGGCGGCCATGGTGATGACCTGCGCGCCAGTGAGAAGCAGCGGTTTCATTTCACGAATCCCATGTCAAATACTCCTGACGCTGACGCAGCGGGGAGGGACCGATCGATGCGGGGTGTCATGGCTGCCGCTGCGGCAGCTGTGCCGGAGAGTAGGTCTTTCGTCGCGATATGGCCGATGTAGCCGTCCGGCCTGATCAGCATCAGAGTGTCGCCGGCCACGCCGTAGATTCGCTCGAACGAACGCAACGAGTCAATCAGCCCGACGTCTGCCACCGCGCCGTTTGCGCTGATCGCGACGCGCTTCAGCGCCGCGCCGCAGCTAGGCCACGGCAGCCGGGAGAGTTCGTGCGCCGCCCGCGGGCCATATGCGATCGCGGTGAAGTGCCCTCCCCTGAAGACTTCGAAGAGCCGCACCGGCGCGTCGTCGGCGAGCCGGCGCAGCGGTGCGTCCGGTGCACGGTCACCGGCGCGCAGCGTCCGCGTCACATCGCCGCTGCGGGCCAGGGGTCCACCCTGGTATGTGAGCCGTAGCTGATGTTCATCCTTGCCGCGGCGCAGACTCGACGGGTCGAGCTTGGCAATGCCCTCGTATTTCCGCGTGGAAAGCCCGAGCACGCCTGCCGCAATCGGCTGCCGCTCGGCCTCGTAGGTGTCGAGCAGTTCCTGCGGTGCGCCCGCTAGGACCTGCGCAAGCTTCCAGCCGAGGTTGTACGCGTCCTGGATGCCGGTGTTGAGTCCTTGTGCTCCCGCGGGGGTGTGCACGTGCGCGGCATCGCCTGCGATGAAGACCCGGCCGCGCCTATAGCCTTCGGCCAGCCTGATGTTCGGCCTGAATACCGACTGCCACTGCATGCTGTTCAACTGCACGCGCGGATTCCGGATCCGCGACTGGATTCGCTGAGCGATGGCGGGCAGCGCATCCGGCGGCGTTTCCTGCGGGGACAACCGGATCATCCATTGGAACATCTCGCTGTGCGGCAGAGGGCAAGCGCCGATAAACCGCCCTTTCGCGCCGGGCCAGATGTGCCAGCGGTCGCGGGAGAGCCCCGAGGTGGCGGCATCCACGATGAGGATGCGGTCCTCCTCATCTGTAGATCCGACAAAGCCCAGCCCGAGCTGTCTTCTGATCGCGCTCGAACCGCCATCGGCACCGACAAGGTAGCGCGCCGTGATCCGCTGCGGGCCATCCGGAGTCGAAAGCTCGCAGAGTACGCGATCCGGCTCCCGAGTGAATGACCGAAGCTCCTTGCGGTACTCGACGCTGCCGCCCAGCCGCTCGAACGCTTCGTGGAGCGCCCGATCAATGCGAAACTGTGGGATCAGCCAGGTGTTGGGATACGGAACGTCGTCACTGGCCTCGCTCTGACTGAACATTCGCAAGGGGATGGTGAGGGGCCCCAAGTGGATGCCCATCTTGGGATAGAGGCTGCCTCCGCGCAGGACCTCTTGCAGCACGCCAAGGTCTTCGAATACCTCCATGCTGCGAGGCTGCACGCCTTTAGCGCGTGAGCCGCCGAATGCCTGGGCACCGCGGTCGATCATCCGGACGCTGATACCCCGACGTGCCAGGTCGATGGCCAGGGCGGTGCCGGTAGGTCCGGCACCGGCGATCAGAACGTCGGCGAATCCATGATCTTTCATTGGGTGAGTCTTTCAGTCTGCTCAAAGGTTTTCAGGAACCGAGCGGACGCGTCAGCGACCCACTGCGGTTGCTCCTCCGGCAGCAGGTGTCCCGCGTTGGGATGGACCAATTCCTGGGAGCCCCGGATGTCGCGTGCAAAGTGCTGGCCGCCGATCGATCGGCTTCGCAGCACGAGGGTTGGCGCGACAATGCCTCGGATCTCCGCGCTTCGGTCCGCGTGGTCGATGTTGACCATGTCCACCAGGGCCGAACGGTTGCCGGGAAGATTCGACAGCGCGTGAACCCGGTCGATCATGGCGTCGTCGACGATGTTCGAGCCGGGACCGACCAGCTTGCGCAGATTGCCGGCCACTGCGCTACGCGGCATCCATCGGCGCAGCAACGGCTTGAGCAACGGATTCCGCATGAGCTTGAAGGCAGCGGGCAGCGCCTTTTCCGGGTAGCCCGTTGCGTTAATGAGCACCAGCGCGGTCACGTTGTCCGGATGGTCCAGCGCAAGGTTCCAGGCGATGTTGCCCCCCAGCGAGTGGCCGACCACGGCGTATTGAGGAACCCCGATCGCATCCATGAACCGGTGCACTGTCGCGGCGTAAGTGCGAATGCGGTAGTCGCGATCAGCGCGCGGGCCAGACAACCCGAATCCCGGCAGGTCAAGTCGGATGACGTCGCAGAACACGGACATCGCGGCCGACACCGCCCCCACGCTGTGCAGCGAGCCGCCGGAGCCGTGGACGACAAGTACCGGTGGCCCGGCACCGGCCCGCTTGTAGTGAATGCGCAGGCCGTCGACGGCTACGAAGCGGGAGTCCGGCTGCGGGAGAGTCCATGTCTTCATATTGGCTACATTGTATCCACTAATTAGACTGCCCTCAAGGCTCGAGTCACCCGGGAGAACCCCCACGGAGCCTCGTGCAACGGTATGTCAGCCAGCGCGTCCGGTATGGGAGGCGGGGCCTATCTCCTCATCGATCGGTCTCCGGGGGCGCACCGAAGCTGAACGCGCCTCGGTGAGACAGGCGCAAGAACTCGGAGTCGATCAGCTCTCGAACGAGCGACTGGGCCGGGTTGGGTTGCGGATCGATCCGCGTGGCCAGCGCCAGCTGGCGGTTGAGCTGCACGCCCGAGATTTCCGAGAGCACGATTTCCGGCAGCGGCCCTTTGGCATCCTTAAATACCGACACGGGCATGATCGTCGCCCAGCGCCCGCGGGACACCAGTTCGCGGATGGAATCGACGGAGTCGATCTCCGCATGCACGTTCAGCGCCTTACCCAACGCGAGCAGCTGGCTCTCGACAATCCCCCGGTGCAGGCTCGTCATCAACAAGGGAATCCGGGCGAGTTGCCCGACCTGCACCACCGGATCGACGCGCATGGAGGCGTGCGACACCAGTGCAAAGGGCTCCGCCAGCAAAGGGTGAAACGACAACGCGCGCCCGGGCTCCGGATTGGTGACCACGGCCATGTCGACGATGCCGCGCTCCAGCCATTCAAGAAGCGTCGGCGTGAATGCCTCGCGCGCCCGAAGTGTCACCCCATCGAGCATGCGGCTGCAGCTTTCGAACACACCGGGGACCAGAAGGCGCGCCAACGTGGGCGAGGCACCGACCACCACGGTCGCCTCCTCGCGCAACTGGCCGCGTGCCAGCTTCTGACCCATGCGATCGGATTCGCCGAGCATGCGCTGGGCAGCCTCGTACACCGTCACGCCCGCCTGCGTCAGCCTCACCCCGCGCGGCAAGCGCTGCAACAAGCGAACCCCCAGCTCGGCCTCCAGATCGCGCATCTGGCGTGTCAACGCGGGTTGGGCAATCGGTATCGCGGCCGCAGCCGCCGTCAGGCTGCCAGCGTCGGCAACCGCAACGAAATAGCGCAGCGTGCGCAAGTGCATAAGGGTCTCCTGAATGACCAGCGGCTTGGTATCTCGGAATGATATGGAGAACGCGCCGAGCGCGAATCGGCGACGACCTATTCCGTTTATCTGCATCACATTCCTGCATTAGCGCGGATGCAGATTTCGGATGAGGTGTCGCAGATCCGGCCGAATCGGCCGGCGACGTGCTCCGCGGAAGCTCGCAGCGACGAGCACGCGACTTGCCGCGGCTCAGGCCATGCCGGTACGCCTCCCGCAGCTTGATGCGAGCAAACAGTAAACGTGCAAGCGACATAAGCGTGCGGCTCAGCTGGGGTAGAGCGTCGACCTGTACTCGCCAAGCCACCCGTCGATCGCGCTGTCGCCCGGGCCGGCCCTGCCGACGAAATGCCGGACTGATATGGCACCCGCGGCAATCGGTATTTGTGGGATTGGCCCTGCCTGCGTAGGCTCGCCGCGCTGACGATCGCTGGTGGACGCGCCGCGGCATCTTCTCGCCAGTTGGCGCGGCCGTTAAGAACCGGCGGCTTGCCAGGTCGGCTCAACAGTTACCCCCTACTCCAACGCCTTCGAAAGGAATCCGATCGTGCCTCCGACCACCATCCTGTCCGGATCGACCCCGAGCACCGGGACCGCTTCCGCAGACCCATCAAGGCCGTTGCCCACAGTCCGTATCGCGCTCATATTGCTCGTGCTCGGCTTGTCGTACATGGTCAACGCGATGGACCGGCAGGTCTTTCCCGCCGTCCTCGGGTCCATCAGCAAGGAGTACAGCTTGACGCTGTCCAGCGGCGGCTTCCTCAGCACTTCGTTCGCCCTGAACATCGCCATCTTCGGCGCGCTGAGCGGATGGTTCATGGCACGCTTTGGCCGGCGCGCGACGCTGCTGGGCGGTATCGTCGCATTCTCGATCTTCACCGCGCTGACGCCTCTGGCCGAGAGCTATTTCGGCCTGGCGGTCTATCGCTCGTTGACAGGCGCGGGCGAGGCGCTACACATCGGCGCCATCTTCGCCTGCATCGGCGCGTATTTCGGCGAGCGCCGGGGGATGGCCATCGGCGTCATCAATGCGTTCTTCGGCATCGGCGCATTCGTCGGCCCGGTCGCCGGCACGCTGCTCCTGGCCCAGACAGGCTCATGGCGCCTGCCGTTCCTTGTCTTCGCGGGAGTGGGCGTACTCGGCGCCCTGCTCGTGTGGGCGGTCGTTCCGAAGAGCTTCATGGAATCTGCTGACACCGAGGGCCTCAGTCCCGGCGAGGCGAATGCGAAACCACCGATGTCGATCCTCCTGTCCCGCAACCTGGTACTTGCCGCGTGCGGCTTCTCCTTGATCGGCTTCACGCTGTTCGCGTATGTCTCGCTGTACGCCACGTTCCTGCGCACGACCGCGGGCTACACGCCCCTCGAGGCCGGTGCTGCGTTCGGCATGTACGGCATCGGCGCGCTGGGCGCGTTCGTCGGCGGCTGGGTGAGCGACAAACTGGGCACGAAGGGGACGTTCGCCGCGCTCTCCGCACTGGCGGCCTTGGGTTTCGGCCTCTTCCACGGGCCGAGCGCCCACACGGTCCAGGGGGTACTCTCCGCCGCATTCGGTTTCCTGATCAGCGGCTATCTGTACCCGCGCTTCATGTCGATCCTGCAGCGCAGCGTGCACCCGTCGCACCTCGGCTACGCGATGGCCATCGCGATCCCGATGTTCTATCTGCCCGGCCTGGTGGCGGGCTATCTGTTCGGTCGCTTCGTGGAGCTGTACGGCTGGTCCGTTGCATCGACCCTGTCGGTCTGCCTCCCTGCAGGCTTGTGCTTCCTTCTGATGCTCTTCTACCGTCCTTCCGAGGCGCGCGGAGGCTGATGTCGAACCCGCGGCGTGCCGCGCTACGCGGCACCAAAGCCGAGCGCCCCACGCTGCGTAAGACGCGCGAACTGGCCCTCGAGGAGTTCCTGCACCAACGACTGCGTCAGACTTGGCCGCGGGTTCGTCCGGGTTGCGAACACCAACTGCCGATGCAGTTGCACGCCGAACATTTCGGACAGGACGATCGGCGCGGGTGGATGCACCCTCCTTGAACATGGAGACCTGCATGAAGGCCGCCCAGCCCTCGCGATGGATCATCTCGCGGATCAAGTCCATGGAATCGATCTCCACGTGTACCTTGAGCTGCTTGTTCAATGCCACGCCCGCAGGGCCGCTGCGCGCCAGCTTGTGCCCGAGCCGCTCCGGCTCGGGCAGCATGCGTTGCACCGACTCATCCACCGAAATTCCGGCCTTCCTCATCGGCACGCCTCTCGGCAGCCATTCGAGCAGCTGAACGCCAATGTCGAACTCGAACTCGCGGATCTGGCGGATGGGCGTAGCTTGCGCGATCGGCATTCCAGCCGCCGCGACGGTGAGGCTGCCCGCATCCATGATCACGACGCAATACCTCAGCGTCTGAGATGCATGAACGAAAGCGGGACGGCGACCGTCCAAGCCATCGCATCGTGATATGGCACGACCAGAAAACGGTATTGGACAGAAGGTCGCACCAGGGCATAACCTGCAGCCAGTCCGATGCTTCGGCATCGATGAGCCCTCAAACAATGCCTCTTTCCCGGTATCCATGAACGTGCATTCCCAGGTTCCTCAAGAAGTGCTGCGACGTTTCATCACGACAGCCTTCGCCAGCCAAGGTCTGCCACCTGCAGACGCGAAACAGGTCGCCAGCCTGATGACAGAAGCCGACTTGCAGGGGAGCGACGGACACGGCGTGATCCGCCTGCCACAGTACCTGAAGCGACTGCGCGCAGGCGGCATCAACAAGCAGCCCAACATCCGCGTCATTTGCGAGCGCGCTGCGACGGCAGTGGTCGATGGCGACAACGGAATGGGCCACTTGGTGGTCTCCAGAGCTGTGGACATCGCGATCTCGAAAGCCCGCGAAACCGGCGTCGCATGGGTCTCAACGCGCTATAGCAACCACGCCGGTCCGGCCTCGCTGTATGCGAGGCGGCCGCTGCAGCACGACATGCTGGGTCTGTATTTCGCGGTGGGCAACGCGAATCACCTGCCGCCTTGGGGCGGCATGGAAATGCTGTTGTCCACTAACCCCATCGCCGCGGGGATCCCCGCGGGTGAAGAGCCTCCGGTCGTCCTCGACATGGCGACGACCGTCACTGCTTACGGCAAGGTCAAAGCGAAGGCAAAGCGGGGCGAGCAGATGCCTGTCGGCTGGATGATCGATCGCCAGGGACAGCCCTTGCTCGACCCCAACCGCGCGGGGGAAGGCTTCCTGCTGCCCATCGGTGGGCACAAGGGATACGGTCTTGCGCTGATCGTCGGGCTGCTGGCGGGGACACTGGGCGGCGCGGCGATGGGCCGCGATGTGGTCGACTTCAATGCCGATCATGTCTCCGTCACCAACACGGGACAGGCCATCCTCGTCATCGACCTGGCAGCCTTCGGGGACCCTGGACACTTCAAGGATCACGTCGACCGGCTGGTGCGCGACATCCGCAGCAGCGAGCGCCTGCCCGGTGTCGAGCGAATCTGGCTGCCGGGCGAGCAAAGCCTCCAGAAGCGGCAGCGTTATTCCGAAGTGGGCATACCCATCTCTGCCGCGCTGATGGATGAGCTCAACATGCTCGCGCGCGAACTCGGCATTGACCCACTCATGGCCGAGGTATCAGCATGATCGTCTCCAGGAACCCAGCTACCGGCGAGACACTGGTGCGCGTCGACGCGCACGACGCCTCGATCATCGAGCAACGCCTGGCGCGGGCACATGCCGCACAAAAGAACTGGGCGCAGGTGCCCTTATGCGATCGTGCGGTCGTGTTGCAACGAGTTGCGCAGGAGTTGCGTCAACTGAAGGATGACCTCGCGCGGACGATCACACTCGAGATGGGCAAGCCGTTCGCAGAATCGATCGCCGAGGTCGAGAAGTGCGCCTGGAACTTCGATCACTACGCCGACGCGGCAACCGCAATGCTCGCGGACGAGATCGTCCCCAGCGGCGCCAGCGACAGCCGCATCGTCCATGACCCGCTAGGGCTCGTGCTGGCCGTCATGCCGTGGAACTATCCCTTGTGGCAGGTCCTGCGCGCGGCGGCGCCGATTCTCGTCGGCGGCAACGGCCTAGTCCTCAAACATGCCAGCAACGTGCCGCAATGCGCCCTCGCCATCGAGGCCTTGTGCCGGCGTGCCGGGCTGCCCGATGGGCTGGTGACGGCACTGCTGGTCGGTGCCGAGCGCGTTCCTGCCCTCATTGCCGACGACCGCATCAGCGCCGTCACATTCACGGGCTCGACGCCCGCAGGTCGAAGCATCGCCGCCGCCGCGGGCCAGTCGCTCAAGAAGCAGGTTCTCGAATTGGGTGGCTCGGACCCCTTCATCGTCCTGGCGGACGCCGAAATCGAGACTGCAGCAGCCATCGCTGTCAAAGCCCGCTTTCAGAACACGGGCCAGAGCTGTATCGCGGCCAAGCGCTTCATCGTCGAGCAGCCGGTAGCCGATCGTTTTGTCGAAGCCTTTTGCGAGCACGTGCGCAAGCTCGTCGTCGACGATCCCTTGAAGGCCGGGACCACCCAAGGTTCAATGGCCCGCACGAGCCTGCGCGAAGAGCTGGACGTGCAGGTACGAGCCTCCATCCAGGAGGGCGCCAGATTGCTGCTGGGTGGACGCCCGGTGCCCGGACCCGGCGCGTTCTATGAGCCGACGGTGCTGGACCACATGCGCCCGGAAATGACGGCTGCACGCGAAGAGACGTTCGGCCCCGCGGCAGCGATCATTCGGGTGCGCGATGCGGACGAAGCCCTCCTCGTGGCCAACGGTACCCCGTTCGGCCTGGGCGCGGCTGTATGGACCACCGACCTCGATCGCGCGGCCCGCCTGGCCAGGAAAGTCGATGCAGGCGCCGTGTTCGTCAACGGCCTCGTCGCTTCCGACCCGAGGCTGCCCTTCGGAGGCATCAAGGCCTCGGGCTATGGCCGCGAACTCGGTCGGCTTGGGCTGCTCGAATTCATGAATGCGAAAACCGTCTGGACTGGGCCTGCTCGGGCCTGAGAACAAGGAGAACTCTATGACTGCAAGCCACATCGTACTGCGCCCTGATCGGATCAAGGCTCACGAGCGCGGAGGGGGTGCGCGCACCACGCCCCTGGTCCTTCCATCGGTCGGCGCCACCACCTTCATCACCGGAATCACAGAATTTGCGCCGGCCGCGGCGATTCCGTTCCACAGCCACAACTGCGAGGAGAGTGTCGTGCTGCTGGAAGGCCAAGCCTACCTCGACATCGCGGGGGAGGTCCATGAATTGCGGGCGCTGGACACCACATTCATACCACCGAACGTTCCGCACCGCTTTCGCAACCGATCCGAGACCGAAGGCATGAAGATTCTTTGGATCTATGCATCGACCAATGCCACACGGACGCTCGTCGATACCGGCGAGACACGGCCCGTCACGGCCGAGCATTCGAATTAATACGACAAGGAGACATCCATGGGACTGCGATTCCTCGAACACCTGCTGATCCTCACCCACGACCCGGAAGCCACCCGGGACTGGTTCGTCGAAAACTTGGGCTTCCGCAACGGCGATCACCCGGAATTCGGCTTTCCGGTCTACTGGCTCTACATCGGCGACCAAGACGTCATCCACATCGGGAAGGCGCGCTACTCGAGCCACCAGGACACATATCTGAAGACGCCGACCGACAAGGAAGGCGAGGACTTCAGCGCGGCAGGCGCGCTCGGCTCCGGACGGATCGACCATCTTTGCCTCAACTGCGAAGGCATCGAGGAGTTCATCGAGCGACTGACTGCGAACGGCGTCGAGTTCAACGAGCGCAAGGCGCACAACTCGAACCTGTACCAGTTGTTCATGCGCGAGCCGATCAACGGCATCAAGGTCGAGCTGAACTTCGCTTGGCACGAGGCGGCGCGCATCGGCCGCGTGCCGGCATGGACCGACGCAGGTGCCAATGAGAGCACTACTGCCGAAGTGATGGCCGCCAAGCCAGCGGTCCCGATCTCGAGCTTCTGACCTCCTCTCGCCCACGCCACGGCTGCTGCGCTAGCGGCCTCGGCAGAGCTTTGCCTGAAACCTTTCGCTTATGACGACCCAAATCACCGCAGTCCGTATCCATACCCCCGGGGGCCCTGAAGTGCTGCGGCTCGAGGAGTTCGAGCTGCCGCCGCCCGGCGCCGGCGAGGTACGCATCCGTCACACAGCTATCGGCCTGAACTACCAGGACATCTACACCCGTTCCGGCCAGTACCCGGCCCCCATGCCCAGCGGGCTGGGCACCGAAGCCGCGGGGGTCGTGGAAGCGCTCGGCGAAGGGGTCCGCGGCTTCGCTATCGGCCAGCGCGTCTGCTATGCCAGTGGTCCGGTACTCGGCGCGTGCGCAACGCACCGCAACTATCCGGCCGCGCGACTGCTGCACTCACCTGCGCACATGAAGGACGAGACGCTGACCGCCTCGCTGCTGAAGGGCATGACCGTCGAGTACTTGCTGCAGCGCTGTTACCCCGTGCAGCCCGGCCAGTTCGTGCTCATGCACGCGGCCGCCGGCGGCGTGGGTCTGCTGGCCGGCCAGTGGGGAAAGGCGCTCGGGGCGAGGATGATCGGCGTCGCGGCCGGCCGCGAGAAGGTGGCGCTTGCACTGGCCAATGGATACGAGTTCTGCATCGACCGATTGACCGAAGACATCCCTGCACGGGTGAAAGAGATCACCGGCGGACGCGGCGTGCCGGTGGTCTACGACTCGGTCGGCAAGGAAAGCTTCGAGGCGTCCTTGGCGAGCCTCGCGCCACGCGGCTATTTCGTCAGCTTCGGCACAACGACCGGCGCCCCCCCGCCGGTGCCGGCATCGACGCTGCAGAAGATGGGGTCGCTTTACTTCACGCGACCGACGCTGGTCACGTACACCGCTTCGGACGACGACTTGCGCAACTCCGCCGCCACGGTGTTCGCGATGTTCGAGCGGGGGGCCCTGCACGTGTCTGTGAACCAGCGCTATGCGCTGAAGGACATTGCGCGCGCGCATGCCGACCTCGAAGGCGGTCGCACGATGGGATCGAGCGTGATCCTGCCCTAAAGGACCGATCAGCCATGCCCGCCTACTGGATCGCCCGCGCCGCCGTGAAGGACCCAGCGCGATACAAGCGCTACACCGATCGCGTGCCTGCCATCGTCGCGGCGCACGGCGGCCGCGTCCTAGCGCGTGGCGGGCGCTTCAGGATTCTTGAAGGCCCGGCTGATTTCCATCGTTTCGTCGTCATCGAATTCGGCAGCTTCGAGGCTGGCATTGCCTGCTTCGAGTCGGCCGAGTATGTGGCCGCCGCTAGCGCGCGCCGGGGTGGTGCCGGTGTGGTCGAGATCGCCCTCGTAGAAGGAGGTGACGCAACACCCTGATTTCGAAAGCCGTGCATGGCTGGTCAGCCATGCCAACAAGAGCATGGAGACATCAAATGGAATCGAAAGAACGAATTGGACGCAGGTCGTTCGTCATGGGGCTGTCCGCTGTCATGGCCGCGCCCAGGGTCCTGGCCTCGGATGCTTTTCCCAACAAGGCGGTCAAGCTAGTCGTGCCGTTTCCGCCCGGCGCCAACGTCGACGTCATGGCTCGCATCTTCGCTGAGAAGCTGTCGCGGGAGTTCGGACAGGCGTTCGTCGTCGAGAACAAGCCGGGTGCCGGCGGCTCGTTGGGTTGGAACACCGTCATGGAACGAACCGCCGATGGCTACAACCTGTTCTATTCGGTGCGATCGATCATGGGAATCACGCCGCACGTGTTTCCCAAGATGAAGCTAAACCCGGTGAAGGACTACACCGCCATCAGCCAGGTCTGCACGCTTCCGCATGTGCTGATCGCGACGCCGAATGCGCCCTTCTCGAACATGAAGGAGTTGGTCGACTATGCGCGCAAGAACCCGGGCAAGCTCGACTACGCGTCGCTGGGCGTCGGCTCGCATCCCCATCTGGCCGTCGCGTACTGGGCGCAGCAGCTGGACCTCAAGATCAATCACATCCCGTACACCGGCAATCCAGCGACGGATGTGATGGCGGGCACCGTACCGATCTTCCTCGAAGGTTCCGGCACCGCGTTGCCGCGAGTGCAGTCGGGCGGCGTCAAGGCCATCGCCGTGAGCGGCGCCAAGCGCATCGAATTCCTGCCCAACGTGGGAACCATCAACGAGTACAAGCCGGGGCTGGATGAGGACGGGACCATCGGAAGCACATGGCACGGCTTCTTTGCCCGGCGCGGCACGCCTGCGGAGATCGTCTCGGCACTTAACAAGCAGATGGTCAAGATCGCGCAGGACCGCGACACCATCAGACGCCTGATGGAGTTCGCCGCCGTCGGCACCGGCACCAGCGCCGAGGCGCTCAACACCGCGATGGCGAAGGACTACGAGTTCTGGGGTGACATCGTCCGCAAGCTGGAGATCACCACCACCTGAACCTCGCTCGAAACATGGACTAAGCACCTGCGCGTCACGCACGAAAACGAGTCCGATCTGGCGACATCGAGGTCCAGCGTGTAGAGGTGGGCTGCGGTGAATCGCCCCGGCTTCCCTGACACTTTTGAGCCGTTGGAAATAGCGTCGTTCGAACTCTACGGGCGACAAGTCGCCGGCGGTGTTGTGGCGACGCCTGGGGTTATAGAACATCTCGATGTAGTTGAAGACATCGGCCCTGGCCTCATCGCGCGTCGAATAGATCTGTCGGCGAATGCGCTCTCGCTTGAGCAATTGGAAGAAGCTCGCGTAGGAGGCCGGCACGCTGTAGCGGTTGCGCTCGAAGTGCACCAGGCAGGTGGGCGAGACACGCTTGGTGTGCTCGACGAAACCATCGAAGGGCCTGGGCACCGGCATGAGCAGCGCACGCTCCTGCGCCCAGACTTCGGCGATGGTGCCCGGCAGCTTGCCGTGGGCGATCTGGCCCCACAGCGCCTTGCAGCGCTCCTCCAGCCAGCCGTTGAGCAGCGCCAGCGTGGCAAACGCAGGCACGGGCTGCCACAGTCGGTGCCGCGCATCACGCACGTTCTTCTCGACCTGGCCCTTCTCCCAGCCGGAGGCCGGGTTGCAGAACTCGGCCTCGAACAGGTAGTGACTGACCATGGCGCCGAAGCGCGCGTTGATGTCTCGCTCCTTGCCGCGGCGTACCTTGTCCACGGCCGTCTTCATGTTGTCGTAGATGCCCCGTCGCGGTACGCCGCCGAGCACCTCGAAGGCTCGGTTGTGCGCGTCGAACAGCATCTCGTGGGTCTGCAGCAGATAGGCGCGCACGATGAACGCGCGGCTGTGGCTGAGCTTGAAGTGCGCCACCTGCAGCTTGGTGCGCTCGCCGGCGATGACAGCCCAGTCCTCGCTCCAGTCGAACTGGAATGCCTCGCCAGGGCCGAAGGCCAGCGGCACGAAGGTGCCGCGTCCGGTGGTCTGCTGCACTTCGTGGCGGTGTGCATACCACTGGCGTGCAAAGGCCGCCACGCGGTTGTACGACCCCTGGTAGCCCAGCGCTGCCAGATCGGCGTGCATCTGCTTGAGCGTGCGGCGCTGCTTGCGGGACTTGGAGGCCTCGCTCTTGAGCCAGCCGCTGAGCTTCTCGGCAAAGGCGTCGAGCTTGCTCGGGCTGACGCGCTTCGCGTAGCTGGGCGTCGCCTAGCCCTCGCGAAGGTACTTGCGGATGGTGTTGCGAGACAGGCCCGTGCGCCGGGCTATCTCTCGAATGGACAGTTGCTCTCGCAGTGCCCAACGTCTGATGACACTCAGTGTCGCCACGTCAATCACTCCTGTGCTCCTGCTGCTAAAAGCAGCAGGCTAGGGTTATCACGTGGGTCAGATTTAGATGGAAATCACACGGCCAAGTGGGTCACTTCTGAATGGAAATCAACACCCTGCGCGCCGCTGGCATCTTCTCGCGGCAGGTGCGCGAGATCCGGGAACTGCTGCCCCGGTACGAACAGGACAATCTCTTTGATTCGTCGAAATTCAAGCGACGGTTCCCGGAGTTCAAGGTGACGACCTACCGGGAAGGGCTCGATCTGATTCGGCGTGCGTCGATGGGCAAGTAGACGGGAGACGACCCGCCGCCGGTGTGTCGGGGCGCGCCTCGGGACATCCGCACCGTGGCCACCCGTTTGAAGGGGGCATACGCGAAGGGCGGCCAGCGCAGCACGCCGGTCCCGTCCATCGCGATCCTGGCGGCGGAGCGTTGTGGCTTCTTCAACCTGTTTCAGGCCGAGGAAGCAATTGACCGAGCCGCTGCATGCGATGGTCGATAGCCGGCCATCGCATGCCCTGCGTCTCCCGTTCACTAGCGGAGCGGACTTCCGAGTTCAGAATGAAGACGCCCTCTCAGGAGCGCTCTTTGCTTTTTGACAGGTCAATCCTTTTTGAACGCGCGAGCCGCCTCAGCCGTATCAAGGGCCTCCCGCAACAGCTTGATTCGACCGTCCTCTGCGATCAGAACCCCTGCGTAGACTTGCCGGTAGATCTTGCCGGTGTCCGGAACCAGTGCCTCGACCCTGTACTCGGCAAACACTCGATCGGGCGTCTGGATCCAGAACGTAGGCTCTTGAAAAGCGAAGTCTGGAACTTTCTTCAGTAGCCCCGTCAGCAAATCGGCAACCGCGGCCGGCCCCTGGGCTCGCGCATTGACGGTTGGCAGTTCCAGGACGCCGTCTTGCGCAAAGAGTGCCCCGGCTGCCTCGGGATTCGAGACGCTGTTCAGATAGGCATTGAGGAGATCGGTTGCGGTGGTCAGTTTGGTCATTTGCAATTTCCTTGGATGCGTGGGCGAGTCAGACTTGGGCCATGCCACCATCGACGAACAGCTCGATGCCGTTGACGAAGCTCGCGGCATCGGACGCGAGGAAGGCCACGGCCTTGCCGATCTCGCCGGGCTCGCCCAGGCGGCCCAGCGGCACCTGCGATGCCAGGTGGTCGAAGAGCCCCTGGCGCGCCTCCTCGGGCACGAGGTCGCCCAGGCCGGGCGTGCGGATCGGGCCGGGGCTCACGGCGTTCACGCGGATGCCGCGGTCCTTGAGATCCAGGGCCCAGGAGCGCGCGAAGTTGCGGACCGCCGCCTTGCTCGCGCTGTAGACGCTGAAGCTGGCCGTGCCCTGCATGGACGTGGTGGAGGAGGTAAGGATCACCGAGGCCCCGTTGCTCAGCAGGGGCAGCGCCTTCTGCACCGTGAACAGCACGCCGCGCACGTTGGTGCCGAAGATGCGGTCGAAGTGCTCTTCGGTGATCGCGCCCAGTGGCATCATGTCGCCGCCGCCGGCGTTGGCGAACAGGATGTCCAGCCGCCCGGCCGTCTTCGCGATGTGGGCGTAGACCGCATCGAGGTCCGACAGCACCGATGCGTCGGCGCGCAGCGCCGTTGCGGAAGAGCCGATCTGTGCGACCGCCGCGTCCAGCTCCCGCTGGCGACGACCGGTGATGAAGACGCGCGCGCCCTGCGCCGCGAGTTCCTTCGCGGCACCCAGGCCGATGCCGCTGCTGCCGCCGGTGACCAAGGCGATCTTGCCTTCGAGTTGCTTGTTCATGGTGTGCTCCGTTTCGTGAATGAATGAGGATGGATCGATGCCTCTCGACGGTCCCGCTGCGCTTCTGCAGCGGCGCTTCGCTTGGGGCATGGAGCAAATGTAGGTTTCGCTGATTGAATGAAAATGCGAACTGAATGGAATGACTATCCATGTACATGGATAATCAAGGGCTTGTTCTGCAGCTAGGAATGCCCATGGACCAACTGCTGGCGATGCGCGCCTTTGCCCGCGTGGTGGAAGCCGGCGGATTCACCCGCGCGGCCGATTCGCTCGACATGCCTATCGCCACGGTAAGCAAGCTGGTGCGCGAGCTGGAGGCCCATCTCGGTGTGTCGCTGCTGCAGCGCACGACCCGGCGCGTGACGGTGACGCCGGAAGGCCAGGACTACCACGCCAAGTGCACGCGCATCCTGCGCGATCTGGAAGACATCGATGCCTCGTTCAATCTCGCGCGCGGCAGGCCGCGCGGGCATCTGCGAATCGACGTCGGCGGCTCCACCGCGCGCGACGTGCTCATTCCGCTGCTGCCGGACTTCGTGGCGCGCTACCCCGACATCCGCATCGACCTGGGCGTGTCCGACCGTCCGGTGGACCTGATCGGCGACAACGTCGACTGCGTGATACGCGGCGGTCCGCTGGAAAGCTCGTCGCTGGTGAGCCGCCGCGTGGGCGAGGCGGTGATGATCACTTGCGCCACGCCCGGCTATCTCAAGCACTACGGCACGCCTGCCTACCCCGACGAGTTGAAGAACGGCCACCGGCTGGTGAGCTACGTGTCCAGCCAGACGGGCCGGGCCACGCCGTTTCGATTCGAGCGGGGCGGTGAGAAGACCGAGATCAAGGTCGAGCATCGCATGGGCGTCAACGAGAGCAACGCACATCTGGCCGCGTGCGTGGCAGGTCTGGGGATCGTCCAGACCTTTGCCTACGCGACCGCATCGGCGCTGCGCGACGGCTCGCTGGTGGAAATCCTGAAGGCTTGGCGGCCCGCGCCCTATCCGTTCCACGTCGTCTATCCGCAAAACCGGCATGTCACCCATCGGCTGCGGGTCTTCATCGATTGGGTGGTCGAGGTCTTCCCTGGGCGACTCAATGAAGGCAAGTTTCCCACGAAGACAGCATCTTCCTACGCGAGGCCGCGTACACGGCACGCAGGGCGAACTGGCTAGTTCCTGGGGCGCTCCTCTTTAAGAGACCCAAGCAGGCACCGTTCTCGGTTCTGCCCTCGGTCAGCACATGCGCGGGGTGGTTGCCATGGTCGTGCGACGCGGTGCCGGTGCGCAGGCGGCTCCCTCGCGGGGCGCGGAGAGGAGCTGAAACTCCCAGCCCAGCGCAACGCCCGTTCCCCCGAATGCTCGGCCAGCACGGGCGACAAGGTCGAGGCACTGGGTTCTAGCCCAATCCCGTTGCCACTCGGAGACGATCGCCAGCCAGGTCATGGGGTTGGCCCCCGCGCGGATCATCCTGAGGACTGACATTTCGTGCGCTTCGCGCCTCACGCCACCCGAGGCGTCGGTGTCCGTAGCTCGGACAGCAACTCTCTGAAGCCTTCTTCCTCTATGGGAGATTCCGCGCCGTAGGTGACTGGCTCCGAATCGACGGTTTGGACCTGGTCCCATACGACCCGCTGAATGAAGAATTTCCTGCCCTCTTGGATGACGGACCAAGACGCAGACGGCTTAAATGACGGGTAGCGGAATCTGATGGCTCCTGACTCGTAGGGAATCTCGGCGATGTTGAGGTCAGCTTCGATGGTCATGCCGTGAAGTTCGTATTCTCGTGGGTGGTCAACCCATTCCCTGAGCCTCCATCGTCGACCCTGACAATACTGACAGCCAGCATCGACCAGATCGTCCGCGACCTGGACGGATCGCCGCCGTACCCGCCCCACAGGTTCCAAAGCAATGCGGCTGGTAGCGGTAGCAAGAAAAGAAAGATGGCCACTCCCAAGTCAGGACAGCCATCCGCCTCGACTGCCTCACTCCCTGAGCGTGAAGACCACCGAGAGGTACGACACCGGCCCTGCATGGATCGCCTCGATCCCATGCAGCGCTGTCGCATCGAACAGCAGCGTGTCCCCTGCTCCCACTTCCACCGCCTTCGCGCCGTAGCGGTAGGTTACCGCCCCGGACAGGAAGTACAGGAACTTGAGCCCCGGATGCTGGAAGGTCACGTACGGCCCCGCCTCCGGTAACAACGTGACCAGGTAGGGTTCCACAAAGAGATTGCCCGACAGCGAGTGCCCCAGCAACTCGTAGCGGTAGCCCGCCACGGCCCCGATGCGGTCGACCGCGAGCCCCTGCCCTGCCCGCACATGGCAGAAGTCCGCGCGCCGGGCCTGGTCTCCGAAGAAGCGCGACACCGGCACGTGCAACCCCTGCGCGAGCCGCTCCAAGGTCTCCACCGACGGCGAGACCATCCCCCGCTCGATGCGCGAAAGCATCGAGGCCGAGATCTCCGACGCCAGCGCCAGTTGACCTGCAGACCGCCCCGCCGCCATGCGCAGCGCCCTCACCTGCGCGCCGATACGTGCCGCCGACAGACTGCGCACGACAGGTGCAGGTCGCCGGGACCGCACACGCGTCACGGAGACCGGCAAACGCAGCGGGCGAGCCGTCGGCAGGGGAGAAGTTGTTTGCTTGCGCATCATTTTCAGGCAGCGACGATGCAGTCCGACTAGTCGCCCATTACAAAGGAAAAGCTCGGAGGAATGAGTTAAAGATAACGTGGTTTTAATTGTCTCTCGATCGCAGCCTTCTGTCTATGCAGAAGCAAGTTGATCGGAGAGGAAGACCATTAGGGGCAACCACATTCGAGGCCGAGCCCGCCCGCGCCTTCGGCGCAGTGGTAAGAGCGCTTCGAACGGCGGATGGCGTTGGGCAAGAAGCGTTGGCCTATCAAGCAGGCATTGAGCGATCACACATGGGAAAGATTGAACGCGGTGAGCACATGCCGACACTGGCGATGATCTTGCGAATCGCGCATGCCCTCGGCCGCACCGCCGGGGAACTGCTGCTCGAAACCGAAGCTGCGTTGGCCAAACAGAAAGATGCTCACGATGGTTACAAGTAACGGACTCGTAGTCCGTCGGCCATTGGACCAACCCGCCATACTCGTGGCCGAACTTGAAACCGGCACCTTCAGCCCGCGCTGACGCGCCTTGTCCTCCTGTGCCACGGCCTCGAAGCAGATCCAGCAGAGCTCATGCACTCCCTCATGAAGCGCTACAAGAAGGAACTTCGAGCCAAGCCGGCAACCGGATAGCGCGCCCAGGAGATTCTCGACCTTGGCCATCAGAAGGAACAAATAGATGCGGATTCCCACGCGGTTCCCTGACGTTCGGCATACCGAACGTCAGGAGAGAAAGTGAGAGGGGAATACATCGCACCGCCAATGCAGCAGCGATCTGAAAGCTAGGCTGCGCGCAATAGCCCCGAGATGCGGGGTTTCTTACAGATCAGCAGCGCGATCAAGTCTCAAGCGATGTGCGCGGGCAACGCCGAACAAGTACGCACAGCCTCCGTCACACTCTTTGGCTGAGCGCCTTTTCGATCTTCTTGTCGGTCTTGTACTGGCCCAACGCGTACACCGCCCATATCGTCGCGGGCAGCCATCCGATCAAGGTGATCTGAAGAATCAGACAGATCACGGCGGCGATCGGCCGACCGATCGTGAAGAACGCCAGCCACGGCAAAATCAAGGCGATCAACAGACGCATCGCTCATCCTTTCTGCTGCGCAAATCTCCAAGCCTATGCCACGAAGCTCGCTTCGAGCAGCGACGCTACGTTCACGACTGAGGTTACCTGAAGGGAATCGCTTCGCGCCAGACCCGGGCTAGTCACAGATCGCTGCTTCAAAGCCTCAAGGCCTGCCTCGTAGCGGTTGCCCGGAAACTATGCAGTGAGGCGGGTGTTGCAGCGACCGGTTGAATCCGCCGGGTTGGGAAGGCACTCTTGCTTGTTCAGGCTTTCTTACTTTGGCTCCGTCGGCACGGGGCATCGCGCTTTCCGGTACCCGGTGGGAGAACGGCCCGTGACACGCTTGAATGCATTGCTGAAGGCACTTTCCGATGTATATCCGAGAGATTCGGCGACCAAGGCGACGGCCGTGTTGTCTCGACTGAGAGCGCGCTCCGCCAGCCGCATGCGCCACTGCATCAAGTATGTCAGCGGAGGAACCCCGCAGACTGCTTTGAAATGCGAAGCAAATGTGGTTCTCGACATCGCGCAAGCCTTGGCGAGTTCCTCTAGATGCCACGGGCGCGCAGGATCGCTGTGCATCAGTCCCAGTGCCGGCGCTATCCTGGGATCACTCACAGCGTGCAGCCATCCGGTGCCAAGATGTCCTGAACGCTTGAGATGCGCCCGCAAAACCTGGACGAAAAGAAGCTGGGCGAGTTGGGCGCATGCAACCTGCGCTCCGGGTTGGGCGCCGTCTCGTTCCTCGAGCAGTTGATCGAGCAGCCACTTGAATATCGGCGCCTGCGGTTCGGACGATGGGATATGGATCCATGGGGGGAGCGCATTCAGCAGGAGCGGACCGCTGATGGGATCAAGCAGGACATGACCACCGATGTGTGCGAAGTCACTCCCATCCCCCAACTGCGCTATGGATCGACCAGCCCCGGAAAAGACGTCCATGGCGTCCACGGGCTCGACGTCCGGGGCGCTCGACAAGACCGACCACAAATGTGCCGATAGAAGTCCCACGTCTCCGGTCTGGAAGTGAATCGGCGTTGGCTGTCCTTCGAGCTGTACCCAGCATTGGCCTTTCACAACAGCAAAGAACTTGATCTTGTCGGGGGTTGGGAAACGAACTGCCCATCGCCCGCCAGCCGTGAATCCTCCGGTCAACAAGCTTTGGGCATGCGTGAGCTTGAGGACGTCTGAGAAGGGGTCGGAACTCATTTCCGGACTATCGCGCAAGAGAAACGGTATTTCAAGCATTCCTAGTACGAGCTCCGCGAAATATTCTCCGGGGCACCGCTGACGCAAATGGACCAGTCGAACACATGAGGTCGCTGGCTTTGTAGCGGTTCCGAGATTGGGAACTTCAATGGACATGAGCAGACGTCGGCTTGGCAATCAAGGCTTGATGGTGGGTGCGATCGGTCTGGGCTGTATGGGCATGAGCCAGTCCTACGGCCCTGCCGACGAGCGCGAGTCGGTGGCCACACTTCATCGCGCCGTCGACCTGGGTTGCAACTTCTTTGATACCGCCGAGGGTTATGGCCCTTACTTGAACGAGGAACTGCTGGGCCGCGCCTTCAAGGATCGCCGAGACAAGGTCGTCATCGCGACCAAGGTCGGCTTCCGATTCGAGAATGGTCGCCAAATGGGCACCGACACGGACAGCCGCCCGGACAGTGTTCGACGCGCCGTCGAGGGATCGCTCAAGCGCCTGCAAATGGACCACATCGACCTGCTGTATCAGCACCGGCTCGATCGCAAGGTTCCCATCGAAGAGTTCGCCGGGGTTGCGGGGGACCTGGTCAAGGAAGGCAAGGTTCGATTCCTGGGCCTGTGCGAGGTCGGGATCGCGAACTTGCGCCGCGCACACGCCACGCATCCGGTGTCAGTCCTTCAAAGCGAGTATTCCGTGTGGGAGCGCAATCTCGAACCCGAAATCATCCCCGTCTTGCAGGAACTGGAAATCGGCTTGGTACCGTTCTGCCCGCTGGGCCGTGGGTTCCTGGCGGGCGAGGTCAAGCGCGCAGAGGACTACCCTGCGGACGACACTCGTCGCATTGATCCACGCTACCAAGGCGCGAACTTCGATGCCAACGTGGAGGCGACCCGAGCGGTGTTCGACATTGCCAGGCGCATGGGCGCGAAGCCCGGTCAGGTCGCGCTCGCCTGGCTGCTCGGCAAGGGAGATTTCATTGTTCCGATTCCGGGCACGAAGCGGCGCACTTACCTGGAAGAGAACATCGCCTCGGCGCAAATCCGCCTTGCCGCGGGTGACGTGCAAAAACTGGACGCCGCGCTTGGCGCAGGAACCATCTCGGGAAACCGCTACAACGACCACGTCATGGCGACGATCGACCGTTGAAACGCACTCCCACTTACGACGAAAAAACTGAGAGTCGGACAAATGAGCAAAGAATCCGTACTTGTGACCGGGGGCACCGGCTTCATCGCCCAGCACTGCATCCTGGCGCTGCTGCGACAGGGTTATCGGGTGCGCACGACGGTGCGCTCGCTATCGCGAGAAGCAGAGGTCCGCGAGAACCTCGCAGCAGGAGGAGCGCAACTTGGCGGAGCGCTTGCGTTCGTTGCCGCGGACCTTGGTTCTGACAGCGGCTGGGCGGAAGCTGTCCAGGGATGCACCTATGTCATCCACTGTGCCTCGTCGACGCCCTCGGGAACGTATGCCACCGATGATGAGTGGATCAAACCCGCTGTGGATGGAAACCTTCGCGTTCTGCGCGCGGCACGAGACGCGGGGGTCCAGCGGTTCGTTCTCACCTCGGCCTTTGGCGCCGTGGGATGCGGCCACAAGCCCATGAACCGGCCGTTCGATGAAAGCGACTGGAGCGATCTGTCGGCCAACCTCGCTCCCTACCAGCGATCGAAGACGCTTGCCGAACTGGCGGCATGGGACTTCATCGAGCGCGAGGGCAAGGGAATGGAAATGACCACGGTCAACCCGACGACAGTGCTCGGCCCGGCCCTTGGCCCCGACTACTCGCACTCGATCCGACTCATCAAGGAGATCCTCGACGGCCTTCCGGGCAGTCCCAAGCTCAACTCCGGTTTCGTCGACGTCAGGGATGTCGCGGACTTGCACTTGAGAGCGATGACCATGCCAGCGGCGCGCGGCGAACGCTTCGTCGCGATCGCTGGCCAAAGCATGTGGTTGAGCGACGTTTCGAAAATTCTCCGCGGGAGGCTGGGGCGCGCTGCGCGCAAGGTTTCGACCCGGACGCTGCCGGACTGGACAGTTCGGCTCGGTGCCCTGTTCAACCCGAAGGCCAGGCAAGTCGTGCCCCTGTTGGGCGTCAATCTGAATGCGACCAGTGCCAAGGCTCAGCGGCTGCTGGACTGGAGGCCCAGATCCGCGGAAGAGGCAATCGTTGCGACCGCCGAGAGTCTCATTCGGCTCCAGCTGATCAAAGGCGCATAGAGAGAGTGTGGAAAGGAGATCGATTGGCTGTCCGCTGGACTGAGCGCTGCGGCTGGGGCGAGGCGCGCATGGATCCCCGCAAGTGGCTCGTGCTCGCGGACCTCGCAAGCGGAAACTGGACCGCCGGGTGCTGCGATCCCCCTGGCTGAATCTCGACCAGCGGCGGTGAACGGCTGAACTTGAACTGAATGCAGCTGGGCAGTTCATCGGTGCAAGCAGCTCTTGAGAGACATACGTCGCGCCCGATCACAGGATTCAGCGCCGAAGAAATTTCGGCAGCCGCGCTGCGAGTTCCACGGGTTTCTCCTCGGCCATGTGATGCCCGCAATCGAGCGAACCGCCTCGCAGATCGCTTGCCCAGGACGCCCACACGCCGAGCACATCGCCATAGAGCGTTTCCAGGTCATCCTGCTTCGCCCACAGGCACAGCATCGGGCATCGAATCTTGCGGCCGCCTCGGCGGTCTTCTTCGTCGTGCATGCGATCGATGCCCAATTCCGCCCGGTTTCTGTAGGGCCGGCGCCGTAGGAGGTCACCGCACGCACGCCGCTGACAAATGAGCGGAGAAGAGTGGAGAGCGGCGATGCGCTGTTCGGCTCAAGGGCATCAGGACTAGCAGCGAACAGTGTCTCCACGAAGTGCGCCTGCTTCCCGGTGTGATGCTGGTGCAATGCCAGTGCGGCCACCGACGCCGCTGCGAACCATGGGGCCCTGCACCCCAGCCTACACATGCACCACATGCATGCTGACGCGGCCCGGGTGGCCACCCGGGCAGGCTCAAAGGCATTCCCGCTCACTGCATGCCACCCGAAAGAGAACACACCCATGATCGGTATCGTCGTTCCCGCGCACAACGAAGAAGCGTGCATCCGTTCGTGCCTGCACGCCTTGGGCGATGCGGCGCGGCATCCTGGCCTCAACGGCGAAGCGGTCGAGGTCGTGGTGGTCCTGGATGAATGCAGCGATGCCACGGGGGTCCATGCCCAGGCGTGCGGCGCCAGCACCTTGAGCATCCGGGCACACAACGTCGGCATGGCGCGCGCGGTGGGGGCCCAGGCGCTGCTGGAGCGCGGGGCCCGCTGGCTGGCCTTCACCGATGCCGATACGGTGGCGTCCCCTTCATGGCTCGTCGACCAGCTCGCCCTGCGCTGCGACGCGGTGTGCGGTACGGTGGGCGTGGCCGACTGGACACCCCATGGCGAGAACGCACCGCTGCTGGCCGAGCACTTCCGTCAGACCTACGCGGACGAGGAAGGCCATCCGCACGTGCACGGGGCCAACCTGGGCGTCTCTGCTGCCGCCTACCGGCGAGCGGGCGGCTTCAGGCACCTGGCGTGCAGCGAAGACGTCGCGTTCGTCGACGCACTGATCGCATCGGGCGCGCACGTGGCGCGCAGCGCGAAGCCGCGCGTGGTCACGAGCGCCCGCAGGGATGCAAGAGCGGCGGGCGGCTTCGCGGACGCGCTGATCCACGCCGTCGTTCAACACCTGGAGGCGGTCTCGCACCCGCTGGGTGTCTCGATGCGCGTTCCCCTGACCCCGTAGAACGCCTTTCAAGGAACCCTCATGAAGCAAGACCCGAAATCCAAGCCGATGTCGCCTGTCAACATCGATCAGAACAGCGCCATCGGGCAGGACAGTCCTACCGAAGGAAGCCACATGGGCAAGGAGGCGCACAAGACGCAAGGCGCCCCTGGACAGGAGGACCCGCGCGAGCAGACCGAGCGAGCGGACCCCGCCCGCGAAGAAGCCATCCGCCAGGCAGCCTACGAGGCCTACCTGCGACGAGGCGGCGCCCCCGGCAACGCAACCGACGACTGGCTCCAAGCCGAAGCACAGGTGGACAGGCAGCGCCGCCAACCGTAGCGCGCAAGGTGCGGCGGAGGTGAGCGGCCCCGGGGCCGGTCCGCGCCTCCGCCACCCGGCGATGCACGACCCGTGAACCGTGCATGCAGCTATTTCGAGGTGGACCGGCGCGCATTGTCCTGCGGCGACGCCCCGGCGCCCAGGACGGGGACATCGCCGGGCCCTTTCTTCGGCTCGTGCAGCCCATAGGCAAGCAGCAGGCACACGACGCTGACCACGCCCGCCGCGAGCAGCGCGGCCATGAGGCGGTGGCCGATGCGTATGTTCGGGTCCCGATGTCTGCGGTGCATGGGGAGCGCCTCGTTCAATGCCTCACTTGCAAAGCGCTCGCCCGGCCGGTACACGGGCCGCAGCACGAGCGATCGAAGAACAACGCCTACTGCGAAGGCTCCGTCTTGAGCAGCCCCCGGATATTGAGGACCGCCAGGCAGACCTGCAGCGCGATCAGCGCAAAGGCAGAGCTGTGCCAGCCCCACGCTGTCCACAGCACGTTGCTCAGCAGGAACACCCAGAATCCCCAGTTTCTGCGGCGCCGCACATTGGAGGCGACGAGCCAGGCCGCAGCGAGCGACGCCAGAAAGGCCGGCCACTGAATCAGATCGAGCATGTCGTCCATGACCTTGTGCTCATCGCAAATCCGGTTCGAACGCCCACGCTGCCGGTCATCGGATGCCCTCGCGCTCGGCCACCGAGCGGCCATCGCGTGCCCAGACCTGCAGCACGAAGTCGTCCTCCTCGTGGAACACCAGGCGCGCCAGGCCGAGCGCGGCCAGCGCCGCGTGGACGTCGTCCGTGGAAAGGCGCCGCTGATCGAAGTCCGGGCGCCAGTCACAGGCCACCAGCGTGCCATCCGCATCGAGCGACGCCTGGCAGCACGCGGCCACGCACCGCATCTCCTCGCGCGCGAGGAAGTAACCCACCTCGCTCAGGACGATCAGGTCGAAGCGACCCGCGTCGCGCGGCCATTGCGCGGGAAGGACGTGCTGCACCACCTGCACATTGGCCAGTGCGCGGGTGTTCCCGCGTGCGATCTCCACCGCGTGCGGCGAGAAGTCGCTTGCGAGCAGGTGGTCGCAGCGCTGCGAAAGCGCCTGCGTCAGCTCACCGGTGCCGCAGCCGGGCTCGTAGGCACGCCGATACCGGGCCTGCGGCAAGGCCGCCAGCAACAGCGCGCGCTTGCGGATCTCGTACCAGCGCCGGCGCACTGCGTAGGGATCCTCGCTGGCGCCATAGAGCCCGTCGAAGTAAGGCCGCAGAACGCCGCTCACAGGAACATCACCTCGTAGGGACGCCGCGCGCGCGCGACGGTGGTCGACCTCAGCACAGGTGCGGCCCCCGTGGAGCCATCGCGCCGCAGCTGGCTGGCGAACGCCTGCACCGCGGCGCGCTTGCGGCGCACCGCGTCTTCATCCAGGTCGAGGCGAACGGCGTGCTGCCACGGCACGCGCACGTCGCCGGGACGCGCCCAGTGCCATCCCCACACGGGCACTTCCACCAGCCGCGCATCTGCGCTCGCGGCGGCCAGCGCGCAGGCCTGGCCGGCCGCTTCATGGTCCGGATGCCCATCGCCTCGCCAGGTCGTGAACACCACGTCGCGCGGCCGCAGAAGGGACACGAGGCGCGCCGCCAGCGTGCCGCGCAGGGCGGCCAGGCCGCCGTCGGGCAGGCCCAGGCGCACGGGTTCGACCGACAGGCCCAGACGCCGCAGCGCCAGCCGGCTCTCGCGTGGGCGCTGCCTGGCGAGCCGCTCGACCGGCCACTCGGTCGATCCGACGTGGCTCGCGGTGCCGTCGGTCACGGCGATCACCGCGATCCGCGCGCCATCAAGGCCCTCATCGCCCTCTTCGCTCTCATGACCCAGCTGCGCGAGCAGGCCGCCGACCGAGAGCACCTCGTCGTCGGGGTGCGGGGCAACCACGACGGCGCGCGCACCGCGCGGGACCAGCGTGCGCGCGTCCACCCGGGGCAGCTGCCCCAGGCCCGGCCAGGCGCTCCACTCGGCCTCGGTGGTGCCGTCCCCTCGAATGCGCGGACGGGCTAGAGCTTCCACGAATCCGGCCCCTCCCCATCGTTTGGCGCGGCGAGCGCGCCGAGGGCGGCCAGGTCGCGCTCCGCATGGCTTTGCCGCAGGAACACGGGCAGGTCGGCCATGGCCTGCGCGAAGCCGGGGTCGCGACACAACGGCCCCGCACCCAGCGCCCTGCCCGCATGACCCATGACCTCGGTGGCCGCCTGCTCGACGACCAGGCGGGCGCGCAGCGCCACCCGCCTCGCGTCGTCGCGCGGATGTCGGTCGATCCACGCGGCCGCTTCCCGCAGCAATGCGGCCGCAGGCGTCAATGCCACGTCGATGGCGCCCAGGTGCGCCAGCCGATGGGCATCGGGGGCGCTGCCCACGAGCCCGTGAACCTTTCGCCCAATGCCCCACGCGCCGCCGAACCAGCACGCGGCGATGCCCGCACCGCCTTGCCAGAACCCGGGACGCTGTGTGTAGTCGCCGGGCCGCCCGAGCCGTCGAGCCCTCGCGCGGTCGAAACGGACATCCACGCTGGCGGTGGCCGCCATGCCCACGGCGTGCCACCCCTCGTCCGTCACGCGAACGCCCGGCTGGTCCATCGCGACCACGGCGAGGCAAGGCTCGCCAGTCCGATTCCAGCAACTCACGACCGCGTGCGAGACGACGGCGGCGCCGGAGCACCACGCCTTGGTGCCGCTCAGCCGGATGCCTTCGCCACCCTCACCCTGCTCGTCCTCGGCCACCACGCGGGCATCGGGCGGTTCGGCGCACCATGTCGCCCAGCACGCGCCTGCAGGGGCGGCCGATGCACCACACAGCTCGGCCTGGATGGCGAGCGCGTCCGTGTGTCCCTCGAACAGCTTGGCGAGCGCGAGATCCTGCGCCGCCACCTCCGCCAGCACGCGCCACCGCGCCAGGGTCCGGCCACCCCCCGGCAGGGGGAGCACATCCAGTCCGGCCTCGACGAGATGCCGCAGCGCCAGATCATCGCCGTGCCGGAGTTGAAGGTGCCGCAGATCGGCGTCGCTGGAATGGTCGTACATGGGTAGGGGGAGGACTTCGCGACAAGGTAGGCAGGCTGCGCGCCGCGGCCCGTCGGCAGGCTGCCCTCACCTTTGTAGGAGGAACTGCGAGGCCCGGGCCCCGCGGTTGATCAGCGGCCTCTCGGGCCATCGGCCCGGGCGCCTTGAGATGCCGCTCGCGAATCGCCTTCGCCGACCAGCAGGTCAGCGCCGCCACCAGCCCGGTCGGGTTGTAGCCCAGCCCCGCCCGCACCGATGCCCGGCAGGAAGGCACCCAGCTGGCGATAGGGCAACGCCGTGTCGTTCATCCCGTGGTCAAGGCAGCGACATCCAACTGGAGAATCGAAGTCAGCTCGAGAAAGAAGACAAGACCCAAACGTCGGTCGCGACCGGAACCTCCTTCAGAGAGCCCATTCCACCCAATTCCCTCATCCGATCCCGGCAATAGTCGAACATGCCCTCTAACGAGTTCATTTCCTGGAACTTAGAGGTCAGGTACCCCGAGATCCGATGGGCATCGACGGCATGCGGATAGTCGATCACATGAGCGTGGGCATCAACAATCCATCCAGAGTCGTTTTCAAACTCGACCCCTTGCCCGTGTATGCGATATCTCCAGGGCTCGCCGCGCATCAGGAGTTCGCCTTTCTTGGGCACACCGGTCAGATACATTCGCTCCATCTCCGGGTGCATGTCCAAGAAGCATCCAAGCAGATCGGCCTGTGTGATTGAGTAGGCTTCAATTTCACGCAGAAGCTCGTCGTCATTCATGGCTACCATCGATTCATCCTTTCTGCCCTGGCTGCATCGGCCTGACTTCTCAAGAGGCTCGCGTCCTCCGGGGAAACAGGGTTCACGTGGACCGGGATTTCTCGAACCCCAGCCTTGATTGCAGCTTCCGCACGATGATGACCGGTTTGCCCGAGCGCACCCCGTTATCCGCGCTGCCTGTCACTCCCTTGACGAGGCTGTCGACCACTAACACCTTCTCGCTGCACGCGAACACAGTTTCAGCATGCGGCCCTTTTCAGGAGAAAGAATAGACACGACCCCGAGGGAAACGACCTGTTGCCAACGACGCAGAAATCAGGGGCGATGTTGGCAACCACGAATCGCGCCTCTGCGTCGGGGCGCGCGGACTCTCCCGTCACTTGCCTGCTAAGGTCCAGCGCGCCAAGTAAGGCGCCGTTCGGCTGTCAGTTGCCGTGGCCACCTCCTGCGGCCGGCCGCTCGCGACGATGCGCCCGCCTTGCGCGCCTGCACCCGGCCCCATGTCGATCACCCAGTCACAGGCCGAGACCAGCCGTAGTTCGTGCTCGACGACGATGACGGTGTTGCCGGCGTCGACCAGACCGCCCAGTTGAGCCATGAGCTTGTCCACGTCGGACGGGTGCAAGCCGGTGGTTGGCTCGTCCAGCACGTACAGCGCGTCGCCGCGCTGCGCGCGCTGCAGCTCCGTCGCCAGCTTGATCCGCTGCGCTTCCCCGCCCGACAGCTCGGTGGCCGGCTGCCCCAGCCGCAGGTAGCCCAGGCCGATGGCCTTGAGCAGCCGCAGCGGCCGTTCGATGGCGCTGTCGTTCTCGAAGAAGGCGTGCGCCTCGTCCACCGTCATGGCCAGCACGTCGGCAATGGTGCGGTCGCGCAGCGTCACCTTGAGCGTCAGTTCGTTGAAGCGCGAGCCGTGGCAGGTGGGGCAAGGCGCATACACGCTGGGCATGAAGAGCAGCTCGACGCTGACGAACCCTTCGCCCTCGCAGGTGGCACATCGGCCCTTGGCGACGTTGAACGAAAAGCGGCCGGCATCGAAGTGGCGGGCGCGGGCAGCCTTGGAGTCGGCGAACAGCTTGCGCACATGGTCGAAGAGGCCTGTATAGGTGGCCAGGTTGGAGCGCGGCGTGCGCCCGATGGGCTTTTGGTCCACGCGCACCAGCCGGCGAATGCCCTCCATGCCGCCAGCGATGCGACCACCGGTACGGCCACCAGGGCTGCTCGCGGCACCGGGTTCGGCGTCTGGTTCCTCGTCCACAGGCGGCGCTTCGTGGCCCAGGTGCGCGGCCACCAGTTCCACCAGCGCCTGACTCACAAGGCTGGATTTGCCCGACCCGGAAACCCCGGTCACCGCAGTCAGCACGCCGAGCGGAAACGCCACCGACAGGCCCTGCAGGTTGTTGCGGGTGATGTCTTCTAGCGCCAGCCATCCGGCAGGTTCGCGCAAAGACGGCTGTGATGAGGTTCGCGGCGCAAAAAGATAGCGCGCGGTGTGCGAGTCCTCCACATGGCGCAGCCCCTTGGGTGGGCCGCTGTAGAGAACGATGCCGCCTTCCTCCCCGGCACCGGGGCCGACGTCGACCAGCCAGTCGGCGCGCCGCATCAGGTCCAGGTCGTGTTCGACCACGAACAGCGAATTGCCCGATCGCTTGAGCGTATCGAGAGCCACCACCAGCGCCTCGCTGTCCGCGGGATGCAGCCCCGCCGACGGCTCGTCGAGCACATAGACCACGCCGAACAGGTTCGAGCGGATCTGCGTGGCAAGCCGCAGGCGCTGGAGTTCGCCGGGGGACAGCGTCGGCGTGCTGCGGTCGAGCGAGAGGTAGCCAAGGCCGAGATCGGTCAGCACGGTGATTCGCGCCAACAGGTCGTGCGCAATGCGCTGCGCTGCGATGCGCTTCTCCGCCGACTGGTTGGGCGTTCGGCGCACGTCGGGGGCCGCCGCGTGTGCACCGCCCTTCTTGCGCAGCACGCTTGGGCGGGCGTCGCCACCGGACGCGTCCGGTGCATCGCCTCCCGCCGCGCCATGCAGCACCTGCGCGAACTGCGCCAGCGGCATGCGCGAGATCTCGCCGATGTCGTGCCCCGCAAAGCGCACCGACAGGGCCTCCGGCTTGAGCCGCTTGCCTTTGCAGGCCGGACAGTCCCCGCCCACCATGAAGCGCGCGACGCGGTTCTTCATCAGCGCGCTCTGCGTGGTCGCGAAAGTGTGCAGCACGTACTTGCGCGCGCCCATGAAAGTGCCCTGGTAGCTGGGCTCCAGCTTGCTGCGCAGCGCCGCGCGCGTCTCGGCCGGCGTGAAGCCGGCGTACACCGGAACCGTCGGCTGCTCCTCGGTGAAGAGAATCCAGTCGCGCGTTTTCTTCGGCAGATCGCGCCAGGGCTTGTCGACGTCGATGCCCATGGTGACGAGGATGTCGCGCAGGTTCTGACCGTGCCAGGCGGGTGGCCAGGAGGCAATGGCGCGCTCGCGGATGCTGAGCGTGTCGTCCGGCACCATCGAGCGTTCGGTCACCTCGAAGATGCGTCCCAGTCCGTGGCAGACCGGGCAGGCGCCCTGCGGTGTGTTGGGCGAAAAGTCTTCCGCATAGAGCATCGGCTGGCGCGCGGGATAGTCGCCGGCCCGCGAGTAGAGCATGCGCAACAGGCTCGACAGCGTGGTGACGCTGCCCACCGACGAGCGCGTGCTCGGCGTGCCGCGCTGCTGCTGCAGGGCCACCGCAGGCGGCAGACCGTCGATGGAATCGACTGCGGGCACGCCCACCTGGTCGATCAGCCGGCGCGCATAGGGCGAGACCGATTCGAAATATCGCCGCTGGGCCTCGGCGTAGAGTGTGCCGAAAGCCAGCGACGATTTGCCGGAACCGGAGATTCCGCTGAACACCACCAGGGCGTCTCGCGGAATGTCGACGTCAACATTGCGAAGGTTATGTTCGCGTGCACCGCGAACACGCACGAAATGGTCGGTGCCACGGGCGGTAGCGCGCGTCATGTTTTTTCTTTCTGTTGTATGCCGTAGGCGACGACGCCTCGGACATTGAAAATGTAGACCGGGTTGAGACTATCCAAGCCCGCCGCCCCGCCTGTGAGAGTCGGTCCCCCAAGACTGTCGGACACCGGGCACCATGAATCGCCTCGCAGCCTGGCGAATTTTCTTGAGAACATCGGGCTCCATCGTGAGCTGGCCGTAGTAGCGGCCCTGGACGGCACGCTGACCCTGAGTTTCAAACCGGGCTTCGTGCCCAGCGCGGGCGACACGCTCATGGTCATCGGAAGCGGCGCACTGAGCGGCCGGTTCTCGGCGATCAATGCGCCGGGCTTCAAGGTCACGCCCACCTACACGCAGACCCAGCTCATCGTGCGTTTCGACACCTGAGTGCGACCGACGCATCGCCCACTGAGCCCGATCTGGAAGTCGCCGCAGCCTGGATGCGCCTGAGCAGCGCCGGCCGGCCGAGCCATCGCTTCTCTGCAACCGCAGTCACATTCATGTCACGCACAGGCAGAAAGCTCTACCCTTTTCGCGTCCGTGAATCCCATGCTCCCGACCTCGCAGCTTTATCGTGTCCTCAACCGTGCACCGGTCTGGTCTCTCAGTCTCTGGGCACTCCTTCTGGCCGCGTGTGGCGGCGGCAACAGCGGCTCTTCCTTCGCCTGGCTGCCCACCACGGGGGCTTCAACAGTGCCTGCGGCTCCAGGCAACACGACGACGACCAATACCAGCGGTGTGGTGGTCGGCAGCTACTTCGTCAATGCCAAGGTCTGCCTCGACATCAACTCCAACGGTCGCTGCGACGGCGATGAGCCCTCCGCGCGATCAGACAAGCAAGGCCGCTTCACGCTCGCAGGCTCCGGCGCAGGCATCGTGGCCGAGATCGGCACCGATGCCACCGAGCTCGATCCCCTCGGACCGTCCTCCAAGCCGGTGGCTTCACCGCTTGTGCTGCGTGCGCCGAAGGAGGCGCCCGGCGTCGTCGACTTTCAATCGACCGCGGTGGTCGCGGAAATGGAGGCCAACGGGCTCGACTTCAAGACAGCCGTGGGCAAGGTGGCGATCTCGGTGGGCGTGATCGCGTCGAAGCTGCTCGGCGACATCAACACCGAGAGCGACCCGGTCGCGAAGGCCTCGCTCAAGGCGGCGTCCGACGAAGGCCTGCAGCGCATCCGCGACGCGCTGGCATCAGCGGCGAGCGGCGACGACGTCAAGACGCTCGTGACGGCCGCTGCCCTGACGGAGCGCTACTACCAGACCAAGGCACCGTACCGGCCGCAACAGGACGTCAGCACCTACGAAGCCGCGCCTGCGGGCTTCTCGCCGGTCTATACCGAGCTCGTCGCGCGCCATGGCTCACGCGGCCTCTCCAGCCTGAAGTACGACCTGGCGGTCTACAACATGTGGAAGAAGGCGCAGGACGACGGGGCGCTCACGCCGCTGGGCGAGAAGCTCGGCCCCGACGTGCTGCAGATCATGAAGGCCAACTTCCTTCTCGGGTATGGCGTGGCGGGCATCAGCACGCCAGGCTATGGCAACGAGACCCAAGTCGGTGTCAACGAACACACGCAGCTCGCGGCCCGGATGGTGCAGCGCCTGCCCGCCTACTGGAAGCAGATCGGCGACAACGCAGGCACCGCCCCGCGCCAGATCGTGACGGTCACCTCCGGCGTCGACCGCGCGGTCGACAGCGGCAACTTCTTCGTGCAGTCGCTCAAGACGGTGCAGCCGGCATTGGCGCCGCTGCTGGTCCAGCCTCCGGCACCGGCCCCGTACCCCGACAACGGCGCGGCCGTCAGCCAGCCGGCCGGCACCAACCGCTTCCTGCTGTACTTTCACAAGCTCGTGAAGTCGAGCGACCTGGTCACGAACCCGGCCGATCCGCTCTATACCACCTACCAGGCCAGCCTCGCCTACCAGGACTACAAGAGCAACGACACCGATCTGCTGGCCAAGCAGAGCGGCCTCACGCTGACGCCCTCGGCCGCGGCCGCCGGACGGGTGTTGCTGGAGCGCCTGTTCGCCAAAAGTTTCGTCGACAAGATCGCCAGCGGCACCTACAGCTTCGCCAATACCGGCAGCTTCAGCTTCACCAGCGATGACGGCAAATTCGCGCCCAGCCTGAGCGGCGACGGCAAGACGTCGATCAAGTCGCTCGGCGACGCCGGCTCGTTGCTGTACGAGCTCTACGTGATCTCTCCGGCGATGCGAAGCGAAGCCGGCGTCGACTTCACTGCCTACATGCCCGTCGCGCAGGCGAAGTTCTTTGCCGCCCTCAACGACGGCTCCGACTTCTACGACAAGGGGCCGGGCATGACGGAGAAAGGCGATATCACCTCACGCATGGCGCAGATCCTGGTGGACGACATGTTCAACGAAGTCGACGCGATCGCCGGGGGCGACCGGTCACACGCTGCCAAGCTGCGCTTCGCACACGCGGAAATCATGATGCCCTTCGCCGTGCGGATGGGATTGAAGGGCGTGGACCAGAGTGTTCCCAAGGCCGCCAGCTTCGGCTACGACAGCAACACGTGGCGCGGCGACTACGTCTCGCCGATGGCGGCCAACATGCAGTGGGATGTGTTCGCCGATGCGGGTGGAAAGCTGCTGGTACGGATGCTCTACAACGAGAAGGAAACCGACTTCAAGGCGGCCTGCGATTCAGCCAAAGCGCCGGGGACGGCTCACTACTACGACTACACGGCACTCAAGGCCTGCTACGGGCACGTGGCGAGCCCGAGCTGAGCGGGCCGCAGCCGACCCACGAAAACGCCGCAGGACGAGGCGCCCGGATCGGACGGGTCAGGAGCAACTGGTTTCCTGGATGCCGCACAGACGATCCACCCAGACGCGGAAACGGCCCGGCGGCAGGCCCGCGCGCGCCGCGGGTTCGACCTTCAGCGCGGCGCGTTCCTGGGCGGGGAAGCGCTGATCCGTGAATTCGACTTGCGCCCATTCGCCCTGGCAGTCGCTCAGACGGCCGGCCTCGATGAAGCTGTCGCCATCGAAGGTCTCGCCGTCGCCCACACGCAGGTGGACGGCGGCGGCAGGGGCCGGTCGCGCGCGGCCCGCATCCGCCTGGGACTTCACGGTGAGCTTGCTGCCGCTGACCCATCCCCTGCCGCTGTACATCGGCCGCGCCGGACGACCGGTGAGATCGGCGTTGTCCCTGGCGTTGCGGATCAGGAACCAGCCCTCGCGCACGCCGGTGATCTCCACCTCGACGCGGACACCGTAGTTCATCGTGGGCTCGACGAAGGTCGGCGGGAGCTTGCCCAGGACCTTCGCCGCAGTGCTCGGCGCCTCGCGGACGTTGAGACCGGCCGGGTCGGTCTCGGCGACGAAGGCACCGAAGTTGCAGGATCTGGCCGGTGTCACCGACGGCGACTCCGGGCGCGAAGCACCGTCGGCGGAACCGGCGGCGTTCGCGCCACTGGTGAGCGAAGCCAGACCAGCAGCGACAGCGATCAGGATCGCCCTGGGGAGGTGGAAATCAGCAGTCATCGGTTGCCATCGAGGGAATGTGGAGGAACGCCGGCCTCTTCTACACCATCAGCCCGCCCTGCGACGCGCAACCAGGGGCACCAGCCAGGCCACCGCGAGCAATACCGCCCACGTCGCCAGGTAGCACCAGCCCGCGGGCCCCGAGTGGCCGACAGACTCCCAGCCCGTGGTGGCCTCCCACCATGACCAGAAGGGATACAGGACGAGTGTGAGGATCGGACCGGCCGGCACCACCCAGGCAAGGGCGATCAGCAGCCGCAGCACGCGGTGGCGTTGCGCAGGTGGCGCTGGCACGGGATCGGAAGGGCGCGGCATGGCCCCATTCTGGTCGGCTCGCTGCTTTTCTGAAAGGGTCGGGCGCCCTCGAGTCGGGGCACTGCCGGAAGCCACCGGCGAAACTTGCGGCGATACCGCCAAATTGACGTTCACGCCGCGCCGCTCTCTCAGGCTTGCTGCGTCATCTTCGCAAGCTCGCTCGCTTCGTTAGCCGCGCCTATTCATATTCTGCGGTTCCCAAGCGAACCAGACGCTGGCCACTCGGACCCGGGGAGCCATCACCTTCTTCCAATTCGCACTCGAGTTCGCCGCGCAGCAGCTCGCGCGCTGGCGCCGGCAACCGACGCAGCAGAGGCAGGCGAGATAGCAACGCGCGAACCTGGGCCGGCGTGAGCGTTTCCAGCAGGGCCCTGGCCGCAGTACGGGCCACGCCGGGCGCAGGGTCCGACAAGCTCCCGGTCAATACCGGCATCACACGCTCTGAGGTGAAGAAACTCAACGCCCACACGATGCGTCGGCGCACGTAAGGCTCTCGCCTGTCCAAAGTGCGGATCAACGGCTCAATGGCTTCGCTATCGCCAATCGCGGCCAGCGCCAGCGCGGCGTTGGCGCAGCAATCGTCATCCTCGTTATCGAGCTGCGCTATCAACGCGGCGAGTGCACGGCGATCCGGCAGATCGATGAGCGCGTCCGTCACCTCCCTTGTCAGTTCGTTCTCACTCAGGAGTGGCAACAGCAGCAGGACCGCGTCATCGGCGAGACCACGGTAGGCGAGTGCCTGCACCGCCAGCTTGCGCGCATGGAGGCCCGTCTTCCCAGGCGACTGAAATAGACGGAAAAATACCGGCGGAATCGGCGCGCCCGCCTCGAACTTCAGTGCCTTGATCGCGGCATTGCTTATCTCGGCAACGGGGTCTTCAAGCAGCTCGGACACGAGCGGCGACAAGCGCTCTGCAACCCCTGGGCCTGCAAGTGGCAATGCCTCCAGCGCCGCCACGCGGACATTTTCAGCTGGGTCGCGCAGCGCAGCCAGCCAGAGCGGAAGCGAAGCAGCGCCAGGCTGCTTGTCGAACAGAGGGGCCAGCGAGCGGACGGCACGCTCGCGGACTTCCTCATCGGTATCCGTCAGCATCAACGAAACCAGTTCAAGCCGATGCTCCTCAGGCAGCGAGCGTGAATCGCCAAGCGCCAGCGCGGCGGCCAGCCGGAGTCTCAAGTCCTCGGCGCGAGCGGCCAATCGGAGCGCATCCAATGCCTGGGTTCCGTCGAGGTAGGCCAATGCATACAGCGCATTCTCTCGAACCTCCAAGTCGAGATCGTGGTGGAGAACGTGGATCAACGCATCGAATACGGACGGGACTGGCAGGTCGAAGTCTTTGAGAGCGATCACGACGTTACTGCGCACATCGGCATCCGTATCGCGCAGTGCGACCAACAGCGGTTCGATCGCAGCTGGGTCGCTGAAACGCAGACCCTGGGCGGCGGCAGCGCGCACACAGGCATCCACGTCCCCCAGACCTGCCGTCAACGCATCGAATGCCGCCGTGCCGACGCCCCTATCCTCTTCGTCGCCCAACCACCACATGGCTTTACATCTTGCGGCTGGAAGGGGATCGCAGGCGGCCTCGACGAACACCTTCGTCACTGCATCCCCTCTCAATCGAGAATCCGCCAGGGCAGACAAGGCGGCACTGCGCATTTCTTCATCCCCGTCGGCCCACAGCGGCAACCAGGGTGCAAGTTGCCCGGCGACGTCAGTCGCTTGTTCGGCCTCTTTTTCCGCGGCCTTTATACGTGCTTGATCCAGCATTCCATAGCTTATGTTGTGAGGCCGACGCGGCCGGGCGAATTTTTTCGCTGCCGGCCAAGGTTCTCACGGTATTGCGTGGGGCCGAGAGAGATTTCGATCCGCTTCTGGGTGCACCAACGGACGTAGGAACCAAGCGCTTCGATGAATTCCTCAACGGTGGTGCTCGTCCAGTTCCGAGGATAAGACAGTTCGGTCTTAGGTCGGCCGCGGCCAATCGTCCGTGACGGTGTTCGGCACCATCGACCTGAACTTCACCTACTCGAAGGCGGGCAACGCCTCGACCAAGGCCATGGACCAGGGCGGCTACCTGCTGCCCAGTCCCCTGGGCTTTGGCGGCGTGGAAGACCTGGGCGGCGGATTCGCGACCGGTTTCTGGCTCGAGACCGCCGTTCTGCCCGATACCGGCGTGACGCAAGGCGGCTTCGGCCGCCGCTCCACCGTGAGCCTGATGACTGAGGACCTCGGCGAACTGCGGCTGGGCCGCGACTACACGCCCACGTTCTGGAACGTGTCGAGCTTTTCCCCCTTCGGCACGGTTGGCATGGGCGGCAGCAGCAACATCGTCGAAGGCTGGCCGCTCGGCCTGGGCCGTGCACGCACACAGGCCCGCGCCAGCAACTCCGCCGGCTACTTCCTGCCGCGCGGCCTCGGCGGCCTTTGCGGGCAGTTCATGTTCGCGACAGCCGAAGGCGCGCAGGGCACCGGCTACCGCGGCGGCCGGCTGGGCTACGAGTCGGGCCCGCTCAACGTAGCGGTCGCGTATGGGCAGACCGCGGTGGGCGTCGAGGACTGCCGCACTGTGACCGTCGGCGGCAGTTATGGCTTCGGCGTGGTCAAGGCCTACGTCAACTACCTGCGCCATCGGCTGGGACGCGAGCGGCAGACGAACGCACTGATCGGTGCGTCGGTTCCCGTCGGCGCGGGGCAGATCCGGGTATCGTTCGCGCGCTCCGAACGCTCCGGCCCAGGCCTCGAGACCGGCGGCACTGCCCGCCAGTTCGCCATCGGCCACGCACACAACCTGAGCAAGCGCACCACGCTGTACAGCACCTACTCGCGCATCAGCAACCGCAGAAATGCCGCCTACGTGGTGGCCGACTCGTCGCCCGCCGGCGTGGCGGGCCGACGCTCGTCGGGCCTTCAGTTCGGGGTGAACCACGCCTTCTGACGCAGCCCATGAACCGACCGATATGACATCCCGAGCGAAAGCACGGTGCAGATACCCACCGAGATAATCCACGACGGCATGACGAAGACCGCGCGGCTCGCTGTGTCGCGCGGCCTGGCGGAATTCCCCGCTGCTAAGAACATCACGGTGAACAGCGCACTTCCGGGTGCGAGGAAATGCCCGGCGTCGGCGACTTCGTGCAAGGCATGACGCGCTCGAGCGATAAGAGCTTCGAGCAGGTCGAGGCGGAGTTCTTCGACCAGGTCCGCCCAACCACGCTGATCAAGCGCTTCGCATCGCCACAGGAAGTGGCCTCTCTGGTGGCCTACGTGGCAAGTCCGCTCGCTTCGGCGATCACGGGACAACCTTTCGCGTCGACGGCGGCATCGTCAAGAGCGCCTTCTGAAGGCTTGCCTGGACTATCGGTCAAGTCGCTTCTGCGGACGCTGGCCTTTGAGTTCGAGCGGGATTCCCAGCACTGCCTTCGAACTGCTCGCCCGGCCTCACATGACAACGCCATTCACAGGGCCGAGGCAGCCCGCCTGACGCGCCTGCGGGTCGGGGCATCGCCGTGGTGCAGATGTCTGCAGCCGCCATGCCCGTCTAGTGCATCGAGCTGACGGGTGCCCTTCACGCGGGCGGCCAGCTGCATGACGACCACGCCCTTGCCCAGCAGGGGGCCGGCCACCATGGGCGCACGAGGCTGGGAGGCGCTTCCGTACCATCCGGGCGTCGCTTCGAGGCAACGCGGCTCAGTTTTTTACGAACTTTGAACGACTTTCGTTCTACACCGCATGTTGTCGGGTCAGCGCGGCAGGCCGCATCATCTGCAAGATGCGACTTGCAGGAGATGCGGATGGATTCACTCTGCGCCAGCCAGGACAGCCGCTTCCCGCACGAAGTGGCTGTCGACCAACTGCGTCTCGCAAGGCGCGTACCCTGCCGGGCAACGCATGCGCGACAGCGGTCCACCACGCAACTGTTCCGCGAAGCCGGGCGCCGCGCCGATGCGAGGATCCGTGGCACTGAAGCCCTTCGTGCGTTTGGCCTCCGTGCGGATGCAGGGCGACGCTTTGGCCGAGCACAGCGGGTTAGCAGCGCTCGACAGGGAAGGCAGCAGCATCAATGCGAGGTTCGCGACGCCGAGCCTGTGCCCGCAGCGAGGGACCTCCTACCCTTCCCGCACCGCGAGGAACTGCATAACCACGGATTCAAGCTCACTCTGAACTGGGCTTTCTGAGGGAGATCGCTATGACCGCTCGGAACTTTTCGACCATTGCTGCAGCCAGCAAAGCTGTCAATTTCGTGCTCGCCGAAACGGAGCTTGGCGCCACGCCAGCCCACTACTTCGAGCCGACCAATCTGGGCGGACTGCCGCCGACGGAGTCCGAGCTCAGGGTCAAGGAGGACACGGAACTGGGCAATCGCACCCGCTTCGCAACTCACATGTGCCTCATGTCGGCCAGTCAGACCTTGCAAGCATGCCTGGATCTGCTCAGTTGTGAAGTCGATCTGCCCCCTCAGGAACGCGTCCGAAAGTTGGCGGAAATCGCCAGCAAGGCACGAGCCGCCGAGGAAATGGCTGCGCAGGCCACCGGCGTCCTGTTGGGCGAGATCAACATGCCCGAAAACGGCTCGATCGTGGTCTCGCGCGGCGCGCAGTGAGCTGCAGCGAGTGGTGGAATTTCCCGGTCTCCTGAACTGCGACCAAGAGGTCCCCAGGCTCGGCGAGAGAGCGCTGCTTCGTTTCCAGTGACTCAGGGATGCCGGGCTGCGTCGTACGGTCCCGGAAGGTTGAGAGAACGACATAGCTGCGCGTGCTCTTCACGCCCGAGCTTGCGTGGAGTGGGATCAGGCCGCCCCATCTTGAACCCGGCAGTACCTTGTGTATGGGTTGACCCGCGCCAAAGCGAGATATGGTCTCCAGGCCGCCGTCGACTTCATCGGTGACGGAGGCCCTTTCTCTTCATTCGTGCCGGCGACTTCGCCTTCGAGGCGAAAGTGGCTTGCGGCGGATCGGCCGTCACTTGCATCGATCGCCAGCGCAGCAGCCCGGAGACCCCGGTCATCCTGCTGTACTTTCACGCGGAGCCGACGGGCTGATCAATCGTCACACCCAGCACCTCTTCCGACAGGTGCTCGAGTTGCCGAATGGTCCACTCGATCACCTCAGTCTCGCTGAGTGCCTTGTCAGCCAGCCAGCCAAGCACCAGCTGGTCATGAAACCCGATCCAGGCGCGCAGGCACACCCGCATGCGTTTGGTCGGTCGGGTGATGCCCAGCACCGCCATCACCTGATCGATGGCCTTGCCGCGTGATTCTTCCCAGATCTTCGCGATGGTGCTGCTGAGCGCCGCATTGGACGAGCGAGCCCGAAAGATCGCGTCCCCCTCCCTCTGCTTGACGGCGCGCATGTGCGCGCGCAGGAACGACGTGATCCGCTGGCGTGCGGTGTCGCCGCGAAACGATGTCAGCTGTGCCTCGTCCATTCGCGCTGCGGCCACCCGACTGACCTCGGCATAGAGCTCTTCCATCGAGCCAAAGTGATGGAACAAAAGCCCGTGCGCCACACCGGCTTCCCGCGCGATCTCCGAGGCCGGCACGTCCAGGAACCCCCTGCTGGCGAACAGCCGCTCGGCGGCCTCGAGCACCCGTTGCTTGCCGGTGGGTGGCTTTCCCGCGCCAGGCCGCGCAGACCGCGGTCCCGGCGAATCAAGGGGTTCATTCATGCAGGAAATCATATCCCCGTGCCTGCCGGCCAAGCCGCCACATCCCCCGGGAAAACCACAAGACCAGAGACACGGCAGCCGCCTAAACTGATTGACAGTCAGTCAATGTTGATCAAACACAGATGAATTCAGATGCATCACATACCGGCCCGGAGCGCTTCGACGTGCTCGTCGTGGGCGGTGGCCCCTGCGGCCTCGCCGCGGCCATCGCGCTGGGGCGCTGCGGCATCAAGACCTTGCTGGTCGAGAAGCATCCTTCCACCTCGTTTCATCCGCGCGGCCACGTGGTGAGCGCGCGGACCATGGAGATCCTGCGGACCTGGGGCTTGGAGGAAGCTGTGCGTTCCCGCGGGATTCCTCACGATCGCAACCAAGGCATCGCGTTCGTGCGTTCCCTGGTCGGCGAGCTCATCGGGGAGATCCGCACCTTCGCGGATCCGCTGCGCAACCGGCTCGCCGAGACGCACGGCCCGAGCGCCAAGACCTCCTGCCCCCAGGACGCCTTCGAGCCTGAACTGTTGCGCGGTGCACAGGGCCTGCCTTCGGTGACACTGCGTTTCGGTACGCGCGTGAACGCGCTCGAGCAGGATGCGCACGGCGTGCATGCCACCGTCGAGATGCCCGACGGCGAGCGCCGGCAGGTGCACGCGCGGTATGCCATTGCCGCCGACGGCGCGCGCGGTGCGCTGCGCGAGCAACTCGGCGTCGGCATGAGCGGCGCCGGCGTGCTGGGCGATCAGATCGGCGTCTACTTCGAGGCCGATCTGTGGCGGTGGGTGGCACAGCGCCCCAACCTGCTCTGGTGGATCTACAACCCGCAGACAGTCGGCGTGCTGATCGCCCTGGACGGGCGTCGCCGCTGGACCTACAACTTCGGCTACGACCCGGCAAAGAACAGGCCGGAGGACTTCACCCCGGAGCGTTGTGCGCAGGTCGTGAAGGCCGCGATCGGCGCCTCCGACCTCGACCTGACCGTGCGCGACGTTCGTGTATGGCGCATGCAGGCGCGTATGGCCGAGTCCCTTCGTGCCGGACGCGTGTTCCTGGCCGGCGACGCTGCCCATCCGCTGCCTCCCACCGGGGGGCAGGGCATGAACACCGCCATCGGCGACGTGCACAACCTGTGCTGGAAGCTGGCCCTGGTGGTCAACGGCGTGGCCCCTGATGCACTGCTTGACACCTACGGCGAAGAACGGCTGCCCGTCATCCGCTTCAATGTCGAGCAGAGCGTGCGCAACGCCAGGAACATGGAGGCCAGTGGCCTGGGCGGCATTCTCAAGACGCACGACGATTTCCGGGAGGACGACATCGCTCGCATGCGCGAGGCGATCCCCGCCCAGCGCGAGCACTTCGACTATCCCGGCCAGACGTACGGCTACAGCTACCGCTCGGCACTCGTCTTCGGTGACGGCAGCATGGCCGCGCCGACCGAAGTCCACAGCTACCGCCCCTCTGCCATGCCGGGCGCACGCGCACCGCACTGCTGGCTGCGCCGCCCCCAAGGCAGCGACTTCTCCACCATCGACCTGTTCAAGGATCTGAATTTCACGCTGCTCGCGGGCCGTCTCGGGCAGCGGTGGCGATCCGCCTTTCGCCAGATCGCCTCCGAAGCGGGTCTGGCGGCGCAGGCCTTCGTGGTCGGGACGGAGGGTGACCTGCTCGACAACCTAGGCGCCTTCCAGGACCTGTACGGCATCGGTGCCGACGGCGCCGTGCTGGTGCGCCCGGACGGACATGTCATGTGGCGCTCCTGCGGGGGCCACGAGTTCCCCCACGACGTGTTGCGCAATGTGCTTGCCGCAGTGGTCGGCCAAAGCCAGTGCCTGGGCACGCCGCTTCCCCTGGCCTCCTGACTTCCTAGGACAAAGGAAACCACCATGAATCTTCTCCCGCCTCCTGCGTCGCCGCGCCGAATGGCCCACATCGCGCTTCGCACCAATCGCCTGCAAGCGATGACCCAGTGGTACTGCACGGTGCTGGGCGCACACGTGGCCTATGGCTCCGGCAAGGTCGCCTTCCTGACCTACGACGACGAGCACCATCGCATCGCCTTGCTGGCCCTGGACGACTATCCGCAGCGACCGCAGCAGGTCACGGAGGGCTACTTCCATACGGCCTTCGCCTACGACTCGCTCGGCGACCTGCTGGGCACCTACAAGCGGCTGCGGGGCCTGGGCATCGAGCCGCACCGCACGATCAATCACGGGCCGACCGTGTCGCTGTACTACCTCGATCCGGACGGCAACCAGATCGAGCTGCAGGTCGACAGCTTTCCCGACGCCGAAGCCACCAACGCGTGGATGCGCAGCGAGGCCTTCAGCCGCAATCCGATAGGCATCGAGTTCGATGCCGAAGACATGCTCGCCGAGCTGCGCGCAGGCGTACCGGAAGTGGAGTTGATGCGCCGTCCTGACAGTGTGTAAGAAGGTCCCCGACCAACAAGGAGACAAAGAGATGCTGAAACATGTGATCAGGCGAATGGCAGGGTGTGGCCTGCTGGCCCTCGCGTGCTGGGCGGCGCCCGCCACCGCGCAACAGGCCAGGACAACGATGATCCTGCCGGCCGTGTCGGTGCTGTTCGCACCGGTCTACATCGCCCAGGACGCCGGCTACTTCAAGGAAGCCGGCGTGGATGTCGAGCTCGGATTGCTGGCGGGTCCGGCCGCCCTCAACGCACTCATCGGCAGCAGCGCCGACTTCACGACCCTCGCCGGCCTGATCCAGATTCGCGCCGCGCAGCGCGGGCAGAAAACCCTGGCGATCGCGGGCCTGCAGGAAAAAGCCACCACCGAGATCGTGCTCGGTGCGAGCACGGCCGAGAAACTGGCCGGCGCGCGCACTCCGACGGAGCGCGCCAAGGCGCTCAAGGGCCTGACGCTGGCGGTCGATGCAGCCAACGGCCTGCCGCACGCCTTCCTTCGCTATGCCGCCCGTCAGGGCGGCCTGGACGCCGACCGGGACGTCCGACTCGTCTTCATGTCGCCCGCCGGGATGGATGCTGCCCTGCAGCGCAAGGAGGTCGACGGGTTCGTTTTCTCCAGCCCGTTCACGCTCGAGTCGGTCAGACGCGGCGCGCAGTTGTGGATCAGCGGACCGCGGGGCGACCTCCCCGACCTGGACCCCACGGCGTACAACGTCCTGGTGGCACGCGATGGCTACTGCACCACCGCACCCGGCACCTGCAAGGCCCTCATCGCAGCGCTGGCGCGGTCGATGACGCTGCTGGCGAACGAACCCGGCCAGGCACTGGCACTGTTGTCCAAGCGATTCGACAAGATGGACCCCGCGTTGCTGCAGGACGCCTTCGAGACGTTCCGCCGCAATGCGCCGCCACGCCCCATGCCGATGGCGCAGTCATTCAACCACACGGTCGACACGATGTTCGGTCCGGCCGACGACAAAGCCGCGCTCAAGACGCTCGTCAAGGGCCTGTACAGCGACGACTACGTCGCGGCCGCCAAGAAGTAGCCGGTCCGCACCATGCGCCACCCCTGGATCGATCGCGCACTGCTGGGTACGGCACTGCTGGCAACCTGGCAGCTTGCCGCGCAGACCTGGGACCCCTACTGGATCAGCTCGCCCCTGCTGGTGCTCAAACGCGGGTACGCCATGGTCGCGACGGGCGATCTGTGGTTTCACGCTCGCTTCACCGTGGGCGAGGCGCTCGGCGGCTTCGTGCTAGGCGCCGTGCCGGCGTGCCTGCTTGCGATGCTGCTGCGCCGGCACCCTCGGGCGGAAGCCGGCGTGTTGGCGATCTGCAGTCTCGGCTATGCCCTGCCGAAGACCGCGCTGGTCCCGCTGTTCATCCTCTGGCTGGGCGTCGGGCCCGGCGCGAAGGTGGCGCTGGTGGCCTCGGCCATCTTCTTCATCGTGTTCTACAGCACGCTGCGAGGTGTCAAGGCCGTCAGTGCGCAACTGCTCATGACGGCGCGCGTGCTCGGCGCCACCGAGAGCCAGCTGCTGCGCCAGGTGGTCTGGCCGTCGGTGGTTCCCTATGTCTTCGGCGGACTGCGGGTGGCCCTGCCGTACGCCGTGGCAGGCGCGATCGTCGGCGAAATCATCTCGTCCAACCGCGGCCTGGGCTACCTGGCCCAGTACGGTGCGATGGACTTCGACACTACGCTGATCTTCGTTGCACTGGCAACTGTCATGTCGCTGGTGTTGCTCATCAACGCGGGCGTCGAGTTCGCACAGAAGAGGCTTTTGCAGTGGCAATCGGAACCATCGCAAGACAGCGCGACGACGATCGGCAGCTAGCCGGTACGCTGCCGCTGCATCCCCCGGCACTGCTGGCATTGCACGGGCTCGGCGTCTCCTACGCCGACGCCGGCGCGCCGGAACGACGCTGGATCCTGAAGGACGTCGACCTGGCCGTGGCGGAAGGCGAGTTCGTCACGGTCATGGGCTCGTCGGGCGCGGGCAAGTCCACGCTGCTCAGCGTGATCGCTCAAACACTGGCGCCGAGTGCGGGACAGGTCGTCTTCAAGGACCAAGTGGTCGCCGGCGCGGGGCGCGAGGCGCAGCCGGGCTGCCACCGGCAGATCGGCTTCGTGACACAGGATGACAACCTTCTGCCCTGGCGCACCGTATGGCAGAACCTGTTGTTTCCGCTCACGCTCGCAGGCAAGCCGTCACCCGCGCAACTGGAGCACGCGCGCCTGCTCCTGGAGCAAGTCGGCCTGGCAGGCTGGGCCGACCACTACCCGCATCAGCTCTCGGGTGGGATGCGCAAGCGCGCGGCGTTGGCACGTACCCTGGTCTACGACCCTCCCGTCGTCCTGATGGACGAGCCTTTCGGCGCGCTGGATGCGGAGACGCGGGCGCAGTTACAGGCCGACCTGCTGCGGCTGTGGGAGACACGGCGCAAGACCATTCTGTTCGTCACGCACGACATCAACGAGGCGATCGCACTCGCGGACCGCGTGGTGGTGCTGGCCGGAACTCCGGGGCGCGTCGAACTTCAGCGGCGCATCCGCATCCCGCGCCCGCGCGACCCCGAACTGATCTTCAAGGCACCCGATTTCGCGACCCACTACGAGGCGATCCGCAGTTGCCTTCGCAAGGTGCCTCACCCATGACCGCCGACCGCCGTCTGTGGCCGTCGAGGTTGGCCGGGCTGGCCATCTTCCTCGCGTGCTGGCAGGTCGCCGGCCTGGTCATGGGCGACTACTGGATGCCGGGGCCGGCCCAGGTGGCGCAGCGACTCTGGGCCGAACTGACAGCAGGCAGCCTGCTTCGCGACCTCTGGGCCACGGGCCGGCTGGTGCTGATGGGAACGCTGGGCGGCACGGTCCTGGGCATCGGCCTGGCCTGCCTGCTGCGGCTGCTGCCGCGCCTCGACAGCATGCTCCAGCCCTTCATCACGGCCCTCATGAGCGTGCCCAAGCTCGGTCTCGTGCCGCTGCTGGTCCTGTGGTTCGGCACGGGCTTGGCCCCTCAACTTCTGCTGGTGGTCCTGACGGTGCTCTTCATCGTCTTCGCCATCGCCTACGCCGGCCTGATCACCGTGAATCGCCAACTGCTCATGACGGCGCGGGTGTTCGGCGCCGGCCCGCTGCAGCTGACGCGGTTCATCGTCTTGCCGACCTTGTGGCCCTTCGTGCTGACCGGCTTGGAAGTGGCACTGCCCTGGGCGCTCAGCGCCGCGCTGGTGGCGGAATTCCTCTCGGCCAAGGTGGGCGTGGGCCATGCCATCGACCAAGCCCGGCAGGTGCGCGATTCCATCGGCGTCTTCTATGGCATTGCCGCGGCGACCGCCATCGTTCTTGTCTGCAACGCCGCCCTCGCACTCGCGCGGCGCCTCACCCTGAAGATCCAACCGGAGCACTGACCCATGAAGATTCTCAAGTTCAGCGATGGCCGACGAACGGCCTTCGGCGTCTTGCAAGGGACGAACCAGATCCGCATTCTGAGCGGATCGCCGTTCGAGGGACCCATCACGCCGACGGACGCCGTCGTTGCCCTGTCCGAGGTCACCCTGCTGGTTCCGACAGTCGCACATCCCCGAGTCTTCGGCATCGGCCTCAACTATCGCTCCCACATTGCCGAGACCGGACGCGGCACGCCCGAGATTCCACCCGTGTTCATGAAGCCGGACACCGCGCTGCTGCCGCATGGCGGGCAGATCGTGTTCCCGAGAGCCGCCCAGATCGTGCACTACGAGACCGAATTGGTCGCGGTGATCGGACGCACAGCGAAGCAGGTTCGCCGCGAGGACGCCCTGGCGCATGTACTGGGCTATACCTGCGGCAACGACGTCAGCGAGCGGGCCTATCAGCGCAAGGAAATGGCCATGGGCCTGATGACGATGGGAAAGGCCGCCGACACCTTCGCGCCTATCGGACCATGGATTGAAACCGAGGCGGATCCCACCCGGTTGCGCATGACAGGCCGGCTCAACGGCCAGATCGTCCAGGATTGCGAGACCTCGGACCTGCTGTTCGACGTTGCCGACCTGATCTCCTACCTGAGTTCGTTCATCACGCTGCTGCCCGGCGACCTCGTCATGACCGGCACGCCAGGCGGGGTCGGACCGCTGTCCCCCGGAGACACCTTCGAGATCGAGATCGAGGGTGTCGGAAGGCTTTCCAACACCGTGGCCCCATTCACCCCTGTGCGCACATGAACACCGCCGATCCCACCTCGGACACCTCTGACACCGTTGCCACTCTTGCCACCCCTGATCTCCTGCTGGCGGACGAGGCACGCTATCAGGCGCTATATGCGCGAGACACCGGGGCGCTCTCGCAGATGCTGGACGACGCCTACCTGCATACCCATGCGAACGGGAGAACCGACGACAAGACGGCCTTCCTCGCATCGATCGCCGCCGACAAGTACCGCTTCATCGACGCGAAGCGAAAGGACCAGCGCGTGCGTCGCTTCGGCGACGTCGTACTGCTGAACGGTGTCGTGCACACAACCGTTGATGTCGCGGGCTCGCGCAAGACGTTGCACAACGCGTTCTTCACGGTCTGGCGCAACGACGGTGACCGCTGGCGGATGCTCCACTGGCAGGCCACCAAGATCCTCGAGAGCTGAGCGCCCCATCATGCAGGCAACCATGAGCTCTCGCCGGAAAGGCCTTCGGGCCCTCGCACTGATGTCCCTGCTGGGCCTGGGCGGGCTGGCCGCCGGCCAGACGGAGCGCTACCCCTCGGCGCCTGTGAGACTGATCCTGCCGGCTGCGGCCGGCACGGGCGTGGACGTTCTCGGGCGCATCGCCGCTCAGTACCTGGGCGACGTGCTCGGGCAGCCGGTGGTTGTGGAAAACGTGGTCGGCGCCAGCGGGGTCATCGGCGTGCAGCGCGTCGTGCGCGCCAAGCCTGATGGCTACACGCTGCTGTTCACGTTCAACCAGACGATCACGATGAACCCGCACGTGGTCGCCAACCTTCCCTACGATCCCGAGAAGGACCTCGTGCCCATTTCGCGCTTCGCCGAGTCCACCTTCGTCTGGCTCGTCAATGCCCAGGTCCCTGTCACGACCTTTCCCGAGCTAGTACGCCATGCCAAGGCGAACCCTTCCAAGCTCGCGATGGGCGTCACCGGATATGGCTCCGCGGCCTACCTGGGTGCGCAGATGCTGAGCCTGCAGACGGGTGCCGAGCTGCTGCACGTCAACTATGCCAACAACTTCAGCGCCAATCTGCTGTCGAACGAGGTTCAGCTGTCGATGAGCCCGGCGTCGCAGGTGCCGGGTCTCCTCGCCACCGGCAAGGTGCGCGCATTGGCTCAGACCGGCGCAAGACGTGCGCGCAGCATGCCCGACCTCCCCACAGTCAGCGAGTTCGTGCCGGGGCATGTGATCCAGGCCTGGTACGGTGTCTGGGCGCCGCAAGGCACTCCCAAGCCCATCGTGCTTGCGCTTTCGCGGGCCTGGATGAAAGTCGCTGCAATGCCCGAAGTCGCCGCCCGCCTCGACAAGCTCGGCGCCGAGCCCGTGGGCAGCAGCGCGGAGGCGCTTGCGGACCATGCGCGCCGCGAAACAAGCACATGGGCCGAGGTGGTCAAGGCGCGCGGCATTCGACCCTCGCAATGACGGCTTCAGCGAATGACGTTGGCGATGCGCCCCTCCTCTCCCTGTTCGTTCCATGGCGCAACGCCTCGGCCAGGGCCATGGAAATCTATGCGAAATCAGTCGTCGCGAAATCGTTGGCGACATGCACTCCAACCGCGAGCGTTGCACGTTTGAGCAAGCTGACACCGCAGGCTAGGACAGCCCACGACGTGCTGCGCGCCGTTGTGGCTGGCTACGTCGACAGCCGTCGAGCCGCTGCCCTGAGTCTCTCTGTGGTTTGCTGATGAGAACAGCCCGCCGATGCGCTGCACTAAGAGCGGCTAGCAAAACCATGTCATCGTCAAACACCTTGCCGGTGCACTACTGCGGCATGCGCGCCGGCACCAGTCCCGCCGCGCGTAGTTTGGGTTCCTCATAGACCGAGTCCTCGGCTGGATAGCGCAGACCTGGAATCCGCGCCGCCTTGGCGCTGGCCCAGACGACGCTTTCGCCCGCCGGCAGGGTGTCGATCTGCACGGTGTAGATCGGGTCATCGAAGGCTGTCCTGGCGGCTGTGAAAGACCATCCTCGCACCCGGAATGCCGCGATCAATTCCTCGAGAGCGGCGGCGTTGATCCTGCTTGTGTGCAGCAGCATCACGTGGGCAGGGCTGCGGCCGAGGACCTGCCGCGCCAAGCCATCGTAGTAGGCCGCGCGGTCCAGCAGATGCTCGATGTACGCGGCCTTCACGCGATCGGCCTTGTCGGCATTTCCTTCGTCCAGCCACGCCGCATAGACCTGGTTGTAGTACCAATCGCTCGCGTCGATCGAAACCGGCGCCGCCCTGTAGCCTGCGGCCTGCATCCACAGACGCATGCCGTCCCGCTTGGCAAGCGTGTTGCCCTCCTTGAGATACGGAAAGCGCAGCATCTTCGTCCAGCCCGGCATCCGGCTCAGCACGGTGTCGGCTTCCTTGGCATCGCCGATGAAGTCCGCAAGCGGCACTTGAGGCGACCCCAGACTGCGGTGCCGGGACGTGTGGTTGCCTACCGCGTGGCCTGCGCGCGCCCAGTCCAGGATGAGGTCAAGTCCTTGGTCCCGGCCGGTGCGCACGAGTGTTGGAAACACCATGGACGTGATGCCCGCATCGCGGAGCGTCTCCAGGATCTGCCGGTTCCACGACGCGGCCGCGGGCTCTTTCGAAGGGTCGAGGCCATCGTCGAACGTCAGCGCCAAGGTCTGGGCCAGAACGCAGGACGAACCGAGAAGGACGAGAAGCGCGGCAAGTGCGCGACGCAATGCGCTCATGGCGATGCCCGCCTCAATCGTCAACGGTTGGCAGAAGCCGAAGCAGCTCGTCGCGCGCACGCAGGCCCGCGTTGGGCTTGAGGGCTTGCTCATCCTGGATCAGGCGTGCAAACGCCAGCCTTCGCGCGCCCTTGGTAGCCCAGCCGACGTACCAGCCATAAGCGCGGCTGGCGTCATAGCGGTTGTCGCTGCCTGGCGACCCGGTGCCCGTCTTGCCATGCACGGCCCAGCCGTCGACCGGGGCGCCGTAGCTCGAGATGAGTGCGGTCATGTCGAAGGCATGCGCACTCACCAGCAACTGGCGGCGCACGATCTTGCGCATGAACGCAAGCTGTTCCTCGGGGGAGATGCGCAGCGAACTCATCACCCAGACGCCGCTCTGCCCGGGGTCATCGACCGGCACGGCAGAGACATCTGCATTGCCATACTGAAAATCCTTCACATATTGCGCGAAGCGCTCCTGCCCCATTCGCTTCACAACCTGCTGTGAGTACCAGAAGACGGAGTCCCTGATCCACGTTGTCGGCGTGATGTTCCGCCGCCATGCATCGCCACCCCAATCCGGATATCCCGTCTGATACGGCAAGGCAGGCTGTGCAGCGTCCTTCAGCACGCCTGCGTCATATCCCATGAGGCTGATGGCGAGCTTGAAAGTCGAGGCAGGCGTCACGCGCTCGGAACAGGCGGGGCCGCGCTGCAGAACGAGCTTGCCGGAATCGGCATCTGCGATCAGTGTGCACAGCTCATGCGCGGTCGCGAAGGGCGATGAAAAAAGGAAGGCCACTGCTGTCGCAGCGACCTGGAGGACGCGATTGCACATGTTGATTGTTTCCGAAAGAAAGGAGAGGAGCACGGTGCTGAGCGTGCTTCTGGAGCATCCTGTGGCACCCGCGAATTGAAGATGCCGGCCTGGTGTTCGCGCGTGGTGTCCGACCTTCAAGTCTAGAGCGGCTAACAAAACGATGTCGGCGCCAAACACCTGATCGGTGGCTGACGCTGCATGGGTCGAGACAAGAACAAAGAGATCAGCGCCGCGCTGTTCAAGAAGATTGCGCCGCATAAAAACCGTGCGAAAAGAAGGCCCACCCTATGCCCGCGAACCATCTCCACAGAACCCAGGCGGCCCTGGGCACGAGGCATGGCTCTAGCGGAGAGTCATTTGCGAACGCCCCCTCCCCCGACTGCTCAAATCTAGCGCGGACGGATCGAGTCGCGAATTGCAACGGCTCACCGCGCGAAGTCAGCACAGCACTGACCATGTGCCTAATGGCAGGCTCAACCCGAGCACGACATAGATAGCGCAGCGCACAACGACTTTACGCAGCGATTTTCTATCGCAGGCGAGCAAGATTGTTTCTTTCTTGCGGCTGAGAACGACGCCAGATGCGAGCGCCAGGGCCATGCTCGCAAACCAAAGAAAATAGCCGGTATGTAGGCGGATAGGGTTGAAATTGCATCCTCCGGATATCCCGGTTTCTTTGACCAGCATGAAACTCATGCCTAGCACAAGGCTCACTCCAGCCGGGACAAATGCAGCACCTGGACGATCATCCCAAAGAGCCAGGAATGCTCGTAGCAAGAACGGATTGGCGAACCAAGCAAAGCACGTGAAGAGGCTTTCGCTACCTACTCTGGAAATCATGAAGACCCCAAACAGCAACGCGAGCCAGCCGGGTGTCGTTTCAGGTACGCCCGTGAGAACTTCAAACGCCGGCATCAATAGCGATACTCCGTACGCAACGATGCTCGCTATGAACAGCAGTTTTCCCAGTCTCGAACTTCGAGTGCCCTCAAGACCGGGCGCTGGTCCATATCGGCCATTCGGCACTTCTCCTGTTTCAGTCTGCCTTCGGACCACCCGTCGCACGATGTATCCGGACCTCACTCAACTCCCTCACCTTCACCACGCCAAGCTGCCCCGCAGCTGAAACCACCCTGAGGCTCGCCGAACGCCATTCCGACACACAGCGAATGCGTTCCTGCTGCGCATCGGCCAAGGCCTTCTGGATGCTGAGAATCTCGAGCACGTCGGCTGCCCCCTTTTCGTACCTGCGCTGCGAGCTCGCCAAGGATGACTGTGCCGTGCGCAGTAAGGTATCGGAGGCTTCCAGATTTCTAAGGGCCGCAGCCGCGTCCGAATAGGCTTGGACCACTTCCATGGCCACCCGGTGCTCGACGTCCAGCAGCTCTGCAGCACGCTGCTCGACCAATGCATTCGCACCTCGGATCTTGTAGGTACGCGCAAACCCCTCGAAGATCGGCAGGTTCAGCGTTGCCCCCACCAGCCGCTCGCGCGTTTGCGTCGAATTCAGGCCTTGGCCAGGCCGGCCATTCTGGTAGAACGACGCCGACAGATCGAGAGAAGGCATCCCTTCCGAGCGCGCTACATCGGCGCGGGCCCGAGCCGCCTCGATCTGCGCCCGCGCAGCCTCGATGGCCGGATGACTCTGCTGCGCCTGCTCCAGCCAGCTCGCAAGCGATGTCCCAAGCTCGCCGGTCTTGGGGGGATCAAGGGTTATCACGTTCACCGCCGAACCAGGCGGCATTCCCATCGCATAGACCAGGACGGCTTTCGCCTTGTTCAGATCGCCTTCTGCACGGCTCCGGTCAAGAGATGCGCGCGCCAGGGTGGTCTCGGCCTGCAGCGTGTCTCCATTCGAGCCCGCGCCCCGCTGCTCCTTGCGGCGGGCGGTCTGCAAGGTCTCCGTGGCGATCGACACGGCTTCCTGCTTCGCAACCAGCGATGCCTGGGCGGTCTGCACATCGAAGTACGCCTGGATCACCGCGGTGAGGGTCTTTTGCAGCGCCGCCCCATGGGTGGCGGATGCCGCCTCCAGCAAACTCTTTGCCGCGCTCAGGTTCGCCGCGCGCCCTCCGAAATCCAGCAACCGCCACGTGAGCGCTGCGTAGACGGTATTGCCGACCGTGTGCGTCGCCGCATTCGTGCTGCCCGGGAACCAGGTCCTGTCGTTCAGCCGACTCACGGAGCCCGTCAGGGTCGGCAGATAGGCCGCCTTCGCTTCCCCAACTGCGCCCGCCTGGACCTTGATCGCCGCCCACGCAGCATGGCCCTGAGGATTGCTGCACATCGCCAGGTCGATCGCCACCTCCAGGGACAGTTCTGGGGGAATCTCCGGGGAGGAGGCACAGGCAATGGGCTCGGCATCGCCCGGCAGGGAGGTGCCACGGCTCAGCACGGGCGGCGCCGCCTGCAATGGATCGGACAGGGCATCGGAATGCAGGATGCCATCCAGGTCGAACGCATGGGCATTGACCGCGCCGCCCAGACAGACCATCGCGACGCAGGCGGCGAGAGCTTGTCTAAGACCGACTGGCCTGGAGCAACTGCCAACATCCATGCCGCGGCCGAAACGATCCAACTCAGCGTTCACGCAGGCTCTCATGGGCTTCCTGCAGCAGCGGGCTGAGCACATATTCGATGACCCGGCGCGTGCCGGTCTTCACCTCGACGTTCACCGACATCCCGGGGCTCAGTGCGACCGGTTTGTCATCGACCTGCAGCGTCGACGCATCCAACCGTACCTTGACCGAATAAAGCAGCTTCTTCTTTTCGTCCTGCTGCTTGTCGTCCTCGATCGCATCGCGCGAGACATGGATCATCTTGCCGGGGAGCGTGCCGTACTTGGTGTAGTCGAACGCGTCGACCTTGACCTGCGCATCCTGGCCTTCGCGCACGAAGCCGATGTCCTTGTTCTCCAGGAACGCCTCGACCTCCACGGAATCTTGCTGCGGCACGATCAGCATCAACGGCTGGGCCGCGGGCACCACGCCGCCTACCGTATGGACCGTGAGCTGCTGCACGGTCCCATCGACCGGTGCGGTCAGCTTGAGCAGACGACTGCGCGACTCGGCGCGTGTCGCGTCTTGCCGTGCACCGCTCTCGACGCGACCGCCCTCGGTCAATGCATCGAGGGCCTCTTTCTTTGTCTGGGCAATCAAGGCGGCCCGCTGGTTGCGCGCATCCGAGAGCTGCCCCTGCAGGTCGACGCGCGCGCGCTCCTTGTCGATGTAGGCGTGCATGGAAACGTCCCGGCTCTGGGCCAGTTCCTTGTAGTCGCGTGCCTGTTGGGTAGCCAGGACCAACGCTTCACCGAAGCGGTGGATATCGCCATCGATACGATCCAGCTTGCTGCGGAAATCCCTGTACTGCCCCTCAAGATGGCTCTGCTCGATGCGCCATTGATCGGGTGGTATGCCATCGATGGAAGAAGGAAGCCGGGGCATGCTCAGCGTATCGACCCCCTTGATCAATGCTCTGGAACGGGCGGCCTGGAGCGCGGCGACGGCCGCATCACCCGATGCCTTGTCCCGTTCGGCATCCGGAGCGGTTGCATCGAGCTCCAGCAGCAGATCGCCCGCCTTGACAAACTGCCCCTCCGTCACGTGCAGTGCGCGCACGCTCGCGACCTCGACCGAAGCGATGCTCTTCGTCCGTCCGCTGGGAACCACCTTGCCTGTCGCATTCACGACGATGTCGATCTTTCCCAGGATCGACCACGCGAGCACTGCAACGACCATTGCCATCAGCACCCGCGCCGTCCAGCGCGCGGTGGACGAGACAGGACGCTCCTGCAGCGAGAGCGCTGCCGGCAGGAATGCGGCTTCATTCTCGTTGAACATCCCCTGGCGGTGGTCATGCCGCCGGGCCCAGTGGATGGCGAAGACGGTGCGGTAGTGAGCCAGCAGGCCACCGTAGGCCTGAGCGCGTTGCTTGAAGCTCATCCTGCGGCCGCCCCGACCGTCGGCTGTGCTGCAGCGAGCGACGTCATCAAAGCGCGTTCGCCGGAAGCGGGCTCGACATTGCCTGACTGCAGGTTGTAGAGATGCCGATAGATGCCGTCGCTGATGCCCAGAAGCTCGGCATGCGTGCCTTGTTCGGCGATCTGCCCGCGCTCCATGACGATGATCCGGTGGGCCTCACGCACGGCCGAGAGCCGGTGCGCGATGATCAGCACGGTGCGTCCCTTACAGATCAGGCGCATGTTGTCCTGGATGATCTTCTCGGACTCGTAGTCCAGCGCGCTGGTTGCTTCGTCGAAGATCAGGATCCGCGGGTTCGTGATCAGGGCCCGCGCAATGGCCACGCGCTGGCGCTGCCCGCCGGACAGGCCCGTGCCATGCTCGCCCACCATCGTGTCGTAGCCTTCCGGGAGCTCGCTGATGAATTCATGGGCCCCCGCGAGCTTGGCGGCGGCCATGATCGCTTCGATCGGCAAGGCCGGGTTCGACAGCGCGATGTTGTCGCGGATGCTCCGGTTGAAGAGCATGTTCTCCTGCAGCACCACACCGATCTGCTGGCGCAGCGAGGTGGTGTCGATCAGCGCCAAGTCCTGTCCGTCGACCAGCACGCGGCCGCGGTCGGGTACATAGAGGCGCTGGACCAGCTTGGTGAGAGTGCTCTTGCCCGATCCCGAGCGGCCGACGATGCCGATCACCTCCCCGGGTTGTACCTTCAGGTTCACGGTGCGCAAAACGTCCGGGGTGTCGGGCCGATAACGGAATGACACCTGATCGAACTCGACCTCGCCGGAGATCCGGGGAATGCGGGTCTTCTGCCCAGCCACCTCGGTGCGGGCATTGAGGATGTCACCCAGGCGCTGCATGGAGATGCCCACCTGCTGGAAGTCGTTCCAGAGCTGGGCGAGCCGGATGATCGGCGAGGCCACCTGGCCGGCCAGCATGTTGAAGGCGACCAGTTGACCCACGGTCATCTTGTTGTCCACCACCAGGGTGGCGCCGATCCACATGATCGCGGCGGTGACCAGCTTGCTCACGAGGGTCACGCCGCCTCCGGCCACCATGCCGACGTTGGTGGCGGACAGGCCGGCAGACACGTAGGAGGCGAGCTGTTTGTCCCATTTCTGGGTCCAGCGTGGCTCGACGGCCATGGCCTTGACGGTGTCGATGCCGGTGATGGTCTCGACGAGGAAGGACTGGTTCTCGGCGCTTCGGTTGAACTTGTCGTTCAGACGCGCCCGCAGGATGGGCGTGAAGACGGCCGAGAGGATCGCGTACAGGGGAATCGAGGCCAGCACGACCAGTGTGAGCCAGACGCTGTACCAGAGCATGACGGCCAGGAAGACGAACGAGAACAGCAGGTCCATGACGAGCGTGATCGCGTTGCCCGTCAGGAAGGAACGGATGTTCTCGAGCTCGCGGATGCGCGCAACCGAGTCGCCCACGCGCCTGGCTTGGAAATAGCCGATGGGAAGGGACAGCAGGTGGCGGAACAACCGTGCGCCGAGTTCGACGTCGATCTTGCTGCTGGTGTGTGCGAAGACGTAGGTCCGGATGCCGGTGAGAAGCGCCTCGAACAGGATGGCGCAGAGCAACCCGATCGCGATGACGTTGAGGGTCTTCATCGCGTGGTTGACCAGCACCTTGTCCATCACGACCTGGAAGAACATCGGCGTGACCAAGCCGATGATCTGCAGCACCAGGGAGATCAGCACCACCTCGCCCAGGAGCTTGCGGTACTTGATGACTGCGGGGATGAACCAGCTGAAGTCGAACTTGGCGATGTCGCCGGCGTAGGTGGCCTTCGAGGTGAAGAAGATCAGTTCGCCGGACCACTGGGCCAGGAAGGTTTCGAGAGCCAGGACCTGCGGTGCTTCGCCCACGCGCTGGATCAGGACGCGCACCGACGCGTCCTGTGGCTGTGTCGCCGTGGATGATCCGGCGTCGTATTTCCCGACGATCAGGAATCGGCCCTCGCGATCCGTGGCGACTGCGGGCAGCGGCGTCTGCCCCAAGCGGTCGGCAGGCTGACGCACGAGCTTGGCCGACAGTCCGAGTCGTTTGGCGGCCAAGAGGATGGTCTGAGCCGTGAAGGGCTCGTACCCGAACTCATGGCGCAATTGGGCTTCATCGGCGGGCACGCCGTGCATGCCGGCCATCACCAGCAACGTCTTGAGTCCGGTGTCCGATTGCGCGTCGGATGCGGTATCCGCATCTCGCTGGTTGGATGAGGCGGAGGCAATCATGAGGAGTACATATCGACACCCTGCACCGATGCCGGGCGCCGCATGGACTGCGGTCCCGACCCGGTGCATGGGGCGCGCTCAGAGGCTCAGTGGGGCACCGCCAGAGTGGGGGCGTGAAGCTGCTGGCTGTTGATCGCGGCCATGTTGGAATAGACCGCCGCAGGTGGCGCGAACGACGCCATGGCCTGGATGAGCTGATTCACGCTGGTCGTGATGGCTGTAGGTCCTGGCGACGACGTCGTGAAGACCGTATCGCTCGTCTGCTGGCCGGCCGAGTTGAAGAAAGCCTCGTCCGTCGCTACACCCTGGCTGTAGTTGATGGCATCAACGGCATAGCCACCGCTGAACTGCTGGTCTTGCGCTACCTGCCCATTGGCGTCGAACAGGACATAGTCGGTCTGGATCCCGGAGGCATTGAAGATCGCAGCGGCTGTCTCATGACCGGAAGCGTCATAGAAGGCGGCATCCGTCCTGACTCCATTGCTGTAGTTGTCGATTTCGGCGACGTGTCCATCGCTGAACGTCTGGACCTGAGTGGCCTGCCCGCTTGGGGCGTACGTGGTGTATGTGGTTTCGTGGCCCGAAGGGTCGAACGCCGCATCGGCGGCTTTTTGTTGCGATGCGTTGTAGAACACCTCGTCGCTCTCAACCCCGTTGCTGAAGTTGATGGCATTGACGACTTGCCCATTGCTGAACTGCTGGTCCTGCGTGACCTGGCCAGACGCATCGATCACCAGGTAGTCAGTCTGGACGCCAGAAGCGTCCAGGATCGCATCGTTGGTTTCAACACCGGATGCGTCGTAGGTGGCTTCATCCGTCTCGATCCCGTTGCTGTAGTTGAGTGCTTTGACAACGTGCCCGGAACTGAACTGCAAGTCCTGAACGAGCTGTCCAGAGACGTCGAAGGTCTTGTATTCGGTCTCCTCGCCCGCTGCGTTAAACACGGCATCAGCGGTCTCGACCCGGGAGGCGTTGTAGAACGCCTCATCCGTCACGATGCCATCGTCGGCATTGATCACGCTAACGATATTGCCGCCGCTGAACTGCTGATCCTGGGTCACCAGCCCGGACGAATCAAGGGCGAGGTAGTCGGTTTGGGTGCCGGCCGCATCGAACAGCACCTCCGCTGTCTCGGTGCCGTACGCATCGTAGATCGCTGTATTGGTTCTGATGCCGTTGCTGTAGTTGGTCACGCTGGCCAGAGATCCGTCGCTGAACTCCTGGGTCTGCGCGAAATGGCCGGATGCATCGAAACTGTCGCTTCTGGTTTCCTGGGCGATGTTGTTGAAGTACTCGGCGGTGCTGTTGGTGCCGATGACCTGATCGCCGCTGCTGTCGCCATTGAAGTAAATCGTGCTGTCGGTTGCCGTGATGACGTTGTCCTGCCCGGTGACCCACAGCGTGTTGTTGCCGGTGAGGGTGACGGCATTGCCCGAGCCGATCAGGCTGACGACGGCACCGGTCTGCACCGTGATGCCCGAGGTGCCGGCGCCGCGGGGCGTCGCTTCTCCGCTTTGGTCATTGTTGACGTAGAGCGTATCGGCGTCACTACCCGTCCCGCTGATCGTGATGCTGGTATCGGCTCCGGCGGTGAGGACGTTGCCCTCACCGCTCAACGAAACAGTGCTGCCAAAAGCGGCTGTCACCGTGTTTTCAGTCCCCACAACGGTCGCTTGTTCGCCTGCAGCGACATTCAGCATCAGATAGGAAGCGCTGACCTGGCTGCTGTTGACCGATCCATCCGCGTTATACGTGTGGCTGCCCGATGAACCATTGCTTGCAGTCCATGCATCATCAAGCAGAAGGCCGTTGCTGTCGTAGTCGGCCGTCGTCGTACGGCCTGATCTCCTCGCGATGCTGGTGTGACTGCCATCCGCGTTGTACGTGTCACGGCCCCACGAACCGTCGGCTTGGGTCCAGCTGTCTTTCAGCCGCGTGCCGCTGCCATCCAGCCCGGTATACGACGTGATGGTCGTGGTGCCCGACGCATCGGTTGTCTGTACCGTCGACCCCAGCGCATTTCCACTGGCGTCGAAGCTGTCAGTGACCAGGGCGCCTGCCGCATCGACGCGCTGGGTCGTCGATCCCGTCGTGACCCCGTTCCCATCGAGCGCGGAATACGTGGTCGTCGTGACGGCTCCTGAGGCATCGGTCGTCTGCACGGTGGAACCCAATGCATTGCCGCTGACGTCGTATAGGTTGGTAATCTGATTGCCTGCTGCATTGAGATACCCGATGGTGGATCCGGTTTCATCGCCATCGACGTCGAAGTAGGTTGTCGTTCTGACGCCTTGCGCACTTTCAACGTAGGTCGAATAGCTCCCGTCGCTGTTGTTAGCGTCGCCGATGCTTGATCCGTCGGCGTTGAAGGCGTCTTCGCCGTAGCTGCCGTCGATCTTGTTCCAGTTGTCGTTCAGCTTGAATCCTGCACCATTGGCCTGCGCAAACGAGGTGGTGATGTAGTTCCCTGCGGAGTCGGTCACGTCGACTGTCGAGCCTGTTCCGACACCCTTGGCATCGTAGTCGCTGGTGACCAGTGTTCCGTGACCGTCGTCTGTGTAGGTGCGGTAGCTGCCGTCCGCATGTGTAGTTTGACCGCTGCTGGATCCATCCGCATTGAAAGCGTCATCGCCAAAGCTGCCGTCGGTACGGCTCCACGTATCGCTAAGCTTGAGGCCACTGCCGTTCAACTGCGTGAACGAGCTCGTTGTCATGTCCCCCGTTTCATCGGTGACTCGAACTGTCGAACCGAGCACAGTGCCATCGGTGCGATAGCTGTTCGTGGTCCAGTTGCCCTTGTTGTCATCCGTGCGAGTGCCATGACTTCCATCGGATCTTGTCCAACTTTCTTGGAAGGAGCCGTCGAATTGCGTCACCCTGTCGGTCGAATAGCTGCTTCCGTCGGCATACGTGTAGTCGAACGTTGCTTCGACCGATCCATCAGCCAGTGTCGCTTCGCTCCAGGTGTAGCCATAACCGAGTGCTGCATCCAGCGGCACGGTGCCACTGAGGGGCTGAGAGGAATCGGGCTGAGGAGGCGCCAATGCCAGCATCTGGTCCATGGTCAGCCGAGTGCCATCCTCGAAGGTGAAAGCATCGACGCCCTCACCAAGCGCTCGCCAGTCGGCCGATGGAACTATGACACTAATGCCACCGCTGCCACCCCACGAGATATTGAGTTCCGGCTGCCCGCCGGCCGAGGCGGAGATGCCCCAGCTGAACTGGAGTTGACTGGCTGTCACACCGCCCTCGAAGGCCACGATGTCCTGTGGCTCGTTCATGACGTAGTCCGACATGTCCCCCCCCGGCGCGTAGTTGCCCTGAGACTGGACGTAGCTGCTGGTCAAGGTGTTGGGATCGAAGTAGCCCGTGTCGTCGATGGTGTCCCAGGCCGGTGTCGAGTTGGGGAAGACGAGGTAGGTGTCGGCCCCACCCGCGCCATTGAGGAGATCATTGCCCGGTCCGGCGACGATCGTGTCGTCGCCGGTGGTGCCCAGGACGGTATCGCCGAAGCCACTCGCATTGATGAAGCTGCCTGTTCCCGAGGTCTTGTACAGGAATGGGGTGTTGATTGGCGGGAAGTAGGCGCGCTCCGACTGAAACTGCGTCACATCCGCGGTCGCCGTGTGGTTCGGCCCGACGTATGCACCGTCGGCGGTCGCATTGATGATGTTCTGGCCGTCTCCCAGATAGATCGTCTGACTTCCGCTGCCTGCATTGATTTCCTCGATCGACCCGGAGACCGATGCCACGTTGGTGGTGACTGTTTGGGTGGTTGTTACCAGCTGAGTGGTTGTGGTGTACGAGGTGCCGTTGGGCACCTGGATTCCGATGAGTTGATGTTCGCCGGCTGAGTCCCCTCCCAACGAGCTATAAGTAGTTGGGCCGTAGATCAGAACAGCGCCAGCTGGCAACGTCTGTCCACTGCCAAACTGAGAGGTGAAATCGTTCCCGACGATCAACCTGTAGTTTGCTGTCCCCGTCGTCGTGGAATCGAGGCTAGTGGTCGTGACCGTGCGTGTTTCGGTGGTGGTGCTGACCTGATCTTGTGGCGAAGCTGCCTGGATGACCGACGCGTCGCTGTTGACGAGCTGTATGGCGAAGTCGTTGGTGACTGTCTTGTAGACGGGATCACCAGGGTAGCTCTCCCAAGGATAGGACTGGGCAAGAATATAGGCTTGTGCCGCATTCAGCTCGTTGGACAGTGATTGGGCGTAGGCACCTTCCAATTGCTGGATTTGGAGATTGTCCGGTCCTTGGCCTACGATGGTGTTGGACGTGACATTGCCTGATGCATCTTTGGTAATCCTGTGGGTCGTTCCATCGAGGCTCACGGCCAACCCCACACTGGAGCCATCTGCACTGAACGTGTCCTGCCCATGGCTGCCGTCGGCTTGTTGCCAAGCGTCGGAAGTCTTCACGCCTGCAATGCTGAACCGGGTCGTTGTACTGCCGCCCTGGCCATCGTTGGTGTAGCGCGTAGAGCTCCCGTCGGCGCGGTTCGATTGACCCGAACTGCTGCCGTCAGCCCCAAAGGTATCTGTCCCGGAGCTTCCGTCTGCCTTGGCCCAGGCGTCGCCCGTCTTGACGCCTTGGGCATTGAAGGTCAGGGTCGTCGTGTTGCCCTGACCGTCGTTCACATACGAGGAACTGCTGCCGTCGATGCTTTGGCTGGTGCCGGCGCTGGAACCATTGCTGTTGAAGGTGTCGGCACCCGTCGTTCCGGCTATGGTGGTCCAGGTGTCCGAGGCCGGCTTGCCGTTGATGAAAACGACCGTCGTGGTTCGGCCGTTGCCATCCTGCAGCACTTCGGTCGCAGTGTTGTCGGTCGCGAAGGTATTGGTGCCGCTCGTGCCGTCGCTGTGGGTCCAGGTTTCGCTGGTCGCTACACCGGTGACGTTGTACTGGGTGGTTGCAACATTACCTGCACCGTCCTGTGCCGTGACACTGGTGCTGCCATCTGCGTTGTAGACCGTCAGGGACGACGATCCGTCGGGATTCTCGATCAGGCTTCGGGTCTCGTTGCCCTGGGCGTCGAAGTAGACGGTCGTTACGACGCCATCGCTGTTGGTCGAATAGATGCTGAAGCTACCATCTGCATGAGTGGTTTGGCCAGCACCTGAGCCATCAGCGTTGTAAGTATCGCGGCTGTAGCTGCCGTCGGCATTGTTGATGGCGTCGCCGCTACTGCCGTCCGAATTCTGCCAACTGCCTTGCAGGAATGCCCCCGAGGCCGAGTACTCAGCCTGCACCGAGTTGTCTTGGCCGTCGTCGGTGTAAACAAGGCGGCTGCCGTCGGCGTTGTATGAGCTGCCACTGCTCGAGCCATCAGCGTTGTAGCTATTGCTGCCATGCGCACCATCGGCGCTCTGCCAAACATCTCCGGTCTCTGTGCCATCTGCGGCAAAAAATTCTTCATCGATCTGCCCGTGCCCATCCTTTGCGTACGCGGAGCTGGTGCCATCGGTGTTGAAGCTGTCTCCAGTGCTGGAGCCGTCCGGCTTGTAGGTATCTGAGCCGTACGTGCCATCAGCTTGGACCCAGTCTTCCCCGGTCTCTACCCCGCTCGAGTTCAGGTAATAGGTGTGCTTGGTGCCATCGCTGTCGGTGATGACTGGGGTATACGAGTTGTACGGACTGCTCCAAGCTGTACCGTCAGCGAGAGTGCCTTCAAATGCGCTCTTGGCACTTCGACTAGCGCTCACGTGGTCGGTGCCTTGTAGTTGACCTCCCGCGCTGTACTTGAAAATGAGCGCATCACCGTTGGAGTCGTTGTAGTTAATGCTGTAACTACCGTCCGAGTTGACGATCTTGCCGAAGCCCGAACCGTCGGGGCTAAGCAGGCCGCCTGCGGCTACTGTCAATTGATCGACAACGCCGCCAGCGGCAGTTAAGTCAGTCACAGTCACCTGCCCGTTGGGTTGGTAGTTGTAGGTGGTAGTCACAGCCCCGTCGGTGTACATGTTGACGCCGTGTGTTCCGTCTGCACGCCACCAATCCTGGCTTACGATGCCGTCGCTGCCCTCGTTATCGACTGTGATAGCGCCTGTGCCGTCGAGCGCGACCGTGCTGGTACTGCTGTCGGCATGAGTCAGTGAACCGCTGCCGGAACCATCGCTGTTGAAACTGTCCTGGCCTAGCGCACCATCGCTCAAGCTCCACTGATCGCTGGTCAATGTGCCATCAGGATTGAAATGGTTGCGTGTTAGATCAAGCGGCCCTGGCACCCAGATGTTCACCAGGGATGAAGCACTGAACTCCGAATAGCTGCCGCCGGGTGTCGCCTCCAGTGAAAAGGTGTCGGTGCTGCCATCCAGATTCACGGTCTTTCCGGAAGCCGTACCTGAAGCACTATACGTATCCGTCCCGCTCGTGCCATCGCTTGTGATCCAACTGTCATGGGTCAGGTGATTGTGCGCGTCGGTATAGCTTGTGACAGTTCCATCGTTTTGGTGCACGACAGTCGCTGTATTTCCCGAAACGTCGTAGTCGACACCATTGCCTGCCACATCCGCTTGTGCGGCGGCCGCTCCTTGGGCATCCACCTTGATGGCATGGTTGGTATCCTGGATGTCGGTTGAGTCGAACGAATAACTGCCATCGGGGTTAGTTAATGTTTCGTACGACGATTGCGGGACATCGAAGCTGCCAACACTGTTGGGATCAACCGTCAACCCATTGGAAAAGAGCGTTTCAGATCCAGAAGAGCCATCCGAATGAACCCAGCTGGCGGCGTACATGTCGCCGCTCTTGCTGTAGTAGTCAGTCGTGACGTTGCCCTGCCCATCGTTAACTGAAATGGCGTAAGCGCCGCTCGAGTAGGTGCTCCTTGTGGTGCTGGAGCCATTGGCCGCATGACTTGTCACCTCGTTCAGAGCGGACGAACTGCTCCAGTTTTCAACATAGGCAAGCTCATTACGGGCAGGGCTAGGAATAGCGGCACCGGGGGCTTGCGTAGCAGCCACGACCCATGCGCTTCCGTCGGCGCTTGGCGAAAACGCCCCTTGATTTTGAAGTCTTCCAGATTCGTCGGTCGTATACCAGCTACCGGACAGTCTTACGCCATCATCGTTGTATTTGTATTGCGAGAAAAATCCGCTTGTCGTCAATCCATCCTTGTTGGTTTCAATGATGTATTGAGATTCGATGTAATTTCCATCGGAGTCCCTTCTCCAGATCACGCTGGTCTGCCCCGCCGAAGTCTTCTTCGTTTGAGCAACATTCAATGGAGTTCTGCCATCGAAAGCGTATTCAGCAGTGCTGCTATCGCCACTTCCATCCGTGATCGTCGGGACGCTTAGGTTCGGCGGCGCAGTGCCTTCTGGATCAACAGTCTGTCGTATCTGAATATATGTCTTGGCGCCATTGGCAACTGCACTTACCGCAAAGAGCACAATCTTTGTCACCGGCTCCATATCAAAAAGCGCCACTATAGAAGTGGCGGAAGAAATAATTGACAAGCCATTTTTTGCGAGATCCAGATAATCCTTATTCGCAAAATCAAGCTGCATCTGCTCGACCGAGGTCTCCAAACTTTCCATGTTGGAGCCGGCAATAACGGCCGCCGCAAATGGAACGTTCGCCAGCGCAGGCTTGATCGTCGTAGCAACACTTCCGAGCGTCGTGACTAGATCACTAACGACTGCCTTAAATTGAGGGCTTTCAAATGGATCTTGTACACCATCCCCCACTCCACTTATTGCGCCAGAAATTATTGAGAGCGCGTTGCTTAAATCTTCTGCAATACCTGTGATATCGAGTGCCATGAAACCTCCTTAAACCGCCCTGTGCCGCAAGGCAATGGTGAATGCGCCGGAAAATCCAATAAAGAAATGAAAGGCACGCCAGAGCCATTTTCCGATGAGAGCATTTTTTCTCCCTCGGAAATAAATTAAGATAGAGGTCAACAAACATCCCATCAAACACAGCAGCATTATCAGATAGTAAAAAATACCGCGACCAGGATAAAAATTAACCATGCAGACCAATGCTGCAACTCCGCTCATTCCAATTCCAAAATCCATCCAAGTGGATTCCGGATAACTTGTCTTTTTCATGATAAAAGAGTTGCTCGAAATAATTGGCATCTGGAAATGATGAGCGCCTCGCTGGCATCGACATGCATGAAATGGGACATCAGCCCGGTCAGTGCGCTCGCGCGATTACGGGTAAAAATGCTCTGCGAATCAATGAGGCAACGCCGCGAATGCTGAATCTGGCCGAATGTGAAGGCAGTGCTCGCGAGCATGAGCAGTTTTTGGATGCCTATTTGGACCGGCACATTCGGACGCGCGAGGGACGGGTGCGGTCGTGTATTAATGCGACACCGCTGTAGAAAGCGGGTGCACGCGGATTGGATATATGCGCACCACGGATCACGCATGGCATGCTCAACACTCTCTTTTTCTCAAGTAAGTGTTACTACTGTATTTTTCTGAGACTGACCAAGTGCTGACGTGTTTTGATTTCAAAGCGCAATCATTTGCGGGGTTAGACTGGCCGTGAGCGCCGCGGCTGTGAAAGCGGGTGCCGCCACACGAACACCAGACAAGCGTCATGCATCCGTGAGTCCACTTGGTGTCGGGGCCGCGCTCTCGCGCCCCAGCTCACGCGTGAAAAATCAGAGTGCCAAGCCGCTCGACCGCAACAGCCAGCGCCAACTGTCCTGGCACATGGTGTCCAAACTTCTTTGTGGCCTCCACCTGAGGACGGTGTGTGCCAAGGAAGAGTCGGCCCAGTACGCCGGCAGGTCCCCCGGCCTGCGCGGGCCGAGTTCGTATGCGATCGGTCGTCCACTGACGCGCTCGAATGTTCGAACGACATCGAGGACGGAGTGTCCGTTTCCTGTGCCGAGGTTCAGAGCCCACAGGCCCGATCGCTGTTGCGTGTAGCGAAGGGCAGCAACATGGGCTTCGGCGACGTCCATCACGTGGATGTAGTCCCGTATCGCCGTCCCATCCGGCGTGGGGTAGTCATGTCCCTGCACTGTGAGCTTGTCGTTCAGGCCGGCGGCGACATCGCAAAGCGTAGGCAGTAAATTGCGGAACTTCCCTCGAGGTGAATCGCCAATTAGCCCACTCTCGTGAGCGCCGATGGGGTTGAAATACCGCAGCAGCATGATGCCCCATGCAGGGTCAGCCCGATGGAGGCCGGACAGTGCTTGCTCCGCCACGTGTTTTGAGCGGCCATAAGGGCTTACGGGTCTGCAAGCCGCGGACTCCGGAATCGGGCAGCACTCCGGTTCGCCGTAGACCGTGGCGGACGAGGAAAAGATCAACACCTTGACGCCTGCTGCGCGCATCGCCGCGGTGAGGGTCAAGGAGCCTTGAACGTTGCTGTTGTAGAAGCTCCGTGGATCAACCAGCGAATCGCCGATCGACTTGAGACCTGCAAGATGGATGACGCCATCAATACCTTCGACGCGAAACAACCGGTCCAGCAGCGTCCGATCGCGCACGTCGCCTTGGATCAGGCGAGGTTGTGATCCGGTGATGCTGCCCAAGCGTTCGACTACGTGTATGTCACTGTTGCTCAGGTTGTCGAGGATCAGGGGCGTGTAGCCGGCCTCGCCCAGCGCTACGCAGATGTGGCTGCCAATGAAACCGGCCCCCCCCGTCACGAGGATGCGGTGATTCAAGGCGCCGCGGCCGAAGCCGCCAGACTGGCTAGCGCAATGCGCTCGAGATGTGACTCGACCTCGTGATCTCGGTATTTCGCGGCCACGCTTTGTGCAGTTTGCCGATAAGTGGGCTGCTGAATCAATGCTGCCAGGTCTCTTCTGATCGAGCCAGGGGACACGCTCAGCAGAGGCTTGGGTGCAGCCCCGAGCGATGTCAGTCTAAGAGCCACCAAGGTTTGCTCCCTGTGCATCGGCAAGCAAAGCAGCGGTGTCCCTGCAAGAAGCGATTCCCATACCGTCCCGAAATTGGCATGGCAGACCACTGCATTCGCCTGCTGAGCTGTCAGGCTCATCGCGCAGGGTTCGGACAGGAACTTGATGCTTGGCCCGCGATGACGCTCGATTTCGTCAGCAGCCGCTCCTGGTGCGTAGACAAGAACAGATGCTTTACTTTCCGCAAGTTGATCGAGTACGGCAGTCAGGGCGGGGTATTGGCCATTGAGATATGCGAACACCTTGGGAGCTTCACTGTGGGGCCACTCGGGTGCCTTCCAGTGCCCTCGCATCAGAATGGGGCCCCAATAGGGCGTGCCTGTGCGCTGCGGATAGTGCTCGATCTCGGGCCAGGTGGTCAGTAGATCAAGGTCAACTTCGAGAAAATCAGCGAAACAAGCTAAACGTGACCGGCCGAATTGGACGCGGACTTGATTGATCGACTGTAAGACAGCCTGCTCGCTGCGCTGCAGTCGGTACGAATCCATGGACTCTACGAAACCAGGCACGGGCGTGAGACGTGGCGGCGAGAAAAAGCCATGCCCGATGCTGCAATGCCTGATGCCTGCAATGCTGGCGGCCAGCAGCGCTGTTGGCGAAAAGTCGAGCATGAGCAGATCCGGCGCGGCCAGTTCGAACAAATGCAACCAAGCACGCACCATGCTGCCGAGCACACGTGGATCCGCGAAGCCGAGTTGCAGCAAGATTTCAGCAAAACTGGCCGGCCTATCTCTCCCAGAAGCAGGTGAAGCAGTCCAGCGGGGCGCCTGATAGATGCTGAACTGACCATTCACAACTGCATCTGCAGAAGCGATGTGCTTGACTACGAACGCGACTTCGTGACCCATTCTGCGATAGGTCTGCGCCAGAGGTAGCCCAGTTGTGAGATGCCCCATCCCCCCTCCCAACTCCCACACATACAGAACTCTTGCCAAGCTTTCTCCGTTTGCGCTTTCAACTGCAGACTGTCGATCTTCTTCTCGCTGAAGAAGGATCAGGTCCCCAATTGGGGGTATGGGTCAGAGGTCGTCCCGCACGGTGGCTGGTGCGAGCCATTCGATGCGAGCGACTCAAGGTTCTCGAGACATTTCTGGAATTCTTCGTTCGCTTGCACAATGAACCGTCGAGCTCGGCGTCGCGGAAATCAAACGATGTCAGTTTGAACTGAGCAGAATCTGACTAATTTATCGAGACTAGATCGAGGGAAGGCAATTTCTGGGTGAATCGCACCTGATGAATGCCCAATCAAAAGAACTCGTATGCCTGGGACACTTTTCCACGAAGCCCATTCGTGGAAAAGTGCCCAAGCTCATCCTGCGCAGATAACGTATGCCGCTCCCACAGGTCTCGCGAACGATAGGGCTGGAACAGAGCATTTACGCGCATGTCCTGCCCGACCGCGTCCGGACTGAACGGGCGATGCGTGATCGTGGGGCCGTCTTCACAGATCATCCTGAGACACCCGCCGGTCCATGCTTAGGCCACCGCAGAAGTTCACAAAGAAATCAGCCTGGATCGTCGCCGGCCCCCGCGCGAAGCGACGGCCTGTACGGTTAGCGCGTCGCGAGATCGAGATTAGCAACCTGCCGTTAGCCTGAACAGGCTCACGGACTGGACCAGATTTGTTGCTTGGATTTGCAGCGACTGCGCTGCTGCAGCGGCCTCCTCGACCAGCGCTGCGTTCTGCTGCGTCGTCTGATCCATCTGGCTGATGGCGTGGCCGACCTGCTCGATGCCTGTGCTCTGTTCGTGACTGGCTGCCGAGATTTCCTCCATGATGTCCCTCACCCGCTGCACGCTGCCCACGACCTCCTGCATCGTTCTTCCGGCCTCATTGACAAGATCACTACCCTCCTCCACCCTTTGGACCGAATCGTCAATGAGCGCCTTGATTTCCTTGGCGGCGGCCGCCGAGCGCTGCGCCAGGTTGCGTACCTCGGCAGCGACCACCGCGAAGCCTCGTCCCTGGTCCCCCGCTCGCGCCGCCTCGACCGCAGCGTTGAGCGCCAGGATGTTCGTCTGGAACGCGATGCCGTCGATCACCCCGATGATGTTTGCCACCTTGCGTGAAGATCCGTGGATCGAATCCATGGTTTGCACCACTCGGCCGACCACCGTGCCACCTTTCACGGCCACCTCGGACGCAAGCGTCGCCAGTTGATTGGCTTGACGCGCGTTATCGGCGTTCTGCTTCACCGTGCTGGTGAGTTCCTCCATCGCTGCCGCCGTCTCCTGAAGCGAACTGGCCTGCTCCTCCGTACGCGAAGACAGATCCTGGTTCCCTGCCGCGATCTGGCTGGAGGCCATGGCGATGGTGTCCGTGCTGCTGCGCACGCCACCCACCACCTGCGACAGGCTCTCGTTCATGGTCCTGAGCGCGCGCATCAACTGACCCGTTTGGTCATTGCTACGCACGGAGATCAACGATGTCAGGTCGCCCGCCGCAACGGTTTCAGCAACCCGGACGGCCTCCCCGACCGGGCGAGTAATCGAGCGCGTCAACGACACCGCAATCACCCCAGCCAGTGTCGTCGCCAAGGCACCGAGGCCGAGCATCCACAGCGCTGCCATGCGGGCGATGTCGGCCGCCTCGACGGTGAACTGCTCCATGCCTTGCACCTGGGTCCGGGAAAATGCCTCGATAGCGGACAGATAGGCTGTTTGAGACGGCAGCATTTTCTTGACCAGGTAGTCGCGCCCCTCGTCGATTTGGCCCGATTGGATATGCTCAATCAGCTTGGCCTCATGCGCTCGAAAGGTCCCGCGTGCCTCCAGCAGCGCATGCAGCGCAGCTTTGCCAGCCTCGGTGTGAATGACCAGCTTCAGACGCTCAGTGGCTTTCGCGATCACCAATGCGGATTCCTCAACCTTCGCAAGTTCTCCTTTGATCACCTCGGGATCTCTTGCAATCAGGGCCGTTCGCAAGGCTCGCGCCTGCTTGTTCACTTCGTTCTCGATGGTCTGGGCAAGTGCCACCTTGGCATAGCGGTCGTGTGCGATCACCTCGGTGTTGTGATCGACCGCACGGATGCGGCTGATGCCAACTGCAACCATCGCCATCAACAACGCGATGACGACCCCGAAGCCCATTCCCATGCGGGTGCCGATCCCGAAGTCCCTGAACTTTTTCATGATTCTTCCCAGGTGAGTTACTTGCTGAAAGGCTGCAGTGCCTGAAAAGGCAACGCGGGGCAGGCTCTAAGAGATATCGGCAACGTGAACTTAATGTTTAGTGAGATGCGCAAGCCTCTGGCGGAAACCCTGATATCTACGCAGGCAGAAGAAGCCCCCATTTCGTGATGAACGCCGAACTGCGTTTCGACCTCGCGGAAAGCGTGGGTCCGAGCGTGCGGCTCTCGGAGCTGATCGACATGGCTTTCGGCGACGACGCCGACTTTTCGCTGGACTACGGTACGGCGGCTGGCAACATGGAGCTTCGCCGGCAAATCGCGAACGAAAATGGCGTCGATGCCGATGAAGTCGTGGTCACGGTCGGGGGCATGCACGCTCTCTTCCTCATCGCGTTCACGTTGTGCCAGGCAGGCGAAGAAGCCATCGTCGCCGAGCCGGTGTTTCCGCTGGCGCGCAATGCGCTGACTGCTGTTGGCGCGCTTACACGTGCGCTGCCGCTCGGTTTCGATACGGGCTACCGGATCGACCTGGATGCGTTGCGAAAGTTGCTGTCACCGAAGACAAAGGTGGTGAGCCGGACCGCGCCGCAGAATCCATCGGGCGTTGCGGTTCCCGCGCAGACCTTGCGCGAGATCGTGGCGATACTGGCCGAGCATGCGCCCGAAGCCTGGCTGGTGGTCGACGAGACCTACCGGGAAGCGGCTTATGGGCACGACACCGCGGCGCCAAGCTCTGCGAGCCTGGGGCCCAAGGTCATCTCGGTGGCCTCGCTGTCCAAGTGCCACGGCTCGGCGGGCTTGCGCATCGGCTGGGCTATCACGCGCGACGCCGCGCTGCGCCAGGCGCTGGTAACTGCAAAGCTCAGCACGGTGATCTCATGCTCACCGGTCGACGAGGCGCTCGCACTCGCCGTACTCAGGCAGCGCGACCGAATCATCGGCGAGAGACGGAAGCTCCTTGCCCAAAACCTGCAGCTCGTCGAAAACTGGATGTCGCGCCACCCCGCTTACGTCAAGTGGGTGCGCCCGGATGCCGGAGCGTTGTGCTGCGCGCGGCTGAAACGCGAGGTCTTCGATGCCGCCGCCGTCGAACGCTTCTACGCGGCACTCGCTAGGTACAGCACGCGTGTCGCGCCGGGCGCGTGATTCGGAGACGATCCGCTGGTGTTCCGGCTGGGATTCGGTTTACCCGCCCTCACAGCGCTGGCCATTGCGCTGGAATGCGTATCGGTGGCGATGACCGAAGCAACGCGGATCGACGGAAGCTAACGCAGCCACCGACGATCGCAGCGCGGCTTTCCCTACGGCATCCAGGGACGTTCGACCGTTCTGGTGTGGTAATACAAGCGTGGCCACCAAGACTGGGGTTGGGCATCAACTGGGCCTGTCATGCCAGCTGGCCATCTGCGCTGCGGCAGAGCGGTTGCCAGCGGCGGCGCCCTCCGGCACCGCGCGCTCGATGCCGCGAAATCGTCCGCTCGTATCCAGCGCGAGATCGCGTTTCACGTCAGGCGGGCGCGCGCGCATGCAGTTCGACTTTCGAGCGGTATGCGCGTCGTGTTAAGGGTGAGAAAGCGGTCAAACGACGATCGCTCCCGCAAGGCTACGGGCACTCCCATTCACGACAAGCGAGCCAGCCCGATAGCGTGCTCGCCGCCGCTGGCATACAAGAGGTATTTGATCCCGTCATCTACGAACACTGCCGGATCGCGCAACTGATGCGCCAAGCCGAAGACGGGGCCGCGGCGCGAGGGCTCATTGCGCATCTCGGCACCTTCCCACGCCAAGGCAGGCTGAAGCACCGTGGAGACGTCCCCAGGCCTCCATGCGACCCAGGGCGGGCCGAGATCGACGGTGGTGTGGAGGATGCTCTCCGGGGCATCACCCACTCGCGTGAAATAGACGTGCAGCAGCGCGCCGTCCACATGGACCGCGCAATGCCGGAAGCTGGACTCGAACGGTATCGGGCCCAATTCGAAGCCATCGTGTTCGTCCGCACGATAGAACGCTCCGGGCATCGCCAGCGCGTACTGGCGGCCTTGCCACTCGAACACACGAAAGTACGAGGCCCCGAGCACTTTCGGTTGCGCCGAAAAGTGCAAGCCGTCGTTTGAAGTGGCCAGCTTGCTGCGCTGGTTGCCGATCCAGCCCGCTGCGTCCCCGAAATGCTTCTCATGGCCGTCCGTCTGGCCTGCGGCGAACGCCACGCCGTGAAAGTACATGCGAATCTTGCGCGCAGCGTGATCCACATGTACGTCGGGCGACGCCACGTGATCGGAGCAACTGGACTCTTCAACCGGCAGAACGCCCGGTGCGTGGACGGTCCACGGCCCCAGCAGTTCATCGGCATAGGCAAGCCGGATGTGCCGCCCCTGGTGGTGCGCGAAATACAGGTAGTAGCGGCCGAGCGGGTTCGGGAGCCAGTCGGGCACCCGAATCAGCGACGGACCGTTGATGTTGTTGCCGAGCGAAGCGTCGAGCCCCGCGTGGATCAACGGCTGCGACAGGCAGCGCTGCGCCCGCATCATGCTGCGTCCTCCGAAGCCAGCCGGGTCTGGCGATGAACGGCCTCCACCACCGCCATGTGCGCACGCACGACCGGCGCCAGCAGACGCGCATCGACCTGCGCGAGATCATCTGCGCGCGTGTGAAAGGCTCGCGGCACGCCCAACACCGCCAGCGCGCACTCGTAGCCGCGCGCCACGATGGCGCCGATCTCGCTGACGCCGGGCACGGGTGCCGTGACTCGCTCCAGCCCCGCAAGGCCGCGAAAGGCCAGCCGTGCGGCCTCTTGCAGCGATGCGGTCGCCATCGTCATGCGGTTCGCGTCGGCCGAAGGAAGATCGAAGAGTTCGCCGCGGAATTCGAACTGGTCGCGCACAGCGAGCGCAGCACCAAGATGAACCCATGCCAGGGTGTCGACCGGCGCGGGGGCCCGCTCCATCGCCTGGTGCGCGCCCGCGAACCGGTATTCGTGCGCTCCCGTATTCAGCAGGAACAGCGAGAGGTCCGGAAAGCGCTCGACAGCCCATGCCGCCATCGCCAGGAATGCTGCGGTTCCAGTGCCGCGCTCCCCGACACAGCCGAACCAGCCGGTGCGCGGGGTGGACAGGCACAGCCATCGCGGACCGCGCCGCAGCGTGGCTTGCAGGTTCGAGGTTGGCCGCACGGTCGCCTGGCCATGCAGATAGAGGGTGGCGGGCACGCCGCTGCGCGCAGCCCGCAGGAACGGTTCGGCAAGCACCGGTGCGAGGACCGCGACGGGCATCGGCGCGACAGGCGTCCCGATGCCGGCATTCAATGCCACCACTTCGCCGGTGGGGCCGACGGGCACGATGACCAGCGCGACGGCACCCGCCGCCGAGGCGGCCGCAATCAGGGGCGAACCAAGAGGTGAATCGACCGAGGCATGACGCGCATGAGGCAGGACCAGCAGCGCAATGCGGCCGGCAGCATCCGCAGCCTCATAGGGCGCCCGCACCACCGCCAGCGGCGCGCGCAGGCCTTGCGTCGCAGTGGGAATGACGGGCGACTGCCAGTACACCGGCGCCGTGGCATCGCCTGCGACCAGACGGCAATCGACCGGATCGAAGAAGGGCACGTCGATGTCCTGGTGCTCGACGTCGAAGCCCAGCCCGGCGAGGCGGCCCGCGATCCACTGTGAGGTCGCTGCATCGCCGGGCCCTCCCGAGACCTTGTCACCCAGGGCTGCATGCCGAGCCATGTCGGCCGCGAGGCCGCTGGTGAACGCATCCATCTCGTCGTCCATGCAGTTCATTCCTTCTGCACGCCCAAGGTTTCGGCGATCTTCCCCCAGCGCTCGTACGCATCGCGGACCGTCGCCGCGAATTCCGCGGGCGTCGAGGAAACCGCCTCGTACCCGCCTTTCTCGAATTCGTGCTTGAGCTCGGGTGTGGCAAGCACTTTCACGAGCGCCGCGTTCAGGCGCGCGGTGATGTCTGGCGGCAGCTTCGCCGGTGCGAAGACACCGACCCATCCGTCGATGTCCAGCCCGGTGCCGCCTTGCTCCACCAGCGTCGGCACGCCCGGCAGCAGCCGCGAGCGCTTGGGCGCCGCGACGCCGATCATCCGGACGCTGCCTGTGCGTACGAACTGCAGGGCGCCGCCCGCCGCGGCGAACATGATCTGCACCCGTCCGCCGACCAGGTCCTTCTGCACGTCGCCGGCTCCCTTGTAGGGGATGTGCACCATGTCCAGGCCGTAGTACCTGGCCATCCACTGGCCGAACAGGTGCGACGAACTTCCCCTGCCGAACGAGGCGTAGTTCAGCTTGCCGGGGTTGGCCCGGGCATAGGCCATGAGTTCCTTCAGGTTCTGCGCCGGCACCGACTTGTGGGCAACCAGCACGAGCGGCCCGACGCTGGCGAGCGAGAGCGGTGTGAAGTCCTTGAAGGGATCGAAGGGAAGCCTGGCGAAAGAGTGCGGGTTCTGGGCGAACGGACTCAAGGGACTGTAGAGCAGCGTGTAGCCGTCCGCCGCTGCACGAGCAACTTCCGCGGTGGCCAGGTTCATGCTCGCGCCGGGGCGGTTTTCGACGATCACGGTGGTGCCCAGTTCCTTGCGCAACTGCTCCGCCAGAAAGCGCGCCTGCTGGTCCGTCGGCCCACCGGGGGCTAGACCGACGACGAGCCGGATCGCCTTGCCGCCCGTCGGGAAATCGGCTGCCCTTGCACTCATCGCTGGCAGCGCCAGAAACGCGGCGAGCAGCGCCGCTAAACATCTTCTCATCGGACCTGTCTCCATCTCGGTTGTCGGTGCGGAACACTTTCGACACAGCATAGGTCGCAAGGGTCTTATGAAAATATTGATATATTTTCATAAGATCATAACCAAATGGAATGCCTCTGCCATGCAAGAAGAGTTCGATAACCTGGTGTCGCGCCTGCGCTTCCGACATCTGCGGCTGCTGGTGGAACTCCATCGCTTCGGCACCCTGAGCAAGGCCGCCGCCACGCTGCACCTGTCGCAGCCAGCCCTGAGCAAGACACTCAAGGAGATCGAAGACGCCTTCGGCTTCCCGTTGTTCCAGCGCAGCGCACGCGGCCTGGCCGCCACCTCACGCGGCGAAGTGATCGTGCAGGGTGCGCAGACGCTGCTGTCGGCCCTCGGGCACCTGAGCGAGGCTGCGCAGGCCTCCGAAGAAAAGCCCGTCGCCGTGCTTCATCTCGGCGCACCGCCCGCCGTGGCGGCCGGTGATTCGCTGCCGGCAGTTCTGGCCCGGCTGCAGGCCCGCAGCGAGCGCGTGGTCGTCCGGCTGCGCGAACAGGCGGTGCCGCAGCTGTTCGAGGCGCTGTTGCAGGGAGAGCTCGATGCCTTGCTGACCTCATTCAACCAGACTGCTTTTGCCGCCAAGCGAGCCACGCGCCTGGTCTACAAACGCTGTTCGGAACACGAGTACGTTGTGATCGCTTCGCCCGCGCATCCCCTGGCAAGAAGAAGGAGCGTCGGCTGGGATGCGCTCGTGCACGACCGCTGGATCATGGCGGAGCCGGAGTTGCTCAGCCGCCAGGCGCTCGAGGGCCAGTTCCTGCGGGCGGGTGTCGCGGTACCGGCACCGAGCATCATCTCGAACAACCCCGCCACCAACGTGCAGCTGGTTGCCGCAGGGGCCGGGCTGGCCGCCGTTCCGCGGGCCATGACCACGGCCGAGCAGCGCCTGGGACGGATCGCCGTGCTTCGCGTCGAGATGACGCCCTCGCGAGTGCCGATCGCGCTCGTCTACCGGGCCGCGTCGAGCGGCGATCCGGCGATCAGGCTGCTGCATGCTGTCGTCCAGGAGCTCACGCCCTAGCCGCCTGGCCGGCTGGACTGGGATGCCACCGCATGGCGCCAAGCCCGCGGCACCCGGATACTGCCTCCATGAAACTCACCCTCCGCCAACTTCGCTACTTCGTCGCCATCGCGCAAAGCCGCAGCTTCTCCCGCGCTGCCGCGCAACTGGCCATCGCCCAGCCGGCGCTGAGCCAAAACATCGCCGCGCTCGAAGGATTGATGGGCGCCCGGCTGTTCGAGCGGCACGCGCGCGGCGTGGACCTGTCGCCGGCCGGCGAGCGCCTGTTCGCCGAGGCCGTCGAGCTGCTGGCGCGGCTGGACACCCTGCCGGCGCAGGTGGCGGGCCCCGAGGCCCGCATCCAGGGGGTGGTGCGGCTGGCCATGGCCGGATCGCTGGCGGCAGTGGTGGTCGCCCCACTGCTGCGGCAGGTGCAGGAACGCTATCCTGGCGTGTCGCTCGACGTGAGCGAAGGCCTTTCGTCCGAGGTGCGAATGCAGCTCGAATCCGGCCGCGTGCACCTGGCCGTGATGCCTGGCGCCTCGGAGCTTCACGGCATTGCCTCAGTGCCGCTCTACGAGGAACGATTCATGCTGTATGGAACGGTCGAGGCGATGCATGCGCTGCCGGCCACGCCCTCGTTCGCGCGCGTGGCAGGGCTGCCGCTGGCCGAGCCCGACGGCGCGCACGACCTGCGCAAGATCATCGAGCGCGCCGCGACTCAGCAGGGCCTGCGGCTGGACGTGCGCTATGAGCTGAACAGCCCGCCGATGCTGATGGCGGTGGTCCGCGAGGGCCTGGCCTTCGCCATCATGCCGCCCAGCGCCTGCGTGGATGCGGTGGCACTGGGCGATGTGGAGGGACGTCCGATCCGCGGCGGCGACCTCGCACGCGTGCAGGCCGTGGCCTGGCCCGAAAGCCCCGCTCCGGGCCCCGTCGAGCTGGCGGTGCGTGACCTCGTCGTCGATGTGGTCCACCGCCTCATCTCAAAGGGTCGGCTGCCAGGGCGGCGCCTGCGGCCGTCTTCCTCGACGAGCGCCGAGCCATAAGAAAAAACAAAGGCTGCTGCATCACAGACGGTATTGGACGCGGCCTCCGCCGGGTTGCACAGTGGCGACGTCGTGCCCTTCGAGCGGCGCGCATCACACGGAGACAACCAGCATGAGCCGACGCAACCTCGTCGTAATCATGTCCGACGAGCATGACCCCCGCATCATGGGCTGCTCCGGACATCCTTTCGTCCAGACCCCCAACCTCGACACGCTCGCGGCGCGGGGCCAGCGCTTTACCGACGCCTACACGCCAAGTCCCATCTGCGTGCCAGCGCGTGCCGCCTTCGCCACCGGCCTGCGCGTGCACCAGCTGCGCCTGTGGGACAACGCCATGCCTTACACCGGCCGGCAGCGTGGCTGGGGCCACGTGCTGCAGGACCATGGCGTGCGGGTGGAGAGCATCGGCAAGCTGCACTACCGCAGCGAGGAAGACCCGGCCGGCTTCGATGCCGAGCACCTGCCCATGCACGTGGTGGGCGGCCACGGCATGGTGTGGGCGTCGATCCGCAATCCGTACCGTCCGCGGCCCGATGGCCCGCGCATGCTGGGCGAGCGCATCGGCCCCGGGGAATCCTCGTACACGCAGTACGACCGCTCCGTGACCGCGCGCACGATGGAGTGGCTGCGCGACGCCGGCAGCCGGCCCGACGAGCCCTTCGTGCTCTATGTCGGCCTGGTTGCGCCGCACTTTCCGCTGGTAGTGCCACAGGCCTTCTACGACCTCTATCCGCTCGACAAGCTCGGCGAGCCCAAGCTGCATCCGGGCACGGGCTACGCACGGCATCCCTGGGTGCAGGAGTACTGCGACTTCATGGGCTCGGAAGAAAAGTTCAAGGACGCCGACGAGCGCCGCCGCGCCTTCGCGGCCTACTACGGCCTCGTCTCCTGGCTGGACCACAACGTGGGACAGATCCTCGGCGCGCTGAACGACAGCGGCTTGGGCGGCAACACCCAGGTCGTCTATACCTCGGACCATGGCGACAACCTGGGGGCGCGCGGCGTCTGGGGCAAGAGCACGCTCTATGAGGAGAGCGTCAAGGTGCCCATGCTGCTTGCGGGCCCCGGCGTGGAACCAAGCGTGTGCCGCACGCCAGTCGACCTGCTCGACCTGTTTCCCACCATCCTGGAGTCGGCGGGCATCGATCCGGCGCCCGAGATGGGCGAGCGCCCCGGTCGCTCGCTTTTCGCGATCGCCAGATCGCCGGATCGGCCCGATCGGCCGGTGCTGTCCGAGTACCACGCGGCCGGAAGCAATTCGGCCGGCTTCATGCTGCGGCTGGGCCGCTGGAAGTACCACCACTACGTGGGTTTCGCGCCCGAACTCTTCGACTTGGAGACCGATCCCGAGGAGCTGCATGACCTGGCCGGCGACCCGGCACATGCCGAGACGCTGGCACGCATGCGCGCCGCGCTCGGCCGCATCTGCGATCCCAATACCGTGGACGCCCAGGCCAAGGCCGATCAGGCCGCCATGATCGAGGGCTATGGCGGCGTCGAGAAGGCGCACATGCTTGGCTCCTCGACCTCGACGCCGGTGCCTGCGGGCGCGACATCATGAGCAGCACCATGAGTGAGGCCGAGGCCGACATTGATCCGCGCTTCCTGGCCGACTGGAGCGGCCTGCAGGGCGGCCGGCCGCGCGAGGTGCTTCGGCCGACCTCCACGGCCGAGGTGTCGGCCATCCTGCAGCGCTGCCATGCGCAGGGCCAACGCGTGACCATCCAGGGCGGCATGACCGGCGTGTCCGGCGGCGCGGTGCCCGATGCCGGCGATGTGGTCATCAACCTGGAGCGCATGAACCGCATCGAGTCGCTCGATGAACTCGAAGGCCTGATGCAGGTGCAGGCGGGCGCCACGCTCCAGAGCGTGCAAGAGGCGGCGACCGCCGCCGGCTGGCACTTCGCGGTGGACCTGGGTGCGCGCGGCAGCTGCCAGATGGGCGGCAACGCGTCGACCAATGCCGGCGGCATCCGCGTGCTGCGCTTCGGGACCATGCGTGACCAGGTGCTCGGGGTGGAGGCCGTGCTGGCCGACGGCACCATCGTCGAGTCGTTGGGCCGGCTGATCAAGAACAGCACTGGGCTGGAAGCCCGCCAGCTCTTCGTCGGCACCGAGGGCACGCTGGGCGTCATCACGCGGCTGACCCTTCGGCTGCATCCGCCGATGGGCGAGCCCCAGGCGGCGTGGGTGTCGGCCTCGCGCTTCGAGCATCTGCCGGCGCTGCTGCGTCGGCTGCGGCAGAGGCTTGGTTCCTCGCTGTGCGCCTTCGAGTTCATGTCGGGCGATTTCGTCGCACTGGCCTCGCAGCTTAGCGGTACGGCGCGGCCGCCGGCCGATTCGCCCTGGCATGTGCTGGTGGAAGTCGCCGGCGAGGCGCATGCCAGCGTCAGCGACCTAAGCGAAGCGCTTCAAGCCAGCCTGGCCGATGCGGTGGAGGCCGAGGAGATCGAGGACGCGGCGATTGCCACATCGCTGGCCCAGCGCGAGGCCTTCTGGCGGCTGCGCGAAGCGATCCCCGAGGTGCTCACGCGTCTGAAGCCCGCCGGCACCTACGACGTGGGTCTGCCCTGGCGCGAGACCGGTCCTTATGTGCAGGAAGTCGACACGGCCCTGCGCACCGCCTTGCCCGCGGCCCGCCACCTGTTTCTGGGCCACCTGGGCGACAACAACCTGCACCTGATCTGCGGTCCGCTCGACGACGCGCAGCACGCCGCGTGTGACCGCATCGTCTACGAGGCCCTGCGCGGCCGCAGCGGTACCGTGAGCGCCGAGCATGGCGTCGGGCGGCTCAAGAAGGAGGTTCTTTCCATCACACGCGGCGAGAGCGAGCTGGCGCTGACCCGCCGCATCAAGATGGCCCTGGACCCGGCGGGCATCCTCAACGCGGGCCGCGTGCTGGACTGACCGCCGACAACGACAACGACAACGAGAATACGGAGACACGCGATGAAGAGACGAGACATCCTCGCGGCCCTGGGCGCCGCCCCCGCTGCTCTGGCGCTGCCGCGCCTGGCAAGCGCACAGGCGTGGCCCACCGCACCGATCCGCATGGTGGTGCCCTACGCCGCGGGCGGCGGCATCGATGCCGTGGCGCGCCTGGTCGCCAAGGCGATGGCCGATGACCTCGGCCAGAGTCTGGTGGTGGACAACCGTGGCGGCGCTGGCGGCATGCTGGGCGCCGAACTCGTGGCGCGTGCGGCGCCCGATGGCTACACGGTGCTGTTCGCGGGCAATCCGGAGCTCACCATCACGCCCTGGCTGCAGAAGGCGAGCTACCAGCCGCTGGTCGACTTCAAGCCGATCGAGTTGGTGTCGCAGTCGCCCAGCGTGATCGCCTGCCTGCACTCACTGGGTGCGGCCACGCTGAGCGAGGCCCTCGCCGCCGCCAAGAAGCGCCCGGGCGGCATCACCGTGGGCACGCCAGGCAATGGCTCGCCCATGCACGTGGCAGTGGAGCTTCTGCGTGCGCAAAGCGGCCTGGACATCGTGCACGTGCCCTACAAGGGTGCTGGCCCCGCCACCGTCGCTCTGCTGGGGGGCGAGATCGCTTTCGCCTTGGTCGGCGCGCCACCGCTGCTGCCGCACATCACGGCCGGAAAGATTAGTGCGCTGGCCGTGACGCAGCCACAGCGCTCACCGCTGCTGGCGCAGGTGCCCACGATCGGCGAAGCCGCGGGCTTCATGAAAGACGTCGACTTCGTCGCCTGGTATGGCCTTCTGACGCCAGCCAAGGCGCCGACTGAGGCGGGGGACCGTCTTCAGAAGTCCGCGGCCGCGGCGCTGGCCCAGCCCGCCGTGCGCGAGCGCCTGCAGGCTCTGGGCACGGATCCGGTCGCCATGCCTGCGGTTCCTTTCGCACAGCGCATGAAGAACGAGTCGGAGCAGTATCGGCAGATCATCCAGCGCTTCCAGATCAAGGCCAGCTGAGCGCCCCGGACAGGGACACATCACGCGTGGCCTTCATCGGCACGGCCGATGCTCTGTGCGTCGCAGAGCACAACGACGCGGCGACAGGGTGTTCTCCATAGATAGCGGTCAGTCCCTTCCACAAGCATGCTCAAAAGTTCAACTTCGATCTGCCATCAGGGAAGGCCCGTTTCGGAAGATGAGCGAAGAAGTGTTAGGTATTTCGCAATGCCAGTGCGACCAGCGACCGACGGCCAACACACGGCGTTCATCACGCGCAGCGGATTCAGGATCTGCGCCTGCGCCGACTCGTCGATCGCCGACACGGGCTCGTCGAGCACCACCAGCGAGGGCATCAGCACCAGCGCGCGAACCAGCTTCCCAGCACAGGCGCTGTACTCCGCAGAAGTAGCGTTGCGCTTTGGGTGAGGCCACCGATTTCCCTGAAAGTGCGCCTGTGGGACCGGCGCGTCGTTTACGCTCATCGTCGAAGATGTACACGCCCGTGTCTCAATCGGCATACTCGCCAGCCGCCTTGATAGGTCCAGCCCAACGATTGATCTCTTCGTGCAGATACTTGCGATGCCCAGCCGGGGTCAGGCGCCAGTCGTTGACCGGGTTCAGGCCGGAGTCCATCTGCTGTTTGCGAAAGGCAGCGCTGTTCGTCACCGTGGTCAGTGCGGCTGACAACTGTTGAATGACCGGCGTCGGCGTGCCGCGAGGAGCGTACAAGCCGTACCAGATGGTGAGGGGGCCTTGGGCAATGCCCAGCTTCTCCATCGATGGGACGGCCTCCAGCGGCGTACCGCTCATCGGCTCGCGCACCGTGACAGCAATCGGACGCACCTTGCCAGCTTGAATCTGCGGCAGCGCATTGGCTGTCAGGTCGCACATCAGGTCGACCTGGCCGCTCATCAAGTCGATCATGGCCGGGCCGGTTCCTTTGTACGGGACAGTGGTCATGCGCAGCTTCAGCGAGGACTGCAGCAGCAGGCCGCACAGGTGCGAGGCCGATCCGATGCCGGCATTTGCCAGGGTCACTTGGGGCTGCCGCGCCATCCAGCGCAACAGGTCGGCGAAGACGTTGGGAACGTCAGGTCTGCTGATGAGAGTCAGCGGCGACTCGGCAACCACGCCCAGGGGCTCGAAGTCGATTGCGGGCGCAAAGTCGAGCTTGCGGTATAGCGAAGGGGCCGTGGTCATGTGCACGTGATCGAGCAACAGAGTGTAGCCATCGGGCGCAGCGCGCTTGGCCATGGCCACGCCGATGTTTCCGCCCGCCCCACCCTGGTTTTGCACGATCACGGGTTGACCGAGCAAACTGCTCATCTGAGGCGCAAGCTGGCGGGCTAGCTTGTCCATCGGCCCTCCCGCAGCGTAGGGAACGATGATGTTGATGGGCTTGTCCGGAAAACCAGCGTGGCAATTTCCGAAGACGACTGCGAGCATCAAAACGGCGGTCGAACGTAGAAGCGAAGACATGTCGCGCTCCTTCGTTCACGCAGTCGGGATTGCCGCGGCGCCCATGGCCGCTGCGGCGCGTGCGACTGCCTGGCTGCGCAGCGCGTGTCGCTTGCGCGTGGCCTCCAGGCACCGCTTCACGATGTAGTCGGGCGACGTGCGGGGAGTGCCGCCCTCGAATGGCGGCTCCGGGTCGTATTCGATCTGGAGCTGAATCTGCTTTGCGGCGTCTTCGTCCAGCATCACTGCCACCGCCCGAAGGGCCATGTCGATCCCGGACGTCACGCCGCCAGACGTGATGATGTTTCCGTCGATGCAGGTGCGCGCGTCATCGGGAATCGCTCCGAACGAAGCCAGAAACTCTCTCGCTTGCCAATGGCATGCTGCCCGCTTGCCGTGCAGCAGTCCTGCGGCGCCCAGCAGGAGCGAACCGGTGCACACGCCGAGGATGAATTGTGCGTTGGCGGCCTGGCTCGCCGTGAATTCCACCCAGGCCGGGTCCACCAGCGCGTCATCCGTGCCGGGGCCGCCCGGCACCACCAGGATGTCGCAAGGGCCGGCGGTCGCGAAGGTGGCCGTCGGCATCATCGTCAAACCCCGATCCGAGCGGATGGGGTCCATGGTCGGCGAGACGAAGTCAATCTTGAAGCCTGGCGCGCGTGCGAGCACCTCGAAGGGGCCAGTCAGATCCAGTTGTGTCAACGCCGGAAATAGCAGAAAGTTCACTTGCATGAAGACGCTCCTTAAAACGAGAACTCTAGAAGTCGGGCCCCTTCCAGGTGTGCCAAAAATGGGGGGCGGCGCGCCAATACGCGTGGCGTTTCTGGTCTTTCCGAACTTCCAGCCTCTTGACCTCAGTGGCCCCTGGCAGGCATTCACCACGGCCAACGAAGAGCTGGGACACGTGCGCTACGAGCTCGCCACATTCGGTCCCGAAGCAACGGCGTCCACCCCTGATGGCGGGCTGCGCATACTGGTCGGCCATTCGCTTGCGGAATCGGTGAAGTGGCAGCCCCACACGCTTGTCGTTCCCGGCGGAGAAGGTGTGTATGCAGCGAGCAAGGACCTGGCGCTGCTGGAATGCCTGCGGGCGCAGGACCGCACGACCGAGCGAACCTGCAGCGTCTGTACCGGCGCCTTCCTGCTGGCCGCCACGGGATTGCTGGACAGCCATCGTGTGACCACCCATTGGCGTACCGCAGAGCGGCTGCGCCGCGAGTTTCCTCGACTGGACGTGGCGGACGAGCAGATCTTCTGCGAGAGTGGAAAGTACTGGACCACAGCAGGCGTGACTGCCGGCATTGATCTCGCACTTGTACTGGTGGAGCGCGACTGCGGTGCCCTGATCGCTCAGCGCGTCGCGCGCCGCCTTGTTGTCTACCTGCGCCGCACCGGCGACCAGCGACAGTACAGCCAGACGCTTCGGCTGCAGGACCGGGCGGGGGCACCGTTTGCGAAGCTCATCGAAAAGATCGAGGCGCAATTGTCTTTGCGCTGGACCGTGGACGACATGGCGGCGCTGTGCCACATGTCACGGCGCAGCTTTCAACGCAAATTCAAGGAAAGCTTTGGCGTGGGCCCATCCGATGTGCTGAAGATTCTGCGCTCCGAGCGAGAACAGCAGCTATCGAAGGCAGGCCATCTGCCCAAGAAGGAACTGGCCCGGATGATGGGAACCACAACCGGCCGTCCGCGAGTCAATTGAACGGGCCGCTCCGTATCTCTGGCTTTCAGTCGGTTGCGAGCTTGGCCTGAAAGGTCAGGAAGGCCCGCGGTCGATCGCCTGATGATCACCTCGCGCAGCAGGCCCAGAAAATAGGCCGGGATGACAGACGACGAGGCCGAGGCGGCGTTCCGCATGCCTGCCAACGAGAAGGCAGAAGAAGCGCGCTAACTTGGAAGGCGGATCGATCCGAGTGGTGAAGGCGTCCCCGCGAAGTGCCTGCATCACGCCACCATGCCGCCATCGACATGCAGGTCTGCGCCGCCGACATAGCGGCTGTCTTCGCTTGCGAGGAACAGAGCGGCGGTTGCGATCTCTTCCGGCCGGCCAAGGCGCCCGAACGGAATCCGGTTCGTCAAAGCCCGGCGCACGTCCTCGCCCACCCCATCAAACATCGGCGTGTCGGTAGGTCCCGGGCTGAGCGTGTTCACGCGGATGCCCCGGCCGGCCAGCTCGTGGGTCCAGGTCCGGGCATACGAACGCACCGCTGCCTTGGAGGCCGAGTAGGTGGCATAGCCGGGGTTGGCGATGCTGCTGGCGATCGAGCCGACCAGCACGATTGATCCGCCATCCGTCATCAATTGCGTTGCGCGCTGAACTGTCAAGACCATCGCGCGGACGTTCAGGTCGAAGGCGCGGTCGATGTGCTCCTCGGTGGTGTCTGCAAGGGTCGCGTACTCGGCGATCCCGGACGACGTGACCAGCACGTCGAGCCGGCCGGCGCGTTTGGACAGGGTTGCAAAAAGCCGGTCGAGGTCGGCGGTTTGGGTGACGTCTGCCTGGATCCCCTCGGCACCGTTGCCGATCTGGGAAAGCGCTTGGTCGAGCTGCCTCTGCTTGCGGCCGGCAATGAAGACCTTTGCGCCCTCCGCCGCGAAGCGGCGCGCGACGGCCAGCCCGATGCCGCTGCTGCCGCCGGTGATGAGGGCAGTCTTTCCAGGAAGTCTTGACATGGCGTAGCTTTGCTTGAGTGAATGAACCATGCATGATGCATTTCGTATATCTAGTGTCAATTACGCACTTGATCTATGCTAGATATACGAAAGGAAAGCGTCATGCCTCAAGACGTCGCGACCGTGCTCGCCGAAATCAACAGCACGAAGCCGGTGCTCGAACAGATCGCCAGCAAGTGGTCGGTCCTCGTCCTGGCTGTTCTTTGCGAGGAGCCGGCGCGCTTCAATGCGATCAAGCGCCGCCTCGATCCGATCACCCACAAGGCGCTGACAGAAGCTCTGCGCCGACTGGAAAGGAACGGCTTGATTAACAGACAGGTCATCGCAAGTTCGCCAATTGCCGTGGTGTATTCGATTACCCCGTTGGGACGCACGCTGCAGCGACCGTTCGAGAGCCTGATCCGCTGGGCCCAGCAGCATGGCGGGGAATTGATGGCCGCTCAGTCGGAGCGAGGGAGCCCGTGAGATCGCGACATTTGCTGGGGCGCAGATCTGCCTTCTCAGGCGCTTTCCGCCATCCGGGGCTCGGCTTGCGCGATCTTGCCGTGCACTACCCGGCGGCATGAATTGGCGATGCGGTTGCCGGCGCAGCACAAGCGGCATGTGTTGCGTTCGTGCGGACCGTTGAACGCCTTGTACCCACGTGCCAGCCGGGCAATCGAAGCGTGCGTTAGGTATGCGATTCAGACGCTCGCTGAGGGGACAATTGCAATCCATTAGGGCGCAGAAGGAACCCAGTGAACTCGCCTGCCGGCGTCTTGCATGTTCAACTCGAAGTTGTGGGTGGCCGAAAGATAGGCCTGCTATTTGGGGTGCTACGGATGCGCCTGAGGCGGAGGCAGGCGAAAGAAGCGAGTGTCTCAAGCTCCAGATGCACGCAGCAAGTCGGAGCAGCCCCTCCACGTTCTGGTCGTAATCCGCGTCCTGTGGGTCCTCCAGCCCAATCAAGTCGCAGATGCAGTCCAGCCCCGCTGCAGGATTGAGGCCCAGGCCCGCGGGCGCCATCTCGATCGTCGCCACCAAAACGTCCTATTTTTTATAGAGTTCCGTAAATCAGGAGACGTATCCACTGATCTGCAGCGAAGACGCTCGCCCTTGATCGCCGGCAGGCGTCCATCGGTGGTGGACGGCAGAGGCACCTTGAAGCGATGGAGACGGACCGGGTTGCGCCGGTGAATGCCGATGAAGAAGTCGCTGCGGTTGCAACTCTCGCAGGGCGAGACCCTATCTTCGAACTCCAGCAGAACCCTGCTCCATGCACATTCAACTCACGGGGAGAATTTGCCGAGGCGCGGCGAGCAAGTGACAACGGTGCGCACATCAGTCGTACTCTGCAGAGGAGCGGAGCGAGACTTGGACGCGAGCAAGATGGGTCGCACTGCATCAAGAGGCGTACGCATTGGTCGGCTACCGATAGCCGTATCGACCATCTGTTCAAGGTGAAGTCTGCCTTCCCTAGAGGTCGAGCACCAATGTTCGGCTGCGTGCGCGGGAACAGCAAACCATCATCGTCTTGTTGCTCGACCGCCCTGCATCGGTCAGGATTTCGTCCCGATGATGATCCGCGACGCCTTCAAGAACGCGGACCTCGCAGGCGCTGCAGATGCGTTAACGGCAGGAGCAATCTATGTTTACGCCCGACTGAAGCAGTGCATCGAGGATGCTGACGTCAGATCCGACAACGATCTGCTGTGCGCTCTTGACCAGATGCACTTCGAAGCTGTATGAATCTGCGGACGGTGCGGCAAGGCCAAAGCGCTCCAAAATACCTGCTGCAGGCCGCTCCCAACCTCGTGGAGTGCGTCGCCTTCGCTGCATCCATGACCGCCTCTTGAAGATCACGGACTCGGGCTGGGCTCCGGTCGACGGAAGGACGGGGCGCTCACCATTGGTTTGACGAAAGATGTCGGCGCGCCGATACGAGTGCGAGAATGGACCGCAAACTCGCGGCAGTCCGAAGTGGACTCAGTCCTGCCAGGGCAGCCCACGCATGCGCTCGCGCTTTTCCTCTTCGTCGAAGTGCGCGAGGGAAGGCTTGATGAGGTCGCTGCGCGCCACGATGCCCACCAGCGCAAGCGACTGCGCGTCTTTCACCACCGGCAGGCGCTCCAGCCGGTGGCGCGCGAGCCGCGTGGCTACGGCGCGGCAGTTCTCCCCCGGCAGCGCGAAGTAGAGCGGCACGTCGGCGCAGGCATCGCCCACCGTGGCGATGGGGTCGCGCGTGCTGCGCGCGGCGAGCATCGCGCGATCGGCCACGCCGATCACCGCGCCGTTGCGCAGCACCGGGAAAGCGCGATGCGCCTGCCCTTCGCCGAAGTGCTCGAACAGCGCCTGCGTCACCGGCATGGCCGCGTCGATGCTGCGCACCTCGCGCGTCATCACCTCTTCCACCGAATGCCGCTCCAGCGGATCGATGCCGTATTCGCGGTAGATGTGATAGCCGCGGCGCGCGATCTTCTCGGTGAGGATCGAGCGGCGCATCGTCAGCACGGTGAAGCCGTAGGCCACGGCCGAGGTGGCCAGCAGCGGCAGCAGCGCGTTGCTGTCGTGCGTGAGCCCGAAGGCGAAGATGGAGGCGGTGAGCGGCGCGCGCATCACGCCGCCCAGCGTGGCCGCCATGCACACCAGCGGCCACAGCATCGGATCGTTGCCCGGCAGCACGTGCGACAGTACCACGCCCAGGCCCGCGCCCATCATCAGCAGCGGCGCGAGCACGCCGCCCGAGGTGCCGGAGCCCAGCGAGATGACCCAGATGACGGCCTTCACCGCCAGCAGCGCGAGCACCACGCCGAGCGCGAGGTGGTTGTGCAGCAGGTCGCCGATGACGTCGTAGCCCACGCCCAGCGCGCGCGGCTGCAACCAGCCGCCGATGCCCACGGCCAGGCCGCCGATGGCGGGCCACCACATCCAGTGAATCGGCAGCTTGCCGAACCAGTCTTCCACCTTGTAGAGCGAGATCGAAAGCGACGCCGACAGCGCGCCGCACAGCACGCCCGCGATCACGCACGACAGCAGGGCGAGCGGGCCCGGCACGGCCGTCTGCAAGGGGAAGAGCGGGCCCGGGTCCATCAGCAGCGGACGCGCGAAGCCCGCCACCGCGCATGCCACGGCCACCGGCAGCAGGCTGCGCGGGCGCAGCTCGAACAGCAGCAGCTCGACGGCCAGCAGCACCGCGGCCACCGGCGTGCCGAACACGGCCGTCATGCCGGCTGTCGCGCCCGCCACCAGCAGCGCCTTGCGCTCTGCCGCGGTGAGATGGAAGTGCTGCGCGATCAGTGAGCCGATGGCGCCGCCGGTCATGATGATCGGCCCCTCGGCGCCGAAGGGCCCGCCGCTGCCGATCACGATGCCCGAGGACAGCGGCTTGAGCAGCGCCACCTTCGGCGACATGCGGCTCTTGCCGAACAGGATCGCCTCGATGGCCTCGGGAATGCCGTGGCCGCGGATCTTATCGGAGCCGTAGCGCGCCACCAGCCCGACGATGAGCCCGCCGATCACCGGCACCACGATGACCCATGCGCCCAGCGTGTGCGTGGCCGGCGAGCGTTCGGCCAGCGAGAAGGTCTGGAAGAAGAACAGGTTGGTGAAGAAGCGGATCAGGTCGAGCAGCACGCGCGCGGCCACGGTGCTGATGGTGCCGATGAAGGCGGCCATGAGGGTGATGCGCATCAACCGCGTGTTGAGCGCGAAGTCGCCGCGCGGCGGGTGGGAAGAGGAAGAAGCCCTGGTGGTCATGTTGCTCACGAAGCGTCGGGAAGATCGATCTGCGGCACGTCGAACACGCCCTTGAGCGAGCGCAGTTCCGCGCGGTGGAGTTCGGCCAGCCGCGCCAGCAGCTTCTCGCCCTCGGCGAGCAGGTGCACCTCGACCTGGCGGCGGTCGGTTTCGCTGGGCCGGCGCTGCACGAGTTCGAGCGCCTCGCAGCGCGTGACCAGCGCGACCGCGCCGTGGGGCTGCAGCTGCAGCCGCTCCGCGATCTCGCCCACCGTGGCCCAGTCGCGCCCCGGCACGCCCTTGATGTGCAGCAGCACCAGGTACTGCTGCGGCGTGAGGCCCTCGGCCTGCGCGGCGCGCTCGGAAAAGCGCTCGAAGCGGCGCATCTGGTAGCGGAACTGGGAGAGCGCCTCGAAGTCCTTCTTGGCGAGCTTGCGGGGGGTGGGAGCCATGGCGGTATGGTCGACGGAACGGCCGTGAATATATCACGTCATGATATATATCCTCTGACGGCACGATTCCCTTCAGGATCGCCCGGGATACTTCTTCCCCAGATTCAGCATTCAGTTCGGCGACTAAATGCGGCAGGAGAAAACCTTCATTTGGCGTCCGGGCTCTTTCCAATTGACGGAACCGCGGCAATCGCCAACGGCGAGCAGCCTCGAAACGTTCGTTCCAGACAGAACAGAAGTGAAAACGGGCAGGCGGCCGAGTGGCCGTCTGCCCGTCCGTCATCACGCGACTGCAGGCGCCGCCCCCAGACGCACCGGGAGGGCGCTCGTTCGCCTGACGTCTCAGCTCTTGAAGAACGCCAACAGATCCGGATTGAGGACGTCTGCGTTGACGGTGAGCATTCCGTGGGAATAGCCCTTGTACACCTTGAGCGTGCCGTTCTTCAGCAGCTTGACCGACTTCAGCGCGGCGTCGGCGATGGGAACGATCTGGTCGTCGTCGCCGTGCATGACCAGGGTCGGCACGGTGATCGCCTGGAGGTCCGCGGTCTGGTCGGTCTCCGAAAACGCCTTGATGCCGTCATAGTGGGCCTTGGCGCTGCCCATCATGCCCTGACGCCACCAGTTCTGGATCACCCCCGGGAAGACCTTCGCGCCCTCGCGGTTGAAACCGTAGAACGGACCTGTCGGAACGTCGACGAAGAGCTGTGCCCGGTTGTCGGCGACACCCTTGCGAAAGCCGTCGAACACTTCGATCGGCAATCCTTCCGGGTTGCTCGCTGTCTTGAGCATCAAGGGGGGAACGGCGCTCACGAGCACGGCCTTCGCGGCGCGGCCGCTGGGCTGACCGAATTTGGCGACGTAGCGCGCAACCTCACCGCCGCCGGTCGAGTGGCCGACGTGGAAGACCTTGGTCAGGTTCAGCGCCTCGACGACGGCGAAGGCATCGGCAGCGTAGTGGTCCATGTCGTGACCTTCGCTGACCTGTGCCGATCGCCCATGGCCACGCCGGTCGTGCGCGATCACCCGGTAGCCGCGCTGCACGAAGAAGAGCATCTGGGCATCCCAGTCATCGCTCGAAAGAGGCCAGCCATGATGGAACATGATGGGCTGGCCGTCCTTGGGTCCCCAGTCCTTGTAGAAGATCTCTACGCCGTCCTTGGTGGTGATCGTGTTCATGAGGTGATGCCCTTTCTGAGAATGCGCGGTTGCGCGGTGCTTGGTGGAGGGGGTTGCATTCCCCACCATCGGGAGACCGGCGATCGCCATGCCCCCCGCGCTGGCGAGAAGAAGCTTGCGCCGGTCGCTGTCAAAAACGGTGTGAAGATCGAGCTGTTTCATGTGTTACCTCGGCAGCGTCAAGCTTGCGCTTCAAGGGGAGCGGCTGCCCGGACAGTCTCGAGAACGACGTGAACCAGCAAGACGGTGATCCTGGGATCGGCGGGAATATTCATGGTTTCCTTGAAAGAAATCAACGGGCTTGGATCGCGCAAGCCACCCCGTTTCGAGAGGGCGACGAACCATGGGGCCTGACTATGAGGCGCAGCGCGACGTACGTATTGCAGATTCGGCGCCCAAATTGAACGCTTGTTTTTCTTGCGCCGCCCGAGGCGCCGCATCGGCTTGCGCGACAGCCTCGCGACCGCGACTGCCTTGAACGCCCGCACAACTGTTGATTTTCAGGAACAAGTTTTTTGCTGATGGAGGGGGTTTTCGCGCAGGAGGGGCGAACGCACACTCGGCACCGATCGAGCACCGCTTCACCTCGCTCGAGACTCACCGGGACTCGGCCGTGGCGGCACTCCACATCTACACTGACGGCTGGCACGCAATGTGCGACGGGAAGAACGAGGTCGAGCCGACAAGGGTGCGACCCCACAGGCTCGATCGACTGCGCGGGGAATATCTTCAAGGAAGCGCGCAAAATTTCTATCCATCATTCGTCGCAGCGCCGCCAATCGGATACCCCATCACTCCAACTCCCGCCCTCCCAGTTCATGCGCGCCGAAAGCAGTCTCAACGAGGCGAGAAGTCAACCGCTCCCTACAGGTCTAGGTCTCATGCCACAGGACCTGCTCGGGTGCACGGTCGGTCATCTGCAGAGAGATCAGGAACTTTCGGCTGACGGCGTTCGGATCTATCGCAAGACCGTGAACGCCCATGAGCGGCACCATGTGGAGACAGCCCCCAGCGGTCGCGGCGTCCTGCTCGGCATCTCGTTGCGCGACGGTCATCGCCGGCGAATCCTTCATGAACACCATGCGTCTTGTCACGACTTCGGCAAGGGCTCGATCTATGTCCGCGATTTCTGCGACCGCTATCGCGCGGACATGCAAAGCGGCTTCGACTTCGTGCTGCTCGAGATCTCCCATTCGGCCCTGGAGCGCGCCATGGATGAAAAACCGGGGCCGCGCGTGGGCGGCCTGGTCGATGTCGCAGGCGTCAGGGACGAGGTCCTCGCCCATCTCGCGAGCGCGCTGACCCCCGCGCTCGAACGCCCTGCCGAGGTCAGCCTGCTGTTCGTCGATCAGCTCAGCGTCGCGATGACGAGCTACCTGGTCGACAACTACGGCCGCGTTGCGACTGCGAGCGAGCCCCGGGCCAACCGGCTGCTCTCGCGTTCGCACGAAGCGCGCGTCAAGGAGATGCTGCGCAGCAAGATGGACGGCAGCATTTCGATCGCCGAGATTGCCGACGCCTGCAACCTGTCGCGCAGCTATTTCATCCGCGCCTTTCGCGAGACCACCGGCCAGACGCCGCACCAATGGCTGACCGCACAGCGGCTGGAACGTGCGCGCGCGCTGCTGAAGGACTTCGAACGGCCCCTGGCGGACGTTGCCGCGGCTTGCGGCTTTGCGGACCAGAGTCACTTCACGCGCGTGTTTTCCCAGTACACCGGCATGCCGCCGGGCAGCTGGCGCAAAAAGACGCAGCTTGAAAAATAAGAATGCCCGAACGCGGATACCGATACGAAACGCCGAGCTCCGCAATCCTTCGTACCCACTACCTCGCACAGGCCCCCATGAGCACGCCATCCCATGCGAAGCCCGATCTCGCCCTTCTCGCACTGCTCTCTCCGGACCCGGCCACCGACCACATCCTCGGGCCGGCGTCGGCCCCCGTGACCGTGGTCGAGTTCGGCGACTTCGAGTGCCCCTCCTGCCGCCAGGCTCACCCGACCGTTCAGTTCACGCTGTCGCACTTCGGGCCACAGCTGCGCTTCGTGTACAGGCATTTTCCGCTGCGCGAAGTCCATCCGCACGCGGAGCTGGCAGCGCAAGCCGCCGAGGCTGCGAGCGCGCAGGGCAAGTTCTGGGCTTACGCAGACCTGCTCTTCAACCACCAGAGCCATCTCGACAGCCGGCACCTGGATGCCTATGCCAGGCAGCTCGACCTGGACATGCCACGCTTTGAGAACGAGCTGAAGGACGGTGTCTACCGCCAGCGCGTGCAGGAGCAGGTCGAAGCCGGGCGCCGGCTGAACGTGCGCGCCACGCCCACGTTCTACGTGAACGGCGTCTTCACGGATGTGTCCTTCGGTCTGCTGCAGCTGCGGGACGCCATCGAGCGCGCCTTGCGAAAACCGCCCGCGCCCTGACCGCACTGCGCGCCTTGCGGCCTGCGGCTAGATGCCGAGCTGCGCCGCGATCCCCTGCCCCAACCCGGCGTCAACCAGACGGAAGTGCTCGACCTGGCGTCGCTGGATGGCCCCGGGCACACCTGCCATCGCCGCCGCGATATTGGCGGCCAGACGCTCCCGCTCTGCGCTTTCCATGCGGCTATACAGCGCCGTGGCCTGCACATAGTCGCCGAGGCCCTGGCGATCGTCGAAGCGACCGGCGTCGCCGCTCAGCGGGAACGTCGGCTCCGCGTGCTGTCGATCAGGACGCGGTCCGCCGAACGAGTTGGGCTCGTAGTAGGCGTCGGTGCGAGGCGGCACGTCCAGCCGCATCGCACCGTCGGCGTGGTAGGTGTGCACCGGCGCGCGCGGGCGGTTCACCGGCAGCGCTGCATGGTGCGTGCCGACGCGGTAGCGCTGCGCGTCGGCATACGCCAGCAGCCGTCCCTGCAGCAGCCTGTCGGGCGAGATGCACAGGCCCGGCACCATGTGCGCCGGATTGAAGGTCGCCTGCTCCACCTGCGCGAAATAGTTGTCGGGGTTGGCGTCGAGCGTGAGCTCGCCCAATTCGACGAGTGGAAATTCGGCTTGCGGCCAAACCTTGGTGGGGTCGAAGGCATCGAAGGACAGTGCCTCAGCCTGCTGCTGGCTCATGAGCTGCACATGTAGCGACCAGCGCGGATGCTCGCCACGCTCGATGGCCTCGAACAGGTCGCGCTGCGCGCTCTCGCGGTCCTCGGCGATGGTGGCGCGGGCCTGCGCATCGGTGAGGCAGCGAATGCCCTGCCGTGTCTTGAAATGAAACTTGACCCAGCAGCGCTCATTGGCATCGTTGATGAGCCCGAACGCATGTGCGCCGTAGCCGTGCATGTGGCGGTAGCTGCTGGGCAGGCCGCGATCGGAGAACAGCATCACGATCTGGTGGATGCTCTCCGGCGAGAGCGACCAGAAGTCCCAGATCGCGGTGGGCGAGCGCAGGTGGCTCACCGGGTGGCGCTTGAGCGCGCGCACCAGGTCGGGGAACTTCTGCGGATCGCGAATGCAGGCCACCGGCAGGTGGCTGCCGACCAGGTCCCAGTTGCCTTCTTCGGTGTAGGCCTTGAGGGCGAAGCCGCGCATGTCGCGCTCGGCATCCGCGCAGCCGCGTTCGCCCGTGAGGCCCGAGAAGCGCACCAGCACGGGCGTGACCCGGCCCGGCTGCAGAAAGCGCGCGCGGGTGTGGCGCGCGATGTCGCCCGTGATGCGCAGCTTGCCCAACGCGGCGGCGCCCTTGGCGTGCAGCACCCGCTCCGGAATGCGCTCGCGCGCCAGGTAGGCAAGCTTTTCGGCCATCTGGTAGTCCTGCAGGAGGATCGGTCCGCGCGGCCCGGCGGTGATCGAGTGCTGGCTGTCCGCCACGGGTGCGCCACCTGCGGTGGTCAAGGTCGGCGGCCTTGGGTTTGTCGTCATGGCGATCTTCCTGATCGAGTCTCGCAGCATGGTGAGCCGGCTGGGCGCGCGTGTCTTGAACAGGAGTCGCCCGTTTTGAACGACTGCGAATTGCAAGCCACCCACGCCTTCACCCAGCAACGCAGCAACGCAGCAACGCAGCAACGCCCGAATGTGCAAAGCCGCGCCCAACCCGACAAGACGACGCGACGCACCGGGTGCACCATGGAGCCTCACCCACGACAGGCCCCCCCATGAAACCCACCCTGCCCCAGCTCATGAGCCTCAACGGCGGCTTCGTCGACACCGCCGGCTTCCTGGCGCTGCACGGCCTGTTCACCGCGCACGTGACGGGCAATTTCGTGACCATTGGCGCGGCGCTGGTGCACGGCACCTCGGGCGCGCTCACCAAGCTGCTCGCGCTGCCCGTGTTCTGTGCGGTGGTGATGCTCGCTCGCCTGCTGAGCTACGGCCTGCCCGGCCTGGGCCTGCCGGTGCTGCGCACGATGCTGGTGCTGAAGGCCGTGCTGCTGCTGGCGGGTGGCGTGCTGGCCATCCGTTTCGGTCCCTTCGCCGACGGCGACAGCGCCATGGCGATGCTCGCGGGCCTGGTGCTGGTATCGGCCATGGCCATCCAGAACGCGGTGCACCGCATCCACCTGGGCAGCGCGCCACCCACCACGCTGATGACCGGCACAACCACGCAGGTCATGGTCGACCTGGCCGACCTGATGCGCGGCGGGCAGGCACCCGAAGAGAAGGCTGCCGCGCATGCCCGCATACGGCGCATGTCGGCCGCGGTGGCGTGGTTCGCCGCCGGCTGCGCAGCGGCGGCGCTCATCTACGCGCGCTGGGACATGTGGTGCTTTGCCGTGCCGCCGGTGCTGGCCGCACTGGCCGTCGTGCTGCAGGGCGGCACGCACGAAGGCGACGGCGTGGCGCCGCCGCCCCAGGCTGCGCTACCACGTCACTTGTAGAGCCAGCGCGCCATCAGGCGCGTATACCTCGGCATGATCAGGTACACCATCAGCCCCACGACGGCGGCCGACGCCAGCAGGTGCTCGACCCCATACAAGGACAGCACGGGCACCGGCGCGAGCAACCAGTGCAGCACCGCGGGCACCAGCATGGTCAGGGGGTAGATCACCGACAGCGTCAGCAGGAACTGCTTGTAGCGTTTGGCCGGCGGCTGCCCCGCGGGCGGGTGGAACCAGAACTCCAGGCCGCTGCGTGTCTCGACCTTTTCTTGCGCCTCCAGAAGCGGCTGCGCCTCTTCGATCAACTGGCGGCGCGCGTCCGAATCGAACCAATCCTGCGCATGCGCGAGCGAGTCGAAGCGGATGGTGATGGTGTACTGCAGGCTCCCTGCCGCCGGGTGAATCACATTGACGCCGCGGTGTCCGGGAAAGCGCGACGCAATGGGCACCACCTTCTTCAGCCATCGCTCGTAGTCGGCCACCCGCTCGCGGCGAACGGTCTGCTGGATCACGGCGGTGACGGTTTCGGCCCCGGGCGTCGCGCGCCCGGCAATCTCGTCCAGCGTGGCGGTGCGCAAGGCCGGTTGTCGGTCGTCGGTGGTCATGAATGGCGCCCTGTTCAAGGTCTCAGAGGCCGATCAACTTGCGCCCCTCGTCGCTCAGCAGGTCGTGCGTTTCGGGGTGCGCGCGCATGTAGGCATTGAACACCGGGCACTGCGGAACCACGCGCAGTCCGCGCTCGCGCGCCGAGGCCAGGCCGGCGAGCACCAGCTGCTTGGCGATGCCCTGCCCCTGCAGGGCTTCGGGCACCAGCGTGTGAATGAACGTGATGACGCCACCCTCGAGCGAATAGATGGCGACTGCATGGTGGCCCTGCGACACGTATTCGAAGCGGTGTTTCGCCGGGTTGTCTTGAACCACGGGAGAAGCAGGAAGGGAAGGAGAGGATGAAGAAGAAGTGGTCATGAAAGTTCTCGATAGGGGCGGTTCGATCAGTGCAGGTGCTGCAGCTGCAATGGCCAGCGGGACGCTGCGGCGGTGACGTCGTCATTGTTCCCGAACCGGTGCACCAGGTGGGCGCAGATGGCCAGCGCCAGGTGCTGCTGCACGCGCGAGCCGGCCCGTTGTGGCCGCTCGAACAGGGCCAGCACGGCCGCGCCCAGGCTGCACATCACCGGGTCGACCAGCCCGGGCGCACACGCCAGGCCGCGCACGCGCACCAAGCCCGCCGCGCGCGCCACGGCGCGCACCAGTGCGTGCGGCACGTAGAACTGCAGCGCGTCCAGCGGGTTGCCCAGGTAGCTCGCGACCTCGTCGCGCAGATCGACGATGCCGAGCGCGCCCGGCACATAGCCACGCACCACCGACGGCCGTCCGCGCACCCAGGTTTCGTGGTGGCGCATGCCGACAAGGTGCAGCGTGACAAGGAAGGCGTCCTCGGGCGGGATCTCCCGCTTCATGCCCAACTGGTCGGGCAGGCAGGTGATGCGCGTGACGACGAAGGGCGCCATGAAGGACTCCGCGCCGGTGGCCGGCGCGCCGAGCGCCGGCAGCATGACGAGCGAGGGCGCGGATGGCAACTCGAAGTACCGTCCCAGCAGGTCGCCGTAGGCACCCTCGTGCGTCACGGAAAGCATCGGCCCTCGATGAACGCCAGCGGACCGGCGTTCACGCCCGAATCCCGTTCCTTGCAGGAACGCTCGCTGCCGTCACGCAAGGCAAGGGTGGTCACAGAGGGAATAAAACGCAGGGGACTCAGCCTTGGCGCACCGACTCGAACAGGAACCACGTACGGCGCTCGGCCTCATCGATCCAGTTCTCCAGCACGCTGGCCGTGGCCACGTCGCCGTACTCGTCGCACACCGCGTGTGTGGCGCGCATGAAGCCGGCCAGGCGCTGGTTGTCCTCGCGCAGTTCGGCCAGCATGCCAATGGGGGTCACGAAGTCGGCGTCGTTGTCTGCGAGGCGCTGCAGGCGCACGGCATGACCGGTGGAACGCAGCGTGGTGCCCCCCACCTTGCGCACGCGCTCGGCAATGGGGTCGACCGTGGCGAAGATCTGGTCGGCCTGCTCATCCAGCAGCAGGTGGTAGTCGCGAAACGACGGGCCCGACATGTGCCAGTGGAAGTTCTTCGTCTTGAAATACAGCGCGAACACGTCGGCCAGCAGCACATTCAGCGCGGCCGAAATGTCGCGCGTGGCATCGGCGCCCAGGTCGCTCGGCGTGTGCAGCGACGCCACGCGGCGCGCCTTGGTGCTGTCGGCCAGGGCCTTGACGGCTTTGGCCGTGTTTGCGGTCTTTGCAGGCTTGGTGGACTTGGATGTGGCCATGTGTCTTCCTTGGAAAGTGCTGTGGGTTGGCGAAATGCCGCGTGTCGTCAAAGGGAAAGAAAGTGATGCACCGCGGGCTTTTCGGGCCCGATGTGGAAGCGCAGCGCCTCGCTCTGCAGGTCCGCGTCGGCGTGCGACACGCGGTGGTGCTGGCGCAGGTGCTCCGCCCACGACTCGACGAGGAACCACTCCATCACCCGCTCCGGGTCGGCCGTGTGCTCGTGCACGCCCCAGGCGTAGGCGCCATCGCGGCGGCGTTCGAGCGACAGGCGCTTCATCGCGGCCAGGAAGGCCTCGCGGTCCTCCTTGCGGATGCGGTACTCGACCTGGATCATCACCGGCCCGCGGTCATGCGCCACCGGCTCGGCCAGCAGCGGCTCGGGCCAGTGGTGCGAGGCCTGCAGGTCGGCCTCGCCGGCGGGCAGCCGCACGCGGTGGAAGACGACGCCCGCCACGACCAGCCCGATCGCACCGGCCACCAGCGTCATCGGCACCCCGATCTGCTGCGCCACCAGGCCCCAGCCCAGGCTGCCGGCGGCCATCGCGCCGTTGAACACCGTCAGGTACACCGCGAGCCCGCGCCCGCGCACCCAGTTCGGCAGGATCGACTGGGCCACGCTGTTGAGCGTGGTCAGCGCCACGATCCATCCCAGGCCCAGCACCAGCAGCAGCACGATCGCCAGCCACTTCGGCGGCGCGAAGACCAGGCTGCCCATCACGGCCGCCGTGAGCAGCGCGGCCAGCAGCAGCATGCCGTCGGCATCGAGCCGCGCGCGCAGGCGCGGCATCACCAATGCACCGCCGATGGCACCCGCGCCCACCGCGCCGAGCAGCACGCCGTAGAAGCCGGCCGAGCCGCCGAGCATCTGGCGCGCTACCAGCGGCAGCAACGCCCACACGGAACTGGCGAACAGGAAGAACACCGCCGCGCGCAGCAGCACCACGTGCAGCTCCTTGCTGGCGCGGGTGTAGCGCAGGCCCGCGCGGAAGGCCCCGAGGAAGTTCTCCGACAGCGCGGTGTCTTCGGCCGGCGGGCGCTTCCACCACAGCAGCGCCGCGATCACGAACACGTAGCTCAGCACGTCGACGCCATAGGTCGCCGCCGCGCCGAAGCTCGCCAGGATGAGCCCCCCCGCGGCCGGCCCGATGGAGCGCGCGATGTTGATGCCCAGCGAATTCAGCGCCACAGCGCCCTTGAGGTCGGACCGAGGCACCAGCTCGGGCACGATCGACTGCCAGGTCGGGCCCATCAGCGCCGCGCCGATACCGCCCACGAAGGTCAGCGCGATCAGGTATTGCACCGTGAGCGCGCCGGTGTGCGAGAGCACCAGCAGCGTGCCGCTGACCGCCGCGAGCACCAGCTGCACGAAGATCAGGAAGCGCCGCCGGTCGAGGATGTCCGACAGCACGCCTGCCGGAATGGCCAGCAGGAAGATCGGCAGCGTGGCCGCCGTCTGGATCAGCGCCACCGCCGTCGGGCTGGCCGACAGGTCTGTCACCAGCCAGGAGCTGGCCACGTCGCGCATGAAGCTGCCGATGTTGCCCAGCACCGTGGCGGCCCAGAGCACCGCGAAGACCGGCTGGCGAAGCGGCGCGAAGGCGCCGGGCTGGTTCGGCGACGGTGGTGCCGGCGTGGTCGCGCCGTGCGAGGTGTCAGACATCTGCACGCTCCTTCAGGTCGAGCCAGGCGACGAGCAGGAAGCCGCCGACCAGGCCCAGGTGCTCGAAGAAGGAGTTCGCCGCCATGAAGCGCTCCTGGCCCACGGGCATCTGCCAGAAGCGCAGCGCCACGAAGGTCGCCATCAGCGTGAAGCCGGCCAGGGCCAGCGCGCCGAGCCAGCGCAGCCGGCCCGTGAGGATGAGCGCCGAGGCGCCCAGCTCCAGCACGATCACCGCCACGGCCAGCGGGCCGGCCGGCGACAGGCCGAAGTGGTTCATCTCGGCCAGCGCCGCGTCGAAGTCCATCGCCTTGTTCAGGCCGCCCTGCAGGTAGGCCGCGCACAGCAGCAGCAAGGCGACCCAGCGCAGCACGGGGGAAGTTGTCCAGCGCATCGTCATCCTCACACCGCCCAGCAGGCGCAGCCGAGCGCGCCCCAGAAGCTCTTGAGGTCGGCCACGGGCAGCTTGCTGCTCCAGGCGGTGGCGTGGCTGTGGCCGTGCACGTTGCAGTCGTTGGCGCAGCCGCAGGACATCGCTGCTTTCCTCATGACCTTCTGCAGCGGCGCCCCCTCCTTCTTGTCGGCCCAGCCGGCATAGCCGCCGAAGGTGCGCGCGGGCGACCAGTCGGGCATGGCCGGGGGCACCGAGCCTTCGTCGTGCGAGGCGAAGGGGCCGGCGCCGTAGACCACCTTGCCGCCCACCATCGTCAACAGCGCGGTCGTATCGGCGATGTCCGATTCGGGGCAGGCGAAGAAGTCGCGGTCGGGCACCACGAGGTCGGCGAGCTGGCCGGCCTGGATGCGGCCCTTCTTGCCCTCCTCGTTCGAGAACCAGGTGACGTTCTCGGTCCACATGCGCAGGGCCTGTTCGCGGTCGAGCAGGTTGCGCTGCGGCGTGATCTGCAGGCCGCCCACCGTCTTGCCCGTGACCAGCCACGACAGCGACACCCACGGGTTGTACGAGGCCACGCGGGTCGCGTCGGTGCCGGCCGAGACCTTCAGGCCGCGCTCCAGCATGCGCTTGACCGGCGGCGTGGCCTCTGCGGCGGCGGCGCCGTAGCGCTCCACGAAATATTCGCCCTGATAGGCCATGCGGTGCTGCACCGCCACGCCGCCGCCCAGTGCGGCGATGCGGTCCATCGACTTCTCGGAAATGGTCTCGGCATGGTCGAAGAACCAGTTCAGGCCGGCCAGCGGGGTGTCCTTGTTGACCTTCTCGAACACGTCGAGCGAACGGCTGATGGTCTCATCGTAGGTCGCGTGCATGCGCCAGGGCCAGCGGTTCTGCGCCAGGATGCGCACCACCCCTTCGAGATCGCCTTCCATCTCGGGTGCCATGTCGGGGCGCGGCTGGCGGAAGTCCTCGAAGTCGGCGGCCGAGAACACCAGCATCTCGCCGGCGCCGTTGTGGCGGAAGTAGTCGTCGCCCTGCTTGTACTTGGAGTTGGCGGTCCAGTTCAGGAAGTCTTCCTTCTCCTGCTTGGGCTTCTGCGTGAACAGGTTGTAGGCCAGGCGGATGGTGAGCTGGCCGTCATCGGCGAGCTTCTGGATCACTTCGTAGTCGTCGGGGTAGTTCTGGTTGCCGCCGCCCGCGTCGATGGCACCGGTCACGCCCAGGCGGTTGAGCTCGCGCATGAAGTGGCGCGTGGAATTGAGCTGGTAGTCGAAGGGCAGCTTGGGGCCCTTGGCCAGCGTGGCGTAGAGGATGGCCGCGTTGGGCTTGGCCAGCAGCAGGCCCGTGGGGTTGCCGGCGCTGTCGCGCACGATCTCGCCGCCGGGCGGCGCGGGCGTGTCCTTGGTGTAGCCCACGGCCCGCAGCGCGGCGCCGTTGAGCAGCGCCCGGTCGTACAGGTGCAGGATGAAGACAGGCGTATCGGGCGCGACCGCGTTCAGCTCGGCGATGGTCGGCAGGCGCTTCTCGGCGAACTGGTGCTCGGTGAAGCCGCCCACCACGCGCACCCACTGCGGCGCGGGCGTGATCGCCACCTGGCGCTTGAGCATGTTCATGGCGTCGGCCAGGCTCCTCACGCCGTCCCAGCGCAGCTCCATGTTGAAGTTCAGGCCACCGCGGATGATGTGCAGGTGGTTGTCGATGAGCCCCGGCAGCACGCGCTTGCCCTGCAGGTCGATCACGCGGGTGGCGCCGCCGGCCAGCGGCAGCACGTCTTCGGCGCGGCCCACGCGGGTGAAGCGGCCGTCCTTGATGGCCACGGCGTCGGCCACCGGGTTGGCGCGGTCCAGCGTGGTGAAGCGGCCGTTGTGCAGGATCAGGTCGGGGGTTTCGGTGGTGGTGGACATGTTGTCGGAGAAGGAAGCGACCGCAAGGCCGGGAGCTGCGAGGGTGGCGCCGAGCGCTCCGAGAGAGCCAAGGAGCCGGCGGCGGTTGGAGTCTGCGGATGATTTCATGCGTCGTGCCTGCCGGGGGACGGTGCCTCTGCCTTGTTCGCCGCCGTGGGCTGGGCGCACGTCGGCAGTTCGCCGAACACGTGCGGCTTGACCTGGTGGTGCAGCCACGAGGTGGCCACCGCATCGGGCTTGATCACGCTCTTGATGAGCGGCGGGATCTGCTCGCCGAGCAGGATCCCCAGAAGCCCCACCAGGGCGATGACCGGGGGCGCCGGCGAGCGCACCTGGAAGAGTGCGTAGATCACGCCGACCAGGAGGCCGAGCGCGAGCGAGAGGACATAGGGCTTCATGATCTCGTCGGCCTCGCTGTTGTGATCAACCTTCGTGCGCGCCGAACATGGTCTTGGCGTAGGTCACGCCCAGGCCGTAGGCGCCGCCGACCTTCTTCGCGATGCCGGTGGTCAGCTCGTAGGTCTCTCCGCGGGCCCAGTCGCGCTGCAGCTCCAGCAGGTACTGCAGCGAGGTCATCGGCTGCGCGCCGGCCTGCACCATGCGCTCCATCGCGCGGTTGTGCGCCTCGCTCGAGACGTCGCCGCAAGCGTCGGCGATCACGTACACCTCGAAGCCCTGGTCGAGTGCCGACAGCGCCGGGCCCACGATGCACACGCTGGTCCACAGGCCCGCCAGCACGATGCGCGGTTTGCCGATCTGGTTCACGCGCTCGATCACGGCGGCGTCTTCCCAGGTGTTCATCGAGGTGCGGTCGAGCATCTTCTGGCCTGGGAAGGCGTCGGTGATCTCGCTGAACATGGGGCCCGAGAAGCTTTTCTCGGCCACGGTCGTGAGGATGGTCGACACGCCGAAGCCCGCCGCCGCCTGCGCCACCAGCGCGGCGTTGTTGCGCAGGTTCACGGCGTCGATCGAGTGCGTGGCGAAGGCCATCTGCGACTGGAAGTCGATCATCACGAGCGTGTGATCGGTGGGCTTGAGCAGCTTGGAACCGGCGGTGGGGGTGGCTTTGATGGACATGAAATGACTCCGTGATGAGGTAGATGAGAGATGGAAAAAAGTGGGGGTCGCCCCGTCGAGCGCATCCTCGCTGCAGCGGGGGGTGCGTGTCTTGTCGATTAATGAGGCCGTTTGGACATTTGCCGTCGCGGCGCTCAGAGCACGGGCAGCTCGTTCGGGCGCAGGTCGAACACCAGGACCTCGGCGCCTTCGCCACGGGCCAGCGCGAGCTGGCGCTCATCGCGCACCCGTGCACCGTCGCCTTCGTTCAGGCGCTGGCCGTTGAGCTCCACGCTGCCGCGGGCCACGTGCACATAGGCATAGCGGTCGGCATCGAGCGTGAGCGTGGCCTGCTCGGCGCCGTCAAACAACCCGGCGAAGACGCGGGCGTCCTGGTGCACCGCGAGCGAGCCGCCGGTGCCTTCCGGCGAAATGATCAGGCGCAGGCGCCCGCGCTTTTCTTCAGGTGCGAAGTGCACCTGCTGGTAGCGCGGCGCCACGCCCTTCTTGTCCGGCACGATCCAGATCTGCAGGAAGTGCAGCGCATCGGTGGCCGAGGAGTTGAACTCGCTGTGGCGCACGCCGGTGCCGGCACTCATCATCTGCACGTCGCCCGGGCGGATGATCGAGCCCGTGCCCATCGAGTCCTTGTGCTCGAGCGCGCCGTCCAGCACGTAGGAAAAGATCTCCATGTCGCGGTGCGGATGGGTACCGAAGCCGCGCCCGGGCGTGACACGGTCGTCGTTGATCACCAGCAGGTCGGAGAAGCCTTCCTGCTCGGGATCGTGGTAGTGGCCGAACGAGAAGGTATGGCGGGACTTGAGCCAGCCGAAGTCGGCGAGGCCGCGGTCGTTGGCGCTGCGAATTTTCAGCATGATTCACTCCTTGGCAAGGGCTTGAATTCGATTGAATTCACAATTGGCGTCGGAGGTATTTCCGAGGCATGGGATGAATCATCCGGCTTTGCCTGGGGTCTGTTGGCGAAACCTTTTGCCGTTTATCATCGGATTTTTCGAACATTGATTCGAGCCCCTTTTCCTGCAGGAAGCACCGCATGCTCAAGCTCAGCCTGGAAGCCATCGAGGTGGTCGATGCCATCGACCGCCACGGCTCGTTCGCGGCCGCCGCCGCGCGCCTGAACAAGGTACCCTCCACCATCTCCTATGCGGTGGGCAAGCTCGAGGAGCAACTTGGCATGCGGCTCTTCGAGCGCAACGGACCGCGTATTGCGCTCACCGCTGCTGGCAGCGAGATGCTCAAGGAGGGGCGCTGGCTGCTCGGTGCGGCCAACGATCTCGAATCGCGCATGCGGCAGATCGCCACCGGCTACGAGTCGGAAATCCGTCTGGTGCACGACTCGCTCATTCCCACGCACGCGCTCATCGACGACATCCGCGCCTTCGAGGACCTGCGCTGCGGCACACGGCTGCGCATTGGCTGCGAGGCGCTCACCGGCAGCTGGGAGGCGCTGCGCGAGGGGCGTGCCGACATCGTCATCGCGGCGGGCGACGGCCCGGCCGGCGGCGGCTACCAGGCTGTGACCGTGGGCAGCCTCGATTTCGCCTTCTGCGTGGCGCCTTCGCACCCGCTCGCACGCCTGGGCCGCCCGCTGCAGCGCGGCGACCTGCTGGAGTGCAACGCCATCGTGGTGGGCGACAGCGCCCGCACGCTCTCGGAGCGCACCGTCGGCCTGCTGGCCGGCCAGCCACGCATCACCGTACCCTCGATGCCCGCGAAGATCGCCTGCCAGGTCGCCGGCCTCGGCCACGGCTTCCTGCCACGTGCCTGCGTCATGGACGAGCTGAAGCGCGGCACGCTGGTCGAGCTGCCGACGGAAGAGCAGCGCCCGCCCGAGGCCTTCTGGCTGGCCTGGAAGACCGGCGCGCAGGGGCGAGCGCTACGATGGTGGGTGAGCCAACTGAGCAGGCAATTGGTGCCCGCCCTCTTGCCGCGCTCGACATCGATACGGTGAACAGCGATACCAAGCGGTGTGCCGATCAACCGGAGCTCAGACGACGCCAACGGGCCGGAGAGGTTCCGATGTGCGCGGAGAATACGCGGGTCAGATGGCTCTGATCGGCGAAGCCGCAGGTCGCAGCGATCTCCGAGATGGGAAGTTCAAGCTGACGCAGCAGGCGGCACGCGGCATCGATGCGCTGCGTCACCAGCCATGCATGTGGCGCTTGGCCCGTCGTCTGCTTGAAGGCCTTGCTGAAATGGCTGCGCGACAATGCGCACTCGCGCGCCACGTCCGCCAGCGATACATCACCAGCCAGATGCTCCATCAGGAAGGCCTTGGCGCGACGCTCCTGCCAAGGCGCCAAGCCCCGTGAACCGGCATTGGCCGTGCCTGCAACACCACCATAGGCATGCAGCACATGAGCCTTCAATGCCAACGTGAGGTGATCGACAAACAGCGTGCTCGCATCGCCAGGCTCCTTCAACACCGGCAACATCGCGCGGCCGAGGCTCGCCACCACCGTGTCGACCGTGCCTGCGTCACAACGCAACGCGCCGACACGGGGCATGTCCATCTCTTCCGAGAACGAGTCGAGGGCTTCGCGCGGCACGTGGAACAGCATCGAATGGAACGGACTGCATACATAGGCAGCGCTGCATTCGGACAGGTCGGCGATGTGAAAGGCCCCTTCCTGCTGCAAATCCAACCGCAGCATGGTGCCACCGCTGGAGATCCCCCGACAGCCGCCCGACGCGATTTCCACGCTGAGCAGGAAAGCATCTTCCGTCGGCAACGGCGGCAGCACAAAAAGATGCGGAAGTTCGTGGCACATGTACGCGATGCCGAGTTGCGAGCCCCAACGCGACGTGGCGACAAGCGACGGGACGCCGTCGACGCCATACTGTTGCGCCAAGCGCTGACCGAAACGATTGTCAGAGCAATGGGTGATCGGCATCTATGAGCAAGAGGGTGTGGTACCTGTCCCGGCGAGAGCGGGTATCTTAATTCGAGGCGTACAACTCGCTTCGAATCGCGGCCGACGCGGAACAACGACACCTGGGATGCGTTGTAGAAACGAGGTCATACCCCACCGCCAGCCAGATCTTGGAGGTAGGCGCACACAGCATCGCCCTCTCGCCCCGGCGCACCACATCCATGCCGCCGCGCCAGCGAAACCGACCACCGGAGGAGGCCCTCTCCGCCCCACGGCCATCCCCCGCAGCCAGCAGATCCGACCAGCGCACCACCGGAACCGAGATCCGCGGCAACGAAGAAGTCGCATGCATGACAAACCGTTCTGCAAGCGCACCCGGGCTCGTCAACCGAGAGAACCTCCAGCGCCGCACTCGCCTCGACACCGGGTTCTCGCGTACTGCAACTGACAAACACAAAGAAGAAAGAGGGGCGCGTGCCAAAGACAGCCGATCCGCCTCTACCGCCTCACTCCCTGAGCGTGAAGACCACCGAGAGGTACGACACCGGCCCTGAATGGATCGCCTCGATCCCATGCAGCGCCGCCGCATCGAACAGCAGCGTGTCCCCTGCTCCCACTTCCACCGCCTTCGCGCCGTAGCGGTAGGTCACCGCCCCGGACAGGAAGTACAGGAACTTGAGCCCCGGATGCTGGAAGGTCACGTATGGCCCCGCCTCCGGCAACAACGTGACCAGGTAAGGCTCCACAAAGAGATTGCCCGACAGCGAGTGCCCCAGCAACTCGTAGCGGTAGCCCGCCACGGCCCCGATGCGATCGACCGCGAGCCCCTGCCCTGCCCGCACATGACAGAAGTCTGTGCGCCGCGCCTGGTCTCCGAAGAAGCGCGAGACCGGCACGTGCAACCCCCGCGCGAGCCGCTCCAAGGTTTCCACCGAAGGCGAGACCAGCCCGCGCTCGATGCGCGAGAGCATCGAGGCGGAGATTTCCGACGCCAATGCCAGCTGACCCGCAGACCGCCCCGCCGCCATGCGCAGCGCCCTCACCTGCGCACCGATGCGTGCCGCGGACAAGCTGCGCACGACAGGTGCGGGTCGCCGGGACCGCGCACGCGTCACGGAGACCGGCAAACGCAGCGGGCGAGCCGTCGGCAAAGGAGAAGCAAGCGTTCGATGCGTCACGAGTAGCAGCCTGGCGTCGATATGACTCACCCAAATTCTACGTTAAACGTAGAGACGCGTGAAGCCGATCTTACGACTATCGTAGAGTGAAATCTGGCCCATCCCCGTCTCGCTCCGTCTTTGGCGCTCGTTTGCGACTTGCCAGGCTGGCGGTCGGGTTGCCACAAGACAAACTCGGCGTGAAGGCAGGGCTTGACGAAGGGACAGCAAGCGCACGCATCTCTCGGTATGAGAGCGGAATACACGAGCCGAACGTTTCGTTTGCGAATCGACTGGCAGAGGAGCTTGGTGTGCCGCTGGCCTATTTCTATGCAGCCGATGACGACCTGGCCAAACTTATCCTCTGGTTCGGGCAGTTGGACACGAAACAGCGGAAGTCACTCCTCGAATACGCCAGCCGGCTCAAATCGGCCGTTTAGGATTCGAGTGGGATCGAGAGCCGCAGACTCGGTCTCAGGAGTACTCGAGAAATGAAGAGCCAAACCCGGCTTGCGTTCTCAGCACGCGCAAATCGCAGCGGCGACAACCCAAGACATCTACTCACAAGGATGCCCCCAGCTGCAGAGACATGGCAGTCATGCTCATCGCGCGTAAACGTTTTAAAGCCTCCAATGCCTGCTTCGCAGGGCGGATTCAACCGGCCGGTCGCCGATTCACCTCTTATGACCGCTTCAGCCTGGGCCGCTGACTGACGACAGCGCTCGGTGGACGGAGCCGTGACAGCCTGGTCTTCGACCATGGGAAGAGGCTCAGTCGCCTCTCTCAAATCCCTCTTCGTGCCGGCAGCTCGAACCGCGGCTTGCCAAGCACTTGGGTTGCCACGCGCGAGGCAAACCGCCGCGTCAAGAAGCGCACGCCGAAGCACGACACCTTATTGAAGAGGCCGGGCACAACTGTTCGCTTGCCGCGCAGCATCGCGCGGATCGCGGCGTGCGCGACGAACTCCGCGCTTTTCGTCGACGCATTCGCGATCCACGAGTAATCACCTCCGCCGGACGCGGCATGAAACGCGGTTTCGGTGCCACCAGGGCAGATGCAGGTCACTGAAAGCGGGGTGCCACGGTGCTCGTCATGGAGGGCTTCGCTGAAGTTTCGAACGAACGCCTTCGACGCGGCGTACAGCGCCATGTTCGGTACTGACTGGTAGGCACCGGTCGACGCGATGTTCACGATGTTCGCAGGTTGGGTACTTGTCTTGTGCGCATCGACGAAACACCGCGTGAGAGCGACCAGCGAAGTCATGTTGAGCTGAATGAGTTCCGCATCGCGCGCCCAGTCGACCTCGTCAAACCGGCGGAAGTAGCCGAATCCGGCGTTGTTGATCAGGATGTCGATCGGACCTCCAGCGATCGTGGCCTCCCACAGTGCGCGCGCTGCATCGGGCTTGCCGAGATCCGCGGTGACGATCTCGACCTTCACGCCCTCACAACTCGCGGCGACCGCATCGAGCGCATCGCGGCGCCTTGCCGTCAGCACAAGATCAACGCCGAGCGCCGCGAGCTCACGCGCGATGGCCGCGCCTATGCCACTGGATGCGCCGGTCACCAGGGCGCGCCTGCGCGTGTCGGGGCTCGTGGATGGACTCAAGATCGTTCTCCTATCTCCTGAACATGCGGACCGTGCGAAGGCCAGGGCTTGATCGAAGGCACTGGCACAGGCATGCGGCCGCTACGCCACTTGCACCACGGCCTTGCCTTTGGCGCGGCCACTGTCGACGTAGGCCAGGGCCTGGTGGGTGTCCTGGAAGGGGAATACTTTGTCGACGACCGGATGGATGGCGCCCGATTCGATGAGGCTGGTGATCTCGCGCAATTGCGGCCCATCGGCCCGCATGAAGACGAAGGTGTATTGCACCCTCTTCTTCTTTGCCTTCGTTCTGATGCCGGAGCTCAGCAGCCGCAGCACTTGCCTGAGCGGCCAGGCCAGCCCTCGCGCGAGACCGAACGCCGGGGTGGGCGGTCCCGAGATGGAGACAAGGTGTCCGCCCGGCTTGAGAACCTCGAGGGATTTGCGCAGCTCGCCGCTTCCGAGGCTGTTCAGCACGACGTCGTAGTCACGAAGCACCGTGGCGAAGTCCTGCTGCTTGTAGTCGACGACGACGTCCGCGCCCAACGCCTTCACCCATGCGATGTTGGCGCTGCTGGTGGTCGTGGCCACGAACGCGCCCAGATGCTTCGCGAGCTGGATGGCGATCGTGCCGACGCCCCCGGAGCCTGCATGAATGAAGACCTTCTGTCCCTTTTTTAGCTTGGCGGTTTCGACCAGCACCTGCCAGGCGGTCAGGGCCACCAGAGGAACGGAGGCGGCTTCGACCATGCTGAGATTCGTGGGCTTGAGCGCCAGTGACGATTCCTTGACGGCAATGAACTCTGCAAAGGCACCAATGCGGTCATCGTCGGGCCGCGCATAGACCTCGTCGCCAGGTTTGAAGCTGCGAACGCGAGCACCGACGCGAACCACCGTGCCGGCCACGTCATTGCCCAGGATCAGGGGAAGGCGGTAGGGAAGGATCAGTTTGAATTCGCCGCTTCTGATCTTCGAGTCCAGCGCATTGATGCTCGCCGCGTGGATCCGGATCAGGACGTCGTCGTCCCGCACCACGGGTTCGGGCACTTCGCCGATGCGGCCGACTTCCTTCTTTCCGTAACGATCAATGATGAAAGCTTGCATAGAAATTTTCTGAGTTCTTGGTTGAAGTCGGTCGCAAAACAGCCGCCATTCAGTCATTGAGAAAAGCGAGGGCCTTGGGCACGAATTCGCCGTGGTACTGGAAGATCCCGCCATGCCCGGCGTCCCTGTAGATGACCAGTTGCGAGCCGGGAATGCGACGCGCCATGTCATGGCTGTTCGCGGTCGGCACCATGATGTCGTTGTTGCCATTGGCGATCAGCACAGGGATTCGGATGCCGCCCAGATCCTGGGGCGCCTGCCGGCCCCAAGCCTGGATCGCCTTCAGCTGCCGCAGGAAGGCCCTGGGCGTCGGCCCTTTGTCCCGATCCGCCTTGCGCTCCGCCAGTCGCCTCAGGAAGTCCTTCGCGGCTTGCCGGCCGTTGGCTGTGGAGGTGAAAAACAGGTAGGTCTTGGGATCACGCCGTGTCAACAAGCCCTTGACGATCAACGGCCAGGAAACCGCTCCCACCCTGGCTATGCCTGTGCCGCCTGCGGGCCCCGTCCCGGCCAGGATGAGGCGTCGCACGAGGCCAGGTGCTTTCAACACGATGTCCTGCGCCACGAACCCTCCGAGAGAGAAGCCGAGCAGATCGACCTTCTCGAAACCCAGCGCATGGACCAGCGCGATCGCATCCCGTGCCATCGCATCGATGGTGACTGGCGCAGTTCCGCCCGAAGCGCCGATCCCGCGGTAGTCAATGGCGATGATGCGATGCCTGCGGGAAAGCCCGTCGACGATGCGAGGGTCGAAATTGTCGAGGACCGCGCCCCAGTGGTTGAGCAGTACCAACGGCACGCCACCGCGCGGCCCGAGATCGCGGTACGCGAATGCAGTCCCGTCGAGATCGATCGATCGAGTGGAGGTGTCTATGTAGGACATGTGCGATCCGCGGTCTTTCGACCGCGTTGCCGGTCTGGATTCTTCTGGCTTCAGGCAGCGGGGCGATAGCGCTCTGCCACATGCGCCTGCCGGATGTCCGCGATCAGTGTCTGCCGGGCGGCGTTCAGTGCGTCCCAGCGAGCAGCCTCGTGCAGAGGCGGGATGGTCACGAGTTCCCGGCGGTCGAATCCGACCAGCGCGGCATCTACCAGCTCATCCACTCCCATCAGATCGGGCATCGCATTGACATCGATGCCCGCGCGCTCCCATATCTCGGTACGGGTTCCGGCAGGCAAGACCGCCTGCACGTAGACCCCTTTGGGCGCGAGCTCCAGGCTCAGTCCTTGTGAAAGGAAGAGCACGAAGGCCTTGGTCGCACCGTAGACCGACATGCCGAACTCGGGCGCCAAGCCCACCACCGAGCCGATGTTGACGATCGCGCCCTTGCCGGCGTGCACCAGGCGCGGAGCGATGGCGCTGGCCAGCCTGACCAATGCGGTGGTGTTGAGGGCAACCAGGCGGGTGACATCGTCTATCGACTGGTCGACGAAGCGACCGGACAGCGCCGCTCCGGCGTTGTTGATCAGGGTTTCGATCCTGGCGTCCTCGCGCAGGCGCGCCTCGACGGCGGCCACATCGCCGGGTTGGGTCAGATCGGCCGGAAGGACTTCGACGGCAGCGCCGGTCTCTGCTCGCAAACGCGCTGCGAGCGATTCCAGGCGTGCTTTGTCTCGCGCCACCAGCACGAGGCTGTGCCCGCGACGTGCGAAGCGTTCGGCGTAGGTGGCGCCAATGCCGGTCGAGGCACCAGTGATGAGAACTGTGGAATGGGTGGTCATGGTTGGGTCTGGATCAAAAAATGGGCCATACGCGATATGCAGCATGGGAAAGTGACTAGCGGGCGCTGGAACCTGCGAAGGTCGGATAGTCGGTGTAGCCCTTGGCGCCACCGCCGTAGAGCGTGGCGGGATCCAGCGCGGCCAAGGGCGCACCGACCCGCAGCCGTTCGACCAGATCGGGGTTGCTGATGAAGGGGCGGCCGAAGACGAACAGGTCGGCCTTGCCTTGCAACAGCCGTGTGTTGGCCAACTCGAGGTCATAGCCGTTGTTGGCCAGGTACGTGCGCTTGAAGCGGCTGCGCAAGGCATCGAAATCAAACGGCGCGACATCGCGTGGACCACCCGTCGCGCCTTCGACCACATGCAGGTACACGATGCCCAGCGCGCTGAGTTGCTCGGCGATGTAGTCGTACTGCGGCTGCGGGTCGCTGCAGGAAATGGCGCCGGCGGGCGACACCGGCGAGAGGCGCACTCCAGTGCGTTCAGCACCGATCTCCTTGGCAACTGCAGCGGTGACCTCGAGCAACAGACGCGCACGGTTCTCGATGGAGCCGCCGTAGGCGTCTGTCCGGGTGTTGGCGCCGTCTTTGATGAACTGCTCCAGCAGATAGCCGTTGGCACCATGGACCTCGACGCCGTCAAACCCCGCAGTGATTGCGTGGGCTGCGGCCTGGCGGAAATCCTCGACGATGCCTGGAATCTCTTCCAGCGTCAGGGCACGTGGCTCGGAGACATCGTGAAAGCCGTTGTTGACGAAAGTCTTGGTTGCAGCGCGGATCGCGGATGGCGCCACGGGGGCGGTGCCGCCGGGCCGCAGGTCGACGTGCGAGATGCGCCCCACGTGCCACAACTGGACGAAGATCCGCCCGCCCTTGGCGTGAACGGCATCGGTCACTTTGCGCCATCCGTCGATCTGTTGCTGCGTGTAGAGACCCGGCGTGTCCTGGTAGCCCTGCGCATCGGCCGAAACCTGGGTGGCCTCGGAAATGATCAGGCCAGCCGAGGCCCGTTGACTGTAGTAGTCGGCCGCGTGTTCGCCGGGAACCAGGCCCGAGCCCGCACGGTTGCGGGTCAGCGGCGCCATCACGATGCGGTTGGACAGTTTGAGCGGGCCGAGTGTGTAGGGCTCAAAAAGCGTTTTATCAGTCAGGCCGTTCTCGCCGTTTGCCTCGATGAAGCTGGCACGGTTCAGGTGGGTATCGCTCATGTCCAGAAGCCTTTGAAGCTGATCTGATGCAATGATGTCGACCATCATCTTTATTGTCAAGGGTTTTGATGATAGTCAACATCAATGTATAGTCGAGGCCTTCTTTGATGGGACTTCCAGAGAGATCCGGACATGAAGGTCACTAAAGCTCAGGCCCAGGCGAATCGGGCACATATCGTCGAGACGGCCTCCACGCTGTTTCGCGAGCGTGGCTATGACGGCGTGGGGATTGCGGACTTGATGGCAGTCGCCGGGTTTACCCATGGCGGGTTCTACAAGCACTTCGGATCCAAGGCCGACCTGCTCGCGGAAGCGGCGACCTGTGGTTTTGCGCAGTCGGCAGCGAAAGCCGAGGGGGCCAATGCGGCAGAAGTCGTCAAGCAATACCTGTCTCGGGAGCATCGCGACGCTCGAAGCGAAGGTTGCACGATGGCCGCGCTAAGCGGAGATGCTGCACGTCAGCCGGAGTCGATCAAGGCGGCTTTTGCGGACGGCGTGGAAAGCCTGCTCGATACCCTGGCAAACCAGCACGGCGCCCCTGAGGGCGGCAAAGAGGAAGGCGACCTTCGCGCCAGACGCATCGATGTTCTTGCGCAATTGATCGGGGCCATCGTGCTGTCGCGGGCGTGTCCTGATGACTCACCCCTCGCCGATGAAATTCTGGATATCTGCCGCACATCGGTGCTGTCGAGGCTTTCCTCCCCGACTGGTGGCTCATCCCCTGCCCAGGCCAGCTAGTCCCATTTCTTGCACCCGCTGAAAGAGGGGATGCGGATAAAGCCCCGGACGAGTTCCATGCCGCTGGTCCAAGGCTCTCTCGGTGTTCGGCGGCGCTGAGAGAGCCGAGCGATATCTCGCAGTTCAAGTTTTCCGCCGCATCCCACCGGTCGAACTTCCGGTCGACACCACCCGTTCCGGTTCGAAAGCGATTGTGGTGTCCGAATGTCAAATCACGTGCCCGAGGCCTCACTAGAGTGCCTGCCAAAGCGTCGGAAAGCGAGTTGCTCGCACCGCGGATCGCCCAAGAAGCCTCCGCCACAAATGATCAACACGCAGGTCGAAGGGGCTGAAGGCCCTCCACCGGTTCAGCGTTTGCTACGCATCGGTCGATGCCTTCATCCCGTTCCAGAGATCAGCCTGCGGTGACAGACAGGCACAGGCGTATTGAGCAACTGCTGTTCCCAGAGGTACGCGATGCCGCTGCTGCCTGCATGTTGCGTAATCACTTTCGTCATTTCGGCGGCGCTTTCGGTCCGGGCCCAGTCGCGCTGCCACTCGGAAGCAACCGCGAGCCAAGTCATCATGTTCGCGCCAGCCGCAACCATCCGTTGGATCGCAACATGATGAGCCTCGACCGAAACGCCGCCAGACGCATCGGTAACGACGGTGACATCCCAACCTTCACCGAGCGCATGGATCGTCGGCATCGCGACGCACACCTCGGTCCACAAGCCAGCAATGATCAGCTGCTTGCGGCCTGTTGCCTTGACCGCGTCCACCGTCTTCTTGTCCTGCCAGGTATTGATGAACGTACGGTCGATCACCTCCTGACCGGGGAACACGTCGGTGATCTGAGGAAACAGAAGCCCTCCCCGTTCGGCGATGACGCTGGTCAGGATGGTCGGAACTCCAAAGGCCTTGGCCGCCTTCGCCAATCCCACCGTGTTGTTGATGACCATCTGGGGTTCGTGACTGTGCAGGTTCGCAAGCTGGTAAGGCTGGTGGTCGATCAGGACAAGAACCGAATCTTCCGGGCGCAGGAGTGAAGAGAGGCCGTTGCGAAAAGTCATTACTGGTTCCTTTGTTTCCGCTATGAGCGGGCTTGGTTTGTGGCGAAACAAGACGCCTGGCGATATGCCTTCGACGAGTATTGCGTTCCCGATCTTTGTTCGGTAGTACCATCTTTTGGCAAGCTGTGTCGCGTAACGAGGAACGCCAAAGTGGAAATTGAGGACCTACGCACATTCGTCGAAGTCGCTCAGGCCGGGGGAGTTTCTGCGGCTGCCATTCGACTAGGCATTTCAAAGTCCATGGTGAGCCGAAGGCTGGCCCGCCTCGAAGAGGATCTGGGTGTTCAGCTTCTCACGCGGTCCACGCGCGGGGCCGCGCTCACGGAAGCTGGTGCCACGTTCCGGGACCACGCAGCAAGGATCTGCACCGAGATCGACGTGGCCAGGGAAACGATCCTGCCTGCAGGCGAGCTTCGTGGCCGCCTGCGAATCGCCGTGCCCCTGACGTTCGGCTCGACCCACTTCGCTCCCATGCTCGCTGAAATGGCACGACGCCACCCCCACCTGCATATCCAGACCTGCTACAGCGACCGGTTTGTCGATCTCATCGCCGAAGGTTACGACTGCGCGATACGGGTTGGCTATCTGGAGGATTCCAACCTGGTGGCCAGAAGCATCGGCCGGATCTACGGGAAGCTTGTCGCGAGTCCGGGCTACGTTGAAGCTCACGGGTCGCCCGAAACGCCAGAAGAACTGGGTCGCCATGAGGCGCTGATGCAGGGAACGGAAACCTGGCAGCTGATGGATGGCGACCGGGTCGTCACCGTTCGACCGCACGGGCGCTTCAAAGCCGATAACGGCGCTGCGCTGGTCGCCGCGGCAGTCGCAGGCCTGGGCATCGCGTACCTCCCCGATCGGCTCACTCATGAGTATGTGGTCGCAGGTGCACTTGGGCCCATCATGAAGCGCCACCCCCCGCCCCCGGCTGGTGCGTATGTCGTCCGACCGCCCGGCCAACATCCTGCGAGAAAAATACGCGTCCTGACCGAGCTTCTGGCTGAGTACTGCGATCAGTTGCCCGAACGTGGAGAGCCGGTGTTGTCTCCGGGCGCATCGTCAACCTCGTCGGCTGCGCCCGACTTCAAAAGCCCTCTGCAGCCATGAATATCCGCGATCCAGAAGACAGGACTGCATGTCTGCGGAACACCGGCATGTTCCCGGTGTTCGTGCGCCAGTTCCCCGCCGCGACCATGCGCTGGCGCAGTTTTCGATGCGACTTTCGCCGGTTTGCAGCGCCTGCGCGGACGTATGCACTGAATAGTTGCCAAGGTGCAGTTCATACGGGTGAGGGATGGCCGAGGCCAGCACGAACACCGCATCGCCACCTGGCCCTGCCCGCACTGTGATCGCGTCCTCTCCATCCTCGAAGATCACCATGTCGCCCGTGCGCACGGAGGTATCGGCTTCCAGCGTCCCCTTTGCCACGGCCAGCCCGCTCGGATTCGGTCTGCCCGACACCAAAGTTATATGCACCTAGCTTCGATCTGGTTCGATTCCGAGCCGAAGCCCACGGCGGCGTTCAGCGGCTGGCCCTAAGCACCCTACTGTGGCTCAAGGGTTTCCGAGGGCGAATTCGCATGCGCGGGCGACGGTACCGGGGAGACGAATTTCTGGGGTGGAAATAGGCCGCCCGCGCGGAGCAAAAGCTGTAGCGGCAGAGCCGAGCGGCTCCCACCTCCCCTAAATGCAGTAGTTCGTTTTCGGTTTTGGCTGCTAGGCTGTCCAGTATCGATTCCATAGGAGGTCAATATCAGGCTTTCCCCGAACCCTTCCCGGATTTCTGTTTGGGCCTGCCATGCCGGCCCGAGCCCGGACACCCCCGATTTGGGCTGCAAAGGCCGTCATTTCGCGTCGCGAAAAGCGTCCCGCCGGGGTGCGCGCGGCCCGCGCCGCTGCTGGCGCAGGCCCGGTTCGACGGGCTCGACGAAAGGGACCCATTTAGCGGGCAGGCGTGGCGGGGTCAAGACCGCGCGCCCACGGGCAGAGCGGCCTCAGCCCCGGCCAGGCGACTGGACGATTGAAGATGGGCCATGCAGCGGCAGTACAGCGCCGCAGGCTGCGTAAAACGGTGAAACGAAGGGCCCGGCCTGCCCCAGTACGCGCGAGGTGCTGTGACGGCTCTAAGGGCCGAGGTGGGCAAGGGAAATTAGGCCTTAATTACTCGAAATCTGCGTCGACATCAGCCGAATATGTGATTGCCGTTGCCCCGCACGTTTCGTAACGTTCAGTTGCCAATGTCGGCGGAGAACGGGTACGGAGGTGTCGGATGCCCCAATCTTTGGAAGATCTTAGAGAACGAGTCGAAACAATAAACGAAGTCTTTTCCCAACTACTTGACGAGTGGAAAACTCTTGCGGCAGCCAATCAAGAGCAATTGACAACAGGCATAAACAAGGCATACGGTCAAGCGGCGAGCTTTAAGCATGAATACCAAACCGCCATGGCTGGCAAAGACAAAAACCGACCTGTAATTACTCAAAAATTTGCAGATGTCACGATAGGCGCAGAAGATGACCTTTTTGCCAAATCGATTGAAGCAAAAAGTTTGACTGCCCCAACGAAGGGTGACGCAAACCTGCTTTACAAAAAAGCAATCAAACAAATTGCTGGGGAAACAGGATCTATGCCTAGGGCTAAAGATGTCCGAATCATCGATCTGAGAATCGAGGGCACGAACCCGTGGCCTTGCCCAGGGGGGGCATACGGCCAAGAGCGAGACGAGATCAGCCTGGATAAAATCCAGAGGCTAGCCAAGGAAGAACTTTGGAAATTCACCGGTGGTGACGTGCCAGCAGACGGGGCACGCGAACTCATGTCATGGCTCAATGGAGAAACCCATAAGCCAAAATTTCTCAAAGGCGGAAAAGAAATATATTTCGCCAAAGACCTCAATCAGTTCAGCGCATCAAATCCAAATAGCTCAAGAGTACTCATCGTTGACGAACACAAGAAAGTGGCCCACCTGCGATGCGTGACTATTAAAATTAGATATGTCGAAGGATATCCAACATTCAAAAAAGAAAAACCCACCGAATCTCTACATCTCGATGAGATCGTTTTTCAAATATACAAAGACATTACCGACCTAAAAGCCCAGATTCGACTGGCGAAAGTTAGATACAGAACGTCAAGCAGTAAAGCAAAATTTATTCGTGACTACACGTACTAGCCCCTCGTCTGGTCTGTACAAGTTCTTTTTCGCGAGGCGGCTTACTCATATTTTGAGATTCTTACGAGCAGCCGCCAATTCAGTTAGAAATTGCTGATCAACAACTCCCGCGACGACGAGCGACTCTCAGACGAGCCGACCGAGTAAATGATCGACAGCGGCCGCTGCTTCAGACCTGCGAACGCTTGGCGCATCTCGGGAATGTCGTTCACGCTGACGATGGCCTTCCCCCTCATCGTCTTCAGCAGCACGGCCATGCGGCCGTACTGCTCGAGCGCGAACGGCACGTCGTAGCCTTCCGTACCCCAATAGGGCGGGTCGAGGTAGAACAGGGTGCGGCTTCGGTCGTAGCGTTGCACGCACGCGGCCCAGTCGAGCCGCTCGATGGTGACCTGGTGCAGCCGCAGATGCACAGCGCTCAGATCCTCCTCCATGCGCAGCAGGTTCATGCGGCCCGGCGAGGAGGTCGCGGTGCCGAACGTTCGGCCTTCGACCTTGCCGCCGAACGAGTGCTTCTGCAGGTAGAAGAACCGCGCCGCGCGCTGTATGTCGGTCAGCGTGGCCGGCGGCGTCTCGTTGAGCCAAGCTCGTTTGTCGCATCCAGTCGCTGGACGGCACTTGGCACAGGCCATTCACCACGCTCGAGCTGGCAGCGTTGCAGAGCCTGATCGACCCCGAGGAATGGTTCGCCCCCGATGGGCCCGGCGGACGCGGGGAGACGTTCGTCCTTGACGGCGAGAGCGATCAGCGCTGGCGCGAAGGCATCGGCAACGCGGTGCCGCGCAAGGCGGCGAAGGCGATCGGCACGGTGATGGGCCAGACGATCCTGCTGGCACGCACGGGCGAGACCTTTGTGCTCGGCAGCACGCCGATCTGGGTTCGGCCGCTCGCCGTCGCAGTCAGCGTGGCACAGGAAGGCGGTGTGGCATGAAAGGGTCCAGCATCAGTACTCCCGCGGAGCCGAACGCGAACGCGAACGGCCGGCCGGCCCGTACCCAGCTCTCATACCTGATCAGGTTTTTCGCCTTGGGCATAAGCGATCACTCTGGAGTGGACCATCTCGTAACTGGCCCGACATGCTTGAGCCCCGTTCGCCATGGCACGAAACACGTCTTGAAACTCGAAGGCATTCAGTCTTCTGTAGTTGGACAACAAGTCGGAGACCATGCCCTTCATCTGACGGCAGTTCGCGGAGAGGATTGCAAGCTCGTTGACGATTCGAGCATCACCAACTTCGTGCAATGGGATAGCCGCAATCTCTTGCCCGAGCGACTGAAGTACTTGCTCGTCATGGAAAACCACGCGGTTGTCGATCATGTGCAGCCGTTCTCGATTGCTGTAGAAATTGGCAACGTAGGACGCATGTTCACCGGTACTACGAACGATCTCCACGATGACATCGAGCCGTTGGAGCTGTGCCAGTCGTTCAGCCTCGCGAGCACGCTCGCGTTCAAGTTGATGCTGCCACTGAACGACAGCGATGCTGGCGAGAATGGCGCCAACCGAGCCAACCGCCTGAACCCAGGCAGGCGCGTCGAAGGGCTTGATGGCGTCCTTGATCTCGCTCCAACCGGGATTCACGAGCAGGACGTGCCCCGCAAAAAGAGCCGCCAGTGCTGCGAGGGCCACCACCCCCCCGATGGTTGTAAAAACTGCCTTCATACCCTCTCTCCTCTTCGAGACGAACAGTATGCACCTCGCCTTGGGTCTCGAAGCCGCTCCTATTGGAGAGCTGCAAACCTTCTCCCTGCTCATTTTTTTGGCAGCTTCAGATGACGTTCACGCCACCTCTGATCTATCGAAAGAAGACCGTGCTTGAGAAGTGCGGAATATCTGAGACCACTCTGCGTCGTTGGATGGTCAACGAAGGATTCCCCCGCCTTCGCCAGCTCGGCCCGCGTGCAGTAGGCTGGGTCGCGGGCGAGGTTGATAAGTGGCTGGTCGCCCGCCCCGTGGCTGACCACACCGATCCCGCCGCAAACTAGTCTTTCTTCTGGGCCGACGACAACGGCGGAGGAATGCAGTAGTCGGCCCAGTCTTGCATCATCGCAGCCCGTTTGGCGAGCATGTCACCACGACGGTACGCCGCCTCTACCTTGCTCTCGATCGCGTGAGCCAGCGCCATCTCAGCCATTTCCGGGGGGTAGTGGGTGTGCTCCGCAGCCCAGTCCCGAAAGGTGGAACGCCAGCCGTAGGGCACACACACCCGCCCAGCCGAGTCACGGAAATCGAGGCGGCGCATGCACGCGGTCAGAGACATGTCCGACAGCTGCTGCAGTTGCCGACCCGGAAACACCAGGTCGCAATCCTCGTATCGCGGCAACGACTGCAGCAGCGCGATCGCCTGGGCTGAAAGGGGTACGCGGTGCGGCCGCTTCCCTTTCATGCGTTCCTCGGGCACGTCCCATAGCGCCGCTTCCAAGTCGAATTCCGCCCACCGGGCGCCACGGATCTCGCCCGACCTCCCGGCGGTCAGCACCTGAAACAACAGGGCCTGCACGCTGACCCCATCGACGCGACTGATCGCCTCGATCGCGGTCGCGGCGTCCGCCACTGGCACCGCAGGGTGATGCTTGACCTTGGCGATCTTCTCGGGCTTCGGCAGTAGCTTGTCTAAGAGAGGCTAACAAAACGGGGTGAGTTTGCGAATGCAGATGACGCAGCAAGCCAGAGAAAGCAGCCCGACATGAATGTCGATGCGGCGCTCAAAGCGAGTACGCAGCTTGCCGAAGGCAGCCAACCAGGCGTGCGTGCGCTCGACCACCCAGCGATGACGCCCGAGCCGGTCATTGCGCTCGATGCCACGCCGGCCAATGCGCGCCGTGATACCCAGCTTGCGCAGATGGGCGCGGCAACGCGCAAAGTCATAGCCCTTGTCGGCATGCAACTTGTGCGGCCAGCGTCTGGGCCGACCGCGATAGCCGCGCACCGTCGACAAAGCATCGACCAGTTGCTCGAACACTACCGAGTCGTGCCGATTGGCGCCCGTGACGCAGAAGATCAGCGGGATGCCTTGGCGCTCCGTGATGATGTGGCGCTTGCTACCGAGCTTGCCCCTGTCCGTCGGGTTGGGGCCGGTGTACTGGCCCCCCGGGGGCTGGCCACGCTGGCCGCATCGATGCTGGCACGGCTGAAGTCCAGCTTGCCGGCTCCTCGCAACTCGGCCAGCAACAACAGATGCAGGCGATGCCACACGCCTGCTGCTTGCCAGTCACGCAGACGCCGCCAGCAGGTCATGCCGCTGCCGAAGCCCAGTTCCTGGGGCAGTTCTTCCCACGGGATGCCGGTGCGCAGCACAAAGACGATACCGTTGAGTGCCATCTCGTCGCTCACTCGTGGGCGCCCGCCCTTGAGCGAGGGCACGACCTGCGGCAGCAGCGGCTCGATCTTCTGCCACAGCGCAGTGCTGATTTTCTTGTTCTTGTTTCGAGCCATGCAGCGTCAAACGCCCGTACGGCTTCCGGCGATGACATGTTTTGTTAGCTACTCTAAATGGCCGCGCCAGCTCGCCGGGTTCTCGCCCGTGCGGTGTCCGCGCGTCTTCGCCCAGTCCAGCACCTGCTCGATGCGCCCGCGCAGCCGGCTCGCGGTCTCTGTCTTCGTTCGCCAGATCGGATCGAGCACGCGGAGCACCTCATCCTGGCCGATCTCGGACACGCCCAGATGTCCGATGACGGGCTCGGCGTAGGTTTCGAGCGTGTTTTCCCACTGGTCCCGGTGCTTGGCATTGCGCCATTCGGATTCCTTCGCAGCGATGAAGCGCTCGCAGGCGGTCTTGAACGTCAGCGCGCGCGCCTGCGATGCAGCCGCAGCCTTTTTAACGGCCTTTCGGGCCTCGACGGGGTCTACCCCTTCGTCGATCAGCTTGCGGGCCTCACGGGCCTTCTCCCGGGCTTGGGCGAGGGGTACAGAGGGGAAGCTTCCCAGCCCCATGCGGCGGCGCCGCGCACCGAACACGTAGCGCAGCACCCAAGACCTCGATCCGGCTATTACCTGAAGGTAGAGCCCCTGCACCCCGCCAACGGCATGCGCCCCTTCGGCGCGAAGGCGTCCGACCTCGATTGCAGATAGTTCACGTGAGCGCTTGGGCATTGTTCTATAGGCCATCCCATAGGCCATCCCTCAAGCACTTTCACGGTGCGTTACGGCTACTTAAGGCGGGCCAGTATAGGCACTCCTCCAATGAAAAACGCGCCCTTAGGCGCGTTTCGGTGTGTCGAAAAAGATGTTCCTGGCGGAGAGTGTGGGTATCGAACTCGAGCAACTTTGTGCCTAGATGTCCCTGCACCGCGGCCGCCGGCTCGCGCTCCGGCGCCGAGCAGCGGGCCCTTTTGGCGCGCTGTCGTGCGTCCACCTTGGGTGCCGGCAAAAGTGCGACGCCATCGAGCGTTCACTTTGCAGCATTGACTTGCCGCGGCTGATTCACATACTGGGAGGGAATAGCGTCTCTGTAGTAGGCCTTTCCGGTGAGATTCTGATTTGCCGAATGCGCCTCTTTGACTGCTTCGGCATTGACGGTATCCCGGGACTTCGAATACCCGAGCGGCGCAATGACTCCGCTGGATGCAGCCTCCCGATAAGGGTCTTCCTTTTGCGCAACGGCTGCTGCCTCTGCATCGACTTCCGTCCGAGAGCGAACGCCAGAGCTCTGGAGTACGCCGTCGTAAACCTCCGCCTGGGCAGTTGACGCAAACATGAGCGCAAGAATCGCGCTCTGAGCAATTTGAAACTTCTTCATGGGGGTCCTTGAAAATTGTCGGCCAGTACTTCCTCGACTCAAACTTTCATCAATCTGAAAGTTCTCGTCCGGGGACCGCAATTTTCTGGTGCTTGGTTACCGTCTGAGTACGAGTACGCAGCAACGCCGCGTTTTCAAAGAGGAAACCTCATCCCTCTTCGCCTGGCATGTCGAGCAGGTCGGCCGCTCTAACTCAAGCACCGCGAGCATTCTTGAGAGCCTTGATCCGGCCCTCAAGAAAACTCAGGAAGGCGCGCTGTAAGGCCGTACTGTGCCGCCTCTGCAAGTAGACGGCCGACAACCACATGTCGCTGCGAACGAAGTTCGACAACGCCGGCACCAGCCGTCCGCTCTCGATGTAAGGTGCCAGCATCGCCGTAGGCAAGTAGAGAACCCCTGCGCCCAATAGCGCGGCCTGGATCAGCGGCGCCGCCTCCGTTGCATTCAGGCGTCCGCTCACGGGAACGTCCAATGGAGCACCGTCCACTTCGAAGCGCCATTTCGGTTGAGGGTTCAGATGTGTGCTGACCAGCGCGTTGTGATTCGCAAGTTCACTGGGGTGAACTGGCATACCGTGCGCAGCCCAGTACATTGGCGCCGCACAAACGCTCAAGTCCATCGCAAGCAGCTTTCGGACAATGAGATTCTCATTGGCCGTCGGCGCAAACCGAAGTGCAATGTCAATGCCGTCCTCCGCCAGATCTACGATCCGGTTGGTGAGGACCATATCGATGCTGACTTCCGGATAGTGGCCCAGGAAGGTATTGATGAGCGCTGGAAGCTGCGTCTGGTCTATGCCATGCGGCGCGGAAATGCGCAGCCGTCCTCGGGGAGTCGACGCCCGATTCTGGAGTTCTGCTTGAGTTTCCTCCAACAGCTCCAGCACGGGCTTGCTTCTTTCGAGCAGCAACACGCCGGCGTCCGTCAGACTGACAGCGTGGCTGGTGCGGTTCAGCAAACGGACACCGAAGCGACTTTCCAGCGTCGCGATGTACTTGCTGACGGTTCCTCTGGACAGCTTCAGCTGACTCGCGGCGCGGGAGAAGCTGCCGGAGCCTGCGACTTCGCTGAAGGCTCTCAAGAGATCCAGGCTATCCAAAGGTTTCTCCCGGCTGTGCGAACCGCAAGACGAACTCTTCAGGTGAGGCCGAGTTTCTTCCGCAGGCTCGCATCGACAGGCCCTGCGGGCATGAAGCGGCGCAGTTTCGTCAGGATGGACGCCTGCCCCGGTGGCGTGCAACGCATGCGCCAGGGCCCCAGTGCCGCTTCAACGATGGTGTTGGCCACGCTCTGCGGCCCAGGCGCACTGCCGACGCTGTCGGCCACGGAACGCTCGACCAGGTTGCGTTCGCGGTCGTAGTCCGCGATCGGCGAGTTCGCACGGGGCGCGTTGGCGTCAAGGTTGGTCCGGGTGAACGCCGGCTGCACCAGCGTCGCGCGAATGCCGAACTGCCGCACCTCGTGGTCCAGCGACTCCGACAGCCCTTCGACTGCATGCTTGGTGGCCGCATACATTCCCATGTACGGCGCCGGCAGTACACCGAACACCGAGCTGACATTGACGATTCGCCCGCGATGCTGCTCGCGCATATACGGGAGCACTGCACGTGTCGTGCGGAGCATGCCCAGGACGTTGGTGTCGAACAGCGCTGCGGCCTCGGTCGTCGCGGTCTCCTCGACCGCGCCGATCATCATCATCCCCGCGTTATTGACCAGCACGTCGATGCGCAGGGCCCTGGCAATGATGGATTCGATACCGGCCCGCACCGAGTCCTCTTCCCGGACATCCATCTCGACGAACTCGACACCGGGCACCACGGGCGCCTTGCGCAGGTCGCGCACGGTGCCGAACACCCGGCAGCCTCGCGCGGCAAAGATTTCCGCAGCGACGCGTCCGATGCCCGACGACGCGCCGGTCACGACGACAACCGATGAAACCGACATGATGTTTTCCTTCGATCTGAATGAATTGGTGAAGAGCGTTGTCAATGTGGCGCGGGATTGCCGTCGCCCGGCCTGATCCTGAACCAGATGGAATACATGGCCGGCAGAAACACCAGGGTCAGAACCGTGCCCGCCAAGGTGCCACCGATCAGCGTGTAGGCGAGCGCTCCCCAAAACACCGAATGGGTCAAGGGGATGAAGGCAAGGATCGCAGCCAGCGCCGTCAGGATCACCGGCCGCGCACGCTGCACGGTGGCTTCGACGACCGAATGGAACGGGTCGAGCCCCTCCTGCTGGTTATGGTGGATCTGCCCGATCAGGATCAGCGTGTTGCGCATCAGGATGCCCGACAGCGCCACAAGGCCGACCAGCGCATTGATACCGAACGGCGCCTGGAAAAGAATCAGCGTCGGCACCACGCCGATCAGGCCCAGCGGACTCGTCAGGAAGACCATGACCATCGCCGAGATGGAGCGCACCTGGAAGATGATGAGCAGCAGCGTGACCGCCAGCATGATCGGGAACAGCGGCAACATCGCCTTGGTTGCTTTTTCCGATTCCTCGATGGAGCCGGCCTGCTCGATGCGGTAGCCGCCCGGCAGCTTGTTGACGAGGGGCTGCAGCTGATGGGTGATGGCCGTCGATACGTCCGGCGGCTGCAGGCCATCGGCGATATCGCCGTGTACGGTGATCGTAGGCATGCGGTCGCGCCGGCGCATGACGGGTTCTTCCATGCGTATGTCGACCTCACCCACCTGCGACAGCGGGATGCGTTGCCCGTTGGCACCGGACAGCGTGAAGTCCGCAATTCGCGCAGGGTCGAGGCGGGTGACGCCAGCCGAACGCGCCACAACCTGCACCGTGCGAATGTCCTCGCGCACGGTGGTGACCGGCACGCCGCTCAGGAAGAACTGCAACTGCTGCGCCACCGCGGTGGAGGTCAGCCCCACGGCCTGCAACCGGTCCTGGTGCAAGGTGAAGTGCAGTGTGGGCGTGCGCGTACCCCAGTCGGAGTTGACCGTGCGCATCATCGGACTCGCATCCATGACCTGCTGGACCTCGGCCGCAATCTCGCGCAACTTCTGCGGATCCGGCCCCGTGACCCGGTAGGCGACAGGAAACGGCGAATACGGGCCGAACACGAGCTGGGTAACGCGCACCCGCGCCTCGGAAGCCAGCCCATCGGCGATCGCCTGGCGCAGCCGGTGCTTCAAAGCCTCACGCTCTTCCTGGCTGGCCGTGCGAACCACGATCTTGGCGAACGACGGATCGGGAAGCTCCGGCCCCATCGCGAAGAAGAAGCGCGGCGCGCCCTGCCCGATGTAGGCCGTGACGATATGGGCCTCCTCTTGCTTGGCCAGCCAGGCCTCCACCTTCGCAGCGGCATCGCTGGTCTGCGCGATCGACGTGCCATAGGGCATCTGCACCTCGACCAGCACCTCGGGGCGATCGGAGATCGGGAAGAACTGTTTCTTGACCAGCCCCATGCCAAGAATGGCCGCCACGAAAAGGCCCACCACCGCACCGGCGACCAGCCACTTACGCGCAATGACGCGGCCCAGCACCCCGCGCAGGCGGTTGTAGCGCGGCGTGTCGTAGATCGCGGCATGGCCACCTTCGACCTTCTTGAAATCGGGCAGCAGTTTGACACCCAGGTAGGGAGTGAACACCACCGCGACGACCCAGGACGCGATCAGCGCGATGCCGACGATCCAGAACATGTTGCTGGTGTACTCGCCCGCGGTCGATGGCGCGAAGCCATTGGGCATGAAGCCGACGGCCGTGACCAGCGTGCCCGAAAGCATCGGCGCCGCGGTATGGCTCCAGGCGTACGCCGAGGCTGCGACGCGGCTGTAGCCCTCCTCCATCTTCACCACCATCATCTCGATGGCGATGATCGCGTCGTCCACCAGCAGGCCCAGCGCAAGGATCAGCGACCCGAGCGTGATGCGATCGAAGTTCTTGCCGGTCGCGGCCATCACCACGAAGACAATCGCCAATGTCAGCGGCACGGCGGCGGCAACCACCAGGCCCGCGCGCCAGCCCATGCTCAGGAAACTCACGAGCATCACCACCAGCAGTGCGGCGAAGAACTTGACCATGAACTCGTCGACCGAGGCGGCGATGTTGACGGCCTGGTCCGTGACCTTGGCCAGGCTCATGCCCAACGGCTGCTCGGCATTGATCGCTGCGACCTCGTGGTCCAGCGCCTTGCCCAGGTCGAGACCGTTCCAGCCTTCTCGCATGACGACGCCCAGCAGCAGGGTCGGTTCACCGCCGTTGCGGATCATGAAGGTCGCCGGGTCTTCATAGCCGCGCTTGACCGTGGCGATGTCCGACAGCTTCAGGGTGCGGCCCTGCGCCACAACCGGCGTGTCCCGGATCTTCTGCAGTTCATCGAAAGAGCCGTCCAGGCGGATGAACACCTGGGGTCCCTTGGTTTCGACGGAGCCCGCCGGCGTCAGGGCATTCTGGCCATTGAGCGCACCGAACACGTCCTGCGGACCAATGCCCAAGGTTGCCAGGCGCTCGTGCGAGAACTCAACATAGATGCGTTCGGATTGCTCGCCGGCGATGTTGACCTTCTTGACGCCTGGCACATGCAGGAGGCGCTGACGCAACGTCTCGGCGTCGCGCACCAGCAGGCGCGGCGCTTCGCCCTTGGCCTTGAGCGCGTACAGCGCAAAGGTGACGTCCGCGTATTCGTCGTTGATCATCGGCCCGATCACACCGGCTGGAAGGGTTCCCGCCTCGTCGCCGAGTTTCTTGCGGGCCTGGTAGAACTGCTCCTGCACCTGCGAAGGTGGCGTGCTGTCGAGCAGGGTCAGGGTCGTGAAGGCCAGCCCGGGCCTGGTGTAGGTCTCGGTGCGGTCGTAGTAGCGCAGCTCCTGCAGGCGCTTCTCGAGTTTCTCCGCGACCTGATCCTGCATCTCCTGCGCGGTGGCGCCGGGCCAGGCAGTGATGATGGTCATCACCTTGACGGTGAAGGCGGGATCTTCCGCCCGGCCCAGCTTGAAGAACGCAACAAGACCCGCCAGTGAGATCAGGCAGATCAGGAACAGGGTGATGGAGCGCTCGCGCACAGCGAGCGCCGACAGGTTGAATCGGCCTTCGCTCACCGACGCGCTCACGGACGCACTCCCGGCTTTGCCACATCAACGGCAACGACCTGGTCCGCCACCCGCACCTGCTCGCCCTCGTGCAACAGGTGGGCGCCGAGCGCGACGATCCTGTCGCCTTGCTTGAGTTGGCCGGCGGCGATGCGCGCGCCGTCGTCATCCAGGTGCTCGACCACGACCGACCGCCAGTTCACCTTGGCCGGCTCGCCGCCGATGACCCACACGCCTGGTCCCTTGCCAGCATCGAACAGGGCGCCGATCGGCACCTGTACGCTCCCTCGCGCAGAGGAAGGCCCGTCCGGAACCCGGACGGTGACCGTGGCGCCGAGCGGCGCATTGGCAAGATCGCCCTTGAGCACATAGCGCGCCTCGAAGGTGCGCGTCTGCCGATCCGCGGCCTCCGAGAGCTGCCGCAGCGTGGTCGGTACGGTCGCACCCTCCTTGCCGAAAAGCGTGGCCTGTCCGGCGGAACCGACCGCCGGGCGCAGGGTTTCCGGCAGCTGGACAACGGCTTCGCGCGGACCGGCGCGGGCCACGCGCACCACGACCTGCCCCGCGCTCACGACCTGGCCGGGTTCGGCCAGCGTTTCCATGACGACGCCATCGCCGTCCGCCACGAGCTCGGCATAGCGGCTCGCGTTGCGGGCCACGTCGGCCTGAGCCTCGGCCGCGCTGAGTTGGGCTTTGGCGGCATCCGCGGCCGCCTTGATCTGGTCGTAGGCCGATGCCGAGATTGCACCGGTGCCGCGCAGATCGCGGTAGCGGGCTTCATCCTCCGCCGTCTGCTGCGAGCGCGCCCGCGCGGCGGTGACCGCCTCCAGCTGCGCATGGGCTGCGAGCTTCAGATCGGCAGGATCGATGCGCATGAGCAATTGGCCCCGCTTGACGGCCTGCCCCGCGTCCACCAGCCGGTCCAGCACCTTGCCGGAAACCCGGAATCCCAAGTCACTCTGGACCCGGGCGGCTACGGTGCCGGTGAAGGCGCGCGATGTGACACCAGCCCCTTGGACGGTGGCGATGCGCACCTGCGGCGCCTGGGTGCGCGGATCGGGCGGGGATTTTTCGCCGCAAGCGACCAGCGCGAACGGCAATGCGCAGATGACTGCAGAGGTGGCAAGGCGGCGCCAAAGCATGAGGGTCCCAGTGACGAAGTGATCAGGACCCGCATTCTGATACCAGTGACTATTTCAGTCAATGGTCACAAACAAATTTAGTTCATGGCGAAAGGCTGCGCAGCACGAGGCTGGACAGTTGCACCGGCGCCTGGGCCGCGTGATCGAAGCTGTACTGCAGGAGCAGCGGATTGATGTAGGGGTGCATGACGAGGTAGATGGCTCCCGCCGCCTCGTCCAGCGGCGTCTTGCGCTCGAACTCACCCATTTCCCGGCCTTCGCGCAGGATGTCCTGGAGCAATTGCCGAATGCGCTCCTCATAGACGACCACGGTCTGCCAGCGCTCGCTGGCGGCCGACATCGCGATTTCATAAAGCTTGCGATCCTCGGAGAACAGTCGAAGGGTCGACTCGACCACCGACTTGAACATCCGGCGCAGTTTCTCGGGCGGGCGGTCGGCAGCATCGACCGCCGCCCGGACCTCGGCCTCGATCTCGCGCAGGCAGTTCGCGCAAATCATTTCGCCGATCGCCTGCTTGGACTCGAAGAACTTGTAGATGTACGCCTTGGAAAATCCGATGGCCTTGGCGAGGTCGGAGACGGTCGTCTTCTCGTAGCCATACCGGCCGAAGTGCTCGGTGGCCGCGGCAACAATCTGGTCCCGCACATCGTGATCGGCGGGGCCGCGCGCCACAGCCGGGGAAAGAGTTGCATTGCTCATGGCCGAGAGCTTACCGCGAGCAAAGGAAATCAACAACGAGTGACCATTTTGAATTATAGTCACATCGATTCGACGTTTTCTTTCCCCCTTCTTTCCGAAAGAAGCCCATGCTCCAGCGCATTCTTGTCCCGCTTTTCGCTGCCAGCCTCGTCGCAGGTTGCGCCGTCGGCCCCAACTATGTCCGGCCCGACGCGCCCCTGCCACCGCAGTACCTCGGCCAGGCAGCCGTCGATGCCCGACCTGCCTCGACCAGCGTCGACCGAAACGCGTGGTGGACGGGTTTCGGCGACCCGCAATTGGCTCGGTTCGTCACGCTTGCACTGGCGCAGAACCTCGATCTTGCGCAGGCGTCCGCCCGCGTCGATCAAGCACGTGCGGGGCTGGGAGCGGCGAATGCCGCTTTGCTGCCTTCGGGAAACCTCAGTGGGCAAGCCGCCCGGGCCTATCAGTCCGTTGAAACGCCACTGGGACAGGTCTTGAACTCGAGGCCCGGCTTCGACCGCCACGGCAGTGCCTACGAAGCAAATCTCGGTGCAAGCTGGGAAGTGGATGTTTTCGGCGGCCTGCGCCGTGGCCGCGAAGCGGCACTTGCCGAGTACCAGGCCTCGGAAGCAGGCGCGGCCGCCACGAGGTTGACCGTGGCGGCGCAGACCGCCGACATCTACATCAGCATCCGCGGACTGCAGACCCGGCTGGACGTGGCGCGCCGGCAGGTGCGCACGCAGCAGGAGCTGCTGTCCAAGGTCCATCTTCTGTACGGCAAGGGGTTGGCGGCCGAACTCCAGGTGCGGCAGGCCGAAGGCGCGCTGGCCCAGGTCCAGGCATCCGTCCCGGCGCTCGAGGCGGGGCTGGACGCGGCGATGAATGCGCTGGATGTGATGCTGGGCTCGCCCCCGGGCACGCATCGGGCGGAATTGGCCGACCCGAGCGCCATCCCCATCGCCCCGCAGATCGCGGACGCGGGAACCCCTGGCGACTTGCTCAGGCGGCGGCCCGACCTGATCGCGGCCGAACGCCGCCTCGCCGCATCGAATGCTCGCATCGGTGTCGCCATTGCCGAGTACTACCCCAAGCTTTCCCTGAGCGGCCTGATCGGCAGCGCGACGTCCGTGTCCGGCGGCAACCTGTTCACCAGCGGCGCAAGCCAGGCCGCCGGCGTGCTGGGCCTGCGCTGGCGCCTGTTCGACTTTGGCCGCATCAACGCGCAGATCGATCTCGCCAAGGGCCAGGATGCCGAACTGCTGGCCGCGTATCGGCTGGCCGTGCTGCGCGCTACAGAAGACGTGGAAAACGCTTTCTCGACCCTGGTCAAGCGCGAGGAACAAGCCAGCGTTCTTGCGCAGGGCGTCGACTCGCTGGGCCGCGCGCGAGGCGCGTCATTCGCCGCCTACCAGAAAGGCGTCGTCAGCCTGATCGAGGTGCTGCAGGCAGACGAAAACCTGCTGCGCGCTACCGACGCGCGAGCACAGGCGCAGACCGAATCGGCACGCGCCGCGGTCACCGCCTTCAAGGCATTGGGGGGTGGCTGGCAACCAAGCGGAACCGACATGGTTGCAACCCGATAGGGGCCGTCCGCGCACAACCGTTCGTGCGCACTTGAACTGGGGAGATCCAAATGAGCGACGACCGCGGTGCTACGGAAAAACCCGCGCCAGGTTTCTGGCGGAAATTGATGCTGGCGTTTGAAGGTATGGACGAGTCCTGTGTCGCGGACTTGGAATCGCGCATTCGCATGCTCGAAGTCGAGGTAGCTCGACTGAGTGACATCGAAAGAAGGCGCGGCAGCGCCTCGCCGCACGACGTTACCTGAAATGCTTCTGAAGCCTCCGGTTCGATGACGTCCTGACCCGAAGGCACGAGGTCTTGGGCGGCCACCCGAATGGCACGAGGCCCTCACTCCGAGTGCTCGCGCGCGTACACACGCAGGCCATCGACGTTCAAGACGTCGATGCTCCCGTAGCGGATGTGAAGCAGGCCTGCTTCCTCCAACTCGTGCAAGGCGCGATGGGCGACCTGCCGGGAAATTCCGGCCAGCCGGCCGATCTCCTCCTGCGAGATGTGCAGGACTCGTTGGGTCCGGGGGTTGAGTTGAGGATTGAAGAGTTCGGCCAGGCAGCCTGCCACGCGCGAACTGATGTCGTGCATCCGGTAGCTCTCGGCCAGCGCAATGAATTGACCCAGCCTTGCGTTGAGCTGATCGATCATGAAATGGCAAAAGCTCAAGCTGTTGGCGACCAGGTAGTGAAAGGTCTGGCTCGGCATCAACGCAATGCGGGTGTCGCGCAGCGCGACAACGCCGTAGGGACGCAACTCCCCCTTGAGCACGGAACCTTCCCCGAGCCAGCCGCCATTGGTGACCCCGGTCAATGTGGTGCTTCGGCCATCCGCCGACAGGACGTCCACTTTGACCATCCCTTCGACGATTCCGATCCAGTGCGTCGCCGCGCTTGATTTGTGGCAGACGATCTCACCGGCCGAATAGAAGCGGTCCTGCGTCTCCAGTTCGACACGCTGGAGTTGCTCGCGCGTCAGACCGCCAGCCCAAGCAGCCGCTCGCAACATCGAGATGGTCTGCGCGTGATTTGTCATCGGAAAGACTTTCTTCCCCGGCCTTAGTGCCTAGCATGCGCTGCGCAGGCGATGGCCTGAGTCGTCTGAGTTTATGTGGCAGTACGAACAGGAGACAAATCATGAGAAACCCTCTCTCGATGGCAGGCTACGCGCTGCTGAGCATTCCCATCCTGCTGACCGCCTGCGGCGGCGGAGGTGACGGCGCAGGCAACTGGCCGGTGCTGTTCCCGGCGCCGGCGCCAACGCAAACACCGCCACCGCAACCGGCACCGGTTGCGACAACGCAGGAGAAGTGCGCGGTCTTCGCCGGCGCTTCGCTTGCCGGCGCAGCGCTCAAAGAGGCGACGCTCGTCCCGGCGGCAGCAGGAGCCGCGGAGTACTGCAAGGTCACGGGCACCCTTCATGGCACGCTCAATTTCGAAGTGCATCTGCCCACCGTGTGGAACAACAAGCTCCTGTATGCCGGCGGCGGCGGTTGGGACGGCAGCATCAACATCACGCCCGTCTCGCCAAGCGGCGCAACTGCGGGTTACGTACTCGTGGCCTCGGATGGCGGGCGCCAGGGAAACGCCCTGGACGCTTCGGCCTTCCTGAACAATCCCACGGCCCAGGCGGACTTCGGCTATCTCTCGATCCATTCGGTCCATGAGGTCACCAAGGAGATCGTTCGCAAGCGCTATGGCTCGGATGCCGAGTTCAGCTATTTCGAGGGCTGCTCCAACGGCGGCAGGGAGGCATTGATCCAGGCCACGCGCTTCCCGAACGACTTCGACGGCATCGTCGTGCGTGCGCCGGCCTACTCCTTCACCGAGTTGTTCCAGGCCTTTGTGGCGAATGGAAAGGCGTTGGCCGCGCCGGGCGGGCAATTGAACGATGCGAAGGTCTCGCTCATCGGCAAGGCCGTCACCGCCCAGTGCGACGCCCTGGACGGCGTGTCCGATGGCATCGTGAGCAACCAGGAAGCCTGCACGTTCAACCCGGTGGCGTTGCGCTGCACCGCAGGCGATGCCGACACATGCCTGACCGACGCACAGATCGCGACTGCCAACACGATCTACTCCGAACTCAAGCGCAAGGACGGGACAACCGTCTACCCCGGCTGGGGTCCTGGCGGCGAAGACCAAGGCTGGCCCCTGTGGGTGACAGGCTCCGCCATCGGCGGCACCGGCCTCCAGTTCCAGTTCGGGAGCGGCCTCGTGAAGTACTGGGTCACGGGCGATCCGGCCTTCGACGTGCTGGGCTTCGATCCGGAGTTCTACTCCGCGGGGCTGCGGCTCGCGGCCACCACGCTCGATGCGACGCCGGACCTTCGCTCCTTCTTCGGCCAGGGCGGCAAGATGATCCTCGCCCATGGAACGAACGACTGGGCCATCAGCTACAAGGGCTCGATCAAGTACTTCAACGATGTCGCGACCACGGTCGGCAGCGCGTCCACGCGGGATGCCTCGATGGAATTCTTCCTCCAGCCGGGCGTTCAGCATTGCGCCGGCGGTGTCGGTCCTGACACCGTCGACCTGGTGGACGCAGTCGCGAAGTGGCGAGAGAGTGGCGCCAAGCCCTCCATGCAAAACATCGTGGCGACGAAGCTGGATTCGACGACCAAGGCGCCGGTACTCGCGCGCCCCCTGTGCAAGTACCCGACCTTCCCGAAATACAAGGGCAGCGGCGACGTGAATTCGGCGGACAGCTACAGCTGCCAGAGTTCGTGAGCGTCTTCGTCTGCTGAGTTCGCCCTCCTTTCCCGCGTGTCCGGTCGCCACCTCCTGCGGCCGGTTCACGGCGAAGTACCAGACTGCCGCGACATTCACGGCACTGCGCGCCAGCGGAGAAAGAAGGGGCGGGCAGACAAAAGAGGGTCTGTCAGGACCGCCGCCTGATGATGCTCAGCTTGCCGTCGCGTTCGAGCACTGCGCGCTCCACCTCGTCCAGCCGCACGCCGCCGGCCTGCTGGCGCAGAGCTTCGTCGAGGTCCTTGCGGGACACCAGTGCGTGACGCATGGCGTCCTCGTCCATCCGGCCGTCGCGCACCAGCGTGATTTCGTGGCCGTTGATCAGGTCTTCGAAGCCTTGCCAACGCATGCTGACCAGCGCGACCAGTCGGTGCGTGACGACGAGCGCAACGCCGGCCGCCATGGTGCTCCAGAAGGGAGAGGCACCGACCACCGCGCGGCTCAGTACCGCGCCGAGCAGTACCGTGATGCAGGTGTCGAACGGACTCTGCTGCCCGAACGAGCGGCGCCCCGATGCGCGGATCATCGCCAGCGCGAGGAAGAAGACCACCAGCGCCCGTGCGCCCATCTGCCAGGCAGCGAGTTCCGACCCTTCGCCGAAGAGCCAGTCGATGAACTGCATCGGCTTTGCCATCATTGGGCTGGCGGCTTGGAGGTTTCGGGTGGCTGGTGCTGCTCGGAGGCTTGCTCGCTCTTCTCCTTCTTGAACACACTGAGCGTCCCGTCGCTCTCCAGCCGCGCGACGCGCACCTCCGAGAAATCGGCCACACCTTGCTCTCGCAGCTTGCCCCTCAATTCGTCCGTCGTGATCATTTCGCGCCTGAGCGCGCGTCGGTTCAGGCGGCCATTTCGAATGAGCACCTCGGGGCGAGGCTCCAGGAAGCGCGCAACGGGCTCGAAATGAAAGCTGAGCCAGTCGAGCGCAAAGTTCCACGCAACCAGGGTAGCGAGCAACACGAAGCCGTCGTCGAGGGACTTGTATTCACCCTGCATCGCATTGCTCGATGCATCGGCGACCAGCACCACGAAAAGCAGATCGGCCACGCCCATCGAGCCGATGTCGCGCCGCAACACGAAGCGAAACACGAGGAGCAGAAACCAGTACACGAGCGTGCCGCGCACCACCATGTGCCACACGGGAAACTCGCGGGCGAAAAGTTCGGCGACCTCGCTCATGGTTGTATGAATTCCTGGAACTTGAAAATCGACCGACGCCCAACTTAGGGCGAAATGCGGTGGTGCCATGTCAGAGAGTGCTTCAGCGGCTTGTAGGCGCCGCAGATGCGGACCAACGAGCAGGAACCACGGGATCTACCGGGTTCACATATCAGTTGGATGGCGGGCTAGCCGTGACGTCGGGGCCACGGACGGTGGCCTGCACAGACCCGTTGCCCTCACGATGAAAAGGAGAGACACCGGTTCGCGCCGCAGATCCAGGGCAGTCAGGTCTCTTCCGACCCGCCTGCCCCGCGTGGGACCGGGCAGCCCACTGAGCCTGACACCAGGAAGTGGCATCCGACATGTCGTGGTCCATGCATACGGCCTCAGGTTGCCCTCTTAGCTGAGACTGGACCGACGACCGACTGCCGTCGCCGTCTGGTAGAGGCGGGTGAAATCGCAAGTCTCCTGCGCCAGCCGGACCACCGAGGCCATCAGTGAACTCCGCTGGTCGCGCCGGATCACCGCAGCATAGGGCGCGTCGGGCAGCGCGGGGCGCACTTGCAGCACCTCCAGCAATCCCTGCCCCACGAGGTTCTGCACGGCGGCGGGCGGAAGGTAGCTCACGCCGAAGCCGGAGACGGTGAGCCCGATCAGCGCGATCAGGCTGTTGCTCACCACCAGGTCTGCCGCCTTGAGCCCATGCGACTGGAACCAGTCATGGAACAGGATGCCGGTGCCGGACTGCGGGCCTTGCGTCAGGATGCGGTAGTCCGCCATCGCCTGCACTTTCAGCGGCTTGCCCCCGTGGGCCACCAGTCCGGGCTTGCACATCCAGCGCAACCGAAGCTTGCCGACTGGCGACACCTTGAAGCGTTCTTCCCGGAACGTGTCGGCGACGATCATCAGGTCGATCTCACTGGCCAGCAGCTTGTCGCGCAGCCGAGAGCCGGTGTCCACCTCGGGATCGATGATGACGCCGGGATGGGCTTGGTAAATGCGCTCCACGAAGCGCGGCAGCCAGGTCATGGCCGTCACTTCGGTTACGCCGATACGCAAGCGCCGCACGGGCTCGCCGGACTCGAGTGCGCCTCGCATCAGCTCTTCGCGCCCCTGCAGCAGGCGGTCGGCCAGGGCGAAGACTTCCTCGCCCTTGGATGTCAGGCGCGCCGTGCGCAACGAACGATCGAACAGCGGCGCGTGGAAGAGCGCCTCGAGTTCCTGCACGCGCTTCGACACGGCCGACTGGGTCGTGTGCAACTTCTGCGACGCACCCGAAAAGCCGCCCAGTCGCACCACCCAGTAGATCGCCTCCAGCTGCTTGAAAGTCACCATCGGCGCCGCCCTCCGAGTTAGAAAAAAAGTGATGCTAATTGAATCGCAAATATCGCTTTTATTTGCTTTTTCGACTGTCCAGAATCGCCTCATGCCTGTCTCCGACCTGATCATCCACCCCGCCCCGCCGCTTGCACCTTCCGCTCTGGTAGACGCATTCCGCGGCGTCGTCACGCCGCACCTGAGCGACAACCTGGCCCGCCTTGCCGGCATCGTCGGCCTGCACCGGTTCCATGGGAACCGCAAACTCGTCGGAACCGCCGTGACCGTCAAGACGCGTCCCGGCGACAACTTCGCCATCTACAAGGCGGTGATGGACACGCAGCCCGGCCACGTGCTGGTGGTCGATGGGGGCGGTGACCTGAACAACGCCTTGGTCGGCGAGTTGCTCCTGCAGTACGCGTTGCAGCGCGGCTGCGCCGGCTTCGTCATCGACGGCGCGATCCGCGACAGCTCGGCCTTCCGGGAGCGGGACTTCCCCTGCTACGCACGGGGCGTCACGCACCGCGGTCCCTACAAGAACGGCCCGGGGTCGATCAATGTCCCGGTCACCGTGGGTGGCCAGGTCGTGCATCCCGGTGACATCGTGGTCGGCGACGAGGACGGCATTGTCAGTTTTCCTGCCGCGCATGCCTCCCGCCTGCTGGAGGCCGCGCGCCTCAGCGCGGCCAAGGAAGCGGCGATCCAGCAGGAGATCGCAACCGGCCGCGTCGCCCAGAGCTGGTTGACGGCCATCGGGCTGTAAGGAGGGATGCCACCATGACCCAACTCCTTGCCCACCGCCTCGACGCCATCAAGCCGTCCGCCAGCATGGCTGCGAAGCAGCGTGTCGACAGCCTTCGCGCCGCCGGTCGCCCTGTTGTCGATTTCACCATCGGCGAGCCTGACTTCCCCACGCCGCCGCACATCGTGCAGGCGGGCATCGAAGCCCTGCTTGGCGGCCAGACCCGCTACACCGCCTCGGCCGGCACACCGGTGCTGCGCCAGGCGATTGCCGCAAAGTTCGACCGCGAAAACGGCCTGGCGTATGCGCCCGAACAGATCGTGGTGGGCAGCGGAGCCAAGCAGATCATCTTCGAGGCGCTGGCCGCGACGCTGAATCCCGGCGATGAAGTGATCGTGCCGGCACCGTACTGGGTGTCGTATCCCGACATGGTCGTGCTGCACGGGGCCGAGCCCGTGGTGGTGCGCTGCGGGGAGGAACAGAGGTTCAAGCTCGGTGCCGAGGCCCTCGAACGGGCCATCACGCCGCGAACGCGCTGGCTCATCCTCAATTCGCCCAACAACCCGAGCGGCGCGGTGTATTCGCGCGAGGAACTCGAAGCGCTGGCCGGTGTGCTCGCACGGCATCCGCAGGTCTGGCTGCTCACCGACGAAATCTATGAGCACTTCGTGTTTGGCGAAGCCAGCCATCTGTCCATCGTTGCGGTGGCGCCGGAACTGCAGGTCCGTACGCTCATCGTGAACGGGATGTCGAAGGCCTATGCCATGACAGGCTGGCGCATCGGCTACGGCGCAGGCCCCCTTCCCCTGGTCAGGGCGATCGCGCTGCTGCTGTCGCAAAGCACGAGTTGCGCGAGCAGCGTGGCACAGGCCGCGGCATCGACGGCGCTGCAGGGCGACCAGACCTGCGTCAACATCGCATCAGGGGTGTTCCAGCAGCGACGCGACAGGATGGTCGAGCTGCTGCGCCAGGTGCCGGGTCTGCGGTGCCTGTCGCCCGACGGTGCCTTCTATGTGTTTCCCAGTGTCGAGGGCCTGCTCGGTGCCCGCACGCCGCAAGGCAAGGTGCTCGCAAGCGACCTCGACGTCATGATGTACCTCCTGGACGAGGCGCAGGTCGCCACCATCGACGGCAGCTCGTACGGCATGCCCGGATACCTGCGGATGTCCTTCGCCACGTCCACCGCGCAGATCGAGGCGGGCTGCGCCGCGATCGCTCGCGCCATCGGCCTGCTGCAACCCGCCACCGCTTCTTCGCCCAAGGAAAACGACCATGCCTAAGCTCTTGCCGCTCGCCCTGCCCTTGCTCGCCGGCCTCACTCTGGGCGCCGCGGCGACCCACGCCGACCAGTTGGAGGACATCAAGAAGCGCGGCACCCTCGTGTGCGGCACGCTCGGCATCGCGGAGCCCTTCAGCTTTGCCAATCCCCAGACGCGGGAGACCCAAGGGTACGACGTCGATTTCTGCGGTGCCATCGCAAAGAGCCTCGGTGTGAAGCTGGAGCTGAAGCTCGTGGCCGTTCCTGCGCGCATCCCCGAATTGCAGCAGGGCCGCGTCGACGTGCTGGCGGCCAACCTGGGCTGGACCGCCGAACGCGCGGAGCAGATCGCCTTCAGCGACAGCTACTACGTGAGCCTGACCAAGGCCGCCACCCGGCGCGCAGACAAATTCGCGGCGGTGAACAACCTGTCGGGCAAGCGGGTGGCCACCGCCAAAGGCTCGACCTCGGAGGCCGCGGCGCGCAAGGCCATTCCCGACGTCCAGGTCATCACGTACCAGGATCCACCGTCGATCTTTCTCGCGCTGCAGCAGGGAAAAGCGGATGCCGCCGTGGCGTCGGAGCTGGTGCTGGTCAAATGGAAAACGGAGGTCGAGGCCAGTGCCCCGATCGACATCCTGGAGCCGGCACTGCTGAACGAGAGCTGGGGCATCGGCATGCGCAAGAACGAGACGGCTCTGATCAAGCACGTGAACGGGGTGCTGGAGAGCATGGAGAAGTCCGGCGAAGCTGCGAGGATCTTCGACAAGTGGCTCGGGACCGGCACGCCCTACAAGCTGAAACGCGGCTTCCAGAGCGGCCCCATCAAGGGCTGACCCCTCTCCTGCCAGGCGAGCTGCCGTGAACCCCATCGACTTTTCCGTGCTGTTGCGGGGCGACAACCCGCAGTTGATCGCGAAGGGACTCGCCACCACGTTCGAGCTCACGGCGGCGGCCTGGCTGCTGGCCGTCGTACTCGGCACGCTGCTCGCCCTGCTGCGGATGGCGCCGAACCGCGCAGCGCAAGGCTTCGTGGCGGGCTACGTCGAGTACCACCAGAACGTTCCGATGCTGGTTCAGCTTTTCCTTTGGTATTTCGGCATCCCGACCCTGCTGCCGGGCGATTGGCAGCAATGGATCAACCGACAGGGAAGCGAGTTCTTCTTCGCCTTCCTCGCAATCGCGCTGGCCATGGCGGCCTACATGTCCGAAGGACTGCGCGGCGGCATCCGTTCGATCCCCCAATCGCAGCTGGAGGCTGCCCGGGCTCTCGGGCTCACCTACTTGCAGTCGCTGCGGCAGGTCGTGCTGCCGCAGGCCGTCCGGATCGCGCTGCCCACCTTCGTCAACCATACGGTGCTGCTGTTCAAGAACTCCAGCCTCGCCATGGCGGTCGGCGTCGCGGAGCTCACTTACGTCACCCGCGACATCGAGAGCCAGTCGTTCCGGACCGTGGAGGTGTACCTCTTCACGACGCTCGTGTACCTCGGGTTCTCGTTCCTGATCATGGCCGGCGGCAGCCTGGCCGAGCGCCGCCTGCGCATCCCGACGAGGTAACAAGGCATGAACGAATTTCTGGCCATCCTGCGCGACCACGGCATGCTGCTGCTGGTCGGGCAGTATCCGAACGGTCCGCTCGGCGGGCTCGCGATCACGTTCGCGCTCGCGGTGCTCGGCATCGCGCTGGCCTTTCCGCTCGGGGTGCTGCTCGCGCTGGCGCGCATCAGCCCCTTTGCCGTGCTGCGCTGGCCTGCCACGGTGCTCGTCTACGTGGTGCGCGGCGTGCCGCTGCTGATGTTCATCTTCTGGGTCTACTTCTTCCTGCCGATGCTGATCGGGCGGCCGGTGGGCGGTTTCGCCACCATGCTGGCCACGCTCGTGATCTACGAGGCGGCCTACCTGTCGGAAGTCGTGCGTGGCGGCATCGAAGGGCTGTCGAAGGGCCAGATGGAAGGCGCGCGTGCCGTGGGCCTGAGCCACATGCAGGCGATGCGGCTGGTGATCCTGCCGCAGGCGCTCTACAACATGATCCCTGCGATGCTGGGTCAGTTCGTTTCCACCATCAAGGAAACTTCGCTCGGCTACGTGATCACTGTCAACGAACTCACGTTCGCTGCCAACCAGGTCAACAGCGCGCTGATGACCAAGCCATTCCAGGTGTTCGTGCTGCTTGCCGTCATCTATTTCATCCTGTGCTTCTCGCTGACGCAGCTGGCGCGGCACCTCGAGCGGCGCATCGCAACCCGGCGCGCCGGCCAGCCTGCCGTGTCGGCCTCCCGGCCCGCCCACCCCGTTCCAGTTCCTGCCGAGTGAACCCCATGAACACCTCTCCCATGATTGCCTTCGAGGCCGTCGACAAGTGGTACGGCGAATACCATGCGCTGCAGCACGTGACGGCGGAAGTCGCCCGCGGTGAGGTGGTGGTCGTCTGCGGCCCTTCCGGTTCCGGCAAGTCCACGCTGATTCGCACCGTGAACAGGCTGGAGGAGATCCAGCAGGGCTGCATCCGTTTCGATGGCCGCGACATCCACGCGAAGTCGGTCGACGTCAACAAGTTCCGCAGCCAGGTCGGATTCGTCTTCCAGAACTTCAACCTGTTTCCGCATCTTTCGGTGGCTCAGAACATCATGCTGGCACCCACCAGTGTGCTCGGCCGCAGCCGGGGCGAGGCCCGCGATCGCGCCGAGCAGTTGTTGGCGCGCGTGGGCCTGGCGAACAAGGCCGATGCCTATCCGGGCCAGTTGTCAGGTGGCCAGCAGCAGCGGGTGGCGATCGCACGCGCGCTGGCCATGGACCCGCCGGCCATGCTGTTCGACGAGCCGACGAGCGCGCTCGACCCGGAAATGGTCGGAGAGGTGCTTCAGGTGATGAAGTCGCTCGCGCGCGAAGGCATGACGATGATGTGCGTGACGCACGAGATGGGCTTCGCCCGCGAGGTGGCCGACCGCGTCTGGTTCATGGACCACGGCGGCATCGTCGAGACCGGCTCGCCGGAAGCGTTCTTCGCCAATCCACAGAGCGAGCGGGCGAGGAGGTTCCTGTCGGATCTGCGAATGCACTAGGGTGTTTGGTCACCAGTCATTTCAACGTCGGCTTGTCCAGAAGGACATCAGCTATTGAGTCTCCAGAGACTCCAATGTAGCCTGCGCATTGGGGTATCCGCTGTCCTTTGCCCGTCTCGTCCAGTAGATGGCCCTCTCCTTGTCGCCATCATGCAGATAGATCTGGCCCAAGTTGTACTGCGCAGGAGCATGACCGAGTTCGGCGGCCATCAAAAGCCACTCCATGGCCTTCGTCTGATCATTCAGAGCAGAGCGATAGTGTCCGTAGACGTTGAAGGCAGCTCTTTTGTCGCCAGCATTCGCCAGCTCCTTTTGACGCGCTAACTCTGCATCCGACATGGTTGCAATGCCCGCAACAAAGACATTGGGGTCATACCTGATCCCTGTTGGTGGAGGCGGGCGGTTGAAATGAGGAATGTTGGTACATGCTGCTGTACTCAACACTGCGAACGACGCAATGACGATGTGCTTCATTGAAGACAAGAGAATATAGAGAAGATTTTCCTGCAGCATTGCGGTCACGGAGTCGCGCTCGTTTGAACCGCTGACCAGGACCATGAGTGGGTGCCTCTGGCACTTGCAAAGATGCGCGGCGTGCCAAGCACTGGGGTTGCAACGCTCGAGGCAAACCGCCGCGCCAAGAGCAAGAACCACACCTTGCCGGTCGGCAATTTGCACGGTAGTTCGAACAACGAAAAAGGGGCGCGTGTGGCCGCGCTCGGCTCACTCCTTCTTCCTGCCGTCCCTTAACGCCAGCACCACGGTGCCCGCCGCGCAGGCGGCGAACAGAATGCCCGAGGGCACGGCGCCGATGTTCGCCATGAGCCAGCCGTAGAGATCGATCAACATGCCGATGATGCGGTTGCCGCTCGTCTGTCGGCTCAGATCGTTGGCAATGAACGCATTGAACGAAAGCACCCCGAACACCAGCGCCAGGAACGCCGTCACGATCCACTTCATTTCTCTCTCACTCCCTTTCGGACTAGACGGGTGCGGATGCTGCCACGCGGGGCCGTGCGATCGAAGCGCGTGGCGAGAATTCATCAGATTCCGGAGTGCACTTTCCTTTCGGCGCAGCACAGTCATTCACAAAGCAGCCGATGTCAGCGCAAGAAAAGTCACGCTTCGCGTTCCCGATCAAACTGAATGTTCACCAAATCTCACGGCAGGCTTTTGACGTTCTTTCATTTCGACAACGATCTGCCAAATGCCGCCCCTTTTGCCGGGCGCATTCACGGGAATCCATCCATAGATCATGAGCTTCGATACAGTCGGCGCCCTGCCCCTGGCACTCCTGTGTGCGAAGGAGTCCCAGGGACCGAGTCTCCACGACAGACTGCAGCAAATGGGACACGAGTGCCTGGCGTTCGCCGAAGCAGACGAGGTGCTCGTCGCGCTCGGCGGCGGGCGGCGATTCGCATTGCTGCTGGTGAGCCAGCACGACGAGGCATTGCGCAGTGGCCTCATCGCCGTGAGCAAGGTGCTTGGCATGCCGGTTCTGCTCACCGTCGCGGACGGACACTGGGAACTGCTGTCGCCCAAGGGCAACGACACCGCGCCGGCCGGGATGCTCGGCGCGGACGTGTCCCGCATGAGCGATGACGAGCTCGACTGGCTGGTGTGCGCCCTCGCGCGGCCCCGCCGCGACGGCGCACCGATGGCTCTGGGCCACGCCCACGGTGCCAGCGCATGGGGTGACTACCGCTTTCACGAGGATAGGCACGTCGTGCAGTTCAGGAACGACGAAATCCAGCTGCAGCCGCGCCAGTTCGCCTTTGCACTGCAGGCGTTCCGGAACCTGGGCCGGGTACTGGCGCGGGAGTGGCTGTGGAACGCGCTGTGGGGCGCGGCCACGCGGCGCGATGGCAACCGGGCGCTGGACGCCTGCGCCTCCAGCGTACGCCGCAAGCTCGGGTTGCATGGGGAACACGGCTTCCTGCTGCGTTCGGTCTACGGACAGGGCTATCAGCTCGTCGCGATGCAGCGGCGCGGCTCTTGCGTCGCTACCGTCACCGCCGCTGCTGCTCGAAGCGAGGCGGCCGCCGCAGCCTGAGTCAAAGCTGGCGCGGCAGCAGCATCCAGAAAGTGCTCCCGGCATCGGGAGCCGCGATGCCGTCGATCGTGCCGCCATGGCGGGCGACCACGGTGCGCACGAATTCGAAGCCCAGTCCGTGCGAGCGAATGCCCTGCTCGCCGGAAGGCTGGCCGACCGAGGCCTCGTTTGTTCCAGAAAGCAGCTGCTGCAGGGTCTGCTCGCTCATCCCCGTTCCCTGGTCGATCACCGCGATCGCGACTTCCCGCTCGTCAGCGGCAAGGCACAGCTGTACGCCGGACCCCGGGGGGCTGTGCCTGATCGCGTTGTTCAGCAGGTTGACGACGGCCCGCGTCAGCAGTGCGGCGTCGACGCCGAGTTCGATCTCCTCGTCCTCGTCGGCCATCCGCAGCACCAGTTCCGCCTGCCTGCGGGATGCGTACGCGGAGACCTGATCGCGCGCGTCGAGCAGGAGCGCGCCGAGGTGCGCGGGTGCGAACCTGTACTTCCCGGTCCAGGCATGCGAGACATCGAGGAACTCCTCAGCCAGTTGCAGCGTGCGCAATGCCTCGCGCCGGATGGCCGAGGTAAGGGGCGAGGCACCGGCATCGAGCTCTTCCAGGTCGATCAGCGCAAGGATGCTGGCCTGCGGATTGCGCAGGTCGTGCGAGAGGAAGCGATGCCACAGCTCGCGCTGCTGCTGCGCGCGGCGCTCGGAGGTCAAGTCCGACAGCGCCACGATGTAGCCCGATGGCGCGGGCGCTGCGCCCGGAATCACCGGCGCGATCAGCAGCTGGAAGTGGCGCTCGTCTTTCGTCGTGTACTCGCTGTGGACCTGCCCGATCCACGCAGGAGAAGCGCCGTCGGTGTGCGCGAGCGTCTTCGACTGGCGCCGCATCGAGCGCAGCAGGTCCGGCAGGTGTTGCAGCTGACGAGCCGCCGCTTCGGAACAACTCGCTACGCCCAGCAGTTCGCGGGCGGCGGCATTGCTGCCCACCACCAGACCCTGCGAGTCGCACAGCAGCACGCCGACCGGCATCGCCTGGATGGTGGATTCGGCCAGCACCTGCAGCCCGACCATGCGCGAGATCGCGCGGTCGAGCACGCGGTTGGAAGGCAGCGCGTGCCGGGGCTGGCGCCAGTCGGCGGGTGGGAGTTCGAAGGCGCCTGCCGGCAATGCCTGCAGCAACTCGGCGCGCTGCTGCAGGTAGCGAAGCTGGCTGCGCTGGCGGCCCCAGTTCCAGATCAGGTAGAGCGCCAGCAGCCCGACGACCGGCGTTGCCGGTGCCAGCCACCAGCGCAACCAGTAGAGCGCCGCCACGCTGACGAGAACGCTTCCCAGCGCAACGCCGACGAGCCGCGTCAGGCCCGCACCCTCGAAACGCCAGAAGAGCCATGCGGCCAGCCACAGCGGCAGCGCTATCCAGAAATAGCTCTCCAGCCAGCCCGGCACGCGGATGGAGCGGCGGTGCATCAGCTGATCGATGGCGTTGGCGTGGACCTCCACGCCGGCGAGCAGTTGGGCATGCCCAGCCAGCGGCGCCACGACCTGGTCGCCAAGCCCCGCCGTGGTGCTGCCCACCAGGACGATCCTGTCGCGCAGGAACTCCCATGGCAGTTCGCCGCGCAGCACGTTCACGTAGGGAACGGTGCGATAGCTGCCGCGCGGCCCCGCGTAGGGAATGAGCAGCCGGTCGGCATAGCGCCAGCCCGCGCCATCGGTGACGCCCTGCGATCGCGAGGACGGGGGCACGCGCCCCGCCATGAGCAGGCCGATGTAGGGCCGCGCATTGTCCGGCGGCCCCAGCTGCATGAAGAGACTGCGCGCGATGCCGTCGGCATCGAGCACCAGCTCGGCATGACCGACGCCGCTGGCGCGCTCCCGGAACATGGGAAGCGGCGAGAGGAACTCGTCGGGCGCGACGCGCGGAATGCTGGGCGTGCGGTTGGCCTGCAAGGGCAGGTACACCGGCAGCCGCCCCATGGCCTGCGCGAGGCGCTCGTCATGCACGGCGTCGTCGCTGGGCTCCATCAGAAGCAGATCGAGCATCACCGACTTCGCGCCGGCGTCGGCGAGCCGGTCCAGCAGCTTCGCATGCGTCTCGCGCGGCCAGGGCCATTTGCCCAGCGCGGCGAGGCTGGATTCATCGATCGCGATGATCAGTATTTCAGGGGAAGGCGACTGCGCGGCCAGCGGAAGCGCGCGGTCGTAGAAATGCATGTCGAGCTGTTCCAGGCCGGGGCGCTGGGCCAGCCACACCAGCAGGGCCGGAAACACGATCAGCGCCGCCAGTGGCGCGCCCAGGGCTCGCAATCGCATGGTCCATCGACGAAAACTCATCGGACGGGCACATCGATGCTGCCGCCGGTGAATGGCTCCCCGTAGTGCGTTCCGTCTTCTGTCTCGCTGACGCGCCAATGGTAGCGCCCACCCAGCACAAAGGGCCCGACGATCGCGCTGCCGGCCTGCATGTCCTGCAGGTCGACGAGTCGGATCGCGAAATCGGGGTCGCGCGAGATCTCCAGCCGGTAGCGCCTGTCCGGCGAGCCCCACCACAGCAGCTCGACGCGGCCGTCGTCCTTCCATCGCACCGATCCGGTCGGCGAAGGCATGTAGAACAGCAGCTCGCCCGGCATGCCTTCGAGATCGGCGGCATCCACGGCGGCGACCCGCAGGTAGTAGAACCCGGGCGGCAGGTCCTTCGGTAATGCGAGCGAGGTGCTCGCACTGGAGCCTTCGACGAGCGGCGCGAGGATCGAATCGTCCTGCGCGATGCGCCAGCGATAACCCTGCGCGCCGGGGACCTGTTCGACCTCGACGCCGGGCGACGTCGGCGACATGGCGCGGCTCGTGAACTTCGGCGCGGCGAGCAGCGTGCGGACTTCCGCGCCGGCCGGGTCGCTCCCGCCGCGGCCGTCGAACACGCTGCCCTGCCCCGCTTCGAGCACGAGCTGCCGCGACCGCGGCGAACTGCGCACGGCCACGCTGCCCTCGATGACCTCGCCCACCGTGCGCCCGCCGTGCTCACGCACGCGAAACTGCGTGCCTCGCACGCTGAGCACCAGTGCGCGCGAGCGGATGTGGAACTCCTGCCCGGAGGCCCGCTTGTGCACCTGTGACTCGATCCCGCCACCAAGCAGCCTGAGGCCGACACGGTCGCGCCCGACGGTCTGCAGCTCGACCGTGCTGCTCGACGGAATCACCGAGCGGCTGCCGTCGGGCAGCCCGAGCGTGAGGAAGGCGTCCCGCCCGGTGGCCAGCGTGTCGCCCGCCTGCACCGGCATGCCCTGGGCCACGAGCACGTCCGGCTTGCCGGCGCGGCGCTGCCAGGCCTGGCCGGTTACGGCGAGCACCATCGCCTCGCCTTCGCCCAGCGGACGACCGTCCGCGAAGTACAGCACCGTTCCGGGGTGCAGCCGCCTGGGCTCTCCCACGTTGTTGCGCTGCTGGATCTCGGGCCAACGGCCCGGCTGCCGGTAGTGCTGAGCGGAGATGCCCCACAGCGTGTCGCCGGGCTGCACCACGTGCGAGGGCTGGGCCCCAAGAAGGCCGCTGAATACGCATGCCGCCAATGCCACCACCGACGCGATCCGTCGGCGGCCTCCCTGCGCTCGCAATGTCACGGGCGCTCTTCCTGCGCGAGGCCGAGCTGGTAGCCCTGCCCGTAGACAGTGCGCAGGATCATTCCTCGCCGCGCATCCAGGTGCAGCTTCTTGCGCAGCCGGTAGACATGGCTGTCCAGCGTGCGCGAGGGCGCCTCCTCGGTCTCGTAGCCGGCCGTCTCGAGCAGGTGGGCGCGCGAGACCGTCTGGCCGAGGCGGCTGAAAAGCAGCAGCGTCAGGTTGAACTCGCGGCTGGTCAGCGTGTAGCTTTCGGGCTCGGCCTCGGCCGCCGCGCGGTAGTGCACGACATGGCCAACGGGGTCGAGCGTCCAGCGGCCGATGCTCAGGGGCGTGTCGGGCGATTGGGGCTTGCTGCGCTTCATCAGCCGCAGCACCCGAGCCCGAAGTTCGAGCGGGCGGAAAGGCTTGGTGATGTAGTCGTCGGCACCGGAATTCAGCGCCTCGGCGACGTCGTCATCGGAACCCCTGGAGCTGATCATCAGCACCGGAACCGAGCTCCCCTTCCACACGCGCAGCCAGCGCAGCAGCTCGAGGCCGTCCATGCTCGGAACGGACCAGTCCAGGATGACCAGGTCGAAAGACTCGCGCCGGAGCTCCCGCTGCAGAGCGAGTCCGTCGGAAAACCCCTGGCAGTGCACGGTGCCCTCGCGCCCCAGCTGCTGCTCCAACGTGCGGATCAGAAGAGCCTGCTGGGAGATTTCGTCTTCGACGATCGCGATGCGCATTGCTTGCCTTGGTACCTGGGAACGCTGAATTCTGGTGGATGGCGAACCGGAAGAATCTGACGAATTCGAGCAGTCGCGCAGATGCAGAAATGTTAGCAAAAGGTCACATTTCGGCGCAAAAAGCGTCGGGATTTCTCGCGAAATCTCGCATTCGACTGGGAGCCTGAAACCCCTTCACGAATCATCCGCACCCTTCCCGCCCCGGGTACCAGCCGCTTCGGCGAGCCGGCGAACCGGAGGCGACCGACTGGCAAGAAGCACTTGCGGCCACGGGCTTGGCAGGCGCCTTCAACTGGATATTCGTGATGAACAGAATCTACCGCTCCGTCTGGAGCGAGGCACTCGGTGCTTTCGTGGCCGCCGCGGAAACGACGCGCTCCAGGGGCGCGCGAGGCTCGGCGCGCAGCACGCTCGTTGCTGCCACGGCAGTCCTGTGCGGAACCGGCGCGGCCTGGGCCGGCCTCAGCGTCAATGGCGGCTCAATGTGCATGTCCCAGGGCGGGCCCAGCCAGACGTGGACCTGCCAGGTGCCCAACAACAGTGGCGGCTTCGCCATCATCAAGGGCTTGCCCGACGACGGCACCGGCGCCTCGCCCAACTGGCCGGCCGTGGCGAATGCGGCAGCGGCGGCGCTAGGCTCAGGAGCGCTGCTGTTCGGCAACACGGCCACGGCAGCCACCGGAGCGGGAAGCACTGCCATCGGAAACGGCGCGAAGGCGACGCAGTCGAACACGCTCGCGCTAGGCACCGGCGCATCGGCAAACCAGTCCAACGCGCTCGCCATCGGCACGGGTGCCACAGCGACCAACGCACAGGCCCTCGCCATCGGCGCCAACGCCGCCGCGGGCGGCACAGGGGACGTGATGATCGGCTGGCAGGCCGGCCTGAGCGCCGCCGCCGGCAACCGCGACAACGTTGCCGTGGGCGCACGCGCCGGACAAAACATCAACGGCGTGCAGAACGCCTATCTGGGCAGCGACGCCGGCCTCAGCGTGACCGGAGGCGCCAACACCGGCATCGGCACGCAAGCCGGGCGCCGCGTGCAAGGCAGCAACAACACCGGTATCGGCGTGAATTCGAGCATGGACGTGATCGGCTCGAACAACACCGGACTCGGCGGCTACGCGGGCTGGATGGTCACCGGTCAAAGCAATACCGCCACCGGCATGTTTTCCGGATTCACCGTCAACGGCGACAGCAACACCGCCTTCGGAGACTACGCCGGGCAATACATCACCGGCAACAACAATGTGGCGATGGGTACGCAAGCCGGCAACAACGTAAGTGCGAACGGCACCGTCAGCATCGGCAATCGCGCCACGGCCAGCAAGGACAGCAGCATCGCGATCGGCGACGGAGCGACCGCCAGCGGCACGCAGTCGATCAGCATCGGCACAGGCAACACCGTACATGGCAACAACAGCGGCGCCATCGGCGACCCGAGCGTCATCGACGGCGCCAACAGCTACAGCGTGGGCAACAACAACACGCTGGGCGCGGCGGCCACCAATAGCTTCGTGCTGGGCAACAATGTCAACATCAATGTGGCCAACGCTACGGCGCTGGGCAATGCCACGGGCGTGACTGTGGCCGACGGCGTGGCCCTAGGCAGCGGCTCACAAGCGACGACTGCCGCGGGCCTGGCCGGCTACGTTCCCATCGGTGCCAGTGCCGCCCAGGCCGCGGCGATCGGCGCCACCACGAGCACGCTCGGCTCGGTCAGCGTCGGCGGCAACGGGCAGTACAGGCAGATCACCAATGTGGCCGCCGGCTCCGTGGACACTGACGCAGTGAACGTGAGCCAGCTGAAGGCGGTGAGCGCGGCGGCGGCGGCCGGCGCCGTGCACTACTACAGCGTCAATTCGACCGACCAGTCCGCCGGCAGCAACTACGCCAACGATGGCGCTTCAGGCATCGGATCGATCGCCGCGGGTGCGCTGGCGCACGCCTCTGGACCGCAGGCGGTGGCCGCAGGCTTCAACTCGAACGCCGCCGGCCAGGCTGCAACGGCCGTCGGCATGAATTCGGGCGCTGCCGGCGCGGCGGCAGTCGCTATCGGATCGGGCGCGACTGCGGCCGGAGATTTCACGACGGCGATCGGCCTCAATGCCGGCAACGGCGCGACTACCAGCAGCGCCGTCTTCATAGGCGACGGTGCCGGTTCCAAGTCGTCCGGAGACCACAACTCCTACATCGGCTCGGGTGCCGGCACCCAGTCCTCGGGCAGCCACAACAGCGCGTTCGGCGCGGTGGCAGGCTCTGCTGTGAACGGCAGCGGCAACACCGCGTTCGGCTATGCCGCGGGCGAATTCGTCACCGGAGACTCGAACATGGCCTTCGGCAACGCGGCGGCATGGCAGGTGACCGGCAATCGCAACACAGCCGTTGGCAACTATGCCGGCTTCGCGACCACTGGGAGCGACAACTTCGCCTCCGGCAGTTACGCCGGCATCGGCACGAACGGAAGCAACAACGTCGCCATCGGCACGTCGGCGGGCACCGGTTACTCCGTCGATCCGACCACAGGCGATTTCCTCGACCGCAACGGCAACGTCATCACTTCCGCCCCCGCTGTTGTCATGAGCGAGACCGTGGCGATCGGCAGCAGGGCCATGGTCGACGCGGACCGTGGGGTCGGGTTGGGCAGGAATTCGCTCGTCAGCACGGCCGACGGCGTCGCGCTCGGCAGCAACGCGGTGGCCTCTACCGGCGCCGGCATCGTCGGCTATGACCCGAGCACCGGCACCACCGCGGCGGCCGGCACCAATATCGCCAGGACCGCCAGCACGCTGGGCGCGGTGTCGGTGGGCGACGCGGCCAACGGCCTGTACCGCCAGATCACCGGCGTGGCCGCGGGCACGGCGCTTTCCGACGCGGTGAACGTGGCGCAACTGCAGGCCGTGGCGACACAGGCGGCGGCCGCGAGCAACAAGTGGATCACCGGCTCGCAGACCACCAGCTACTCGGCGCCGGTCACCACCGGCAGCGAAAGCACGGCCGTCGGGTCGGGAGCGGTCGTCAACGCGAACAACAGCGTGGCCGTCGGCACAGGCGCCACTGCCACCACCGACAACAGCGTGGCCCTCGGCAACGGCTCTACCACCACGGCCGCGACACCCACGGCCAGCGTCAACATCCAGGGTCAGACCTACAACTTCGCGGGCGCCAACCCCGCGGGCGTGGTCAGCGTCGGCAGCGCGGGCGCCGAGCGCCAGATCCAGAACGTGGCCGCCGGCCAGCTCAGCGCCACAAGCACCGACGCGGTGAACGGCAGCCAGCTCTACGCCACCAACCAGGCGATCAACAACCTCCAGACGGGTGGCGGCGGCATCAAGTACTTCCACGCCAACTCGCAGGCCGCCGACTCGCAGGCCGCGGGCGCAGAAAGCGTGGCCATCGGCCCACAGGCCATCGCGCTGGGCGCGAGCGCCATCGCCACTGGCAATGGCGCACAGGCCAACGGCGCGGGCAGCATCGCGTTCGGCGCGAATGCTATCGCCACGAGCAGCAACGGCGCGGCCATCGGCGCCGGCGCCACGGCGGACCGCGCTGGCATGAACGGGCAGAAGGAACTGTTCTCGAACGTCTCGGTGCTGTCGACGCAGGGCGGCGTGTCGGTGGGCTCCGCCGGCAACGAGCGCCAGATCACCAACGTGGCCGGCGGCACGCAGGCCACCGACGCAGTGAACGTGCGCCAATTGCAGGCGGTGCAGCAGAGTGCGGTGCGCTACGACACCAATGTGGACGGCACGGTCAACCACAACAGCGTGACGTTGGGCAACGGCGGCTCCACGGGACCGGTGACGGTGCACAACGTGGCGCCCGGTGTGGCGCCCACCGATGCGGTCAACGTGCAGCAGCTCAACCAGGCCAACGCGGCGAACGCCGCCTACACCGATGCGCGCGTCAACCAGATGGGCAAGACGATCAACGAGATCGGCAAGAAGGCCTATGCAGGCGTTGCCGCGGCGATGGCGATGGAAAGCGCGCCCTACGTTCCGGGCAAGCTGACCTATGCGGCCGGCATGGGGTACTACGAGCAGCAGGCCGCGATGGGCGTCTCGTTGCGCAAGACCGCCGACAACGGCCGCTGGAGCGTCACCGGCGGCGCGTCGGCCACCTCGCGCGGGACTGTCGCCTTCCGCGTCGGCATCGGCGGCGTGTGGGACTGAGCACATGTCCGCGTCCGACCGATCGAATCAATCACTTGCGCCAGAAATGTCAAAACCAATCACCCCCGCCGTCCTCGCGGCAGTGCTTCTTGCCGTTGCCTCCTGCAGTGCCTTCGCTGCGGAGGAGATCAAGTTCCCCGAACTGAAGGACTCCTATCTCAAGACCGGCGATTTCGTCGGCCCCGACCACGTGCGGCGCGTGCGGCCCGGGCTGAGCAAGGACCAGGTCCGGCTGGAGTTAGGTAATCCGCACTTCGACGAGGGCATCTTCGGCGTGTCGGAGTGGGACTATGCGTTCAATTTCTACACCGGCAAGGGCAACGACCACGTGACCTGCCAGATGAAGGTGCGCTTCGCGCGCGTCGAAGGGCAATACCGGGTGGAAAGCACGCATTGGAAGAACCCCGACTGCGCCCTGCTCGTGCAGCCGCCGGAGGTGGTGCCCGTTGCCGCGTCGCCCACGCTGCTGCCGCCGCAGAAGGTCACGCTGAACGCCGACGGCCTTTTCCGCTTCGACGGCTCCGGGCCGAGCGACCTGCTCCCCGAAGGCCGCGAGCGCGTCGCGCGCCTGGCTGCCGACATCCGGGCGAACTTCAAGGTGCTGCACTACGTGACCGTGACGGGCTACACCGACCGCCTCGGCACCGACGCCTACAACCAGGCCCTGTCGCAGGCCCGTGCGAACAGCGTTCGCGATCTTCTCGTGCAGGCCGGCATCGACAGGAGCAAGGTGCGCGCATCCGGCATGGGCAAGCGCCAGCCCGTGGTGAGCGACTGCGAAGGCACGCACGCCACGCCGGAACTCGTGCGATGCCTGCAGCCCAACCGGCGCGTCGAAATCGACGTGGTGGGAGGGACCTGAGGAGCGCGACGGCCGGGGCGCTGGTTGTGCGCTGGTAGTCGGGCGGCTCTTGCATCACTCGGCGCAGCACTCGGCAAGGCGCTGCGTGCGCCTTCCGGGCAAATGAGATCTACGTGTTTGCGTACGCTCTGCAATGTGATCCCGCGCCCTGTGGATTGCGGTTCGGAGTTAGGCAAAGCTCGCTGGCCACAAGCATCGAACCATGGCCGAAGGAATTTCCGTGACTGCTGCCCAAAGCTGCCGGGTTTCATGGCCGCTTCATGCCTGCAGGAAATACACCGGCGAATGGCCAGGCCTATGATCAGAAACATTTTTTGAGGAGGAGACCGTGACCAGAGGATCCGCGCCACGCAGCCAATCTCGCAGGTCGTGCGGGATACGTTGCGTTCGCCCCAAGGAGGGTATATGAGAAAAATCTTGCCTCTCTGCACCTTGGCATTGCTGTTTGCCCTCTCGGGTCAGGCCGTCGCAGGTGCAAATACAGCGCAATTGGACTGCACCGGGAGTCATGCGGGGCAGGTACTCACCTTGGTGGGGAGTATTCCCGCCAGCATTGTTGAGGTCGATCTAAAACTCTCCTACCGCGGGCAAACCATACGCCTGGTTTCCCCAAGGGCGGAAACCTCCGAGTCCACCGATTTCCGTCATGGCATCTTCAGGTTGGAGGCTGCGCTGTCTGGTTCAAACAGGCTCCAGCTTCAGGCCAAGCCCAAGAGCATCAAGTACACGGGCAGCATGGGTCGTGGCAAACTCAATGCGAGCTTTGGAGCCATCCTCAAAGATGCGCCCGAACCCTTTAAATCCGTCCTGAAAGGGGCTGAGCTCAGTTGCATCTATGCATATGAAATCTGAGTAAAGGATGAAAAATCGTTCAATCAGGCAAATAGCTGCCTTGCGGTTATTTATCGGTTAACTCCGGCGTCAGGTCTTGGGTAAGTCTGACGATGGCCTGCATGCGACGCCAAGCCGACTTTCGGAACGCCTCGTGGCTGTTTCAGAAACGAGGAGATGGAACGGTCGAAACAGAGAGAGATGCGTTCTGGGACGCACTCGCGAGTTGCGGAAATGCCGCCTCGACTGCAATTGATCGGCGGGACTGTCGACTCAGCCCAACCATCGCATCGCGTCATATCGACAGGGAACTCAATGTTCAAACGTATCGCCAAGCTATTTGGTCACGGGACCGAGCCGAAGCCCGATCAAGTTTGTTCGGCTCCTCTCGCGCTGAACCAGATTCGAAGTGGCGCTGAAGACGAGTCCACTTCGGAACGAAGAGAAGCCTCGGCGCTTTTCATGCGCCTGCTGACGGCTCACTTGGCTGAGGACGAACGGCGTCGCCTCGTAGACATGATGCTTGCCAGCTTCGATACGTATGGCAACTCATCGGAGGCGCTCGAGGAGATTGCCTTGGGCAAGGCTGGTCAAAAGACCGGGCAATGGCTCGTCATCCAGTGCGATTGGAAGGCGCCCGAGGAGTTGGAGTGGCAGGTCGCTGAGGTCTCGGCCAGCTTCGGAATTGCTGAACGATGGAGTTGGGGCCTCTGTGACGAAAGGGCCAGAACCGTGCCTGGCGGCCTCAGCGAGGCCGCGAATTGGGCTACGCCGCTCGGCTTCGAGATGCTCCACATTGACCTGGGAAGCGATACCTACTTTGCCGTTCTGATCAAAAAGGCAGAGGTGGAGCGTGCATACCAAACCGCACTTTCTGCTGGGCTGAAAGTGCTCAGGACGCCCGAATTCAAGCAATCCCATGCGTGAGAAACCGGAACCCATGATCCATCGCCACACAATGCAAGGAAATCCCAAAAAGTCGGAATCGATGGTTGACCGAAGTGGTGACGTCGGGCGGCGGATTCAACCGGTCGGGCAACTTTGAAGAGGCTGACAATGACAAGGCCAACTTCACCCTCATTCATGCAGCAGGCCGGCAAACGAGTCGCCAAGACCTGATATCTTGCAATCCACCTTACATGCGTCCTCCGATGAAGAAATTACTGCAGCTATTTCTTTGTGCCCTGTTCGCTTGCCACGCCCACGCGGCACCTCCGCACTCGGCGGATCAAGCGAGAGCGCTGCTCACGCATCTCAGCGCCCATGTGTTGATCATCAACTCCGATCTGACCCTGATCAAGAAGAAGCCGGCGAACGAGTTCGACTTGTTGACTTACTACCCGCTGCCCAAGACCAAACTTGACGAGTACAAGCGCAATGGCCACATCGCCAGTACGAACGACGGCATCGCTGATTTCGTGACCTACAAGATCAAGGACTACGAGCTAACCAATGAGAAGAACGAGAGGCTGCAAGTAAAGGAAGGCAGCAAGGCGTCGTCGTTGCAGGATTTCGCGCTCTGGACCTACGACAATGTCCTGTGCAGTCAACGAGGCTTCCACGTGAAGCTGGACAAACCCTTCGAACGGGTCAAGGGGCACATCACGCTGATGTTCGAGATGCCAGGAAGCATCACACGCGAAATCCGGATTCCGATCAATCTCGCCATCACGGACAAGGACCCGCGGCCCGAAATTTGAAAGTGCGCTTACTCAGGTCAGGCATCTTCATTCGTCATCCATTCCGCCCACGGTCGCGACAAATGAATCGATCAGCGCTCTCGATGCCGACGACAGCCGCCGGTGCGGTGCATAGATCACCGAAAACGGCCGCGAGTGCCCGCGTGCCTGTGTCAGCATCTCGACAGCTCGTCCCTGTGCAATGAGATCTGCGCGATGAAGTCATAGGTCTGGCAGATGCCAAGGCCGCTCTGGGCAAGCGTAACCACCCCCAGTACATCCTCCGAGACCTGCAAGCCGCCTTGCGGCGCCCAATCGACGTCGCGTCCACCATCGGCGCATCGCCGACGGCGTTGTCCGTGATCTCGATGGCTTGGATCTCCAGCGTCTGTGCATCAATGCCCAGGTGCACCTTGCGCCCACGACCGGAGGCCACTCCCGCGGGTTATGCAACAACGCCGAAGTAAATATGATATATATGCAAAAAGAATTTGCGATTCTGGAAAATATTGGCGAGAAGCAGATAAATAATATTTTAAATAAAAAAGATTTCAGGCAATGAGTGACAGCAGACTAAGAAGAATATCTTTTGACGATAAAGGGTTTGTCGTGGATATTCCGGTTTTGGATGAAACTCATTTTGTTTCATGGAGATCTATAGACACCATTATTTTCGGATCGGAAATAATTTACAAAGATCATTCGGAATTTATTATCTATTTAAACCAACCTCCTGTGGTTGAGTTAAAGCAAAACCCGTGGTGGCTCAATAAGCTTACATTTTGGATGAAGAGCAAAAATAAAAAAAAGATCAGAATATCCGATGCATGGAATATGGATTTTTCCAAAATAATAAGCAATGCCAGATTATATCTTGAAGATGTAAAAGATGTTAATATTAATGATGACAAAAGAAAAGGAACGCTTATCAGTCGAATAGAAATAAAAAATAATAACGGCACTGCAATCAAAGAGCAGTGGCAGCCCGAAAGAATTTCTGATTTGAAGTGGGAAATGGTTTATGACAGGCATGGTAGAGCTGTAGAAGATATTTACAATAGAGATAAGGGGATATAAAAAATAACATAACAAAATCCGACCCATAAAGCTGAATTAGTTATTTGGCAGATGCTCTAGGGAGCTTTCATTGGTGACCGCTTCGGGCCGAGGCTGCGTGAAAACACGGCTGTCGCGCCGACTGCCTGAAAGGCGACTCACAGATCGCGCCAGCATCGACGATCGAGGCCTAAGGAATGGTTTGGCCCACCCACGAAAACACGACCGTCGCACGTGAGGATGCGGACAAAAACTTGGACTACCCTGCGAACACCTCAGCTCAGCCGAACGTACTGAACATCAGCGTCACTGGCAATCGGGATGCCTGGATCGTCCCGTCCGGGGCACTGGCTCCCGCCGTATTGACTGCCTATGGATTCGCCGAGTCGGGTACCGCTTCAATGACAACATCGCGCTGCCACCGCGCGCAAGGCCGTGATTGATCGTTCCACCGAGACGGCAGGCGACACGCATTGCGACAGCGCCATAGGCAAGCAGTACACCGAAGGCCCTCGGGTGCACTACATGGCCTTCGAGGCCTACAACAGTGAATCGCCCCGGCTTTTGAGGAGGCTCAACACTCTGAGAGGATTGAGCCATGAGCAAGTCGAACAAGTTCTCACCCGAGGTACGTGAGCGTGCGGTGAGGATGGTGCAGGAGCACCGGGGGGAATACCCGTCGCTGTGGGCAGCCATCGAGTCCATCGCGCCGAAGATTGGATGCGTTCCCCAGACCTTGAACGAATGGGTCAAGCGTGCCGAAGTCGATGCCGGCGTACGCGAAGGCGTCACGACCAGTGAGGCTCAGCGGATGAAGGAACTGGAGCGCGAGAACAAGGAACTGCGCCGAGCCAACGAGATACTGAAGCTGGCCAGCGCGTTTTTCGCCCAGGCGGAGCTCGACCGCCGGCTCAAGTCCTGAAGGACTTCATCGACAAGCATCGCGATGCCTTCGGGGTCGAGCCGCTCTGCAAGGTCTTGCAGGTCGCCCCATCGGCATATCGAAGACATGCGGCGCTGCTTCGAGAGCCCCACAAGCGCTGCGTCCGGGCTCATCGCGACGAGATGCTGATGCCGCAGATTGAACGTGTCTGGCAGGCCAATATGCAGGTCTACGGCGCCGACAAGGTGTGGCGGCAACTGGCACGCGAAGGCGTTGTCGTGGCCCGCTGCACGGTCGAGCGACTGATGCGTAGGCTGGGCCTGCGTGGTGTGATGCGCGGCAAGATCGTGCGCACCACGGTCGGTGATGCGAAGGCGCCATGCCCGCTGGACCGGGTCAACCGGCAGTTCTGTGCCGAGCGGCCGAACCAGTTGTGGGTCAGCGACTTCACGTACGTCTCGACCTGGCAGGGTTGGCTGTACGTGGCCTTCGTCATCGATGTGTTTGCCAGGCGCATCGTCGGCTGGCGGGTGAGCAGTTCGATGCGAACAGACTTCGTGCTCGATGCGCTGGAGCAAGCTCTGTACGCCCGGCAGCCCGAACGCGATGGAGGACTGGTCTGTCACTCCGACAGGGGCTCGCAGTACGTCAGCATTCGCTACACCGAGCGGCTTGCAGAAGCAGGTATCGAGCCGTCGGTGGGCAGCACGGGCGACAGCTATGACAACGCCTTGGCCGAGACCATCAACGGGCTCTACAAGGCCGAACTAATTCATCGTCGAGCGCCCTGGAAAACCAAGGAGGCCGTGGAGTTCGCAACGCTCGAATGGGTGTCGTGGTTCAACCACCATCGCCTGCTCGAACCCATCGGGTATATCCCGCCAGCAGAAGCCGAGGCAAACTACTACCGGCAACTCGCCAGTCAGAACACCGACGTGGTGGCCTGACTTAAACCAAACGGCCTCCGCGAATCCCGGGGCGATTCACAGCGCGATCTTCAGCGCCTCCTTCGAACGCTCCACTTCGCCGCTGAGCATGGCGTTGGTGGCAAGCAGTTCCTGCGACGTCATCCGTGCGACTGTGCTCGCCGGCGCCAACTCCCACAGTAGTTGCTCTGTCAACGTCGGGCAGCCGGCTACGCCGCCGCGCGCGGCTGCCAGGTTCGCTCGGGTCTTCGCCAGTCAATGCCTTCGAGCAGCATCGAAACTGTGCAGTGCTTAGCGAGATCACTCCGCCCTCGGCTTGGGGCCAGACGAATCGACCTCGCTCCAGCCGCTTGGCCAGCAGGCACATACCGTCACCGTCGCTCCACATGAGCCTGATCAGGTCGCCCCGGCGGCCACGGAAGACGAAGACGTGACCGGAGTACGGAACCTCGGCGAGCGCCGTTTGCACCCTCGCCGCCAGCGTGTCCATGCCGCAGCGCATGTCCGTCACACCAGCGGCCAGCCATACTCGGGTGCCCGCACGCAGGCCGATCATGCACTCTGGCGCAGTGCGCGCGGGACAAAGCGCAGGCTGTCCTCGTCGACGGCCGACTTCCAGAAGTTAAGAATGACGCTCATCGGCGACCTCTTGCGTTGATCGCAATCTCGATCTCAATAAGACGGATGACTGGCGTCCTCGATGCCTCTCTCTGCTTCCCGGCGTCCCCATGGTCTGCTGAATGGCCCTGAACCCTCCTGGCGGGAGCCGCAAGCCCTTGAGCCGTGCGGCGTCGGAAGCTTGTTTGAACGGCAGTAAGACTCGCCTGCTTCAGCGCCCGCGCTTATTCGGACACGGTCGCGACAAATGAATCGATCAGCGCTCTCGATGCCGACGACAGGCGCCGGTGCGGTGCGTAGATCACCGAAAACGGCCGCGAGCGCCCGCGTGCCTGTGTCAGCACCTCGACAGCTCGTCCCTGTGCAATGAGATCTTGCGCGATGAAGTCATAGGTCTGGCAGATGCCAAGGCCGCTCTGGGCAAGCGTGACCACCCCCAGTACATCGTCTGAGACCTGCAAGCCGCCTTGCGGCACCCAATCGATGTCGCGTCCATCCGCCCGCAGGATCCAGGGCGAGATGCGCCCTGTGCTGGGCATCACGAAAGCCAGGCAGCGATGACGCGCCAGGTCGCCGATGTCCGCGGGCGCACCGGCACGGGCGATATAGCTCGGTGCAGCGATCAGGCACATGGCTGCATCCTCGAGCTTGCGCGCGACCAACCCGCTGTCGGGCAGGCTGCCCATGCGGATGGCCAGGTCGTAGCCTTCCGCCACGAGATCCACGTTGCGGTTGGCGATGTTCAACTCGATACGCACCTGCGGGTGCTGAGCCGAGAAGCGCTGCAGCAGCCCAGGCAGCCGGTGATGGGCATAGGTGGTGGGGGCACTTAGTCGCACGCTGCCCTTCAACTCATCGCCTTGTCCCTGCATCGTGCGCTCGGCATCGTCGATCAACGCGAAAGCCACCCGCGCCTGCTCCAGGTACAGCCGCCCCTGCTCGGTCAGGCTCAGGCGCCGGGTGGTGCGTCGCAGCAACTGCACGCCCAAGCGGGCCTCGAGGCGCGTGATCGCCCGGCTCAGCACCGACGGTGTCGTGGCCAGCGCGACCGCGGCCGTGGTCATCGACCCCTTCTCGACCACCGTGACGAAGGTCTCCACGTCACCGAGGTGATCGAATCTGCGACTCATTTGGCTCTTTCAAGAATAAATCTTTTCCCGTAAGGCCAGTTTATCGCTGAATTTGCAATCAATACATTCAAGTCATCGCAGCACTGCGGCTCTGCACTTCCCCGCTACAGGAGCAACACGATGACTTCCACTGCCACGGCCCCTTCGCTCAAGCCCGTGCTCATGGTCCTCACAAGCCACGGCACCAAAGGCACCACGGGCGAGCCGACCGGCTTCTATCTCGGCGAACTGACCCATCCCCTGGCCGAACTCGAAGCTGCCGGCATTCCCTGCGAACTCGCTTCGATCCAGGGCGGTGACCCGCCGGTCGACGGACTGGACTTCCAGGACGAGGTCAACGCTCGCTACTGGGCGGATCTCGCCTTCCGCGAGACCCTGAGCCATTCGCAGCGCCTGGGCGACGTCGACGCCTCGAAATACAGCGCCATCTTCTTTGCCGGCGGCCACGGCGCGATGTGGGACTTCCCCGCCAGCGCCGATGTCTCGCGCGTCACCCGCGAGATCTATGAAGCGGGTGGCGTGGTCGGGGCGGTGTGCCACGGCCCCGCAGCACTGGTCAACGTGAAGCTGAGCAACGGCACCTACCTGGTCGCGGGCAAGAACGTCAGCGCCTTCACCGACGACGAGGAACGCGCAGTTCAACTGGACGAGGTCGTGCCCTTCCTGCTCGCCAGCACGCTTGAGCAGCGCGGTGCACACCACCATCCAGCGCCCGATTGGACGGCCAAGGTCATCGTCGACGGCCGCCTCGTCACCGGGCAGAACCCGCAGTCGGCCGCCGGCGTCAGCGCTGCCATGCGCGATCTGCTGCTGAGCCGGGGCTGAGCGTGCCGCAACCTGGCCGAAAGCAATCGGTGAATCACATGCACAAGCACCTGTGGTCCCTCGCCGCCGCACTCTGGATGCCTTGCGCGCCAAGGCGGGGCCTCCGATCGGCGCCTTCGAATTGCTGCAGATGCATGCACCGGGTGGCCTGAGCCGCCGTCGGTTTTTTTCTTCCTGTTTCGAACTTCTCATGACTCTTCACATGCCCAAACTGGCTTCCATCGCGCTGGCCGCGCTCGCCACTCTCTGCGCGGCGGCGCATGCCGCCGATACCACGCCCCTCGAACGCTGGCGCAGCTATGCCGGCGTCAGCTGGGAACCGTCGAAGGACGGCGCGGGCCCGGCCCCCTTCGCCGGCTCCGTCAGCGCACCGATCGCCGGGCTGCATTTCGATGCACGGGGCACCGCCTACGTGAGCACGCCGCGCCTCGTTTCTGCCGGCGCCCCGGCAACCCTCAGCAGGCTGGACACCCGCGCGCAAACGGGACCGGCTCGGCTGACCGCGTTCCCCTCGGTGCAAGGCAATGCGGTCACGGCCGCGCCGGAGCAAAGCCTGCGCAATGTCCTGGGCTTCCATGTCGATCGCAAGAACGGTTGGCTGTGGGCGCTGGACATGGGCTTCGTCGCCGGGGAGACCGAGGCACCTGCAGGTGCTCAGAAGGTGTTGGTGCTCGACCTGAAGTCGGGTCGGACGGTCAAGCGCATCGCCCTTGACGGCGTGGCCGATCGCAAGGGCAGCTTCCTCAATGACATCGTGGTCGATGAGCGCCGCCGCGTCGCGTACATCTCCGACAGCGGCATGCGCAGCGCGCCCGCCAACATGGTGGGCTTGATCGTGGTGGACTTCGCCTCGGGCGAGGCTCGACGCGTGCTCGACAAGCATCCGAGCCTGCAGATCGAGCCTGGCGTCAAGGTCGTTTCCCATGGCGCCGAAGTGTGGCCCGGCAATCCACTGCTGCTCGGCGTCAACGGCATTGCGCTGTCGCCTGATGGCCGCACGCTGTACTGGACCGTGACGACAGGGACTCGCGCACGCGCCGTTCCGACTGCAATCCTGCGCAGGGCCGATGCGAGCGATGAACAAATCTCAGCAGCCATCCACGACCTGGGGGCAGTGGGCGGCAACACCGACGGGATCGTGACCGACGCCAAGGGAGCGCTCTACATCACCGACGTCACGCACAACGGCATCGTGAAGTACGAGCCGCGCACGAAGACGATGTCGCTGATCGCATCCGATGACGGTGTGCAATGGCCAGACACCCCCGCGATCCTTCCTGGCGGAGATCTGATCTTCACGTCCAGTTCCTTGAACAACCACTTTGCGGGTTCGGTCAAGAGCGGGGACGAACGCTACGACCTGTGGCGCCTGCCACTCAACGAGCGCAAGGCGAAGCTCCGCTGAGCGCCTGATCTCGGCGCAACAGGGGATGTGAATGAGCAGCAAGGTCGCTGGCGCATCGCGCATCGCTGCGGCAGCGACGGTTGTCCTTCTCGTCTGCCCGCGTGGTTTCGATACCATACCGGCCATGAGTCGCGCACTGGCACCCGCCGCACCTGTCGAGTGGGTGAGGCATACCGAACCCATCGACGGAATGAAGCGCATCGAGGCGCGCTTTCACGGCAAGGCGTATGCGATGCACCGCCACGACACATACGCGGTCGGCAGTACGCTGGCCGGCGTCCAGAGCTTCAACTACCGACGCAGCCGGCGCGACAGCCTGCCGGGCCACACGATCGTGCTGCACCCCGACGAGGCCCACGACGGTCAGGCGGGTACCGACGAGGGGTTTCAGTACCGCATGATCTACGTCGAGCCCGCGCTCTTTCAAGCGGTGCTCCAGGGGCGGGCCTTGCCCTTCATTGAAGGCGGCGTGACCACCGACTCGCGCCTTGCGGCCGCGACCCGGAACTTGCTGCAGGATGTCGATGCCCCGCTCGAACCGCTTGAGTACAGCGAGGCAATAGCTGAACTGGCGCTCGCCCTGGAAACAGTGGCGGGTACACCCGCACGACGACCGAAGGGCGACTTTCTTGCCGCGCAGCGCGCGCACGACTACCTGCGCGCGCACCGGGCGCAGGTCATCACGCTGGACAACCTCGAAGCTGCCACGGGGCGTGATCGCTGGAGCCTTTCGCACGACTTTCGCATGTTCTACGGCACAAGTCCCTACCGCTTTCAGACCATGAGGCGGCTCGACATGGTGCGCTGCATGCTGGTGCACGGCACCTCGCTGGCCGACGCCGCGGCGGCGGCAGGGTTCGCCGACCAGAGCCACATGACGCGACACTTCGCAAAGACATTCGGGCTGACCCCCGGGCGGTGGTTGCGCATCGCGGCGAGCGAGCGCGGCGTTTAGCGATCGGCCACGAACGTTCAATACAGCTGCGGGAGCGCTGCTTATCTTCGACGTCATTCCCAATAACGGAGCGATCGATGTCCCTGCCCTCCAGCTCAACCACAACGCCAGCCGGGCGTGGCCAATGCCAGACCATTGACCTGATCCAGAAGATCCACCGGATCGATGATCACTGGCAACCGCGCGTCGTCGCCGAAATGAACGACTACCAGTTCAAGGTCGTGAAGGTACAGGGCGAATTCCAATGGCATGTGCACGCCGAGACCGACGAGACCTTCATCGTGCTCGAAGGCGAACTGCACATCCATCATCGCGACAGCCTTTCCGACGAAGGCGTCATCGTGCTGCGCGCGGGACAGATGGCGGTGGTGCCCAAGGGCGTGGAGCACAGGCCTTCCGCGCACGCGGAGGTGAAAATGCTGCTGGTAGAGCCGCGAGGCGTGGTGAATACGGGTGATGGCACGCCCGGGGTACGGACTGTCGAGAATGATCAGTGGATCTGAGACGGGACCTTCGTAGGGGTTCTACTGCCTCGGCGTAGAACTGCGAGCAGCGGCAATGTCGCTCGGCGGATGCGCGCCCCGGTGGCTTAGGACCCGGCGCCCGGCGTCGCCCTTTCAGCCAATGCCGCTTCGGCCTGGTGGTCCGCCATGTTGCGGATCACATCCATGAAGGCCAGCGCGGCCGTGCTGGGAGGCTCTCCTTGCAGCGTGATCAGGCCGAAGTCGGGCATGCGGGTGGGGAGCTCGGTCGCGATGCGCGTCAGCAGCCCGCGCCTTACATACTTGTCCACCAACGCGGCGGGCTGCAGCGACAGCATGGTCGTGCTCTGCAAGAGCTCCAGCGCGAACAGGAACGACGGCGTCTCGACGATGCCCGAGGTGAGCGACAGGCCCGTGCTGCGGAAGATGTCGTCCGACACCTTGCGCAGCGCCGTGGATGTCGGGTACAGAATCCACGGCCAGTTCGACAGCTCCCTCAGCCCAGGGGCGTTCGGTCCGCGCAATGGATGGTGCACGCCCGCGGTGATCTGCAACCTTTCACCGGTCAGGTTCTCGTAGTGGAACTGGTCGCGCTGGGATTCGTCGGTGAAGCGGCCGATCATCACGTCGATCTTGCGCTCGGCCAGCCACACGATGAGCTGGTCGCTGCTTTGCTCCAGCACCTTCACCACCAGCAGCGGCCGCAGGCGCTGCAGCTCGGCCACCGCGCCGGTCAGCAGATGCGCCGCACCTGAGACGGCGCCGATCGACAAATGGCCGTGCCCTCCCTGCTTCAGGGTGCTGAACTCGTCCACGAACTTGCGATAGCCGTCCAGTGCCGAGTGCGCGTAACGCAATGTGAAGAGCCCCAGCTCGTTGGGTTGCATGTCGCGCGGCAGGCGATCGAACAGGCGCGCCTCCAGCATCTCCTCGATGTCCATGAGCACCTTGGTGGCCGCCGGCTGCGTGATGTACATCTGCTCGGCAGTCAGGCGCAAGTTGCGCGTCTTTCCGAGGATGTCGAGGAACTGCAGGTGGCGGAAACGCAGACGCGAGACCTGCGCCAGCATCAGGGGTTTACCAGAGGTCTTGCCTGAACTCATCAGCATTTGGAATGGATGCTAGCGAAAAAGTCAGTGGACCGTCAGGGGGCCGTCACCTAGCCTTCGGGTCGGTCAACGAGGGCTCCGCAGAGAGCCGGCGAGTCGCGGCAAGTTCGCCGCACCCCGCATATTCCATTCCGGAGACATCATGCAAATCAGATCATCGGGTCTGGCGACCGCACGGCCGGCCGCATCGACCGGCCCCGCCTACAGATCGAGGAACACGCGCAGCACGAACCCTCCGATCCTCAGGACCGCCAGGAGGATCGGGTCCATGTTCACAAGGCCTCGCATCAAGAGCCTCCTGATTGCGCTGCCAGCCGGACTCGTGATCGCGAACGCCGCCCTGGCGGCCGACCGGCCAACGAACCCTGCCGAATGGCCGGCGCTGAAGGACGTGTACAAGAACCACTTCCTGATCGGCAGCACCAACCTCGACGCGCGCAACTTCGGCGCCGACGTGGTGCCGGGCGAAAACTCGGTCGCCGCCATGACCGTGAAACACTTCAACGTGGTGACGCCCGGCAACGCGATGAAGCCGGAGTTCTGGAATGGGGGAATCAGCAATCCGACCCCGAACTTCCTCACCAACCTGAGCTCGGGCATCAACGCCGACATCGGCGCGGCCAACGCGCGCGGCGTCAAGGTCACCGGGCATGTGCTGGTCTGGCACAACCAGTCGGCCCAATGGCCCGCCCCCAATGTCCTGACTGCGAGCGGCGGATGGGAAACCCCGTGGGACTACGCGACGGCGAAGACGAACCTGGAGTACTACATCCGGACCGTGGCCGGCCATTTCGACCAGGAACCGTTCAAGACCTACGCCTGGGACGTCGTCAACGAAGCGTTCAAGGACAACCCCGACAACCCCGCCGACTGGAGGAACGCCCTGCGAACCGGCTACAGCCCCGAGGAGCGCCCCTCCCGATGGGCCCAGGCCTACGCCAAAGGCGGGAAGAGCTGGGACTACATGTATGACGCTTTCTACGCCGCGCGCCAGAACACCACCGCGATCCTGAACTACAACGACTTCAACGACAACGAGCGAGCCTCGAAGGCCACCGCGATCGCTTCGATGGTCAAGGAGTTCAATGAACGGTATGCGGCCGAATCGGCCGCAGGCAAGGGGCGGATCCTTCTGGACGCCAAGGGAAATCCCAGGCCGCTGGTCGACGTCATCGGCACGCAGGGGCACTGGGACATGAGGCTCAACCTGGATGCCTTCGAGAGGACCATCAAGACCTATCTCGAGACGGGGGTGAATGTCGATCTGACCGAGCTGGATCTCGCACCCACCCTGGGCCTGGACAAGGGCCAGCGGATCCAGAACGGCCCCGAGATGGATGCGCTGTTCAAGGAGCAGGGCATCCAGTATGCGAAGCTTTTCAGCCTGCTCAAGGAATACGCCGCCGGCCCCGGAGGCCGTCACCCCGAGTACAAAGGCGGTGTGCACCGGGTGACCTGGTGGGGGATGACGGACCCGGGCTATCACACCAACGGCTATCCGTGGTCCGCCGTCGGCCAGCCGAAGGAAGCGTACTGGGCCACGACGAACCCCGAGCAGTACCTCATCGATGCGGGCTTGCCGCCGAACGGGGTCACCGCGACCTTCAGCTATGGAGGAGAAAGCTTCAAGGCCAGGACCTGGGGCGGCAAGAACGCTCAGGCGATGATCGACATCAACGTGCCGGTCGCAACGAAGAACGTCGTCTTCACCGCTGCCAACGTCTCGCTGCCCGCGGGGTTTGCCGTCGAGAGCATGAAGTTCAACCCGCCCGACTGCGCCGTGGTTCCCGGAAAGCCGTGCCACGTGACGGTGACCGCGCGGGGGCCCGCGCCGGCCACTGCCTCCGTGGAGAACACGGCGACCTTCGTACTGTCCTTCGGCAAGATGACCGTGGGGTGGATGGATGCCGCCAACGCCCTGGAGGCGCCCTTCTCCTATGCGGACGTTCGCTTCAGCGACGGCGTGACCGCATTCAAGCAATACAAGACCTCGTATGGAAGCGACGGCATGGCGAGGGCGTCTGGCGTCGCTGAAACGAAGGCTGTGCCGAAACATGGTCGCACCACGCTTGTCCTGCTGCCGCAAGACCCGATCGCCAGCCCGTTTGGACTGAGGTTGCAAAAGGATGCGTCGACGGAAAAAGCCTGGCGACTCGCCACGAGATTCGAACCCGGCAGGACATACATGGTCGTGTCCGGCGAGTCGACTTTCAGCGGACAGACGCAGGCTGCGGCTCTGACCAACAGAAGCAAGCCCGCGACCACGACCTCGCCGGAATCGCTGTCGCGCACGCCCGTCGTCCTGCGTGGCGACATCCTCGTGCCATCGCGCAATTCGAATGCGCCCTCGGGCGAGCCCGCCCTGGCCCAGGACAACCTCAAGTTCGTCTTCGAGGAGGCGAAGAGCCCTGCCGCAGGACCGTACGCGGCCCAGGAAGGGCACACGATGCAGAGCTTCATCCATGGCACCAACGCCTACCCGCACATCGTCTTCCGAGGCAACGGAGCGACCGGCACCGTCGTGGCGGGTCAGAATTCGCTGATCACGCGACAGACGAACGGCCAGGAGGGTTCGCAGATCGCCGAAAGAGCGCTGGATCAGGCCGTGTGGTTCAACACGCCCATCGACCCGAAGTCCGGCGAGATGAAGATGTTCCTGTACACCGAGAAGGACGGAGTCAAACAGCACCATGTCCTGAAGGAAGTGGGCGATGGCGAGACACCGAACAGGGACGCCGGAAACGCCATCAGCCAGCGGCAGGGATCCGTCGGCGGGTTCGTCGCCATGCAGGCGGAGAGCCCCAAGGAGGGCACGAGTGTCAGGCTCTACGCCTACGACATCGAGTCCTACGCGCCGGCCGATGAAGCGCCGCCGACGACGAATCCGCCTACGACGGAGCCTCCCTCCCCGCCTCCGGTGATGCCGATCGCCTTCCCATTCCGCAGAAGCGGCGGATCGCTGGATGCGGGCGACCTCGCGCTGGCACTGGCGGCCCTCGCGGCGCTTGCGATCGCCCGCCGCCGTCGGCCCTGAAGCGGTGAAGCCGGCACCGAGGCCAGGTCTCGGCGCCGGCTCAGACCCGCCGCAAGTACGCCCACGCACCCAGCCAGAGACAGAGCGCCAGCGCGCACAGGGCGCCGTACAGGTGAGCCTCGACCATCACCTCGCCGCCGATCAGCGCACGCTGCACCTCCGCAGGCGGATGGAACATCTGCCAGCCGATGCGTGCAAGGATGGCGACCAGGACGATCAAGGCCACTCGTTCGCCACGCCAGGCGCGCGGCAACAGCACCCAGATGAACAGCCCGTAGAGCACGCCCGAGAGGCCCGCGTAGTTCGTGGCCCGGGGCGATGCAACCAACAGCAGCATCCCCACGCCGAGGGCCAGCACAACGATCGCGGTGGCCCAGGCGCGCCAACTGAGGGTGCCTGCCGCGAACGCGGCGCACAGTACCAGCCCGCCCACGTTCATCAGGCAATGCACCCAACCGAGATGCACCGCATGCGCCGAAAGAAGACGCCAGGGCTGTCCGCCGAGCACAGCCGCGCGTTCGTAGCGCAGCACTTCGTACACCGGCTCGCCGCCTGCCTGCAAGGCCAACACCAGGCAGACGAGCCCGATAGGAACGAGCCAATTGGCGAAGGACCGTTGTGGGAGAGGTCGCACGGCACGCGGCCTGTTCAGGGATTTAGGGAATTGCCCATGAGGCAGTCGAAGGTGCTCGGTGATGCTTTTGGTTTTGGCCGGATTCTGACCCAAGCCCATGTCGCGGTGGGGCCGTGAGCGGAAGTCTGGTTTCATGAAAGAAATCACTGCGGCTGCGCAGTGGATTGCCGCCCAGAACGGACTGGTGGAGCAAGTGGGTATTTTCGGCGAGGACTACCGTCCCTGGTGATCGCACAATGGCCCAGTTCGACGTGTATGCCAACCCGTCCAAGACCCAGCGCGGCGAGATTTCCTGGATGGTGGACGGCCGCAGCGGAGTCCTCGACAAGTTTTTCCGGTTCGGCGGCCCTCCGGTCATCAGAACCAGACCAGTTAACCTCTACAAGCTAAACATTCCTCTCGATTCACGGCAGGAGTGCGCGAAGAATGCTTCGCTGGATTCGGACAGGTTTTGCTCAGCCCCGCTAATCGCTATAACGCCTCTCTTTATCACGGAATCCACCAAGGGGACCAACACGACGTTGGCTGGCAACGCACACGACAGTACGAACGACGCAAGTATTGATATGCCGAGGCCGGCCTGCACGAGCCCGATGGCGGTGGTTACCTGCGCTACTTCATAGGCGGGCTTGAACGTTTCTCCGACCTCGGCGAAACCTTGCTCGACCAGTACGCGCAGCCCGCTGCCTTGGCGCAACAGCACCAGCGGTTCATCGCACAGATCGAACCATCGCACTTCACGAAGCGAGGCGAGCGCGTGACCTGCCGGGCAGGCGAGTATCAGGCGATCCTGGCAAAGAGCCGTGGTCGAGAGATCCTGCGCGTTCAGATCTGAAGTGCATATGCCGAAGGCGGCCTGCCCGCTACGCACTGGGGCTGCAACGTTGTCCACCGGTAGATCGAGTATCTCCACCCTGACCTGCGGGAAACGCTTCTTGAAACTCACGAGGAGGTATGGAACCAGCGTGGATGCAAGCAGCGGTGACGTCGCGACGGCGAAACGATGCGCGCGCCGGTCATCGACGGCGGCATCATGGCCGCCAGCCTCATCGCACACACGCTGACCAGCCGCTTCGTGGACTACCCGCCGTACTACCGGTTACCTGCGTTCGTACGCTGCCCGCGTTTCGTTAGTCGCTCTTGGCGAGTGCGGCGATCTCCACGGCACTCAGTGCGCCCACATAGATGCGAAAGTCCTGCAGGCGGCCGTTGAACGCCGGATGCGCCCAGTTGCGCCCCAGGAAGGTCACTTGATCGCCCACCTGGCGCGGCGTCAGGGTCATGTAGTCCGCATTTGCCACTTCGACGCCATCGAGATAGAGCCGCCCGGTCGTGCCCTCCTGCGTGTACGCCACATGAACCCAGCGCCTCGTGGGGAGGGCGCTGGGGCCTTCCAACGCACGTGCATCATTTCCGGTTGCGCCGAATATGCCGAACCGCAGTCCACCTCGGCCGGCCTGAGGAGCAATACCGAGGGCGGAATTGGCATCGGTCCCGGCGAACAGGATGCAGGTGTCCCAGCGATACCCGTTGGCATAGGCCCATATCGACACCGTGAAGTCGTCCAGGTTGCTGAACAGGCCTGCCGGCAGTTGGATGCCCGATGACTTGCCATCGAACATGGGCGCCTTGTCCTTGTTGCGCCCTTCGCCCCAGGTCACGCCGTCCACCAGCTTGCCCTCCACGACCGTCGTGGTGCCATCCGGGCGCAGCAGCGTGCCGGTGGGGACCAGGCCGCTCGCCCCGTCCAGCGGCATCCGAAAGCACAGTTCGCCGGGGACTGCGACCCGGACGATATTTGAACCGGTCCCCGGTGCCCCGGGACCCTGTGCGATGACCTGGTAGAACCACGTGCCGCTGGAGGGCGCATCGGTGTAGGTCAGCAGTTGGTCCGCTGCCACTGTGGCCACCGTCGTGAAGGGGCCGCTGGCCGAACTGCCACACTGCACCACATAGGAAGTTGCTCCCACGCTCCCCCACCACGACAGCAGCACGCGGCCGTCATTCAGATAACCCGTGAGACCCGAGGGCGGCTTCATCGGCCCGGCATACGGCACGCGGCGATGGATCAGCGTCGGCCACCAGATGTCGTCGCTGCTGCCGCCGTACTTCGCCTCGCAGTACGGCACCATGCGCGCAACGTTCGGTGCCGCGATGCCCAGGCGGTTGACGTAGTGGTTGAACATCGGCTCCCAGCAGTTGCGGCCGAATCCGATGTATTTGCCGTCAGGGGTGGGACCAAAGGCCACCTCCGTCCATTGGCTGGTGTGGGGCGCGGTCGGGTTCTGCTCAAGCACGTACGGCATGACGTACGGCTTGCCGTTCTCGTCCTGCAGGTTGGTCCGCGCCACGTACTCGGCGGCCGAGAGGAAGCGGTTGTTGTACAGCCCGTAGAGGTCGTCGCCCTGGTTCCAGGCCATTTCCATCACGTCGCCGCCGAGCGACATGCCCAGCGTCGCATGCCCCTGGTCGCGTCCGCTCTCCTCCCATTGCCCGAAGTGGCCCGGGTGCATGTAGTACACGCCGTGCAGGGCCGAGCCGTTGCCGAAGTTCCGCAGCTTGCCGCGGTTGTTGGCGGCGTACGAATCGCAGGCCAGCCGGTACAGCTCGGCGTTGTCGCAGAAGATGCCGATGGCCATCGCACCGACCATGGAGGCCATGTCCCAGTTGGCATGGGACCCCATCCGGCCTTCGCTGAGGAACCACGACGAAATGGGCGCACACACCGTCATCAGCATGTCCTGGAAGCGCTTGAGCCTGTCCCGCGGCCAGCCGGGGTAGGTGCGCAGGATCTCGCCGATCTGCGCGAATTGGTGGCCCTGCATACCCGCCATCAGGATGAAGGTGTGGTCGTCATGGGCGGTCGACCCAGGCGGAACCGTCCCGATCTCCTTCAGCGTGTCCGCCCAGGCGTCCAGGAACTCTGCCGCCTTGTCGGCAAAGCGATCGTCGCCCGAGAGTTTCCAGCGCAGCGCCAGGCTCCAGGCACGCCAGATGTCGACGTACAGATTATTCTTGCTGCCGTCCTGCCGGTATACGCCCGCTAACGGGTAGGGCCGGGTTTCCAGGATGCTGAATTTATCGGCGCACAGCTTTTTGTACCAGTCCGCCCACGGTTGCTGGCCGGTCTTGATCAGCTCGCGGATACGCGCGAAGTCTGGCTCCGTGACCAACAGTCCGGGGTGTTTGAACACGCCCGTGACGGACGCGGGCTGGCGCTCAGGAACCGCTGTTGGCGCCGCAGCTGCCGGCTGAGCTGCTGGCGCAGCAGCCGGCAGCTGACCTGCGTCGGACGCTGCGGGCTGCGGCAAAACAGCGACTCCCGCAGCCTGAGGTACGCCGGCCGAAGAGCCGCCACCACCACCGCAAGCCGTCGTGCCGAGGGCGAGTGCGCTTGCAGTGCCGATGAAGAAGGTGCGACGGTCCAGCACGGCCGCCTTCTTGTCGTCGTCGTTCGAGTAATGTGTCATTGGGCACAATTTGTAAACAAATGATTCTGCAAGCTGCATGCCATCCGGTTCGATGGCTCAATGAAATGGAATCGGTAAAACCGATGAATGCATTGCATGCGTTGCGATAGACACGCTGCGGCAAGAAGTGACATTCGTTGTCACATGCGACGTCAGCGACGCGACATTGAATGTCACTACCCTTGTCATGCCCGCATGGATTCGACGAGAAGCCCATGCGGCATCGACCTGCACGACAGGCCGGGATTTACGAGTGTGACCTGTACAAAGGCGGTAACGAGCGTTGAATTACCTCTGAAAATGAGCGACTGAATTTCATTTTCGGAATGACCGAAGGCAACGCAACCTGCTTGCGTTTATCGCGCAGCGATGAACCTGTGCGCGATGCGCGGAACCGGCTGTGGCAGCCCGTGCCGGCGTTGCTCAACGACTGTCTGAAGAATCGCTGCAAGGCGCTGTAGGGCGAGATCGCCCACGACAAGCTGCCAGACAGCATCGCCGAAGTCTGGGCGCAGGAGCGTGCGCTGCCGATGCCGGTGCCCAGGCCCTTCGATGGCTTCATCGAGCCCACCACGCGTGTCTCGCCCACTTGTCTGTTGCACTTCGAGCGCAACCGATATAGCGTGCCGGCCTCTTTGGTCAGGACCTATTCTTGCGCAGTCCCCAACTAACCTGGGTCGACCGCGTACCCACGACTCTTGCGCCCGTTCATACCGAAGTCCTCGGCATCGCGCCGCCCCAGATGCCCTGGATAGACGAGGCCATAGCGGTTCGTCATCCAGCCGCCGCCGAGCACTTGAGAAAGCTGGATCTGGTTTTGCATCTGGGCCAGCCGTATCGAAGCATGGGCGACCTCTGCCGTACGCAGACGCTCCTGCGCATCGAGCCAGCTTCTCAGCGGCAGCAGCCCGACCAGGAAGCGTGCCTCGTAGACCCGTGCCGCTTCCGCCGCCTGTTGCTGGGCCTGGCGCAACGCGACCTCCTGCTCGGCGAGACGGGTGCGAGCGGAGAGGGCCTGGTCCACTTCGCCGAGCGCGGTGTACAGCGCCTTGCGAAAACCCACTGCCGCCTCCTCGTAGCGAGTGCGGCCGATGTCCGTCTCGATGCCCAGCGTGCGCGCCTGCAGGAAGGGCAAGGTCATGCCGATGCCCAATGTCGCGACCGGATTGGCAAGTACGTCGAGGAGGGCTCTGCTGGAGCTCCCTAGGGCACCGGTGAGTGCGATACCAGGGTAGTAGCTCGCAACCGCCGCGTCGGTGCGCGCGCCCGCGGCCTGAAGCCGCCACTGGGCAGCGCGCAGGTCGGGCCTGCGACCGAGAAGCTCGGCCGGAAGGCCCGGCTGTACTGGCGGCAAGGCGAGCCCGGGCAGTGTCCGCGGCTCGGGCTCCGGCACGGAAGCGCCATCCAGCAGCACGCGCACGCGCTCGCGCAGCACCGTGGCTGCCTGGCGCTGGGCCGCCAGATCAGCGGCACGTTCCTCACGCACTTGCAGCGCCTCGTGCAGCGCCAGCCTTCCTTCCGCCCCCGCCTGGAAGCGGGCCTGCACCAGAGCCACGATGCGTTGGGCGTCGCGTTCGCTGGCTTCGGCCATCGCCACGCGGCCGTTGGCATGGGAGAGCTGGAAATACAAGTCGGTGACGCTGGCGACCAGTACGAGCCGCACGGCCTGCCTGTCCTGTTCGCTTGCCTGCGCCTCGAAGCTGGCGGCATCCTGCAACGCCCCGAGGCGCCCGAAGAGATCGAGTTCCCAGCTCACCGCGATCTGCCCGGTGCTGCCCGAGCCTGGATCCGCTTGTCCACTGCCCAGGCCTCTCGCGACGCGGGTGTTCCATGCGCCCGACACGGTTGGTGCCAGTTGCGCGCCGGCGAGGCGGGCCTCCAGCATCGCCCGGCGCCACCGCACGCCGGCGACGGCAAGGTCTGCGTTACGTGCAAGGGCGGTGTTGACCCAGGCGTCGAGCACGGGCAGTTCGCCCGCGCGCCACCAGACCAAACCCTTGCTGCCTGTCTGGGCCGCCGAGGTGGTCCCGGCATGGGTATACACAGGCGGCAGCATAGGCATCGGCTTGGGGGCCTCGGGCTTGGCGCATCCCACCGCTGCGCAGGCCAACAGCGCGGTGACCATGACTCGGGGCAAGGACGCCCGAAGGCGAAGAAGAGAGAAAGATGAGGAACGCGTCATGTCAATCCCGCGCGAGGGCCTGCACCGGCTCGAGCCGTGCGGCGTTTCTTGCGGGCAGGTAACCGAAAGCCACGCCGACCAGGCAGGAGCTGACCACGGCCAGCACCACCGAGAGCGCGGAAAAGGACATTGGCAGCTGCGGCATCGCCAAGGCGATGAGCGCACCCAGGCCGAAGGCCAGCAACACGCCGGCTGCGCCGCCAATGAGGCAGATCAGAACGGCTTCCATGAGGAACTGCGCAATGATGTCGGCGCGCCGCGCACCCACCGCCATTCGTACGCCGATTTCTCGTGTGCGCTCGGTCACCGACACCAGCATGATGTTCATCACACCAATGCCTCCCACCATCAGCGACAGGGTCGCCACACCGGAGATCAGCAGTGCCAGGGTGCGACTGGTGCGTGTGGCGGCCTGCCGGACCTGGTCCGAATTCATGATGAAGAAGTCCTGGCTGCCGTGGCGGTCGCGCAGCACCGAAGTGACGGCGCCTTGCGCTGCTCGGCTGGAGATTTCGTCCTTGATGCGCAACGTGATGCTTTCGAGGAATTGCCTTCCTGCGAGGCGGGTCGCCACCGTGGTGTAGGGCACGAAGAAGCCCGGCGTGCTCGACGCGAAGCTGCTCTGCATCGGGCGCAGCACGCCGACCACCTGCACCGGCATCTCGCCGAGGAGCACGGTCTGCCCCAGCGGCGATGCGGTGCCGAAGAGCGCCGTGGCTGCGCGTTGATCGATCACGGCCACCTGCGCGCGCGCTTCCTGCTCGCGGGCGTCGAAGAAGCGGCCCGCAGCCAATGAAAGGCCGCGCACGCGGAACAGCCCCGCGCCCACGCCATTGACCTGGGCCGATGCCACCGCAGAGTCGCGCAGTGCCGCCACCGACACCGAGATGTTGGGCGAGGCACTGTCCACGTAGAACTGCTGCGCCAGCGCCTCGGCGTCGGCCACCGACAGGTTCTCGATCGCGCTCGCCCTCAGGTCACCGAAGTCGCGGCCGGGGAATATCTCCAGCGTGTTGGTGCCCAGTTCGCGGATCTGGGCCATGACCTGATCCTGCGCACCGCGCCCCAACGCGACCACGCACACCAGGGCTGCGATGCCGATGACGATGCCCAGCATCGTCAGCAGCGCGCGCAGCCGGTGGGCATGCAGGGCGAAGAGCGCCATGCGCAGCGTCTGCGCCATGCGTGCCGGCGTGGCCGTGCCTTCGCGCCCGCTCTCGCCTTCCGGCGGTGCCGGCAACATGGTGGTGCACGGCACCGTCGCAGCTTCGCTGCGCCGATCGGAGACGATGCGGCCGTCGCTGATTTCGATCACGCGCGACGCGCGGCGGGCCACCTGGGCATCGTGCGTGACGATGATCACCGTGTGCCCCTGCGCATTCAGTTCGGCGAGCAGGCGAAGCACGTCCTCGCCGCTGGATGTGTCCAGGGCGCCCGTCGGCTCGTCGGCCAATATCACGCTGCCGCCGTTCATCAGCGCGCGCGCGATCGAGACGCGCTGCTGCTGTCCGCCCGAGAGCTGGCTGGGCCGATGGTCCGCGCGCGCTCCCAATCCCAGGCGCTCGAGCAGGAGCAGCCCGCGGGCCTGGCGCTGCTGCGCACTGCAGCCGGCGTAGATGGCGGGCAGCGCCACGTTGTCCAGCGCGGTCCATTCGCCCAGCAGCTGGTAGCGCTGGAAGACGAAGCCGAAGTGCTCGCGCCGCAGCCTCGCCAGGCCGTCCGCGTCCAGATCCGCGACCTCCTGGCCGGCCACGCGGTAGCTGCCCGAAGTCGGGCGATCCAGCGCGCCGAGGATGTTCATCAGCGTCGACTTGCCGGAGCCCGAAGCACCCACGATGGCCACCATCTCCCCCGCGTCGATCCGCAGGTCGATGCCGTCCAGCACGGCGAGAGTGCCCTCCCCCGCCACGAACTCGCGGCGCAGGCCGCGCGTCTCCAGCAATGTCCGGGACGTGCCTACCATAGCGCCGGTCCTTGAGGCACTGCGGCATCCGCCGCGACCGGCTCACCGACCACGACGCGTTCCCCGACGGCCAGGCCGCCGAGTACCTGCACCTGCAGGGGCGTGCGCAGGCCGGTCTGCACCTGGCGCTCGACCACGTCCCCATCCGGCTGCAGCACGCGCACCGTTGCGTGTCCGGCCTTCGCACCCGGTCGCAGCGCCACGGCGGGAATGAGCAATGCGTCCTCGATCTTCTTCACGTGCACGGAGACCTGGACCGTCATGGAGGGGCGCAGCATGCCGTGTTCGTTGGGCACATCGAACAGGGCGTTGTAGTAGACGGCCTTGGCCGCGGCGGCTGTGGACGAGGCGCCTCCGGCCGCCGCAGCTTCGTTGGCAATGGAATCGGGAGCCGGCTCCATCAGGGCGATGCGTGCCTGATAGCGGTCCGTGCGGCTGCCCGGCACGACGAAGCTCGCAGCCATGCCCGCCGCCACCAGGTTCACGTCGGCCTCGGAGATTTCCGCGCGCACGGTCATCACGTCCAGCTTCGCCAGCATGACGATGGTGGGCGTGCTCTGGAAGGCGTTGAGCGTCTGCCCCTGCCGGGTGACCACCGCCACCACGACGCCGTCCATCGGTGCCACGATGCGTGTGTAGTCGAGCTGCGTGCGCGCCGTGTCGACCTGCGTGCGCGCCTGCACGACCTGGGCCTGCAACGAGTCGATCTCGGCTCGCAGCGTATCCACCGCCGCCTGCGCCGCTTCCAGATCGGCCTGCGCGGTCGCCTCGGCCACGGCCAGCGTCTGCTGCCGGCGCAGCAGCACTCGGGCCTGGGCCATTGCAACGCGCCGCGCGTTGACCTGCGCACGCAGCGCATCCACTGCCGCCTCGGCACTGCGCAGCGCGATCTGCTGCGGCTGCGCATCGACTTCGGCGATCAGCTGTCCCTTGGCTACACGCTGCCCCAGGCTCACGTGCAGGCGCTCCACCCGGCCCGACACCTGTGCGCCGACGGCGACCAGCTCCTTGGGACGGACCCGGCCCACCGCCTGTACTTCCTGGGCCAGGGAGCCGCGCTCGACCACCGCGGTGGCCAGATCGGATTGCGGGCCTGTGTTCATTTCCACGAGCGCGAACGTGCCGGCTGTGGCAAGGACGACGGCGCCAACCGCAAGTGCCCATTTACGAGCTGTCTTCAATGCATCGCTTTCAAGGTTGGGGTTCACGGCCCTGTGCCGGGCCGCCAGGAGCGGCCATCCGTGCGGCAACGAGGGATCCGTCCCATCGAAGGGACCGGAGAGGATTCTTGTGAAAGCGCATCGAGAAAGAGCCTGCGCACGATCCAGATCCGATCGAGAGCCAAAGCGCTCGGGCGCGCTCAAGGGCCCTTCAACGCGAATTGATCGAACGTTGATGAAACCCCCAGTGCTTCTGCATCGTGCGAAGAGAGCATTTCGTCACAGTCAATCCTGAAGCCCGCCTGGGCTCGCGCGCCTTCGAATGCACTCTCCGCTTCCAGATTCCAATCCCGGTCCATCCTTGTCGGCCGTGGTCCGCTCCGTCGAGGCCGTGCTCAGCGGCCCTGTACCGCGGCCCGATCACGCCAGGCCGGCATCGCGGTCCGCCGAGTCCCGAGGCACCTCGCCGCCCCGGCCCAGCGGAGCCTGGGTCATCGCGCTGCTCGCCGTGTTCGCCGCCATCTGGCTGCCGCATCTTGCGCAGTCGAGCCTCGTGCCGCCCACGGACAACATCGAGCAGCTCACCTGGGTGCGCAGCCTCGAATGGGGCTACTACAAGCATCCTCCGCTGCCCACGTGGGTACTTTGGCTTCCCGTGCAGTTGATGGGTTTGTCGGGGGGCGTCACCTATGCGCTCGGCGCGGTCTTCGTGCTGGCGGCGATGGGCATGCTCTGGCGATTTCTTGCCGCCCTTCGCGGCACCGTGTATGCCACGGCGGCACTGCTCGCGGCCCTGTGCATCACCTACTACAACGGCCGTCTCTACTACTACAACCACGAAGTGGTGCTGATCCCGTTCGCAGTGGCCAGCGCTGTTCTCACCTGGAAGGCATTTGTCTCGAGGCAGCGCCGCTGGTGGCTGTGGTTGGGGGTCTGCCTCGGCGTCGGAGGGCTCGCGAAATATCACATCGTCGTGATGGCCCTCGCCGTGGCGGTGTTCTGGGTGTGGCAAAGAGGCTGGCGAGATGCGGATCATCGACGGGGCCTTGCCCTGGCCGCGACCGTTTCGCTGGCTGTCATGGCTCCGCATCTGTACTGGCTCTGGCCGCACGACCTCGGGCCGATCCGCTATGCGATGGACTCGTCGCTGGGCCTCGATCTCCACGGGATGCGGAGGCTGGGCGTCTGCTTGCGCTGGTTGTTCGATCAGCTCCTGAACCGGGCGCTGCCTGCGTGGCTGCTACTTCTGTCGGTGCTCTGGCTTGCGGTCCGCGCACGCACGGATGTTCAGGTGCCGTCGCGTGCGCCGCTGCCCGACGACGCGGGAATGAGCCGCAGGCTCCTGCTGTGCTTCGGCCTCACGCCGCTGGTCTTCACTCTCGTGCTGGGCCTGGCCGTGGGCGCGGATCTGCAGTTGCATTGGGGGGCTCCGTTCCTCCTGCTCGCCGTTCCGGCCTTCATGGAGCTGGGCCCCTGGAAAGAAGTCTGGCCCCGGGCCTCATTGAAATCGGCGCTCAAGAGCTTCTTTCTCATTCAGCTGGTATTGCTGGCCTGGGGACAGATGATTTCCGCCAACGGAGAGTTTCGGCTGCAGCGCCATCACTGGCGGAATTTCGATGCGAAAGCGCTGGCCGACGCGGTAGCGCCGGCAGCACGCGCTCAACTCGGAGGACCGGTCCGCGTGATCGCGGGGCCTCCCGCCGAAGCAGGCGCACTGGCGCTGCAGCTCGGTGAACGCCCTCTGGTCCTGATCGATGGCCGCTTCGACATCAGCCCTTGGGTGAAAAAGGAGCTCGTCGACGACTGCGGCGTCCTGGAACTGAGCAAGGCCGCATCACACCCGGGCTATCGGCCGGTAGGCGAAAAATTCCCCGGCTTGTACTGGCGAACGGTCGTTCCCCGCTCGCCGTCCATCTACTGCACGCGGAGAGCACATGCAGCAAATTGACTCGCTGACCCGCAGAGCGCTGCTCGATGCCCACATGCGCTTGCACCTCGATGACTTCAGGCCGGCCGAACGGCCGTCGAACGATGCGCCTCTGGCGCCGACGCAACCGAAACAACCCGCGCAGCGAGATCACGGCGCTTCCATCAGCTGCGTCATTCCCTGCCGGAACGAGGCCAGGAACCTCGAGCTGCTTCTGCCGCGGCTGATCGCGGTGCTTGTCACGCTGTCGCGGGATTGGGAAGTCATCGTCGTCGACGACGGCAGCACCGACGCCACCTGCGAGTCGGCGCTGCGCTGGCAAGACCAGGGCGTGCGGTTGCTGGAGCTCTCGCGCAACTTCGGCAAGGAGGCGGCCCTGAGCGCGGGCCTGGACGCGGCGCGCGGCGATCTCGTGCTCTTGATGGACGGCGACGGCCAGCACCCTCCCGAACTGATTCCCGAGATGATCGCCCGCTGGACGCAGGGCGCCGACATGGTTTGCGCGAGACGCTCGAATCGCGACGCGGAGGGCTGGGTCAAGCGCATCGGGACGCGGATCTTCTACAGGCTGCTCGACTGCGATCGACGCTATCGGGTACCCGCCGACGCAGGCGACTTCCGGTTGCTCGACCGCGCGGTGGTCGATGCGTTGCGCACCCTTCCCGAACGCAGCCGCTTCATGAAGGGGCTGTTCGCCTGGGTCGGCTTCCGCGTGGAGCAGATCGCCTACGTGCCTCCTGCGAGGCCTCACGGCCGGAGCCACTACAGCTTGCAGGCACTGTGCAGCCTGTCCCTGACCGGCATCACCATGTTCACCAGCTGGCCTCTGCGCGCGGCCAGCGTGCTTGGAGGACTGCTCGCGCTTGCCGCGTTCGGCTACGGCGGCATGCTGACCTTGTCGTACATGCTTTGGGGCAATGAAGTGTCGGGATGGACCACGATCGTCGTCGCCATGTTCCTGCTGGCGGGCGTGCAGCTGATGTCGCTCGGCGTGATCGGAGAGTACCTGGCGCGGGTCTTCGATGAAGTGAAGGGACGCCCGCTGTATCTGGTTCGCAGATCTCAGGGAACCGGCTTGAAGGACAGTGGTCCGGACGGCGGCGCGGATCCGCTGGAAGCCGCACCTCAAGAGGAACGGCACCGATGAAGAACAAGCAACCCACATCCGTGGCGCCGGAGGCTTGCCGCATCTCGCCCGGCAATGCAGGCCCGGCAGTCGCATCCGGGCCATGTGCCGAGCAAGTCCAGATGGGGGGCGATGAGGTGTCCGCATCTCCCGAACGCACCATCGCCGTGTGCGTGGATGATTTCGGCCTGAATACCGGTGTCAATGCAGCCGCGCTGCACCTGGTGGAAATGCGGCGCGTGAGTGCGCTGAGTGCCATGACCCAGGCACCGGAGTGGGAAGACGGCGCGGCGCGTGCGCGGCTCCTGGACAGCCGGCGGATCGATGTCGGGCTTCACTTCAACCTGACGCAGTCGTTCAGCGGAGCGCCCGCGCTGGGGTCGGTGCAGACCTTGGTCGCAGCGGCCCATCTCCGGCTGCTGCCGAAGCGCCTTGTGCGCGAAGCCCTGCTGCGCCAGCTCGACGCCTTCGAGGAAGAGATGTTCCGCGTTCCCGCCCATGTGGACAGCCACGAACACGTGCATCACCTGCCCGTGATACGGGATGTGGTGCTGGACGTGCTGCTCAGGCGGTACGGCGGCACCTTGCCGTGGCTTCGCGTGAGCGCCGCGCCGGCTGCCTCGCTCCCGGGTGGCCTTCGAAGTGCCGACGGACGCAAGGCATGGCTCATCGATCACCTGGTGGGCGCCGAGCCTTTCCGCCGCCGCGCTCGCTCGCTGGGCTTCGTCGCCAATCGCCGTCTGCTGGGTGTCTACGGCTTCGATGCCACCGAAAGCGGTTACGGCTCCCTGTTGCGGCGATGGCTGAGGCAGGCTCGCAGCGGCGATCTGCTGATGTGCCACCCCGGGAGCTTGGCGGTGGGTGATGTCATCAGCCGCGGGCGCTGTGTCGAGTTCGCGGTGTGGTCCGACCCTCACCTCCCGCACCTTCTGCGAGAGCTGGGCGTTCGCATCGCACCTCTGTCGGCTCTGCGGGCAGCGACGGCATGAAGATCGCGGGCCCAGGCTGCGTCTTCGGCGGCAGCTTCATCTGCTCGCAGGAAGCAGAACTCGGCGGGTTCGAACTGGGCGTGCTGCCGGCCGCCACTGCACCAGTGCGCGGCGGCTCAGGGCCCGAACCAGTAGAACAACCACGATGCCACGGCAAAGAGCACGACCACCAGGAGCACCTTGTCGGCTCTGGCAGAGACCCATGCCACGATGGTTGAGCCACGCCGTATGCGCCTGCCCCTGCCCCTGCCCGTGACCGTGGCCGTGCGCGTGTCCGAGGACTTCGGCGTGGGGAATGCCTCGACCTGAAATTCCATGGCTTGTTCTTGATGAAGATGCAAGCCATGTTCCCGTGCGCCGATCAAGCCGCGATTGAATGTCTATGTGGTTTCGTTCAAGAAGCGTTTTCATCCGGAAATTTCAGGCGCGGCTCGATTCAACTTGGCCTCCCCAACTCCGACGACTACCGAGTCTTGATCAGATCTTGATAAAGGGTGGTTCGAGCTTTGACAGATGGACCTGACAATGGCTCGAGATCCCGTTCAATACGCGCGATGCCCGCGTTGCCATCGCACATGCGCGTTTCGATGCGGCAGCGGCAACGATGTCTCTGCCTGCGCTCTTCGCACGCGCCGGATAATGCCGGGGTTGTTCGCGAGAGTGTTACCGCACAGGCTTCCAGCGAAAAATCCCACCCTCGCGCATGTGCGATTCCATCGCGAACCCGGGTCATGCCCGCCGCAAACAAGAAACACGATTCCCATGGCCAACGAACGCATCCTGATTGTTGAAGACGATTCCCAGATCGCCGAGGTGCTGGCAGCCTATCTGCAGCGCGATGGCTATCTGACGTCCATTTGCCGCGATGGCGGCGAGGCCATGCAGACGTTCCGGCAATGGCAGCCGGACCTGGTGCTCCTCGACTACATGCTGCCGCAGGTCAATGGGAACGAGATCCTCGGCGCCATTCGCAGGGCCGGCGATGTGCCCGTCATCATGGTCACGGCCGTCGACGGAGAAGTGGAGAAGCTGGGTGCGCTTCGCTACGGCGCGGACGACTATGTCGTGAAGCCCTTCAACCCCAAGGAGGTGGTCGCGCGCGTGCAGGTCATCCTCAAGCGCGTGCGCAACGGCTCTCAACAGGGCAGCCAGACTCACCTTGCGTGGGGGCCGCTGGAGCTCGATCTCGACGCCGTGATGGCACGTGTCGCGGACAAGTCAGAGCCTCTCGACCTGACCATCACCGAGTTCAAGCTCCTGGCGACCTTGATGCGCAATCCGCGCAAGGCCTTCAGCCGCCTCGAATTGCTGGAAGCATGCCTGCCGGAGAGCGATGCGCTCGAGCGGGTGGTCGACACGCATGTGCACAACCTGCGGCGAAAGCTGGAAGAACAAGGCGTCCAGGGCACCCCGACGGCCGTGCGGGGCGTCGGCTATCGCCTTGGCGATTCCAGATGAAGCCATCGCGCCGCTCGCTGTGGGCGTGGCTCACGTGGCGGATGATCGCGCTGGCGATTGCCGCCACGGCGGCCGTGCAGGCGGGCATGTGGGTGCGCTACAGCTACTGGGAATCGAAGAACGAGGCCCAGCTGCCGCCCGGCGTCGCCGAAGAACTCAGGCAACTTGAGAACGCGCCCAAGAGCGAGGAGGTCTCGAAGCGCCTGGTCGAGCTCTATACCCAGTACGGCGACCGCTTCGCAATGCCGTCGGATTCGGACGACCTGCTCATCCAGATGCTGCTGAGCCTTTCCATCACCCCCTTCGTGGCAGCGTTCGGATTGCTCCTGGCGCGCCGCATCGTCGAGCCCGTCTCCGATGTCGCGACGGCGGCGGAATCGGTCTCGATGGGGCGTTTCTCCGCCCGTGCGCCGGTGCTCGAATCCGCACCGGCCGAACTCCAGCGCCTGGCCAACCACTTCAACGCGATGGCCGAGCGCCTGGAGGCCTACGACCGCGAACTGCAGGACTCCAGCGCCGCGATCGCCCACGAGCTTCGCACGCCGCTGACTGCGGCAATGGGGCGGCTGCAGGGCATCGTCGACGAGGTGTTCCCGCTCGATGAAAGGCAGATCCGGACCGTGCTCGATCAACTGGGGCAGATCAACCGCATCATTGGCGATCTCCAGGTGCTGTCATTGGCCCAAGGTGGTCGCCTGCAGCTGGAAATGACGGAGTTCGACCTGCACGGTTTCGTCGAGGAGCGCCTCTCATGGGCTCTTCCTTCCCTTCAGGAACGCGGCATGACGGCGGCCAACCATGTGAGCGGGAAAGAGACGGTGCGCGCCGACAGGGGCAGGCTGGGCCAGGTCCTTTCGGCGCTGGTCGACAACGCGGTGCGCTATGCGAGCGACGGCCGCCTGGTGGAGATCGACTGCCGTGCAGATGCATCCACACTCGAACTGATCGTGCGGGATCGAGGCAAGAGTGCTTCGGTGGACGACGTGTCGCGTTTCTTCGAGCGCTTCTGGCGCAGCGAACGGTCGCGCTCCCGCTACGCGGGGGGAACCGGCCTGGGGCTCTCCGTCGTGCAGGCGATCTGCAAGGCACACGGCGGCGAGGCAAAAGCCGCCGCGCGACCAGGGGGCGGGCTGGAGATCCGGATCTGCCTGCCGCGCGATCAAGGCCTGCGCAGATCGATCGGCGGATAAGCGTTCTTTCCCTTGAGGGAGGAAGGCGCGGTTCGCCTGCCTGGGGAGCAGCGACGCGATGCGCGGCCTTCGCCAGGGAGGCCGCTTGACCAATCCTTGATGCTGCACCCACCGATCTTCGATGAAGCATCGGCAACATCGCGGCATGAATCACTTCCAGGGCCTCGGGAACCGCACGCCGCTGCCGCTTCCGGAAACGCAGGTCCGCCCCTCCTGCCACACCTCAAGGACTTCAATGCAAGGATCTTTCATGAAGAACCCGCAACGCAAAAGACTGTGTTCATCCGCAATGGCTGCGCTCTTGCTGCTGGCAGCGGGGTCCGCGACCGCTGGCGTGACCTGGTCCATTGGCATCAGTTCCCCGACTGTGGTCATGGCGCCCCGGCCGCCGGCCGTGGTCTATGAAGCCGCACCGGCCTACGTGGTCCCAGCGCCCGTGTACCCGGTCGCACCGCGGGTCGTCGTTGCGCCGCCGGTCATCTATCAGCCGCCGTCCGTCGCCCTGCGCGTCGACCATGACCACGGCCCTTACTACTACCATAGGCACGACGACGACTGCGATGACGACTGAAGCTCGCCGATGAGTGCCGCGGCGTGAGACGCCGCGCGAAACGCGCCCGCCCTGAAGTCATTGTCCAACCGCGGGGTCGTCGCTCGCCCGCGTCGCTGCCCATCACGCCTGTTGCATTGGCGGCGGCAGAACTCCATTGCTCCGATGAACGCCTTGCCCCCAGGCCTTTCCCCCTTTGCCACCGACATGTGGCGTCTTCTGAAACCCTTCGCCGGTGTCGCCGCGGTCGCGACGCTCATCGGCAGCGTCGGTGGCCTGGCCACGGCCGCGTTGCTGGAGCAGATCAATTCGGCTCTGCACGGTAGTGCGGCCATTTCCGTTTCCGCCATCGCCGGACTCGCGGTCCTGGCCGTGTTCGCCGTAGGGGGGCATACGGTGGCAGGCGTCCTCAACAGCGTGACGGGTCAGCGGGTGGTCGCAGCCCTTCGCAAGGACGTCTCCCTGCGGATCATGGGCGCGCCGATCGCAACCGTCGAGCGCATGAAGAGCCACCGGCTGCAGGCCATCCTCAACGAGGACATCGACACCATCAGCGACTTCACGTCGGAGTTCGCCGGCCATGCTTCGGCCCTCGCGGTCACGGCGGGCTGCGCGATCTATCTGTTCAGGCTCTCGCCCGTTCTTTTCCTCGTCAGCGCGCTCGCGCTGGTCGTGGGCATCTGGATCAATTTCGCCGCGGCAAGGGCCTGGAGCCGCAACTTCGAGAAGGCCCGGGCCGGCGAGGATGAACTGCAGAAGCACTACCGCAGCGTCGTGGAGGGCGCCAAGGAGCTCCGGCTCAACCGAATGCGCCGTGCCCAGGTGCATGGCATGCGCCTGTCGGGTGCCGCGGATCTCGTCGCGCGGCTCAAGGCCCGGGCGCTCGGCCTGTTCTGGGCCGCCGAGGGTACGAATTCGGCGATCTTCTTCCTGGTCGTCGTCTGGATCCTGGCCGCACGTCCGTCGCTGGGAATCGATGCCCAGGTCGTCAGCGGCTTCATCATCGTGCTGCTCTTCGTCAAGGGACCGATCGAGGAGCTGGCCGCCCTGCTGCCTTTTCTGAGCCAGGCGCAGGTGGCTTTTCGCCGGATCGCGCGCCTGTCGGCGGAATTCCGCAAGGAACCGCACGCCGCCGGCCCTTCGCAGCCTGCATTTCTCGCGAGCCACATCGAGCTGCGGCAGGTCCGCTACCGTTTCGAAGCGCGGCAGGAAGGCGCCAAGCCCTTCGAGGTGGGGCCGATCGACCTCAGGCTCCGGCGCGGCGAGACGCTGTTCATCGTCGGCGGCAACGGCAGCGGGAAGACGACCCTCGCCAAGTTGCTCCTTGGCCTCTATCAGCCGAGCGAAGGACAGCTTCTGCTCGACGGAGTCCCCGTGGACGACCGCAGCCGCGAAGCCTATCGCGGGCTCTGCTCCGCCATCTTCTCCGACTACCACCTGTTCGATGAACTGGTCGCGCAGGATGCCGAGCACATCCGGTGCGCCGGCGAACTGATGGAGCGGCTGGGAGTCGCGGACAAGGTCCAGCTCGTCGACGGCATGTTTTCCACGACGGACGTCTCGACGGGCCAGCGCAAGCGCCTCGCGCTCGTCCATGCCTGGCTGGAAGACCGCCCGGTGGTCATGTTCGACGAATGGGCCGCGGACCAGGACCCGGAGTTCCGCAGCGTCTTCTATCGCGAGCTGCTGCCGGAACTCAAGCGCGAGGGCAAGACCCTGATCGTGGTCTCGCATGACGACCGCTACTTCGACGTCGCGGACCGCGTGATTCGGATGAGCGCGGGTCGGATCGTCGAGGCGTTCGTCCCGCCTGGGAAGCCGAAGTCATCCAGGGCGTTCGTGGCGGATGTCCGATAGGGCACGCTGCGGCTGCATTGCCGTAGCCGGACCAACGACGACAGCTGCGCGAACCGACCGAGCCTCAGAGCCTTTGCTGGGATGCGGCAACGCGAATGCCCCCGCAGACACACCCCAATCATTTGTCGTTGAAGCTTGCTCGATGTTTATCCCGAAGACAACCTGGGCAGGCCGCTGACTCCCTATTTGACTTCAGTTGCCGGTTCGGTAAGTTGGCCGCTCCAAGCTTCAACCAACTGCTGAACCAACTCCGCGACAACGCGGCTCGCCGGCGAGAGCTTGCCCTGCTTGGGAAAAGCCAACGTCACATGTCGGACCAGGTCGGGCTTCACCAGCTTGCTGGCTTGCAGACGGCCACTCTGCAGCTCGGCAGTCATCGAGTACGGACCGAGCACCGAGTACAGGCCCGGCGTCCGGGCCACCAGTTCCTTCTGCACCGTCAATGAGTCCGCCTCGGCGACGGATACGAGCTTGAACCCGAGGCTGCGTGCCGCCTCATCGAGTGCTTCGCGCCAATGACTGGGCCTGCGCGGAAGGACCAACTGCAGTCCGGACAGACGAGAAAAATTAACGGTGGCCTCCCGTGTGATCTCGTCACCAGGGGCAGAGACCAGGTACGTATGCGCGACGCTCAACAGCTTCTCCTCTCGGCCGCTCGGGCGGTTGAAGCGAAAGAGAACCGCCATATCGACAGCACCACTGTCCAGCAGCGTGTCGAGTTCAGTGCCTTGCGACTCGGTGATGTTGAGACGGATACCCGGGTGCTCCGAACGTAGCCGCTCGAACAACCGGGTCACCAGTGGATGTGCGCCTGAAGGAATGATGCCCATCCGGACTTCACCGAGCAGCTTGCCTGATTCCGTGCGCAGTTCCTCCGTAAGGCGTTCCGTTTCCTGCAGCCATGAGCGCAGTCGCACCACAGCCCTTGCGCCCAGTTCGGTCAGGGTCACACCGCGGCCGGTGCGGCGAAAGAGCGGGCCGCCCAGTGCCGCTTCGAACTCGCTGATCTGGCGACTGACATGCGATTGCACCGTCTGGCGGCGTGCAGCCACCTTGCTGAGGCTACCGGCCTCGACCACTTCGAGGAAGAGCCTGACGCTTGCGACGTTCATAGGGATTTCCCTTAAGAGCCATGCCTAAATTGGCAACTCTGAAACGCCTGAATTCTATCTAGGCGGATGGCTCGCCGATTTCTACATTTGGTCCAGCGCTCCACAAGGGCATACGAAATTCCAAACCCGCAGAGATCTATTCCAAGGAGATACCTTGAAACTCGCCAGCTTCAAACACGACGGACGAGCTACCTACGGAGTGGCACAGGCAGACCGCTATCTGCAGCCCCCGGCCGACTTTCTGAGCCGCTATCCGGACCTCGCAGCGGTGCTGCGCGCCAACGCACAACGCGAACTCGAACAGGCCGCAATCAGCAGTGGTATTTCAATTCAGGCCGCAGCGACGCAGGCCCTGCCGGTCCTGCCCACCCCGCAGAAGTTCATCTGCGTCGGCCTGAACTACAAGACCCACGTCGCCGAGACGAAGCGCGACGACAGCGCATACCCCGCCCTGTTCGTGCGCTTCGCGGATTCACTGGCCGCGAATGGGGACGTCGTGCATCGCCCGTCTTTCTCGGAGCGCTTCGATTGGGAGGGCGAGCTCGCCGTCGTCATCGGCAAGGGAGGGCGTGCGATCTCTCAGGAACAAGCCTTCGACCATGTTGCCGGCTACGCGTGCTTCAACGACATCACCGTGCGCGACTGGCAGCGCCACACGCACCAGTGGACGCCGGGCAAGAACTTTCCCGGAACCGGTCCGCTGGGCCCCTGGCTCGTGACCGCCGACGAAGTCCCGGACGTCAACGCCTTGACCCTCGAGACGCGCCTCAACGGCGAAGTCATGCAGAAGGCTTCGCTTGCCGACCTGCTCTTCACCATCCCGGTGCTGATCGAATACATCTCCCGCTTCACCCCCCTGTCCCCTGGTGACGTGATTGCCACCGGCACGCCCGGTGGCGTGGGCGACCGCCGCACGCCGCCTGTGTACATGAAGGACGGCGATGCGGTCGAGGTCGAAATCACCGGCCTCGGCATTCTCAAAAATCGCATCGGTACCGCGGCCTGACCGCACGAAATCACCATGGCAAACAAATCCCAGGCGGTGCCTCCCGCCAGCGCCAAGCTGCGCATCGCGGTCGACATCGGCGGCACGTTCACCGACATGGCGGCTTTCGATGAAGTCTCCGGCAAGCTCCTGTTCGGCAAGGCGCTGTCCACGCACGGGCAACTCGTGGACGGTATCCAGCACACGCTGGACAGCGCCGACATCGACGTGCACAACGGCAATCTTTTTCTGCACGGCTCGACCATCGCGATCAACACGCTGCTCGAGCGCAACGGTGCCAAGACGGCGCTGCTGATTACCGAAGGGTTCCGCGACATCTACGAGATCGGCCGCGTCAATCGCCCCGACGCGTACAACCTCTTCTTCAACAAGCATACGCCGCTGGTCAAGCGCTCCTTGCGCTTCGAGGTTGCGGAACGGCTGCGCGCCGATGGCAGCACGCACAAGCCGCTCGACGAGGCGGCCGTGCGCGAACTCGCGCGAGAACTGTGCGGACAGGGCATCGAGGCGGTCGCCGTGCTGTTGCTTCACTCCTATCGCAATCCCGCGCACGAGCAGCGCGTCAAGCAGATCCTGCAGGAGGAACTGCCTGGTGCGTTCGTCAGTGCCTCGCACGAACTCTCGCAGGAGTACCGGGAGTTCGAGCGCGTCTCCACCGTCGTGGCGAATGCCTACGTCGGCCCTCGCGTGTCGGCCTACCTCGGCGAACTGGAGAAGCATCTTGCCAAGGGCGGATTCGAGGGCGACTTCTACGTCGTGCAGTCCACCGGCGGGCTCTTTCCCAGCGAGCATGCCAGGCGAGACTGCGTGCGCATGCTGGAGTCGGGCCCGGCGGCCGGCGTCATCGGCGCGCAGGCCATCTGCACCCAGCTCGGCATGGGGGATGCAATCGCCTTCGACATGGGTGGCACGACAGCCAAGGCCGGCGTGATCAGCGAGGGGCGCCCTCTGACGACGGGCTCGGCACTCATCGGTGGCTACGAACGCGCGCTGCCGATCCAGATCCCGATGATGGACATCCACGAAGTGGGCACCGGCGGCGGCAGCATTGCGCGCGTTGAAACCGGCAGTGCACTGCGTGTCGGCCCCCGGAGCGCCGGCTCGATTCCGGGGCCTGTGGCCTACGGCCGCGGCGGCACCGAACCCACCGTGACGGACGCCAACCTGCTGCTGGGCCGGCTCGACGCCGACCACTTCCTGGGCGGCGAACTCAAGCTCGACATGGCCGGCTGCGAACGCCAGATGCGCGAGCGCGTCGCCGGGCCGCTGGGGCTGGATCCGACCGAGGCGGCCGACGGCATCCTTCGCATTGCCGTGACGCAGATGTCGCACGCTGTGAAGGCGGTGACCACGGAGCGCGGCCTTGATGCCGGCAGCTTCACCATGGTGGTCTACGGCGGTGCGGGGCCCCTGCACGCTTCGGCCATTGCGCGCGAGATCGGCATTCGCAAGGTGCTCATCCCCTTCGCTCCCGGCTACTTCTCGGCCTACGGCATGCTGTTTTCCGATTTGCGCTACGACTACGTGCGCTCGGTGTTCCGCAAGCTCAACGACGTGTCATTCGAAGAGATCGAATCGCTCTACCAGGGGATGGAAGACGAGGGCCGCGCCGCGCTGGCGCAGTCCGGTGTCAAAGCCGACGGGATCGTCATCGAGCGCGCTGCCGACATGCGGTATGTCGGCCAGGAACACGCTGTGACCGTCGACCTCCCGATGGCCTTCTTCGAGAGCAAGGACCGTTCTGCGATCAAGCGTCAGTTCGACGAACTTCACAAGGTTCGCTACGGCACCTCTGCGCCGAAGGAACCTGCTGACCTGGTGAGCCTGCGCGTCACGGTGCTGGGCACCATGAAGAAGCCGCCAAAGCACAGTGTCGAGGCGGGCTCCGAGCAGCCCGAAAAGGCAGCCCTGCGCGTCGTCAAGCGGGTGTATTTCCGTTCGGGAGGCTGGGCGGACACGCCAGTCTACAAGCGCGACCTGCTGCTCTCGGGCAACGTCGTGGCAGGGCCTGCGCTGATCGAGGAGCACGCCTCCACCACCGTGGTGCAGCCGGGCGATGAATTGCGCGTCGACGAACTGGGCAACCTTCAAATTTCCATTGGGAGCGACAGGACATGAGCAACCCGCACGACAAGCCGATCGACCCGGTCACCGTCGAGATCATCCGCAACGGCTTGTACGCGGTCACGGAGGAGATGAAGACCAACCTCACGCGTACCGCCTACAACCTCATCATCTACGAGGCGCTGGACTTCACGGTCGGCCTGTTCACCAAGGAGGGCGACACCGTCTCGATCGGCCTGGGCCTGCCGATGTTCATCCGTGGCATGTCCGAGACGGTCAAGGCGAAGATCAAGCACTTCGGCTACGAGAACATCCTGCCGGGCGACATCCTCGTCACGAACGACGCGTACACCACGGGCAGCCATCTGAACCACTTCACGTTCACGATGCCCATATTCCACGAGGGCAAGCTGGAAGGCTTTACCTGCTGCATGGCGCACTGGCTGGACGTGGGCGGCACGCTGGGCAACGTGACCACCGATATCTTCAGCGAAGGGATCCAGATCCCCATCCTGAAGTATCAGCGCGAGGGCGTGGTCAACCAGGACCTGATCGACATCATTGCGATGAATGTGCGGCTGGCCGAGCGGGCCCTGGGTGACCTGCGTGCCCAGATCACGGCCATCACCACCGGCGAGCGCCGCTACGTCGAGCTGCTGCAGCGCTACGGCGCCGAGGCGGTGAATGGTTCGATCCGCCAGATCATGGATTCATCCGAAGCGGTGGCGCGCAAGAACACGCTGTCGATTCCAGACGGAGTCTATGAAGCCGAGTCCTTCATGGATGACGACGGCCTGGAGATCGGCAAGCGCATTCCGATCCACGTCAAGGTGACGGTCGCGGGCGACGAGATGACCGTGGACCTGTCGGACGTCAGCAAGCAGGTGCGCGGCTTCTACAACTCCGGCTTCACGACAGGCATCGCTTGTGCGCAGGTGGCCTACAAGTGCCTGACCACGCCCGCCGACTACCCGGTCAACGACGGCAGCTTCCGGTCGCTCAAGGTCATCATGCCGATGGGCACGGTGATCAGTGCCGAGCGGCCATACCCGATGCGGGTTTGGATGACGTTCCCGATGACGGTGATCGACACCATCTTCAAGGCGCTCGCACCTGCCATTCCCGACCGCTCCATTGCCGGCCACCATGCCGACCTGGTGTTCCCCAATATCCACGGCATCTCGCCGGAAGATGGGAGGCTGTTCATCGTGGGCATTGGCCCGCTGGGCGGCGGCTGGGGTGCCAAGAGCACCGAGGACGGCGTCTCGGTCACCGTCTGCATCAACGACGGCGACACGCACAACAGCCCGACCGAGCAGCTGGAAGCCAAATACCCGGTGCTGGTGGAGAAGTACGAGATCCGCAGGGACAGCGCCGGCGCCGGCAAGTACCGTGGCGGGCTGGGTGCCGAGATGGTGGTGCAGGCGTTGTCGCCGTTCACCGTCACCACGCGCATCGACCGGGTGCATTGCAAGCCCTGGGGGTTGGAGGGTGGTGGCGATGCCATGGGCAACGGCCTGGCGGTACGCCACAAGGGCGAGTGGAAGACCGACCATCTGAACGCCAAGATCTTCAATGTGCGGCTGGAGCGCGGAGACGCCTACAAGATGCTGTCTGGCGGCGGCGGCGGCTTCGGCGACCCGTTGGAGCGTGACGTCGACCTGGTGGCCGAGGACGTGCGCGAAGGCTATGTGAGCGCGGAAGTCGCCCGCGAGGTCTACCGCGTGGCGCTGGATTCGCGCGGCGAGGTGGACAGGAACGCCACGCAAGGTCTGCGCCGCGCTCCCGGGAAAGCCGCGAGCATCCCGTCGCCTGCGCTCGCCTGGGACGGTCAGTGATCGCAGTCATGGCCGACGAGGTCTCGCAGCGCGCCGACCGCCTGTTGTCGCTGTGGAGCGAACTGTCGATGCTCCATGTGGCGTTGGGCGGTGCCTGTGCTTGCGGCACAGGCGGCATCAGCCTGCGGCTCGATGACTTCGAACTCGACATCGTCGGCTACCTCGAAGACAACGCCCTGCGATCGGGCATTGCGGAGGTAGTCGATTTCTTCGGCGACCTGCAGAAGGCAGGGATGCCACCGCAGCCGTTGCGCCAGATTCTGGAAGACGCTCGCAACGACCGGCTCTCGGCGGCAGTGGCCGAATGGCTGCTGCCCAAGCTGGAGAAGACCTTGCGCTCCTTCGCAGAGCTGCACGGACCCAGGGCGCGGGACTGACCATGGGCGGACATTTCTCTTCCTTGCTGGCCGAGCCTGAAGCGCTTGCCGCCCGGGTGCCGGTGACCGTGCTCACGGGTTTCCTTGGCAGCGGCAAGACCACGCTGCTGAACGCGCTGCTGCGCGAGCCCGAGCTCCATGGTGTCGCCGTCATCGTCAACGAATTCGGCGAAGTGGGGATCGACCACGACCTGATCGCACAAGCCCATGACGACACCGTGCTGCTTGCCAACGGCTGCCTGTGTTGTGCCGTACGGGGCGATCTTGTCGACGCGCTGGGCCGGCTCGCCGCGCGAACGGATCGTCCATTGCGCCATGTGCTGATCGAAACCAGCGGCTTGGCCGATCCCGGTCCGATCATCCGCACGCTGACGGGCGACGCCGGAATCCGCGCGCGATTCGCACTGGGTCGGCTCGTGTGCACCGTCGATGCGGTGCTGGCCATGGGGACACTGGACCGTCACTTGGAATCGGTTCGGCAGATCGCGGTCGCGGACGACCTGTTCCTCACAAAGACCGATTTGCTGGAAGCCGCATCACCTCCAACGGCCTTGCTCGAGCGCGTGCGTGGCATCAACGCCGCGGCGCCTTGGCGTACCGGCCGCGAGGAACAGCTGCGCTTGCTCGCTCATCTCGTACGCACGGCCTCGGGCAGCGATGTGGATGTGGACGAGACGCCTTTTTACAGGCCGTCAGCGCAGGCAGCGCAGGCCGCGCAGCCTGCCACACAGCACAGGGATGGCATCTCGTCGTTCATGGTGGTTCGCGATGTCGCGTTGCCGCGCGCTGCGTTCTCCGCCTGGCTGGACATGGTCATCGCGATGCGCGGCGAGGACCTGCTGCGCGTCAAGGGGCTGGTGCAGCTTGCCGAAGAGCCCGATCGCCCCATGGTCATCCACGGCGTGCAGCACCTCTTTGCGCCACCGGAATTTCTTGCGGCCTGGCCCAGCCCGGATCGGCGTACGCGGATCGTCTTCATTACCCGCGGCGTCGATGCGGAGTCCCTGGACGAAACGTTGGACGTGATGGTGCGCCGGCATATCCGGCGAGACGGACCCAGGCCAGCAGGCGCGCCGCCCTGATCCGCCGCTCCAACACTCGAACAGAAAAGATTCCGGAGACAAGATGACAGTCGATTCGCCCCAGACGGGACAGAGCAGGAGCGCCATTCAACAGGCTGCCGGACTGCTGTTTCGCATCGAGAACGTGCCGTTCAGCCGCTGGCACACCAAGGCCCGCATCATCATGGGCAGCGCCACTTTCTTCGACGCGTTCGATGCGCTCGCACTGGCGTTCGTGCTGCCGGTCCTGATCGGGCTCTGGCACCTCTCGCCGCTGCAGGTGGGCATGCTGATCGCCTCCGGCTACGCGGGTCAGGTCATCGGTGCTCTCCTGTTCGGATGGCTCGCGGAACGCTACGGCCGGGTGCCGAGCGTCACGGCGACCGTGGCCCTCATGTCGGTAATGAGCATCGCATGCGCGACGGCCGGCAGCTTCGACGTGCTGTTTGCACTGCGCTTCCTGCAGGGCATCGGCGTCGGCGGCGAGGTGCCGATCGCGGCTGCCTACATCAACGAACTCTCCCAGGCGAGGGGACGCGGCCGCTTCTTCATCCTCTATGAACTGATCTTTCCCCTGGGGCTGCTCGCGGCGGCCCAGGTCGGCACATTCGTTGTGCCTCGCCTCGGCTGGGAATACATGTTTCTCGCCGGCGGCATCCCGGGGCTGCTCATCCTGGTCTTCATGGCGCGCCTGCCGGAATCTCCCCGCTGGCTCACCTCGAAGGGAAGGTTTGCCGACGCCGAGCGTGTGATCGCCGGCATCGAGGCGAGCACCCCGAGGCGGAGCCTGGACATCACGCGAGAGAAGGACCAGGTGGCGGCGCGCATTGCCGCCCTCGCGACCGGGTTGGCCAACACCCGAAAGGGGTCGTGGAAGGAACTGTTCTCACCGCTGTACCGACCACGCACGCTGGTCGTCTGGGTGCTGTGGGCGTCCTCCTACTTTGTGGCCAACGGCATCAACAACTGGTTGCCCACGCTCTACCGCACGGTCTATCACCTGCCGCTGCAGGAGTCGCTGCGCATGGCGTCTCTGACGAATGTTCTCAGTACCTGCGCCGTGCTGGTATGCGCCTTGATGGTCGATCGCGTCGGCCGGCGCCGGTGGGCGACCTCCAGCTTCCTGGTCAGTGGCCTGTTGCTCGGCCTCCTCGCCGCGATCGGGGCCGGCAGCCCCTGGTCGGTAGTGGTGCTGGCGTCCACGGCCTACGCGGTGATGGGCACGACCACCGTGCTGCTCTATCTCTATACGCCGGAGATCTACCCAACCCGGATGCGCGCGATCGGAACGGGATTGGCGACATCGTGGCTGCGCGTGGCATCGGCCACCGCTCCCGCCATCGTCGGGATCGTCCTGACTTCCCATGGCATCGCGACGGTCTTCCTGATGTTCGCGCTGGCCAACGTGGCCGGATTCTTCGCGGCGCGGCGCATGGTCGAGACGGCCAACCGTGCGCTCGAGGAGATCTCGCCGTGACCAACCCAAACCAAAACGAACTGGAGACGTGATGAGAATCCCAAGCCTGATTGCCCTCGCTGCGATCTTTGCGGCACCCGCGGGGGCGCAGACTGCCAAGTTCCCGGATCGAATGATCCGGATCATCGTTCCCTTTGCCGCAGGCGGCGGGGTCGACTCCACGGCTCGGCTGGTCGCCAACAGGTTGCAAACCCAATTCGGTGTCTCGGTGATCGTGGAGAACCGCGCCGGCGCGAACGGTGTGCTTGGCGGCAAGGCAGTGCAGGCAGCGGCCAACGATGGCTACACGCTGCTGTTCTCGGCGGCCACCCATGTCCTCGCCAAACAGGTGCTGAGCAACGCACCTTACGACCCGGTCGTCGATTTCGCCCCCGTGGCACGCGTCGCCGAGGCGCCGTTGATGCTGGTGATCGCGCCGCAACTCGAAGTGCAGAAGTTGCCGGAACTGCTTGCCGCCGCGAAGCAGACGACCTGGACGGCCGCGATCCCGGCGGCTGGCGCGCCGAGCCACCTGGCCACGCTTCTGCTGGCCAAGCAGGGCAACGTCACATTCAGCTTCGTTCCCTACAAGGGCACGCAGCCCGCGCTGGTCGATGTCGCGGGTGGCCATGTGCAGCTGATGCTGGACTCGATGATCTCGGTGCTGCCGTTGGCGAAAGCCGGCCGCGTCAAGCCCGTCGCGATTACCTCGCCGAAACGCAGTCCGCTCGCGCCGGACGTACCGACGGCGCAAGAAGGCGGGTTGCCCGGCTTGACCTATGCGTCCTGGTACGGCATCTGGGCGCCGAGGGGCACGGCACCGGAGCGCGTGCAACTTCTCAACAAGGCGATCAACGCCTCCGTCAACGAGCTCACCAGATCCGGCGCATTCGCGGGCCTGGGCATCGACCCCGTGAACCAGGATGCAGATCAATTCGCTCGCTACATCACAGGGTACGTAACCCAGAGCGCCGACCTCCTGAAAAGCGCGGGCTTCAAGCCCGAGTGAGGTCCCCCTTGCTTTTCCCCGCCCACCAAAAAACTGGAGACATCCATGAAAACCGCCTTCGTGGCAACAGCGCTGCTGTCCTCTGCCGCCGCTGCTTCCGCTCAATCGTCCGTGACGCTTTTCGGCGTTGTGGACGCTGCCATCAGCCACTACACAGCTCGAAGCGAGTTCTACAACGACTCCGGCCGCATCATGCCGCCCCCCGCAAATGGCAATGCGGTCACCCGAACTCAAACGGTCCTGTCCAATAGCGCCAACTCGAACAGCCGGATGGGGTTCCGCGGAACCGAAGACCTTGGCGGTGGCCTGGCCGCCAGCTTCTGGCTTGAATCTCCACTCGCCAACGATTCGGGCGCGGGCGGACTGACCAGCTTCTCCCGTCGCTCGACAATCAGCCTCTCCGGCGGCTTCGGAGAAATCCGGCTCGGGCGCGATTTCACGCCGACCTTCTGGAACGATTCGGTGTTCAGTCCGTTCAGCACGATCGGCGTCGGGGCAAACGTGATATCCACGGTAGGAACGAATCTGGCCATCGCCAGGGGACCGGGTTCCGCTGTCGCGGCTTCCGACAACTACCTGCGCACCAGCAACAGCATCGGCTACTTCCTGCCGCCCAACCTCGGTGGCTTCTACGGCCAGCTGCAATATGCGCTGCACGAGAACGTTGCGCAGAGCGGCTTGCCTGGAAGCCCGACACGAAAAGGGCAGTTTGCCGGCGGGCGTTTCGGCTATGCCTCCGGACCGCTCGACGTCGCTGTGGCCTATGGGCAAAGCACCGCGGCGGATGCCACTGCCGTGAATGCGCTCGGACTCCCCACCGGCGTGGGAGCGAACGAAAAGATCAAGACGTTCAATCTCGGAGCCTCCTACAACTTCGGGGTTGTCAAACTCTTCGGTGAACTGTCGCGGGTCAAGGATCAGTCGACCACGACGGCGCCATCTGGTTTGGGCACCCTGCTCGTCGTCCGCGACGTCGACAAATACAACGGTGGTCTCGTCGGGGTCACGGTTCCAGTGGGCCCAGGGTTGATCAAAGCAGCTTATTCCCGGGTCAAGTTCGACAATGACCTGGGGCCGCTGGCGACGCCATTCATGCCGCGTCGCGACGCTTCCGTCAGCAAGTTCGCGATCGGATACGAACATAACCTCTCCAAGCGGACGGCACTGTATGCAACGGTTGCCTGGATCCGGGCAAAGGATGCGCAGAACAATGCCGCGATCATCGGCGCGGCCACCGGAACTGCGCCCTATCTGTCGACCGGTGCGGCGGGTGGTTCGGGCTACGCACCGAGCCGGTCTACGGGATACGACTTCGGGATCCGGCACGTGTTCTGAGGTGCGCCGATATCTGGCTGCGTTCTACAGTCGCACCGGTCGGTCATCGATCGATCTTGAGGTCACGATTCGCATGTTCCTCACTCCGACCTGCGAGTTCCTTTCGGACCCGGTCGACATGGCATCACTGCAGCCGGACCAGCGATGACAGCTGCGCAAACCGCTGCGGGGATCGGAAGCGCAGATGGAGCGCATAGATCGCCGCCAGCAATCCGGCTGCCAGCACGCTGAAAGCCAACGCGTAGCTCGGTCCGGGCGGCAGCCCCGACAGGAGCTGGACGTGGGTGATCATCTGCCACAGGAAGAACGTCAGCACGGCCGCGCTGATCACCGGTGCAAGCAGCGATCGCCAGCGCGAGACCTTCATCGGATGCTTTCGGAAGAATGCGATGACGGCCAGCGCGGCGAGCACCTGGCAGGTCAACACGCCGATCGCCGACGGAACGCTCGCCCAGGGCAGGGCCTGAAGCATCGGATCCAGGCCCGCCATCGCACACAGCAGAACCAGCATCACCGATATGCACAGCGTTGCCGCGGACGCCACGTGCGGGGATCTGTGCCTGTGGTGCGTGCGGGACAGGCGGCTCCAGACAAGGCCGCAGACGGCGAGCGCGTGCCAGTATCTCGCCAGCACGTTCGTGAAACTCAGTACAGCGGCAAAGAGACTGGTGATGACCAGCACCGCGCCGATCTTGGCCGCGGTGGGTCCGGCCAGGGTCGAGAACATCGATAGCCACATGCCGCCGGGATCGTTTGTTGCCACGGCCACCGCCTGCGAGAGGCCGAAATGATTCAGCATCAGCAGGATGGACCCCGCATACAGAATGCCGATGAATGCGATCGACAGGTACATCGCTCGAGGCACCGAGCGTCGAGGGTCCCTGGCCTCCTGCGAGTAGATCGCCGCAGTTTCGAAGCCCATGAACGATGCGACGACGAAGATCAGCGAAGGCCCGAACCCGGGGGTGAACACGGCCTGCGGCGAGAACGGCGCGAGGGACAGCGAGTGGCCGACGGGCCGCAGGTTGAAGACTTCGAGAAGGTCCGCCAACAAGATGGCGCCGACCTCCGACAGCATCAGGATCAAGAGCAGTCGCCCGCTGAACTCGATGCCGCGTACGCAAAGCAGGTGCGCACCCACGGCGCAGCCCATGGCCCAGGCCCACCATGGCGCGTCAAGGCCCAGTGAAGCCATCGCGATGTGGACGAAGTGCCCCAGCATCGCATAGCAGGCCAGCAGGATCGCGATGTACGACAACACCGCGATGCTTGCGCCCCCGATGCCCGGAATGGTGCCCAGGCCCTTGGTGATGTAGGCGTAGAAGGCGCCGCCGTTCTCCACATGAGGACTCATGGCGCAGAAGCCGACGGCAAAAAGCAGATACGCAGCACAGACGATGGCGTAGGAGCCGGGCAGACCGATGCCATTGCCCAGCGTGATGCTCACGGGCACACCGCCTCCCATGGAGGTCAGCGGGCCATTCGTCGTGATCACCATCAGGAAGATGCCGAACCAACCGATCGCATCCCGCTTGAGGCCCGTGTGTTCCGCTGGCGGACTCGCTGGTTCAGACATCGCATGCTCCTTGCGCATAAATCGTGGACCTGCCCATCGGCCTAGGAGGTACCGAAATCGCCCATGCCATACATGTCGGCCGCGATGACCCAGGATGCCCCTTGCCTGCGCCAGGCCGTGAGCGATCGTAGCGTGATCAACTCGCCGGCCGGCCCGTCTGCCGGTGGAGAAGTCCACTCCAGCCAGGTGACAGCCGCGCCTTCCGAGAGCTCCATCGTCCGCACGGAGCGAATCGAGAGCTTGGGCGTCATCTTGAGCATGTCCGTGAGCGCTGGCAGCAAGTCGGCACCCACGGTGATGCCGGGAGCGCCCTCGCCGCTGACGCTCGCGTCCGGCGCGAACATCTCCTGCTGCAGCAAGCGAGCGTCGCCTTGGCGGCACAAGGTCTGAAGTCTTTCGATGGCCTGTTCCAGTGTCATTGCTTTGTCTTCCTTTGAAAAACGGTGTTTCGGATCGGGGGCTCTTGGGACTCTTATTGCTACTGCGATCGCAAGAATTCGAGTGCATCCCTGGCACCTCGAATCCCGTCTTCGATCGCGCCATCGATGAACCCCCTCCAGCCGGTGGCCCAATCGGTGCTGGCGAAGAAGAGCGGCGGCGCCGGGGTCTGGAGCGTTGCCAAAACCCTGGAGGTCTGGTTCGGCGAGAACCAGGTCCAGCCTCCCTTGGCGTACGGGTCGTGCGTCCAATCGTGCGCAACGACCTCCTGCACATTGATTCCCGGTAGGAATTTGCGCAGTTCTGCTTCGACCACGCGGATATCCCGAAGATCGACCGCATCGTCCGGCCCGAAGCCGACCAGGACGGACTTGCCGTCGACCTCGCGATCGGCGACCACCATGGTCAGCGGATTGGGATACGGCGCAAAGCCGACCCACGCGCCGACATTGCGATCGACACGGGCAATGAATTTCGTGCCCGCGCAGACATGTCGTTCGCGATGTGCAGCCAAGCGTGCTTCTGGCGGCTTTGGCACGAAGTCGATGTCGCTCAACACGTTCATCGGAACCGCGACGACCACCGCCTTGCATCCGACGGAAAAGCTCTTCGCCTGGATCCGGACCTTGCCTTCCACCGTTTCAACGCGGGTGACCGGCTCTCCGAGCGCCAGATCGGCATTCGAATCCTTCAGCAGCGCAAACGCCAGCGCGGACGTGCCTTTCGCGATCTTGTAGCGTCCCAGGCGCTTGAGCAGCGAGTCCGCCGAGTAGTCGCCCAGCGCCCACCAGCGCAACTGGTCATACAGGCCGCCTTTTGACGGATCGGTCGCGGCGTTCATGGAGATGAACGAGAGCAGCAGGTCGCGTTGCCGGCCCGACACGGGCGTATCTCTGAATCGGTCTGTCAGGCTCTGGCCATCGAAGCCCGACAGCAGGTTGGAGGAATCGACATGAGGGTTCGCGAATGCGATCCGGCCGTTCGCTCCATCCACGTTGCAGTACGCGCTCAGCGCCGCGTCGAGGTCATTGCCCATCGCTTCCGCGGAGTCCGTCACCAGACCCTCGGCAGTCAGCAGGCTGATCGAGTCGGCCGTGCCGCTGACGGATTCGGTGGTGTCCAGCCCGTATCGATGCAGTTCATTCCAGACGTACGGCTGGCCCCAGTGAACCCAGGTGCCGCCGACTTCCAATTTCTGACCGTCCTGCTCCGCGGTGAAGGTCCGGCCGCCGATTCGGTCGCGCGCCTCGACGATGGCCACGCGCAAGCCCCTCAGGCCCAGCTCCCTGGCCGCCGTCAGGCCGGCAAACCCGGCGCCGATCACGACCACGTCGTAGTCGTCGTGCGGCAGGCCTTTTGCAGGAAGCGCCGCAGGCGAGGTCAAGCCGCGGCTCAACGGGAGTCCTGGCTTGATGTTGAATCCGTCTGAAGTTTTTTTCACGGGATGAATGGATGGTGTTGTGTCGGGAATGGGCGCAATGATTGCGAATCCCTTCGGGTGCAAGTAGCCGAAATCGGCAAGCGCTGCAGTGTGCGTTCCGGCCCGCCGCCATGGCAGCGGACTTGCCGATTCGGGCTAACGGACGCCGGTGATCGATGGAACCATCACCGCAGCTGGCGTGCTGAACGCGCCTGCACTCAAGCACCCAGAGACTCAACGAGGCATGCTGTGACCGACATCGAATCCCTTCTCGAAACCCTGCACTTCCCCGACGCACCGAAGATGGTTGCAGGCCCCTATCCCGGACCGCGTGCGGCCGAAGCCCTGGCGCTGTCTGCGCGCACCGAATCCATGGCACGCGGCGGCGGCCGCATGCCGGTGGTGATGGACCGCGCCTTCGGCGCCACCTTCAAGGACCCGGACGGCAGCACCTTCATCGACCTGTCGGCCGGCGTCGGCGTGAGCAGCGTGGGCCGCTGCCATCCCAAGGTGCAGAAAGCGATCGCCGAGCAGTCGCAGCACCTGATGCATGCGATGGAGGTCAACAGCACCCGCCGCACCGAACTGGCCGCGCGCCTGTCGGCCCTGATGCCCGAAGGCCTGCGCAACGACTGCATCACCTTCTTCGCGCAAAGCGGCAGCGATGCGCTCGAGGCGGCTGTGAAGTTCGCGCGGCGCGTGACGGGCCGTCATCAGATCATCGCCTTCCACGGCGGCTATCACGGCGTGTGGCATGCGTCGAACGCGCTGACCACGGGCACGGCCTACCGCAAGGGTTATGGGCCCTTCATGGGCGGCGTGATCCATGCGCCCTACCCGTACGCCTATCGCTTTCCGTTCGACACCACCCACAAGTCGGCGGAGCAGATCGCCGGCGAATACGTGGACTACCTGCTGAACACGCCCTACACGGCCGCCGACGACGTGGCCGCCGTGATCGTGGAGCCGGTGCAGGGCGAAGGCGGGTACGTTCCGCCTTCACCCGAGTTCCTGCAGCTGCTGCGCAAGGCCTGCGACCGCAGCGGCACGCTGCTGATCGTGGACGAGGTGCAGTGCGGCGCGGGCCGCACGGGCCGCATGTGGGCGGTGGAGCACTCGGGCGTGAAGCCCGACATGCTGACCTTCGGCAAGGGCATCGGCGGCGACGTTCCCATGGCCGGCATCGCCATGCGCAGCGACCTGGCCGCGCGCATTCCCGATGGCTCGGTCCCCAACACCTTCGCGGCGAACTCGCTGTCGGCCGCGGTGGCGCTTACCAACCTCGAGATCCTGCACGACCCCGAACTCGGGCTGATGCCGCGCGCGGAGCTTCTGGGCCAGGAGGTGCAGGACCGGGTGCGCGGCTTCCAGAGCCCCTACGTGGGCGAAGTGCGCGGCAAGGGCCTGATGATCGGCATCGAGCTCGTCGAGGACAAGGCCACCAAGGAGCCGCTGGCGCCGGAGAAGGTCGGCCGGATCATGGAGTACGTGCTCGGCCACGGCGTGCTGATGGTGCCCTGCGGGCGCTATGGCAACGTGATGCGCGTGATGCCGTCACTGACCATCTCGAAGCGGCTGCTGCACCGCGCGCTGGATGTCTTCGGCGAGGCGCTGGCCTCGCTCTGAACCGGCCGTGCCGCGCGCGGTACGTCCGCCTCGCCTACTGCTGGGCGATGCGGGCCGTAAGCTCCGACGCGGCGGTGGTCACCAGCGTGCACAGGTAGCTTTCCTGAAAGGCCCTGAAGCGTTCGTTGCGCCCCACCAGCGTCATGCTGCCAAGCACGCGCTGCTTCTCGTCGAAGATCGGCGCGGCCACGCCCGTGCGGCCCGGATGCAGTTCGCTTTCGCTGATGCAGTAGCCCTGCTTGCGGATCGCCAGCAGGCCCTTGGAGAAGGACTTCCATTCAAGCCCCTGCTGCTGCCCCTCGGGCGTGCTGGCATGGGCATCGAAGACGCGGCGGATCTGCCTCGGCAGCAGGTAGGCCAGCACCACGCGCGAGGTCGCGCTGTGGAACAGGTCGATGGGGCGGCCGCGGCCTCCGCCCACGGGCCCGGGGTCGGGGCCGCGGCGGATCAGCACGTTGACCACCGAGTCGCCGTACCACTCGCTGATCACGGCGTCCAGGCCCGTCTCGGCCACCAGCTTCTCGACGAGGTCGCGGCTGCGCACCAGCACCGGGTCATAGTCGGTCATCTGGTGCTCCAGCGCGATGATGCGCGGCCCCAGCGCATAGCCGCGGGGCAGGCGCACGAGAAGGCCGGCATCGCCGAGTTCGCGCAGGTAGCGGTAGGCACTGGCGGGCGTGTAGCCGAGCTGGTTGCAGATGATCTCGACGTCGATGACCGGCTGGTCGGGCCGGAAGAGATCGAGGACATCGAGCATGCGGCGAAGGCTGTTCATCGTCTGGGAAGGCTGCGGTCGTGAAACAAGAAATCGTACGGGCACGCGAAGGCGTGGTGCCCTTCATTGTCGGGCACCATCCGAGGACCTGATCGGGGCCCGCGGCGGCGCCGGATCCCCGAGGCACAGACACCTGAGACAGGACGCAAGTAAAGACCATGCCCCTTGAGAAACCCATCCACACCCCGAGGCTCGTCCTCCGGCGCTTTCGCGAGCAGGATGCCGCTGCCCTGTTCGACTACCTGCATGCGCCGACTGCGAGCTGCTTCCTGTCGCTCGCGCTCGCGGACGTCGAAGCCGCTCGGGCCGAGGCCCGAAGACGCAGTACCGACGGCGAGCACGTGGCCGTGTGCCTCCAGGAATCGGGGCAGCTCATCGGCGACCTGTTCGCCATGCAGGAGGAAGACACCTTCTCGGTCGGCTGGAACCTCAATCCGCGTTTCGGCGGCACGGGCTACGCCCACGAGGCTGCCGCGGCGCTGTTCGCCCATCTCTTCACTGCCCGGGCCGCCCGCCGGCTCTATGCCTACGTGGAGGACCACAACGGTGCCTCCCGGCGGCTGTGCGAGAAGCTGGGCATGCGCGCCGAAGGGCTGTTCCTGGAGTTCATCTCGTTCAGGAACGACACGCAGGGAAAGCCCATCTACGAGAACACCATGCAATACGCGATCCTTCGCAAAGAATGGCTGCGCGCTTCATCGGCCTGACGGGCGCCACGCCGGCGTTCAGCCGCGGTCCTGGCCCAGCGCGGCAAAACGTTGCGGATCGCGCCTCGCCAGCCGCGATGCGGCCAGCCAGCCGGCCGCCGCGGCAAGGGGCACGGTGATCACCAGCGCCGCCGAGATGCCCCGGCTCGCGCCGGTGAGCACATGGAAGTTGCCGACGGCCAGCACCAGCACCGCCAGCAAGCCCGCGCATGCCAGCAGCGGCAGCGCGCGGATCCGCATCTGGCCGTAGCCATGCGAGTCGGCCCGAAAGAAGCGCACCACTGCCACGCCAGTCGCGATCATCAGCACCAGCAGGCACAGCGTGGCCAGGTTGCTGAGCCAGGCAAACAGCGTCAGCACCGGGTCGGCGCCCAGCAGCGCGAACAGCCCGACCGCCACGGTGCTCAGCACCGTCTGGAGCACCGAGGCCACATGCGGGCTGCGGTGGCGCGCATGCGTCCAGCCCAGGCGAACGGGCATCAGGCCCTCGCGGCCCATTGCATAGAAATAGCGCGCGCTGGAGTTGTGGAAGGCGATGAGCCCCGCATAGATGCTGGCGATGAACATCAGGCGCAGCAGCACCGTGAGGCCGTGCCCTGCATAGGTGTCCGACAGCAGGTACAGCAGATTGGTCGGATCGGCCAGCCCGGTGATGGTGGCCGCCACCCGGTCGCTGCCCACGCCGAGCACCAGGCACCACAGCGAGAAGGAATAGAAGCCGCCCACCAGCAGCAGCGCCGCATAGGTGGCAATGGGAATGCTGCGCTTCGGGTCCCTGGCCTCCTCGCTGTAGATGGTGGTCGCCTCGAAGCCGATGAAGGCCGCGAAGCAGAACAGCAGGCCGATGAAGGGGTTGCCGCTGGTGAAGGCCTCGGGAGAGAAGGAGTGCGCATCGATGCCGTGGGCGCCGCCCTTCGACAGGATCAGCACGTCCAGGACCAGCACCGCCAGGTACTCGGCCACCACGAAGCCCGCGAGCACCCGCGCCGAGAAGTCGATCTGCCTGTAGCCGAAGACCGCCACGCTGGCCAAGGCGGCGAAGGCGCAGGCCCACCACGGCACCGCCAGGCCGAACTGCGCCTGCAGCGTCTCGGACGCCACCGCGCCCAGCATGCCGTAGAGGCCGAACTGCAGCGTGACGTAGCCGAACACGGCCACCATGGCCGCCGCCCCACCCGCCCTGCCGCCCAGGCCGCGCGCCACCATCGCATAGAAGCCTCCGGCGCTGGTCACGCAACTGGCCATGGCGGTGTAGCCGGTTGCGAACATCAGCAGCAGGCCGAGGGCCACCAGCACCAGCACCGGCGTGCCGGCGCCGTTGCCCAGCATCATCCCGATCGGGAAGCCGCCTGCCACCACGCTCAGCGGACTCGCGGCCGAGATGACCAGCAGCGTGATGAAGCCGGCGCTCAGTGTGCCGCGGCGCAGGCTGGTGGCGTGGGGGTGGCGCGTTTCGTGGGCAGGCGTCATCGCGGGGTTCAGCGTTTCCATGGTGCGTCGCAATGCATGCCGCGCGCGGACGCGTGCAGCGGGGAGAGAGAAAGAAGGCCGCGCACCGGAGTGCCGGCCGCCGACAGGGGCAGTCTAGGAAGGCATGCGCGCGCAGCGGTATCCCGGATCGGCAATCCGGACGCACTCGCCCGCTTCAGGCGTCATGCCACTTCGCCGCGCGCGGCGTCTGCGACGGCAGTTCGCCGAAAAGCTCCTGGTACTCCGCCGCGAAATGGCTCAGGTGGAAGAAGCCCCACTGCCCCGCCGCGTCGCCCACGGTCAGGTCGCCGGCGCGGCTGCCCATCAGGGCGCGCCGCACGCCGTTCAAGCGCACCGAGCGCAGGTAGCTCAGCGGCGTGGTATCCGCCACCGCGCGGAAGCTGTTCTGCACCGTGCGCCGGCTGACCTGCAGGCGCTCGCACAGCTCCATCACGCTGGGCGCGCTCATGGTCTCGGCCATGGCCATCCGGTGGCACTTCTCGACGATGAAGTCCTGGGTGGAGCTGCCGCTGCGCTGGTGCCGGTCGCAGGCCGGGTCCATCACCAGTTGCAGCAGTTCGCCCAGCAGCGCATGTTCCAGTTCGTCCTGCCGCGCGGGCGTGCCGCTCATCTCGTCGTTGACCAGGGCCTCGGAGAATATCGCCAGCAGGCGCTGGCGGCATTCGACGAAGCGCTGCGCCGGCACCTTGATGACGGGCTGGCGCAGCAGCCGTGCGATCTCGTCGGCGAACGGCACCTCCCGGAGCGTGGCGTCGAAGAAGGCTCGGTCGAAGGCGATGGACAGAAGATCCATCCCGGTGGGCATGTGGCACATGAACTCCTCGCCGCCGCGCAGGAAGTACAGGCTGCTGCCGTCCGCATCGCGCCCCTGCATCCGGACGGTGCCCGGCATGGAGATCGGGATTGCAAAGCAGACGCTGTCGCGGGGTGCTTCTCCCTGCTGCACAACACGCTTGTTGATGCGCTCGCGGAAAGCATGGCAGTGTTCGCTGGACAATTGCTGCAGCGAGCTCTCCAGTGCGCCGGCCGCGAGCTGGCTGTACAGGAGCTGGCTCCAATGAGCGACTGATGCGGCATGCGCATGCACGTCCTGGAAGTGGTGGATGCTTCGGTTCATGTTGCGGGGTCCTGGATCTGGAAGGCTGCGTCGATCTGTAGATATGCATTTTTCTCAGATAGGGAAAATTCTGCATTTTTCATGCCTGCCGGCAGACAGGGGAAACCCGATGGCTAAGTACTGGAAATTCTTAGAATTTCACGCCTCAGCCTGTGGCTGATGTCGGTTTTCAGCTTGCTTGATTTGTTCAGAGCAACAATCGTGCACAGATGCGACACGCCAACCGCACCCTTGCGGTGCGTCGGCGCCGCGCATCGTTGCTGATTTGGGCTAACGCCGGGCGGCAACGTCCCGGACACTGCGGCCGCTCGAACACCCGCAGACACCATGACCCAGAACCTCAAGCATTTCATCGAAGGCGCTCACGCCGAAGCCTCCGACGGCGCGCGCATGCGCCTCGTCAGCCCCGTGGACGAACAGGAGTACGGCAGTGCCGCGCGCGGCACCGCTGAAGACGTCGACCGCGCCGTGGCTGCGGCCCATGCCCAGCTCGAAGGCGGCGCCTGGAGCCGGCTGCACGCGGGCCAGCGCGCCCAGCTGCTGCTTCGCCTTGCCGACCTGGTCGAGCGCGACACGGCCCTGCTGGCCGACATGGACGCCGACGCCATCGGCCGCTCGCCGATGGAGCCGCGCATGATGGACGTGCCCAACGCCGTCGCCAACCTGCGCGCGGCCGCCGGCTGGACCAACCAGCTCGAAGGCCGCACGGTGCCCACCGGGGGCTACATGGGCACGCCCACGCTGTCGTACACGCTGCGCGAGCCGGTAGGCGTGGTCGGGGCCATCGTGCCGTGGAACTCGCCGCTGATGATCACCGTGTGGAAGCTCGCCGCCCTGCTGGCCGCCGGGTGCACCGTGGTGGTCAAGCCCGCCGAGGAAACGCCCCAGTCCGCCCTGCACTTGGCGCGGCTTGCGCAGGAAGCGGGCTTTCCCGACGGCGTCATCAACGTGGTGACCGGCTTCGGCGACGTGGTGGGCCGCGCGCTGTGCGAACACCCGCTGGTCGCGAAGATCAGTTTCACCGGCAGTCCCGAGGCGGGCCGCGCCATCCAGCGCATCGCCGCGCCGCTGTTCAAGCGCGTCACGCTGGAGCTCGGCGGCAAGAGCCCGCAGATCGTGTTCGACGACGCCTCGTTCGACAACGCATTGCGCGGCTGCGCCATGGGCCTGTTCGTCAACCAGGGGCAGGTGTGCGCCGCCGGCTCGCGCATCCTGGTGCAGCGCAGCCTCGCGAAGCCTTTCGCGCAGGCGCTGGCCGAGGCCGCCCGCGCGGTCACTGTCGGCGACCCGCGCCAGGCCGGCGTGCAGATGGGACCGGTGGCCAAGAAGGCGCAGTTCGAACGCGTCAACCGCTACATCCAGATGGGCCAGGACGAAGGCGCGGTGCTGCTGGCCGGCGGTGTTTCCCGGCCCGAGAAAGGCTGGTTCGTGCAGCCCACCATCTTCGCCGAGGCCACCAACCAGATGACCATCGCCCGCGAGGAGATCTTCGGGCCGGTGGGCACCGTGATTGCCTTCGACACCGAGGAAGAAGCCATCGCGCTGGCCAACGATTCGTCCTACGGCCTGGCGGCCACGGTGTGGACCACGCAGCTCGCGCGGGCGCATCGAGTGGCCGCGCGCGTCAAGGCCGGGGCCGTGGGCGTCAACTGCTGGAGTCCGCTGGACGCCAACCTGCCCTGGGGCGGCCTCAAGACCAGCGGCATCGGCCGCGAGGGCGGGCTGCCCGGCGCGCTGGCGTACACCGAGGAGAAGGTCGTCACCGTGCTGCTGCCGGCCTGAGGGCCGGCCTCACAATGCACACACAAGGAATCCTGACATGGGTTGGCGCAACACGATCGACGCCTGGGGCCGGGCCTCGATGCTCTTCCACTGGGCCACGGCCGCGGCCTTCATCACTGCCTACGTGGTCGTGTACTACGTGATCTGGTTCGTCGATCCGCAGACCAGCATCAAACCGGCGCTTTTTGGCACCACGCCCAATGCCGAGCGGGTGGTGCCGCTGCTCAACATCCATTGGGTGCTGGGCCTGTCCATCGGCTTCCTCACGCTGCCCAGGCTGGTGTGGCGCATCGCCGGCGGCGTGCCGCGACATGTCGCCGGCTCGCGCCTGGAGCGCTTCTCGGCCGACGCGGCGCACTGGGCGCTCTACGCCATTCTGATCCTGATGCCGCTGTCGGGCTACATGACGACCTACGACCCGACCGACTTCGGGCTGTTCGTGGTCCCGGCCTGCCGCGACACCGCCATCGCAGCCGCGATCCGCGACGCCTTCGGCCTGTCCGTGGCGCAGCTGGAAGATGCGGCCTGGGCAGTGCACAGCTTCATCGGCGCCTGGCTTGCCTGGCCGCTGGTGGTGCTGCACATCGGGGCCGCGCTGCTGCACCACTTCGTGCGCAAGGACGCCGTGCTGCGGCGCATGCTGCCGCTGCGTCGCAGCACCGGCTGATCCGCTCCCCTCCGTTACCCGACCCGCACCACCACGCACCGCATCGCGGTGCGTTGCGGCGTGGTGCGGCGTCGTGCTGCCACGCCCGAAGCGGCGCGACGACGTACCTGCAAGCAGATGCCGATCTCGGATAACGGCCGGCATCGCCTCCCTCCGATAGTCCAAAGACCCCACTGCCGGTTGGTAAAGCGGGCATCGGCGCAGCCCGGTCACGGTCCGGGCGATCCGGATCCACACACCTCGCCTCTTCATCTTTCAGGAGTTCCCATGACCCAGCACTGTGCAAGAACCCTTCGCCCTCTCGCCCTGGCGGCGGCCATCGCCGCCGGCCTGCTCTGCCCCGGTTTCTCCGCCATGGCGGCGCCCGATGCGGCCCAGCTCGACAAGCTCACGCCCTCGGGCGCCCAGCGCGAGGGCAACGCCGACGGCAGCATTCCCGCCTGGCAGGGCGCGGAGCCGGCGCTGGCCGGGTGGGAGTGGGGCAAGCTGCGGCGCGACTTCTGGAAGCACAAGGACGAGAAGCCGCTGTTCACCATCGATGCGGCCAACGTCGACAAGTACGCCGACAAACTCTCGGCCGGCCAGATCGCCATGCTCAAGCAGCGCAAGGACTACCGCATGGACGTCTATCCGTCGCACCGCACCTGCGGCGTGCCGGACTTCGTGGCCGCCAACACGCGCAAGAACGTGGGCACCGCCCGCCTCAACGACGACGGCTGGAGCCTGAAGGAGGCGACCGTGCCGGGCTATCCGTTCCCCCTGCCCTCCAATGGCGTGGAGGCGATGTGGAACTCCAAGATGCGCTACCGCGGCGTGGGCGTCGACTACAAGGGCACCATCACCGCCGTCTCGCCGCGCCGCGGCAGCACGGAGTGGATCCGCGCCGACTCGGAGCAGACGGTGTTCATTCCCTCGGGCGCCAAGGGCTCGCAGCAGCTGTCCTCGCTGCCGCCGGTGGAGTTCTATGTGTACTTCGGCTACACCTCGCCGGCCGCGCTGGCCGGGCAGGCCCTGGCGATCACCCAGTACATGAACCAGGCCGAGAACGAGACCTTCTACTACTTCCCCGGCCAGCGCCGCGTGCGCCGCATGCCGACCTACTCGCACGACTCCCCGCAGATCGGCATGGAGAACCAGTACACGCTGGACGAGCCGCAGGTCTTCAACGGCGCGCTCGACCGCTTCGACTGGAAGCTGGTGGGCAAGAAGGAAATCTACGTTCCCTACAACGCCTTCGGCGCCTACGACTTCAAGGCCAAGTTCGAGGACGTGGCGCGCGACGACTTCATTGCGCAGTCGCACCGCCGCTACGAGCTGCACCGCGTGTGGGTGGTGGAAGCCACCGTCAAGGCCGGCATGCGCCATTCGGCGCCCAAGCGCACCGTCTACCTCGACGAGGACAGCTGGGCGCCGCTGCTGATGGACGACTTCGACGGCCAGAACAAGCTCGCCAAGATGCGCGAGGGCTTCCTCATCCCGGTGTACGAGACGGGCTCCTGCGACGCGATGGCCATGGTGCAGAACAACCTGGCCGAAGGCCGCTACGTCTTCGACACGCACACCGCGGGCGTCGGCAAGGACATCCGCTGGTTCACCGAGCCGACCGGCCCGCGCATGCGTTCGGGCTTCTACACGGCCGACAACCTGCGCGCCATCAGCGAGCGCTGATCTGCGCTTCGAACCACGACAACAAGCCCCGAGGAGAAGAACCGATGAACTTCACCGCCCGCCCCTCCAGCACCCTCGCCCGGCTGAGCGCCGTGCCCGCCGCCTGCCTGCTCGCCGCGACGGGGGCCGCCCATGCCTTCACCTTCGAGACCGACAACGTTCGAGGAAGCTTCGATTCCACCATCACCATCGGCACCGGCATCCGCGTCAAGGATCCCTCCTGCACACTCGTCATCCAGGGCGCGGTGGGCGTCGGCGCGCCCGCCGGCTGCCTGGCGCCGACTTCGTCGATGGGCGACCAAGGCAACCTGAACTACCGCAAGGGCGATGCCTTCACCACCTACGTCAAGGGCAGCCACGAGCTGCTCCTGAAGATGCCCGACGACATCACCTTCCTCGGGCGGGTGAACTGGGTCCGCGACCTCACGGCCACCCGCACCTCCGGCTACACCAGCGCCACCGCGACGCAGTACCTGCCCGACGGCCTGGCCAGCGACGCGCGCAGCGACCTGCGCTTCAAGGCCCGGCTGCTGGACTTCTGGGTGAGCAAGACCTTCCAGCTCGGCGGCGAGACGGCGCGCGTGCGCGTGGGCAACCAGGTGATCAGCTGGGGGGAAAGCCTTTTCCTGCCGGGCGGCATCAACTCCACCAACGCCCTGGACATCATGCGGCTGTCGCAGCCGGGCACGCAGCTGAAAGAGGCGGTGCTGCCCGCGCCCATCGCCAGCTTCGCCACCGGCCTGGGCCACGGCCTCAACTTCGAGGCCTACGTGCAGTCGCGGTGGAACGGCAACTACATGGCACCCACCGGCTCCTACTGGTCTGTGGCCAACGGCATGGGCAAGGGCCACGACGCCTACGGGCTGATCGAGACGAAGCCGAAGAACGGCGGGCAGTGGGGCACCGCCCTGAAGTGGCAGCCCGAGGGCACGCAGCTGAACCTGGGTGCCTACGTGATGAACTACAACGACAAGTCGTTGAACTTCAGCACCAATGCGGGCGGCACCGGCCGCTCGGGGTGGGCCTACCCGGAGAACCGCCGCCTCTACGGCCTGAGCGCCAACATGCCGGTGGGCGACTGGTCGGTGGGCACCGAGCTGTCTTACCGCCCGCGCGATGCCGTGGCGCTGAACCCGGCGGCCAGCGGTTGCTCGTTCAACCACGGCAACTGCTGGGTCGACGAGAAGAAGCTGCAGTGGCACCTGACCGGCATGCTCAGCCTCACGCCGAGCAATGCGCCCGGCGTGCTGCGCCTCCTGGGCGCGGACACCGCGACCCTGATGGCCGAGACCGTGGTGGTGCGCTATCCCAACCTCAAGCAGTACTACGGGTCCGATCCGATCGCCGCCGGCGCATGGGGCTGGGGCCAGGAGTTCAGCGCCGCGGGCACGCCGCAGCCGGTGGGGTCCAAGACGGCGTGGGCCTACAACCTGGACTTCAGCTGGGTCTACGACGGCACGCTGATCCCCGGCTGGCAGGTGATTCCCGAGGTGTACTACTTCCAGGCCGTGAAGGGACGCACGCCCAACGGCGCGGGCCAGTTGATGGAGGGCGCCAAGTCCGTCAACCTCGTCGTGACCTTCGTGCAGAACCCGGCGAAGTGGCAAGCCTCGATCAATTACGCGGCCTTCTTCGGCGGCAAGCGCGTGTTCGACCAGCCCTATCGCGACCGCAACTTCGTGGGCCTCACCCTGTCGCGCAACTTCTGACCCGTCGCGCCGCACACCGCCCGCGCGGCGGTGGCTGCGCCGCCTGCTGAAAGCACTCCGTGTCCGATTCCAACCCCGCCCCGGCCTCCGCGCTGCAGCACACCGTGCAGCGCCTCGAGGCCTTCTGCTTCTCCCATCGCCGCGGCATCCTCGTCGCGCTGGCCCTGTTCACGCTGGCCATGGCGTGGTTCGCGGCGCAGCTGCGCATGGATGCCGGCTTCGACAAGCAGATGCCCTCGGGCCACGAGTACATCCAGACCTTCCAGGCCTACCGCGAGGACGTGCTGGGCGCCAACCGGCTCAACGTGGTGGTCAAAGCGCGCCACGGCACCATCTGGAGCGCACCGGCTCTCAAGCGCCTGTACGAGGTGACCCAGGCCGTGACCTACCTGCCGGGCATCGAACGGCTGGGCGTGCAGTCGATGTGGACACCCAACAGCTTTGTCAACGAAATCACCGAGGAAGGGTTCCGCGCCGATCCGCTGATCGACGCCACCATCACGCCAGAGCGGCTCACGCCCGAAACCATTGCCGGCATTCAGCGCGCGGCCGCGCAGGGCGGCTTCATCGGCACGCTGGTGTCGCGCGACCAGACCAGCGCGATGGTCACGGCCGAGCTGGCCGAGTACGACGCGCAGGGCCGCAAGCTGGACTACGTGGCCTACAACCATCTGCTCGAAGAAAAGATCCGCGCCCGCTTCGAGGACGGCGACTTCGAGGTTCAGATCATCGGCTTCGCCAAGCAGATCGGCGACATCGCCGACGGCGCGCAGTCGGTGCTCAAGTTCTGCCTGGTCGCGCTGCTGCTGACCGCCGGGGCGGTGTACTGGTACTGCCGCTCGGTGCGCTTCACGCTGCTGCCCATCGCCTGCTCGCTCGCCTCGCTGGTGTGGCAGTTCGGCACGCTGCGGCTGCTGGGCTTCGGGCTCGATCCGCTCGCGGTGCTGGTGCCCTTCCTGGTGTTCGCGATCGGCGTGTCGCACGGCGTGCAGCAGATCAACTACATCGTGCGGCGCATCTCGCAGGGCCACACGACCTACGAGGCCTGCCGCGACAGCTTCGGCGGCCTGCTGATTCCCGGCACGCTGGCGCTGGTGACGGCCTTCGTCTCCTTCGTCACGCTGCTGATGATTCCGATCCCGATGGTGCGCGAGCTGGCCATCGCGGCATCGCTGGGCGTGGCCTACAAGATCGTGACCAACCTCGTCATGCTGCCGGTGGCCGCCTCCTTCTTCGAGGTGAGCCGCGACTTCGCCGACCAGGCCCTGCTGCAGCGCGAGCGCCGCTCGGGCTGGCTGCGCGTGCTGGCCCGGCTCGCCCAGCCGCGCGCGGCGGCCGTGATGCTGCTGGTCACGGCGGTGGTGTTCGGTGCCGCCGTGTGGCAAAGCCGCGACCGCGTGGTCGGCACCTTGCAGCCCGGCGCGCCGGAGCTGCGCGAGGACGCCCGCTTCAACCGCGACGCCGCGTCCATCGCGGGCAATTTCGACACGGGCCTGGACTGGCTGACCGTGGTCTTCGAGGCACCGCCCGAGAGCTGCGGCAACGTGAACATCGGGCTCTACCAGGACCGCTTCGTCTGGGCGATGCAGCCGGTGGAGGGTGTGCTCTCGATCTCCTCGTACGCCGGGCAGCTGCGGCTGTACAACGAGGGCTACAACGAAGGCAACCCCAAGATGGCCGTGGTACCCATCGACTCGGCCAACTACGCCGCCCTGTCCACCGAGATCGCCCGCATCCGCGGCACCATGCGCAAGGACTGCAGCATGACGGCGGTGAACCTCTTCCTGACCGACCACAAGGCCACCACCATCCAGCGCGTGATCGACGCGGTGAAAGCCTTCCGCGCCGGCCACCCCATGCCCGGCGTGAACATCCGCCTGGCCGCGGGCAATGCCGGTGTGCTGGCGGCCATCGACGACGAGGTGGAGAAGAGCGAGCTGCCCATGATGCTGTATGTGTACGCGGCGATCGTGGTGCTGGTCTTCCTGGTCTACCGCGACCTGCGCGCCGTGGCGGCCTGCTGCCTGCCGCTCACGGTGGGCACCTTCATCGGCTACTGGTTCATGAAGGAGCTGCAGATCGGCCTGACGGTGGCGACCCTGCCGGTGATGGTGCTGGCGGTGGGCATCGGCGTGGACTACGCCTTCTACATCTACAACCGCCTGCTGATGCACATGGCCGCGGGCCAGACCATCGTCAAGTCCATCGAGCATGCGATCCTGGAAGTGGGCACCGCCACCATCTTCACCGCCATCACGCTGGCCGTGGGCGTGGCGACATGGTCGTTCTCGCAGCTGAAGTTCCAGGCAGACATGGGCAAGCTGCTGGCCTTCATGTTCATGGTGAACATGGTGATGGCGATGACCGCCCTGCCCGCCATGGCGGTATGGCTCGAAAGGCTCTTCCCGCGTCGCAAGCCGGTGCGGGCGACCGGGCTGCAGCACCACTGACATCCATCCGACGATCGAAGATGAAACCGACTTCTCACCTTGCGCGCACGGCATTGGCCGGCGCCCTCGTTTCCCTGTCGCTGGCTTGCGCGGCGCAGGCGCCGCAGGCAAAAGAGGTCTCCGCCGCCATCGACGGCGCACCCGTGCTGGTTCCCGCGGTTCGCGCCGCGCATGCCGCCCGCGCCACGATGCTTGCCAGCACGCGGGCCGGCGGGCGCATCGTCGCGGTCGGCGACCACGGCGTGGTGCTGTTGTCGGACGACGGCGGCCGCAGCCACCGCCAGGCGCGCCAGGTGCCGGTGGATGTGGCGCTGACCTCGGTCTCCTTCATCGATGCCAGTCGCGGCTGGGCCGCGGGCCACTGGGGCGTGATCCTGCACACCACGGACGGTGGCGAGACCTGGCAGGTGCAGCGCAGCGATGCGGCGCAAGACCGGCCGCTTTTCGCCGTGCACTTCTTCGACGAGAAGCAGGGCGTGGCCGTGGGCCTGTGGTCGCTGGTGCTGCGCACCGAGGACGGCGGCGCCCACTGGCAGCCCGTCGAACTGGCGCCGCCGGAGGGCGGCAAGCGGGCCGACCTCAACCTGTTCGGGCTGTTCGCCGACGCGCGCGGCCAGTTGTTCGCGCCGGCGGAGCGCGGCATGGTGCTGCGCTCGGACGACAAGGGCCGGAGCTGGAAGTACATGAAGACCGGCTATGCGGGCTCCTTCTGGAGCGGCATCGCGGCCCCCGGCGGCGGCCTGCTGGTGGCGGGGCTGCGCGGCTCGATGTACCGCAGCGTCGACGACGGCGGCAGCTGGCAGCGCGTGGACACGCACACGGAGTCGTCCATCACCGCGCTTGCCGGCGCCGGCAGGAAGATCGTCGCTGTCGGCCTCGACGGACTGGTGCTGGACAGCGAAGACGGCGGTGCGAGCTTCACCGCCAGCACGCGCGAAGACCGCCTGCCCCTGACCAGCGTGGTGCTGGACGGCCAGGGCCGCGCGACGATGTATTCGCGCCAGGGCGTGGTGGCAGTCGCTGGCGCCAAGGATCCGTCGGCGCGCTGAGCACGCCCCGGACCCGGCAGGAACGCAGGCTACTGGCGGAACACGCCCTCGGCGGCCGTCTCGGCGAGCGCACGTCGATCATTGGGCGTCTCGAGCTTGCGCACGCCGTCCGGCAGCACGGCCGGATCGCCCTTCTTGCCGACGGCCACGACCGTCTCGATGGCGTAGCCCCGCGGCAGCTGGATGGCCGCGCGCAGCTTCTCGGCGTCGAAGCCGGCCATCGCATGCGCCGACCAGCCCGACAGCGTGGCCTGGAACGCGAGGCTGGCCCAGGCGGCGCCGGCATCGAAGGAATGCCACTGGTTGGGTGCCGCCTCGGTGCGGCCCGGGAACAGGGCCTCGCGCTGCGAGACCACGACCACCAGCGCGGCGGCGCGCTTCGTCCACATCTGGTTGAACTCGACGAGGCTGTCGAAGATGGGCTGCCAGGCGGGCGTGTCGCGGCGCGCGTAGATGAAGCGCCAGGGCTGCACGTTGTACGCCGAGGGCGCCCAGCGGGCCGCTTCGAGCAGGCTCATGAGCGCGGGCTCGGCGATGGTCTCTTCGGCGAAGGCGCGCGGCGACCACCGGTTGGTGAACAGCGGGTCGATGGGGTGGGTGGATTGGCGGGGGTTGCTCATTGATGACTCCAGGAAACGAAGAAAGATGAAAGAAGGTGCGGCACGGCGGTGCCGCGCGGATGTACGCAGAGGTGCGTCGCGAAGTTGCCGCGCGAAAAATGCGAATGCGCTTCAGCCGGGCATCAGGCGATGCCGGCCATGTTGATGTACTTGATGACCAGGTAGTCCTCGATGCCGTGGCGCGAGCCCTCGCGGCCCAGACCCGACTGCTTGACGCCGCCGAAGGGCGCGACCTCGTTGCTGATGAGGCCGGTGTTGACGCCGACCATGCCGTACTCCAGCTGCTCGGCTACGCGCCACACGCGGCCCAGGTCGCGGGCATAGAAGTAGCTCGCCAGGCCGAACTCGGTGTCGTTGGCCATGCGCACGACCTCGGCCTCGTCGTGGAAGCGGAAGAGCGGCGCAAGGGGGCCGAAGGTTTCTTCGCGCGCCACCGTCATCGCCTGCGTCACGCCGGTCAGCACGGTGGGTTCGAAGAAGCTGCCGCCCAGCGGATGGCGGCGTCCGCCGCTGAGCACCTGCGCGCCTTTCGCCACCGCATCGGCCAGGTGTTCCTCCACCTTGCGAACGGCGGCCTCGTCGATCAACGGGCCGATGCGCACGCCCTCCTCGTCGCCGGGGCCGACCTTCAGCGCGCGCAGCGCCTCGGCCAGCTTCTGCGCGAAGGCGTCGTGGACGCGCTCGTGCACGTAGAGCCGGTTGGCGCACACGCAGGTCTGCCCGGCGTTGCGGAACTTGGAAACCAGCGCGCCTTCGACCGCCGCGTCCAGGTCGGCGTCGTCGAAGACGATGAAGGGCGCGTTCCCGCCCAGCTCCATCGACACCTTCTTGACCGTGGCCGCCGTCTGCTGCATCAGCAGCCGCCCCACTTCGGTGGAGCCGGTGAAGCTGAGCTTGCGCACCACGGGGTTGGTGGCCAGCTCGGTGCCGATGTCGCCGGCGGACCCGGTCAACATCGACAGCACGCCCGCGGGCACGCCGGCGCGTTCGGCCAGCACCGCCAGCGCCAGGGCCGTGAGCGGCGTCTGGCTCGCGGGCTTGACCACCATCGTGCAGCCGGCCGCGAGCGCGGGGCCGGCCTTGCGCGTGATCATGGCCGCGGGGAAGTTCCATGGCGTGATGGCGGCGCACACACCCACCGGCTCGCGCACGACCACGATGCGCTGCGAGGCCACGGGCGAAGGGATGGTCTCGCCATACACGCGCTTGGCTTCTTCACCGAACCACTGGATGAAGGACGCCGCGTAGGCGATCTCGCCGCGCGCCTCCGCGAGCGGCTTGCCCTGCTCGGCCGTCATGATGCGCGCCAGGTCTTCCTGGTTCTGCAGGATGAGCGCGTGCCAGCGCGCGAGGATGGCCGAGCGTTCGTGCGCGGTGCGGCGGCGCCACTGCGGCCAGGCGGCATCGGCGGCCTCGATGGCGCGCCGTGTGGCGGCGGCGTCCAGCCGGGGCACGTGCGCGATCAGCGCGCCGGTGGCGGGGTTGGTGACGGCGATGGTCCGCTCGGCGGATATCCATTCGCCCGCCACCAGGCATTGCTCGCGCAGCAGCGAGGGGTCGTCGAGAGTCAGCATGGGGTTCCGATTCAGATCTGGGTGATGAGCTTGGTACTGAGAAAGCCGTCGAAGGATTCGGTGCCGCCTTCGCTGCCGAAGCCGCTGTCCTTCACACCGCCGAAGGGCAGCTCCGGATGCGCCATGCCCGAATGGTTGATGTTCACCATGCCGGCCTCGAGGCCGTCGCCCACGCGGGTCGCGGTCTGCAGCGAACGCGTGAAGACATAGCTCGCCAGGCCGAAGGGCAATGCATTGGCCTGCTGCAGCGCCTCCTCGACGGTGTCGAAGCGCGACAGCGCGGCGACAGGGCCGAAGGGTTCTTCGTGCATGACGCGCGCATCAGCGGGCACGTTGGCCAGCAGCGTCGGCGCATGGAAGTGGCCTTTTGCTCCGATGTGCCCGCCGCCCGCCAGCAGCTCAGCGCCGCGTGCGCGGGCGTCGTCGACCAACGCCTGCACGGCCTGGAAGCGGCGTTCGTGGATCAGCGGGCCCATCTGCACGCCATCCTCCAGGCCGTGGCCCACCTTGACCGCGCCCAGCGCATCCGCAAAGGCGGCGGCAAAGCGATCGTGGATGCCCGACTGAACGTAGAAGCGCGTCGGCGACACGCAGACCTGGCCGGCGTTGCGCGTCTTCAGCCGCGCCAGCAAGGCCACGGCGGCGTCCACGTCGGCATCGTCGAACACCAGCACCGGCGCATGGCCGCCCAGTTCCATGGTCATGCGCTTCATGTGCTGGCCGGCCAGTGCGGCCAGCTGCCGGCCCACGGGCACCGAGCCGGTGAACGAGACCACGCGCACCAGCGGCGACTCGATGAGCTGGCGCGAGATGTCCGCCGGCACGCCCCACAGCAGGTTGAACACGCCCGGCGGCAGGCCGGCATCGTGGAAGAGGTGCGCCATGGCCACCAGCGCGCTGGGCGATTCCTCCGGCCCCTTGAGCACGATGGGGCAGCCAGCCGCGATGGCGGCGGCGGCCTTCTTCATCGCCTGGCCGAAGGGAAAGTTCCACGGGCTGAAGGCGGCGCACACGCCCACCGGCTCGCGCACCACCAGCTGGCGCACGCCGGGCTGGCGCGCGGGCACCACGCGGCCGTAGACGCGGCGGCCCTCCTCCGCATGCCACTCGACGTGCTCGGCGGCGTTCATCACCTCGGCCACGGCGTCGGCCAGCGGCTTGCCGTTGTCCAGCGTCATGGCGCGGCCGATCTCCGGCGCGCGAGCGCGCGCCAGCGCGGCCACGCGGCGCAGCAGGTCTGAGCGCTCCAGCGGCGACACGCGCCGCCAGCCGGCGAAAGCCGCATGGGCGGCCTGCACGGCGGCCTCGACGTCTTCGGCCTCGGCCCACGGCAGCAGACCCAGGGGCTGCAGCGTGGCGGGATCGTGCACGGCCTGCGTGCGCCGGCCCTGCGCGTCGATGAAGCGGCCGGCGATGTAGAGCGAGAGTTCTGGGTACATGGTGGGAGGGCCCGCTGCGCGGGCGTTTGGGCGCGGGTGTTTGGGCGCGGTTCGCGCGAGCTTCAGGCCGCCAGGGCCTCGGCTTGCACGAGGGATTGATTGGCCGCGGACTGCGGCCGCGCCGTGTCGTCGGGGGCCAGCACGGCTTCGCAGAAGCTGCCCAGTTCGGCAGCGGCGTCGGCCCGGCGGCCGACGGCGGCGATGAATCGGTCGGGGCGGATCAGCACCCAGTCCACGTCCTTGCCGTGGAACCAGAAGTGCAGCGTGTTCTCCAGGTCCTCGATCACCGTGCCCGAGAGTTGGCCGGGCATCGGCGAGCCGGCCTCGTTGCCCATGCTGCGCGAGCGCACGGCCACATAGTGGTCGCAGCCCAGCCGAGCGAGCTGCGCGTGCAGCGCGGCGGGCGCGCCGGCCAGCGCATCGCAGCGCCAGCTCAGCAGCGCGAAGCGCGCGCCGACCACGTCGTCGAGCTTGCGCGGCAGGCCGCGCTCGCGCTCCACGTTGGGCTGGATGAACATGCGGCCCACGAGCGCGTCGCGCCCGGCCACGCCGCTGTTGCGCACGATGCCCTTCGCGAAGCGCGGCATGGGCTTGAACTTCATCTGCAGCACGTAGTCGCGCACCTTCGGAATGTTCCGGATCGCCATGAAGAAGCGATCGCGCGCCCAGGCCAGCAGCGGGTTGCGCTGCGACAGCACGGCGCCGAAAGTGTCGGCCAGGTCGATCATGGCCTTGGCATGGGCATGGCGCTCGTCGTGGTAGCTGGCCAGCAGCTCGGGCCGCAGCCGGCCCTGGAGGATCCAGGCGAGCTTCCAGCCGAGGTTGAAGGCATCGCGCACGCCGGCGTTGAGGCCCTGGCCGATCCACGGCGGCGTGATGTGCGCGGCATCGCCCGCCAGGCAGACGCGGCCCGCGACGAAGCTGCCGGCCACGCGCGAGTTGTGCGTGTACACGCGCGCCCGTATCACGTTCAGCGCCGCCGGGTCGGCCACGTGGCGGCCCAGCAGCTCGCGCACCTTGTCGGGCGCGAGCATCTGCTCGCCATCCTCGCCGGGAAAGAGCATGAACTCCCAGCGCCGCAGGCCGTAGGGCAGGCGCAGGCAGACGTAGGGGCGCTCGGGGTCGCAGTGCAGCGCGGTGTAGGGCGCGTCGAGCGGATCCTGGTCGCATTCGATCACCACCCACTTGGCCGGGTGGGTGCGCCCCTCGTAGGACAGCCCGAGCATCTCGCGCACGGCGCTGCGCCCGCCGTCGCAGGCCACCGCATAGGCGGCGCGCACCTGATGCTCGGCACCGGCTTCGTCGCGCAGGGTGGCGGTAACGCCGGTCTCGTCCTGCACCAGGCCCACCAGCTCCATGCCGAGCCGCAGCTGCACGTGGTCGAAGCGCGCCAGGCCGCGGCGCAGCGTCTTCTCGCCCAGGGGCTGCGAGAACAGGTTGCGGCGGAACCAGCCGAACTCGCGCGTGCTGGGCAGGATCTCGGCGAAGCACTGCTTGCGCGCGGTGTACATGCGCATGGGCACGTTCTGGATCATGTCGCGCAGCATCTCCTCGGCCAGGCCGGTGGCCTGGAAGGTGCGCAGGGCCTCGTCGTCCAGCCCCACGGCGCGCGGAAAGTCGAACACCGCCGTGCTGCGCTCGACCACCAGGGTCTGCACGCCGTAGGTGCCCAGCAGGTTGGCCAGCGTCACGCCGACCGGGCCGGCGCCGATGATGAGGACGGGGGCTTCCACGGAAGCGCTCATGAAAACTCCTTGGGACTGGGACGGAAACGGCGGCCTGCGCGAGCGCCTCAGACGGGCGAGAGCAGCCGGCTCTCCTGGCGCACCAGCAGGTGGCGCACCTGCTTGCGGAATTCCGCGAAGGCCGGGTCGGCCATCAGCGCGGTGCGGCGGCGCGCGCGTTCTTCGAGGCTGTCGAAGGCCCAGTGGAAGACCAGCTGGTTGATGTCGCCGCTTTCGGGCGTCATCAACGCGACCAGCTGCCCGAGCGTGCGGGTCTGCAGCTCGCGGCCGCACTCGTTGTAGATGCGCAGGTAGTCGCGCACGCCGCCGGGGACGAGGGTGTAGGTTCTGAGTTCGTGGATCATGGATGGGACTGGCCCGCGGCGGCCGCCTCGGGCCGCTTCAGGAAGGTGGTGACGGCCTCGGCGAAGAGCGCCGGCTGGTCGTCGTGGACGTAGTGGCCCGCATCGGGAATCTCGAGCGTGGAGATTCGCGGGTTGAGCGCGCGCATGTGCTCGGCCATGGCCGGCTGCAGGTAGTCGGAGCGGCCGCCGCGCACCACGAGGGTCTCGCACTGCAGCTGCCTCACGTATGCGGCAAGGTCCACCTGGCGGGTGGGGTCGGGGTTCAGGCGCGTGGCGGCGATGCCCGCGTGGTCGTAGCGCCAGGTGAAGCCGCCGCCACTCATGGGCTTGAGCATGCTCTGCAGCCGCTGCTGGCGTGCTTCCTCCGTCACCGTGGGGCGCAGCGCGCGCATGAACGCGGCGGCTTCGTCCCAGGAAGCAAAGGCGGTGGGCGTGCTCGCCAGTTCCCTGCGGATGCGGGTGGCGCCGTCGCTGGCGTCGAAGGCGCCGGGGCCGGCGTCCTCGATCACTAGGCGCCGGACCTGGCCGGGATTCCGCGCGGCATGCACGATGGCGTTGATGCCTCCCATCGAGTGGCCGAGCAGGTCGAAGCGCTGCAGGCCCAACTGCGTCACCAGTGCCTCGACGTCGGCGACGTAGGTGTCGGTGTAGTAGTCGTGCCTCGGGTCCCAGTCGGTCTCGCCGCGGCCGCGCTGGTCGAAGGCGATCACGCGGAACCCGGGCTGCAGCGCGGCCGCCACGCCCGCGAAGGTCTCGGCATAGCCGCGGATGCCGTGCAGCATCAGCACCGGCCAGGCATCGGGCTGGCCCCATTCGGTGACGTGGAAGCCCAGGCCATCGTGGCTCAGGCGGAAATCGCGGCGCTGCATGTGCGTTGCTCCGGCCGCGCTCAGACGAGGCCGTCCTCGCCCTTGATCTCCGAGGCCTTCAGGCCGCCCAGGCGCGCGTTGAGCCGCCCGCGCGTGGCGAAGGCCCAGATCAGCACCACCTCGTCGCGGTTGGGGCCGTCGCCGAACATGGCCGAGACGGTGTCGTAGTGCGAGCGCACGTACAGCGCGTCCTTGTGCGCCAGCGGAATGTCGATGACGGTGCCGGGCCCACCGCGCTTGCCGGTGGAAGGCACCCACGACTTGCCGCCGCCCACGCCCTCGCGCACCGGGTTGGCGGCGGGGTTGGTCAGCAGCGCGTTGCCATGCTCGTATTCGCCGTCGATGCCCACCAGGCAGGCCTTGCCGTAGCTCTCGATGGCCTGCCCGCCCGCGGCCTCGCGGATGCGGCGGCCGAACTCCTTGCCCAGCTCGGGCGAAGGCGCGATCCAGGACGACAGGTCTTCGACGTAGCGGCCCGCAAAGGGGTTGCGCAGGCAGGCAGCGATGACGATCTTGCGCAGCGGCTCGCCGTCGGCGGGTGCGCCGGTCTCGCCGGCCAGGGTGTCCTCGATCTGGAGGTACCACTTGCGGATGTGGAAGGCGCTGAGGTCGGGGGTGCTCATGATGATCTTTTGCGGAAATGGGAGTGGATGGAACGGATGTGCAGCGGGCTGTCGCTCACAGCGGCTGCAGGTCCAGGGCGTTGCTGGGCGCGTTGTATTCGCCCAGCAGGCGCTTGGCTTCCTCGTCGTCGTGGACGAGCTCGAGGAAGAACTCGAATCGGTGACCGTCGGGGTCGTGGAAGTACAGGCCGTAGCCCACCTTGTGGTCGGTGGTCTTGACCACCTCGACGTTCTTGCGCAGCAACATGCCGTAGAGCCGGCGCAGGTCGTCCAGGCCGCCTTCGATCTCCAGGCCGTAGTGCTGCATGTTCACGGTGCCGCGGGTGGCGGCCTCGGGCTCGTCCACCTGGATGAGCGCGATGTCGTGGTGCTTCTGCCCGAAGGAGAGGAACACCCAGCGCGCCCCGCGCGCCGTGACCTGCATGCCCAGCACCTCCTCGTACCAGGGCGCGGAGGCGAAGGGGTCCTTCACGAACAGCGCCAGGTGCGTGCGGCGGATGCGCGGACGGACCTCTTCGGCAATGTCGCCGGCGCCATCGGTGCCGTCGGTGGATGCGGGGTCGCGGGTGTTCATGGCCGGCCTCCGTGCTTCAGTGGATGGACTGCGGATGCGCGTGCACCGGCGCCACGAAGGGCGTCCAGGCCACCGAGGTGATCTCGCTGAAGTCGCGCCACTCCTTGAACCAGCTGCGCCCGCCGTTGGTGGAGCGCAGCAAGTGGCCGTACTTGGTGCCGGCAAAGAGCAGCCCGCGGTCGCTCGCGTGGCCGCCGAAGGCCCACACGGTGGAATTGGGCGCGGTGTTCAGCAGCGTCGGCGCCCAGGTCTCGCCGCGGTCGGCGGAGCGGTAGATGCGCGTGCGCGAACCCGGCGTGCCGTCGCCGAGGGCCAGCAGCAGCTCGCGGCCTTCAGGGTCCAGCGGCTGCACCGTGCGGGTGTAGTACAGGCCGTCGAAGCGGTCCTTGGAGGGATGGCAGACGAAGCTCTGGGCATCGTCGATGCTCTCGCACACCGAGTTGACGGTGACCACGATGTGCTTGGCAGGCGCATCCTGCGTGGCCGGCAGCACCGAGATGGCGTGGATGTCGGAGTTGTTGATGCCGCGCCCGGGCGTGTCGATGCGCTCCCAGCTGTCGCCCGCATCGCGCGTGCGCCAGGCCCCGCCTTCTTCCACGCCGAACCAGGCCTCGCCCGCGCGCTGCGGGTGGAAGGCGATGGTGAGGATGCGCGGGCGGTGCACACCCGAGCAGAACTCCGGCAGCTCCACGTCCAGCAGCTGCCAGCTCAGGCCGCCGTTGCGCGAGCGGTACATGCGCGCCCGCGAAGGTGCGCCCGTGCCTGCGAACACCAGCTGCGGGTCCAGCGGGCTGAAGGCCAGGGCCCACACGGTCTGGCCGTCGGCCGGCGAGGCCATGCGCTGGAAGTGCGCGCCGCCGTCGATCGACAGGCAGATGCCCGCGTCGGCGCCCGCCAGCACGCGGCTGGGGTCCGATGGGTCCACGGCCAGCGCACGCACCGTGCCGTCGAATTCGATGGCCTCCTTCAGGCCCAGGCGGTGCCAGGTGGCGCCGTCGTCCACGCTGCGCAGGATGCCTTGCCCTGCCGTGCCCACGAGAATGGTTCCGTTCATGTCTGCGACTCCTTGGATGGATGGCTCAGAGGAAGATGCCGCGCGTGATGCCGCCATCGACCGCGATGGATTCGCCGGTGATGGCCGCCGCGCGGTCCGAGGCGAGGAAGAGCACCACGTCGGCGATCTCGTTGACCTGCAGCACACGGCGGATGGGCGTGGCCTTGGCGTAGTTCGCCTCGACCTGCGCGGGCGTGAGGCCCTGCAGCCTGGCTTCCTTGGCGTAGAGCTCGTGGATGTGCGGCGTCTCGACCACGCCGGGGTGGAGCACGTTGACCGTGATGCCCGAGGGGCCGAGCTGGTCCGACAGCGTCTTGGTCATGTGCGCCACGGCCACGTTGCGCATGCCCGAGAGCTGCTTGCTGCCGCGCCCGGTGAGGCCGCCGATGTTGATGATGCGGCCCCAGCCGCCCTTGCGCATGTGCGCCGCGCAGGCCTTGGCGAAGCGCATGTAGCCGACCACCTTGATGTCGATGTCCTGCAGCAGCCCTTCGGGGTCGGCGTTCTCGATCTCGCTGCGCACCAGGCCGCCCGGATGGGCTGCGCCGTTGATCAGGATGTCGATGCGGCCGAAGTGCGCCGCCGCCTTGTCGACCGCGGCCTGCACCTGCGCGGTGTCGCTCACGTCGGCGGGGGTGGCCAGCACCTCCACGCCGGTCTTGGCGGTGATTTCGCGCGCGGCTTCTTCCAGCGCACCCTGGCTGCGTGCCACGATGGCCACGCGCACGCCCTCGGCCGCGAAGGCTTCCGCCACCGCCCGGCCGATGCCCAGGCTGCCGCCCGTCACCACGGCCACTTTGCCTTTGAGTCTGAGATCCATGTTCGATTGCTCCTTGGATGTTGGGAAAGGCGCCGGCCTGCGGCTCAGAGCGCCATTTCGATGAGGGCCGGCCCGCGGCGCCCGAAGGCGTCACGCAGCTGGACCGAGAGTTCTTCGGCCGTGGCGGCCCGCGTGGCCGGCACGCCATAGGACTGCGCCAGGCCCACCCAGTCGATGCGCGGCGAGTCGAGCGCGGTGAGCGCCTCGGCGCGCGCGCCCAGCGCGGCGCCGCCGCGGCGCAGCTCGTTGCGCAGGATGGCGTACTGGTGGTTGGCGGCGATGAGCACGACCACGTCGAGCTGCTCGTGCGCCATCGTCCACAGCGACTGGATCGTGTACTGGGTGCTGCCGTCCGACAGCAGCCCCACCACCCGCCGCCCGGGGCAGGCGATGGCCGCGCCCACCGCCACGGGCAGGCCCTGGCCGATGGCGCCGCCGGTGTTGGTCAGCGTCGTGTGCGGTGCCGCGGCAGCCGACGCCGCATAGAAGGGATAGCCACAGGTGCCGCCTTCGACGGAAACGATGGCGCCTTCGGGCAGCGCGCGCGTGAGCACCGCGCCGATGGCCGCGGGCGTGAGCGCGCCGGTGGGCTCTGCCGGCAGCGGATGCACCGGCGCTTCGAAAGCGGGGGCCTGCAGCGCATCGGCCAACTGCTCCAGCGCCTCAGCCACCGGATGGCCGGGCTCACCCAGGCTCAGCAGGCGATCGGCTTCGACCATCAGGCTGGGATGGCCCGCGTAGCCGAAGTAGGTGACCGGCGGCAGCGCGCCGGCCAGCACCACCAGGTCGGCGGGATCGAGCACGGCGCGCGCCGGCTCGGGAAAGTAAGGCAGCCGGTCGAAGGCCGGCAGGCCTTGGCCGCGCTCCGCGCGGGCCGGGAAGGTCTCGGCATAGGCCGTGGCGCCCAGCGCTGCGCACAGCCGCGCGGCGGCATGCTGCGCCCGCACGCCCAGGCCACCGAGTTCACCACCGCCGCCCAGCAGGAAGACGATGCGGCGCGCCGAACGCAGGCGCTGCGCGCAGGCGGCGATGTCGATGGGCGCAGTGGATGCCGCGGCCTGCGCCGGAGCAACGGCATCGGCCGCCGCGCCCTGCAGCGGATCGGCCTGGTAGTCCGCCGGAAAGATCAGCGTCGCGCCCTGCCCGCCGTTGGCGAGCGACTGGCGCACGGATTCGGCCGCGGCGCGCGGCGCATCGGCCGTGCTGGCGATGCGGTGCACCCAGCCCGACACCGGCCGCGCCAGCGACTCGATGTCCGAGGTCAGTGGCGCATCGAAGGGCAGGTGCCAGCTGGTGTGGTCGCCGATCAGGTTGACGATCGGCGTGCGCGCGCGCCGCGCGTTGTGCAGGTTGGCGATGCCGTTGGCGAAGCCTGGGCCGAGGTGCAGCAGCGTGGCGGCGGGCCGCCCGAGCATGCGACCGTAGCCGTCGGCCGCGCCGGTGCAGACGTTCTCCTGCAGGCCGATCACGCAGCGGATCGAGTCCTGGCCTTCCAGCGCGCGCACCAGGTCCAGCTCCGTCGTGCCGGGGTTGGCGAAGCAGGTGTCCACCCCTTCGCCGGAGAGCGCTGCCCACAGGGCCTGCGCGCCAGTCTGCTCAGTCATCGCCGATGTCCTCTCATTGCTTCTGTGTTGGGAATGCAGCGACCGACGTCACTGCACCTTGATGCCGCGCTCGCGCACGAGGCGGCCGATGCGGTCGTTGTCCACGGCGATGCGTGCGTCCAGTTCCGCGGGCGTGGAGGCGCCGGCGCCCAGGCCGCGCTCGGCCGCCCAGCGCTTGAGCTCGGGCTGCGCCAGCACCTTGGCCAGCGCCGCGTTCATGCGCGCCAGGATCTCGGGCGGCACGCCGCTCTTCGCGTGGAAGGAGTAGGAGGTGGACAGCAGCATGTCCGAGCCGCCGGCCTCCACGATGGTGGGCACGTTCGGCACGATGGCCTGGCGCGTGGGCGCGCCCACGGCCAGCAACTTGAAGCTGCCCTTCTGCACGTAGGGCAGCATGGCCTCCACGCCGCCGGAGGTGACTTCGACCTGGCCGCCGAGCATGGCCGGAATCACCTCTGCCAGGGCCTTGTAGGGCACGTGCAGGAACTTGACCCCGGTGCCAGATTCGAGCAGCTCCATGTTCAGGTGCATCACGCTGCCCACGCCGCCCGTGCCGAAGGTGACCTTGCCCGGGTTGGCCTTGGCATAGGCGATGAAGGACTTGAAGTCGTTGGCCGGCAGCTGCGCGCTGGTGACCAAGTACAGGTTCACGTCGGCGATGTTGCTGACGGAGACGAGGTCCTTCTTCGGGTCGTAGGGCGGCTGGTAGAGCAGCGGGTTGACGGTCAGTGTGAGCCGGTCGACCAGCAGATAGGTGTAGCCGTCGGCCGGCGCCTTCACCACTTCGGCGGTGCCGATGATGCCGTTGGCCCCGGCCTTGTTCTCCACCACGACGGAAGCCTTCAGCTCCTTGGAGAGCCCCTCGCCCACGAGCCGCGCCATGACGTCGGGACCCGTGCCCGGCGGGTAGGGCACTTCGATGCGGATCGGCCGCGAGGGCCAGCTGCCCTGGGCCGAAGCCAGCGGCGACACCAGCCCGCATGCCGCCGCCAAGGCGACGGCACCACAGACCTGCAGAACGGACTTTCTATTCATTGCGCGATTCCTCGGTACCCCTGCGAAGACGGGGCCGACACCAGGAGCCAGAGGGGACGCTCCTGGGCGGCAATGGACGACTGACGACGCCAAACACTCATCGGTCGCCGAATCATATGCTGTTTTGTCGAATAAACGAAATTCAGCAATCTAACTGGCTTTTTGTAATTTACCTTAGGATCAACTTTCGTCCATGTGACACAAGAGCAAGCAATCGGCGTTCCATGGCGAGTTCGGACCGATAATCTACGTATTACTGCATAGTGATAAGTGACGATTCAGGCAACCTGTCCTAGGGAAAAAGGATGTCACCGCCGGTACGAAACGCGCGCCGCAACCAAGCGTTTGTCAACTATCCAGGTACTTCTACCGACACGTGCGGCCCAGATCGAATGGCATATTTATCGCATAGAAGTAATTTCATGACCATGTCTTCGACCCTATGCAACACAACGGGGCACCGGTGCACCAGAACGCTGCGCGGGCAGCGGGTCGGCACCGCATCCGCGCCCGCAACGGCGCTTATCCCGGGCCTGCCGACGCGCAGGCGCGCCCCTCCATCCCCGCGAGGCGCCTTGCTGCCATGAAGCTCTATCTCACTCCCAGGACCTGCGCACTGGCCGTCGACATCGTGGCGCGCGAGATCGGCCTCGCGCTCGAACTCGTCTGGGTCGACGTGCGGGCCAAGAAGCTCAAGGACGGCGGCGACCTCCACCGCATCAATCCCAAGGGCCAGGTGCCGGCGTTGGAGACGGACGACGGCCAGTTCCTCACCGAGGGCGGCGTGATCATTCAGTACCTGTGCGACCGCCACGGGGCGGACCACCTACTGCCTGGCAGCCTCGACATGGAGCGCTACCGCGTGCTGGAGTGGATAAGCTTCATGAGCTCGGAGCTGCACAAGACCTTCACGCCGCTGTTCCGCGCCAACACGCCGCCCGCCTATCGCGGCATCGCCATCGAGAACCTGCAGCGCCGCTTCGCCTGGCTCGACCGGGTGCTCGCCGCTCGAAGCTTCCTGCACGCGCAGCGCTTCACCGCGGCAGACGCCTATTGCTTCACCATCGTGATGTGGGCCGAGCTGCACGCCATCGACCTGGCGCAATGGCCGCACCTGCACGGCTACCTGCAGCGCATCGCCGCGCGCCCCAGCGTGCGGGCGGCGCTGGCCGACGAGCGCGACGAGCTCGCCACCCAGCCGGCGGCCTGAGCCGCCGGCGCCGTTCCATTCCCGGAGAACCCCATGAAGCTCTATCACGAAGTCCGCGGCTGCTCGCTCGCGGTGGACATCGTCGCGCGCGAACTGCAACTGCCCCTGACCCTCGAATGGGTCGATATGAAGACCAAGCGGCTGGCCGACGGCCGCGACTATTTCGGCGTCAATTCCAAGGGCACCGTGCCCACGCTCGAGATGCCCGACGGCCAGCACCTGAGCGAAGGCTGCATCGTCATGCAGTACCTGGCCGACCAGTGCCCCGGCAACACGCTCCTGCCCGCGTCGGGACTGCCGCGCTACCGCGTGCTGGAGTGGATGAGCTTCATCGCGGCCGACCTGCACAAGGGCGGCTTCATGCCGCTGTTCAAGGCCGTCACGCCACCCGAGTACAAGGCCATCGCGCGTGGCATCGTCGAGGCCAAGCTGCAGTGGGTCGACGAGCAGCTGGCGGGCCGCACCTACCTCACCGGCGACACCTTCACCATCGCCGACGCGCACTGCTACACGATCGCCATGTGGACGCGCGCGCATGCCATCGACACGCGGCGCTGGCCCGACCTGGAGGCCTACCTGGCGCGCTGCGGCGCCCGGCCCAGCGTGCGCGCGGCCGAGGCCGCCGCAGCCGCGCAGGGCGAACGCGAGCGTGCGGCAGCGGCAGCCGCAGTCGCGCACTGAGCCCGTCTTCGACGCCCTTGCAAGGAACGACCATGCCCATGCTCCGACGCCTCCTGCTGCCCTGCCTGGCCGCCCTCGCCTGCCTGCTGCCGGCGCTGGCCTGCGCCCAGGCCTCTCCCTCGGCGCCCATCCACCTGGTGGTCGCCTTTCCGCCCGGCGGCGGCACCGACGGCGCGGCGCGGCTGATCGCCGAGAAGCTGGCGCCGGAACTCGGGCAGTCGATCGTGGTGGACAACCGCGCGGGTGCCGGCGGCACCATCGGCGCCCAATCGGTGGCACGCGCCAGGCCCGACGGCCAGACGCTCTTCTTCGGCACGGGCGCCGAACTGCTGATCAACCCGGTCACGCGCAAGACCGCTCCCTACGATCTCCTGAAAGACTTCGTCCCCATCATCGAGGTGGGCACCGTGAGCTTCGTGCTGGCCGTGCCCGCGGGCTCGCCGGTGCGGGACGTGCGCGAACTCGTCGCCACCGCCAAGGCGCAGCCTGGCAAGCTCAACTACTCGTCCTTCGGCATGGGCTCGACCAACCACCTGATCGGCGAGCTCTTCCTGAAGGCCACCGGCACGCGGGCCGCGCACGTGCCCTTCCAGGGCAGCCAGCAGGCCATGACCTCGCTGCTGGCTGGCGACGTCGACTTCACCTTCGACACCACCGCCGTGGTGCTGCCGCAGGTCAAGGCCGGCAAGCTGCGCGCGCTGGCCACACCCTCCCCCAGCCGATTGCCGGGCCTGCCCGACGTGCCCACGCTGCAGGAACTGGGCTACGGCGGGCTGGTGGCCGAAGGCTGGATGGGCGTGTTCGCGCCCGCGGGCACGCCGCCGGCCGTGGTGGCGGCCCTGGGCGCCGCGCTGGACAAGGTGATCCGCACGCCCGACATGGAGTCGCGCCTCAATGCGCGCGGCGTAGCGGTGACGGCGGCCGACGGCCCGCAGTTCCGCGCCAAGCTGCAGGCCGAGCTGGACAAGTGGCGTCGCGTGGCCCGCGAGGCCAACGTGTCGCTGGACTGACGCCGCTGTTGCACCTTTTCCTGGAGCCCGCCATGCCGATCCGTTCCTCCACGCGTCGCCGCGCCCTGCTCTCCCTCCTGGCCGCGTCCTGCCTCCTCGGTGGCACCGTCGCCCATGCCGACGCCTGGCCCTCGCGCCCGATCACGCTCGTCGTCTCCTTCGAGCCGGGCGGCTCCACCGACATCTCGGCGCGTGCCGTCGCGCAGGCGCTGGCGGTGGAGCTCAAGCAGCCCGTGGTGGTCGAGAACCGCGCGGGCGCGGGCGGGCGCATCGGCACCAAGGCGGCGGCCATGGCCAGGCCTGACGGCTACACCCTGCTGTGGGGCAGCGGCAGCAGCCTGACGGCGGCGCCCGCGATCTACCCCAACCAGGAGCACGTCGCCACGCTGGTCCCGGTGAGCCTGGGCGCCACGCAGGCCTTCGTCTTCGTCACGAATCCGGGCCTGGGCGTGCGCACAGTGCAGGAATTCGTGGCGCTGGCAAAGCGCGAGCCGGGCAAGCTCAACTTCGCCTCGGCCGGCGCGGGCTCCAGCAACCACCTGCTGGGCGAGATTTTCCTGGCCGCCACCGGCGCGCCCGTGGTGCACGTGCCCTACAAGGGCGCTGTCATGGCCAAGGACGCGGTGATCCGCGGCGAGGCGCAGCTGATGGACGAAGTCACCTCGCCCCTGATCGGCGCCCTGCGCGCCGGCCAACTGGTGCCGCTGTTCATGACCGGCGAGCGGCGCGACCCGGCCTTCCCCGACATTCCCACCGCCGCCGAGGCCGGCCTGCCCGAGATGACCATCCAGGGCTTCTTCGGCCTGCTGGCGCCCGCCGGCACGTCGCCGGAGATCGTGGCGCGGCTCAACGCGGCCATGCGGGCCGCACTCACTTCCGAGCCCGTGGCCAGGACCTTCGGCAACCTGGGCTTCACCACCGTCTACAGCACGCCCGAGCAGATGGCGGCCCGCATCGCCGAGGGCCGCGCAACCTATGACCGCATCGTCAAGGCGCGGCAGATCCGCGTCGACTGACGCGCGGCCCTCTTCTTCTCTCAGTTTTCCCGCCACACCATGGCTTCAGCCCCGTTCCATCGCGAACTTCTCGTCCATCGCCGCAAGGCCCTCGGCGCACTCGCCGCCGTGGCCGCCTGCGGCAGCGGCCTGGCGCGCGCCGCCACCTGGCCGGAACGCCCGATCAACCTCGTGGTGCCTTTCGCAGCCGGCGGCGGCACCGACACGGTGGCCCGCCTCATCGGCCAGAAGCTGCAGGCCGCGCTGGGCGGCACGGTCGTGATCGACAACAAGCCCGGCGCCAACGGCCTGATCGCCGCGCGCACCGTGCTGCTGCCGCCGGCCGACGGCCACATGCTGATGTTCGGCAGCAACTCCACGCACGTGATCGCCGCGCTCGCCTCGAAGCAGCAGGTGGCGCCCGGCAAGAGCATGCAGGAGGCCTTCACCATCGTCAGCGTGATGGCCAACGCGCCGCTGGTGCTGGCCGTGCGCGCCGACAGCCCCGCGAAGGACCTGCGCGCCTTCCTGCAACAGGCCAAGGCCGGCAAGCTCAGCTACGGCAGCTTCGGGGCGGGCTCCTCGGCCCATGTGATGGGCGAGGTGCTGGCCGGGTCGGCCGGCGTCGAGCTGCTGCACGTGCCCTACAAGGGTTCGTCGCCCGCCATCACCGACCTGATGGGCGGCCAGGTGGATGCGGTGTTCCTCACCGTCGCCGCCGTCGAGGCCATGGTGACGGCCGGCTCGGTGCGCCCGCTGGCGGTGACCGGCCTGCGCCGCGTGAGTTCGCTGCCGGCGGTGCCCACCTTCGAGGAACTGGGCGTGCGCGACATGGGCAACGCCGGCTGGTTCGCGGTGTTCGCTCCCGCGGGTACGCCGGCCGCGGTCGTCGCCAGGCTGTCGACTGCGCTGCAGTCCATCGCGGGCGAAGCCGAGGTGCAGTCGCGCATGGTGGCGCTGGGCCTCGAACCCGTGGTGAGCACGCCCGCACAGGCATTGGAGACCTGGCGCCGCTCGCTGGCCGCGGCTGCGCCCATCGTCAAGAAGGCCAACATCGTCTTCTGAAGTGGCCAGCCTGCCGGGTCGACCGGGGTGTCTACAGGTGCCCGTCGGCCGACAACCGCACACTGATCATGTGCGCGGTGCGCTTGACCAGCTCGGCGATGGCCTCTGCATCGAAAAGCGCAAGCCGCGCATCGCTGCCCAGCGCGGTGACGCTGGCGACCACGAGCCGCCCACGACCGAAGATCGGCGCGGAGACGCCGGTCTTGCCCTCGTTGAGTTCGCCTGAGGTACGGCAGTAGCCCTCACGGCGGATGCGCTGCGCCTCTTCGTAGAACGCATCCCATGGCGGGGTGTCGACCGCCTCGCCGGCCATTTCCTGGTGCAGCTTGCGCAACCGCGCAGCCGGCAGGAAGGCCACCAGGGCCTTCGCGCTCGCGCCGCGCGACACCGGCACTGGCCTGCCGCGGCCATAGCGCAGGTGCGGCAGCGGGTCGTTGAACTCGGTGTGCACCGTGATGATGGAGTGGCCATAGAGCTTGGACAGGAACACATCCAGCCCCGTCTGCTCGGCCAGTTCGCGCATCGGCGGCGCGGCCGCACGGATCACCGGGTCGGACTCGCGGATGCAACGGTCCAGCTCGATGATGCGCGGACCCAGCGTGATGCTGCGGTCCAGCCGCACCAGCAGACCCACCTTCGACAGTTCCTGGATGTAGCGGTAGGCCGTGCTCTTGGGCACCTTGAGGCGGGTGGCGATCTCTTCGACGGTGAGCGAGGGGCTGGCGGTGGAGAAAAGCCCCAGCGTGCCAAGCAGGCGCGAAAGGCTCGACTCCGCCGCGCCGCGCGATGCGGCGTCGAGCTGTCCATCGATCTCGCCGGACAGCGCCGGCGCACCTGCATCCGCAGGTGCGCTGCGCTCCACGCTTACTTTCCGGCGCGACTCGCGCCCGCCCTCTTGCTTCATCGGACCGATCTTAGTGGATGCGATCTGCGCGGGGCGGGTCTTGCGATGCTTCACTCGCTGCTGAGCGGCAGGCGCCGCGCTCGACCCGATCGGCATCGGCGAGGCCCGACCTGAGCTCGGCGTTGCCATGCTTTCGAGGCCTCGCTCCGAGGCGACATATCGCTCGGGCCAGGTCACTCGGCCGGGCAAGTTCATCTTGCCGAGGCACTCAGGCCGGCATGCTTGCTTTGAGCAGGCCGCGCGCCGATGCACCGCCGGCCAAGAGGGCATCGGTATCGGTATCAGTCCCGGGATCGGAGCTCACCGACTTTCGTGACACGCGACGACGAGTGACGTAGTCCGGATGAATGCAACGCTGGGTGCCATCCTCGAAAGCCACGGTGATGGATCCCTCGGTCGAGGCGACGACGACGCCCGCACCAAAACGCCTGACCTTGACCGGATCGCTTTCGGCGAAACGCAGCTTCCGTGCGGGCGCCTTCGCCGAAGGGTTCGGAGCCACGGCCACAGTCGCCGTTGTCGACTGCGTGTTCATGAGGATCGGCTGCGCCAGTGCGGCCTCATGGGCTGCAATACGACGGCAGTTGTCGCACGTGCCGCAGCGCTTCGCCTCGGCCGAAGGATCCAGATCGGCCAGCAGCAGCTGCCAGCGACACTGACCTGCCTGGGCGTACGACAGCATGCGCTCGAGCGTCTCCCGGTCCTGCAGCCGGCGCTCCTTGTAGGCGTCCAGCATCGTGCCCAGGTCGGCGCGCGAGGCAGCCTCCCGTCGAAGCGCAATCTCTCCTCGCCGGCCGATGCGCAGCAGCTTTTCCTGCCGCAGCAGTGCAACAGCGGCCTGCATCTTGCTGCGCGGGCGATCCATTGCGTCGAGGAGACTGGCCGAGGTCCAGCCCTCGCCCGCAGGCGGTGTGGCGAGCAACTGCCGATAGACCGCATCGAGGTCCTCGAGCTGGGGATACTTTCCGGCCAGGAAGAACTGCTGGACCGCCCGGTCCTTGGCATGGAAGAGCAGCACACAGCGCGCCCGCAGCCCGTCGCGGCCGGCGCGCCCCGCCTCCTGGTAGTAAGCGTGCAGACTCGATGGCATCTGTGAGTGAACGATGAAGCGGATGTCCGGCTTGTCGATGCCCATGCCGAAGGCGTTGGTCGCCACCATCACGCGCGCGGCACCGCCCATGAAACGCTCTTGGGCTTCGCCACGCTCGCGCGTTCCCAACTTGCCGTGATAGAGCGCGACCGACTCGCCCCGCGCGCGCAGCGTCTCGAAGGCCTGCTCGGCGACCTTCACCGTGGCTGCATAGACGATGCCGCATCCGGCCTCCTCCTTCACCAGTTCCACGATGCGTCGCCGGCGATCGTCCTCCTGCTGCATCTGCTCCACTGCGAAGTGCAGGTTGGCGCGATAGGCACCCGTGTCGATCAGCCCGCCGCGCGGGATCCCGAGGTGTTTCATCACGTCGGCGGCAACCTCCAAGCCGGCCGTGGCGGTGAGCGCCAGCACGGTGGGGGTGCCCAGCGCCCGGACGGCGGGGCCGATGTCCAGGAAAGCCGGCCGAAAGTCGTGGCCCCATTGCGAGATGCAGTGCGCCTCGTCCACCGCCACCAGAGCGACGGGATGGGTCGCGATCTGCTGCAAGAAGGCGTGATCGGCGAGCCGCTCGGGCGTGGTCAGCACGATGCGCGCACTGCCATCGCGCAGTGCCGCCTCGGCCGAAGCGAGCTCGTCTGCGGAAAGGGCGCTGTTGACCTGGATCGCCTGGATACCCAGGGCTCTGAGCTTGTCGCACTGGTCCTTCATCAGCGCGATCAGTGGAGAGACCACCACTGTGCGCCCCTCCAGCAGCATCGCCGGCAACTGGTAGCACAGCGACTTTCCTGCGCCCGTGGGCATCACGGCGAGCGTAGACAGCCCCCGCATGACCCGCTCGATGACTTCGGCTTGGCCGGCACGCAGACGGGTGTGACCGAACACGCTGCGCAGCGTGCGGTTCAGCTGGCTGGAGGATGGCCGACGTCCGGCGGCAGCAGGCAAGCGGGTGGAAGGCATCAGCGCTGCCCGCTGCCTTGGTCCTCAGCCTCGTCACTCCCCTCGCCCTCTTCGCCTTCAGCCGCTTCGCCCTCGCCTTCTGAATCGACTGCAATCTCGTCGGCCAGATCCTGCGCGCTCAGCGCCTCCGGGTCGTCCACCGAACCCTCAACCTCGGCCGCGGCATCCGGGAGGGCGCCTACGCGGTCCGGAAGAATGTCGGCATTGGTAGGGGTCTCGAGTCCGCCTTCGTCCGCCGCATCATTGGTGCCCGATGCGTCGCTCCCGCTGTCGCTGGAGTCGCTCGGCCCGAGGCTCTCCGCGTCGGTGCCCTTGGGTGTGATCGGCGCGCGCTCGCCGCCGAGGATGCTGCTGGTTGCCATGATCTTCTGTGCCTCGATAAGAAAAGATGCACCAAGACTGCGCGCTGCGGAGCGTCGAGAAAGTAGGAGATTGGCGCATTCCGGCCGTTTCCGATTTCGGTCGAGACGCAGACAGGCGCTTGGGCGATGCATGCAGTCACGTGCCACGCCGCGTGGCCGACTGCACGGGCGCGCGCAGGGCACGTACGGCATTCCATCTCGGGCATCGTCGCGGCTGAACCCTGTGACCCTGTCACGTTGCGAAGCCGCCCTTTGAATGCCGTTTCGACCACATCGCTTCGCTACTTCGCCGAGGTCGTGTGCACCGGTTCCATTCGCGCGACACCGGAGACTCTCTTCGTGGCCTCCTCGGCCATCAGCCAGCAGCTCGCGATGCTGGAGGATGCGCTCGGCACAATGGTTCTGGGACGGCGGCAGGGGCGCGGGCGAAGCGCTCGTGCGCTGGCTCATCGCGTGGCGCTGCCAGAGCCGGGGATTTCCAGCCGGACGCCGGCGAACATTCGAGAGCTGAGTTCGTGCTCACGGTCCCGCGCCTGCGCAGTCCACGCTCTTGCCTACCGACGCCTGGGTGCAAGCCAAGTACGCGCCGCAACTCAGGCCGCTGCGACAAGCACTGAGGTAATTTCGAGGCACAGCCGAAGGTTCATGAGGAAGGTGGCTGCGGGTCGCAGCCTGCCACCTTTCATGACGCCAGCGCGATGCCTCAAGCCGACGCAGCGCACTCGCCGGGCAGCCCTTCGTCGTAGATCCTGCTCCCATCGGGAGGTCAGGGCGAACGAAGCTCCGTTGGACTCAAGCCTGCGCCTTTTGCTTCAGCCAAAGGCCGAAGTCCATCATCACCTTCACGACGGGCTTCAAGCGCTCGCCATCGGTCGTCAGTGCATATTCGACCCTCACAGGTGCGGTGGGATGCACGGTGCGCTTGACCAAACCTGCCTCCTCGAGCGCGCGAAGATCAAGGGTGAGAGAGCGCTGCGAAATACCTGGGACGTCTCGCCGCAGCTCACTAAAGCGCTTGGGCCCATCAACGAGATAGGACACGAGGAGGAGCCGCCATCTGCCGCCGAGGAGGCGCATGGCTTCTTCCACCGAGCAACCCGTCACGTTTGCTTTCATAGCACGTCTTCCAGAAAAAGGCCGTCGGTATACTTTTTTAACCTACGTGCAGTTTTATTGCCTTCTTCCAATTTTATCCCTGCGCCATAGCATGGCCCGGCGGCGCGCTTCCGACGCCTCCCACATTGGAATGAACCTGCATGAAGCTGTACTACATACCCGGGGCCTGCTCGCTTTCACCCCATATCGTCCTCAATGAACTCGGCCTGGATGTCGCCCTGATCAAAGTGGATTACAAGACTCACAGGTCCGAGGACGGCCGTGACCTCCACGAAATCAGTCCGTTCGGCTATGTCCCACTCCTGGAACTCGACGACGGGGCGGCGCTACGCGAGGGCCCTGCCATCGTGCAATATCTAGCCGACTTGAAGCCGGAATCAGGTCTTGCGCCGATGAACGGCACCATCGAGCGCTACCGCCTTCAAGAATGGCTGAGCTTTCTGACTTCCGAAATCCACAAAGGCTTCATTCCCCTCCTGTACCCGGTGCTTGCCGGCAAATACGTCGAAGCCGTCAAGCCGAAGCTGGAGAGACGATTCAGCTGGATTGACGAGCAGTTGGCTGGCCGCGATTACCTGATGGGAGAAACGTTTACTGTGGCCGACGCCTACCTGTACGCGCTGACTGGATGGGGCCAGGCATCCTGGCTGGAATCCGTGTACAGGGCCGACATCCATTTCGATGGTCTGAGCAACCTCGAAGCTTGGTATGCCCGCATGCGCGAGCGACCGGCCGTGCGCAAAGCGCTGGACGCAGAAAGGCTCAAGTAGCTTGCGCAGGATGCTGAACATGCAGCAATCTTAGGACCAAGCACGACGAAACCATGCCTACCCGCCAGTCGCGGACATGTGGCGGACCAGCTTGACCGGCAAGACGCGTCCTTGAAGCGAGAAGTCGTGTCCCTTGGGCTTTTGCTCCACGGCATGGCCGATGGCCTCGTGCACGTGCGCCTCGCTCATCGAGCTGCGCAGCAGCTTTCTGAGATCGACGCCGTTCTCATGCCCGAGGCAGGTATAGAGAGTGCCGTCAGCCGTCACGCGGACGCGATTGCAGTCACCGCAGAAGTGCGCGGTGAGCGGCGTGATGAAACCAATAAGCCCGCCCGTTTGCTCGACCCTTGCGTAGCGCGCAGGGCCACCGCTGCGGTCCGTCAGGTCGCTCAGAGTCCAGTGCCTGCTGATCTCGCGGCGCAACGCGTCCAGGCCCAGGAACTGTTCCGTGCGATCGCAGCCGGTCTGGCCCAAGGGCATGGTTTCAATAAGGCTGAGGGTCATGCCGCGACCGTGTGCGAACTCGATCAGCTCGTGGATCTCCAGGTCGGTGACGCCGCGCAAGGCCACGGCATTGAGTTTGACGGCCATGCCTGAGTCTTGTGCCGCCTCGATGCCCTCCAGCACCTTTTCCAGCGCGCCGCCGCGCGTGATCTGCGCAAAGCGCCGCGGATCCAGAGTGTCGAGCGAAACGTTCACCCGTCGGACGCCTGCTGCCGCGAGGTCCTGTGCGAAGTGCGCCAGCCGCAAGCCGTTGGTCGTCAGTGTCAGCTCGTCCAGGGAGCCGTCCTTCAAGCAGCCGGACAGTGACCGGAACAACTCGATGACCCCCTTGCGCACCAGGGGCTCGCCGCCGGTGATGCGCAGCTTTCTGACGCCACGCGCGACGAACAGGCGTGCGACCCGGTCCAGCTCCTCCATCGAGAGCAGCTCCGAGCCGGAACGAAATCGCATGTCCTCCGACATGCAGTAGACGCAGCGCAGGTTGCAGCGGTCGGTGACCGATAGGCGCAGGTAGCTGATCTGCCGGCCGAAGCTATCGACCAACGGCGCCGCAGATGGCACCGGCGCAGTTCGGGGCAGGTCCATCAGCATGGAAGCTCTTCGCTGGCCGCCGCGTAGAGATGCTCGAGCGACACGAATTTTTCCCTGGGCTTGCCGAGCTTGGCGCCGCGTTCTATCTCGGCGGCGTTGATGCGCGACCAGTCCTGGAAGTCGAAATATCTCCCGGCGTAGTCTGTGGGCCTGATACCACGGAGGGGAAGTTCGGCCGCGAGCGTCCGATGCGCCAGGGCAGGCAGGTCGGCCAGCACCGCCTCGGCGGTTTCGTAGCTGCAGGCTCGGTTGGTGCCGATGGTGCCCTGGGGCCCGCGCTTGCTCCAACCGCACACGTAGAGGCCGCTCATCAGCTTGCCGTCGTCGACGACGCGGCCGTGGAGATTGGCGTGCGTGCCCCGGCCTGCGTCGTAGGGCACGCCCTCGATCGAGCAGGACCGGCGTCCGATGCTGGAGAACACCAGGCCGCATTCGATGCCGACCGACTCTGAACCCGCCACCCGGCCGCGCGGTCTGCTGAAACGAATACGCTCGATCGACGCGGCGCCTTCGATGGCTTGCGGCTCCAGGTGAAAACGGAACACACAGCGTTTGTCCTCGGCAGCACGAACACCAGCCAGGCGCTCGAGGATCGCGATGGCCGCGGCCTTCTCCGCATCCGTTCCGGCCGGCACCGCGAAGCTTTCGGCGCGGATGTCGGCGGTGTCCACCAGCGCATCGCATGAAGGCAACTCGGCGATCTCATGCAACTCCTTGGGCGAGAAGCGTGTATCGGCAGGACCACGGCGCCCGACGATATGCACTTCGCGAATGCGGCTGCAGGCCAGGGCTTCCAGTGCGTGGGCCGCGATGTCGGTGCGGCGCAGTTCGTCCACGCTCTTGAGCAGGATGCGCGCAATGTCCAGCGAGACGTTGCCTTGGCCAACAATCACCGCTCGTTCTCCGGACAGGTCGAAGTGACAGTTCTTCTGGTCCGGATGGCCGTTGTACCAACCGACGAAATCACTGGCCAGATGACTGCCAGGCAGCTCTTCGCCGGGGATGCCCATGTGGCGGCCGAGCGGTGCACCCGTGGCCAGGATGACCGCGTGGTAGCTCGCGAGCAGGTCGTCCACCGACACCTCAGGGCCAATTTCGAGGCCGCCGACGAATCGAAAGCCGGGCCTCGCCGCGATGCGGTCAAAGACGGTGGTCACCTGCTTCAACTTGGGGTGATCGGGAGCTACGCCATAGCGCACGAGGCCGTAGGGCACGGGAAGGCGCTCCAGCATGTCCACGCACATCGGCAGCGCCGAGTTCAGGAGGCGCTCGGCGGCGTAGAAGCCGCTGGGTCCCGCACCCACCACGGCCACCCTGAAAGGTGATGTGCCGGCATCACTCATAGTCCCAGCTCCACTCGTCGCGATTCAGCAGTGGGCAACGGCGGCAGGCGCTCGGCGATCACTGGCGTCTCGGTTGAACGAAGCCTGTTGATTTCGATCCACTGCGCTTTGTCGGCAGGAAGAAGGAATGAAGCCTGGATGGCGCCCACGGGACATGCGGTGGCGCAGCCGCCGCAGTCGATGCAGTTCTCCGGATCGATGTAGGTCATCCGCTCGTCTATGTGGAAGCAGGTGACAGGGCAGACGGTGACGCATTCCGTGTAGCGGCACCCGGTGCAGAGGTCGGTGACAACGTAGGCCATGTGCGTGAAAGAAGCAGAAATGAGAGGAGCGCCCGTTCAGAGCGCGACGACCTGCACCAGCGCATCGGAGAAGGTCGGCGCGCGGCCCAGGTCGGCGAAGGCCACAGGCGTGAGCGCGTGCACCGTAGCGCCAGCGCGGTTCGAGCGGTGCCAATAGCCCGCGGGCGCCATCACCAATCCCGGCGAGACGTCGGCCGAGAGCGTGGCCTTGGCCTCGAATGCTCCCCGATCGTTGAAGACTCGGATCGGCGTTCCGGCGGTGATGCCGCGGGCACTCGCGTCATCGGGATGCAGAACCACCATCTGTTCCTCTCCGGCCTGCGCGCGCTGAGCCGGCAGATTGCCGTAGTTGGAATTGAGGAAGGCATGGCTCTTGGGCGAGATCAGGCTCAAGGGATAGCTATGCGCCAGGTCGGCTGCAGTTGCCGGGCTTTCGTTCGGTGCGATGTAGTGCGGCAGCGAGTCCACCGGCTCACCCGACTGTTGGCCGCCGAAGCCCTGTCTGAAGAGCGGCGCCACGAAGTTTCCGCTCTCTGCCATCGAGGACTTGAATTCGCACTTGCCGGACGGCGTCGGAAAGTTCCCTTCACGGTGCGGCGCCCAGTCGTCGGCAGCAGGCATGTTCAGGCGCATGAAGCCCTTGCGCCTTAGTTCCTCCAAAGTGATGCCCTCGAGAGCTGGGTTGCCCCAGTCCATGGACGCCTCGATCATCTCGTCGTCCGTCCGATGGAAGAAGGGGTCGTCGATTCCCATCGCCTTGGCCAGGCGCCTGAAGAGCTCGGTGTTGGACACCGCCTCGCCCAACGGCTCGATGGCCGGGTTGTTGTACGAGAGATAGAGATGACCCCAGGAGAACATGATGTCCTTCTGCTCAAGCTGCGTCGTGGCCGGCAGCAAGATGTCCGCATAGCGCGCGGTGTCGGTCATGAAGTGCTCGCTGACCACCGTGAAGAGGTCGTCGCGCGCGAGGCCTCGTTCTATCTTGTCCTGGTCGCTGACCATGGCCATTGGGTTGGCGTTGTAGACGAACAGCGAGCGAATCGGCGGATCGAGTGGTATGTCGCCCGTCAGCGCCGGGCCCAGGCGCCATGAGTTGATCACCCGCATCGACTCGGGCTGAAGATCCGGGCGCATCAGTCCCGGCCAGTTCACCGGAAAGGCCCAGATCGGCAGTTGGAGCAAGCCGCCGCCCACATGCTTCCATGCGCCGATGAGCGCGGGCAGGCAGGCAATGGCACGCACCGTCTGCCCGCCGCCTGCATGGCGCTCCACTGCGACACCGATGCGCACGACTGCAGGAGGAGTCGCAGCGTATTCCCGGGTCAACTTGAAGATGTCCTCGACGGGAATGCCGGTCTGTTCTGCGGCGAATTCCGGCGTATACGTCTTCACGCGCTCGGCCAACTCATCGAAACCCAGCGTGTACCGATCGATGTAGTCGCGATCGATCAATCCTTCCTTGATGAGGATGTGCGCCATCGCCAGGGCCAGCGCACCGTCAGTGCCCGGACGGATGGGGATGTGCCAATCCGCCAGCCGCGCGGTGCGTGTGCGCACCGGATCGATCACCACCAGCTTGGCGCCGTTCTTGCGCGCCTGTTCGATGAAGGGCCAGTGGTGCGAGTTCGTGCTCAGCGTATTGCAGGCCCACAGCACGATGTACTTCGAATGCACGAAGCTCTCGGGGTCTGCGCCCGGCGTGTGCCCAATGGTCATCATGTAGGCGGTGCACGAGCCCGAGTCGCAGAAGGTCCGCTCACACACCGTGGCGCCCAGTTTGTTGAACAGGGGGTCGCCCACGTTCAGCCCGTTGAGGATGCCCTGTGTTCCCAGGTAGCTGTAGGGAAGGATGGACTGCGGACCATCCGTGGCAATGAGCGCCTTCCAGCGGCTGGCGATTTCGGCCAGGGCCTCGTCCCACGAGATTGGCTCGAACTTGCCGCTGCCCTTGGGGCCGCTGCGTCGCATTGGGTAGAGCAGTCGCTGTTCGCTGTAGGTCCGGTCCTGGTAGTTGTTGACCTTCACGCAGAGGCGCCCCCGCGTGAAAGGGTGATCTGGATTACCGCGCACCGCAATAGCCTTGCCATCTTCGACAGTGGTCAAGATCGAGCAGGTATCGGGGCAATCGTGGGGGCAGGCGCCCACGACAACGTGTCGGGCCATAGCGTGTCCTTTCTCTGCGGTGCTTTGATGCGATTGGCGTTCGCACCAAGTCTGGCGAGCAAGGGACCCAAGTGCCTTATCCGATTGCGACCTTTACTTTTCCTGATGTGCGAATGATGATTCGGCACGTTTCTTGCGCTCGCCACCTGCAATCAACCTCTTGAGTCGGCCTCGCACCATGTTCGCGCATTCGTTGGACAAGTACGTCAACAGCACGATGCGCCAGACCTCCAACGCGCAGGGCTGGTCGAACATCTTGGCTGAGCGCTGGAGTCATTCGGCAGGCGAGCTTCCGAGACTGGTGCCACGCGACACCGAGGTGGCCATCCAGTTGAGCGGCCGGTCGCTTGTCGATCGTGCGGGCGGTGGCCGGCGCGAGCACACCCATGGCCATCGCGGGACTATCTGGCTTTGCCCCGCAGGCGTCGAGGAGGAGTACATCAATGTGGCTGAGCCCATAGGCGACTGCTTGCATTTGTTCCTGCCCGGTCAGCCGTTCTCCGAGACGGTGCAGCGTGAGTTCGACATCGATCCGGCGCGCGCCTGCCTGCGCTACCAGGCGATCGATCACGATCCCTTCGTGAGCATGATCGCGGACCAGATCGTGGGTGAACTGTCCAACGAGACGGGCGTCGGGCGGCTCTTCGTCGAGAGCCTCTCGGTGGCGCTCAGCGCCCACCTTTTGAAGAACTATTCAGAGCTGGGGCTGGTCCGGCCGCTGGCGGACAGGACGACCAAGCCGTTGGACAGCCGGCGTCTGTCGCGTGTGGTCGACTTCATCGACGGCAATCTCGACCAAGACTTCACCGTGCTCGAGCTCGCAGGCATTGCCTGCATGAGCGTGGGCCACTTTACGCGCAGCTTCAGGGCGGCGACAGGCCGCGCGCCGCACGCCTTCGTAGCCGAGCGGCGGCTCATGATGGCCAAGCGCCGTCTGCGCGACGAAAGCTGCTCGATCGAGGAGATTGCGTTTTCGGCGGGCTTCTCGTCGCTGGCCAACTTTTCGAAGGCCTTCCGTCATTCGACCGGTTTGTCGCCCAGCCAGTTCAGGGCCCGACCCTGAACGCGCAGCACGTGCAGCGATGACTCGAGACTGACTTGCATCTCTTTCGCAAGCCCGAGAGGGAAGCAAGCGCTTCACGGTGGGAGGGGTGCAGCGATGTAGTCCGGACTGGAGCGAACTGAAATCTGTTCGGCTGCACCATAGAGCCGCCGCAGGCACGGAGCACAAGCACGCAGCCGATCGACAGGAACGACCGAGCCCACCCGGAGGTGATGAGGGTCGTCATGGGATCGGGGGTCAGCTCAGGACACCGAAGTCGCTGTCGCCCTGCTGTACGGCATTCACCAGCTGCACGCGGTTGCGTGCGGCGAAGCGTCGGCGCAGCTGGCGCATGTGGTAGTCCACCGTGTGCGCCGACAGGTCCAGTCGGTTCGCGATCTCCTTGTCGCTGCGGCCCTGCAGCAGATGCTGCAGGATGTATTGCTGCGTCGTCGAGATCTCGATGCGCGCCCCGCCGTTCTCGCTCGGCATGCGCGCGTGGCGCGACAGGTACTCGTGCATGCTCAGGCCCAGCGTCAGCGCCTGCCCGACGACCTCGTCGGTGATCCAGCGCCGCCCCGGTTCGCTCGACTGCAGGCTGATCACGGTGTACTGGTTCACATGCACGGGCGACGCCAGCCGAAACATCAGTCCGCTGCGGATGCCGCTCGCACGCAGGTCGTCGACGAAACGCTGCCGGCGGCCTGCCGCGTCCTCGGCTGCGCTGCTCGCCGCACTGGACAGCGGCGACGATTCGATCTGCTCCAAGTCCCACACCAGTGGCAGGCTTGATGCGGGCACGCCCTGCTGGCGCAGATCCAGCTCGTAGAGGCAGTGCGAGAAATAGCGCTGTACCCACTCGGGATTCGCGTAGTCGGTGAAGAAGCTCAGGGGCCACCAGCGGCCGCGCAGGTAGGTGACGGTGCCGTAGCCCAGCCAGTCGAAGCCCAGCGCATTCAGCACGCCCTCGATCAGCTCGCGGCGCTCCTCCTGGCTGCCGGCGTCGAACAATTCGCCGACGATGCCGGGCACGCCTTCGGCATCGCGGTCGGCCGAAGGGGGCAGGTACAGCTGCTCCTGCGAATAGAGCTGCGGAAAGGGGCCGCCGGCCGAGAGGTCGGCCGCATCGGCCTGTGCATCCTCCGGCGGTTCGGGCGCACCGGGGTCCGGCGTGTCGAGGTCCCGCGCTTTCGACAGCGATGCCGCGGCCGCGCGTTGCAACAAGGTAGCAAGAATCATGAGGTGCCTGTGGGAAATGCCGCATGCATCGGCCGACGCCGCGCACGGGGGGCCAAAGTAACAAAGGGCGCGCGCCGCGCCTTGTAAATTCTTAGCTTCGGCCGCATTCGCGCCGCGCGGCCCGGCGGGTGCGGACCGCAGCGCCTCGTGCCATGACGCAACTGAGTACCTTTGCATTTATCGATGCAGGCTGCTCATCAATTCATGCAGAAACGAGCGCTTCACAGGAGCCCGATGCGCTGGCATGCTGGCGCCCGCGTCAGTGTCAGCACAACAACGACATCCGAGGAGTCCGGCCTTCGATGGAAATCCTGGCAGCCTCCCGCTATTGGCGGGACGCCGACCTCACAGGTCTTCAGTTCACCGCCAACCGCATGTCGCATCGCGAGATCCGGGCGCATCGGCACGTCGGCTACACGCTCTCAGTGTCCGACACCGAGCTGCACGTGCGCACCGTCCACTGCGTGACGGTCGTGCCGCCTGGCACGCTGCTGCGCATCGCGCCGCAGGTCTGGCATTCGGTGCAGGCACGCACCGCGCCGTGGCGCGAGGACGCGATGTACTGCAGCTGGGCCGTGGCGCGCTGCATCAGCCCGGCGAACGAGAGCGCGCCTGCGGCCCGCGCGCAGGACGACGTGGGCGTCGCGATCTTTCTGGACGCCTCGGCCGCACGCGAATTCCTCGAATGCCATCGGCTTCTCCATGACCCCTTGAACCGCGGTGACGAAGAGGAGATCGGGGCTGGCCGCGCCCTGCTGCGCCAGCGCCTGGCCCAATGGATCCCGCTGCACCCGACCGCGCCGCGCGCCATCGACAGCGGAGACGATCGCATGAACCGGCTCTACGAGCTGATCGCCTCGGGTTTCCACCAGCGCATGACGCTAGACAAGCTCGCCGGTGCGGTGGGCCTGCACCCGGTGCACCTGCAGCGACGCTTCAGGAACGCGCTGGGGTTCACGCCGCACGAGATGCTGGTGGGCCACCGCATCGAATACGCGCGCAACCTCATCGCGGGCGGCGCGAGCGTCACCTACGCGGCCCACGCGGCCGGCTTCACCGACCAGAGCCACCTGCACAAGACCTTCATGAGCACCTATGCGGTGCTCCCCGGCGACTACCGCCGGCTCTCGGCGCTCGATGCGCTGCAGCCAGTCTCGGCGCGCAACGGCATCGTGGGCTGACGGTCGGCGGATCAGGGCTGCCAGTCGGCCGCCGCGCTCACCAGCTGCACCCGGTTGCGCACGCCGAAGCGGCGGCGCAGCTGGCGCATGTGGTAGTCCACCGCGTGGCTCGACAGGCCCAGCGTGTAGGCGATCTCCTTGTCGCCAAGCCCGCGCAGAAGCGCCTCCAGGATCGATTGCTGCGTGGCCGACATCGGCGACGTCGGCGCCTTCGCCTGCAGCACCTCGCCCTGGTCGAGCGCCGGGGTCTTCTGCACGTGGCGCGAGACGTGCTCGTGCAGGCTCAGCCCCAGCATGAGCGCCCGACCGACCACGCCGTCCGCGATCCAGCGGCGCCCCGGCTTGGCCGACAGCAGGCTGATGAGCGTGTACTCGTTCATCAGCCCCGGGGTGGCCAGCCGGAAGAAAATGCCGCTGCGGATACCACAGGCCTGCAGGTCGGCGCGCAGCATCCGCTGGCGCTGCGCGACACCGCTGGCCTCGGCCTCGTCGCGCATTGGCTGCCTGCTGTGCGACTGCTCGATCGATTCCAGGTCCCACACCAGGGGCAGGCCCGAGACCGGCGCGTCGTAAGGGCGCGTGTCGGCGCGGTAGTGGCGCTGTGAGAAATAGCGCCGTGTCCAGTTCTCGTTGGCATAGCTGGTGAGAAAGCTCAGCGGCCGCAGGCGGCCGAGGTTGTCCTCCGCGCTGCCGTAGCCCATCCATTCGAAGCCGATGGCGCGAAGCTGCTCCTTCATGAGTGCTTGGCGCGCCGCGTGGTCGGGGGCCTCCTGCAGCAGCGCGACCACCCCGGGCGCGCTGCGCTCGCGGTGCGCGGCGGCCGGCAGCGACGGCCGGTCGTCCGCATAGAAGAGCGGCGGGACTCCCCGTGCATCGTCGTCGCCCGAGGACGGCACACGTGGTGCCGCCGCCGCGACCCTGCGCGCCGAGCCGCCGCGCCGCGCGAACAGGGAGGGAGGAACCATGGCCGCCGGCGCGGGGCCGATGAGGGTCGCGTATGCATTCATTGCGCCAGTCTAGGAGTGCCCTTGCGGGCGCACCAATGGCAAATGCGGCATGCGCCATAACCCAAATGCATGGCTCGCCGGCGACCGGCATACCCTTCAGATGTCCAGATGCCAGTGCGCGCGCGCGTAGTTCCCCAGCCCCTCGATGCTCTGCGGCAGCACGATCGACTCCGACCTCACGTTGCCCGCCCGCGTGGGGGTATGGCGCACCACCGTCTGCCCGGCTTGCGCGGCCGTCGGGTCGCTGGCCGTGAAGCTGCCGTCGTTGTCGTTCATCTCGTTGTCCGTCAGCCGGTGCATCACGCTCACCCACTCGTTGGTCGGGATGCCCTGCGGACCGTCCTTGCCGAGCCGTTCGCGCAGCATCTGCATGCCCTCGTCGACGGATTTGTTCTGTGACTTCATCAGGGCGTTCCAGGCCACCATCGGCGAGACCCCCTCATGGGTGCAGTCGAGCATCGCCCGCGTCTGCTCGTCGCTGAAGCCGCTGTCCTTGAGCACGTTGCGCAGCCCTGCGTCGCGCTGCGCCTCGCGAGCGTCGACCTGGTCGTAGTGGTGGGCGATGTTGTAGAACTGCTTGATGCCGGTGAACACCGCCACGCCCAGCCCGCCGATGGTCGCGGCCTCGGCCGGGATGGCCAGCAGGGCGCCCAGCTCGACCGCCCCCGCGCGGGTGAGCGCCGCACCGGTCACGTTGATCAGCCCGACGCCGCCGTCCACCACGCCGCCCACGCCCATGCCCACGTTGGTGAAGGTCACCCAGGTCGGCACGGTCTTGGCCTGGCCCACGGCCAGCGACAGGTCGGCCACGCCGACCCCGGCGGTCCCCAGGCCGAACACGTACTTCCAGGCCATCTTGCCCTCAATGTCCGCGGCGGCGCCGTCGATGGTGCGGTTGCCCGCCCGCGAGCGCTCGGCCATGAGCGTGGTGTAGGGCTTGGCCATGAAGAAGGCCTGCGTAGGCGCATAGATGCGGTGGTACCACTGCGTGTAGTCCTGCACGCCGTCGGCCAACGGCCGCAGGTTGGTGAGCTCGGTGCTCACGTTGTGCGTGACGAAGCCGGCATTGGCGACCCAGCGCAGCACCTGGCCGAAGGCCGTGTTCGCATTGGTCACGTTGTTGACCGTCTTGGCGCCCACGCCCAGCAGCTTCTGCAGCTTGCCGTCGAGTTCGGCGCCAAGCTTCGCGAAGGCGTCGATGCGAGCGGCGTCGGGCAGGTTGGCATCCACCGCGGCGGCCTTGGCGACGTATTCGTCGACCAGGGCGCTGCCCTGGCGCACCTCGTCCGGGTTCAGCCCCAGCGTCTTGGCCATGCCCTCGGTCTTGAGCTTGAAGGCGTCCCAGCGCCTGGTGTAGCTGTTCGGGTCCATCACCATGTTGTTGAACTGCGCATCGGCCACCATCGACCACACCATGCGGGTGGTGCCCGAGACGTGCCGCGTGATGAACATCACCGGGTTGACGAGGTACTCGGTCATCGTGCGTGGATCGACCACGCCCTGCGTGCTGCGGCTCATGAGGTCCTGGCGCAGTTGCGGGCTCTGGGCCATGGCGAGGGTGACGTCGGCGTTCTTGTTGTAGACGCCGTCTAGCGTGCCTTCCAGCCCCTTTTCCGCATCGCTGGCCGACTTGCCCACGCGCAGACCATTGAGGCTCTCGTGCGTCCTGGCCAGCGTCAGGCCCCAGTCGCCGACCACACGCGTGGCCGCATCGACCTTGTTCGCCACCTCGGGATTCACGCGCCGGTACTGCGCGATCGCCGCGGCCGCTCCCTGCGGCGTGCCATCGGAGAAATGCGCCACGTAGAACGCCATCGAGGCGCCCGTCGCGTTGTAGCCCGCATTGCCGCGCAGGTTGCCCATCGCCTCGGTGAGGCGGGATTGCTGCGACTTCACGCCCTTGTCGATGCCGGCGAGCACGTTGTCGCGCAGGTCGTGGTTGCCGCGCGTTTCCAGTTCATTCGCCAGCGCCACCGGGAGCTTCGTGCCGCCCTGCTCCACCGCATCCGCCACCGCGCGCTGCAGGCTCGCGGTGAATTCCGGCCGGTCGGCGAAGCGGGCTTCCAGCAGCCCGGTCGCGAAGCGCTCGGACCAAGCAGAGGTCGGCGAACGCGCATCGGCCGACTCGGCCACGATCGACAGGCCTTCGACGAACTTCTCGAACTGCGTCATGCTGGCCAGGTCATCGCTGGGCCGCGGCAGATTGCGCTGCATGAGGTCGTGCATGCCCTGGGCCACGGGTTGCGAGATCTCTGGCGGCGCATCACGGTACTGCGCCAGGTAGTCGCCCACGTCGTGCATCGGCATGTCGTCGAGCAGGCCGAGCGCGCGCGTGCGTTCCGCATCGAACAGCGGCCGCAGGGCCGCAGCCGCCTTGTCACGCTCGGTCGCGCTGCGGCTCACGTCCAGGCGCACCTGAGCCTCCTTCACGGCGCCGGCCAGGTCGCCGTCGGCCAGGCGGTCCTTCACCACGGCTTCGGAATGCAGCCGGCCCAGCATCGCGGCGTTGTCGTCCACCAGCGCCTTGTAGGCCGGCGCATCGGGGCCGATCTCCAGCAGCGTGGCGGCGGCGAAGCCGGCCGGGTCCAGGCGCGCGAGGTCGCGGCTCTTGTCGTTGACCAGCGCGGGGTGTTCGGCCACGAGGTGGGCATAGTCCATCTGCGCCTGCACGTCGGCCGTGATGCCCTTGAGCAGGCCCGAGTCGCGCAGCGCGTTGCGCACGGCGGCGTCGCTGTGCACGTCGAGCCTGTCGAGCGCGAGCAGTTGCGCGCGCTGCCGGTTCGCCGCTTCCACGGGGTTCGCGCCTGCCTGCACGTCGTTGCGGATGGCCTTGAGCATTTCCGCGGAGAAGGCGCCCCAGCGGCTGTCGGCCGTCGCCTGCAGCGACTGCGCTGCCGCCGGATCGTGCCCCGGCTGGCGGGCCAGCGTGTCGGCTTCGCGCTGCTGGTGCTGGGCCATGCCCAGCGTCACCTCAGCCGGCACCGAGAAAGCCTCCGGCCTGGCTTGGAAAGCCTGTGTCTGGTGCTGGTGTGGTGAGGTCGCCGCGATCGGGTTGCGCGGCAGCGAGACGATGCCGGTGGGCACGTCATGACCGGTGTCGATCGGGCTGATGGCGTTGGCGGTGGTGATGCCCACCGCCGCCACCACGCCCACCGTGATCTGCCGGCGGATCACCTTGCCCAGCGGCCAGCCGCCCGGCGGCTTGGGCGCGTTCTCGATGCTCGGCAGCGTGAAGCCGCCATCGCCGCGCGCCACGTCGCGCAGGCCGTTTGCCGCCTTGACGCGCGCGGGCGACTGGTTCGACACGATGAACCAGTCCTCCACCGGCTGCGGTGAGGCCTCGCGCGGCGGACGGCTGCGCAGCGTGCGGATGCGCAGGTTCGAGTCACCGTACTGCTCGTCGGTGGGCTTGTCGGTCTGGCGCGTGATCTCGCCGGTCTCGCGGTTCTTGATGCGGTAGACCGTCTCCTTGGGCTTCTTCGGCTCCAGGCCGAACTTGGCGCCCATTTCGCGACGCGGCATGAGACCGCCCAGGCCCTTGCCGGGCGTGCTGTCGCCGTACCACCGCACGGTGTCGGTGCCGCGCGCGACGCGGCCGTTGCCATCGATCTGGTCGAGCGTCAGGTGGGCCGGGGCGGCCGGGTCGGCGTAGAGATCGGGCTGCCCCTTCACGCGGTAGACGTACACGTTGTCGTTGCCGAAGCCGCCGCTGGTGAGCCGGGCATGCACGTCGGGCCATTCGTCGCCGCGGAAGGCGGCGCTCATCGGTTCGGCGGCCGTGGATGCGGCGGGCCTGGCGGTGCCGCCCTTGGGCGGCTCGCCCGAGGCATCGGCGCCCCTGGCGCGGTCCGCCCCCACCTCCAGCGCGGCCTGGCGGTAGAGCTCGGTCATGCCCACGTGCACCGTCGGACCGTAGCCCGCGGCCGCATCGATGCCGGTGCGCGACTGGCTGTCAACCCCGCCTTCGCGCGCGATGGCCTGCATCAGGCGCGGCACCTCGCGGGCCGTGGGCAGCAGCTTGGTGCCGCCATTGGCCACTTCCAGCGCGGCCACGGTGGCGTCCGCGCCCCAGCTGCCGACGCCGGCCGTGACGAGCTGGTCCGCCGTCACTTCCGAGGCGATGCGCTGACCGTCGGGGGCGCGGCGCACGCGCTTGTCGACGCTGCCGCCGCCTACTTCGTTGCCCACGTCGAGGATGGCGATCTGCGCGATCTTCGGCGCGGCGTCGCCGCGGCCGGCGTTGATGTCGCGCGCGGCATAGAAGAATTCGTCCAGCGCCGCCACGTCGGCGGTGATGCGCTCGCCGGTGGAGCTCCAGTACTCGCCCTGCGCATCGCGCCCGGGCGCCTCCACGCTGACCAGGGCGTCGGGGGCCAGGTCGCGCAGCATCCGCAGCGCCTCGGTCCTGGCGTGCGGGCCGGCCTGCAGGCCGAAGGCCTGCACGTCCACGTCGTCGCGCCCCAGCACTTCCAGCGCGGCCTTCAGCGGCTTGACGTTGGAGGGCATGGTGATGCAAGTCGCGTCCTTGCCAAGCTTGGCCAGCGACGCGGCGAGCACGGCCGCGCCCTTGGTGCTGTCCGACTCCGGTGCCACACGGCCGCCCGCGGTGCGGATCGGGAAGCCCGCCACCACCACCACCTTGCCGGCCTCGCCCAGCGTCCTGGCCGCGGCATAGGCGCCGCCGGGCACGTGGATCGGGAAGCCCCGGCCCGAGGGGTCGAAGGCCTGCAGCGCGTCGATGGGATCGCCCGCCTCGTCCCTGTTCAGCACGGCGCGCGCGGCTTCCACGTCCACGTCCGAACCCAGGCGCTCCAGCGGGACGAGGGTGACGTCGTCGCGTTGCAGCGCGATGCGCAGGGTGTCCAGCACCTCGGCCTGGCTGACCTCGGCGCGCTTTGGATCGAGGCCGCCGGCGATGGCCTTCTGCTTGTCGGCCACCGCGGTAGTGATGCCGATCGCGCGGCTCGGGCCCGCGCCCGTGCCCGGGGGCAGTTGCTGCGCCACCTCGATGGCCTTCATCGACTGGTGCGTCATCGGGTTGACCAGCTTGATCTGGTCGGCGCCACGGCCCTGTCGTACTTCGGGCTTGGCGAGCGACTGGACGAAGAACGGCTCCAGCTCGGGGTAGTGGGTGCAGCACCACGAGACGGTGGAGACCTCGGGGTCCGCCGTCAGGATCTTGTCGGCGTAGTGGTCGGCGGCGTCCTGCATGAGCGCGCGCATCGCGGGGTCCATCGGATCGGCCATGTACCGGTTCACGATGGAGGCCATGTCGTAGCCCTCGTCGGTGCCGCCCACCGGCAGCACGTTCTTGTCACGGTAGACGCCGATCACGTCGTCGTGCCCCGGCAGCGGCAGCTTCGCGCTGGCCTCGGTGGAGAACGCCACCACGCGTTCGCCCTGCTGCACAAGGCCCTTGTGGAAGCCGCGCGTGCTGTCGATCAGGTCGATCACGGGCGCCTTGATGCCGCGCGCGTACTCGCCCTTGCCCGAGGTGCAGGCGGTGTTGCAGGCCATGACGATCAGGTCCACGCCGAGCTTGTCCAGCGTCTCCAGGCCGGCGCGCGTGTGGTCGGCGATGGAAGTCTTGGGCTTGCCGCCGTAGGTGCCGGCGCCGTGGTCGCCGACCATGACGAGGTCCACGCGCGCGCCGGTGGTCTCCTCGACCACGCGCTTGATCTCGGCCGCGGCGATGATGCCGCCCGAGCCCGAGTCGAACACGCCCAGGCGCAGCCGCACGCCGCGCAGGTCGATGCCCGGGGCCATGTGGATCTTCTCGGCGCGTACGCGCAGCATCGCGGCCACCGCCGCCTCCACGTCGGGCGACATGCCGCCCACGCCCGACTTGCGGCCGCGCGAATCCATCTCGAAGGGCACGCGGCTGCCGGTCTCGCTGTCGATGCCGCCCGCCTTCATCATCTTCACGACCATGCCGCGCACGGCGGCCTCGTCGGGCACGGCGCTCAATGCGCCGCCGCGGCGCAGCACCTCGGTGCCGAAGGCGTAGCCGACCCAGTTGGTGCGCCCGCCGGTCATCGCCACGTCGGCCGTCACGATCGAGGCGATGGGCGTACCGTCGGGCGCGGGCTGCACGCGGGTGTGCACGTCGGGGTGCCCGCCGCCCACCTCGTTGCCCAGGTCGAAGCCTGCGACGGTGGTGGTGGTGTCGCGGCGCGTCGCGTCGATGAAGAGCTGGTCGCGAGCGGGCGTGTGGTAGCCCACCTCCTGGCCCTGGCTGTTGCGGTAATCGCCCTTCTCGGTGCGCCCGGGCACGTCGAAGCCCATCAGCAGGTCGGGCTCGTGGCGGTTCAGCAGCCGGGTGGAGCGCCATTCGGCTCGCTTGCCGCTCGCATTGAAGCTCACGATCTCGTAGTGCTCGCCCTTGCGCTCGCCCAGCGCCTCCAGCGCCGCGGTCAGTACCTTGCGCTGGCTGCGGCCCGCGGCGACGTAGACGACCCGCACGTCCTCGCCGTGCACTTGGCTCGCGTACAGCCGCACCGCCTTGCCCGCGACGGCCGCGCCGCCGGGGCCGCTGGTCTCGGCACGGCCGCTGGCGATGGAGTAGCCCGCGGCGATCATCACGCTGGGCTTGCGGCCCTCGGCCACCGCGCGGTCGAGCGCCGCGATGGCGGCGTCCGCGCCTTCCTCGATGCCGCCCTGGCGGAAGATGCCCTCGGCCGGTCGGCCCACCGGCATGGTGAGCGAGGCGTTGTAGACGTGCCCGCGCCCGGCCGAGGGTGCCGCCGGCGACAGGTCCCAGCGGTCGAACTGCGGGTTCGCGATGCCGACCTCGAAGGTGGTCCTGTCGGGATTGGCGTGGAAGGCCCCGAGGATGTTGTGCGAGCGAGCCTTGCCGAAGCGGGTCATCTCGGCGATGCCGCCCTCGGGCGCGGCGCGGTAGATCCATGCGCCGTCCTTCTGCTTGGCCGCGGCCTCCAGCGCCTTGTCGAGCGTGGTGTGCACGTCGGCGCGCTTGGCGCGCACGTCGCCGCCCGCGAAGATGCCCTGGCTCGGCGGGCGGCTCGACACGATGAAGCATTCGCCGGAGCCCGGCTCCGGATCCTTCATGAGCGCCTGCGTCACGGCCTTGTCGGCGTCCGACATGATCATGCCGGGCGGCAGCTTGTCGCCCTGGCCCGCGGCGCGCTGCTGAGCGATGGTGTCTTCCAGCTGCAGCGCCGCGGCCATCCAGTCGCCGTCGGTCCCGAAGGCCGAGGGCTTCAGCGGCAGGCCGTCGGCGCCCGCGCCGGCCGCACGCCGCACGGGGCGGCTCGCGGTCACCACCGGACCGCCGGACGACGGCGGGGCCTTTCCGCTGGCGGGCGGCAGCGCAGCGTTGTTCTGCACGGCGTTGTAGATCGCCTCGGCCCGCGCCTGGTACTCCGGCGTGGTGAGGTCGGTGCCGCGATAGCCGTTGATGGCATCGAGCGTCTTGCCCATCGTCACTATCAGCTCGTCGTGCGCGGCACTGGAAAAGCGCGCGCGCTCCATCAGGCCCTCGAGCTTGGGGTTCATGCGCACCAGCGCGTCCAGCGTCACGGCCGTGAAGGCGCCGTGGTCGACGTTGTCGCCGTCTTCCGCGTAGCGGTCGATCTGCTCGTCGTAGGTGGGCCCGGCCTTCTTCGGGCCCGTTCGCGATTCCTCGTATTGCTGGGCCTTGCGCGCGGCGTAGCCCTCTTCGCCGGGCAGGCCGACCGCGCGCCCGAACTCGGGATCGAAGCGGGTCAGGCCGATCACCGGCTCGATGACGTAGACGGGCCTGTGCGTTTGCGGATCGGTCTGCTCGTGGAGCATGAACACGCCGCGCTTGTTCTCGTTGCCGTGCGCGGCTTCGTGGACAATGGTGCGCTGCACGGACGCGATGCCCTGCGGGCCCTGCGCCGCGGGATCGCGCGCCACCAGGGCCACGCCGTCGCGCCCCAGGTAGCGGCCGGCCTCGTTGGGCAGCAGATCGGGCACGCTGCCCGCGTCGACCACGCGCAGGTCCACCGGTTTCATGCCCTGCGCCTGCATCCATGCCTGCGCACCGTCCACGTCCAGGCCCTGCTCCCGGCTCGGCAATGCCAGCAGCCGGGCGCGCGAGGCCTGGGCGCGCTCCAGCGCCGCAGCGACGCGCGGGTCGTCAACGCTGATCTGCGTCACACGGCCCGACCTGTCGGTGAAGTAGACAGTGGCGTCGTCCGGCACCGTGAGGTGCGTGGGGCGCGCCACGCTCCCCGGCAGGACCAAGCCCGACGGCCTGTTGCGCGGCGCGGCGGGCGGATAGCTCACCTTCAGCGGCTGGGTTTCCGCAGTGTCGCTGTGGCGGTTCGGCGCCACGGTCGCGAGCTTCGGGGCCTCGGCCCCGTTCCTGTCGATGCCCAGCGTCGCGAGCACCGCCTCGGGCGGCACCGAGCCGTCGGGCCGCAGCAGCGGCTCGTAGACCAGCGCGATGGCGTCGTCGGCGCGCATGCCCTTGCCCGGCTGGGCGGCAGCCAGCGCATCGTCGAGCGTCTCGTAGCGCGCGGGCGGCGGCAGCGCACCGTCGTCGGCGGCGTCGCCGGCCGTGTAGGCCGCCTGCCGCACAGCCGGCGAGGGGCTGTGCTCGGCCGGTGCGAGGCCGTGCTCCGCGGGGCTGCGCACCATGCCTGTCTCATCGTCGTAGCGGTTGCCGTGCAGGTAGAAGGCCGCATCCTTCACCCGCCCGCCGGACTGCAGGATGGCCTTGAGCGTCGTGGCCCAGTCGTTGGTGTGCGCGTCGCTGCTCGGCGGCGGCAGCGTGTATTCGCCGGCGTCGTCGCCCGCCCTGGCGGTGCCGTTGCCGCGCGGAACCGGACGCGAGCGCAGCGGCAGGCCGCCGTCGAGCGTCTGCGGCCCTGCCTTGTGGGCCTGCACGACGAGCACGACGCGGCCGGTGTCGACGTCGATCTCGCGGTTGATCGTGGCGTTCTCAAAGCCCGCCGCGCGCAGCCGGTGGCGGATGGCCACGTCCTGGTCGGCGTCGCTGTCGCGCATGGCCTGAGATTCTTCTCCCTTGCGCGCGACGCCGCTGTCCACGGCCTTGCCCCGGCCCTGCGTGCCGCCGGAGAAGCCGGCGGTCCTGATGCCGCCGCCGTCCGCGCCCGCGCCGCTGGCCGCGTTCTGCGCATCGAGCGTCACGCGGAACTCGACCATGCCGCCCGGCGACAGCGCACGGGCTGCGCGCAGCGGGATGTCGCCGCCGCTCGCGAGGTCGCGCAGGTCCGCGTCGAGGACCACGAGGTTGTCCATGTCCTGTCCGGCATGGTCCGCGAGGTCACCGGTCTTGACGTTGGAGGCGCTGCCGCTGCTGGCTGCGTTCGATGCACTGGCCGCGTCGGCCGGGCTGACCGCGTTGGCATTGCCGCCGCCGCCCACATCGTTGCCCTGGCCGCCTTGGCCATTCTGGCCGGCCTGACCGGCATTGGCGCCGCCCGCTCCGCCACCGCCATCCGCGGCGCTCGCCGCATTCGCGGCATTGATCGCGACGCCCGGATTCGAGGCGATCGCCGCGTTGCCGGCATTGGAGGCTTCGACCGCGTTCGCCGGGTCTGCCGCCTCGTCCGCCGCACTCTTCGCCTCGGGTGCGTCGTCTGCGTGCTGCTGCGGCGCGGGCTCCGGCGGCTGCAGCCGCTGCTGCTCCTGCGCAGCGGCGGCCTTGCGCGCCATGAACGGATGCACGCCGATGTTGTTGACCGTGCCCGGAAAGGCCTGGATCCATGCGGCGCGCATTTCGCCGTCGTTCATGCCGCGGCCGTAGTTGGCCAGCGAGATGAGCTGGCCCGTGCCCATGCTGCCGCCCAGGTCGTTGCCGAACTGCACGGCCACGGCGCCGGCGAACTTGGTCTTGGAGAGCACCCCGCCGGCGAGGCTCGGCAATGGCATCACGGCGGAAAACGCGCCGGTGACCGGCGCGGTGGCCACGCCCATGGCGGAGCTCACCACCGTCGACCAGATCCGCTTGTCGCCCTCCGCCGATCCGAGCTGGCCGTCGAGCCCGACGCTCATGGTCTCGACGCCCACGCGGCCGGCGCCGTCCACGGCTTGCGAGACCAGGCCGGCGCGCACGCCCACCGATGCGCGCTGGCCCAGCTTCATCGTGGTGGCCACGCCCTGCTGCACGCCCTCCCGCACCGCGTAGCGTGCGGAGAACGCGGCACCGGCGCGCATGCCCGCGCCCACGCCGGTGGCGCCCACGGCGGACGAGGCGATGTCCACGGCCTCGTCCTTGAACGTGAACTTGACGTCGTCCCAGCTCAGGTCGCCGCGGGCCGCCTTGTAGCTCGCAGTCCACATCGAGGTGTGGCCGTCGGCGTAGATGTCGCGCCCCTGCGCCGCGGCCACGATGTCGCCGGTCGTGTCCCAGAGTTCGTTGACGGCCACGCCGGCCGCGATGCCCGCCGCGATGTTGCCGCCGGTGGCGACGGTGGCCGCGATGCCCGCCAGCGTGGACACGCCGATGCGCGCTGCCTCGTCCACCACGCTCCAGAACTCGTCGTTGTCGCGCTGCTCGCGAGTGATGTCCACAGCCTTGACGCTGTAGGCATCCATGAGCTTGTCTTCTTCCTCGGTGTACTTGGTCAGCGAGATCTCGCCCGAGGCCAGCTGATCCTTCAGCTGTTTTGCCCTGTCGCGCTGCTCCTTCGTGTAGTCGACCGCCTCGTCGGCGGAGTCGTCGAAGATGTCGCGTAGCCAGGTGTGGCTTTCCTGGCTCTTCTTGATGTCGCCCAGGTCCTTTTCCAGCAGCGCGTCGTCCTCCACGCTGACTTTCGTGAGCGCTTCGTAGCTCTTCGCCTTGACGTTGCGCGCGTTCTGCAGCTGCCGCCCCTGCTCGCTGGAGTCCAGGAGGTCCTGCGTGCGGCGCTCCGCGGCGCGCACGCTGCCCGTGCCGGCCGTGGTGCCGACGCCATCGAGCTGCCTCTGCAGCGCCTGGTTGCGCGTCGGCCAGAGGTTGATGTAGTCCTCCGAGGCCTTCGCTTGCCGGCGGGTGCGCTCGAGCAGGATGTCCTTGACCTGCCGGTCGACCTCCGCCGCGGCGCCCGCGTTGTCGTTGTTGAACTTTTCCTGCAGTTTCTTCAGCTCCTCGGGATCCTCGCGGTCGGGCGCGGAAGCATTCGCGAGGAACTCGGTGTAGTCCCTGCGCTGGCCGTCCTGCAGCGCGCCGGCTCTCTTCTGCGCGAGCTGGTCGGTCAGCGTGTCGAGCTCGCCCTGCCGCGCGAAGCTCTCGGAGAAAAGCGTCGGGTTGGCCTTGGTCCAGGCGTCCTTCTTCTCCTGCAGGCGGGCCACGTCGCCCGTGATCACGTGCGCGTCGGCGTTGCCGCTGGCGACCAGGGCCTTGTCGTAATCCAGGTTGGCCAGCTGCTCGGCATCGCTGGCCTTGTTGCGGTTCACCCACGCGTCGTGCCAGGGGACCTCGCCGTTGGTCGAGGCTGTGCCGAAACGCTCGTCGTTGATGCTCTGGCCCTTCTTGAAGTCGCGCCAGGCGGCCTCGTTCTCCTCCTCGGCATTGCGGTACTGGGGACCGACCGGCTTGGCGCCCTGCGCCTCGCGCTTCTGGATCTCCTTTTCGTCCAGCCCGCCCCAGCGCCAGTTGCGCTTCCACTTTTCGAACTCCGTCTGCAGGTTCTGGTCGGACTGCAGCTTGGCATCGTGCGCGTCTTCCTTGGCGACGCGAGCCTCGACGAGGTCCACGTCCTTGCCGGCCGCGACGACGAGGCGGTCGATCTTGTCGACGCGCCCCAGCATGTCGTTCAGGTCCGCGGTCGCATCCGCCTGCTCCTTGCTGCCCGGCCGCGCCACCGCCTGGCGCTGGTAGGCGATGGCGGCGTTCTTGTCGATCACCGTCTGCTTGTATCGCGTGAGCGTGGAGGTGGCCTTGCTCTGCGCGATGTCGGCGCGGTCCTGCGCCGCGTCGCGCTGCTCCACGAGATTGCGGCGCTGCGCCTGCTGTTCCGGCAGGGTGTCGCCCATGCGCCGCGCGTCGCGCAGCAGCTTGTCGAGGTCGCCGATCTGCTTGTTGTAGTCGCCCACCCGCGCGAGCTCGTCGTCGGCCTGCTTCTGTGCGTAGCCCGCCCCGCCGGGAATCTCCACGACGGCGGGCTTGCCCTGGTCGTCGTAGCCCTGCACCTTGAAGGTGGTCTTCTCGTCAATGAACTTGCTCGAGGTGCTGTCGTGCTGCCAGTCGTGGTACTCCACGACCGTGCGGTTGGTGGCCGGGTCGTAGATCGTGCGCGTCTCGACCTCGCCGTTGTCGGCGGTGGGCTTCTTCACGTCGACCGTGCCCGGCGGCAGCGCGTCGAGCACCTGCTGCTCGCTGAGGTTCAGGCTTTTGGCGACTTCGGCAATCGGCTTCCTGTCCTCGAAGATCGCCTTGCGAGCCGCTTCGCCCGGGCCGGACTTGGGCTCGGCATCGCCCATGAGCACCACGCGGCGCCCGCTGGCGGTGGTGTTGACCACCTGCAGCGTGCCGTCGCTCGCGATGGTCTTCTCCAGCACCGAGCCGTCCGCGCTGTAGGTCTTGACGGTCGTCTCCACGCCCGACACCAGCATCTGCTGGCCGGGCTTCAGGGCAACGCCGTAGTCGACGTCGGGGTTGAGCGCGAACAGCTGGTCCGGCGTGAGGTTCGCGGCCTTCGCCACCTCGAGGTAGCCCTCGTACCGGCCGACCTGGCGATACACGGGCGCGCCGGTCAGCGAGGTCGCGGTCTCGGTGCGGCGGCCTTCCGCGTCCACGCCGGTCTCGATGCGCGTGCCGGCCTTGACGTCCACCGTCTGCGTCACGTTGCGGCCGGTCTTCTCGTCCTTCACCGTCTGGCTCAGCAGGCCATTGCCGTCCAGCGTGGCCTGCACCGTCCTGCGCCCGTCCGGCGCCTTGGCGTCGGCGAACGAGCCGTTCACCGTGAGCGCGCCGCTGTGGTAGTCGTTGGTGTAGGTGACCGAGGCATCGCCCTTCCACACGGTCGTGGCCTTCACGTCCTCGCTGGGCTGGGTGGTCGCGATGCGGATGCCGGCCGAGTTGGCCTCGGCGACCACCTTGTCGACGCCGATGTTGCGGTCCTTGGCGATCTGGTCGACGGTCTTGCCGTCGGCGATGGAATTGAGCGTCTTCGCGAGTTCCGGCGTCACCGCCGTCGGCCGCGGCTGGAACAGGCTGTTCAGCGGCGCGACGGCCGGATTGCCGCCGGTGCCCGATGCCGGCGCGTTCAGCGGCGAAGGCAGCGTGGTGGGCCCTTGCAGCGGGACGTTCGGCGACGCCAGCGTCAGCGAGGTCAGCGGCAGGTAGCCTCCGTTGCCGCCGACGGCGTCCAGCCCGGAACGCGGCTGGACCTGCAGCAACTGCAGCAGCGGCGAGTGCATGGCGTCGGTGGGCATCTGCGGTGCCGGCTGCGCGCCGAGCAGCGGCTGTGCCGCGGTTTGCGCGGGGGGCGGCGCGCCCTGGAACCCGGACTGGGTGTCGGCGCCGACCGCATCGGTGAATTTCCTGGACGCCGCATCGGCCTCGCCGCGCAACGTGGTCGCGGTCTTCTGGGCGTCCGAGAGCTTCGTGCGCTCTTCGTCGCTGATGACCGACTGCGGCTTGCCCGGCGGCGGCGTCAGCTCGAGCGCCTTGGCCTCGGCGTCCTGCGCCTTGCTCTCCTTTTCCTGCGAGTCGGCATACAGAGCCGACAGGTCGTTGGTGCGCTGGGCTTCGTCGTGCCGCACCTGCGCGTCCTGCACCTTCCTGTCGGTTTCCGCCGAGGCCTTGGCCTCGGGGCTCTTCTTCTGTTCGCGCTTCTGCTCGACCTGGGCGTTGAGCAGGTCGACGTCCTTGTCCTTCAGGTTGGCCTCGGCGCTCGCCTTCCTGGCGCGTGCGTCTTCCAGCACGGAGTCCTGCTGCGCCTTCTTCGCCTTCTCTGCGTCCTTCAGCTCCCTGGACTTCTGCGCCTGCGCCTCCATGGCCTCGGCATGGGCCTTGGCTTCCTGCGCCTTGCGTTGCGCCTCGATGGCGCGCTTGCGGGCCTCTTCCGCCTGGCGCTGCGCCTCGCGCAGCTTTTCCAGCAGCGCCTCGAGCTGGCGCTGCAACTCGCGCGCGCGCGCCGCGGCGTCCGACTCGGCCGAACTCGCGGGCTGCTGCGCCGTGTTGACGGGGTTGGGAACGTTCACCGGCACGCGTACGCTGCCGCCGCCATCCGCAATCATGACCATGGGGTGTTCCTTTCGATCGTCTGTTTCTCAGGATTCGTTGCCCTGCGCCCATCGCAGCAGCCGGGCCACGGGCGCATACAGCGCGCGCGGGATCGGCTGGTCCTGCGGCACCTCTTCATAGATGCGCTCGGCCAGGGAGGGCTCGAATTCGGTCGGGATCAGGCCTTCGCTGGCAAAGCGCCGGATCTGTGCGGCCACCTCGCCCTCACCGCGCGCAATGACGCGCGGCAGGTCGGTCTCGCCCAGGTACTGCAGGGCGACGGCGATGCGCGGCGAATGGATCACCGCCGAGGCCGCGCGCACCCGGTCGTTCAGGCTCGCGTACACCGCCTCGAAGTAGGCCGAGCGCCGGCGCGAGCGGTTGATGGGGTCGCCTTCCATCTCCTTGTATTCCTGGCGGATCTCCTCGATGGACATGCGCTGCTTCTTCATGAACTCGTGATGCTCGTGCACGTAGTCCACCGCCGCCATCACCGCATAGATCACCACCGCCCAGCCGAAGGCGACCAGCACCATGTGCGCGGCCGCGGTCATGATCCCCTCGGGCCGCGCGTAGCCCAGCTTGAGCACGGTGTCGACGAAGCCGCGCACCACTACGAACATCAGCAGCGCGAGCAGCGCGGTCTTGGTGCACATCTTCAGCAGGTTGATGAGGCTGCGCGTGGAGAAGATGCGCGTGAGCCCCTCGGCCGGGTTCATGCGGTTCACATCGGGCTTCAGGCGCTCCCAGGCCGCCACGCCGCCGACCTGGAACAGCGAGCCCACGATGCCGGCCATCGCGGTGATGGCCATGATCGGCAGCGTCCCCCACACCAGCGTCTCGCCGGTGTGCAGCAGCAGCTCGGCGAAGCGGTCTTCGGGCGCGGTGAGCAGAGTCTCGCTGGTGGCATGCAGCCACAGCTCGCGCAGCAGGCTGTAGACCAGCTGGCCGCCCAGCCACAGTGACAGCACCACCACCACGAACACCACCGTGGAGGCCAGATCGGTGCTGAACACCACTTCGCCGCGCTTGCGCGCATCGCGCAGGCGCTTGGCGGTGGGGGCCTGGTCCTTTTCTGCCATGGCCTGCCGCTACAGCGTGGACCTCAGGAAATCGAGCACGCCGTTCTCGGGCCGCAGGAAGTCCTGCAGCGACTCGTACACGAAGAACAGGAACAGCAGCATCATCAGATGCGCCAGCAGGCTCTTGAGCGGCTGGGCGAAGACGAACACGTTGAGCTGCGGCGCCACGCGCCCGACCAGGCCCACGCCCAGCTCCACCAGCAGCAGCACCACGATCACCGGCGAGGCCAGCTTCACGATCCACAGGAACAGCGTGTCGCCCTGGCGCACCGCGAACTGCTCCAGCACGAGGCCCAGGTTGGGAAAGAAGGAGCCGACCGGCCAGAGGCGGTAGGAATCGACGATCACGCCCAGCATCGCGAGCAGGCCGCCGGCCGAGACGAACAGCGTGATCACCATCCAGCCCAGGAACTCGCTGGTCGCGCCGTTCTCGTGGCCGGCCACAGGGTCGAAGAAGGAGGCGTTGCTGGAACCCGTCTGGAAGTCGATCAGGTCGCCCACGCTCTGGATCGCCCAGATGAAGATGCCGAAGCCCAGGCCCAGCATCACGCCGATCAGCGCCTCCTTGCCGGCGATGAGCACCCAGGTGGCCATCGATGCGGCCGGCACCTCGCCCGCCACCGGCGACATGAAGATCGCGAGCATCAGCAGGATGCCGTTGCGCACCGTGCCGGTGATCATGCCGCCCGAGAGAAATGGCACGACCGCGAAGATCGCGAACAGCCGCGGCAGCGTGAGCACCACCGCCGCGAAGAACTGCTCCATGTTGCCGAGTTCGAAGCTTTGCATGCGAAGGCTCCGCGCGTCAGGCCGGCCGGCGCATGGCCCAGGCCTGCGCGGTGCTCTCTTCGTTGCTGTCTTCGAGCCGCTGCTCCTGCAGCTGCAGGCGCTCGGCGCGCGCCCGCTGCTGCATCTGCTGCGCCTTCTCGAGCTCGCCGTGGGCGGCGCGCAGCTGGCGGCGGCTCTCGTCCAGTACCTGCTCGCGCTCGGAATGCGCCCGCGCGGCCTGTGCCGTGACCTGGCCGGCCTGCGCGATCCGGGCGTCGAGCGTGCCGCTCCACGCGCCCGCATGCCGGAACTCGGCCACGCTGACATGGCCGCCCGACAGCGCGCCGCGCGTGGACTCCCAGTGCAGCAGCTTGTTTTGCTCCTGCTGCCGCTGCGCGGCCTCCGCGTGGCGCAACTGCGCCTCGCTTTGCTCCGCGGCGGCACGGTCGCGCGCGACCAGGCCCATCGCGACGGTCTTCTGCCGTTCGCGCACATCGGCCAGCAGTTTCCAGTCGATGCTCATCAGCCACGCTCCTTGCGGGGTGCATGGCGCAGCAGCGCGGCCACCGATTGTTCGAAGGACTCGATGCTGCGCGGCGGCTGCGAGAGAAAGTCGAGCATGGCAGCGCGCGCCTGGATCGCCTCGTCGGCCAGCGCATCGCTGCCCGGGCGGTACTCGCCGATCTGCACCAGGAGCTCCATCTCCTGGTACTTGGCCAGCAGGCTGCGAAAGTGCGCCGCCGCCGCGCCGTGCTCGGGCGTGGTCACCAGCGGCATCACGCGGCTGATGCTGGCCAGCACGTCGATCGCCGGATAGCGGTTGGCCGCCGCGATCTTTCGCGACAGCACGATGTGGCCGTCGAGGATCGAGCGCACCTCCTCGGCGATCGGGTCGTTCTCCTCGTCGCCTTCGGTCAGCACCGAATACACGGCGGTGATGGAGCCAGTCTTGCCTTGTCCCGCCCGCTCCAGCAGCTGCGGCAGCATCGAGAAGATCGAGGGCGGATAGCTGCGCCGCGTGGGCGGCTCGCCGCTGGCCAGGCCGATCTCGCGCTGTGCCCGCGCGAAGCGCGTGAGCGAATCGACCAGCAGCAGCACCTTCTTGCCCTGATCGCGGAAGTGCTCCGCGATCGCAGTCGCCACGTAGGCCGACTTGATGCGCTCCATCGGCGGCCGGTCGGACGTGGAAACCACCATCACCGTCTTGGCCAGGCCTTCGGGGCCGAGGTTGTGTTCGAGGAACTCCTTCACCTCGCGCCCGCGCTCGCCGATCAGCGCGATCACGTTCACCTCGGCCGTCGAGCCGCGCGCCAGCATGCCGAGCAAGGTGCTCTTGCCCACGCCGGGTGGCGCGAACACGCCGATGCGCTGGCCTTCGCCCACGGTGAGCAGCGCGTCCACGGCACGGATGCCGGTGGCCATCGGCGCATCGATCATGCGCCGTGCGAGCGGACTCACCGGCTCGCGGTGCACCGGCACCCGCGTGTGGGCGGCCAGCGGGCCGAGCTCGTCAATGGGCTGGCCCAGCGCGTCTAGCACGCGGCCGAGCAGACCCGCGCCCACGGGGCAGGCATGGCCGCGCCCGGTCGGCACCACCTCGGTCAGCGCCGAGATGCCGGTGATCGAACCCAGCGGCGTGAGGATGGCCGTGTTGCCGCGGAAGCCCACGACCTCGGCCAGCAACGGCGGCTCGCCGGGCGTGACCAGCTCGCACAGCTCGCCCACATGGGCCTGGATGCCGGTCGCATCAATCAGCATGCCCACGGCCTTGCTGACCCGGCCGCGCATGGCCACGGGCGTGACATGCGAGAACGCGGCCTCCAGCTCGGCCACGATGTCCAGCGCCGCGTCGGCCATGTCGATGCCGCGGGGCAGTGCCTGCTGCGCGCTCACTGCGACCTCCCTGAAGGCACTGAAGGCGCGAGCATGCCGCCCTGCTCGACCGCGCGGCGGAAGGCCTCCAGCTGCGCATCGACGCCGATCTCCAGCACGCCGGTGGAGGTCTGCACCAGACAGGCGCCCGACGGCAGCTCGGGGTCGGGCGTGATGGTCACCGCCATGTTCCAGGCCGCGTCGGTGCGCAGCCGGTGCAGCGTCTCGCGCATGTCGGCCTCCTGCGCCGGCGCCACGCGCACCGTGATGAACGACTCGGCGCGCAGCAGCGCCTCGACCCGCTGCAGCGCCGAGCGGAACAGCGCCGCCGGATCGGCTTCCGCCAGGAACTGCCCCACCGCCTTGACGACGATCTGCGCGATCGACGTGCGCAGCGCATGCAACTGCCGCTCAACGGCCATGCTGTCGGAAACGAGCTGGCGCGCGTATTCGGACCGGGCCTGCGCGAGGCCCTCCTCGTAGCCCTTGCGCCGGCTCGCCTCAGCGCCGTCCTCGGCCTGCTGGCCGATGCGCGCCGCCTCGCGGCGCGCCGTGTCCACCACTGCCGATGCATCCAGCAGCGCCGCGTATTCGTTTTCCTTCAACACCTTGCGCTCGCTCAGGAGCTGCAGGTTGTCGGTGGTGATCAGAAAAGCCAGTCCCATTGCGGCAGTCTTTCGGGAACGATGCACGACAGCATTAGTTCGTTGAGTTGCTGGGCCTGGCGCGGCTCGAAGCGCGGCACGCCCAGGCCGGAGATGCGGCGCGGCAGCTTGTGCCTCAGGCGCTGGAGCACCGCGTCGCCCTCAGGGGTGGCCGCGCCCAGCAGCAGGCGGTAGCCGCGGTCGAGCACCACGCGGCCGGTGGAGGTGGGGCGCTGCTGCACCACGGCGCTGTCCATGCGCAGCTCGGTGAGTTGCGGCACGCGATCGAGCACGAAGTCGACCGCGTCGCGGTCGAGGCGCCTGGCCTGGCGGCGGATCTGCAGACCCGCGCCGCCGCGCAGCTTGAACAGCGGCAGGTGCGCGCAGAAGCCGAGGTAGGCCGCAAGGCGGCGCAGCGACGGCGCATCGAGCAGTGCGAGGCGCTTCAGGCGCGAGTCGAAGTTGTAGTCCGCGGCGGCCAAGGCCTGGACCGGGCCCTTCGCGTGCTCGCGCCGCAGCAGCTGCGCCAGCACCTCGCGGCCGGCCGGACCCATGCGCGCGATGGAACGATGGTGAACCGGCCAGTTTGCCGGCAGCCAGCTGGGATGCAGGTCGGCCTCGGGGTGCAGGTTGAACCGCATCACTAGGCGCACCAGGTCCATCGGGCCGGGGATGGCCGCGGGGGCCGCTGTGGCGGCGGTTGCGGTGTTCAGCGCCTGCATCGTCGGGAGGTCAGCGCTTCAGGACCTGGCGGCGCATCCAGGTGCGCCAGTCCTGGCCCTGGCGGCGCAGCAGCGTCGGCAGCGCCATGAGGCAGAGGGCCGCGACCAGCAGCAGGCCCAGCAGCACCATGCCCGTGCGCACCGGGAACAGGCCGAGCACCATCGGCTCGCCGGCCGGACCGCCGGGCGCATTGGTGCGCGCGACGCGGCGCGCCTCGAACAGCGACAGCGACACCTGGTCGTGCGTGAGGCCCTCGATACTGTGCGCCACCATGTCCTTCACCGCCGGTGCCAGCAGGCGCAGGTCGACGTCGGACCGATGCTTGATGAAGACCGCGGCGGACGAGGGCCGGACCTTCTCGCTGAGCGGATCGTTGGCCGGAATGACCACGTGCACCCGCGCATCGACCACGCCGTCGATGTTGCGCAGTGTCTGAGAAAGCTCCTGCGACATCGCGTAGATGTAGCGCATGCGCTCCTCGGCGGGCGTGGACACCAGCCCCTGCTTCTGGAAGACCTCGCCCATGCTCACGTAGCGCTCGGCCGGCAGGCCCTGCACGCGCAGCACGTCCAGCGCCTGGCTCAGCCGGTCTTCGTCGACCTCGACCTGCCAGTTGGCGCCTTCGAGCTTCGTCTTGGTTGCACCGATGCCCTCGTTGGACAAGGCCGCGACCATCTCGTTGGCCTCCTGCTCCTTGAGGTTGGAATACAGCGCGACCTTGCAGCCCGCCAGTGCCAGCAGCAGCACGAGCGCAGCGAACCAGCGCGGGCGAGGAAGGCGCTTCATTGCTGGTTCTTCAGCAGGCTGCCGAACAGGCTGGTCGCGGCGCTGGCCAGCCCAGTGGAAATGTGCATGCGCGCGAACATCATGTTCGCTTCCATGGCGTGATCGGTCATCACGAACATGGTCTTGATGGGGTCCGCGAAATCGATGGACTCGAGCATGCTCTTGCGCATGTCCTCGATGGACCGCACGTTGCCCGACAACTGCGCGGCCAGCGACTTGGCCGCATCGCCGATCGCACTGGGTGCGCTCGTGCCGACCGGCGCCTGCACGCCCTGCATCATGTTGGCGAACATGCGCGTCTCGCCCGGCTCGAAGTGCGACGGGCGCACCGCCTGCTGCGCCTGCGCGGCATTGGCGGCATTGGTGGCGGCGGTCGATGCCGTTGCTTCGGGCGGGGGCGCGCTGATCGCGGCAGCGGCAATGGGGTCGGTCATGGTTCACACTCCTCACAAAGAAAAAGGGCCGCGCGAAGCCCGTCGACTTCGCGCGTGCCTCGCCGTCAGTTCTGCTTGGCGGACTGGCGGATGTCGTTGCCCGTGGACTTGGCCACTTCGGTACCGGCGGCGTTGGCGCCGTTGACCGTCTGGGCGGTGGCGGCAGCACCGGAGATGGTCGCGCCCGCAGCCATGCTGACGCTCATCAGGCGGGCCTGGTCGGCGGCCGCTTGCTGCATTTGCTGGATCGAGGTGTCGACTGCGCTCATGTTGGAACTCCTGTGTAGGTTGAGATTGCTCGGTTGAGGATCAAAGTGCCTCGCCCTTCGGCGAAGCCATTCCATGCGGCGCACCGCAGTGCGTTGCGCATGAAATCGGGGAGCGCGCGGCGAGGAAGAACATCGACTTCACCGCGCGGGTTTCTTGTTGGGGATGCCACCGCTGAGCACCAGCCCATCGGCATCGATGCTCTTCAGTTCCGCACCGGAGCGCAACACCGAGCCTTCGTAGTAGCGGTTGCCGTTCGACAGCTGGATGTGCCGCAGGCCGTTGCTGTCCTCGGTGATGCTCACCATGCGTGCGGGCAGCACGCTCTGCCAGCTTTCCCACTGCGCGCGCACGTCGTCGTCCTTGTTCTCGGTCTTCGGCTTCTCGCGGTACTGCACCTTGTCGGAGACCAGCACGGAGGGGTGCAGGTCTTCGCTCAGGCGGCGGATCTTCTGCCGCACGGCCGCGTCTTCCACGGTGCCGCTGAGCACCAGCCGGCCCTGCCCCGTGTAGGTGACGGCCACGCCCGGATCGTCGACATAGCGGCGCGCCTGCTCGACCATGTCCTCGGCCGAATGCACGTTGACGCTGACCTTGCTGCCGAAGCGCGCCATCGCATCCTCCAGCGTGCGGCGCCGCTGCCTCGATTCGACGTAGCCCTTCACGCCGAACTGCCCGCCAGGCGCAGCGATGACCTCGACCTCGGGGAACGGCACCAGCGCCTTCTCGACCTCGGCCAGGTTCACGCTGCTGCCGGCGCCCGCGCCGCCGCGATCGCCGCCCAGTGACATCGCGGCGATGCCGAGCACCGCGAGGATCGCGATCACGCCGCCGACCCAGAGGCCCAGCCGCTGCGTGCGCAACGCGGGTGCATCCGCCAGCGCGTTCTCGCCAGGCACCGCGCCATGGGCCGGCGCGAACATGCGGTCTTCCTGCGCATGCGTAGGATAGGTGCGGTCGAGCTGGAAGTCGATCTGCCCCACGCTCACGATGTCGCCTGCCACCACGCTCTTGCGCGGTTGCTGCATCTCCTCGCCGTTCAGGCGTGCCGAGGCGGTGCCCAGGCGCTGCATCGACACGACCAGTTCGCCCACGGTGAACGCCAGGTGCCGCGGCAGCACGTCGCCGCCCGGCAGCATCACCTCGCATTCGCCGCCCGAGCCGAGCACGTTGATGCCGGGCTTGAGCACGATGGTGCGGCCCTTCACCGCGCCGCTGAGGAAGCGCAGGCACCAGCCGGCGGCCTGTGCGTGCGCGCCCTGCGGCGCGGAGGCTTGCGCGGGTGTTTCCGCGGCCGGTTCGTCGTCGAATGGGATGTCGCCCTTCATCGGTTCAACCTCCGGGCTCGGGCAGGGGCAGCGTCGGCACCGAGGCCGTCGCGCCCGGCGTGACCAGGCGCGGCGTCAGCAGGTAGAAGCGCTCCATGTTGTTCTGCTTCTTGTCGGTGTAGCGGAAGAGCCCGCCCACGCCCGGGATGTCCTTGAGCAGCGGCACGCCGGTGACGGCATTGCTCTTCTCCTCCGACGAGTAGCCCGCGATCAGCAGGCTCGCGCCCTCGTCCACCAGCGCCTGCGTGTTGACGGTGCGGCGGCGCACGATCGGTATCTTGTCCACCGACTGCGGGCTCAGGTCGCCGTCGACGATGTCGATGGACATCATCACGCCGCGGCCGGTCTTCTCGTCGATGATCAGCGGCGTCACCCGCACGGCGGTGCCGGCGGTGATGCTGAACAGGCCCGCGTCCTGGAAGCCGTCCACGCGCACGTAGAACTCGCTGAGGTTTTCCAGCACGGCCTCGGTGTTGTCCAGCGTCATCACCTTCGGGCGCGCCACGAAGTTGGCGTTGCCATTGGAGGCCAGCGCGGTGACGCGGGCCAACAGGTAGTTGCGCGCGCTGTTGCCGATAGCCGCCGTGAACATGCCGCCCAGCGGCGTGAGCGGATTGCCCGAGGTGTCGACGCCCCCGATCTGGCCCGCCTCGCTGCCCGTGCCGCCCCAGGTGAGCGGTCCGCGGTCGCCGCGTCCGGTCTGGAAGTCGGCGTGGCGGCCATGCCAGCGCCAGTCCACGCCCAGGCTGGTGAGGTTGTCGGAGCTGATGTCCATGATGGTGACCTCGATCTCCACCAGCCGTGGGCGCGTGTCCATCGACTCGATCAGCCTGGCGTACTGCGCCATCTTCTCGGGCATGTCGCGCACCAGCACCGCGTTCATGCGCGTGTCGGCCTGGAACTGCGGCAGCTCGCCGCCCATGACGCTGGACATGCCGCCCAGCGTGGCGCCGTCGGGCGCCTGCCCTGCGCCGGCGATGTCGATCCTGGGCGCGCTGATGGTCTCGCCGCTGCGCAGCTTGATCTGTCGGTTCGGCCCCACCGACAGCGTACCGTTGGTGCCCCGCCCGCCCGAGCCGCCCGACGACTGGTTGCCAGTGCTGCGGCCATAGAGGCTGCGCAGCACGTTGGCCACGCCCGGGATCACCGTCTCCTTGCCCGAGCGGTTGATGCGGAAGTCCGAGGCCCAGGCGTACTTCAACGGGAATAGCCGGATCTCGGCGCCCTCGGCCATCGCGCTCTTCTGGTCCGCGAGCTTGACGGCCTGGCGGACCATCTCCACGTAGCGGCGCGGGCCGGTGACGTATACGCTGGCGTCGCGCTCGCTGATGCTCAACGGGTAGCGCTCGTCGGAGATGTGCAGCCGCACCAGCGTCTCGGCGATGCGGCCGGCATTTTCCGCCGCGATCGGCAGCACCTCGCTCTTGGCGTCGGCCGCGAGGTCGACGAAGAGGAAGGCGCCGTCGTAGTACCAGGTCAGGCCGTTGACTGAGCAGACGCTGTCGAGGATGTTCTTCGCCGGTCCGTCGAACTTGCCGCTGATCACGCCGTTGACCTTGGGATCGATCACCGCGGTGATGCCCTGCGACGAAGCGAGCTCACGCAGGAAGTCGTTCAGCGGCTTCTCGTTGGCGACGATCTGGAAAGGCTTGTTCTGCCAGCGCAAGTCCGCCGCCATGCCGCTTTGCGCGGCCAGCAGCACGAGCATCGCGCAGCCCAACGCCGTGAAGGCGCGGCGCGGAAGCAATCGAAGACGCGTGGCGACGGTCGTCATCGTGGCGCTCACGACAGCGAGGTGAGCGACAGGAACGCGCGCTCGGCGAAGCGCATCACGTCGCGCCCCAGCCAGCCGGCCGTGACGATGATCGCCACCATCACCGCGATCAGCCGCACCGACTGGCCGATGCTCTGGTCCTGCACCTGCGTCACCGCCTGCAGCACCGCCACCACGAGCGAGGAGACCGTGGCCACCACCACCACCGGCAACGAGATCCAGAGCACGAGCATGAGGCCCTCGCGCGTGATGTCCAGGATGTTCTGCGGTGTCATGGCGAATGGCGGCCCCTTCGGAAAACAGCATGCGGTTCGGGTGGTGGTGAACGTTCATCGATCAGTGCGCTTGGGGATTGGTGATCCATCCCACGGGTTGCAGGGCCACGTCGTCGTCGATTTCCTGGTACGACAGCACCGCCAGTTGCGGCGCGACCGGCTCGATCAGGTTCTTGATGTAGCGGCGCACGTCGGACGACGCGATTGCCACCACGCGGTTGGCGGTGGAGCCGAGCACACGGCGCAGCTGTTCGCGGATGTCCTGCGTGACGGCCGGGCTCAACAGCAGCAGGTTGCCGCGCGGCGAGCGCTCGATGGCGTTCTGCACGCGGTCCAGCAGGCTGGACTCGAACAGGATCGCCTCGAGCTGCCGGTTCGGTCCGACGTAGCGGCTGGTGATGTAGCGCCCCAGGTGGATGCGCACCAGCTCGGTCAGCGCGATGCCGTCCTGCTCCTTGGCGGCCCACATCGTCAGGCTCTCGAAGATGGCGTGCAGGTTGCGGATCGGAATGCCCTCCTGCAGCAGCCGGCGCAGCACCTCGGCGATGCGCTGGGCCGAGGCCACGCGCAGCACCTCGGCCGCGAGTTCGGGCGCATCGCGCTGCACCGAGTGCAGCAGGCGCTGCACTTCCTGCAGGCCGATGAGGTCCTTCACGTGGCGGCGCACCGTGTGGTCCACATGCAGGCCCACCACTTCCGCGCCGCTCCATGCGTTCAGCCCCGCCTCGGGCGTCGGCACCCACACGACGCGCCCGAAGGGGCCGAAGGGCTCGGCCACCTCGGCGCCCGGCGGCGTCGTGACGGCCTGCGCCGGGTCGAGCATCAGCCAGCCCGGCTTGAGCAGGCCGCGCGCCACCGCCACGTCGTGCACCAGCACCTGGTACTCGTTGTCGACCAGGCCGTCCACGTAGTTGAGCTGCAGCCGAGGAAAGATCGGCCCGAGGTCGGACTCCACAGAGGTCTTCACCGTCGACAGGTGCTGGTCCAGCACGAAGCGGTCGACCGCGCTGCGCAGACCCGAGGACAGGCGCACCGCGAGCGGCGCGGCGATGGCGTGGTCGGTATCGGTTTCCTCCGAGGCCACGCCGCCGCCGTGCGAGATCCAGCCCGGGGTGTTGCGCTGCCGGCGCAGCATGCGCATCGCCAGGCCCAGCCCCAGCAGCATGGCGGCCAGCACGCCGAACACCCACTTCGGAAAACCCGGCACCACGAGGAAGCTGGCGACGGCCAAGCCCGCGATGATCAGCGCGCGCGGATGCGCCATGAGCTGATCGCCGATCTGCTGCGCGAGCTGCGAGTCGCGGCGGTCGCCGGTGCTCACGCGGGTGATGACGATGCCCGCGGCGATGGACACCAGCAGCGACGGGATCTGCGAGACCATGCCATCGCCCACCGTGAGGATGGCGTAGCGCTGCAGCGCCCCGCCCAGCGTCATGTCGTGCATCAGCGTGCCGATGGCGATGCCCGCGAGGATGTTGACCAGCGCGATCACGATGCTGGCGATGGCATCGCCCTTGACGAACTTCATCGCGCCGTCCATGGCGCCATGCAGCTGGCACTCCTGCTCCAGCAGGCGGCGCTGCTTCTGCGCCTTGGCTGACGACAGCACGCCGGCGCGCACATCGGCATCGATGCTCATCTGCTTGCCGGGCATCGCATCGAGCGCGAAGCGCGCCGCCACCTCGGCCACGCGCTCGGAGCCCTTGGCGATCACGATGAACTGCACGATCGCGATGATCAGGAAAACCACGCCGCCGACCACCACGTTGTTGCCCACGATCAGCTTGCCGAAGGTGTCGATGATGTGGCCCGCGTTGGCGTGCAGCAGGATCAGCTTGGTGGATGCGATGTTCAGCGCGAGACGAAACAGCGTGGTGAACAGCAGCAGCGACGGGAAGGTCGACAGCGACAGCGCCGAAGGCACGTACATGGCGACGATCAGCAGCACCAGGCTGATGGCCAGGTTGCTCGCGATCAGGAAGTCCAGCAACGGCGTGGGCAACGGCAGCACGAACAGCGCCACGACCACGACCAGCAGCGCCGCCAGCAGCAAATCGTTGTAGCGGCCCGCGTTGCCCATGAGGTCGCGAAAACTTCCGCGGTATTGTTGAAGAGGTCGCGAGGAACTCGCCATGGCGTCCTTGCTCAAGTGAGATCTGGGTGTTTTCTTTCTGCTGCGCACGGAGCTTCGGCCGCGCGGCGAACGTGAAGAACCTCACGTCGCGACCTACTCTAAGCGGCGCCCTCCGATCGCGGCAACCACGAGTTCTCGTAAGTACGAAAGGCTTGTGGCGCACGCGGCACTACGCATTCCCGTACTACCTGTGCACAGTCCCTTTCGCTAAGCTGGGCCACCCGATGCGAAGCCTTTTTTCGCGTTGCTTCGAGGTCTACAGACAGTGACAGGACGTAGCAGTTGGTCGAACGAAAGCATGCATGCCGAGCCACGCCGCTGAAGCCGTGACGGAACTCGGCCAGGCGCGCGCACTGCCCCGTGCCGATGCGGCGAACGTGCGGGCACTCAACCGTCTGTATGCATCCGTGCCCCTGAGCGACGTGGTGACGCGCGGTGCGAGCTATAGGCTCTCGTGGCACCACGACGCGGCCTTCGGCCACACCACGCGCGAACGCTACGGCTTCAGGCTGGGCGCGCATGCGGGCCACCTCGCGATGGATGCGCCCAGCATGCAGGTGCTGCTCGGTGAACGCCGCATCGACCTGCTGCCGCGCGATCTGCGCTACATCCTGCTGGCCGATGCGCTGCACCCGGTGATCGATACGTTGGAGAAGGCATTGCGCCTGCACTTCGAGTGGCAGCCTCCGGAAACCGAAGCGCGCGAGCCGCGCGATACACGCGATGCACGCGAGCCATCGCTGGTTCATTGCGACCCTGAGCGCGCGGCCTTCTTCGTGGCCACGCCCACGCACGGCGGCGCGATGCTGCGCGGCTTCGTGCAGTTCGACGACGCCGCGACGCTCGATGCGCTCGTGCCCCCGGCCTCCGGCGCACCGCATGCCGTGCGCGGCAGCGATGCCTTCGACACCCTGCAGCTGCCGGTGAGCTTCGAGCTCGGCAGCACCCCAATCCAGCTGCGCGAGATCAGCAGCATCCGACCCGGCGACATCGTCGGCATCGAACAGTGGCGCTCTTCGGGCAGCGGCATCGTCGTCACTGCCGCGCTGGGCGGCCCGAAGGGGCCGTTTCTCTCGGCCGTGGCCGAGGGCTCGCGCATCACCGTTCAGCAATCGAGAGACAGTGCCATGAAGCCAGACACGCCCGCCGATCCTGCGGTCGCCGCAGACAACGTCGCCAACCTGCCGCTGGACCGGCTCGATGCGCTGGAGGTGACGCTGCGCTTCGAAGTGGGGGAACTGTCGCTTTCACTCGGCGAACTCAAGAGCATCCGTGCAGGCCATGTGTTCGACCTTGCGCAGCCGCTGAACCGCAGCCCGGTGCGCATCCTGGCGCACGGCAACGTGCTGGGCAAGGGCTACCTCGTGGCGATAGGCGATCGCCTGGGTGTGCGCGTGTCGGAGTTCGCTCCCGGCGAAGTCTGAGAAGCCGGGACGAAGGCCACCCATGCAAGGAGGGATCCCGGAGCCGCTCACCCTCGTCGCGGTGATGGTTGCGTTCGGCTTCGCGACCTTCGCGGCGCTGATGGTGACCAGCTACACCAAGCTGGTGATCGTATTCGGCCTGCTGCGCACCGCGCTCGGGCTGCAGCAGACGCCGCCGAACATGGTGCTCAATGGCATCGCGATCATCCTGACGGTCTACATCATGGCACCGGTGGGGATGGACATCGGCGATACCCTGCGCACGCGCAACTTCGGTATCAAGGGCGAGAGCATGGGCGACATCATGGCAGTGGTCGATGCTGCGAAGGTGCCGGTCAAGGAGTTCCTGCAGAAGCATACGCACGAGCGCGAACGCCAGTTCTTCCTGAAGTCGGCTTCTAACATCTGGCCCAAGGCGCGTGCCGAGCAACTCAAGGACGACGACTTCATGGTGCTGGTGCCCAGCTTCACGCTCAGCGAACTCACGCGCGCGTTCCAGATCGGCTTCATCATCTACCTGGTGTTTGTGGTGGTGGACCTGATCGTGGCCACGGTGCTGCTCGCGCTGGGCATGTCGATGATCGCGCCAACCACCATTTCGCTGCCGTTCAAGTTGCTGCTGTTCGTGATGCTGGACGGCTGGACGCGACTGGTGCACGGGCTGGTGCTTTCGTACCGCTAAGTTCGTTCCTCCGGTTCATGCCGGCACCTTCCAGCCCGGAAGCGATGTGCTTCCCAAAGTCAACCCTGGTCACCGCTTTCACGCAGCCGAACTGGACACCGCTGTTCCTGGCCATCGGCGGCCTGGTCACGGAGGTCGGCGGGCCGATGAGCCATGTTGCCGTCAGGCCGAGGAGGGCCGCATGACGGCGCATTCGGGCGAACCTTGGCGGCGGCGGACTACAAGCGACTTTGGGCAGACCTTTAGATTCACCGCGCAACACCACTGAAGGAAACCGATGGCCGAAGAAGCCAACCACGCTGCTTTCATTGACTGGTTGACGGCGGAAGCCGCCGCCTACACGGCCATCCATCAGCTTCACCAGCGCACGCAGGGCGGACGCCGGGGCATTCCGAACCACGGCATCGAGCAGATTGCCAGGCTGCGCAAGGAGGCAGACCTTCGGTTCGCCGGCTTGGCGAAGACGTTGGGCGCGACATTGCCACAGCCCGCAACGGTCGTGCCAGTGCGGCGCGAGCACAGGTCGCGACCGGCCTTCGAGCTTCTCTCGCGCGTGCCTGTCGAACGGTCGAGGACCACCTCGGACGGCGCCTGCGCTCCTGTCCAGCGATCGGCGGGATAGAGGGCGCGCGATTTCGCGCCTGTTCGCCCCGCCATTCCGTCCCTTGGTTGGGCCTGATGAAGATCGCAACATTCAACATCAACGGCATCAACAGCCGCCTCGCACGCCTGCTCGAATGGCTGGCCGAATCGAAGCCCGATGTCGCATGCCTGCAGGAACTCAAGAGCCCCGATGGCAACCTGCCCATCGATGCGATCCAGGGTGCGGGCTACGGCATCGTCGCACTCGGGCAGCGCGCCTGGAACGGGGTCGCCATCCTTGCGCGCGGAAAAACGCCGATCGACATCGGACGTGGCCTGCCGGGCATGGAAGCCGACACGCAGAGCCGCTACATCGAGGCGGTGGTCGACGGCATCCTGATCGGCTGCCTCTACCTTCCCAACGGCAATCCTCAGCCGGGGCCGAAGTTCGACTACAAGCTGCGGTGGTTCGAGGCCTTCAACAGGCATGCGAAGAAACTCTTCGCGAGCGGCATGCCCGTCGTGCTGGCCGGTGACTACAACGTCGTGCCGACAGATGCCGACATCTACAGCCCCGCCTCATGGCGCGACGACGCGCTGCTGCAACCCGAAAGTCGGGCGGCGTTCGCACAGCTTCTCAAGCAAGGCTGGACCGACGCGATCCGCGCGTGCCATCCCGACCGCGCACCGTTCACCTTCTGGACCTACTGGCGCAACCGCTATCCACGCGACGCCGGGCTTCGCATCGACCATCTGCTGCTGAACGCGGAACTCGCGCCGATGCTTCGCAACGCTGGCGTGGACCGCGACGTGCGCGGACGCACCGGCGCGAGCGACCATGCGCCGGCCTGGATCGAACTCGACAGGCCAAAAGCGTAGACAAACGCGCCTGTATCGGCGTGGTCCTCGGCAGCACGCAGGCTACGCTGGCGGGGCGCTGGCCAGAGGGGCGAACCTGCCGCTGGACAGAAGCGCCGTCGGCCTCGCGGCGCAAGGCGCGGCGATGGGCCTGCTTACGTCCTGTACCCGAGCCGCTTCATCGCTTCAGCGAGCGGCTGGCGCTTCTTCCAATAGCCTTCCCAGGGATCCTCCGCCTGAAAGGAAAGGTACTCGCGGGCGGTCCGGATGTTCCACTGCGAACCGCTCTTGAGCTGCCCCAGGTCGTCCCAGGCCACCGGCATCGAGACCCCGAGTCCGGGCCTGGCCCGCGCGGAAAACGCCACCGCCGTCGTCGCGCCATGGCCGTTGCGCAGATAGTCGACGAAGAGCTTGCCGACGCGATTGCTCGGTCCGCTCTTGGCCACGAAGCGCGCCGGGATCGTTCGTGCCAGGTGCTGGACGATGGCCTGCGAGAAACCCTTGACGGTCTCGTAGTCGTAGCGCGGCGCCAGCGGCACAACGACGTGCAGTCCCTTGCCGCCGCTGGTCTTGAGCCAGGCCTGCAGCCCCAGGGCGTCGAGCATCGCGCGCACCAGCGTTGCCGCCTCCTGCACCTGCTCCCAGGTCGTTCCTTCGCCGGGGTCCAGGTCGAACACCATCCTGTCGGGCCTGTCGATGTTCTTCGCGGTGGAATTCCACGTATGGAACTCGATGACGTTCATCTGCGCCGCGCCTGCCAGCGCCTGGGCGCTGCCGATCTCGAGCAGCGCCGCATGGCCGGGCCACAGGTCTTCAGGCAGTTCGGTGATGCCAGAAATGCCGATCTTCTCGCCGTGCTTCTGGAAGAACAGTTCCCCACCCACTCCCGTAGGACCGCGCACGAGCGAGCACGGCCGCCCCTTCAGATGCGGCAGGATGAACTGCGCGACGGACTCGTAATAGCGCACCAGGTCCAGCTTGGTGGCGCCGGTGGCCGCGTCGATCACGCGCTCGCCATGGCTCACCTTGACGGAGGCCGCCGCCGAGCCGCCAGCCCTCCCGCCGGGCGGTGCGGCGGATGTCCCGAACTGCCGGGGCCGCTCGCGAACGATGACCTTCGCGGGCTTGTCGTCGCGCAGGCCGATGAAGGACGCGTGCCGGATCTGATCGTCCGGCGTCCACTCGGCGAAGCTCACCTCCGCCAGCAGCCGGGGTTTCACCCAGCGCTCGCTGCCCGCCTTGCGCCTGGACCAGCGGCCCGGCCTGGGGTCGCCCTTGTCGAACGGGGACGTCGCGGCGGCCAGCGGCAGCAGCCTCTGCTTGAGATCGCTGGCCTCCTCGCTGCTCCAGCCGGTGCCGACACTCCCCACGGACACCAGCTTGCCGCGGTCATCGTGGATGCCCAGCAGGAGGCTCCCGACCTGGTCGGTGCGGTCCGTCCGGTCGGTGTAGCCGCAGATCACGAACTCCTGGCGCAGCTTGCACTTGAGCTTGAGCCAGGTTTCGCTGCGCCGGGAAACGTACGGCGCATCGGCGCGCTTGGCGATCACGCCTTCCATCTGCATCTGGCAAGCGGAGCGCAGCAGCGATGCGGGATCGGCTTCGAAGTTGTCGCTGAAGCGCACGTGGTCCGTGGCTTTTTCCGCGAGGAAGTCCCGCAGCAGCTGTCGGCGCTGCAACAGGGGGAGCTCGCGCAGGTCGTGCCCTTCGAAGAAAGGCACGTCGAAGACAAAGAACACGATGTGCTCGGCACCCTGGCCCCGGTCGAAGGCGTTCTGCAACGCATTGAAATCCGGCGCCCCGTCGTCGCCGAGCACGACGATCTCGCCGTCCAGGAAGCTCGCATGAAGGCCCAGCCCGGCGAGCTCCTGCACCAGCGTCGGCATGCGCGCCGACCAGTCGTGACCGCCGCGGGTGATGAGCGCGACCTTGCGCTTGTCGAATCGGGCCATCAACCGGTAGCCGTCGAACTTGATCTCGAAGAGCCATTCGCCACCTGCAGGCACGCCCGCGACGAGGGTGGCGAGCTGCGGCTTGATCTCGGCGGGAAGCACGCTCTTGCGCGCCGGCCTGGGGGGGCCGGGGGCCTTGCCGGCGCGTTTCGCTGCAGGCGCAGCCGCCTCGCGACCAGGCGACTTGAGCGGCTTGGCGATGACGCTGTCCGGCAGGGCCGTGATCACGTCGTACTCGGCATGGGCGCGGGCGAAGGCATCCTTCTTCTTGAACAGGATCCAGGGCTCCTGGCGCTCACCGCCCTTGGCGATCTTCACGAGCTCCCACAGACCTCCGAGCTTCTGGCCGTGCAGCCGGAACACCAGCTTCCCGGCGGCCAGGCCCGCGCGGGGATCGCCCACCGGCTCCCACGTGCCGTTGTCCCACACGATGACGGTTCCCGCGCCGTACTGCTTGGGCGGGATCGTGCCTTCGAACGAGGAATAGGAGATCGGATGGTCTTCCACGTGGACGGCCATCCGCTTTTCCTTTGGATCGAAGCTCGGGCCCTTGGGCACGGCCCAGGACACCATCACCCCGTCGAGCTCGAGCCGGAAGTCGTAGTGCAGCCGCGAGGCGGCATGCTTTTGCACCACGAAGGTGAGCGCGTGCGGGCTGGGCCGGCCACCATCGGCGGGCTCCGCAGTGACGGCGAAGTTCCGCTTGGCCTTGTACTTGGACAGCGCATCGCTCTTGGCCATCGGGCGTCCCTCTCAGGGCCGGAGCGCGTGGTCAAGCCACCTTTCGGGTGGGGGTCGTCGCCTTCTTCGAAGCCGTCTTCGAGGCGGTCTTCCGCGCAGCGCCGCCCGACTTTGCCGCCGCCTTGGCACTGCGCTTCCTCGCGGCGGGAGCGTCGGCCTTGGGGGCCTTGCCACCCTTGAGGCTGCGCTGCAGCAGCTCGGTCAGGTCGATCACGTTCGAGCTGTCCTCGGGTGCTTCTTCCTCGGGCTCGATCACGGTCTCGGTGTCGCCGGCCTTGACCTTCTTCTGGACGATCTTCATGACGGCGCTCTTGAACTCGTCCTTGAAGTCCTCCGGGTTCCATTTGCCTGACATGCTGTCGACCAGCTGCTCGGCCATCTTCATCTCCGCCGCGCTCACCTTGGCGCCCTTCATCCCCGCGGCAGGCAGATCGAGGCCTTCGAGCGTCTTGACCTCATCGCCCCATCGCAGCAGGTTCAGCACCATCGCCTTGCCGGAGGGCACCAGCACGGCCAGATGTTGCTTGGTGGCGATCACCACCTTGGCCAGGCCGACCTTGCCGGTCTTCAGGAGCACCTCTCGCAGCAGCGCGTAGACCTTCTGGCCCTTGTTGATCGGCGCGACGTAGTAGGGGCGTTCCAGATAAAGGAAGGGGAGCTCCTGCGCGTCGATGAAGCGCTGGATCTCGATCGTCTGGGTGGTGCGGGGGTAGGCGGCTTCGATTTCCTCGGGCGAGATCACCACGTACTTGCCGTCCTCGTACTCGAAGCCCTTGACGATGTTGTCCTTGTCGATCTCCCGGCCGGTCCTCTTGTTGATCCGCTTGTAGCCGACCGGGTCCATGCTGCGCTTGTCCAGCCAGTCGAAATCGATGCCCTGCTCGACGCTGGCGGTGTGCAGGCCCACCGGGATGTGGACGAGTCCGAAAGTGATGGCGCCTTTCCAGAGGGTTCTGCTGCCAGTGGCCATGTCGAGTTCCTTTGAGCCGCGCGGGAGATGTAGCAAGTGAGATCGGCGTGCCGAAGCCACCTCGAAACCTCGACTTTTCCGGATCGGGCCTCTGGTCCTTGTGGGACATGAGCGAACCCGGAGGGCAGATAAGTGCCAGTGCCATCGGCATTCGCCGACGACGACGTATCCGGTGACCGGGCACCCTGGCCACGCTGCCCGGCGGCGACATGGTTTTCTCGTCAAGTGCGTTGAACAAGCACTTCGCAGGTTCGGTCAAGGGCAGCGGGGAGCGCTACGATCTTTGGCACCTGCCGGTCGCCGGCATGCTTCATCTCCAGTTCGCCGCACCTTCCTACCTCTCCTGGTCCAGCCACGCCTGGCCGCGCGCATAGAGTGCCTCGACCTCCGCTCCCTGCAGCTGCGGCATGTCGCGTTTCACGGCATAGCCGATCTGGGTCTGGACATAGGCCAGGTGACGATAGCCCGCAGGAAAGGCGGCCAGGCGGTCCGTGTCGAGTTGCAGCGGCACGGCGGGGTCGACGGGGTCGATGCGGTCTTTCTCGTAGATGGGCTGGCGCACGACCAGGCCCCAGCGGCCGTCGCGCTTCTCGAGGAAATCGTAGAAGCGCCCCGTGCACACCACGTCGCAAAGCACGCCCTGAACCTCTGCGCGCTGCGAGATCGTCATCTTCGTTTGTGCGATGGCGCGCTCGCCCGCCAAATCGATCGACGTGCCGCCGAGGAAATGCAGGATGCTCACGCCCTTGGCCATCCCCTCCTGGGTGACCCGGATGAACTCGCGCGCAGGCCCCTGGAACCACGTCGCGTGCATGAAGCCATCGTCATGCCACACGGTGGCAAAGCGCTTCCAGTCGCCGGCATCGCGCCATACGGCCCAGTTCTCGACGAGCTCGCGAATTGCGAGCTTGTCGCTCCATGCATCGGTCATGTCCATGTCCTGTTCGACTTCAAAAAAACTCAACGCGGCGGCAGCGAGCCGGTCTTGCCGGTGCGCAGTCGATAGACCTTGCCTGCCCCGACGGTAGCGACATACAGCGTGCCCGCCTCCGGCCCCCGCCCGAACCCCAGGTTGACCGGGCTTTCGTTGTGGGGCAGCGCCAGGCGCGCGGCCAGCACGCCGGCCGGCGTCATCACATAGATGCCGGGTCCCGATGCGGCACTGGGCAGTGCGAGGTAGACGTTGCCTTCGTTGTCGGTGGCCATCCCGTCGACGCAGCCTGACTTCTCAAGATCGAGCAGCACGCGCGGCGCGCCCGGCCGGCCAGACTCATCGAGCGGGTACGCGACGAGGCCGCCCGCACCGGTACGGTCGAGCGCCGCCTTCCCTTGCTCGCCGAGCGCATTCGTACCAGGGTCGCACAAGCCCACGTAGAGGGTCCGCTGGTCGGGCGAGAGCTCGATGCCGTTCATCTTCGAGTTGTCGCCGAGGATGCGCGTGAGCGGCCACAGCCCCTTGGCGCCGGCGCCGGGTGGATCGATCCTGTAGACGGCGTTGATGCGCTGCTCGATCGTCTCAGGGCCGAAGAGGCGCAGGTCCGAGAAATAGATGCGGCCCGTGCGATCGATCGCCACGTCGTTGGGCGCGTTGAACTGGCGGTTCTCGTGGAAGTACGCGACCACACGATAGGCGCCGGTGCGCAAGTCGGTGATCGAGACACGGCGCCCGCCATAGTCGGCGCCCTCGGCGGTGACCATGCGATCCTGGGCGTCGATGGCCAGGCCGGCGGCCATGTTGCTGGGCTCGCGAAAGATGCGCGGCCTGCCACCGGGCGGTACGACCCAGATGCGGCCACCCTGCACGCCGCCCGCGTCGGAGCAGCCGACCGAACGCGTGATCTCGGTGAAATACACGCTGCCATCCGAGGCGCTCGCGATGCCTTCCATCACGCCGCAGCCTCCCGAGTGAACGAGTTCGAAGCTCGGCGCTGGGAAGAACTCCTGTTGTCGCGCCGGTGTCGGCACTTCGGCGCGGCTCTGCAGGACGCACAGCAGCGCCGCAAGGATCATCGACAGTCGCATGGCTCGACCTCTCGTATGGACCGTCAGGCGTGACGCTGCAGAAACGGCAGCACATGCGCCAGCACCTCGTCGGGTGCCTCTTCCGCCATCAGGTGGCCGCAGTCGATGGCCGCGCCCTCCACGTGGTCGGCCCATTGGCGCCAGATTTCGACGGGGTCGGGCCGCGCGGTGTTCGATGCGCTCCACAGCACTTGCAGCGGACAGGCGATCCGTCGGCCCGCGGCGAGGTCTTCGTCGTCGTGGCGAAGATCGATCGACGCAGCAGCTCGGTAGTCTTCGATCATTGCGTGGCGCACCGACGCCTTGGCGAACGCGCGATGGTATTCGGCGAGCGCCTGGGGCGTGACCGCGTCGAACCTGAGCACCGCGCTGCGCAGCGACCAGTCGAGAAAGTACGCGGGATCCGCGTCCAACAAGCGCTCGGGCAGGTCGAACGGCTGCGCGAACAGATACCAGTGAAACGCCTTGAGTCCGAAGTCCATGTTCGCGCGGCGCCACATCGCCTCGGTCGGAACCACCGTGAGCGAGGTGAAGGCACTGACCAGGCCGGGCTGGTCGAGGCACAGCCGGTAGCCCACGCGTGCGCCGCGGTCGTGGCCGACGATGGCGAAGCGATCGAAGCCCAGCGACTTCATGAGCCCGACCTGGTCCCCGCCCAGGGTGCGCTTGCAGTGATGGATGTGCAACGGATCGCCGCCAGGCCCGGTGCTGTCGCCGTAGCCGCGCAGGTCGGGCGCAACGACCGTGAAATGCCGGGCGAGCGCGGGCGCGATGCGGTGCCACGCCACATGCGTCTGCGGATAGCCGTGCAGCAGCAGCAAGGGCGGGCCGCTGCCGCCGACCTCGGCGTGGATCGTGGCGTCGCCAAGCTCGGCGCGATGGACCTCGAAGCCGGGGAAGAACGGCGCGCTCATGGCTGCGCCTCGCCGAAGAAGAAGTCGGCCATCGCCTCGAGCTGCTCGTTCATCATGTGCCGGCCGTGGACGATGCGCGCGCCGCGCGCCTGCGCCTCCAGGAGCAAAGGCGTGGTGGCAGGCTCCATGATGACCTCCGCGACCGTCTGCGCGGCCTGGATCGCCGAGAGTGCGAACGGCAAGGCATCGCCTGGCTTCATGCCCATGGGCGTCGCGTTGACGATGAGATCGCGAGGGCTTGCCGCGTCCCAACGGCCCGCCGCACGTCCGAGCGCGCGCAGGCGCTCGACCAGCTCCGCGCACTTTGCGGCATCGACGTCGTGCACGTCGATCGACGCCGCACCCGCCGCCGCCAGGGCCAGCCCGATCGCGCTGCCCGCGCCTCCCGCACCGGCCATTCCCACACTGCGCCCCTTCACGTCGAAGCCGTTGCGCGCGAGCCCGGCAACGAACCCTGCGCCGTCGAGCAGGTCACCCTGCCAGCCATCGCTGGTGCGGCGAAGGACGTTCACGGCCTGTGCCTGCCTTGCCGAGCGCATCAGCTCGATCGACAGACCGGCCACGCGCTGCTTGTGCGGCACCGTGACAACGATGCCCTCGACGTTGTGCACCGCATGCAGCGCGCTCAGCAACGCCGCCACGTCGCCGCCGTGCACATGCAGCGGCACCAGCACCGCGTTGATGCCCCGCGCCTGCAGCAAGCGCGTCAAGGGCAGTGGCGCCTTTACCTGCGCGACGGGGTCGCCGATGATGCCAAGGACGGTCGTTCGGCCGTCCAGTCGCAGTCCGTCGAGGGTGTCATTCGTGGTCATGGCCATGTCCTTGCAAGAAGTCCCGGGTGGCACGGCAGGCCGCCGCCGCACGCGCATGCACGTCCAGCGTGGCCATGCGGATGGCGCTCGGCGCCTCGATCGAGAGGGTGGCGTCGTCGTTCAATTGCGCCAGCAGGCGGTGCACGGGCAGCTCGCCCTCCCCAGGGAACAGCCGGTGCGCACGGCCCTCCTCGGCGGGCGACAGGCCCGGGTGGCGCCGCGCGAGCGCATCATTGACCTGCATGAAATCGCGATCGATGTACGGGCCGGCCATCTCGTCGGGCACGCCGCCCGCGCGAAAGAAATGCAGTGCGTCGACGAGCACGCGAACCGCAGGGGAACCCGAAGCGATGGCGAGCTCACGCGCGATGCGCAGCGAGCGTGCCGCCGTGTAGATCATGAACTCGAGGCCCAGCGTAAGGCCGTGCGACTGGGCGCGGGCGGCCAATGCCCCGATGTTGTCCGCCGCGCGCACCAGGTCCGGATCGTCCACGTTGACCATGAGCCTGCGTGCGCCCAGCCGCTGGGCCGAGGCGAGCACGCCCGACAGCGCCTGCACGTCGAAGTCCGGCCTGATCCGCACGATCTCGATGTCGTGCACCGTCATGCCCAGGTCGCGCACGCGTGCGAGCGTCTCGCGCAGCATCGGCCCGCCCTCCTCCATCGGGAACGGCGCCTCACCGGGTCTCGCCGGCTGAAGGCGGATGCCGACACCGCGCAAGCCCGCCGCATGCGCGGCCTCGACCAGCAAGGGCGGAGGCGCATCGAGCATGCCCAGGTGCGCGAGCGAGAGACGGAACTTCATGCTGTCACCGGCACGCTGGCCTCTCGCAGCGGCACGCCCTGTGCGCGCAGCAGGGACTGCAGCCGCGCCACATCCACGTCGCGCGGCAGCACGCCGCTGTCGGCCGCCAGCGCCGCCGCCGTGCCGGCCGCCTGGCCCGTGAGCCAGCACTGGGGGATCTCGCGCAGGAAGCCGTGGGAGTTGGTGTCGCAGGCGATGTGCTTGCCGGCCGCGAGCACGCCGTCGAGCGACGCGGGCACCAGCGCGCCGTAGGGCACCGAGATCGATGGAAAGCGCGGCGACGGGCTCGGGCTGATGCCGATCTCGTCGGGCTCCACCGCGCCGGCATCCCACGCGCTGCGCAGCACGCGCTTCACACCCACCAGGCGCCGGCCATGGCGGGTACCGATCTGCGGGGCCATCAGCATGACCCACGCCTTCTCGAAGCCCGGGGCATGCGCCCTATAGAAAGCCAGGTGCTCGTTCATGCTCTGGCGCGACTCCCATTCGACCTGCGTCATCTCGTCCACGTCGAGCGCGCTGTAGCCTGCCTTGCGCGGCCCGAGGAAGGTGGCGACGTCGGGGCGCCACGAGACGATCGGCTTCTCGAAGCTGCCCAGCGCTTCACGCCCACGCGCCATGAAGGCCGAGAAGGCCTCGGGTTCGCCTGCCCTGAAGTCGAGCCAGCGCTGCATATCCACCCCTGCGAACAGCCATGAGGTATTGATGCAATGGTGGATGTCGTGCGCGTCGATGTCGGACTCGAAGGCCGCGCCCGCCGCCGCGTAGAGATCCCCCTCGCCGGTGGTATCCACCACCACGTTCGCCAGGATCGCACGGCGGCCTTGCTTGCTCTCGAAGATCGCGCCCTTCACGCGCCCCATCTCCTGGATCGGCGCGGCCATCCAGGCATGCAGGATCAGGTCGACGCCCGCCTCGCGGACCATCTGGTGGTACACGCCCTTGAGCATCTCGGGGTCGATGGTCGGCGAATGCGTGACCACGCCATGGAAGGCGGCCGTGCGTAGACCCCAATAGGCGGCGGCAGCGGGGTCCTGCGAGCCCCATTCGTCACGCGGCGGGCCGGCCACGGCCTCGGCACCCATGCGCGCCATGAACTCCGCGGCGAGCCCCTGGATGACATGCTGGCCCTGCCAATCGCTCATGCGATCGATCCAGATCACGAGGCCGCCCGTCGAAAGGCCGCCCAGGTGGTTGTAGCGCTCCAGCAGGACCACGCGCGCACCGTTGCGCGCGGCCGCCACGGCAGCGGCCACTCCCGACGGCCCACCGCCCAGGACGAGCACGTCGCACTCCGTGTGCACGGGCACGTCACGCGCGGGCTCGGTGACGTGCCCGCCCGTTGCGCGCTGCCGGCGCTGACTCTGGCGGGCATTGACGTCGGAGCGAAAGAAATAGCGTTCTTCGGAGGTGAGGGTTCCCATCGCGGGCTTTCGAGAAGAAGGAATGTGGAAGTGAATGAATGGATGAAGGGGATCAGGCGGCGATCTCGCTCAGCAGCATGTCGCTCAGCGGGCCGGGCGTGATGACCATCGCGTCGTGGCCGGTGGCAAGGGTGCGCGTGCGCCACCCCGCGTCCGCACGCACGCGCGCCTTGGTGGGCTCCAGCGTCGCGATCGGCTCGACGGTGCATTCGATGTATGTCTTCGGCAGGCCGTTGCCCAGAGGCGCCCTCAACTGCAGCGGCTGCAGGTAGGTGCCCACGGGCTGCGGCGTCATGCGTCGCTGCACCCAGGCCGCATCGGCGGCGTCTTTCACGCCGAAGGCGGACGGCGGCAACGCAGGAGCGGCGCCCACGCCTGCACCGGTTTCGCGGATCGTCTTCAGCCGCTGCTGTACCACGGCCTCGGGAAAGTCCGAGAACAGGCTCTTGCCGGAATCGAGCAGCAGCGCATCCAGGAACACGAGTTGACGCAGCCGGTCGCGGGCGCGGTCCGCCACGCCCGAGATCACGATTCCCCCATAGCTGTGGCCCACGAGCACGACGTTCTGCAGCTCCTCGCACTCGAGCAGATTGACGACGTCGGCGATGTGCGTGTCAAGGTTGACCTGCGGCGACAGCAGATGCCGCCGCTCGCCGAGGCCCGTGAGCGTGGGCGCATGGACTGCGTGTCCCGCCGCGCGCAGCCGCGCCGCCACGCGCGACCAGCACCAGCCGCCATGCCAGGCACCGTGCACGAGCACGAAGGCCGGCCTGGACGCAGGATCGGCAGATTTCTCGGCCGCCCGCACGGGCGGCACGAACGCAGCGGCGGCGCCGGCCAGGCTGGTGGTGAAGAGCTGCCTGCGTTGCATCGCAGCCCCCTATTCGGCGCGCGCGCCGGTCAGGCGGATCACGCCGCCCCACATCGCCGTGTCCTCGGCGATCTTGTGCGCCAGGACGCCCGGCGCGCTGCCGGCCGCGAGCCAGCCCTGTTCGAGCAGGCGCTGCTTCACGTCGTTCGTCTGCAGGATGCGCGCGATCTCCTGCGAGAGCCGCTCGGCCACGGGTGCGGGCAGGTTCGCCGGACCGAAGACCGCGTTCCATGAGGCGACATCGAAGCCTTGCCTGTCGAGCGCCGACTGGATCGGCGGCACGTCGCCCGAGCCGGGGAACGCCGCGGCCGTGCTGACGCCGTACAGGCGCAGTCGCCCGTTCTTCGCCTGCGGTACGGCGATCGACGGAATCATGAACGAGAGGTCGATCTGCTTGCCCATCAGCGCCGTCGCCACCTGCGGAAAACCGGGGAACGGCACGTGCACGGCGCGGATGCCCGTGTGCGTCTTCAGCAGTTCCATCGCGAGGTGCGAGCCCGAGCCCGGCCCGATGGAGCCGTAGCTGAGCTTGTCGCCCTGCGCTTTCGCGAAGTCGAGGAAGCCGCGCAGGTCGGTGGCCGGCATCGCCATGCTTCCCGCCAGCACGAAGGGACTGGTGGCCACGAGCGAGATGGGACGCAGGTCGCGCGCCACGTCGTAGGGTGTGGAAGGCGTGAGCGCCTTGGCCGTGGTCAGCGGACCGTTGCCCGTCAGGCCGATGGTGTAGCCATCGGTGGCCCGCGCCACGGACGCCACGCCGATGCTGCCCGCGGCGCCGACCTTGTTGTCGACGATGACCGGCTGCCCCAGCGCCTGGCCGAGCGGTTCGGCCACGGCGCGTGCCAGCATGTCCGGCGACGAGCCCGGCGGGAAGCCGACGATCAGGCGCAGCGGCTTTTGCGGCCAGGTGCCCGTTGCGGCGCTCGCGGCTGCAGGCGCAAGCGAGGCGGGAAGGACCGAGGCGGCGAGCGTGCCGCACAGCAGGCGGCGCCGGCGCGAAGAAAAGTCGGGATCGATGTGCATGGCTGTCTCCGTCACTTGTTGTTGAACGCATTCTTGGCCCGCCATGCAGCGTGCGACGTGATACTTTATGATCCCTCGCATCACGTTTTGTGATGCCTTGACCGGGAGTCCAGTGCCCGCATCCACCCCGCCGCGCGCTCCGCGCAGCCATACCGTCGACATCGACCTGCTGCGCGTGCTCGACACCGTGCTGCGCGTGGGCAGCTTCACCACGGCGGCCAAGGCGCTGTCGCGCACGCAGTCGGCGGTGAGCATGCAGCTCAAGCGGCTCGAAGAGCAGCTGGGCGTGCAGCTGGTAGAACGCGGCACGCGCAAGCTCGCTGCGACGTTGGAGGGCCAGCAGCTGCTGCCGCTCGCGCGCCAGATGCTGAGCCTGAACGATCAGCTCTTCCATGACATCGACGCGCAGGAGGTCTCGGGCAGCATCCGCATCGGCGCCATCGAACACTACGCCACGCGCGTGCTGCCTGCGCTCATCGCGGAGTTCTGCAAGCTCCATCCACGCATCCATGTCGAGCTGCAGCACGGCGTGTCGGCGCTGATGCACAGGGAACTCGGCGCACGCTACGACCTCGTGATCGGCATCGGACCGGTGGGTTCGGGCGAGGGCCTTCGGCTGTCCAAATCGCGCGTGGTGTGGGCTTCGACCGCGGGTTCCGCCACACACCTGCAGCGCCCGCTTCCGCTGGCGCTGAACCCCGAGGGAGCGATGCTGCGCGACTGGGCTACGCACGCGCTCGACCAGGCGGGCATTCCATGGCGCATCGCCTACACGAGCACGACGGTCACGGGGCTGGAGGCCGCCGTGCGCGCGGGGATCGCGATCGGCGTCTTCCGGGAGGCCACGATCTCGCAGCGGCTCAAGGTGCTGGGTGCGCGCGAGGGCATGCCCGGGATGCCCGAATGCGAAGTGTGGCTGGCGGCCACTCCGGGGCCGGGGCGCAAGGCGGTCGAGTTGCTGGAGGCGTTCCTGATCCACAAGCTGCGCAGGGCAAGGCGCTGAGCCAGCGGCAGTCGCGAGAAGCCGCGCCGACGATGGGCTCTCTCGTCGTGGCATCGGTCCGCCCGGCAGCGGCCTCCATGCGCCCTGCAGCATCCTCCTCGGCCGAACGCCCCGGATCGGGGCTCGAATGGGGGGAAGCTTTGGTCTACCCTCAAGCAGGCGGCGCAGCTGCAGCGCCTGCCAAGGCCGCAGGGGAAGGCACGCTGTCCCGCATGCGAAGTTCCAGCATCTCGAGCAGCGCACGCAGCGCGGCGCTGTTCTGGCGGCGCTGTGTATAGGCCGCATAGAGCCAGATGTCGCTGGGCATGAAATCCTGGAGAACCGGGACCAGGTGGGCGCCTTCCACGTAGGGCTGCGCAAGCAGGTCGGGAACGCACACCGCGCCGATGTCCGCCAGTGCTGCGCCGATCAACGCACTCGCATCGTTGGCGTCCATGCGTCCCCGGATGGGCACGTTGTACGGCTGGCCGTCCACTTCGAATGCGATCTGTGGAGGCCCTGGCGTGACGGAGTATGCGAGGACATCGTGCTTTCGCATGTCATCAGGCTGTAGCGGGATGCCGCGCCGCGCCCAGTAGCGCGGCGTCGCGCAAAGTGTGAGCCCCATCCGGCGCAGGCGCCGCACGATCAGGTTCTCGTCGCCGATCCGCCCGAAGCGCAAAGCGATGTCGACTCCTTCGTCGACCAGGTCGATCATGCGGTTGCTCAGCTTCAGGTCGAGCTGCACGTCGGGATAGCGGGTGAGGAAATCTCCCAGCAGGCGCGGAAACGCGGTTTGGACCATTCCGTGGGGCGCAGTGATCAGCAGGCGACCGCTGGGGTGCGAGCCACGTGCCTGCAGCTCGCTCGTGGTCTGCTCGATCATCTCCATCAGGGGCGCACATCGCGCCTGCAGCAAGCGGCCTGCATCGGTGAGGGAGACTGAACGCGTCGAGCGGTTGAGCAAGCGGACATTGAAGCGGGACTCCAGTGCTGCAACGTGCTTGCTCACGCTGGCCTTCGAGATACCGAGCCTGCCGGCCGCGCGCGAGAAGCTGCCTTGGAAGGCCACTTCCGCAAAGGTCCTGAGAAGCTCGAATCCGTCCATCTTTCATCCCGTCACTTGCAAAGCGGCCCATTGCAGACGACTGCGCTTCGCCCTCACTGGTGCGGCGCAGCGGAGCCGCTCTCCCATCCGCCACCCAAGGCCATGAATACGCCGACTTGGTACTCTGCCAACCGGGCGTCCGACTCAGCCAGCGCGGCTTCGTGCGAGGCCAGGGTGCGTTGGGCGTCCAGCGCATCGAGCTGGCCGACCTTTCCGTTGATCAGCAGCGCCCGCGCCTGATCGGCCACGGTCAGGCTCTGGTCGCGTGCGGCAGCAAGAGCCGCATGGCGATCGAGTTCGCGGGCGTAGGTGTCCAGCGCGGCTTCGGCTTCGCGCAGCGCATTCAGCACGGTGCCGTCGAATCGCGCGACTGCGCCGCGAGCCGTTGCTTCGGCCTGGGTGATGCGCGCTCGCGCGACACCCGTGTTGGGAAAAGACCAGCTGATCAGCGGCCCCACGCTGTAGCTGAAGGTCTCGCGGTTGGCGAACCGTTCGACAAAGCCGGCGGACGCCGATGAGAGGCCCAGCGTCACCTTGGGATAGAGATCGCCCGACGCGACACCGATTCGCGCCGTCGCGGAGGCCAGGCTTCGTTCGGCCTGCCGCACGTCGGGGCGCCGGGCAAGCAGCGCAGCGCCGTCGCCCACAGGCAGCAACCCGGCCACGCGTGGAGGCTGCTCGCAATGGCTGAGGGCCTCGGGAAAGTCGCGCGGCGGCGCACCCGTGAGCACGGCGAGCCGGTACAGCGCCTGCTGGCGCCGGGCTTCCAGTGGAGGAATTGCGGCGCGCAGGGTTTCGAGCTGGGCGCGCGTACGCGCGGCGTCCATGGTGCCGGCCTTCCCCGCGCGCTGCAACCGCAGCGCCAGCCCGAGAGCGTCCTCCTGCAGGCGCACCGAGGCCCGTGCCACGCTCAGCTGCAGCCCGGTTGCGCATACCGCCCCGTATGCCTGCGCCGTGCCGCCGGCAACGCTCACGCGCACCAAGTCCGCCGCGGCGCGCGCGGCGCCGGCATCCGCTTCGGCAACTTCGATGGCGCGATGCAACTGGCCGAACAGGTCCAGCTGGTAGGACACGGCCACGCCCATGCTGTAGTTGAGCCGGCTCGGTGGCGTCTGGTCGGCTTGCAGCACCGACAAGCCCGAGACATGACCGAAGCTCGGACCGCCATTGAGGGTGATCGATGGCTGTTCGCTCCCGTGCGCCTCTGCCTCGAGGGCCATGGCACGCTCGAAGGTGGCCAGGGCTTGCCGCAGATCGGTGTTGTGCGCCAGGGCCCGGGTGATCAGGCCGTCGAGTTGCGGATCGTCGAAAAGGCGCCACCAGTGCGCGGGCATCGTTGCATCCGATGTGGCCGCGCCGCCGGAGAGGAAGGGGCCGGCCGAAGCGGATTGCGCTGCGGTGAGCGCGGCCGGTGCGACGTAGTCGGGGCCGACGGGGCCATGGGCGCAGCCAGCCAGCATCACACATGCGGCGGCGGTTGCAAGAGTGAGGACGCGAGGTGGCTTCATGACCTCGGCTCCTGAACGCGGGCCGCGGCGGCGGTGGAAGCTTCCCGAGCCTCCATCACCTCGACGGAGACAGTCTGCCCGACGATCAGGCGAGCATTGGCCGGCAGCGGGTCGAGCTTCACCCGCACCGGAACGCGCTGGGCGAGCCGCACCCAGTTGAATGTGGGATTCACGCTGGACAGCAGGTTGGCACCGGTGCTGCGGTCGCGGTCGCCGATGCCGGCGGCAATGCTGTCGACCTCGCCTTCGAGCGAGGGCGCGTCCATGGGGGTCACACGCACCCGGTCGCCCAGCCGAATGCGCGACAGCTTGTTTTCCTCGAAGTAGCCCTCGACGTAGATCGAACCGTCAGCCACGAGCGCCAGTGCGGGGTGGCCTGCGGTCGCATAGGCGCCCTGGCGCAGATCGGGATTGGTGACACGGCCCGCCGCCGGCGCGCGCACTTCTGCGCGTTGCAGGTTCAGGCGTGCCACCTCGAGCGTCACCTGCGCCTGGCGCAGGGCCGTTTCGGCCGCCAGCAGCGCACCCCTGGCCTGCTCGACACGCAGGCGCGATTGCTCGCGCACCTCCTGCGCGACAAGGCCTTCCAGTTCGTCGTTGCGGCGGCGCTCGCGCTGCGCCTGAGCCAGCGCGACCCGCTGGTTGTCGATGACGATCCGCTGCGCGGCGACTGCAGCCTCGGCCTGCTGCAGCGCCAGCGTGAAGCGGGCTTCGTCGATCGAGAAGAGCAACTCGCCCGCCATGACCGGCTGGTTGTCGCGCACCGCCACGACGGCCACCATGCCGGAAACATCGGGCGCCACCTGGATGACGTCGGCCCGCACCCGGCCGTTGCGCGTCCAAGGCGCCAGCTCATAGTGTTCCCAGAGTTGCAGGGCGGCCCAGCAGGCGCCTGCTACGACGAGCGCGGTCAGCAGCATGCGCAAGAGAGATGGAGCCGGGCGTGACAGCCAGGCGGGAAAACAGACGGATTTGGTATTCATGGTCGAGCAACAGGTCAACGGGTCAGTTCAGGAGGAGATGGCGCCGCCCAGCCGGGCCAGCGCATAGAGCGACAGGAGATACAGCCCCAGATCGAAGAGCGGTGGATGCCACACCCACCGGTAGACGCCGAGCAGCGACAGCAGGCGGCGAACCCAGGAGGCGCAAGCCATCGCACCTCCTGCGAGCAGGAGCAGGCCGGGAACGTAGATGCCGAAGAAGCTTGTTTCGATCATGGTTGGAGGTCCGAAGGCGCAGAAGGAAAGAGATCCCTGCGCAGCCCCACGAGGGCCGAGACAGCGGGCTCGCACGCGGTGCTTGCGAGGCAAAGGACCAGCAGCCGGTCGATCTGCGGCAGCAGCGAGTCGAGTCGAGGCGGCGATGCCGTGGCTCGGGCGAGGAAGGCTCGCTCGAGCGCGGCCAGCAGCTCGCGCACAGACGTTTCGGGCAGCAGGTGGCGATGCTGCTGAAGGAGGCCAATGCTCGCGCCGATTCGAAGTTCGCGCATGGCGAGCTGCGCCGCCTCACTGCCTCGGCCCGCGGCGCCGCCAGCCGTGCGCGGAACCAGCAGCGCGATGCGGTCCAGCATGCGGCCGGCGAATGCGTCACGCGCCAGCGCGCGTCTCGGGCGCGCTGCCATTCCGGCCATTCCGGAAAGATCGCGCCAGGTGGCCCGGTGGATGCGCCGCGCGGTCCATTCGCTGCTCACGCTGCGCACGATGGCGGTAACGCGTGCGGCAATCAGGGCACCGGCAAAGAGCGCCAGATTGCCCTCAAGAAAGTTGACCCAGTCGGCGCTGGCAATGTCGTGCAGGGCCAGCGTGCCGGCCACGCCGAAAAACATGCCCAGTGCCGTGAGGCTGCTTGCCGGACGAGCGAGGTAGCCGCCCACGACCAGGAACAGCGGCGCAATACACAGCACCAGCATGCCGAGGTCGTGCGCCAGCGGCATGACGCCGAGGATGTAGAAGGCAGACACCGGCATCGACCACAGCAGGGCGACCAGGAACTTGTGCATGCCCGGCACGGGGTCGTCCATGGTGGCGAAGAAGCTGCAGAACACCGCTGCCGCCATAGCCATCGACGATCCCGCGCGCCAACCGCTGAAGATCCACGCCGCGCATGCAGTGCAGATGGAAAGCACGACCGTGAATGCGGAGCGCAGCGCCAGGCCCCTGTCCACGTGGAGGACCGAAGGCCGCGAAGCCTCTGCTCGCTTCGGAGGCGACGCATGGCCGACCAGCCCGGCGGCGACGTCGGCGCGAAGCGCGTTGCACCGCCGCCATCCCGCGACCAGCTCGTCGACATGGGCGGCCACGTCGATGCTCAGCGCACGCACCCAAAGCGAGTTCCGCCGGTCCACGCTCTCTGCCCGGACAGCGGCACGGAGGCCGTCAGAGGCACCGGGCGGCGGACCGGCATCAAGGCAGGCGCTACCTTGCGCCATGACCCGCGTGACCGGTTCGGGCACACCGCCTGTCGCATCGCGCAAGGCTGCGAGCCGGTCCTCCAGGGCCGAAAGCGAAGGCGTCAGTGCCGCGAGGCCGTCGTGCAGGTCGTCCACGGCATGCCGAGTCCATCGCAGGCCGCCGGTATCGAAGGGCACGTGGGTTGCGAGCAGGCGCAACTGGGTGACGTCGGTGGCGATGCGCCGCCTGTCCTGTGCCAGCCGCTTGCGAACCTCCTCCTCGGCACCAGGGCTCATCAGGTCGCCGGCCCACCGGCGGACATCGCCCAGCGTGCGGTCGATCAGCCCGAGGAGCGAAGGCGCAAGGCTGGTGGGCAAGACGACGCTGTGCACGAGACTCGCGCAGACGATCCCGAGCGCGATCTCCTCGGTTCGGGCGATGGCGGTGTCGAACATCGCCGCGGGTGCGTCCACCAGCGGAAAGCCGATCAGCGCCGCAGAGTAACCTCCGAGCATGAAGGCATAGGAGCGCGCGCTTCGGTCCATCAGCGACAGGTAGAGGCACGAGCCCACCCACAGCGCCAGCGCGAGCGACAGAAGCACCGGCGACCCGGACAGCGACGGGATCAGCACCACGGTGGCCGCACATCCCAGCACGGTGCCGCACAGGCGGTAGAGCGACTTCGAGCGCACATGGCCCGCCAGGGGATGGGCGACGATGTACGCGGTCATCATGGACCAGAAGGGTCGGGGCAGCCCGAAACGGCTGGACAGGTAAAGCGCGAGCATGGCCGCGAAAAAGCTCTTGAGCGAAAAGAGCCACTCCTGCCTGGAGAAACGAGGCCGCGTGATCATGCGGCGCGCCTGGGGATCGGGTTCGAAGGCGTCGATCCGGCCTGGAACTTGTTGCGAATCATTTGCATGTATCGATGCTAGGCATCCGCATGCGAGGCAGGAATCGTAAACTTGGACAAATGATTTCTCTTTTCGGTCATCCCGGATGAACCGCTCGGTCCGTACGGCGTCTCGCGCCAGTCTCGACCTGGATTACGAGCCGTCAGTCCCTGTCATGGCACATCGCGTGGATGTCGAGGAGCGCGAGCGCGAGGTTCCGATTCACGTGCATCGTTCCGGCCAGCTGGTCATGGCGCTGCGCGGGGCGGTCTCCTGCGACGTGCCCGGTGCGATGTGGATGGTCCCGCCCCAGGCGGGCGTGTGGATTCCGGGCGGAACGCCGCACAGCAACCACAGCACGGCGAACGCGGTGATCTTCTATCTGTTCGTTGCGCGCGATGCCGCGCCCTTGCCTGCCAGCTGCTGCACATTGCGCATCAGCCCGCTGCTCGGCGAGATGATCCAGTACCTGGCGGAGCAACCGCCCTCCTATGAGCCCAGCGGTCCGACCGATCGGCTCGCCCATGTGCTGCTGGACCAGCTCTGCGCCATGCCGAAGGAGGAAGTCTCCTTGCCCATGCCCGAGGATGCGCGGCTGCGAAAGGTGTCGCGCGCCATGATGCGCGACCCGTCCGACCGCCGTACGCAGAAGGATTGGGCCCACCAGCTCGGCATGAGCGAGCGGACGCTGAACAGGCTGTGCACAGCCTCGACCGGCCTGAGCTTCGGACGCTGGCGGCGCCAGCTGCACATGATGGTCGCGCTTCGGGAACTGTCCGGGGGAGCGACCGTGCAGCAGGTCGCCTACGACCTCGGCTATGAGTCGCCCTCGGCCTTCATCACGATGTTCAAGAAGGCGTTCGGCAAGCCTCCCGCCACGTACATCAACGACCGGCTGATGGCCGGAGGATGAGGGTCGTCCGCTTCAAGCCTTTACCGGTAGGAGCGCGCGTGGGTCACGCCGCCATCCACCACCAGGGTGGCACCCATCACGTAGTCTCCCGCCCGCGAGGCGAGGAATATGGCGGCGCCTGCGATGTCGTCCGGCGTGCCGATGCGACGGGCGGGAATGTGCTCCGACAGCGCCTCCCCATGGTCGCGGGCATTGCGGTTCATCTCGGAGGGGAATGCCCCTGGCGCAATGGCGCTGACCGCGATGTTGTCCTGCGCCAGGCGCATCGCCATGCGCCGCGTCAGGTGAACCAGTCCTGCCTTGCTCGCAACGTAGGAGTAGTTCTCCTGCGGGTTGAGTCCGATGCCGTCAGTGGAAGCGATGTTGATGATCTTCCCGACCCGCGCCTTGGCCGCGGCGCGCAGCGGTCCGGCGAGCGCCTTCGTCAGGAAGAAAGGCGTCTTCAGGTTCAGATCCACCACCTTGTCCCAGCCGCTTTCCGGGAAGGCATCGAAGTCTTCTCCCCAGGCCGCGCCTGCGTTGTTGACCAGGATGTCGAGCGTCGATTCGTGGCGGGCATAGGCGTCGGCCACGGCCTGGCAGCCCGCGACCGTGGACACGTCGTGCGGCAGCGATATGCAGTGGCCCGTGCTCGCGAGTTCCCGCGCGGCCAGGTCGCAGGCTTCGGCCTTCCGCGCGCTGATGTAGACGCGTGCGCCGTGCGACAGGAACCCCTCGGCGATCATGCGGCCGATGCCTCGCGAGCCACCGGTGATGAGCGCCGTGCGGCCCTGCAGCGAAAAAAGATCCTGGGCACTCATGGCGACGTCACCGCCGTACTCGCGCGCATGGACGTGCCTTCTTCTGCGGGGGCCTCGAGGCGCGATCGCCGCACATAGGCCGTTCCGTCGAACAGGCGCCGCGCCGTGCGCGTGAAGTGCACTTCGCGCACCGTCCATTCATTCTCGCCCGCATGCTCGACATTCGCGAAGATCTTGAGCACCCCGCTCGGATGGCCGATGCGGATGCGCGTCGGGCCCGCATGCGTGCCCCGCGCTTCAGCCGGAACGGTTCCTGCGATCTGCGCTGCGACCGAGAGGCACACCGAGCCCCCGCCAGGGAACGCCTTGTGCATGGCGCCACCGTTGAGCACCATGCGCGCGACGAAGTCGATCTCCGATGACTGCACGACGCGGTCGCCGGCGATGGTCCGGTAGTCCTGCGCTTCGCTGATCAGGATCTGGTACGGCGTCAGGATCCCGGACGACGGAAGATTGCAGCGTTCGACGACCCAGCGCCTCACCTCCTCGGCCATCTCGTAGATCTCGGGGCCGAGCTGGCCCGGTAGTTCCGTGCCAGTGATGCCAAGGTCCGCCGCGCGGATGAACACGCACGCCGTGCCGACGTCGACCACCGACACCGGTATTTCACGGCCGAGCTTCGACACGTGGACCCAATCGCGCGCCTGCCCCGTGGGCAGCAGCGTGCCGGTCGTGGAGCCGCTGGTGTCGGAGTAGTCCAGTGCCACCTCTGCACCGGTGCCGGGCACGCCATCCACTTCGCTATCGCCCTCCACGCGCGGCTCGCCGTCGGCGCATTGCACGGCCATCCGGAGGATCTTTCCGGTGTTCGTGTTGTGGACCCGAACGGTGGTGACGGGTTCCTGTACCGGAACCAGCCTCTCCTGCAACGCATAGACCCCGGTGGCCGACGAAATGTTGCCGCAGACGATCTCGAAGCTGACCGTGGGCTGGTCGATGCCGATCTGCACGAAGGTGTAGTCGATGTCCGCGTCCGGGCGCGAAGGCGGCCCGATGATGGCGCACTTGCTCGTCAGGATATCGGCGCCGCCGAGACCGTCGATCTGGCGCACGTCGGGGCTGCCGAACAGAGCAAGAAGAAATCGGAGACGCGCTTGTGGGTCGGTGGGCACGTCGTGCTGCGAGAGAAAAACAGCCTTGCTGGTGCCACCGCGCATCAAGGTGACCGGTACGCGAATTTGTTCTTTCATCGGCTCAGTATGCAGATCGCGCTGGCCGCTGTCCTTTCAGTTCTGCTGGCCATTGTTTAGCTGGACTGCATGCGTCGAATCGTTAAGCGCCGCTAAAGAGCGCCCAGCAGAAATCCAATGACCGAGGGGACCTGGATCTCGATACTTTCCTTCGCTGTGGCGAGCTCCACACGAACAGGAGACACCTTTGAAGATCATCAAGCGAACGGAATCCCCCTTCCGTGAAACCCCCGGCGGCATGGTGCTCGTCGCGACCCGCGTGGCCGGCCAGCCGGCCCAGTTCCCGCCCATCGAATTCAGCCACGACGACCAGACAGTCGAAAACATCGAGCTCGGACCCACCGGCTCCCTCTACAGCTTCACGATCGTTCACCCGGGCAAGGACAAGCAGCCCTATGGCCTTGCCATGGTCGACTTCGAACCCGGCGTGCGCGCCTTCGGCCGGCTGCTGTACAGCGCCGAGCCGCCAGCCATCGGTGCCCGCCTGCGGGTGGTGCCCTTCGCGTTGCCTGACGGCACGCCCGACTATGCATTCCAGGAGTGACGCGCCATGAAGCAACCACTGATCACCGGCGTCGGCATCACTGACTTCGGCCGCTTCCCCGAATTGACCGAAGAGGCGATGGCCCAGGCGGCCATCCTCGACGCACTGGCCGATGCCGGCACGCAGCTTGGCGAGGTGCAGGCGTTCTACTGCGGCAACGCGCTAGGTGCCATGCTGCCCGGGCAGCGAGCATTGCGCGAACTGCATGTCGGCGGCGGCGCGGTCTACAACGTGGACAACGCCTGCTCCAGCGGGGCCACCGCGCTGAATCTCGCGCTGCAGGCGCTCAAGGTCGGCCAGTACGACACCGTGGTGGTGTTCGGCATGGACCACCTGAGCAGCCTCGGCGGCGGCCCGCTGCAGCTCAGCCAGAAGGACTGGAACAACAGGCGCGGGATGATCATGCCCGCCCTGTACGCCATGCGTGCCAAGCGCTACATGCACGATCACGGCCTCGCGCTGGAGACCCTGGCGGACATCTCCGTGAAGAACCGTAAGCACGGGGCCTTGAACCCGATCGCCAAGTTCGCCAAGCTGGCGAGCCGCGAGGAAGTGCTGGCGTCGCGCCCGGTGGCCGAGCCGCTCACGCTGCTGCAGTGCTGCCCCGCCGTGGTGGACGGGGCCGCGGCCCTCGTGCTCAGCACCAGGCCCTCCGGAGGTACCGCCAAGCCTGTGCGTGTGCTGGCGTCCGTGGTGCAGTCGGGCTTGTTCGAGACCACGCCGGTCGACATGACCGAGGCCGAGATCACCGCGCGTGCCGCCCGGCTGGCCTACGAGCAGGCCGGCATCGGGCCTGAAGACCTCAGCCTGCTGGAAGTGCACGACGCGTTCACCATTTCCGAGCTGCTCTATTACGAGGCCCTCGGCCTTTGCAGGCGCGGCGATGCGGCGAACCTGCTGCAAAGCGGCGCGACTGCGCTGGGCGGCCGCGTGCCGGTCAACCCCAGCGGCGGACTGATCGCCAAGGGTCACCCGCCGGGTGCGACCGGCGTCGCGCAGGTCGTGGAGGTCTGTGAACAACTACAGGGCCGTGCCGGCGCGCGGCAGGTGCAGGGCGCGCGCATCGGCCTCACGCAGGTCACGGGCGGCGGCATCTGGGGCGTCGACCACGCCGCCTGCTCGATCAACATTCTTTCGCTCTGATGGCACTCCCCATGAACCAGACAAACACCACCGCGCCCGCCTCGCTGCAGGGCCTCGTCGCCGTCGTGACCGGCGGCGCCAAGGGCATCGGCCTGGGCATCGCCCGCGAGCTTGCACAGGGGGGCTGCCGCATCGTGCTGTGGGACTTCGACGACGCCGCGTTGAACGAGGCCGAGCGGACGTTGTCGAGCGAAGGCGCCGACGTGACCACCTTCAAGGTCGACGTCAGCTCCATGGACCAGGTGGAGGCGGCGGTGGCCCGGCTCCTGGCATCCCACGAACGCATCGACATCCTGGTCAACAACGCAGGCATCGGCGGCGACAAGCTGGTCTCCAAGATGGATCTCGCGTTCTGGAGCCGCGTCATCGAGATCAACCTGAATTCGCAGTTCATCTGCTCCAAGGCGGTCCTGGCGCAGATGGCGCAGAACCGGTTCGGGCGCATCATCAACATCGGCTCTCGCGCATGGCTGGGCAACCGCGGCCAGACGGCGTACTCGGCCTCCAAGGGCGCCGTGGTGAGCCTGACCCGCTCGCTGGCGCTCGAATATGCGCGCAAGGGCATCACCGTCAACGCCGTCGCGCCGGGCATCGTGGAGACGCCGCTGTTCGCGACGCTCACCGAAGAAGTGCGCCAGAGCCTCCACAAGACCGTGCCGATGGAGCGCATCGGCCAGCCGCAGGACATCGCCCGAGCGGTGCGGTTCTTCGCGGAACCCGGCTCGAGCTACGTCACCGGCCAGCTCCTGTACGTCTGCGGCGGCCGCAGCCTCGGCAGCCCCTCGGTGTAGAGCCGGATCGCGCCGACAGAAATCGAACAAGGCTGAAGATCGCATGCTCGCGAATGCATTGACCGGTTTGAAAGTGATCGACTTCACGCAGGTGATGGCCGGGCCGACCTGCACGTTGTCTCTGGCCGACCTCGGCGCCGACGTGGTGAAAGTCGAGACGCCCACGGGCGATCTCTCGCGGGCCCTTTCGCCATGGGTCAACGGCGAAGGCGTCGCCTTCCTGGCGCTGAACCGCAACAAGCGCGGGATCGTGCTCGATCTGAAGCAGCCGTCGCATCGGCAGGCCGCGCAGGAGCTGATCGCGCAGGCGGATGTGCTGGTCGAGAGCTTCCGTCCCGGCGTCATGGCGCGGTTCGGGCTCGACTACGCCACGGTGTCCGCGGACAACCCGCGGCTCATCTACTGCTCGGTCTCGGCATACGGCCAGCATGGCGCCAGCAGGGATCTGCCCGGCGTGGACGGCGTGCTGCAGGCTGTGAGCGGCCTGATGAGCGTCACCGGGGCGCCCGATGGAGAGCCTTGCAAGGTACCGGTGCCGATCGTCGACCTGGTCACCGGCTCGCTGGCGGCCATCTCGGTGCTGGCCGCCCTTCAGGAGCAGCAACGCACGGGCCTCGGCCAGCACGTCGAGGCCAGCATGTTCGCCAGCGCCATCGCACTCCAGCACGTGAGTTTCGCGTCCTACTTCGCGGACGGCATCGTGCCCGGACCGCAGGGCAACGCGGCGCCCTATTCGACGCCCAACGAGGCCCTGCGATGCGCCGACGGGTGGATCATGGTCGCGGCCTATCACCCTGCCCGATGGCAGGCGCTGTGTGCCGCCATCGGCGCACCGGAACTCGCCTGCGATCCGCGCTTCGCAGAGAACAAGAGCCGGCTGCAGCACCGCCAGGCGCTGCTGCGCCTGCTGGAAGCCCGCATGCTCGCGCATCCGCGCGCCTTCTGGCTGGAGAAGTTCACTGCGGTGGACATCATCTGCGGCCCCATCAACGACTATGCCGAGGTGGCGCAGTCGGCCCCCTTCGTCGAGGCGGCGCTCGCGGAAAGCGTGCAGCATCCTGTCGCCGGCACCTTGACGCTGACGCGCAGCGTGCTCGGCGCAGTGGGCGAGCGGCCGCGTGCGCGACGCGCCGCCCCCACGCTCGGAGAGCACACCCGCGAGGTGCTGGCCGCGCTGGGCATGCCAGCCGGCGCCATCGACTCGGTGGCCGCAGCCAGCCCTTCCCAGACCTGAAGAACGGAAAACCATGCCCATCGTCTACACAGTCCAGGATGGCGTCGCCATCGTCACCCTGAATCGGCCCGAGGCCATGAACTCCATCGACCCGGAGTCCAACGAGCAGCTGCTCGGCATCTGGGACCAGGTCTGCAACGACGAGGACGTTCGCGTGCTCGTCCTGACCGGTGCGGGCGAGCGTGCCTTCTGCACGGGGGCGGACCTCAAGAAGACGATGCCATCGGGCGATGGCGTCGCACGTGAAGTCTTTCGCGGCGGCAACCGCCACTTCAACTTCGGCACGCTGCACACCGACAAGCCCGTCGTCGCGGCGATCAACGGCTACGCCCTCGGCGGCGGACTCGAGCTGGCCCTGCTGGCGGACATCCGCATCTGTTCGGACAACGCCCAGTTCGGCCTGCCGGAGGTGCGCGTCGGCAGCATCCCGGGGGCGGGCGGCACGCAGCGCCTGATCCGCGCGGTAGGCCAGTCCGATGCCATGTGGATGCTGCTGACGGGTGAACGCATCGATGCCGCCGAAGCGCTGCGCATCGGTCTGGTCAGCAAGGTGGTACCGCTTTCGGCATTGCAGGAAACGGCCATCGGGCTCGCGCGCAAGATGGCCGCCAATGCGCCGCTGGCGATGACGGCCGCCAAGCGCCTCGCGATGAACGGGCGCGAACTGCCCCTGGCCGGCGGGCTTGCGCTGGAACGCCAGGCCTTCGGGCTGCTCAGGGACAGCGAGGACCGGTTGGAGGGGCGCCGCGCCTTCGCCGAGAAGCGCGCTCCGGTATTCCGTGGTCGCTGAGTTCCTCGAACGGAGGACGACGGCGTCGACAAACACGCCGCCTCCGGTCCGCCCGCCCTGCCCTGCACTGCCTGCATCCGGACAACCGATCCGACCTTCCGCCTGGAGCATCTCGTGAAGACACCGTCTGCTTCCTGGCGCTGCAGCCTCGCACTCGCCATCGCCGCCTTCGTCGGCGCACCGCCGACCGTCGCCCAGCAAGCCAGCCGGCCACCAGTCAGGATCCTCGTGGGCTTCTCGCCAGGCGGCACCCTCGACGTGGTGACGCGTGCGCTCGCGGACCAGCTGCACGACCCGCTCCACCGCACCGTCGTGGTAGAGAACAAGCCGGGCGCCGGCGGAAGGATCGCGATCGACGCGATGCGCGCCGCACCGGCCGACGGCAGCGTGGTCATGTTGTGCCCCGACTTCCTCACGTCGATCTACCCCTTCGTCTTCAACAAGCTCAACTACGACCCGCAGCGCGACATCCTCCCGGTGTCGACCGTCGTCGAGTTCGCGATGGCTCTCGCCGTGCCCTCGTCTTCACCGGTGAAGTCCTTCGGCGAATACGCCCAGTGGGTGCGCGCGCATCCCCAGAACGCCAACTTCGGCCATGCGGCATCGGGCGGGCCTACGCATTTCCTGGGGCTGCAGATCGGCAAGATCATTGGAGCGCCGCTGCAGGACGTTCCTTTCCAGGGCGCGGCCCCGATGATCGTGAACCTTGCCGGCGCCAACATCGCAGCGGGCACTTCCACGGTCGGCGACTTCGCGCAGCACCACGAGGCCGGCAAGCTGCGCGTGCTTGCCGTCACCTCGTCCCAACGCTCCGCGCTCCTGCCGAACGTGCCGACCTTCGCCGAGCTCGGCCGCAAGGAACTCACCACGGTCGGCGTGCTGGCCATCTGCCTGGCACCCGGGACGCCCGCACCCGTCGTCGCTGAATGGAGCGACGCCGTGCGAAAGGCGGTTGCGACGGAGCAGTTCGCGAAGAAGGTCGGCGCGCTCGGTTTCGTGAACACGGGAAGCTCACCCAACGGTGCACGCGCCAGGTTCGCAGAGATGCGCGCATTCTGGGAGCCCGTGGTCAAGGCCTCGGGCTTCAAGGCCGACTAGCAGGCCCCGGGGCACGCCTAGCGGACCGACCGGATCCACTCCCTGAACAGCCGCACCGGGGAGGTAGCCGCCTTCATCGGGTCGCAGACGAGGTAGTAGCCGAGCTCCGTCCGTGCCATGTGGTCGACAGCGACCACCAGGCGGCCGGTTCGAAGGTCGTCTTCCACGTAGGCACGCTGGGCCATCGCGATGCCCAGGCCATCGGCGGCGGCCTGATAGCACAACGCGGCATTCGCCAGCGTGATGCCGCGCGAGCGGGCGGGATCCGCAAGGCCGGCGGAGCCGAACCAGAGCGGCCACGCTTGCGGCCGCATCATGGAGTGCAGCAGGTTGGCCTGCAGCAGATCGCGAGGTGTCTGCAACGGCCCCGCCTGGCCCGGTGCGCAGACCGGGACGAACTCGTCATCGAAGAGATGGTCCAGCTCGACGTCGGCCCACTCGCCCATGCCATGGCGGATGGCGCAATCTGCGCCTTCGAGCCGCATGTCGTCGGCCATGGCGATCGTTGCGATCTCCAGTGCGATGTCGGGGTGCTCTGCGTAGAAGCCATGCAGGCGCGGAACAAGCCAGCGGATGGCCAGGCTCGGTGTCACCTTGAGGCGCAGCCTTCTTTCACTCCGATGCTCGGCCAGGTCGCCGAGTGCGTCCTGCAGGCGGTCGAAGGCATCGCAGACGCGGTGGGCAAGCCTTTCGCCCGCCGCCGTGAACCCGATCTCGCGGCCGGACCGCTGGAACAGCTGCACGCCCAGCCCGGCCTCGAGCTGCTTGATCTGCTGACTCACGGCCCCGGGCGTGACGTGAAGCAGCTGGGCTGCCCGCGAGACTCCCTTGGCCCGGTACACCGCATCGAAAGCCCGCAGCGGGCTCAGGAGAGCGCGAAGGTTCTGCATGGCGGATCGGACCCGTGCCACATTCAGCCGCCGCTGCCGACGAGGGCGCGAGCCGGCGCCGGCACGCGCAGCCACGATAGCGATCGCGCAGCAGGCATCCGCTTCAGCATTTCTGGATCCCGATGGTGCGGTTCAGGAGTTCCTCGTCCTCGCGCAGCGCGGCTGCCGAACCGGCATAAGCGGCGACGCCGCGCTCCAGCACGATGACGTTCGTCGAGAAGTCGAGAACGACGTCCACGTGCTGTTCCACGAGGATGCATCCGACGCCGAGCTTGTCGCTCATGCGGACGATGGCGTCCATCAGCTCCTCGCGCACCATCGGGGCCAGGCCCTCCAGTGGCTCGTCGAGCAGCAGGATGCGCGGCTGCCCGACGAGCGCCCGCGCCACGGACAGCATCTGCTGCTCGCCGCCCGACAGCTGGGTGCCACCATTGCGCCGCCGCTCCTTCAATCGCGGGAACAGTTCATAGACCGCAGGAAGCGCCACGGCCGCCGAGCGCCCCTGGAGGCCCGACAGCAGGTTCTCCTCCACCGTGAGCGAAGGGAAGATGTCGCGGCTCTGCGGCACGTAGCCGAGGCCGGCGCGAGCGCGTGCGAAGGTGCTGGCGCCGCTGATGTCCTTGCCGCCGAAATGGACGCGCCCCTTCATCAGATCGGCCAGGCCCGTCGCGGTCGCCAGCGTCGTCGTCTTGCCGGCGCCGTTGCGCCCGATCAGCCCCAGGCGCTCGCCTTCGCGCACGCTGAAGCTCAGATGCTCGACCACGGGCACGCCGGCGTAGCCGGTCGTGACGTCGTCGAACCGAAGTTCAATGGGGGTGCTGGGCATGGTGGCCGTCCCGTCCGAAGTAGATTTGCTTGACTTGTTCGTTGGCCGCGACTTCCTGCGGCGACCCCTCCACCATCACCGCGCCGGCAACCAGGACGATGATGTGCGAGGCGAAGCGGAACACCAAGTCCATGTCGTGCTCGATGAGCAGCACCGACAGGTCCTTCGGAAGGCTCTCGATGGCACTCATGATGCGGCCGCCTTCCCCCTGCGGCACGCCGGCGCCGGGCTCGTCCAGCAGCAGCACCTCGGGTTTCATGGCGAGCGCGAGCGCGATCTCCGCAAGCCGCTGCTCGCCGAGCGCCAGACGCCCCACCACCCGATCCGCAAAGGGGTTCAGGCCCAGCATGCCGAGGGTCTCGTGGACCTCGTCGTGCACGCGCGCGGAACGCGCCGGCGAAGGCCACCACTGCATGGAGGCGCGCAGCCGCTGAAGCACCGCGACCTTGACGTTGTCCGCCACGGTCAAGTCCTTGAACAGGCGGCTGATCTGGAACGTGCGCACGATGCCGCTGCGCACGCGTGCGTACTGCGGCAACTGCACGATCGAGCGGCCGTCGAGCTGGATGTCGCCGGACTTCGGGCGAATCGCTCCGCTGAGCAGGTTGACCAGCGTGGTCTTGCCGGCACCGTTCGGCCCGATCAGCGCCGTGCGGGCGCCCTGCGGGAGGGACAGCGTGACGTTCTGCGTGACGGCCAGGCCGCCGAAGGAGTGGCACAGGTTGCGGGTTTGCAGCCGGGGAGTCATCGGGTTCCTTCTTTGCCGCCCAGACGCCTGGCGTACGCCGCGGCCCGGTCCAGGAGTCCGACCAGGCCTTCGGGCAGGACGATGAGCACGAAGATCAGCATCGAACCGATCACGAAGAGCCAGTGGTACGGATTCAACGTCGACGCGATGTGGTGGATGGTCATGTAGGCGACGGTGCCGAGCACCGCACCCGACAGGCGACGCGTGCCGCCCAGGACGATCATGACCACGACACCCGCGGACGTCGTGAAGTCCAGCATGAAGAGATTGGCCACCTTGCTGGTCTGTGCGGTCAATGCGCCAGCCAGGCCCGCCACGACGCCGCCGATGGTGTAGACGGCCAGCAGGTGCAGGTACACGCGCCCGCCCAGCGCCTGGACGCGGCCCGGGTCCTGTCGGATCGCCCTGGCCGTCAGGCCGAAGGGCGACTCGACCAGGTTGCGCACGAGGAAGTACACCAGTACCAGCGCGCCCAGCGCGTAGAAGTAGCCGGTGTGGCCCATGAAGTTGAACTCCCAGATGCCGAACAGCGGGGCGACCTCGAAGCCGGCAAGTCCGTCGTCGCCGCCGGTGAGCCATCGGGCCCAGTTGGCGAGCTCGAGCAGCAACTGCGCCACGGCGATGGTGAGCATGACCAGCGTGAGGTTGGTCGAGCGCAGCATCACGGCACCGCTGAGCAGCGCGATCAGCCCTCCGCCCAGGCCGCCGAGCAGCAGTCCGACGACCGGATCGGCCGTCAGGTACAGCGCGGTCCAGCCCGCGACGTAGGCACCGGTGCCGTACAGCGCGGCCTGGCCCAGGGTCGCGATGCCCGCCTGCCCGAGGACGAGGCTCAGCGACAGCGCGAAGATGGACACCGTTGCCATGTTGGTCAGCAACCCGAGGTCCTGCGGGAACAGCACGAAGGCCAGCAGCCCGGCCAGCGTCAGGACGATCTCGGCGCGCAAGTGCTTCCACGGGTGGGTGCGGGACGCCGCAGCCATCGCCATGGGCGGAATCACTGCGCTCATGCCTGCCTCCCGAACAGCCCCTGGGGCCGGAACAGCAGGACGACGATCATCGTCAGGAAGAAGGCAGCCGATGCCAACTGGGGAACCATGTATTTCATCGAGGTCTCCACGATGCCGAGCAGCAATGCTGCGAAGAAAGAGCCAAACAGATTTCCGTTTCCTCCCACGGCCACGACGGCCAGGAGGATCACCAGGTACTTGGAGGCGTAGGTCGGCTCCATCGGCAGCATCTCGGCACCGGCGATGCCGCCCAGCGCCGCGAGTGCGGCACCGATCGCGAAGGTGGCTGCGTAGATCTTCGTCGTGTCGATGCCGATGGCACGGGCGATGGGCGCGTTGTCAACCGCTGCGCGCACGCGAATGCCGAAGGACGACCGGTCCACGGCGAGCCACAGGACGACGACCACCAGCAGTCCGCAGGCGACGACGATGAGCCGGTGCCGGGGAATGGAGCGAAAGCCCAGGTCCACCGAGCCGATGAATGCCTCGGGAAGCGCGACGGAGGTCACCGACGATCCGAACATCAGGTTGACCGCCGCGGTCGCGACGAACATCAGCCCGATCGTCACCAACATCTGGTCGAGATCGTCGCGGCGGTAGAAGCGGCGCAGCAGGGTGCGCTCGAAGATCACGGCCAGGAGGGCCACGACGGCGATCGCCAGCACGAAGCCCAGCCCGATGGGCACGCCCAGGCGCTGAGGAATGCTCGCCGCGAGAAAGCCGCCGAGCATCGCGAAGGCGCCATGGGCCAGGTTCACCACACGCATCAGGCCCATCGTCATCGACAGGCCCACGGTGATCATGAACAGGATCATGGCGTACGTCACGCCGTCGATCAGGATGCTGCTGAGAAGCGCGAAAGACATGCTGCAGTCTCTGCGTTACTTGGCCGCGCCCTGGATGCGTCCGTAGTCGGGCTGCATCTCGAAGGTCCGGAACTCGCGGTTGACGAAGCGCCCCGACGAATCCTTCTCGACCACCCGCATGTAGACGTTCTGCACGAACTCGCGGGAGGCGGGGTCGATCTTCACCGGGCCGCGCGGGCTCTCCCACGAAAAACCCTTGGCGGCGGCAAGGGCCTTGGGCCCGTCGCGCTTGCCGTCCGTCGCCTTGACCATGTGATAGATCACATGCAGGCCGTCGTACGCATTCGCGAGCTGGACGGTCGGGATGGCCTTGGGTGCCACCTCGGCCAGCGCCTTGACCGCGGCATTGTTCAGCGGCGAGTTGTGCGTCGCCGAATAGAACATGCCGGTCTCGATTCCCAGCAGCTCGGGGCCGATCGCGCGCAGCTGGTCTTCATCCGTCTCGCCCGTGCCCAGGAAGCGCACGCCCGCGGCCTTCAACCCCGCTTCGTTGTAGGCCTTGATCATTGCGTAGGTGGCCGGCCCGCCAGGGCCGAAGACGTACAGCGCATCGGGCTTGAGCGCCTTCACGCGCTGCATCAGGGGGCCGAAGTCCGTCGTCTTCAGCGGTGCGCGGATGGCCTCGAGCAGCTTGCCGCCTCCGGCGACGAAAGCGGTGTTGAAGGCCTTCTCGGCGTCGAGGCCGGGACCGAAGTCGCTGACCAGCGACACGACGTTCTTCACGTTCTTCTCGAGCGCGTACTTGGCCACCGGCACGGCCATCTGCGGCAGCGTGTAGGAGGTGCGCAGCAGGTAGTCGGACCTCTCGAGAAGCGACGAGGTCGACGCGTTGAAGATCACGACGGGCACCTTCGCCTCCTGCGCGAGCGCGGCGACAGCCAGCGTATCGGGCGTGAAGTACAGGCCGGCGATGTACTGGGCGCCTTCCTTGATGATGAGTTCCTGGGCCAGTGCCTTGGCCTGCGCGGGATTGATGTCCGGCAGGTCGCGGTAGATGACCTCGATCGTGTGCCCGCCTGCGGTGGTGCCGTTGAGCTTCTGGTAGGCCTTGGTCGCCCCTTCCCAGGTCTGACCTACCACAGAGAACGGTCCGGACATGGGTGCGATCACACCCACCTTGATGACGTCGGCGCGGCTTTGCAGCGCGAGCGTCGCGAGTGAGACCGCGAGCGCGGCAACGAGTTTGAGGGTCATCTTCTTCTCCAGGTAGCGGGGGTCGCTGGCGGGCATTCGCCCCGGGGTTTTGACGAGAGGTGGGTCGGGAATCGTGGGGCGCGGGCTGGCTTCAGGCCGGCACGCCGTGCGGCTGCGCTGCTTCGGTCGCCTGCAGTGCGGCGTCGCGGGGCATCAAGGTCGCGTACTTCTGGTCCATGTCGAAGAGGTTGGCCTCGTGCGCCTGCAGCGACCGGTCGCCCACACAGTCCGTGACGACCAGGGGGCGAAAGCCGTGGCACATGGCATCGACCACGCTGGCGCGGACACACCCGCTGGTGGTGCAACCCGCGATCAGCAGCGTCTGCACGCCGCGCTGCGACAACCAGGACGCCAGCGAGGTACCGAAGAAGGCCGACGGATGGATCTTGCGCAGCACCAGCTCGCCGCTGCGCGGCTGCAGCTGCGCGACGATCTGGCTTTGCGGCGCGTCCTCGCGCAGGGCCAGGATGGGCGGCACCTTGAGCGCGAAGATGTTGGCGTCGGCGCCATCGTCCTGGTACACGACCCGCGTGTGGACGATGGGCCATCCGCGCTCGCGCGCGGCGGCCAGCAGGCCGCGAGTGCATTCGATGGCCGGCTCGATGTTGCCGCCGCCGAACGTGAGCGGATCGGCGAATCCGTTGACGAAGTCGATGATCAGCAGGCCGTACGGCGCCTTCGGCGCGACGGCATTGCCGAAGCCCTGCTTCTGGTAGATGTCCGGATCGGCGCTCATCGGAAGGCCTCGTCGATGACCTTGCCGTCGCGAACCACAACGACGTCGTCGAGCTTCACCGTGCAGTTGCGCAAGGGAATGTCCAGGTGGCACGGCGTGGTGCGAGGCCCTCCGGCCTCGTTGTTGGGGCCCAGCGAGAACAGGAAGTTGCCTTCGAACGCACGCGCGTCCTGTCCGGAAGTGGCTTCGCGGTCCACCAGCGACAGCGTGTGCCAGTAGCAGCGCGGCTGCATCCCCCAGCCGATGTGCGCGATGGCGTAGGCCTCGGGGTCCTTGTAGGCCTCCATGAACTCGCGCAGCAGGGCGGCGTCGATGTCGCCCTCGATGCTGCGCACGAAGCCTTCGCGCAGCTGCATGGTGATCTTGTCGGAGACGTAGTTCTTCTGCGGCAGCAGGATGTCGCCGCGGTCGATCACGATGGTGCCGTCGCTGCCGCCCTCGTTGGCGAAGGTAAAGAGGAAGCCGCTGGGCCAGTGGTCCCAGCGCCCGGGCTCCTCGCAGAAGCCGTACTCGGAGATGGTCGGGTAATCGCCGAGCTTGAAAGTCACGTCGGTACCGGCCGGCGAGGTCACGTGCATCTTCCTGGCGGCCTTGAGCAGCTTCGATGCGGCGAGCACGCGCTCGCGATCGGCCTCGGTGGGCACCGCCCGCACCAGCACCTCGGGCGGCTCGACGGCCAGGAGGATCTTGGTGCCCGACTCGAGGATCTCCATCTGCTCGGGCGAGAACAGCAGCAGCATCAGGTCCAGCACGATGTCGCTGTTCTTCATGGCCGCGAGCGCGACCGGGTTGTTGGTGAGGGGCGTCTCCCCCAGGTAGTTCATCAGGTCGCGGCTGGGTGCCTTCTCCGCATTGATGGGCTGCAGCTCGATCCGGGTGACGACCGCGCCCGCGGCCTGCGCCGCGATCGTCGCGGTCTGCAGCGTCTGCGGATGGGTATGGGGACCGCACAGGATCGAGACCTTCTGGCCGCGCTCCACCTTGCTGAGCTTCAGAACCTCGTCCCAGGCCTTGACCATTTGATAATCGCTGACTGGCATGTTTCGTCCTCTGTTTGAAAGTGTCAGATCTGCAGGAGCGCAAGGTCCTGCGGGCTGCCGAGCTTGAAGAGCCGGCGCGCATTGCCGTGGCACACCAGCTCGCGGGTGCGTGCGTCAAGCGGCGCCTGCTCGATGAAGGCGCAGGCCTCGGCGGTGGATTCGTAGGGGTAGTCCACGGAGAACAGCACGGCCTGGGCGCCGAGCTCGCCGATGGCGCCCAGCAGCGCCGGCGCGGAGCACACGCCGGACGTCGTGATCAGGATGTTGCTGCCGATGTACTCGCTGGGCTTGCGTGCCAGCTTGATGCCCGAGGGGTACGCGGCGAAGCGGCTGTCGATGCGCCAGCGTTGATACGGCAGGGCCTCACCCATGTGACCCAGCAGCAGGGTCAGCCGCGGGAAGCGCTCGAACACCCCGCCGAACAGCAGGCGCAGTGCGTGCCCCGCCGTCTCCACGCCCCAGCCCCAGGTGGCCCCCTGAAGGACCGGCATGCCCTCCAGCAGCGCCGGCGGCTGGCTGAACGCGTTGGGGTGCAGATAGATGGGCACGCCGAGTGCCTCCGCGCGCTCCCAGAACACGTCGAACTCGCTGCCTTCGTAATAGCGGCCCAGGGTGTGGCCGTTGATCAGCGCGCCCTTGAAGCCGCACTCGACGACGGTGCGCTCGAGTTCTCGAGCTGCGGCCGCCGGGTCCTGGAGGGCGACGTGCGCGAAGGCGCCGAAGCGCTGCGGATGGCGTGCCACGCGCTCGGCGAGGAACTCGTTGTTCTCGCGCGCGCGCCGCACGGCGGCGGCGCCGTCCGTCTCGGCCTGTACGCCGGGCATCGTCTGCGACAGCACGGCGTACTCGATGTTGCCGGCGTCCATCTCGGCCAGGCGCTGGTCGTCGAAGTCGCCGAGCCTGGCGTCGAGCCGCGCTACGAAGTCGGCCGGCAGCGCTCGCGTGTACTTCGCGGAATAGGCGTCGAAGCCCGGGGCGCTGAAGTGCTCTTCGAGCGCGATCTTGGGGGTTGGATTCATTGGGGTCCTCAATGGATTCAGGCCGGGTACGCCAGGGCCGTGTCGAGAATTTCCGTGTCGTGCACCACCTCGCGGCTTGCAATGAGCAGCCGTTCGCCGTCGCGCACGAAGCGGTCGTGGTAGATGCCCGCGAGATGCACGGTGGAAGGTCCCTCGACCAGGGTCTGCATCAGGATGAAAGGCGTCTGCGAGCTGATCGTGTCGCCCGTGTCTTGAAGCACGCGCGTGATTCCCAGCACATGCAGCATGTGCCGTGGCGCGAACATCTGCGAATGCGCCACCGCGAGCGCGCGGTCGGTGATCATGTCCAGGCCCTCGCAGTAGACAAGGCCCACGGGCATGTCCAGCAGCGCGTTCTGGCGCGAGGTGATCCGGTAGGTCGCGTCCTTGCTGAAGAACTCGGGCCAGCGCTCGATGTCGTTGGCATCGAGGGCGGCGCAATACTCGACATGGAAGGAGTCGACCTCGGCGCGCAGCTCGGCCGCGCGGCGCGGCGAGATCGTGGACCTGGCGTAGGCGAGCCGCTCTTTCATGCTGCCATCTCCGCGACACGGATGCCCATGACTTCCCGGTAGTACTGGTAGAGCGACCGGATGCACGACTCCGAGATCAGGTTGCGCGCCGTTCCCTGGTGGCCCGCATCGAGCTTGACGACGTTGTTGTCGGTGGACGAATTGCGGATGCCCTCCTGCACGAACTTCAATGCCTCGTTGTCCTCGAGGCCCAGAAAGCCGGAGGGGCCCATCAGGTTGCCCTGCCGAAGGCGGTGCCGCGTCATCTCGGGCGTGTCGTCCTCATAGCCGAACATGGTCCACTGCATCACCATGCTGTTCGGGCCGTTCGGAATGATCTGGCGCACGCCCATCGTGTTCATCTGGCGCTGCACGATCAGGTTCGGCCACATGGTCATCATGTTGGCGGACCAGGGCGAATCGAACTCGCGCACGTAGTCCAGGAACCGCTCGTCGCGCAGCCGGAGGTTGTCGCTGAACGACCGCATCTCTGCCTTGTCGTCGGCGGCGACGGTGGCATAGACCTGGTCGGGCTTGGACGACGCCATGTAGCCGTGGCGGCCATGTTCCTTGTCGGCGAAGACGATCGACTTGATGCCGGGCACCAGAAGGCCGAACACCACGAGGAACGAGTGCAGCAGCGTCGCGTGGTACGGGTCCTTGAGGTTCTCGTGGTACATCTTCCAGTTGCACGGAAGCTCGTTGCGGCAGTAGCCCAGGATCCTGAGCTTCTTGCCCGAGAACGGAACGTCGAACTCCTCGACGATCTCCTTGGTCATGTACTCCTCCAGCGGCGGAGTCTTGTCGGAGTAGGTGGCGAACACCACGCCGTTGCGCGTGGCCACGCGAAGCTGCCGGGTACCGTGTTCCGCGTTCTTGAAGTCCGGCGGCATGCCGCCAACCTTGTTGATTCCACGCTTGAACGGAACGCCCTGCAGGTTGCCCTTGAGGTCGTACGACCACTGGTGGTAGGGGCAGACGAACTCCTTCGCGTTGCCGTGGCTGGAGCGGCAGAATTCGGCGCCGCGGTGGGCACAGCGGTTCTCGAAGACGGAGATCGTGTCGTCTTCCGCGCGAACGATCACCACGGCTGTGGCGCCGACGTAGCCTCGCTTGTAGTCGCCGGGGTTCGGGATCTCGGCTTCCAGCGCGACGAAGTTCCATGTGTCGCCGCGGAAGATGCGCTCGATCTCCTGGTCGTAGATGGCCTGGCTGGTGTAAACCCAGTCCGGAATGTTGTTGAGCGCGTCCGCGGGCCAGACGCACTGCTCCAGGGGCGGGTTCTTTCGGGCATTCGTGATGCCGATGACCGCCTGCGATTGATACATGAAAGCTCCTTAGGCTGTGAGGGGTGGTTGAACGGTGGAAGGGGTGCCGCCTCGCATCTGCTTGGCCCATGCGCGCAGATCGCTGGCGTCCCGCTGGAATTCGTCGAGCAGCACCGGGCGCCGCTGCTCGAAGAGGGGCCGGATGGCGCGCAGATCGGCGCCGGCGTTGATGGCCACGCCGTGCAGCGGAACGCCACCGCAGTGGCCGATCCACAGCACCTTGCCGGTGGCCGGATCGCCCCGGCGCACGTATTCGAGACCGGGGCCCGCCAGGCCCAGCATCTGGATGTTGTGTCGGCCCTGGTCGGTCCAGAACCAGGGCACCGCCGGCGCTGGGCCGGCCGCACCGAGCATGGCGGCCGCGGCGGTGCGTGCCTGCTCGTTGGCGTTCTGCCAGGACTCCAGGCGCCTCGGCGTCGCGTGCCCCGGGCGTTGCTGGCTGGTGCAGTCGCCGCACGCGAACACGTGCTCGTCGCTGGTACGACACTGCGCGTCTACGAGCACGCCGCCGCCCGCCGCGATCTCCAGGCCCGCATCGCGGGCCAGTGCGTCGTTGGGCGAGAGGCCGATGGCCACGACAATCTCGTCCGCCTCCAGATCGCCGGCATGGGTCGACAGGCGCATGCGGCCGTCGGGCAGAGGGTGGACGCCTTCGAGGGCAGAGCCGAGCAGGAGCCGCGCGCCTGCCTGCCGCAGACCGGATTCGAGCCACGCAGACGCTTCCGGCGGAAGAAACCGATCGAGCAGGGACGTCGCGCGCTCGATCACGGTCACCGCCGCGCCGGCCGACAACGCGGAGCTGGCGATCTCGAGGCCAAGAAAGCCGCCACCCAGGATCGCGACCCGCGGCTTGCCCTGAAGGGCCGCGCGCAACCGCCGCGCGTCGTCGAGGGTGCGCACGTAGTGCACGTGCGGCCGGCCCGCCGGTGCGCACGCCAGCGTGCTGGCCTCGCCGCCCGTGGCGATCAAACACATGTCGTACGTGAACACCTGGCCGTCGGCAAGGCGAACCTGCCGCTTCGAGAGATCCAGGGCTACCGCGTCGGCGTTGCTTCGCAGATCGATGTCGCCAAGTGCCCAGGCGTCCTGCGCGAGGACGTCGAGGCTCGGCTCTTCGGCCGCCACCAGCACGGCTTTGGACAACGGGGGACGCTCATACGGCCTGTGACGCTCCCGCCCCAGCATCGTGATGCGTCCGCGGTAGCCGTGTCCGCGCAGCGCATGGGCGGCGACCGCCGCCGCTTGGCCCGCACCAACGATGACGATGCCGGGCGACGTCATTTCGCGGCCGGCGACATCACGTAGACGTCATCGCCTTCCTGCTTCACGGCGTGAGTGCGCAGGTCCACGGTGACCGGCGCGCACATCGCCTTGCCCGTGCGGATGTCGAAGCGGCCCTGGTGCAGCGGGCATTCGACACAGCCGTCCTCGACATAGCCCTCCGACAGCAGCGCGGTGGCATGCGTGCACATGCTGTCCGTGGCGAAGAACTCGTCGTCGATACGAAACAGCGCGACGCCGTGGCCCGCGACGTTGACGGTTTTCGCTTCATCGTTTTTCAGCTCTCGCGCCGAAGCGACTTTGATCCAGTTCATGGCTCCATCCGGTGATTTCCGGGCCTCTCAAAATTAGTCAGTGAACTGTCATATTAGTAGTACGAGCTTGTGATTTCAAGTACGGGTTTTTACTGTCCGACACCGCACCAGATTGGATTCGGCATGCAGGAAACAAACGCCACAAAGGGGCGAAAATGCCAATGCATCTGCACCACTTTCGAGATATCGATCTGTTAGGGTTTGCATCGACAGCGGCTGTCTTCCATTGCTCCGACATCGGCCATATACTTGTGCAAGTGAACTGTCATATTTCGCGACTCAGATGTCGAAACGCACGTTGGCGGTCAAGGCCCTTGTGCGGGGTGCGGCGAAGGGACTTGTTCTTGCGCGTCGATCACCAGGGCAGTGCCGGGCATGGGCGGACTCGATGGAGTCCGGCACCAGGAAACCAGTCAAGGAAAAGGAAACGCATGGACCGAGCAGACATTCCGGCGAGGCTGTTGAAGCGCGAGGGCATCGGCGCCCGGGTGCCTCGCAAGGAGGACGCGCGCCACCTCGTGGGAAAAGGCAACTTCGTGGGGGACTTCGTGCTGCCGGGCCTGCAGGAGGTCGCGTTCCTGCGCAGCCCGCTCGCGCATGCGGTCGTCACCGGCGTCGAGATTCCCGAGGCGCTCGCGGGGAAGGTGTTCCTGCGCAACATGATGTCCGATGCGGCGGACATCGGATCGCCGTCTTCGGTGCCCACTTACCAGTACTCGGCACTGCCGCCGTTGGCGTCGGGCAAGGTCCGTCACGTCGGCGAGGCCATCGCGATGGCGGTGGCCCCGACGCGCGCCATGGCGGAAGACCTGCTGGAGGAAGTGGAGGTCTCGTACGACGAACTGCCCGTGTACCACAGCGCGGATTCCGCGCTTGCGGCCAAGGGGGAGTTCATGCACCCCGAATGGAAGGACAACGTCTTTCTCACGCTGCGGGCCGATCGCGACTTCGAAGAACTCGCCGCGAAGGCCGAGGTGAAGGTCAGCCGCACGGTCGAGCTGTCGCGCCAATGCATCGTGCCGCTGGAGGGCAAGTCTGTCTTGGCCTATTGGGACTTCCAGACCGACCAGCTCGTGGTCGTCAGCGCCACCCAGGTCCCGCATCTGCTACGCGTGGGCATCGCCCAGCACCTCGCGATGAACGAGGAAGCCGTGCGGGTCGTGTCACCGGACGTCGGGGGCGCCTTCGGCTACAAGGGACAGCTCTATCCCGAAGACCTCTGCGTCGCCTGGCTGGCCAAGACGTATCGCACGCCGTTTCGCTACCTCGAGGATCGGCGCGAGCACCTGATCGTCGGCGCCAACACGCGCCAGCATCACTACCGGCTCACGGCCTATGCGGACCGCACGGGCAAGCTGCTGGCGCTGGATGCCGTCATCACCATCGACGGCGGCGCCTATTCCTACTATCCCTTCTTCGTCGGCCTGGAGCCTGGCCAGGCGATCGGCAATCTGCCCGGGCCCTACAGCTTCCGCGGCTATCGGTGCGAGACCCTGTGCGTTGCGACCAACAAGCCGGGATTCATGGCCTACCGTGGCGTCGCGCGCACCGGCGTCTGCTTCGCGATCGAGCTGCTCATGGACGCCGTGGCCCGCGAGGTGGGGCGCGAGCCGTGGGAGGTACGGCTGGAGAACCTGGTTCCAGCCTCGGCCATGCCCTATGTGAACGTGGCGAACAAGCACTTCGACAGCGGCGACTTCCCGGCAAGCCTGCGCCGCGCCGTGGAGATGATCGGACTGAAGGCCGTGCGCGAGCGCCAGGCGCGCGGCGAGCCCGACGGGCGGCTGATCGGCTTCGGTTCGGCCACCTATACAGAGCAGTCCGCCCACGGCACGACGGTGTTCGCGAACTGGGGCCTGCCAGTGGTGCCCGGCTTCGACCAGGCGGTCGTCAGGATGACCGCGGACGGCGGACTCGAAGTGCGCGTGGGCGTGCACTCGCACGGCCAGGGCATGGAGACCAGCTTCGCGCAGATCGCCAACGACGTGCTCGGCATTCCGGTGGCACGGATCCGGGTGGTGCATGGGGACACGGCGCTTACGCCGTTTTCCTCGGGCACCTACGCCTCGCGCGCCACCGTCATGTCGGGAGGCGCCATCTCGGTCGCATGCAAGGAACTGCTGCCGCGCATCCAGTCGATCGCAGCCTACCTCATGGGTGTGGATATGCAGACCGTCGCATTGATCGAGGGACGCGCCGTGTCGGGCGACAAGTCGATCCCGCTGTCGGAGGTCGGGGGCGCGTGGTACCTCACGCCGCAGGACCTGCCCGCCGACGTCCATCTCGGCGGCCTGGAGGTGTCTCGTGCGTACAAGCCCAAGGTCGACACCGGCACCTTCACCTATGCGACGCATGCGGTGGTGGTGGCCGTCGACACCGAAACCGGCGAGGTCGAGATCCTCGACTACGTGGTCGTGGAGGACTGCGGCACGATGGTCAATCCGATGATCGTGGAGGGCCAGACCATCGGCGGCATCGCACAGGGCATCGGCACCGCGATGTACGAGGAGAGTCCGTACGACGAACAGGGCCAGCCGCTGGCCTCCACCCTGGCCGACTACATCCTTCCGGGCGCCACCGAGGTGCCGCGCATCCGCATCGACCATTTCGAGACACCTTCGCCGCACACCGAATTCGGGGCCAAGGGCGTCGGCGAAGGCGGTGCGATCGCGCCGCCCGCGGTGATCTTCAACGCGGTGAACGACGCCCTGCGCGGCACCGGCGCTGCCGAGGTGCTCATGACGCCGCTGACGCCGCGCCGCCTGCTCGCGGCCCTCGAGGGCGCGAATCGCGAAGAGGAGCACGCCCGATGAAAGCGCCGAAGTTCGCATACACGCGCGTCCTCGATGTCGGCGAGGCGATCGCTGCACTAGCGGCAGGCGCAGGCGCCACGAAGGCCATGAGCGGAAGCCAGTCCCTCGGCCCGATGCTCAACCTGAGGCTGGCGCGGCCTGCCCACGTGGTCGACGTCGCGCAGATTCCCAGCCTGCGCACTGTCAGCCGCAAGGGCGACTGGATCGAGATCGGTGCCGCCGTCACCCATGCGGAGATCGAGGACGGCGTGCACTCGCCGCTGGCCGCGCATCCCATGCGCCAGGTCGCAGGCGGGATCGCCTACCGCGCGATCCGCACCCGAGGCACCGTGGGCGGCAGCCTGGCGCATGCCGACCCCGCAGCCGACTGGGTGGTAGTGCTGGCGGCACTCGGCGCGCGCCTGGTGGTCAGGTCGCCGCGCGGCGAACGCACGATCGACGCCGATGCGTTCATGCTCGGCGCCTACACGACCGTGCTCGAGTCCGATGAACTGATCGTGTCGGTCGCCGTGCCTTCGGAGACATCCTCCATGCATTGGGGATATCACAAGGTCTGCCGCAAGCCGGGCGAGTTCGCGGAAGCCAGTGCGGCGGTGTATTTCGACGCTTCGCGCGAGCGTGCGCGGATCGTCCTCGGGGCTGCCGACGGCCCTCCCCTTCTGCTGCGTGCGCTCGCAGCCGAGATCGCGCGCAACGGTGCCGGCGCGGCCGGCCACGAGTCGCTGAGGGCGGCCGTGCGCGCCGCGCTCCCCGAACGCGACGCCATCGACCGGAAGCTCTTCACCGCCTGCCTGGAGCGCGCACTCGAGCAGTCCGGCGTCCTGGCCGGTGCCAAAAACGCGGAGTAAAAAGACTTGGACCCGATTTCCATTCAAGTGAACGGTCGCAGCATCAGCCGGCCGGCCGAGCCCAGGGTGCATCTGGGCGATTTCCTGCGCGACGAACTGCGCCTCACCGGCACACACCTCGGCTGCGAGCACGGCGTGTGCGGCGCCTGCACCGTGCTCGTCGACGGCCAGCCCACGCGCTCGTGCATCACCTTCGCCGTGGCATGCGAAGGCCGGGAGGTCACCACCATCGAGGGCTACGACGACGATGCGGCGATGCAGCGGCTGCGGCAGGCATTCACGCGCCACCATGCGCTGCAATGCGGCTTCTGCACGCCGGGAATGCTGACCACGGCGCGCGACATCGTGCTTCGCCTGCCCGACGCCGACGAAGCGCGCGTGCGCCTCGAACTGTCGGGCAACCTGTGCCGCTGCACGGGTTACCAGGGCATCGTCGACGCCATCCTGGAGGTGCTCCAGCAGCAGCGCGACACCCCCGACGCACAGTTCGAGAAGCTGCGCCAGCGACTGGTCGCACCGCGAACGGTCGCGCTGAAACGCGTCGCCGCAGCGGCGCCCGCCGAACCGCCTGCGCCGTCGCCCGGCAGGACCGCGGCATCCGGTCCGGCCGCCGCGGCGGACATGGCGGAGGTCGATCCCGTGGCGATGGCCAAGGCCAAGGCGAAAGGCAACGCCATCGAGGTGCATTTCGACGTGCCTCATCCGGTCGACCGGGTGTGGGCATTCATGGGCGACCTGCCCGCAGTGGCGTCCTGCCTGCCGGGCGCGACCATCGAGTCGCACGAGGGCGAAAGGGTCAAGGGCACGATCGCCATCAAGTTCGGGCCGATGTCCGCAGCCTTCGCCGGTGCGGCCCGGCTGGAACGCGACGATGCCGCCAGGCGCGCCGTCCTTCGAGGCGCGGGCCAGGACAGCCTGAGCAAGTCGCGCACCCAGGGCGACATCACCTATCGGCTCGAAGCGCTGGCTGCCGACAGCACCCGGGTCCACGTGGACATGATCTACGCGCTTCAGGGGCCGCTCGCGCAGTTCTCGCGCTCGGGGCTCGTGAAGGATTTCGTACGCCGCATGGTGGCGGACTTCGGCAAGCAGATCTCCCGTCGGCTGAGCGGGCAGGCGGCTTCGATCGACGAGCCGCAGCCCACGGTCTCCATGGCCGCGATGATGTGGAGCGTGCTGTGGAGCCGCATTCGAGGCTGGTTCGGAAGGCCGCCGCAGTCATGAGACCGTTCGTGCCGGCTGCCGCATCCCTTCCAGCGCAGCGGCAAAGGTTCGTGTCGATGCCGTTTGCGCCGCCAGCCGGAACCGGAGCGGGAGTGGGATCGGTCGGTGAATGCAACACCTCGGAGTCGCAATGAGTTCATTTCTTCGTGGCTACCACGTGCGCGCCAACGGGGTGCGGCTGCACCTGCTGCGCTATGGCGGCCAGGGCCCGCGCATGCTGGTGTTGCCCGGCATCACGAGCCCGGCCATCACGTGGGGCTTCGTCGCCGAGCGGCTGGCTCGTCACTTCGACGTCCATGTGCTGGACTTCCGCGGGCGTGGCCTGTCCTCCAGCGTGCCCGGCATGGACGCCGGCCTCGATGCCATGGCCGGCGACGTGCTCGACCTGCTGGAGGTGCTCGGGTGGTCGTCCGTCACGCTGCTGGGGCACTCCATGGGAGCGCGCGTCGCGATCCGCGCCGCGTCGCGCGACGCGCGCCGCCTCGACAGGTTGCTGCTGATCGATCCGCCCGTCTCTGGTCCCGGCCGCCGCCCCTATCCCGTGCCGCTGTCGTGGTACGTGGATTCCATCCGGATGGCCATCCAGGGCATCACGGCCGACGAGCTGCGCCCCTACGCGCCGACCTGGACGGACGAACAACTGCAACTGCGGGCCGAGTGGCTCCACACGTGCAGCGAAGAGGCGGTCGTCCAGGCGCATGCCGGTTTTCACGGCGACGACATCCACGCCGATCTGGCGAGGTTGCAGACGCCCGGGCTGCTCATGACGGCCGGGCGCGGCGGCGTGGTGCTCGCCGAAGACCTGGCGGAGATCGAAACCCTTGCACCCCACCTGAGGCAGTGCACGGCCAGCGGCGCCGGCCACATGATCCCGTGGGACGACGAGCTGGGTTTTCACCGCCTGTTGGGCGAGTACCTCGAGGTCGACCTGCTGTAGTGGCGGGCGCTCTCGTTCCTTTGCATATGGGGGAGCCGATACACTCGCCGGCTGACACTATTGGCGATCTCGAGATGATGACGAAGCGTTCTCCCGCCCGGAAGAAGACAGGTGGCACCACGGACGTGGAAGCGCCAAAGCCCAAGGGTCCAGAGCCATTCAATCCGCTGCGCGAAGTCATGTGGCGGCGTCCGGGCTTCCTGATCCGCCGGCTCACTCAGATCGGCCAGGCGATCTTCTTCGATCTCTGCAAGTCCGAGAGCATCACGCCGCTGCAGATCGGCATGTTGACCGCGCTTTCGATGAATCCGTGGCTCGATCAGAAGGCTCTCGGTCGCGAGCTTTCACTGGATCGAACGACGACGGCCGAAGTGGTCAAGCGCCTGGTCGACAAGGGGCTGGTCGAGACTCGCGTCAATCCGGACGATCGTCGATCGAGGCTGTCGGTGATCACCCAGGACGGGCTGAACCTGATCAACGACCTGCAGGAAAGCATCCACCGCTCCCAGGAACTGCTGATCGAGCCGCTGTCGCCCGAGGATAGAGCCGTCTTCATGAGGTTGCTGGCTCAGCTCGTGGATGCCCACGAGAAGATGGAGAAGCAGGGCTAGCCCGGCCGGCTTGACGCTCCGCATCGTCCTGCCGTATGTCCGGCGCTCCTGTTCGGGAGGAGCCGGGTTTTTCATTTACCTTGGATCTGCTTCGAAAGAAAAATCGAGATGAGTTACGTCGCGCCCCTTAAAGACATGCTGTTCGACATCGAACACCTGGCCAACATCGGCGAGATCGCGAAGCTGCCGGGCTTCGAGGATGCCGGCCTCGAAACCGCGCAGGCCGTGCTCGAAGAGTGCGCGCGCTTCAACCAGGACGTGATCGCGCCGCTGAACGTGGCGGGCGACCGCAATCCCTCGTCGTTCAAGGATGGCGCGGTCACCACCACGCCGGGCTTCAAGGAAGCCTTCGCGCAGTACGTGGCGGGCGGGTGGCAGGGGCTTCAGCATCCGGCGGACTTCGGCGGCCAGGGCCTGCCCAAGACCATCGGCGCAGCCTGCGGCGAGATGCTCAACTCGGCCAACATGAGCTTCGCGCTGTGCCCGCTGCTGAGCGACGGCGCCATCGAGGCGCTGCTCACCGCCGGCTCCGACGAGCTCAAGGCCACCTACCTCGAAAAGCTCGTGAGCGGCCAGTGGACCGGCACGATGAACCTCACCGAGCCGCAGGCCGGCAGCGACCTCGCCATGGTGCGCAGCCGCGCCGAGC